>Ga0207891_1000006_pt1 | contig 720675 bp, 662 predicted proteins | sample LinPmetageLP50_FD_184061 | JGI IMG/M metagenome (GOLD analysis project Ga0207891, IMG submission 184061) | Marine viral communities from the Pacific Ocean - LP-50 (SPAdes) | ecosystem: Environmental > Aquatic > Marine > Oceanic | place: Pacific Ocean | collected 2011-08-27
GCCTTTCCGGCGATCAGCGACTTGATGGTCTAGAGCGCCTTGGAGCATATCGTGAGTTCAATCAATTGGCGAAAGATCTTGACGCGACCGCAGTCGAGTTTACTCGCGACGAGAAATGGTAGCAGGCGCCGCTACCGGAAATCGTTTTTACATTTATCACTGTTTTGGGTTGGATGGTTCGTTGGTTTAGCAATCAACGCTGTTGTATTCCCTACCTTTGAAAGAACTGGTCCATCATCAGTTCTTCGAATATTGGAATTTCTTCCATTTGCTACCCAAAATGCTACCCAAGTTGCAAATATTGCAACTTCGAATATCATTCTGTCAGAAAATCGTTTATCTTCAACGTATTATGGTGAGCCCTGCTGGGTTCGAACCAGCGACCTACTGATTAAAAGTCAGTTGCTCTACCGACTGAGCTAAGGGCCCCTCATCCGGCTGGTGCAGTGCGCCAGCCGTTGGGAAGCGCTTCCCTAGGGGCGCTTTGTTTCATGGTCAAGCGGCTTTGGCGCTTTTTTCCCTTGTTTTCGGGGTCGCCGGTTGCGGGCGTCCAGCTGAGCGATCGTCCGGCCGGTCAGGGGATCGCGCCAATCGCCCGCAATCTCCGCCGCAGGGCGCAGGACAAAGCTGCGTTCGCGCATCAGCGGATGGGGGATGGTGAGGGCCGGTTGGTCGCTGGCAAAGGTGCCGCCGCTCCATAATATGATGTCGAGATCGAGCACCCGCCGCGACCAGGCCTGACCGCGGCGACGGCCAAATTCTGATTCGGTACGCTTGAGCAAGGCCAGCAGGGCAGGTGGCGGCAATGTCGTTTCGATGATCGCGACTCCATTGGCATAGCAGCGCTGGGACGGTCCGACCGGGCGCGAGGCGATGGTGCCGGAGGTCTCGACCATGGTCAGGCCTTGTTCGGCCAGCCGCTGTCCAGCCGCGGCAATTATGGCGCGGGGCCCGCCAAAATGCTGGTGGCGCTGGTTCGAACCGAGAGCGATCAGGTAGAGCATATGCGGCAATCTGGCTCCTGTGCGATACGGAGACTAAGGGAACGGGAACAAATGGTTCCAAGCGGGCGGATCGGCTGCTATCATGAAATCCATGACAAGGAAATCAAGGAGAAGCTTCGTGAGTCAGCATTATATCACTTTGTCGGGCGTGGTCCTGTTGTCGCTCGCCGCCGCCGGCTGCAGTGAGGATGGCATTTCCCCGGGCGAAGTCAGCGGCAATGTCGCGCGGGCGGCGCTGGTTGGCGCGGACCAGACTGAATATGGCGAAGTGATTGCGGCGCAGGGCGACAATGGCCTGATCGTCAATATCAAGGCCCAGGGCATGTCGCCGGGCCCGCATGGCGTGCATATTCACGAGACCGGCAAATGCGAAGGTCCCGACTTCAAATCCGCCGGTGGCCACTGGAATCCGGCCGTGAAACAGCATGGCTTTGACAATCCGCAAGGCGCGCATGCGGGCGATTTCTTCAATCTGGATATTGGCGCAGACGGAACCGGCGCGCTGGAAGCGACCATATCCGGCGCAACGCTCAGCGATGGCGACAAAGCCCTGCTCGATGCCGATGGCGCGGCTTTCGTGGTGCATGAAGGTCCGGATGATCTGAAAACCGATCCGTCCGGTGAAAGCGGCGGCCGGCTGGCTTGCGGCGTGTTTGTCGGCGGCCGCTGATCCAGTCCTTTGTTGGTAAATGTAGAGTAGTTTGATGAGCCAGTCCGTGTTGTTTGTCTGTCTTGGCAATATTTGCCGTTCGCCGCTGGCGGAAGCGGCCTTGCGGCAGGAATGCCTGGGTTCCGAGTTGAATGTCATTGTCGATTCCGCCGGTACCGGCGACTGGCATGTCGGGCAGCCCCCAGACGAACGCGCGCAGGCCGTTGCAGCGCAGAATGGCATGGAAATCGGCCATTTTCGTGCGCGTCAGGTGAAGGCAGCGGATTTTCGCGATTTTGATCATATCATCGCGCTGGACAACCAGAATTTGCGCGATCTGAACGCATTGCGGCCGGCGAAGGCGGTTTCGCAACTGTCGCTACTCTTCGATCATGTCGCGGGCAGGGCGGGCGAGGATGTCGCCGATCCCTATTATGGCGGCGACAGTGATTTTGACCAGACCTGGGCGGAAGTGACCGAAGCGGCCCGCAATATCAGGGAATGGCTGGCCGCAGGCTAGAGAGTCCCGGCGGCCGCTGATTCCGGAAAATTTTTCGATAATCGGTCGGCCCGATAGAAGCTATCTATCGAATCTGACGGGATTATTTTGGCCAGCCAAGGCGGTTTCCCTTGAAAAAAATGCGCTGTTACCCGATATTGTAACCTATAGAGCCTGTTTGTCGGCTCGCTAATTTTGAGGAGTATGCAATTATGGCTTGGCAAGATCCAAGAACAACCTTCGGGCAGGCCCCTGTGGGCACCGCTCCGCAGACCGAGGTCGCGTTCGACGCGGGCCTGCGCACCTACATGCTCAAAGTCTATAATTACATGGCCAGCGGCGTATTGCTTACCGGCATCGTCGCGATGCTGTTCGCCAGCTCCGGTCTGGCGCAGGATATCATGTTCGGCGGCGGACCGCTGAAATGGGTGATCATGTTGTCTCCGCTCGCGATCGTGTTCGCGATGAGCTTCGGGCAGAATAAATTCTCCACCTTCACGCTACAGGCGATGTTCTGGGGCTTTGCCGCTCTGATGGGCATGTCCATGTCGACCATATTCCTGGTCTACACGGGCGCATCGATCGCGCAGACCTTCTTTGCCACGGCAGCCGCCTTTTTGGGCCTGAGCCTTTATGGTTATACGACCAAGAAAGACCTTTCCGGCTGGGGCAGCTTCCTGATCATGGGCGTGGTCGGTATTCTGGTCGCGATGGTGATCAACATTTTCCTGCAGTCGACGATGATGCAACTCGTGATCAGTGCGATCGGTGTTCTGATTTTCGCGGGTCTTACCGCCTACGACACGCAGCGGATCAAGAGCATGTACGCTTATGTCGCGGGAACTGACATGGTCGGCAAGACCGTGGTTCTGAGCGCACTCAGCCTCTATCTGGACTTTATCAACATGTTCCAGTTCCTGCTCTACTTCATGGGTGGGCGCGAATAGGCCGATTTGGCTCACTAGAGATTATCGAAAAAGCCCGGCAGGAAACTGTCGGGCTTTTTCTTTTGCCACTTCGTCGAGAATTGAGCGCAAATGCTGGACATTTATAAGCGTGAATCATAAGGAAACGGCTGTTGTTTTGGGAGAATATCACAATGCCGCGTTTGAAGGATATGCGTCTTATATTGGTAGCCGGCGGATTGGCTCTGCTTGCCGCCTGTCAAACGCCTCCGCCTCCGCCGCCGCCGCCTGCTCCGGTAGTGCAACCACAATATACGCCGCGCGCACCGACACCGCCATTTGGCGCGAGCCACCTGTCGATCGTACCCTCGCTTCGAACCGACGGACTGCGCGAGACAATCAATCGTGATCTCGGACCGCTCGAGACCCTATGGCATGTCCGGGCTGCACTGAATGTTGCCGCGCTCAGCTGCACCGGGCCGCTCTATGAACGCCTGGTTGACGATTATAATGCGTTCATCAAGAATAACAGCGCGTCGCTGCGCAACGCCAACAACGCGATTATCAGGAAATTCCAGCGGGACACCGGCAGCGGTTACAAGACCGAGCATGACCGTCACCAGACCCAGCTCTATAATTACTGGTCCTTCTCGCCGCTGCGCCGACCCTTTTGCGATCAGGCCGTGCAGATCAGCCAGCGCGCCATCGTGACCAAATCCGCCGATCTCAACCTGTTTGCGGAACAAGCCTTGCCGGAACTGGAAAAGCCGTTCACCGATTTCTATCTCGCTTATGAGGAATATGAACGCGATCTTCAGGCTTGGCAGGTCCAATATGGCCAGCCGGAAGCTGTCGCTGAACAGCCGGCCCTCGAACAGCCTGTTCTCGATTACGAGCAGCCCGCTCCCGGCGAATGAATGGCCGTTAAGCGGTTATAGAAAAGGCCAGACGGGGACGCCCCCTCTGGCCTTTTCTTTGTCTCGGGCGGGGCGCGATCAGCCGTTTTCGGTGATCAGCGCGTCATCGACGGCCTTTGCCGTTTTATGGGCGTCGCGTTCGGTCAGCCGCTTGGCGTAAGCGACAAAGCTGTCCCGCTCGGGCAGGGTGCCGAATTGCGTACCCCATATGACCTGCGCGCCGAAATAGACATCGGCCATGGTAAAGCGCGAACCGCAGACATAATCATCGGCCTGAAGCTTGCTATCGAGCACATCGACCACCCGGTCATAATTGCCATAGCCAGCCGTCATCTCCTTATCTTGCGCGACCTCAAAGCCGAGTGTCTTGTTGGTGATCGCCGCTTCGATGGGCCCCGCCGCAAAGAATAGCCACCGGTAATAGTCGGCCCGTTCCGCTGCCGTCGGTGCGAGGCCGGCATCGGGGAATGCTTCGGCCAGATAAGCGCAGATAGCTGCGCCTTCGGTCACGATCCTGCCGTCATGATCGATCGCCGGCACCTTGCCCATCGGGTTGATCTTCAGATAGTCGTCAGCCTTCATCGACGTGCCATATTCGAGCAGTATCTGCTCATAGTCTGCGCCCGCTTCGTGCAGTGCCCAGCGCGCAATCTGGCCTCGCGACATCGGGTTGGTGTAAAATTTCAGGGTCATTTCAATCTCCTTCTTGTTCGGAATTTTCTATATGGGCTCTGTATTTTTCCCGCTGCTGACGAGAGAATTCTTCCAGCGATCTTTTCGGGTCCGCTTTGTAGTTTGCTCCGGTCGATGTGAATCCGGAAATGCGATCGAGCCGGAATGCCCGGAAGTCATCCCGCAATTCGCACCACCCCACCAATGTCCAGACCTTGCCCCAGAACCACAGGCCAAGCGGCTGGACGTTCCGCCGGGTCGGCGAACCATCTTCGTCGCTATAATCCAGAGTTACGATTTCCCGGGCCTCAATCGCATGTCCGCAGCGGTCGATCAGTTCTCCCGATTGTCCTTCCAGTCCGATGCGTGGTGAAAATATTTTCGTGTCGCCGACGCGGCTGCGCTCGGCTTCCGGCAACACCGCCTCGATTTTGACCAGCGCCTCTTCCGCCGCTGCAATCATCGCCGTGCCACCCCAGGCCCGGACCATTCGTGCGCCGGTGACCAGGGCAACGATCTCGTCGCGGGTAAACATCAATGGCGGCAAGTCGAAGCCGCTGCGCATGATATAGCCGATACCGGCTTCCCCCTCGATAGGGACACCAGTGGACTGGAGGTCGGCGATATCACGATAGATTGTGCGTTCGGAGACCTCGAGGCGATCGGCCAGATTGGCAGCGGTCACGAGCCGGCCACCGCGCAGATATTGGACAATCTGGAACAGGCGGTCGGCTCTGCGCATCAGTTGCTATACTTGAAGATACCGAGGCTGTTGCCCTCCGTATCCTTCGCGTAGAAGAAGGCACCCGACGGAATCGAAATGATCTCCGATACCACTTCGCCGCCGCTGGCCTTGACCCGGTCCATAGTGTCGGTCAATTCTCCGGGGGTAGAAAGATGCGCAGTGACACCGTCTCCCGCTGTCGCAGGCTTGCCTTCATAGAGATGGCCGCACATCGCGCCATTGATGCTGGGGATCATCTGCATCGTCTGCGGGCCTTCATCATTTTCGACGAGGCTGGTCTCCAGGACAGCTTCGTAAAATTTCTTCGCACGGTTCAGGTCGGTTGCTGGGATCTCCACCCAAACCAGTCGATCACGGGTCATCTCGGTCATTTGCTTGCTCCTTCTCTTTGGTTGAACAAGTGCCGGATATCATAGCCCTACTGACAGCATCCTGTCAGGAGTGATTCAATATTTACAGATATCATCCGCTCGCCGTCGAACGACATGGGATTTTTCTCCGGATCCATGCACGAATCTGCGTTGTCCGGATTCCCCGTCATCTCGGTCAAATATGCCATGGCGGCGTCCTCCGATGTTTGCGTATTATCAGCGCCATTAACTGGACCGATCAGAAAGTCGCATCGATGCCGCGCAAGCCGATCCCGGTTTTGATGTGATCACCGAAATCCATTTTGCCACCCAGGCCGATTATGGCGCGTTTCTGGCAAAGACCTCCGATCCGGCCATGCTTGCCGAAATCCGCGCAGACGAAGCCAATTTCCTGATCAGCGATGCCACCCGATCCCTGCGGATGGACAGCAGCAGCTAGGTTCGTTGGGTTCCAAATTGGTTTAACGCAAAAATGCGCATGACGAGGTCCGGGTCAGGTCGTCTCGTTCGCGTCAAATATTCTGGTATTCAAACAGCCCTGGCCGAATGCCTCACATCGGGGTTGCGAAGACATAGATCGTGGAGGAACTTGTTCTGCCAACAACTTCTTGTTTTTACTAATCATCCTAATAAGGTGAGAAAAATTTGGGGGCATGGCAAAGCTAATGAAGCATTTCTATTTGGCGCTTATCTGCGTTGTTTATTTGATATCGGGAACATCCGCCAAAGCGTCTGCCGATCTGCAGTTCGACCAACCCGGAACATGGGTGGAGTCTGCGGACCTTGATCAGGTTCTGCACGAAAATCCGGAGAGCGAAGCCATATTGGTGATTCTGGATATCCAACGGCAATTGGAACACGGCAAAGTCTCCTCCTATCATGATGTGGCCGTGCGCATTGATTCGACCAAGACGATGTCGGACATGTTGTCGCTGTTCAGCCCCGCCTGGCATCCGGATCAGGGCGATTTGATTATCCATCGTTACGAGATTGTCCGGGGTGCCGAAGTCATCGATCTGACGAAAGTCGAGAATATGTTCGATGTCATCCGGCGCGAGAAAAACCTGGAGCGGCAACAAATCAACGGCATGCTGACCGCCATCTCGCAAATCGAGGACCTGCAACTGGATGATATCGTGCGGATGAGCTTCACCGTTACGACAGCCAATGAAGCGCTTGCCGGACGCGTGCAGGCGGCTGGCGGCTTTGCGTCGGAAGATGTCAAAGTCGATTTTATCCGTCAGCGGATCCGCTGGCCGGACAAGATGGATGTCAAATGGCGCGGTTCCAAGGCAGAAATTGCACCAGTGAAAACCAGCGAGAACGGCTGGACGAATCTGGAAATCAATTATCGCGCAAAAGAACCGGATGTCGAAATCCCGGATAACGCCCCGATGCGCTTCAAGGATAGGAATCTCTTTGAAGTGGCCAGCTTTGCGTCGTGGAATGACGTGTCGCGCGTAAACGCGGCTCTATATCCAAGCAAGGACGGTATCATCAATGGCGGCTCTCTAGAGCAGGAAATTCAGGCGATTGCTGGCCAGACCCGCGACAAGAAAGAAAGGGCAGCGCTTGCACTGCGCCTCGTCCAGGACAAGATCCGCTATCTCTACAACGGCATGGGATTTGGCGACTATAGCCCCCAGAAACCGGAGGAAACCTGGAAACTGCGCTATGGCGACTGCAAGGCGAAGACCTATCTGTTGCTGGCGATCTTGCGGCGTCTGGATATCAAGGCCGTGCCGATGCTGGTCCACACCAGCCAGCGCGATATCGTTTTGGAGCGATTACCCTCTTTTCAGGCGTTCAATCATATCATTGTGAAGGCCGAGATCGACGGCACGGTCTATTGGCTAGATGGCACGGGAAGTGGCACGCGCATCGACGATATGATCAACTCTCCGACCCATCGCTATGGCTTGCCGAGTGTGAAGAATGGCGCCGAACTGGAAGAAATTCCCATTCGTCGTCCTGGCCGGCCCTATCAGGCGGTCACGGTCACCTATGATGTAACGGCTGGAACGGAGCTGCCTGCTGCTTTTGAACTTCGGGCGACGCTTCGCGACAGTGATGCGACCAAACTGAAAGATGCCATTGCGCAATTCTCGGCGGAAAAGGTCAAGGAGTTGCGCGAGGAGGCCGCTCTTCAATATGTGCTGGACGGGCTGGTCTATGAAACGACCTTCTCCTTCGATGAGGATCAGGAAACCGGATATTTGACCGCCAAGGGGCTTGCCTATCTCGATTGGGATATCAAGACCGACAAACACCGGCACGAATTGTGGAGTGTGTCCGACAATTTCAAAGTTCAGAAAGCCCGTGATGACGAGGAATTGCGCGGATTGCCGGTCAATCTGAGCTATCCGAGATATTTCAGTTATCAGGCCAACTATAATCTGCCCGAAAGATATTCGGAAGCGTCCCTCGATGGTCTGGCGGAAGACAGCTCGGAAATCGGCGGATTCCAGTTCAGCCGCTCTGCCCTTAAAAACGGCAATCAGATTGTTTCAAAGGAAGAATATTACACGGGCCGGTGGGAATTGCCGGCCGAGGAATTTGAAACCGAACGGCGCAAGCTCTCGCGTCTCAACAGGGAGAATGTAAAAATCATCCTGCCGGAAGACAGGGTATTGCCATGGCGGGAAGTGGAAAATTTCAAGCTGTCGGCTCAGGCGGCTGGCCATCGCGAGGCGTTCGACAGACATGTTGCAAATGCTAGCGATGACGATGATTCCGCCTTCGTCAATCGGGCCTATTTCTACCAGACTCTGGGTGAATATGAAAATGCGATCGCCGATGTGCAAAGCGCCCTGGCGATCAATTCCGATGCGGAAAATTACAAGTGGCTGGGCGATCTGCAACTCGGCTCGGATCCGGCTGCTGCCATCGCCGCTTATTCGCAAGCGATCGAGATCAAGCCAGCCTATTTTGACGCCTTGCTCGATCTGATCAGACTGCATGTGCGACTGGGCGAATATGCACAGGCGCATGCGGTGCTGGAGCGGGCGAAAAATGCGGGCCTGACCGAGACCAGCGTCGATTCCATCCATATCGAGATTTTGCAGGCCGAAGGGAAATTTGACCAGGCCCTGCAAATCATAAACGATCTGGTCGAGGAGGAACCCGATAACGCAAGCTATCTCTCGGACCGGTGCCTGTTGCGGGCAATGGAAAAAACGGAGCTTGATCTGGCGCTGGCAGATTGCACCAACATGATCGAATTGGCCAAACGCAGCGCTTATTATCATTTCATCCGCGCCTTGGTCTATTATCAACGCGGTGAATATCAACTGGCGATTGATGATCTTGGCAAATCGATCAAGGTCAGTGATCGTCAGGGCTATGTCTATCATCTCAGGGCGCGCGCCCATCGCAAACTGGGGCAAATCGCAGCCGCCGATGATGATGCAAAGACGGCGCAATTCCGCTATAAATATGCAGGCTGGTATTGGGGCCATTTCTCCGATGGCCCGGCGTCCGCCCAATGATCTGCGCCAGAACATAAAAAAACGGCGTGGGATCAGCCACGCCGTTTTTTCTGTCTGCAGGCCTTGCGACCCGTTTCCGAAAGCGAATTATTTCGTCTCGCTGTCGGCCTTTTTCTTCGCCGGGGCTTTCTTTTTCTTCGCCTTGGGCGCGGCCGCCGTAACTTCGAAGGTCAGATTGTTGTCCTTCAGATGGACCTTGACCTCGCCGCCGTTCTTGAGCTTGCCGAACAACAGTTCCTCGGCGAGCGGCTGCTTGATCTTCTCCTGGATCAGGCGGCCCATCGGACGGGCACCGTAAAGCTTGTCATAGCCGCGCTCGGTGAGCCATGCCTGCGCATCCTCGTCGAGCGTGATATGGACATTCTGGTCGGCCAGCTGCAACTCAAGCTCGAGAATGAATTTCTCTACCACCCGGGCCACCACTTCGGTCGGCAGATAGGCAAAGGGAACGATCGCATCCAGACGGTTGCGGAATTCCGGGGTGAACATTTTCTTCACCGCTTCATCGCCCGCATCTTCCTTGGACATATTGCCAAAGCCGATGCCTTCTCTCGCCATGTCGGACGCGCCGGCATTGGTTGTCATGATCAGCACCACATTCCGGAAGTCGACGGTCTTGCCGTGGTGATCGGTCAGCTTGCCGTTATCCATCACCTGCAGCAATATATTGAACAGGTCGGGATGGGCTTTCTCGATTTCGTCGAGCAGCAACACGCAATGCGGGTTCTGATCAATGGCATCGGTCAGCAGACCGCCCTGATCATAGCCGACATAGCCCGGAGGCGCACCGATCAGACGGGAAACGCTGTGGCGCTCCATATATTCGGACATGTCGAAACGCTTGAGCGGAATGCCCATGATCGATGCCAGTTGCTTGGCGACTTCGGTTTTGCCGACGCCGGTAGGACCGCTGAACAGATAGTTGCCGATCGGCTTCTCCGGTTCGCGCAGTCCGGCACGGGACAATTTGATCGCGCTGGAAAGCTTCTTGATCGCTTCATCCTGGCCAAAGACCACGCGCTTGAGATCTTTCTCCAGATTCTCGAGCGTTTTCTTGTCGTCCTTGGACACGGATTTGGGCGGGATCCGCGCCATTGTCGCGATCACGGCTTCGATATCCTTGGTCGTGATCATCTTCTTGCGGCGCGAAGGCGGCAACAGCATCTGCATCGCACCGACTTCGTCGATCACGTCAATCGCCTTGTCCGGCAGCTTGCGGTCGTTGATATAACGGGTGGACAATTCCACCGCCGATTTCAGAGCATCGGGCGAATAGCGAACCTTGTGATGGTCTTCGAACGCACCGCGCAGGCCGGCAAGAATCTTGATCGTATCCTCGACCGACGGCTCGTTGATGTCGATTTTCTGGAAGCGCCGCAGCAACGCGCGGTCCTTCTCGAAATGGTTGCGGAATTCCTTGTAAGTGGTTGATCCGATGCAGCGAATGACGCCGCCGGAAAGCGCCGGCTTCAGCAGGTTAGAAGCATCCATCGCGCCGCCGCTGGTTGCGCCAGCGCCGATAACCGTGTGGATTTCATCAATGAACAGAATCGCGTCGGGCATTTTCTCAAGCTCGGAAACGACCTGTTTTAGCCGTTCCTCGAAATCACCGCGATAGCGGGTCCCGGCGAGCAGCGAGCCCATATCGAGCGAGTAGATGACCGCCGGAAGCAACACTTCCGGTACATTGCCTTGTACGATCCGCAACGCCAGACCTTCGGCAATCGCCGTTTTACCAACGCCGGGTTCGCCGACATAAAGCGGGTTGTTCTTCGAACGCCGGCACAATATCTGGACTGTCCGGTCAACTTCCGCCTGCCGTCCGATCAACGGATCGATGCGACCATCCGCAGCTTTCAGGTTCAGGTTGACGGTGAACTGGTCGAGCGCCGTTTCTTTCTTGTTCTTCTCTTTCTTGTCCTCTTCACCGTCCATGCCGGACAATTCGGCCGGCTCGGGTGCCTGGCCGCCTTTGCCGACACCGTGGCTGATGAAGCTGACCGCATCGAGACGGCTCATGTCCTGCTGCTGCAGGAAATAGACGGCATAGCTTTCCCGTTCGGAAAATAGCGCGACCAGCACGTTGGCGCCGGTGACTTCATCCTTGCCGGAAGACTGGACATGCAGGATCGCGCGCTGGACGACGCGCTGGAATCCGGACGTGGGGGAGGGGTCGATGGCCTTCTCGACCTTGAGCGAATCCAGTTCGCTGTCGAGATAGAGAATGACGGCGTCTTCCAGTTCACCGAGATCGACACCGCAGGCGTTCATCACTTGAGAAGCGTCGCCATCGTCAACCAATGCAAGAAGAAGATGCTCCAACGTCGCATATTCATGGTTGCGGTCAGCAGCATTTTTCAGCGCCTGATGCAGGGTTTTTTCGAGCGATTCCGCGAATGATGGCATTTACTTTACTCCAAATTTGGGACGGTTTTAACGCCCCGCTTGCCGAAACCGATTTCGTTTATCCGGTTTCGGGCTTTAACCAATTGCTTGCACTCTAGATCGTGACCCGCGCCTTAAACGTCAAGGGCGCCGCGCTTCTGATCTGCAAACATCCGGCCAAGGCTGCCAGTTTCTCGTCTCTCTTCTCCTATACGGTCCAAAATGGAACGTCTGAACCAGACTATTATTAAACAAGGTTAACAAATGCTTTAACGAAAGCCAGCCTTTATCACTTTTTGAACAGATTATCTGCGCTCGCCCGATGAGACACGGCGAAATTTTTCTTAGCTTCGCAGCGACTTATTTCCGATTTTAACAAGGAAATCCGTTTTTCCAGCTCGTCCACCGACAACGGGTCGAGATCCTGTTTGACCATCAAGGCCACGGGATCATTGGCGTTGCGCGGTAAATTATCGTCATCATCCATGAATCGACATACCTCCTGCAGCCTAATGTTGACCGCCCGCGCTTTGCTGTCAATAAGGGCCGCAAACAAGGGGGGTCGCAAATTTCCCGGGGGACAATCAATGCCTGTATCTGAACTGCTGCAAAAAGAAATGACCGCTATCGCGATTAGCGAACCTGGCGGACCGGAAGTCTTGAAACCGGTAACGGTGGAGGTTCCGCAACCGGCGCACGGTGAAGTGCTGATCCGGGTGGCGGCTGCCGGGGTCAACCGGCCGGATGTCATCCAGCGCATGGGTTTCTATCCTGTTCCGCCGGGGGCCTCGCCGCTGCCGGGTCTGGAAGTCTCGGGCACTGTCGTGGGACTGGGCGAGGACGTCGGGATGGAATGGATTGGCCGCAGGATTTGTGCGCTGACCAATGGCGGCGGCTATGCCGAATATTGTGTCGCGCCGGTCGGACAATGTCTGGAAGTGCCGGAAAGCCTCACCATGGTCGAAGCGGCTGCGCTACCCGAGACATTATTCACGGTTTGGGGCAATTTGTTCAACCGCGGTTTTGCCCGCGAAGATGAAACGGTGCTGGTCCATGGCGGCACCAGCGGTATCGGCACCATGTCGATCATGCTCGGCAAGCTGTTCGGCCTCAATGTCATCGTCACCTGCGGCAGCGATCAGAAATGCACTGCCGCCAAGCAGATCGGCGCCGATCATGCGATCAATTACAAGACTCAGGACTTTGTCGAGGAGATCAACAAGATCACCGACGGAAAAGGTGTCGAAATCGTGCTCGACATGGTGGCCGGCGACTATGTCGCGCGCAATCTGCAATGTCTGAAGGAAGATGGCCGTCATGTCACCATAGCGGTGCAGGGCGGACTGCAGGCGACGATCAACATGGCCCATGTCATGATGAAACGGCTGACCCTCACCGGTTCGACGCTGCGGCCACAGTCCGCAGAGCGCAAGGCGCTTATGGCAGATGAAATATATCGCTATGTCTGGCCGGATGTAGAAGCGGGCAAATTGAAGCCGGTGATGGACGAAAGCTTTCCGCTCGCCGATGCCGCGAAGGCGCATGCTCATATGGAAGCTGGCGATCATATCGGCAAGATCGTGCTGATCGTCGAATAGGTTCATGAGCGGTGAAACAGACTTTCACGGGGCAAAAGTAGCCTGCTTCATTGATGATCATATCCTGGTCTATCGCCGCGACAACAAGCCGGACATTCCCTTCCCCGACATGCTCGATTTACCGGGTGGCGGGCGCGAAAATGGCGAGAGCGGCGCGGAATGCGTCGCCCGCGAAACATTTGAAGAATTCGGCATAAGCATCGCGATTGATCGTTTTGAACCTGTGCAATCCTACCCGAACTGGCGCGGGTCCGGTCATGTGGCGCTGTTCTTTGTCTGCCGTCTTTCACCCGACATGCTCGATGATATTATATTCGGTGACGAGGGGCAGGGCTGGACAACCATGCCGGTCACCGAATTTCTGGCCAGCGATCAAGCCGTTCCGCATCTGCAAACACAGCTGCGTTTATTCCTGAAAAGCTAGGCCCCTCGTCACCAAAGCTTCATAAAAGCAGGACTTTGCTGTAACAATCGGCTGCTAGGGCCGGGTCCATGGGATAGTCTCCATGGGAGTTTTTATGGCCAAGCATTTTCCCCCTTTCACCAAAGCCGATATTCCGCTGCTCGACGTTGATCGCTATGAAGCGCGGCTCAAGCGGAAGCCGCAGGTGCATGCGCGCGACCGCACCCGATACAGGACCATCTGGATTTCGGACATCCATCTCGGCACGCGCGGCTGCAACGCCGACTTGCTGATCGACTTTCTCGATCATGTCGACAGCGATACACTCTATCTGGTCGGTGATATCATTGACGGGTGGCGGTTGAAGAAGAAGTTTTTCTGGCCGGACGGTCATAATGATATCATCTGGCGGATATTGAAACGGGCGCGGCGCGGGACCCGCATCGTCTATATTCCCGGCAATCATGACGAAATGTTCCGCCAGTTCACCGGTTTGAGTTTCGGGGGTGTAGAGATCCGGCGGTCGGCGATCCACGAAACCGCCGATGGTCGCCGCTTGCTGGTGTTGCACGGCGATGAGTTTGACACGGTGATGCTCGCCCATCGCTGGCTCGCCGTGATCGGCGACGCGGCCTATGTGACATTGATGCGGGTCAACTGGCTGGTCAACAAGGTCCGCACCTGGCTGGACCTGCCTTATTGGTCGCTGTCGAAAATGGCCAAGCACAAGGTCAAGAATGCCGTCGAATTTATCGGTCGCTATGAGGAAACCGTGGCCAAGGCGGCGGAAAGTCGTGGCGTCGACGGCGTGGTCTGCGGTCATATCCATACCGCCGAACATCGGGTGATCAAGGGCATCGAATATTATAATGATGGCGACTGGGTCGAGGGCTGTACCGCTCTGGTCGAATGCGACGACGGCAATATGCAGATTTTGCACTGGGCTGACGAGATCAAGGCGCGCAAGGAGCGCGAGGAGCAGCCGGCCCGCCTGACGTCGGTTGACGGCGGCGGCATGGACCAGGCGGCGTGAAGGTCGCACTGGTAACGGATGCCTGGCATCCGCAAGTCAACGGCGTGGTACGGACCCTGGATACGGTGATTGGGCTGTTGCGCGAAAGGGGCCATGAAATAATGGTGATTTCGCCCGACCAATATCGCTCGATCCCGGCGCCGAGCTATCCGGAAATTCGTCTGGCCTTCGCCCGGGCCGAGACCATTGGCCGGCAAATAGCGGCCTTTGGCGCGGACGCGGTACATCTCGCGACCGAAGGCCCGCTGTGCATCCAGGCGCGCCGCTGGTGTCGCAGAAAAGGATACCCGTTTACAACAGCTTATCACACGCAGTTCCCGGAATATCTCGCCAAGAGAACGAAATTGCCGCCGCGCCTGTTCTGGCCCTATATCCACTGGTTTCACCGGCGATCGGAAGCGATCATGGTCTCGACAGACAGTGTCCGCAGCCAATTACAGAGTGAAGGGCTGTCCCATATCCATCACTGGAGCCGCGGCGTCGATTTGCAGAATTTCCGCGCCGATGCGCCGCCGCCACCAGAATATGGACATCTCGCCCGGCCGATCCAGCTCTATGTCGGGCGGGTGGCGATCGAGAAAAATATTGCGGCCTTTCTCGACAGCGACCAGCCGGGTTCGAAAGTCGTGGTCGGTGATGGACCGGCGCTGGAGGGTCTGAAAGCCCGTCATCCAGAGGTCCATTTCGCCGGCAGAAAAACGGGGCAGGAACTGGCCGGCTATTATGCCGGAGCGGATGTCTTTGTCTTTCCCAGCAAGACCGATACGTTCGGCCTGGTGATTATCGAGGCTCTTGCCTGCGGCACGCCGGTAGCAGCCTTCCCGGTGACTGGTCCGGTCGACATTTTGACGGCGGAAAGCGGTGCCATGGACGATGATCTGAACGTCGCGATACGGCGTGCGCTCACTTTAGACCCAGCCGATTGCATCGCCCTTGGCGAGCAATATAGCTGGGATGCGAGCGCCAGCCAGTTTTTGAACGGTCTGGTTTCGCAGGACCGGCGTGTGGATTGTCATATGTCGCGCCGGATCCTCGCAAAGGCAATATTTGCGCGGGTTTAGCCAAATATCTTGCCGACTCTCTCCAGATAACCTACATAAGCTTCCAACAGGCCGTCTCCGCAAGGGGGCGGCCCTTTATTTTTATATCGTCGCTGGCGTAAAAACGCCAGTTATCAGAAGGATGCCATCATGGCCGAACAAGCAACCCCTCTCATGCAGCACGCAACCGCCAGCTGGCTGGTGGACAATACGGCGCTCAGCTTTGACCAGATTGCCGAATTTTGCGGCATCCATATTCTCGAAGTCAACGCGATGGCCGATGATCTCGCCAGCTCCAAATATACCGGACGCGATCCGATACAGGCGCATGAGCTGACCCATGAAGAAATCGAGAAAGCCGAGAAGGACCCGAATTACCGGATGGTCATCCAGAAGGGACCGGACCAGATACGCCGGACCAAGGGGCCCCGCTACACGCCGGTTTCCAAGCGTCAGGACAAGCCCGATGGTATTGCCTGGCTGCTGCGCAACCACCCGGAGATTTCCGATGCACAGGTCGGCAAGCTGATCGGTACCACCCGGACCACGATCAGTGCGATCCGTGATCGCGAGCACTGGAATATCGCCAATATCGCACCCAAAGATCCCGTGACCCTCGGCCTCTGTTCGCAGCGCGAGCTTGATACCGTGGTCGCCAAGGCCGCCAAAAAGGCCGGTATCGAGCCGGAAATGGCGGATGACACCAAGCTCGGCGGCGACAAGGAAGCGCTGATTGCCGAACTGCACGAAGAACGCGCACAAGCGGTTCGCGATGCAGAAGCGGCCTTGTCGGGTGAAAGCGACGAAGAAGCGGCACCGGTCGAGCATACAGCAGAAACGCTCTTCAAGGACCGCTAGGCGGCAGGCTTTTTGTCTGAATTGCCAATATGGCGGAATATGGTGATTGCCAGCGCGAGAGCGCTGGCTTTTTCCGTTTAGGCAGCGAGACCTAGTGACTCTAGCCCTATCAAAAACCGGGTTTAACTATCCGGTTAAACTGCCTTGCGCATCTGCTTGCCATGGGTCTATGACCGATGCATGGATGCTCCCAGAAAACCTCCCGCTTATGATGCCATGCTTGCCGATCATGGCTTTGACCCGATTGAATCGGACGGCCTGACCTATCCGCTCGGCGATTATGAACCGAAATTCGGCGAATATTTTGAACTGATGCCCGGCATCGGCTGGACCCGGACGCCGGTGCCCGGCCCGCTCGGCCATATCAACAACTGGATATTGGCGGACCGGCACGAAGACGGCAGCGAGGGATTTGCGATAGCCGATACCGGCCTGTTCATGCCGCAGGTGATCGACGCCTGGAAGCATCTGTTCGACGAAGGTGCGCTGCACGGGCAGAGCGCGACCAAGATCATTGTCACCCATTATCATCCCGACCATGTCGGCTGCGCCGGATGGCTGGCCAACCGGTTCAAGGCTCCCCTGCATATGAACCGGACAGAGTGGCTGCTGACCCGCATGTTGCTCGCCGACAAGCGCGACGGCGTGCCGCAGGAGGCGCTGGACGAATGGCTTTTCTGTGGCTGGGAACCGAATCTGATCGACGATTTTGCCAAAAAGGGCTGGGGCCGTTTCGCCCGCGCCGTTTCCGATCTCCCCATCGGCCATATCCGCATGGAAGAGGGCACAAGGCTACGCACCGGCGACCATGAATGGCGGGTGATGATTGGCAATGGCCATACGCCCGAACATGCCTGCCTGATCGACGACAGCGCCAAGGTGATGATCTCCGGCGACCAGATATTGCCGCGGATCACCTCCAATATCTCGACCATGCTCAGCGAACCGACCAGCGACCCGCTCGGCGAGTGGCTCGCCAGTATCGCGCATTTCCGCGCCGAACTGGATAATGACCTGCTCGTCCTGCCCGCCCATGGCCGTCCGTTTCTCGGCGCGCACCAGCGGCTAGACGCGCTGGCCGAGCGGCATAATGAAGCGCTCGACGATCTCGAGCAGGGCCTGCGCGAAAGTCCCAAGCGCGTGGTCGACAGCTTTCCCTATCTGTTCCGCCGTCCGATCACGCCGGACGTCATCGGCATGGCCAGCGGCGAGGCAATGGCGACGCTCCGCCATCTGCAATATACCGGCCGCGCCCGTCTCGAAATTAAAGACGGCACCGCCTGGTATAGCGCGGCATAATCTCCGCAATCGGTAAATCTGCTAAGCGCTAGTCCGGGTCAATGGGCGGTCGTCTTGGCATCCGCTGGCGGTTCGACCTCGTCGCTGGTGCAGTGCAGGGCGTAGCCGCGCAGGAATATCGCCAGGGCGGCCAGTGACACAATCCCCGCCAGCCCGAACGGCGCGCCGGGCAGATAATAGACACTCCCGGCCACTGTGAAAGCCGCAAAAACGGCGGCAAATAGCGGCGGGCCGATGACCGAGGCCATGCTTTGCAGGCTGGCCACCGCGCCCTGCAGTTCGCCCTGCGTTTCATCGGATACCGCGTTGCTCATCAGGCCGTTGATCGAGGGCTGGAACAATCCCTGAAGCGAGCCGACCGGAATGGCGAGGAAGATCAGCCATCCCTGATCGGGGCCGGCGACGACATAGAAGACCGAACTGATCGCCATGGACAGTGCGGCGATGATCACCGCATTACGCTCGCCAATGCGCGGGATCAGCACCCGGATCAAAAGGCCCTGCACGATGGCGGCGCCGATACCGACGCAAGCGAGCGCCATACCCACCGTCCATTCGCTCCAGCCAAAGGCTTCCATCGCGTAAAAGGCGAAGATGATCGGATAGACGACATGGGCGGTCATCCAGACGGTCAGCGCAGCAGCATACCAGAAAACGATCTTGTTCTGGCCATGCAGCCCCCTGAGCGCGACAACGGCATTGGCGCGGGTAATGTCGAAGGGACGCCGTTTTTCCGGAGGATGGCTTTCCCTGAGCATGAAAAAGCCGAAGGCCAGATTGAGCGCAGCGAGCGCGGCCGCCGCAAAAAAGGGCAGGCGGGTTCCATATTCGCCCAACATGCCGCCAACAGCCGGACCGATGATGAACCCCAGCCCAAAAGCTGCGCCGATCAGGCCGAAATTCTGTGCCCGTTTTTCCGGAGGGGAAATATCGGCGATATAGGCATAAGCGGTGCTGAAACTGGCGCCCATGATCCCGGCGATAATCCGCGCGGCAAACAGCCATAATATCGAAGAGGAAAATCCCATCAGCATATAGGCGATGGCATAGCCGCCGAGCGCGCCGAGCAGTACCGGTCGCCGGCCAAAGCGATCAGACAGATTACCGATGACCGGGCCGAAGACAAATTGCATCGCGGCATAGGCAAAAGCGAGCCAGCCGGCATAGACCGCCGCTCCTGAAAGCGTGTCTCCGGTGATGCCGGTGATCAGTTTCGGCAGAACCGGCATGATGATGCCAAAGCCGAGCATGTCGATCAGTACGACGAGAAAAACAAAGACCAGCGATGATTTGGCTGCGGGGGTGGGATTGGAATCGGCCATGCGGCTTTGCCCTACACGCTCGGCAAAAGGAAAGGGAACCCATTATCGCGCAATTTTCATTGTCTGTTCGCGCCGGTTGACTTACATAAATGTCAATGACTGAAACCCATCCTGACCAGACACCGATCTGGAAATCGCATTATAATCATCCCACGCCCTGGGATCAATTCTACCCGCCCCTGTCTATGCCCGGAATGTTCTTCCGCTCGGCCGGCCGGCGCGGGGACGCGAACCTGCTCGACTTCATGGGACGAAAATACAGCTACAGCGAAGTCGCTGCCGGTGTGGTCCGCGTCGCCAAGGGGCTTCAGGATATGGGCGTTGGCAAGGGCGACCGGATCGGCCTGTACCTGCCCAACGTGCCGCATTATGTCAGCGCTTATTATGGCGCGATGGCAATCGGCGCGACGGTCGTCAATTTCTCGCCGCTCTATACTGTCGAGGAACTCAGCCATCAGGTCGAGGATAGCGGGACAAAAATCCTGTTCACGCTTTCTGCGACCGCGCTGTTCCCGACTGCCTATCAGGTGCTTGAACAGTCCAGTCTCGAGCGGCTGGTGGTCGGCAGCATTGCCGGTGCGTTGCCAGCGGGCAAGGCGCTGTTCTACTCGCTGTTCCGGCGCAAGGAGAATAGTCCACAACCGGATGATGTCCGGATCACGCCTTTTTCCGAATTGATCGACAATGACGGCCTCTACAAAGCGCCGAATATCCGTCCGGACAAGGATATCGCGCTGCTGCAATATACCGGCGGTACCACCGGAACGCCGAAGGGCGCGATGTGCAGCCACCAGAATCTGACCGCCAACGCGCGGCAGATCAACGCGATTGATCCTTATCTCGACGACGCCGACCGGCTGATGGGCGTGCTTCCCTTCTTCCACGTCTTCGCCAATAGCGCCGTGCTCAACCGCACGGTCGAACGCGGCGGCGAGATCGTCATGCTGCCGCGCTTTGACGCGAAGCAGACATTGAAGGCAATCAGCCGGACCAAGATCACCGCTATGCCCGGTGTGCCGACCATGTATCAGGCTTTGCTCGACCATCCCGATATCGACAAAGCCGATTTCTCGTCGCTCAAAGTCTGTGTGTCGGGTGGAGCGCCGCTGCCGCTGGAATTGAAGCAGAAGTTTGAGGCAAAGACCGGCGCCAAGCTGATCGAAGGCTATGGCCTGACCGAAAGCTGCGGCGTGGTCAGCGCCAATCCCTATGCGGGGCACGACAAGACCGGCACCATCGGCCAGCCGGTTCCCGGCACATTGGTCAAGCTGGTCGACAAGGCTGATCCGGCAAAGCCAGCTCCCGAGGGCGAACCGGGGGAATTGATATTCTCCGGGCCGCAGGTAATGCAAGGCTACTGGAATTTGCCCGAGGAGGATGAAGAGGTGTTCATCGACGGCTTCCTGCGCACCGGCGATGTCGCGACGATTGACGAAGACGGCTTTATCAAGATTGTCGACCGGCTCAAGGACATGATTTCGGTCGGCGGCTTCAAGGTCTTCCCGAGTCAGGTCGAGGAGGTTCTCTACAAGCATGAAGCGGTCAAGGAAGCCCTGGTGCTCGGCGTGCCCGATGCCTATCGCGGCGAAAGCCCCAAGGCTTATGTCGCGCTGGAACCGGACATGACCGTCACCGGCGAAGAATTGAAAGACTGGCTTAACCCGCAACTGGGCAAGCATGAACGGGTGGTGGATGTCGTGATCCGCGACAGCCTGCCCAAGACCATGATCGGCAAGCTGGACCGCAAGGCTCTGCGGGCGGAGGAACTGGACTAGAACCGACGTCTCAAGCGGCAGTTATCCTGTTGTAGTGCGGAGTTTTCCGGCTTTTTTCGAAACGAAAACCTGCGATTTGGCGGTATAGTTTTTCACCGCATATAATTGTTTGTCTGCGGCCTCGAGCAGGCTGTTGGCGGTCGCTCCGTCCATCGGCCATGTGGCGATGCCGATGCTGGCTCTGACCCGGATGATATGTTCCTGAACAACGCAGGGCGGGACCAGAGCGGCCAGCAAATGGTCCGCGCAGGCGGCGTCGGAGATAGTCGAGTCCGGCGACAGCAAAATGGCAAATTCATCGCCGCCCATTCGCGCGACAATGCCGTTTTTGCCACAGGCTTCGCGAAGCCGTCTGGCTACTTCGACCAGCAATTGATCACCGACAGCATGGCCGAACCGGTCGTTGACCGGCTTGAACGCGTCGAGATCAAGCAGGGCGACGGTGAATGTGCGTTCGTGATCTTCTTCCTCAATCTGGCGGGCGAGATTTTCAGCCAGGATCCGGCGATTGAACAGGCCGGTCAGCGGATCGGTATGCGCCAATTCGCTCATATCATGTTGCAGGATCAGCATGTGAATGAACTGGTCGTTCTGCTGCGTGATCAGGCGGTAGAGGAATGTCGTTACCATGATCAGGCTGGCTGCGGCAGACCAGGCCAGAGGATCGCCCGACAGCAGCAGGATGATCGTGATTGGCACGATCCCGATGATTATATTGAGGATCGCCGCCAGCCGTATCGTCGCCAGCGTATAAATGGTGGTCAGCGAACCCATGGCGAGGGTGAAAGGATAGAAAAGCTTCATATCATCTGGCGCATTGACGTAGCTGAGCACACACCAGATGCTCACGAGAACGCATATCGTTGCGGAAAAGAACGTTGCCTCGCCAATGAACTGGCGTGCGAGATCGGGGCTGGCCGAAGCATTACGGTCCTTGATCAGCGAAATGAAACCGATCAGGCAAAAGCTGCCCATGGCGAGCGGCATTCCATAGCGGATCCAGGGTTCGGCCCCGACGCTCGAGGCGTAGAGCACGAAGGGAAGGGTCAGGAACATCGCCAGAAAAAGGGCCCGCGACTGGCTTTGCAGCCGGGTCGCGCTCAATATCGCGAATTCGTCCCGGACTGCTTCCGGGATCGGCGGTATAAGACGTTGAATAGACTGTCGAACGAATGACTGCATGCAGCGTTGCTAACGGCAAAATGTAAACGTCGCGTTAAGGTTGCTCCTGTGCCCCATATATCAGCTCACACGGGGCTTGCAGAGTGTTTTCTTTACCTGCGTTTACGTCAAATTAACCAAGAAAATTTAACATGATCCGGTCTGAAAACCAACGGGGGAGGTCATCATGTCCTTTGAAAACGCCAGCTCGATCATCGCTAATCACACAGTTGCGGGAGGGGTGGTAAAGCGCGGCGCAAGCAACCCCAGCCTGCCACAGAATGACTCGCCGGAACAGCGCGCGCAGCGCCGGGAGCAGATCAACGCCACCTCTACCGTCTATCAATGGACAACCGATATCGCCAGCTTGCCCGGCGTGCCTCTGGCCACGCATGTGCCGCCCGATGACCAGCCGTCTATCGAATGGTGGTTCAAGGTGCTCGAAGTCGGCATCGCCATTTTGGAAAACGTCAAGGCGGTGCTGCTGAAGCCGATATTTTCCGGTCTCGACGAAGCGGCGAAGACAATCGTCAGCGACGCGCTGGAAGATTTCAGCCAGGTCACGGCCAAAGTGGAGACCTTGCGCGAGAAGCACCGGGTGGCCAATGCCGGTCCCGGTCTCGAAAGCAGCATCGAGGAGGCCGTCCAGGGCGCAGATATCGACGAGATGCAATCGCATGACAGCGCGTTGCGCGACATTCTTACCGTGATCATCGATGTGTTGAAAGCCGAAGAGGCCGCCCATACCCGATCGATCGAAGCCTATCGCGACCTTTACCAGACGCTTCCGGTTCCCGGCATCGCCTATACATTTCAGGATGATGACCAGTTCGCCCGGTTGCGGGTGGCCGGACCCAATCCGATGCTGCTGCAAGGCATCGACCAGATGCCGGACAATTTTCCGGTGACAGCCGCGCAATATGCCTCTGTCATGGGCGGGGACACTCTGGCAAAGGCGCTTGCCGAAGGTCGGGTTTTCCTGTGTGATTACACGGAGCTGGAGGTGCTTGTTGCGGGTGTCTGGAAAGGTCATGCGAAATATGTCTACCGTCCGATGGCGCTTTTTGCCGTCCCGCCGGGAGGCTCCTCACTCAAGACGGTCGCGATCCAGTGCGGCCAGGACAGCAGCCAATATCCGGTGATGACGCCTTCGGTCGCCTCGTCGGAAAAATGGGGCTGGGAAATGGCAAAATTTGTCGTGCAGGTCGCCGACTGCAATTATCACGAACTGTTCGTCCATCTTGCCGGCACGCATCTGGTCAGCGAGGCGATTGCCGTGGCAACCCGTCGCAATCTCGCCGAGGTGCATCCGCTATGGTCATTGCTGGTGCCGCATTTTGAAGGCACGTTGTTCATCAACAATCTGGCGGTGGAAACCCTGATCAACAAGGGCGGTCCGATCGATGACTTTTTTGGCGGCACGATCGAATCCAGCCAGCTGGCCGCCGTTCAGGCGCGTCTGTCCTTTGACTTCTACAAGAAAATGACGCCGGTCGATTTTGCCGAGCGGAACGTGGCCGACCCGTCCTGCCTGCCGGACTATCCCTATCGCGATGACGCGTTGCTGGTCTGGGACGCGATCCACGACTGGGCCGCGCAATATATCAATATCTATTACGCCGATGACGAGGCCGTGACCGGTGACAGCGAACTGGCCTTGTGGGTTTCATCGATCGCTTCGGAGGGCCATATTGTCGGCTTCAGGCCGATTACCTCCCGCGCCCAGCTGATCGACGTCTGCACGATGATCATATTCACCGCCAGCGCCCAGCATGCTGCGGTCAATTTCCCGCAGCGTACATTGATGACCTTTGCCCCCGCCGTTACCGGAGCGGGCTGGACCGCCGCGCCAACCGGGCAAACGGGCCACAGCAAGGGAGAATGGATCGAATATATGCCGCCCATGTCACTGGGATTGCTGCAATTGTCCTCGCTGGAATTGTTGGGTTCGGTCTATTACCGCCCGCTCGGCGATTATTGCACCAACCGCTTTCCCTACAAGTCATGGTTCCAGGACCCGGTCATTACCGACGATGAAGGTCCGCTGGCGCGTTTCCAGGCCGGTTTGCGAGCGGTCGAGTCCAGGATCATCGCGCGCAACCAGCGGCGGATGCATCCCTATGTCTATCTGCAACCGAGCCAGATTCCGACCAGCACCAATATCTAGGTCCTGACGAACGGCGGAAATTTCCAACAGGCAGGCGCGCGGTCCGGATCAGTCGGGGCTGCGCGCTGCCAAAATGCGCTTATTTCGTTTCTCTACCGCCTGAAATGCCTTGAAAACGCCAAGATTCGGATCGGTTTTGCCGGTTTTGCCCAGATTTTCCAGCTGTTCGTAGAACCAGAAAATGACCGCGAAACTGGCGACCGCCTTGATCATCTGAAACCGCATGAGAAAGCCCAGCCAGTCGGGGATCAGCCGAAGCTCGTCCTCGTACCGTGGCAATGCTTCCAGATCTTCCAATAGACGCTTCGGTGCATCGGTCATCACGCACATCGGGCGCCCCAGACCGATCAGATCGGCGGCGCCGCTGGAAAGCGCGGATTCCATCGCCGCCCGGGTTCGAAAACCGCCGGTCACCATCAGCGGTACCTTGACCGCATCCTGCATCGCTTTTGCGAAATCGACGAAATAGGCCTCTCGTGCCTTGGTGGATGGCGCGACATTCTGCTCCTCTTTTTCCTCGATCCCGTCGGCGCCCATCAATGCGGGCTGTTCGTAGGTGCCGCCGGAGATTTCTACCAGATCGACGCTGGCTTCCTCCAGCCAACGGACAACCTGCAGACTGTCCTCGAAATTGAACCCGCCCTTCTGGAAATCGGCGCTGTTCAGCTTGACCGAAATCGCGAAATCGGGACCGACGGCGGCGCGCGTTTTTGCCACCACCGCGAGCAGGAAGCGCGCCCGGTTCTCTAGGCTGCCGCCAAATTCGTCGGTCCGCTGATTTGACCGGGGGCTGAGGAAGCTGCTCAGCAGATAGCCGTGAGCAGCATGGATTTGCGCGCCGGTGAAGCCTGCCTGCTGACAGGTTTTTGCAGCCAGTGCAAAGCGGTCGACCAGTTCCTCAATCTCTTCTGTCGTCAGCGCGACCGGCTCGCCAAATTGTCCGCCGGGCAGGCCCAGCTTGACCGCTGACGGCGCCTTGGGATGCTTGTTGACATTGCTTTGCGTCTGCCGTCCGGCATGACTGATCTGGGCCCAGAAATGATTGCCATTGCGCGTCGCCGCCTGCGCCCAGCTTGTCAGCGCCGCCATCATCGCGTCATCGGCCGGTCGGTCGATGACAACATTGCCCGGCCGCTCCAGATGGTCGCGATCAATCTGGATATTGCCGCTGAGCAGCATCCCCGCACCGCCGTCGGACCACAGTCCGTATAGCCGGTCCAGTTCCGCTGTCGGCACGCCGTCCGGCGTGGCCAAGCCCTCGGTCATGGCAGCCTTGGCGATCCGGTTGGGCAGGGTGGCTCCGCAAGGAAGCTTCAGTGAACTGGAAAGCGAGATGGTCATGGAAAAACCCCGAATTTGGATTGCGAATAAAAACTGATTCTGTCGTATACTGCAATTTATGGCAAGCGGAAGCGCATATTTCCGACATAAAATGCTGGAAAACCGTTTGTTTGGCTTTTGCTTTAAAATAGGTATAGTGTTGTTGATGCATCGCGAGGAGGCAAACTACCCGGGATGGTCAGAGATGATATTCTGAGGGGAATGGAAATGGTCGCTACAGCGTCTCGAAAAACGGTAAGCAAACATCAAGCGCGTCACGGCGTGCAGCATCATAGCGTCCGGTGGGACAAGAAAATGAGCAACAATTGTGCGGCCGCTTTGCTGGTCTACACCATGATGCAGATTTTCTTCGTGCTCGGCTTTATCGAAACAAGAGGCATGTCCATCGCTCCCTATTTCGGACTGGTTGTGCTCGTTGCCGTAATCATTCCCTTTTGTCGCAATTTTGAGAAGCGCTGGTCGGAAATGGGCAACAGCGGTCTGTCGGAACAAAGTCTTGCGGCAAAATTCCGCGCCGATCAGGTGGTATTGTGGATATTGGCTCTCGGCCTGCCACTGCTATTTGCCGCTTTGATCAAAATCTTCGCGCAAATGGTCTAACCCGGCGCCGAAAACCGGGCGTTGCAAAGCTATAAACCAGCGACGCTTTCTTCACGATTTGGCACCCGATCGTTGACCTTGCTGGGTGCCGCACCTATGTCCAGCTTATGCTAAAACCTTCCGAAGCGCAGGACCGCGCCGACGCCCTCATTTCCCAAGCCAAAAAAGCCGGTGCCGATGCCGCGGACGCCATCTATGTATGCGATGCGGCGACCCAGGTGCAGATGCGCCTCGGCAATCTGGAAGATGTCGAACGGTCCGAAGGCGAGGAAATCGGCCTCAGGGTGTTTGTCGGCAAGCGTTCGGCAACCGTGTCCTCGTCCGACATGGACCCGCAGACCTTGTCCGATCTGGTCGGACGCGCGCTCGACATGGCCAAAGAGGCTCCGGAAGACCAATATGCCGGCCTCGCGCCAGAAGAGCTGCTGCTGAAAACAGAGCCCCACGCGATCGAAGGCGATGACGGGCAGGACCCCGATCCCGAAATTTTGCGCGAACTCGCGCTCAAGGCCGAAGATGCTGCGCGAGCGGTCAAGGGTGTCACCAACAGCGAAGGCGGCGGTGCCAGCGCCGGTCGGAGTATCGTTGCCCTGGCCACCAGCCACGGTTTTTCCGGAGCCTATTCCACCAGCGGCTATAGCCTGTCGGCGAGCGTTATCGCCGGAGAAGGCGATGGCATGGAACGCGACTATGCCTATGACAGCGTACGTTTTCTGGAGGATCTGGATGCTGCCGAAGAGATTGGCAAGGAAGCCGGAGAGCGCGCCGTTTCAAGGCTCAATCCGGTCAGCTTCAAATCCGGCGCCATGCCGGTCGTATATGATCCCCGCGTCGGCAACAGCCTGCTTGGCCATTTTATCGGCGCTATTTCGGGCAGCGCCATTGCCCGCAAAACCAGCTTCCTGCTGGATGCGCTCGATAGCCAGGTGTTCGACAGCTCTCTGTCGATCATCGACTGCCCGCATCGCAAGCGAGGTCTCCGGTCCAAGGCGTTTGACGGCGAAGGATTGCCGACCGCGAAAACCAAATTGATCGACAATGGCCGATTGACCCAGTGGATCATGGAAAGCGCCTCGGCGCGCCAGCTTGGCCTGCAGCCGACCGGCCATGCCTCGCGGGGAGTCGGCGGAGCACCCGGCGTGTCCGTGACCAACCTGCATATGGGCAATGGTTCGGTCAGCAAGGCGGATCTGATAAAAGACATAAAGCATGGCGTCTATATCACCGAACTGATCGGCATGGGCGTCAATCCGGTGACTGGCGATTATAGCCGCGGCGCTGGCGGTTTCCTGATTACCGATGGCGAGATCGGACCACCGATTTCGGAAATCACCATTGCCGGTAATCTGAAAGATATGTTCAAGAGCCTGATTGCCGCCGATGATCTGGAATATCGCTATGCCGGCAATGTCCCGACATTGCGCACCGACAGCATGACGGTGGCGGGCGGCTGAGCAAATCCGCTAGTGGTGAACCTGTCTCACTACATCTATCGGACCATAAGCGCCCTTCGACAAGCTCAGGGCTAACGGAGAAACGCGTGGCTGATATAGATTTTGATCGGGTTATCGCGATCGCCAGGGAAGGCGGGGCGCTTGCCATGCGCCACTGGGCTCTCGGCAAGAAGGAAGCCAATATCTGGGAGAAATCTCCGGGGCAGATCGTCAGCGATGCCGATCTTGCGGTCGACCGTTTCTTGCGCAGCGAGCTGGAAAAGCTGGTGCCGTCCGCCGGCTGGCTTTCCGAGGAAACCCATATCGATCACAGCGGTGCCGGTGATGAACTGACCTGGGTGGTCGATCCGATTGACGGCACCAAGGATTATGTCGCCGGCAAGACCGGCTGGTGCGTGTCGGTAGCTCTCGTCCAGAATGATGCGCCGATATTCGGGGTGCTGGATGCGCCGGCGATGGAGGAGACCTGGGTTGGCAAGGCTGGCAGCCACACTGAAGTGAATGGCCGAATGCTGGCCGCCAGTCAGCGCTCGCAATATGAAGGTTGCCGGATCCCGGTGGAAGAATTGCCGCCCGAGATGAAGCTTACCGCGGTGCCAAAGCCAAATAGTATCGCGCTGCGTATGGCGATGGTTGCGGATAACCGGGCCGATGTGGTTGCCTCGACCCGCTGGGGCCATGAATGGGATATTGCCGCTGCCCATGTCATCGCCGCCGAAGCGGGGGCCAGCGTCACCAATGCGTTAGGCGAAACTTTGGTCTATAACGGCACCCACGGCAAGGCGCTCGGCGTATTATGTTGCTCAAAAAACCTATACAAAGAGGCGGTGCAGCGGATAGGCAAATATGTCACTGAAAATGGCGCCAGCCACTAGGTCCCAGCTCTAGGCCGGGCGGGTCGCGCGGGTTCTTGTCCACAATCCATTACGGTCGCGCCGGGCCGAATTGACCAGTGCCTGGCCGAAGGCCTTCACGATCCAGCCCAATTTCTTGCCCTTGCTGGTATATATGCGCTGATCGAGAGAAGCGCCGGCGCTCTGCTTGATCGCCCGGGCAATATCGCCGTAAATTCCGGCTGCCGCCAGCACCGCCCAGCGGGACCGGAACGGCAGGCTGGAGGCGCCGACGCGCGCCGAGGCTTCATAACCGCCCGCGAGATCGCATAGCCGATTGACCAGCGCAACCAGCGCATTCCGATGCGCGGGGTCCATGATCCGGTCCGGTTCAATACCGGCTTCAGCGAGCCAGTTTTCCGGCAAATAGCATCGGCCGGCTGCCGCATCCTCGGCCACGTCGCGTGCGATATTGGCAAGCTGGAACGCCAGACCCAGATCACAGGCCCGGTCCAGCACCTCCTGATCCCGTGCCGACACGCCCATCACCACCGCCATCATGCAACCGACCGCGCCGGCAACATGATAGCAATATTGAAAAAGGTCATTCTCGGTTTCTGGTCGCCAGCCGCGCGCATCCAGAGCAAAGCCGTCGATCATGTCGTCAGCGAAATATTTGGGAATATGGCATTCCTGCGCGACCACACCAAAGGCGTCGAACGGCGGATTGCCGGTTTGCTCGCCGCCATGCGCTCGCGCGGTCATCATCCTCATGGCCGCTATGGTTTTTCCGGGATTGGCTATGGGCGACATGCCGTGACCATGATCCTGACCATCGGCAAGATCATCACAGGCCCGGCACCAGTAATAGAGCAGCCACGCCCGTTCGCGTGTTTGCCGGGAGAAAAGCTTGGAAGCACGGGCGAAGGATTTTGACCCGCGTTCGATGCTGGTTCTGGCGTGGAGGACGAGATTCTTGCGGTTCATGATGGTGATGAATGGAAGGCCGTTCGCACCGAACCGGTCGCAATGCGTCTGGTGAGGGAAAACGGTCCTTCGACAGGCTCAGGACGAGCGGACAGGTTATTCACGCCATATCCTCCAACATCAACTCTGCCGTCGCTTTTGCACTTCCCACCACACCCGGAATGCCTGCGCCGGGATGGGTGCCCGCGCCGACAAAATAGAGATTGTCGATCACATCATCCCGATTGTGCACCCGGAACCATGCGCTTTGGGTGAGCAGCGGCTCGAGACTGAAGGCGCTGCCGAGATGGGCGTTGAGATCGGTGCCGAAATCCTGCGGCGTGTAATGGAAGCTGGTGACAATCCGGTCGTGAATATCGGGGATCAGGCGATGGCCGATTTCATCGAGAATGCGTTTCTCGTAGATCGGCCCCATTTCTTCCCAGTCGATCGGCAGCTTGCCCTGATGCGGCACCGGTGCCAGCACATAGAAAGTGCTATGCCCTTCCGGCGCCATTTCCGGGTCGGTGATCGTCGGATGGTGGAGATAGAGCGAGAAATCGCTCGGCAACACGCCATTGTCATAAATATCGTCGAGCAGGCCTTTGTAGCGCGGTCCGAACAGGATCATATGGTGCGGAATGCCCGGCCAGCTGCCCTTCAGGCCGAAATGGACGACGAACAGCGACGGCGAATATTTCTTCTTCTTCAGCTTTTCGGTGACGCTGCTACTGCGATGCTTGTGCCCGAGAAGATCGCGATAGCTGTGCATTACGTCCGCATTTGAGGCGACCGCATCAAAGCGCTCGCTCCAGCCGGATTTGCAGGTGACGCCCGATGCGCGGTCGCCGATCGTATCGATTTTCGTCACCGGATCATCGAGCCGGATCACTCCGCCGATCCGTTCGAAATGCTTGACCATCGCGGTTACCAGCATATTGGTCCCGCCCTTGGCAAACCACACCCCGCCGAGCCGCTCCAGCTTGTGGATCAGGCCGTAAATCGCGCTGGTTTTCATCGGATTGCCGCCGACCAGCAGCGATTGGAAGGACAGGAATTCGCGCAGCTTCTCGTTCTTCACAAAGCCGGATACCTTCGAGTAAACCGAACGATAGGCTTCATATTTCATCAGGGCAGGGGCCGCCTTGATCATCGATTTGAAATCGAGGAACGCCTTGGTGCCGAGCTTGACATAGCCTTCCTCATACAGCCCACCGCTATATTCGAGGAATTTCTTGTAGCCCTCGACATCATCGGGTTCGATCGCGGCGATATTGGCGTAAAGCTCCTCGGGATCGTTGACATAATCGAAGTTGGTGCCGTCCGGCCAGTTGAGCCGGTAGAAAGGCGATACCGGCATCAGTTCGATATCCTTGGCCATATCATTGCCGGTCAGTTCCCACAGTTGCGACAGGCAATCAGGGTCGGTGATGACCGTCGGGCCACCATCAAAGATAAAGCCGTCTTTTTCCCAATAATAAGCGCGCCCGCCCGGCTTGTCGCGGCCTTCCAATATGGTTGTCTGGATACCGGCGGACTGCAGCCGGATGGCCAGCGCGAGGCCGCCGAAACCGGAGCCGATGACGGCGGCTTTTTTGAACAATTCACTCTGGGATTTTGCAACTTCACTCATCGAATAATCAAACTCATCTATATTTTAGCAAAAGCGGGATTGCGCGGTAAACGGGAATGGGCGGTTTGCCGGTCAACAGGCTGATCTGATCCATCTTGGTCGACTTTCCGGCATAGAAACGGGCGAGCAATCGCTCGTCCTTGGCATAGGTATGTTCCAGTGTCTTGTAACGTTTATCGGGGTCAGCGCCAAGAAACAGAAACGCGCATAGCAGCCGGTAGAATTTTCCGTTTTTCCAGTGCTCCGTCGCCAGATCGCGCAGTATCTTGTCGAGAGAGCTCTGGCTGATTTCGGGCATTTGCGCAATCAGCATCGCGGTCTTCACCGCCATCGGCAGCGAATAACTGGTGATCGGCTGGATCAGCGCTGCCCGTGCCCCGGCCCGTGCATCAAGGTCCCCGTTGGCCTTCCAGAAAGCCTCGAAATCACCGCCATAGATGACCGGAAGTTGGCCTTTTTCTGCGCTGAGTACCGCATCGATCTCCCAGCCCTGGCTGGCAGCATATTCGGCAATACGGTCATGCGAGGTCGCGCTGTCGAGGTCCGGACCGTCCGCATAATAAGTGTCTTCGACAAAAATCTCGCTATCACTGAACGGCAGGCAATAGATGAAGCGGTAGCCGTCAATCTGCTCGACCGTTGCGTCCATGATGATCGGACGTTCAAGCCCGTGCGGTTTTTTCAGCCTCAGCATCTGCCCGCAAAATTTCTGCCAGCCGGTTTCCAGCGCCGAAATATCGCCGCCGCCGCGGACATCTAGCACCGCGTTTGCCTTGATCACGGTGCCGTCCGCCAGTTGCACCCGCCCGGCCTCGACCTTGTCGGCTCTCTTTCCGGTAATCAATGAGTCCGAAGGCAACCGCTCCCGCAGCTCCCGATCGAGATTGGCCGATTCAATCGAATAATAGCCGTTGCCCAAACGGCGGCTATATTTCGGAAAATGCACATCATAATTGTCCCACTGGCGCGAGATTAGCGGATCGACCAGCCAGCGATGCTCCGGCTCGACATCGCTTGCGAAAAAGGACCAGATATGATTGCCGCCAAAATGATCTTCTGCCTCAATCAGTGCAACCTTCAGTTCCGGCCGCAATTTTGCCAGCGCTAGCGCAACCAGTCCGCCCGCCAGCCCGCCGCCGGCAATAGCCAGATCATATGGGTTCGAAGATCGCGCAGGCTTCGGCATCAATATGCCTTAGCCGATGGTGCGGGCAGGGGAAAGCCTGTCTGAAAGCATGTAGGCCGTTCGTTTATTACCGCTTGCTCCGGCGTGATCCGCGCCATATTCCCCTGCCATGGACTATGGCCTTGCTATCCTGATTTCAGCCATCGCAATGACGCTTATCGTCGGCGGTCGCTATCTGCTGAGCAGCGGTTTTTTTGCATGGCTGACCAATCGGGTACGGCCGGGTCATTATGAACAGCTCAAACCGCAGATGGGTCGCGAAATACGCTGGTCCCTGCTGTCCGCCGCGATTTACGGTGTGCCCGCCGGCATAGTCGCATGGGGGTGGCAAAATGCTGGCTGGACCAGGATTTACACGGACCCGAGCACATACCCGTTGTGGTATCTGCCGCTGTCTTTTTTCCTCTACCTCTTTCTGCATGACACATGGTTCTACTGGACCCACCGGCTGTTCCACCGGCCGCAATGGTTCAAGGTCGCCCATGCGGTCCACCATGACAGCCGGCCACCGACCGCCTGGGCAGCGATGAGCTTTCATCCGGTCGAGGCGATCAGCGGGGCCGTCGTCATTCCCGCTCTGGTGATCGCGATCCCGATTCATGTCGGCGTTTTGGGTTTGGTATTGCTGACCATGACGGTTATGGGCGTAACCAATCATATGGGATGGGAAATGTTTCCGCGCTGGCTGGTGCGCGGGCGATTGGGCAAGTGGTTGATAACCGCTACCCATCATGAGAAACATCATGAGGCATATCGAGGTAATTATGGGTTATATTTTCGCTTTTGGGACAAGATCTGCGGCACGGATATCGGGCTTGCCGATGCTGGGAGCGGTTTCGGTGCTGCTGGCGGGAGCAAGCGCGTCGGCGAGTGAAGCACCGGCTGCGGTTGCGCCGGTCATCTCTGCCTCGATTGATCTGGCGATTACCGGTCTCCGCTCGGAAAAAGGCAATGTGCTGGTCTGTCTGAGCGCAAATCCGGAATATTTTCCGGATTGTACCAAGGACAAATACGCCCGCAAATTGAAGGTTTCCGCGACCCAGGCCGATAACATCCAGATTGCCGGGGTAAAGCCGGGCACTTATGCCGTGGCCTTGGTTCATGACGAAAACGCCAATGGAAAAATGGACTTGCGGCTGTTCCTGCCGCGCGAAGGCTTCGGCTTTTCGCGCAATCCGAAAATCGGCATGGGCCCGCCCAAATTCAAATCGGCGCAATTTACCGTTGGCACTGCCGACGCCCATTATGCAGTACGGATGAAATATATCCTGTAATCTGGCAAAAATTAACCGTTACCTAGGACTCTGGCGGCATTCTGCCACGACAGACTAGGAGTTGCGTTAAATGTACCAATCCAGACAAGCGTTTTTAAACCGGACTGATGGTTCCGAACAGTTGCGACTGTCGGAAATCCTCGGCGCTTTTTCCTATGCGCTGGACCTGACCGAAGGCCAGCCCGCCGGCCACAGTATCCGGGCCTGCTGGATTGGAACGCAAATAGCCATGGCGATGGGCTTGAAGGGCGACGCCTTGCGCGACGTTTATTATGCCGTTCTGCTGAAGGATCTCGGTTGCAGCAGCAACGCCGCCCGGGTCAGCGAGATGTTCGTTGGCGACGACCGCAAGCTGAAACATGATTTCAAACTGATTGGTCCGCGCCCTGAAGATTTCGGCGCCTTCCTCGGCAGCGCGGTGGGCGTTGATGCAGACCCGGAGGTTCGGGATCAGGCGCTGGGCAACCTTGCCGAAAATGTCGGCGAGATCATGACCGATATCATGGCAAGCCGCTGTTCGCGCGGTGCGGATATCGCCCGGCGACTGCGCTTGTCCGAGGATGTCGCCCAGGCCATTGCCCATCTTGACGAACATTGGGACGGCGGCGGGCTGCCGCTGGGCCTATCGGGCGCCGATATCCGTCTGGGTGGCCGGATCGCGCTCCTGGCGCAAGTCGCCGATGTCTTTTACAGTGCCAGAGGCAAGGACGCAGCGCTGGACGAAATTCGCAATCGAGCGGGCAGCTGGCTCGACCCGCAACTGTGCGCCCTGTTCGAGAAATTGTCCGAAGCCAGCGGCTTTTGGGAAGAGCTGGCACTCGACGATCTGCCCGAACAATTGTCGGCGCTGGAACCGGCGGCAGAATATATCAATGTGGACGAGGATTATCTCGACGATATCTGCTTTGCCTTCGGCCATGTCATTGATGCCAAAAGCCCGGACACCGCTGGCCATAGTGCGCGGGTAGGGATGATCGCAGACAAAATTGCCGAAAAACTGGGAATGGGAGCGGAATCGCGCCGGGTGCTGCGCCGCGCCGCAATCCTGCATGACGTTGGAAAGCTGGGCGTCAGTAGTGCGATTCTCGAAAAACCCGGCAAGCTGGATTCCGAAGAATGGGAAATCATGCGAGCCCATGCGGCCCTGACAACAAATATTCTGGGCCAGATTGGCGCGATGAGCGACATGGCAATGATCGCCGGTTCGCATCACGAACGACTTGACGGAAAAGGATATCCGCTGGGTCTCGACGAACGCAGCATCGCGATGGAATCCCGCATCATCACAGTCGCGGATATCTATGACGCACTGACCGCCGACCGGCCCTATCGCGCAGCCATGTCATCGGAAAAAGCCATGTCCATATTGCAGGAAGAAGTGGGCAGCGCGGTGGATGAGCAATGTTTCAAGGCGCTTCAGGCCGTTATCGAAGAGGGCCTGCTAGAATAGCAACGCTTTGCCAAAGATGATGGGTCTCCTATATTGGGATGGAACCGTTATGCGGTCAGCGCGTTAAACCATCGCGCAACCAATAGGGAACCAGTCTTGAAACATTCGAACATATTTCGCCGTGCCGCCTTTCTTTCTCTCGGCCTCGGCCTGTCTTCCCCGCTTCTGGCTCAGGAAGAGCCTGCGCCGGTGCCAGCCGAAGAGTCGGTCTTTGACGGCGACTATCTGACCGCGGGCATCGGCGTCGCGATTGGTTCCAGCTACGAAGGATCAGACAATTATACGGTTTCGCCGTTGCCGGTGGTGCTGGGCAGCTTCGGCGGCGTGGATTTTCAGCCGCGCGGCCCCGGCATTGCGCTCGATTTCATTCCAGATCGTGATGGCGCGAAAGTCGATTTCATTTTCGGGCCTGTGGTACGCGCTCGCTTTGATCGCCACAATTCGATCGAGGATGAAGTCGTCAAATCTCTTGGCAAGCTCGACTTTGCAGTAGAGGTCGGTCCTTTTGCCGGCGTCCAGGTGAACCGGTTGCTCAATCCCTATGACTCGCTGACGGCGCAGGTCGATCTGCGCTGGGATGTCGCCGGTGCCCATGACGGTATGGTCGTCTTCCCCAGCCTGACCTATTTCACGCCGCTCAGTCGCGGTGTCGCGACCAGTTTTTCGATCAATGCGGAATATGTCGACGATAACTATGCGGACTATTATTTCAGCATATCGCCGACCGGATCGGCGGCCAGCGGCCTGCCGACCTTCACGGCTGACAGCGGCTGGAAAAATGTCGGCGCGACCATGCTGACCGCAGTCGATCTGGACGGCGACGTGACCAATGGCGGGTTCAGCATGATCTTCCTCGGCGGCTATTCCAGGATGCTGGGCGATCCGAAACGTTCCCCGGTAACCTCCATCCGCGGCAGCGCCGATCAGTTCTTTGGCGCTATTGGCCTGGGTTACACATTTTAGGAAGCCCCCGAAGGGGCTACCCCGTCAACCCGATTTTGGCTCTGTCTTGTTTCCGCTTTCAGCAGTGTCCGTCTTTGCGGCCACCGCTTTGTCATCCTTGTTTTTGGCACGCGGGGCGGTCTTTGACGGCTTTTCCTCAGTCTCGACCTTCGCGGTAACGACCGGAGCGGGCTCTTCGGTGACTTTCGTCGCACCCGAAACCAGGTTTTCGAGCGACGAACCATCCAGTCCGAGTTCCTTCATCAGGCCGTCGATCACCGGCGCCTGGGCGCGATAGGACAGGGCGGCAGAAACCGCATCGGTTGCAAGATTGCCGCTGCTTCCGTTCCCGGCTCCGCCCTTGCTGGCTATGCCGTTCCCGCCACCACCATTCTGGTTGATGCCGTCGAGCTGGACGATCTTGATAGAGTCGATCGCCTCCATCGGCTTGGCGGATTCCCGGATGACCTCGGGCAATACTTTGAGCAGCGCCATTTTGGTCTGCAGCGAGATTTGATTGGAAGACAATATATTCGCCGCTTCGTTGATCGCACGTTGCCCGGCAGCTTCGACTTCGAAACGCACGCGCGCAGCCTCGGCGCGAAGCTTCTCTGATTCTGCTTCGCCTTCTGCATCGAGGCGCATGGCGGCCGCCCGGTTGCCGGCGGCTTCCTTTTCCGCTTCCGCCTGGACCTTCACGCCAATCGCCTGACGCTCGGCCTGTTTAGAAGCCTCGATCAGCTCGATGCGCTTGTCGCGGTCAGCGATTTCGGTTTCACGCGCACTGGTAACCTGTTCCTCGGCGGCGACGGCTTTGGCGCGAGCGGCATCCGCTTCGGCCTTGGCCTGGCTTTCTTCGCGCGATTTGTTCTGGATCGCGATCTGTTGTTCCTGACGGGCGATTTCGATCGCCTGGGTCTGGGCAATTCTGGCTTCTTCGACGGCCCGGTCGGCTTCAATCTGGCTGCTGTCGACCTGTTGCTTCGCCTTGATCTGGGCGTCTTTTGCTTCCCGTTCGCGCCCGGCCTGTTCGCGGGCCACTTCCGAAGCCTGAATGGCCCGGCGGACCTCGACTTCCCGTTCCTGTTCCAGTCGCGCAAATTCATTGTCCCGGCTGATTTCGAACGAACGCTGGTCGGCCTGCAGGTTCTTCGTCTCGATCTGCACGCGGGTGTCCTGCTCGATATCGTTGCGCGCTTTCTTGCGCAGCTCGATCTGTTCGGTCAGTTTCGTCAGGCCCTCGGCATCGAAAGCATTATTGGCGTTGAAATGTTCGATGCTGGTCTGATCGAGACCGGTGAGCGACACCGATTCCAGTTCCAGACCGTTCATCGCCAGATCGCTTGACGATGCCTGTTGCACCTTCTGGACGAAATCGGCGCGCTGTTCGTGCAGTTCATTCATGGTCATGCCGGCGGCAACCGAACGCAGGGCGTCGACAAATTTGCCTTCGACCAGATCTTTCAGCATCTCCGGCTGCATCGTCCGCAGGCCCAGTGTCTGTGCCGCCATCGCGAGGGACTGGGCATCCTGTCTGACGCGCACATAAAATTCCGCCTTCACATCGATCCGCAGGCGATCGAGCGTGATCAGCGCATCGACATTGTTGCGCTCGACCGCCAGTCGCACTGTGTTCATGTTCACCGGCATGGTTTCATGGAACACAGGGAACACCATCGCGCCGCCGTTCATCACAACTTTCTCGCCGCCGAAACCGGTCCGGACGAAAGCAATCTCCTTGGACGCGCGTTTGTACAAGCGGGTCAGGATCAACGCAAAAATGAGCAGTCCGACCAGGGGAGCGCCGGCATAAATTGCGATCTGGCTTACATTCTCAAGCATATACTCTCTCTTCCTTTTGATGATGCTCGTTAATCCGGCATCGGTTTTTCTGCGTCTTCAATTCGACCGGCTTATCGCCATTCAGACTATCAACTATCGTTCAGCCAACGGGTGCCGACCGCAACGGCTTTGAAAATATCACCTTCTCGCCGCACCAGCAGCACTTCTTCGCCGGTGACGAATATCCCGTCTTCATTATCCGGTTCGACCATCAGCGCGTGGCCGTGCCCGTGGCGGTCCTTGACCTTGGCGCGGGCCGGATAACCGGGCCTCGCTGTGCCGATATCGATAATGGCGCGGCGTCCGGTAAGATCATCGATCGACACCGCCGTGGTCTCGTCCCCCGGCAGGATCCTTGCCAGAGGCTTCGAGAGCAGGCCGGTCACCGGAAGCGCAACAAGCAGAGCGCCGGTCACGGCCAAAAAGGGCGACAATAATCCGCCGGTAAGCGATTGCACAAATTGCTGTCCTGCGAATCCGGTCAGTCCGAAGACCATCAGAAACAGCACCAGCAATATCATGAACGGCAATCGTCCCCATCCCAGGAAAGAGAGAAGTCCGCCCGCTACGCCGGTACCATCGACATCGGCATCCATATCAATATCGCTATCGAAGCCGCCAAAGCCGATCAGCTGCAAAAGACCGAGGGCGATCATCAGGACCAGGGCAGCCGCGAAAACAATGTTTTCGTCTGCTAGCCAGAATTCGATCACCGTCCTGCCCCCTTAATAACTGTCTAATAAGCCCGCATTGAAAAGAAAATTCAGGATTCGGTCAATGTAATTCGATCACTATTAGCCTCTTTTGGTAATATTCCGCTGGCTCTCGACAGAAGCGGATATCGCGACTAACATCAGGCCCTATTCCCCGGGGAGTCGTTTGACTGAGAGGGGCGCGTAACGTCGCCCGACCCGCAGAACCTGATCCGGCACCGTGTAAACGGGCTTACCGGCGGAGGGAGGGAGCGGTTATCGGGGCCTCCCGGATACGCGCTTTCTTCATCGGGACAGAAGGAGAGACGCGATGGGTAGTGCAGGCAATATAACCGGGTGGATCACCATTTTCTTTGGCCTATACGGTCTGGCTGCTGGCGTCGGCGAATTTCGCAATCCCGGTTTCTGGTCCAAGATGGTTCGCGAAATTCGCGCGAGCAGCGGACTGCAATTTGTCACCGGCATCGTCACGCTGAGCCTCGGCGCCATCATCTATCTCGTCAATCCGTTCAACCCTGCCGACTGGCTGTCGATCCTGATCACCGTCATCGGCGGCTGGATTGTGGTCGAGGGGCTGTTGATCCTCGCGGTCGGCGACTGGTTCACGGGTTTGGCCGGTCGCATGATGGCCAACGGATCACGCGCCTGGGCGATCTTCGCGATCATCTTCGGCCTTGCCGCTATTTTCGCCGGTTTCGTCCGGCTCCAAGTTTAACCTCTACAGAAAGCAGAACATTATGGCTGACCTCCCCGCAAAAACCGAAATCGGCGTGACCACCGGCCCGATCAGCGGCTCGAAAAAAGTCCATGTCGCGGCCCATAGCGGTAGCGGCATCCGCGTGGCGATGCGCGAGATTCATCTCGAGGGCGGCGAAGCACCGATCCGCGTCTATGACACCAGCGGGCCTTATACCGATCCGCAGGCCCTGATCGACATCAAGACCGGCCTCAACGAACTGCGCAGCCCGTGGATCAAGGCGCGCGGCGACGTGGAAGAAGTCACCCAGCGCGAAGTGAAACCGGAAGATAATGGCCAACTCGGCCCCGACCGCTCCGGCGGTGTCGCGCCTTTTCCCAATGTCCGCCGCAAGGTGCTGCGCGCCAAAGCGGGCGCCAACGTCTCCCAGATGCATTATGCGCGCCAGGGCATCATCACCCCGGAAATGGAATATGTTGCCGAGCGCGAAAATCTCGGACGCGAGCGGCTCAAGGAATATAAGCGCGACGGCGAAAGCTTTGGCGCGTCGATCCCCGATTATGTCACTCCAGAATTTGTCCGCGACGAAATAGCGCGGGGCAGGGCGATCATCCCCAACAATATCAACCACCCGGAAAGCGAACCGATGGCAATCGGGCGCAACTTCCTCGTCAAGATCAACGCCAATATCGGCAATAGCGCCGTCGCCTCCGACGTCGCCAATGAGGTGGACAAGATGGTCTGGTCGATCCGCTGGGGCGCCGACACGGTCATGGATCTGTCCACCGGCCGCAACATCCACGACACCCGCGAATGGATCATCCGCAACAGCCCCGTGCCAATCGGCACCGTGCCGATCTATCAGGCGCTGGAAAAAGTCGGCGGCGTCGCCGAGGACCTGACCTGGGAAATTTTCCGCGATACTTTGATCGAGCAGGCCGAGCAGGGCGTCGACTATTTCACCATCCATGCCGGCGTCCGTCTGCCCTATGTGCCGATGGCGGCCAAGCGCGTCACCGGCATCGTGTCGCGCGGCGGATCGATCATGGCGAAATGGTGCCTCGCCCATCACAAGGAAAGCTTCCTCTACGAACATTTCGACGACATCACCGAGATCATGAAGGCCTATGACATCGCCTACAGTCTCGGCGACGGCCTGCGTCCGGGTTCAATAGCCGACGCCAATGACGAAGCGCAATTCTCCGAACTCTACACGCTCGGCGAGCTGACCCACCGCGCGTGGAAGTCCGACGTTCAGGTGATGATCGAGGGCCCCGGCCATGTGCCGATGCACAAGATCAAGGAGAATATGGAAAAGCAGCTCGAAGTCTGCGGCGAGGCGCCTTTCTACACGCTCGGCCCCCTTACCACCGACATCGCGCCCGGCTATGACCATATCACCAGCGGCATCGGCGCCGCCCAGATCGGCTGGTACGGCACGGCGATGCTCTGCTATGTCACGCCCAAGGAACATTTGGGCCTGCCCGACCGCGACGACGTCAAGGTCGGCGTGATCACCTACAAGCTTGCCGCCCACGCCGCCGATCTCGCCAAGGGCCACCCGGCGGCACAGGTCCGCGACGATGCACTGTCAAAAGCCCGCTTCGAGTTCCGCTGGCGCGACCAGTTCAACCTCAGCCTCGACCCGGAAACCGCGATGCAATATCACGACCAGACGCTTCCCGCAGAAGGCGCGAAAACCGCGCATTTCTGCTCGATGTGCGGGCCGAAATTCTGCAGCATGAAAATCAGCCAGGAAGTCCGCGATTTCGCCTCCAAGCAGAACCAGAGCGCCGAAGGCTTTATCGCCTCGGAGAAACTGGGTGCTGACACCGCAGCCGCCAGCAAGGCGGCAGCGGAAGAAGGCATGCGCGAGATGGCGAAGGTCTACAAGGACAAGGGAGATCGTTTGTATCTGCCGGAGGATGAGGTGAAAGAACCGGCGGAGTGAATAGGCTCAAATGGAGTCTGGTTTTATGCTCCGTGGCCCTGGCCGGCTGCGCCGGACAGACTGCTAACGTAAACTGGAACCTTGCCGGTGGCGCCTTTACCGCCGGGGAAGGGGTTGCCCCGATGGTTTTTAACCGGAAGGACGCGTCCCGTTGTACCGGCCTGTGGATGCTTCATGGTGATGCGGTGGATGATGGCGCGTTTCCGTTGGAAGTCCATGACGCCTTTCCGGAAGAATTGCGGCTGCCCTACGCGATAAATGCCGCCCAATTTTTCGGCGAGGACGGAATAAACGAAGTAGCCTATCGCGAGGCCGCCGATCTTGCCGAGTTACAATTGCGCAGCGCTCTGGCCGGGGACGGGGAAGCGTTCCGGCTCTATTTCGAAGCCCTTGGCCGCTGTTCCACGCAACCGGAGGCGGTCGGTGATGCAGCCGGAGATGCGATAGATGCGCCTGCGGGTGCGTAAGACAGGAGTTGCGGAGTGATCATGAGCGGAATGGCAAGGACCAATATGTTGATAGCAGCGGCTTCGCTGCCTCTGCTGGCCTCCTGCGGGGACGGGGCTAGCGAAGCCGGGCCATTAGACGAAGCCGCCGTTACCGCGCGATCTGCTCCGGTGGCGCAGGAATTTCAGCAGAAGCTCAAGGCACAGCTGGTGGCGGCGCTCACAAATGGTGGTCCGGAAAGCGCGGTTTCGGTATGTAGCCAGATCGCGCCCGCCATCGCTGCCGCGGCGTCCGAAGAGAGTGGCGCTGAAGTCAGCCGCATCGCCCGCAGAAACCGCAATCCCGACGCCGGCGTGCCCGCGGCGATGCAAAGCCAATATGACGCTCTTGCCGCGCAGCCGCTGTCAGACGGCAAGCCCGCCGTGCAAATCTGGCGCAGCGGGGAGGGCGAGAATGCCCGCATCCACTATCTCAGCGCCATAACGATGCAGGATCAGCCCTGTTCGGTTTGCCATGGCACCGCTGTCGACCCGGCCCTGAAACAGCATATCGACAGTCTCTATCCGGGCGATCTCGCCACCGGTTTCAAGCCGGGCGACCTGCGCGGCGCGATGCTGATCAGCTGGAAAGCGGATGCGTTTCAATGACCAGATAGTGCGCCGCCGTGCGACCATCGTCATCCTGAACTTGTTTCAGGACCCCGCGAGATTATGCACTGCCGCCCGAGGTCCTGAAACAAGTTCAGGATGACGAGTGAATGCTTTGCCCCGCCCAAAACCGCTCCCGCCCGCTTGACGAGAGCCAGTCGAAGAGCGCAATATAACCCCCTGCAACGGCCTGCTTTTCCACCAGCGAGTCGCTGCACACAGAGGGGGGAACAATATGCACAAATTTCTGATCGGCCTGCCTTTGCTGGCCATGGCTGCGGCACCGCTACAGGCGAAGGAGGCAAAACAGGTCTTTATGCCGGAAGATGCCGGGAATCTCGCCTTCCAGTCAGCGGTCGGCTATGCCGATGCGGTGATCGCCGGGGATAAGGTCTATCTGTCCGGCGTGATCGTCACGCCTGAGCCGGGCGAGAGCGACCTGAAACCCGCCTTCACCCGCGCCTTCAACCGGATCGGCCGGACGCTGGAACGGGCCGGGGTTAGCTGGGACGATGTCGTCGACCTGACCAGCTATCACACCGACCTGCAAAGCTCGATCAACGAAATGGTCGAGGTGAAGAACCTCTACATCAAAGCCCCGTTCCCGGCGTGGACCGCAATCGGCATCAGCGCGCTCTACGAGGCGGAAGGCGTGGTCGAGATCAAGATTGTCGCGCAGCGGGGCGGGGAGTGACCCGCTAAAGCCCCTCCTCTTCAGAGGAGGGGTTGGGGTGGAGGATGTCGATTAGTTTCCAACGCCCTCGTCATCCTGAACTTGTTTCAGGATCCGGTGGGATTGTGAATTGTCGTTCGAGATCCTGAAACGAGTTCAGGATGACGAATAGGCGGTGATGTTGGGAGACGCATTATGCCAAGTTCGGCTAAAATCATCGACGAACGCGCCGCTGACTTGCAGTCCAGCGATAACAGCCTGATTATCGATCTAGTGGATGGGCGGACCATCTCTGTACCGCTCGCTTGGTATCCCTCCCTGCACGCGGCAACGACAGAGCAGCGCGCATTAGGAAATCGCTGGCGGCGGCTATGGTATCCACTGGCCCGATATTGAAGAGGATTTGAACACCGAGGGCTTGCTGAGAGGTGCGCCTGCGCCGAAAGCAGCTTGAATTTGATGGATTGATGCACGTATCATCGTAATTCGGTGGCATTGAGTAATTATTTCTAGCGAACAAATGGGGGGCGGAAAGATGGGTTGGCGAGGAACTCTTCGAGCAATGGAAGCGGCGTCACGCCGCGCCAATCGCGAAGCGGAGCGAAATTGGAAAGCTGAGCAGAAGGCGATGATGGTCGCTGATGCGGAAGATGCAGTTTCTGAATGGCGAGAACATCTTCAGAATATCGTTTCGTTGCATGTAAATCCTAACGATGATGTCGACTGGCAATCTCTCCAAAAACGGGCGGAGCCCCCGCAGCCAGTGCGTATAAGCACAAATGAAGACGCGGCTCTGGCGAACCTTGATCAATTCCGCCCTCGGTTATTTGATTTCCTGCTAGGCGGAGCCGAAAAGCGTCGACAGCGGCTTGTTGATGCTGTTGCCGATGCGCGAATGATTGACGAAGGCGAGTTTAAAAAGCGCGTTAGTCAATATCAGGAAGATCATTCTGATTGGCAGGCTGATAAAGAACTAGCAGATCGCTTGTTGGCTGGCGATATCTCTGCCCAAAAAGACGTTATCAGCGAAATGACTTCGTGGAGTGATGAGGGCTTGATAGGGACCCGGCTCTCGTTTTCCATATCTGACAGCTTTCTACACGCAGTTGCTCATGTGCACGGTGATGATGTAGTTCCTACTTATCGCCGCAAGCAACTCCAAAGCGGCAAACTATCAGAAACCAAAATGCCTGCCGGTGAGCGACACGAGCTATATCAAGACTACGTTTGCAGTGTCGCGCTAAAGGTCGCTGGCGATCTTTTTAGCGTTCTTCCGCGCGATGAGGTTGTCGTTACTTGTACCGCGAGCATGCTTAATAAGGCTACAGGCCACATGACCGACACACCAATACTTTCAGTGCAGTTTGTGCGTCCCACATTTAATAATCTAAGGCTGTCGACAATTGACCCCTCAGATTCGATGTCAAATTTCAATCATGTGATGGAATTCAAGCGCACGAAGGGGTTTGCTGCGATTGATCCACTTAAGCCCATTTCTGACGATTAGCTTCTCCACCAAGCAACCTTCCCCCCACCGAAGAGTAACCCCACCATGAAGCAAACCCTCTCCCTGATCCCGCTCGCCCTGCTGGCGGCCTGTTCATCGCAGTCCTCCTCCGATTCCGAGCCGGCCGCGGACGAGACTGTTTCTGTGACACCCGCACCGCCGGTGGCGCCGGAGAAGCCAGTCCCCGCACCCGATCCCGCGCCATCGGCAAGCACGCTCACGCTCGCGGGTCTCGGCGATCTGCGCATTGGCGAGCCGGTTCCCGCCACCAGCAGCTGGAAAGCCGAAGGCGTGCAGGCGTCCGATGGCTGCCGCGTGATGGCTTCGCCCGATTATCCCGACGCTTATGCGATTGTCGAAGCGAACAAGGTCCGCCGGATCACGATCAGCGAGGGTTCACCGGTCAAGCTGGTCGAGGGCATTGGCCCCGGCGCCAGCGAAGCGACGGTGAAGCAATATTTTGCCTTCCCCGCCACGCCGCATAAATATGGCGACCCGCCGGCCAAATATCTGACCGCGCCCAATGCCGCCAGCGGCGATCCCGCTCTGCGCTTTGAAATCGGCAGCGATGGCACAGTCAGCCAGATCCATGTCGGCACGATGCCGGTGCTCGGCTATGTCGAGGCCTGTTCCTAGGACCAGACTGGTGGGATAATCCCGTTCGCCCTGAGCCTGTCGAAGGGCCGCGTCTGCAGGGCGCAGGTCAGTTGTTTAAACTTGTACTTCGACAAGCTCAGCACGAACGGAACGGGTGGGGCAAGAACAGGCACCTCCACCACACCGTTCGTCCTGAGCCTGTCGAAGGACCGCGTCTGTGAGGCAGGTTGGTTTCTTCCCACCCATGCTTCGACAAGCTCAGCACAAACGGATCGGGAGCCGTGCGTCTGTTCACGCCACCGCCGAATTGACCACCCTCAGTTCCTAAAACCCCGTTCGCCCTGAGCCTGTCGAAGGGCCGCATCTGCAGGGCGCAGGTCAGTTGTTCCCACTCGTACCTCGACAAGCTCAGCACGAACGGATTGAGTGCCGCGCGTTTCCCTAAACTCCCTACTGGCCCACACCATCAGCAAACCTCGCCAATCCAACCAAAAAAAAGCCGCCCCGAAAGGGACGGCTTTTCTATTGGCGCTGCTGCGCAGGAGGGAGAGGGAGAGCAGGCAGCGCCGTGGTTCAGGGAGGGGTGGGTTAGACCTTGTCGCCGAGAGCGCCCTTGACGGAGCCCTTGACTTGCTGGGCCTTGCCCTTGGTTTCCTGAGCCGCGCCTTTGGCACGGGTCTCGGGGTCATTGCTGTTCTGTTTGGCTTTGCCAACGGCTTCGTTCACATTGCCTTTTACTTTGTCTACGAGTTCGCCCATTTTCATGGTCCTTCTGTTTGGCCGGTTGTCCGGCCCTTGGGGGATGCAGACATTGTTGCCTGCACAATATATATAAGCGCGAACCGCCCGTTCGTTCCCGCCGCAACTGCAGACTGACGCTCGTAAAAAACGGACTGGCGCTTTGCCGGATATCGGGGGCGTCGCGCAGGCGCTCTGCCAACTTCGGAACGGCCGAGAGTAACCCGGCTCGATCCCAGTAGTTTCGATCAGGACTCTTTGGAATTCGCCAGGGGTTTTACTTTGCTCCTGCTTTGACAGCGGGCGCATATTTGTTATGATCGGTTCATGTTTTCGATGGCATTTGCCGCGATATTTCGAAGATACCAACCCGGGGGGGTGTTGAGTGACAGAAGAGACTGGTCCAGTTGATCCTGATGGCGGCGATAACGGCAGCAAGTCGCCGCGCTTCGATTATCAAAAGATTTTCGACAAGGGCAAGTCGATGCTCGGCAGCACTGCATGGCTATCCTCGCTCGCCCTGATCATGGTCGCCTTCAGCCTGACCTTTCTAGTCTATAATGACAAAATCTGCGGCATCGACAAATTGGACAAGGACGGGTTCAGCAAGATCCAGTTCAGGGCTCCAAACAGCACATGCGACAGCGGTACGGTGCCGTCTGATCCGCTCAACACCAACCGCTCCAGCGCTGCAGGGGTAGTGATAGACGGAGGCAGCGGCACAGGCCCTGTGGTCGCGCGCGCCGAGGTCAGCGCGCTCAGCCTGAGCCGCGAATTGAAGCAGATCGTAACCGATGTCCGGACCAGCAACGGGCTATCCGGCGATGCGCTGCTGACGGCGGCGGCCAAGGCTGAAATCGAGGACCGGATCAGCGAGAATGACCTGCTCGCCGACCTGCGGGAAAAGGCCCGGAGACGCGAAGGCCTGTTCGTCAGCTATGGCTCGCCGCGCAAGACAACCGTGCCGGGATATCCGCAACCCGATGGCTGTCAGGTCTATGCGAAGAAGAAAGACGCCGGCAAATGGCTGGTGATCGAGGGCCCCAATGGCAACGAGATTGTCCGCTACGCCAATGAATCGCTGCCGGACGAGATTGGCGGGCGGCCGGTGGTGACCGAAGTCCAGGTCAATGGCAAAGACGCGGTGCGGCTCAACATCGACCTGACCGGGATCGAGGATAATTATACCGTCGTCTATGCCAAGGAAGCCAGCGAAGTGGAACGAAACAAACGGAAATGCTGAACGCCAGTCCGCCAGTCCCCCAGTCAGCCTGAGCGACGGCCGATGAGGTCGAGCAGCGGCTGCTGGCCGGTATCGGTGGTGGCGATCGGAATAGGCGAGCAATAGCGGGCGGCTTGACCGTTTTTTAACCATCGCACCCTATTCTCGCGGACCTGACAAACAACAGGAACCACCGGGCGATGGATAGCCAGCCGTTTACCAGCGATACGATAGACGCGCTTGCCGCTGCCTATCCGCTTGCGCCGCGCCATCTGCAGCACGAGATTGCCGACCATCCGCTGCTGCAGCTCGACGCGCTGGCCGCGCTCGCCCGCCGGCTGCGTCCGGAATCGATCGAGTTTAACGCCGCCACCGACTTGCCGCTCGGCATCCGCAACGACGAAACGCCCTATACCGGCCTCGATGTCCACGAAACGATCGACAGGATCGAAAGCTGCGGCTCCTGGGTGTTGCTCAAGACCATCGATCAGGACCCGGCCTATGCCGAATTGATGCACGATGTGCTCGGCGCGATTGAGCCGGTGGTCGAGCCGCGCACCGGAAAGATGATGCGGCTCGAGGGCTTTATCTTCATCTCCTCGCCGCAAGCGGTGACGCCCCTGCATTTCGATCCCGATTATAATATGCTGTTCCAGGCGCGCGGCAGCAAGACGATGACATTCTTCCCGGCCGGCGACAAAGAGATGATCAGCGACCGTTTCTTCGAGCAATATTTCAACGGCGGCCCGCGCAACCTGCCATGGCAGGAGGAATGGGCCGAGCGCGGCCAGCCGATCACCGTCACCCCGGGCGAGGCGATTTATGTGCCGATCCTCGGCCCGCACTGGGTCAAGGTCCATGACGAGGTCTCGGTCTCGCTGTCGCTGACCTGGCGCAGCGAGTGGAGCTTCCACCACGCCGACGCCTGCCGCTTCAACAGCCGCCTGCGCAAGCTCGGCCTGCGCCCGTCCTCGCCGCAACTCTACCCGGCGGACAATCGCCTCAAAAGCTACAGCCAGCGCGCGCTGGTTCGCGCTGAACGGATGATGGGGCGCGGGTAGGACAGGGGCGTGTGACGGCGCAAGCAAACCCGTTCGCCCTGAGCCTGTCGAAGGGTCGGCGTCTAGGAGACGGATTGGTCCTTTTCCCACCCGTGCTTCGACAAGCTCAGCACGAACGGATCGGGTGGGGCGGGAGTAGGGGCGTCCACCACACCGTTCGCCCTGAGCCTGTCGAAGGGCCGGCGTCTAGGAGGCGGGTTGGTCCTTTCCCCACCCGTGCTTCGACAAGCTCAGCACGAACGGATCGAGTGGGGCAGGAGCCGGTGGGCCATCTCGACCGTTCGCCCTGAGCCTGTCGAGCCGAAGGCGACCGCAGGTCAACGGCAGTTGCTTCACAAAATCCCGGCCCAGACCGGAAGCCCGAAGCCGCAAGAACATCACCTCAAATTACTGATAATTCACATCGACGGCAAACTGGCCGCTATAGGCGCCGGGCAGCTGGTCCGGATTGATGTGCAGGATCGCGCCGAACTGGACTTCAGCCGAGCCGCCGGTCATCTGGATCTGCGCGCCCGAGCCGCCGGGATAGGTGAGCTCCGCACCGATCGGCTGGCCCGGCCCGTTGAGATAGAATAAGGGCGCGTAGCTGATGGCGACGGTCGCGTCGCTGCCGCTGAGCGACAGCCGCGACCAGCTGAACGAGCCGGTGCAGATCATCGTCCCGCAATTGCGCGCGCTGGCCAGCGGATCAAGGACCACGCTGCCGCCACTGCTGCCTGCAATGATGCTGCCGAAGTCGAGCTCGAGCAGCACCGCAAACTGGATCGGGCTATAGACCTGCGCCTTGCTGTCGGCGCTGGCGGTCTCCGCCATCGCAGCCGACGGCACCAGCGCGCCGCCCACGGCAGCCGCCACAACCCAATATCGCATCATCCCTCTGGCCATGTCCCGTTCCCCCGAACCCTGTTTCGCAAAATTTGCAGGGGCTTACATAATGTTACAGCTGTGCAAATATCGTGCACCAGACTGGTTAAACCGGCCTTTACCATGATGGGGCGGGGAACCCCCACCGTTCGTCCTGAGCTTGTCGAAGGACCTCGTCTGTGAGGCAGGTTCGTTCCTCCCACCCATGCTTCGACAAGCTCAGCACGAACGGTCTGGGTGCGGCAAGAACAGGCGGGGCCACCACACCGTTCGTCCTGAGCCTGTCGAAGGGCAGGCGTCTAAGAGGCAGGTCAGTTCGCGTCGTCATCCTGAACTTGTTTCAGGATCCCTCTCGACTGCGCGCCTGCCGAACGAGGTCCTGAAACAAGTTCAGGATGACGAGCAACCACCATCCCCGTTCGTCCTGAGCCTGTCGAAGGACCGGGCACCAACCGCACTGGAATATCTATTCCCCCTCCGCCGCGATCATCGCGAACAGTTCCGCCCCGGTCAGCGTCTCGCTATCCCCGGCAAAGGCGTAATAAGCCGGCTTCTCGTCGATAAACACCTGCCGACGCAAGCGCAGCCCGGCATCCTTGTCGGTCGCGTCGTCGAACAGCCCGGCGCAGACCATATGCTCGCCTGAACCCTTCAGGCGATAGAAGAGATGCGAGCCGCAATCCCCACAAAAGGCCCGCTCCGCCCATTCCGACGAGTTGTAAACGGTCATCCGCTCCGCCCCGTCGATCAGCACGTCCGTCCCGCAATCAATCTCGACAAACGGCCCGCCACCCCAGCGCCGGCACATCCGGCAATGACAGGCATCGACATGGCTGGCGGCCTGTGTCGCGGTGATGGTGATGGCGCCGCAGAGACAGTGGCCCTGGCGTTGGGTTGGTCGGGGAGTGGTCATGATGGGGCCTCCTGATGTTGGTGGGTGAAAGGAGGGTATCAAAAGCGGGTTGCTTTTGCATGGGGTAATGAGCGGATTGAGGGAATAGGCTAATTTGGCTTCCTTTAAGGACTGGCGGTTTCGGGTGGTGGAAAAGTGTACGTGAGCGATGTTGTATTCTACAACGAGAAAACGGTGGGACTGGAATTGTGACAAAAAAACGATTTCCTAAACTGGGTAATTAATGTACTGAAAATTTCATGAAGCTTTTGATGCCTCAATAACCAATGTTTGGTTTGCCCAATTTACTTTATATTGGCGGTACCGTTCAATTTGAGCGTCGTTTACGATTGCTTGACGTTGTACCACTATGCCCCAACTAGGAGAACGCTGATGTGTGATGAAGTCCCGAGTGATGGCGAAATTCTTGGTGTAATTGACGGAGCAGAGGCTGGGCTCACACCTGGTCAAATTTTTCAAGCATTAGAAGCAGAGCACAGTCGCGAGAACATCATCCGAGGGATACAAAGAGTTCTAGACCGTGGGCTGGTTGAGCTGACTGATGGTGCACGATTGATTCGATGCAAAGAGCACGAAGAACTAGCTGCATAGGTGGCCTGGGCTGATGGCGACCGAAATAAGCGCCAGTTTCAAATATCAAAGCCGGATCAACGTAGCGATTTTGAGAGAGATCGGGATAGAATTCTGTATTCGTCTGCTTTTCACCGGTTAGCCGGCGTTACGCAAATCGTGCAAGCTGGCGAATTGGATATATTCCACACCCGTCAACAACACACCTACAAAGTCGCTCAAATCGGACGTCGGTTAGCGGAGCGATGTATTCGCGACCAAGGGGACCGAGCAAAGCTGCACGGCGTAAATCCAGAAGTAGTTGAAGCGGCATGTTTGGCGCATGATTTAGGGCATCCACCATTCGGCCATGCAGCAGAGCATGCACTTGATGAATTGGTTTGTGGTGAAAAGGATTCTGACGGGTATGAAGGGAATGCGCAAACTTTTAGGATACTAACCAAACTGGCTGTGCGTTATGGCGAGGACCAATGTTCAGGCTTAGACCTGACGCGTGCAACGTTAGGGGCCACTCTCAAATATCCATGGCTAAGAGATATTAGCGACAAAAAGAAGAAGTCTAAATGGTCGGCTTATCGGTCGGAAGAACTTTCGTTTAATTGGGTCCGTGAGCAGTTTCCAAATGAAAATAAAACCGCCGAGGCTCAGTTGATGGATTGGGCCGACGACATCGCTTATTCCGTACATGATCTAGAGGATTTTCATAGAGTTGGGATCATTCCGTGGAACGCAATTTTGTCGGAGGCCAACCGGGATGGATTGATCAGTCAGACAGTTGATTCTTGGTTCGATGCGCCTGGTGATGCGCCTGCGCAAGTTCGTTCGGCGTTGGACCGATTAAAAGAAATATTATCGCTATTCCCCTCAGTTATTGGTGAAACATACGACGGGTCCCGCGAGCAGCGGCGCCAGCTTCGTAATCTTACATCACTTTTGATCGGGCGCTACGTACGTTCAATATCCTTGACGGATGATTTTGGCGGGCAAGCAACTCAAATAAATGCCGAAAGCGAAGTTGAGGTGAGACTCTTAAAATATATCGCGCGACAATATGTGATAGGGCTGCCCGCCTTGCATGCACAGCAATACGGTCAGAAAAAAATAGTTGCCAACTTATATGGCATATTCTTTGAAGCAGCGAAAAAACAGAAGCTTAAGCATTTGCCAATGCGGTTTCGATATATCCTTAGAGATCACCAAGCAGATGGTAACGCGCGTCTCGCTGCCGACTGCGTAGCAATGCTGACCGAGAGGGAAGCAAAGAGTTTACACAATCGGTATATGGGAATTGACGGAGGTACGGTTCTCGATCCGATGGTTCGCTAAGGATTATACTCAACAACCAGCTGAACTAAGAATTTGCCAAGATTTACCTATCCCCCCTCACAACCCCAATGCTTTAGCAATCATCCCCTCCCCAAAATAAGCCCGCTCACAAACAATCCGGTCCGTCCCCGGCGCAAATTCAAAGCTCGCCGCCATCCGCACCCGAAAGCTCTTCCCGGTCGGCTCGATCACCGTCCCGTCCACGGTCAGCGGCCCCAGATGCGTGCCGGTGAGCCAGAATTCGACCAGCACGACATGCTCGCCCGCCGCGCCGATCGCGATCACTTCATTGGCCTGGTCGGGGAAGGGCGTGCGCGACATGGCGAAATATTTGCGCACCGCTTCCTCGCCGTCGAATATCGTGCCATTGCCGTATAATTCATAGCGCGGATGCTGGAACGTATCGATCACCGCATCCCATTCATGGGTGATCTCCAACGCCATATGATCGCGCACGATCTTGAGGCGTGCCTGTTCGAGGTCGGTCATCGGTTTGCTCTCCCTTGTTTTTGTTGGCGGGAGTGTCGCGCAGTGCAGAGGGGAATGCAATCGGGATTGTGGGGGTGGTGGCGGAGCACTCGTCATCCTGAACTCGTTTCAGGACCCCGCAAGGTAAGCGCGCAGTCGAGGGAGGTCCTGAAATAAATTCAGGATGACGAAGGGGGGAGGGCCACATTGCATTCTGCGTTTAACTTGACATTTTTCAAAACCGTCATATATAAATGACAATGTATCAGGTCGAGCAAACGGAAGTGTTTGAAGACTGGCTAGACAGCCTTCGTGACCCAATGGCAAAGTTCAAAATTGCCAAGCGACTGGTCCGGATAAGATCCGGGTTGCTCGGGGACTGGAAATCGCTTGGTGACGGAGTGAGCGAGCTGCGAATTCCATATGGGCCGGGTTATCGTCTATATTATACGATGCGCGGCCAGACCGTGGTTTTTCTGCTCTGCGGCAGCGACAAGAAGGGACAGGCAAAGGCGATAGCGAAAGCCAAGGAGATGGCGAAGCAGATTTGAAGCAGGTGCTTAATCCCTGTTTTGGCAACATAGGACATACTTAAATGACCAAATTGCAGACCAAGCCCTTTGATGCGGCGAAATATATTACCGAGCCAGCCCATGTTATTGAGTTGCTCAATGACGCACTGGATAGCGGCGAGGCCGGCTATATTGCCGCTGCGCTTGGCGCCATTGCCCGGAGCGAAGGCATGACCATGATCGCCGGGAAATCCGGTGTGAAACGGCAGGCGCTTTATCGTTCGCTGAGCGAGGACGGCAATCCGACGCTGGAAACCTTGCTCGGTGTGCTCGGCGCGATGAACCTGCAGCTGGCGGTGAAGGAAATTGAGGCAAAGGCTGCTTAGAAAAACCTCGTCATCCTGAACTCGTTTCAGGATCCCGCAAGGCTAGCGCGTAATCGAGGGAGGTCCTGAAATAAATTCAGGATGACGACGCGCCCCACTCGAAAAACCGCTTTCCTACACCGCTCCCGATGTGCCTTAATCCCCGCCATGTCCAACTCCCCACCCGACCCCCGCAGCGCGGCCGTCCAGAGCCGCCGCATTTCCCGCATCCCCGCTTTCACGCCCGTCCCTTTGCGTCCGCGCCCCGATGGCTGGGCGCCGGTCCGGCAGGCGGAGTTTATCGGCCTGCTCGCGCAGACGCGCTGCGTCAAAAAAGCGGCGATGCTGGTCGGGATGAGCCGGGAGAGCGCTTACCGCCTGCGCCGCAAGCCGGGAGCAGAGGAATTTGTCGCGGCCTGGGACGCGATATTGGGCGCGCCGGGCACTCCCAAAGCAAAGGTCACACTAGAAACGCTGTTCCAGCGGATCAGGCAGGGCAGCTACCGCCCGATATTGCGCGGCGGCCGCTATGTCGGGACGATCCAGAAACCCGATAATTCCGCGCTTTTGACGCTGCTCGGGCGGCTCGACCGGCTGGTTCCGCCGGAGCAGGATTGGGGCGCAGAACCGGAAGGTTACAGAAAACAAAAACACCCGTCTGTGTAAAGTTCGGGGAGCGGCGCAACGGGAAAAACGTGACTCGGACTTTTTTTCGCCGCAAGATGGACCGGTCCCCCGCGCAACAGACGAGGAGAATATCCGATGGAACAAGTGATCACCGCAACGCTCTGGTTCGCCGCGGTCTCGGCCGGCATCATGGCCGGCGTTTATTTCACCTTCTCGGTGTTCGTCATGCGATCGCTCGACGCGCTGGAGCGCCCGGCGGGGATGGTCGCTATGCAGTCGATCAACCGGATCATATTGCGGTCGCTTTTCCTGCCGCTGTTCTTTGCCAGCAGTCTCGCCTGTCTGTTGCTCGCGGTCTTTGGCGGGATGCAGTGGGGCAGCGCCGGTGCCTGGCAGATGGTGATTGGCGGAGCGCTCTATATCGTCGGCATGCTGGCGGTGACCGCAGCCGCCAATGTGCCGCTCAATAACGCGCTCGAGGCGACCAACGCCAATGGGCCGGACGCCGAGGCGATGTGGCGTCGTTATATGGCGCGCTGGCTGCCGTGGAACCATGTCCGGACGGTCAGCTGCACGGTCTCGCTGGTGCTGCTGATCGCCGCGATTGCCGAGCGGTAGCCGTCACGAGCCGACCGGCGGATATCAGAATGATCCCGGCACCTCGCGCTGGGCCGGGGTTGGCCGGGCCGGAATCAGCAGCTCGCGGGGCAGGGACAATGATACGCGCTGCGCCGATGCCGCTGTGGTGGCGCTGCTGGTTGCGCCGTCGAGTACGCCTGCGATCGGGGTGCAGGCGGCTCCGGCAAGAAAGCCGAGGGCGCGGGCTGTTGACGCTTCGGCGGGATCACCGAGCGGCAGGCTGATATCGTCGGCGGCCTGACAGCTGTTGGTCAGCGAACTGGCCAGGCCGTCAAAATAATTGGCGTTGCCGTCGGCATTCTCGGTGGCAAAGGCGATGATCCGGATGCGATCGTCACAGGCGCTGCGGTCCAGCCCGATCTGGCCAACCGGCTTGCCAAAGGTGTTGCTGCCGACCAGCGCCATATTGGCGTCGTGATAGGGGATCATCGCGTTGATCACCAGCTCGCTGGCCGATGCCGAGCCGCCGGTGGTGATGAAGGCGATCCGGGTCGGGGCGATCGACTGGGCCTGCGTCTGGAAATTGCGGGTCTCGTTGTTGGCCGATTTGCTGGCGCGGAAGCGGGTCACGCCCTGGACCTGGTTGGTGAAGCGGTCGCGGCCGAGCAGATCGGCGAACAGTTCGGCGGTCCGCACCAGCCCGCCGCCATTATAGCGCAGGTCGATGACCAGCTCGGTCACACCGGCGTTGCGGAACTGCAGGAAAGCATCGCGCAACTGCTGCTCGGCGCTGTCGATGAAGGTGCGCAGATTGATATAGCCGGTCATGGTGCCGCCATTGTCGATGATCTGCACGCCATAGCGCGGCGAGACCGGCTGGATGTCATAGTCGGCCTTGCTGACCGTGGTGGTGGTCTCGACGCCCGCCGCGTTGCGGAAGCGCAGCACGCGACTGGTCCCGGCTGTCGAGGGGCCGAGCGCGTTGCTGATTGCCGCAGCGCCGCCTTGGGCGAAGAGCGCGGTGACGGTCTCAAGATTGCCGGAGCTGGTCCCGATCGCGAGCAGCTCGGCGCCGCGATCAAGTCCGGCGGCGAGAGCGGGCGCGCCTTCAAAAGCGTCGAGAACGAACACCCGCGAGGCGTTGCTGTCATAGCTCAGCCTGATGCCAAAGCCCGCGGTCGCGCCGGAATTCAGGAAGGCATTCTCTTCGGCGATCGAGGTGATATAGGTGAAAAAACGGTCCCGTCCCTGATTGCGCGCGGTGGCGGTGAGCGCGTCGATATAATCCTGCACCGATGCATAAGGTGTCGGGCTCAGGCTGCCGGGCAGGGTCTCGGGAAAGAGATACCATTCGTTGATTTGGTCGAACGCCCAGTTCTGACGGCTTTGCAGCGAGCAGGTCGTCCCGGTCGGTGTTGGCGTTGATCCGCCGCCACCACCGCCGGGTGGCAGGCTGACATTGCTGTTGCCGCCTCCGCCGCCGCCACAGGATGCGAGCAATGCCGCCAATGCCAATATCGAACCGGATTTCCGCAATGCCATGCTGCCCCCATTTGCCAGACTGAACGAAGGTCAAGCGCGAGAGGCTCAACCCGATAGGATCGACACTGATAGCGTTCGGGCCAATTGTCCACATAGAAAAAATCCGCCGGCATCGCTGCCGACGGATAGTTTTTCCTCCCCAGGAAAACGGTTTGGATCAGGTGCCCCGCAAAGGGGGCTGGGGGCACCTGAACTCTGGCTATTCAGCCGAACTGGTTCATCGTGTTGTGCGCACCGCCGGCTTTCAGGGCGGCGTCACCGGCGAAATATTCCTTGTGGTCATCGCCAATGTCGCTGCCGGACATGTTCTGATGCTTCACACAAGCAATCCCTTCGCGGATTTCCTTGCGCTGCACGCCGAGAACGTAGCCCAGCATGCCGGCGTCGCCGAAATATTCCTTGGCCAGATTGTCGGTCGACAAGGCCGCGGTGTGATAGGTCGGCAGTGTGATCAGGTGATGGAAGATACCGGCGCGTTTCGATCCATCGGCCTGGAAGGTCCGGATGCGCTTGTCAGCCGCTTCACCCAGTTCGGTGTCATCATATTTCGCGTCCATCAGGCCATCGCGATCATATTCGGACACATCGAGACCTTCTGCAGCCATCGCATCATAGACCTGCTGACGGAAGTTCAGCGTCCAGTTGAACGAAGGCGAGTTGTTGTAGACCAGCTTTGCGTTGGGAACGACTTCACGCACCCGGTCCATCATGCCGGCAATCTGTTCGACGTGAGGCTTCTCGGTTTCGATCCAGAGCAGGTCGGCACCATTCTGCAGCGAGGTGATGCTGTCGAGAACGCAGCGATCTTCGCCGGTGCCCGGTTTGAACTGGAACAGGTTGGAAGGCAGGCGCTTCGGACGCATCAGCTTGCCGTCGCGGTTGATGATAACATCGCCGTTCTTCGCGGTGGCGGGATCAATTTCTTCGCAATCGAGGAAGCTGTTATACTGGTCGCCGAGATCGCCCGGTTCGTTGGAAACCGCAATCTGCTTGGTCAGGCCAGCGCCGAGCGAGTCGGTGCGGGTGACGATGATGCCATCGGTAACGCCCAGTTCGAGGAAGGCGTAGCGGCAGGCGCGGATCTTCGCGAGAAAATCTTCGTGCGGTACGGTAACCTTGCCGTCCTGATGGCCGCACTGCTTTTCGTCGGAGACCTGGTTTTCGATCTGCAGGGCACAGGCGCCCGCTTCGATCATTTTCTTGGCGAGCAAGTAGGTGGCTTCGGCATTCCCGAAACCGGCATCGATGTCGGCGATGATCGGAACGACATGGGTCTGGAAATTCTCGACCTTGTCCATTGCCGCTTTTTCAGCCGCTGTATCACCAGCATCACGCGCCGCATCAATGTCGCGGAACAGCAAGTTCAATTCGCGAGCATCCGCCTGACGCAGGAAGGTGTAGAGCTCTTCGATCAGCGCCGGTACCGACGTTTTCTCGTGCATCGACTGGTCGGGCAGGGGGCCGAACTCGCTGCGCAATGCTGCGACCATCCAGCCGGACAGGTAGAGGTAGCGGCGCTTGGTGTCGCCGAAATGCTTCTTGATTGAAATCATCTTCTGCTGCGCGATGAAACCGTGCCAGCAACCCAGCGACTGGGTGTATTTGGAGCTGTCGGCATCATAGGCTGCCATGTCTTCGCGCATGATCGCTGCGGTATATTTGGCAATATCGAGGCCGGTCTTGAAGCGGTTCTGCAACTGCATGCGGGCAACGGATTCGGCATCAATGCCGGTCCATGCGCCGTTCTGGCTGCTGATAAGATTGTCGGCGGAACTTTTGAAATCTTGATAGGACATGATATTCTTCCTTAAACTGGGGAGGCGGTGATATATTATGCTGTAAAATTATTTGCAGCGTCTGAGAGACTGTTTGGCCGAGTTTAAGGGATTATTCCAGAGAATCTTGTCGATTTATGAGTCGGAGTGTATGAGAAAATAGGCTTTAGCGTGTAATATTGTAAATATATTTACACTCACTATCTACCAGCTTAAGCGCCAGTGCTTCACATGCGGCGATCGGATGAGGCGCTTCGCGGAGCTGTGGCTCGTGCCGATATTCGGTAAACGCAGCGCCGACCGGTCCGCTTGCCCATCGCGATCCTGAAACGAATTGATGATGTCGGGTAACGTAAATCCGATAAGTCAGTGCATCTCGAAAAAGGGGAACGCCAGTTTCCCCAAATCATAAATTTTTGAACCAGCGAATCACACTTCAGTCTTTCCTACAGTTAACCATATAGGTTATTTGTGCTCCTATGACAGATAGAAAAGCACCGCCAAACCCTGATACCCCCGACGAGTCGGACGGAGATTCTCACCAACTGGACCGGCATGGTCACGACCCGGATGCCTATGACTGGGTCCCGGTGTTGCGCAAACGACGCAAGGACGGCTGGACACCGGAACGCCAGCGGGCGTTTATCGGCGCGCTCGCCGACAGTGGCGAGGTGTTAGCGGCGGCGCGCAGTGTCGGGATGTCGGATACCGCCGCGTATACGCTACGCAGGGCACCGGGGGCGGAGGGATTCGCCGCTGCCTGGGAAGCCGCATTGGCAGCGTCTTCGGGTCGGCTGGTCGATATTGCGTTCGACCGCGCCATCAATGGCGTCGACGACGAGATAATCGATAAAGAGGGCAATCACATCTATACAAAGCGGAAATATAATGACCGCTTGCTGATGTTCCTGATCCGCGCCCATGCTCCGCAACGCTATGGCAATGCGCATCGCGATGGTCGCTTTGCGGGGGACCGACAGGACATGGTTCCAGCAATTCCGCCGGTCGCGGAAGCGTTGAAATTGCTCGGGCCCGAACCGCCGGCTGAACCGGAAAAGCTGCTGTCGCCCGGGGAACTGGATGATGCGCTGGAAATTGCTGATATCATGGACGGAAAATTACCGCACTGGCAGCGTCAGGACCGGATTGGCGATGAAGAGGAGTTTGCTGCATCATCGGACGTGAGGCGACTTACCATAAATAAGCTACAAATATCTGATAATGAAGAAGAAAAAGGCAACGAAGATTGAAAAATGGCTGTTTGAAAAAAAACCCGTTCTTGGCCGCAACTTTGACAAACTTTGAGATCGATATGTCTCCGTTCTGCTCTATTACAATGGCCATATCAGGGGAATGATAGTGATCGATGTAATCGCAATGAGTATCGTTAGTGGCAGGCCATAGCGGGCAAAATCGAGGAAGCGATAGCCACCTGCACCATAGACCAAAGTGTTGGTCTGATAGCCGATCGGAGTCAGGAAGCTGGCGCTGGCGGCAAACATCACGGCGATGACAAAGGGCCGTGGATCGACGCCGAGGGATATCGCGAGCTGGATGGCGATCGGAGTGACGACAACGGCAACGGCATTGTTGGTCACCAGTTCGGTCAGCATCAGGCTCAGCAGATAGATTGCCGCGAGAGCGTAGATGGGCGGGAAGCCAGACAGCCAGGGCGTTGCCGCTGCGACCAGCATCTCCACCAGACCGGCATTTTCGAGTGCGGTGCCAATCGCCAGCATCGCCACGATCAATCCGATAATCCGCCAGTCGACCGACGCAAAAGCCTCGTCCGGTTCGATACATCGCGTGACGAGAACAGCCGCCATTCCGAGTACGGCCAGTCCGGCAATCGGCATAATGTCGAAAGCGGCGGCGAACACGACAGCGAGGATCACTGCAATAGCGATCGGGGCTTTATGGCGCCGGAAACCACGGGTCTTGGGCTCGCTGACATTCATCAGATTCTCGCCTTCGACCAGACGGCGAATATTGGCTTTTGCGCCTTCCAGCAGCAACGTATCGCCGATCTGCAATTTGGTGCTGTCATATTGTTCGGACAGATTGCTGCCCTTGCGGTGCATCGCAATCGGGTGAACGCCATAACGCTGCGGCAGTGCTGCATCTTTCAGGCTGTGACCGATCAGATGGGCATCGGGGAGCAGCAGTATCTCGGCCAGCATCGATCGGTGCGAGGACATGGGAACGAATTGCTGGGTGTCGTCGCTTTTGGTCAGCGGCAGCTTTCCACGCTCGCGAATGGTCATCACGTCCGCTTCATTGGTGTGCAGCACCAGCACATCGCCTTTCCGGATCACATATTTCGACAGGGATTTGCGGATAGACACGTCGTTGCGGACGACATCGATCAGCCGTCGTTCGCCGCTGCGGAACAGGTCGATCTCGCTCGCTATCTGTCCAATATAAGGCGATGTACCGATGACGAAGATCGACATTGTATAGCGTTTGGCTTCATTCTCATCGAGCAACGACGACATCGTGTCGCGTTCCGGCAGAAAGCGGCGGGTCAGGGCGAGATAGATCACGCCGACCAGCGCGACGACGATACCGGCAGGGGCGATCTCGAATATTGAAAAGCCGGGCAGACCGTTCTTCTGGGCAACGCCGTCGACCAATATGTTGGTCGACGTACCGATCAGGGTGCAGGTGCCGCCCAAAATCGCGGCAAAGGAAATCGGCATCAATATCTTGGAGGGGCGCTCGCCGAGTTCTCTGGCCAAGGTGATGCCGATCGGGATCATCATCATCACCAGCGGTGTGTTGTTGGTGAAGCCCGACAAGGCTGCGATCGCGACCAGCAGCAGCCCGGTCGCCAGCACCGGCGAGCTCCTGGCCAGTCCGGTAACCTTCAGCGCAAAGGCTTCCAGCGTACCGGTCCTTACCAAAGCGCCGGAGATGATGAACATCGCCGCAATCGTCAGCGGGGCAGGGTTGCTCATCGCCGTCAATATATCGTCGGTCGAGATCAGGCCAAGAACGAGAAGAAGGCCGGCCGCGCCAATGGCGGTCACCTCCGGCGGCCGGAATTCTGTCGCGAAGGCAATCAGCAGCAGCAGGAGTATCAGGGCGACCAAGGCCGGAGAATATGGCGCGAGAACGTCAAGCATGAGCGGGTCCGATAAATGGCGCGCGCCGGATAGCGCAAACCCCATTAAAAGCCTACGCGAACCGGCGCTAGCGAGAAAGCGCAGCGCCGCACAAATTATTGTTTGGCTATCGCAAGTTTTGGTTCATGGGCGATTTCGTTTCGTGGCCCACAGGCGCATGATTCTGTCGATCAATATCGGAAAATTTCATGGATCAGCAGCTCGTAATAATTTGCGCTTTGACCTTCTCAATCCATCTGATCGGAGCGCTGGCCTATTCGGCCCGTATTGCCGGTGTGCGAACCGGGCGGATTGCCGTTTCCTTTGCCTTGTTCAATATATTGGTTCTGGTGTCGCGACTGTCAAACAGCTTCCTGGGGCCTTTCCTGGCAAAGCGGATTGAAAATGGTCTGGCCAATGGCACCGGTGAGGGGCTGCTCACCGATTTCCGGCTGGTTCTGCTGGCCGCGACTGCCGCGACCATCGTCGGTGCTTTGCTCATACCCACCGTACAACGCTGGTTCAGCAGCGCGATTTTGCAATTCCACGAGCATCGCTCAATGCCACGGTTGATCTGGCATGCCTTGACCAAGGGCGGGATCGGCTATGTCGGAAGAAGCGCCACGGTTCCAAAACGAGTGCACATCAGCGACTTGCGAAAACCGCGCGGTGTATCGATGACGATCATCGTGCTGAACATAGTGGCGCAGGCCTTGCTGACGGTCGGTGTCGTCGGATCGCTTTATGCTGGTTATCTAAATCCCGAATACCGGGTCACGGCATCGCAGCTTTCCGCCGTTATCAACGGATTTGCAACGATCCTGCTGTTTGTAGTGATCGATCCGCAATTGTCGGTGATGACCGACGATGTCGTGAGTGGCCGCGTCAGTCAGCCGATGTTCCGGCGGACGATCACCTGGTTGTCGCTAAGCCGTGTGGGCGGGACGTTGGTGGCGCAAGCGCTGCTGCTGCCGTCTGCATTGCTCGTTGCCTATATCGCAGGCGTAGTTTGAGGCGCTAGCCCTCCTTTGGTTCGTAAGACGCCTGCAGCAGCTAGCTCATCGCTGGAATGATCCACACCATCGACATCACCACAACCGCCAGCAGCAACGACGCTGCCAGAACAATTCTGACATTGTGGGGCGCGCGGGGCTTGTTGCTTGCCTCGCGTTCGGTGACTTCGATCTGATCGCCATGTTTTTCCATGTTCTGCTCCTTTGCCGTACCCAAAATAGCGAAGGCGACCATAACATAAATACCCGCTTGTGGGCAGGTTTACGGCTTTTTGGGTTCGAACGGCCAGTTGATGACGCCGCCAGCGATCAACGCCCACCAGATAAAAACGGGCTGAAAGGCAAGGCGGGGCCCATGATAGAGCCAACTCGCAGTCTCTCCACCAATCGCAATATTGTTGATCGCGTGGTTGATATTCGCAGGATAGACACAGAGTGCATAGAGCGCGAGGCCGATGCCCGCAGCATAGCGGGCGCGTGGAACGATTTTGGGCGGGATCAGCAGGCCGATGGCGCCGGCGATCTCGGCGACGCCAGTAAACAGGATGACTTGCTCTGCAAACGGCACCCAGTTCGGCGTGATCGCCAGAAACCCTCCCGGAGACCGGATATGGGCGATTCCGGCAACCAGATAGAATATTGCCAGCAGCCAGCGGAAAAAACGTCTGGTGAGCGTTTCCTTTCGCCAGCCCTGTTCCATTAGCGACGGCCCATGCGCGCTACCACGGTGACAAAGAACGCCGTCGACCAGCCAAGCAGAATGAAGCCGTTGAGCCCCTCGATCGCGGCAATCATCTGCCATTTTATATCCAGACCGTCGCTGTTATAGCCGGTGGTGGAATAGGTGATGGTCGAAAAGTAGATTGCTTGCTCGAAGGTCGGAATGGCATCGACCAGCCGGTAGACGATCGCATAAGCCCAGATTTCTATGCCGTGCAGCACGAAGAGGCCGAACACCAGTGCGAGCGTCACGACGATCCCGTGCGGCGACATCGGGTGGATATGCTCGGCCGCCTCTTCGCGTGCCTCGATCCGCAGAAAACGACCCAGCCCAAAGACGCCAACGCCGTGGATCAGTACGGTCAGAAGGACCATGAAACCACCGACGGCGAGTTCTGCAAGCATCGAGTTTCAGCCGCCCCAGGGTGCAGGTGGGACCGCGATAGATTTGGACAGATCAAACTCCACCCGGAAATGGCGCCCGTCTGCTGATTCCGGCCGACGCAGTTCGTAGGCAAACTTGGCATCGCCTTGGCCCGGTTCGCTCACTTCCATCGCCCAGACATTGGTCACCGACTGATCAAGGCCATTGGCTTTGAACGAAGCGATCGATTCTGCGTCGACGGGAAACTCCTGCCGATCCGCCGTACCCTCGCTCTCCGTATCACCGCCATAATTGGTCACATCATCGAGACTGCCGTCTTCATGACGATGGCGGTGCTTTAGACGGAGGCCCTGATCAGTGCGTGTGATGATCCATGTGCGAGAGCGGTCCCACTCGCTCTTACCCTCTGCAATATGGAAAGGAATCTGGATCTCGTTCAGATCACAGGACGCCGTGTGCATGATCATTGGCTTGCCCGCCATATCGGCATCGGCTTCCTGATCAGACACCAAAGTTCCGGCATAAGCCTTGCCGCAGAGCAAGCTCAGTCGCTCGAAAAACAAATCCTGCGGCGATGTTTCCGGTGCGGGATTGGAAGGCGAATCACACGCAGCGAGCGGGACACAAAGGAAAAATATTGCAGCGAAGATCAATTTGGACTGTTTCATCGGTGCAATTGCTACACAATTTCTGCCGGCCATGAAATAGCTGAAATTGATCTGTTTGCTTATTAACGAATAGGCTGCTATAAGCTCTACAGCTAATAAATCGCGTTACGAAGAAATCTAGGTTTCGCAACCCCTACGGTCGCATACTCTTTTTCCCATTTCTCGAAGTTGGCCAATCCCGTCCGGTTTTGCATTTCGCATAATCGGGCATAATTAAGTTATGAATAGGAATAAGACTATGCCTACAGGCACCGTAAAATTTTTCAACACCGACAAGGGCTATGGTTTCATCGCTCCTGAAGATGGTGGCGATGACAGCTTCGTGCACATCACAGCAGTTCAGGCTGCCGGAATGCAGTCGCTCGAAAAAGAACAGCGTTTGACATATGATGTTGAAACCGGAAATAACGGCAAGAAAGCCGCTGTAAACTTGCAGCAGGCTTAAGCCTTACACCGAATACGGGAAGGGCGGGAGTGCTTGGCACTCCTGCCCTTTTTTTGTCTTGAATCTGGCTTCAGCTAACTCCAGTCGAAGGAAAGGCTGCCGCGATTATACAGTCCGGCGAGCAACTCCACCACGGCGTCCGATTTTCGCCATTCCGGATTGATGACAAATTGTTCCTGTGCGCACAGCATTTCTGCCAGCAACGCCGTTTCACCGGCGCAGGGAAAGCATTCCCCGTCGACAAACAGCAGCAGCTTTCCTTCGTCTTCGCGAACGAAGGAAAAGCGGCTGGCGGGATTGCGGAACAGGGGATGATCGGCGGTCAGCAACGAGCGCAGATGTTCTGTCTCGATCGGCTCCTCGGGACGCCAGTCGGTTTCCGGATATCTCGGCGTGCTGCTATATTCTCCGAACCATCGCGCGAAAGCCGCGCGGTCAGTCAGCTTCTCGGTCAGCATGGCGTGTAGTCGGTCGATAGCGGTGGCGGGTATTTCTCCGGGATTGTTCTGGAGCGTCAGGTCAGGATCGCAATAGCGGTCATCATCGGTCATGTCGGGCAAGATGTCGTCACACCAGTTGCCAATCAATTCCTTTCGCGAGGGCGACCGAAAACCGATGCTATAAGTCATGCAATCGGCACCGACTGCAACGCCATTATGGGCGATGCCCGGCGGAATATAGAGCATGTCGCCGGGGTTCAGTAGCCATTCCTCCGCGACTTCAAATTCGGCGAGCAGCAGGAGATCTTCGTGCGATCGCAGAGGTGTCTGATCGTCACACATGCCGCCGATTTGCCACTGGCGCTGGCCGAGCCCCTGAACCAGAAAGACATCATAATGGTCGAAATGCGGGCCAACCCCGCCGCCGTCGCTGGCGTAGCTAACCATTACATCATCAATCCGCCAATTGGGGATGAAACGAAACGGCTCAATCAGCGCGGCGACATCGGGTATATGTTGGTCAACCGCCTGCACCAGCAGGGTCCAAGGGGATTTGCCCAGCTCACCGAAGCGGGTCTCGGGCAAGGGGCCGTTTTCGGCGTTCCAGTCGTCGCTCGATTGGGTGATCAGGCGCGATTCCACATGATCCTCGCAAGCAAGGCCGCCGAGCTCATCAGGGGAAAGCGGATTGCGCCACGACTGCCACGGATTGCGGATCAGCAGTGGACGTTTCTGCCAGTAATCGCGAAGAAAAGCGGCTGTATCAAAATTGTTCAATTGCATTGACCCGCGCTACACAATTTCGGGCGGGACCGGTAGTGATACCGGTAAGGATTAAGTTACGTTGCTCAATCTGCTCGCCGCTGCCAAGGGGGAGCATGACCAAACTGATCCTTTTCAACAAACCCTTCGGCGTGCTGCCGCAATTCACCGATCGCGGGAGCGAGACGAAGCGTCCGACGCTTTCAAACTTCATTGACCTGCCCGGCGTCTATCCTGCTGGCAGACTCGACCGGGACAGCGAAGGGCTGATGATGCTCACGGATGACGGAAAGCTGCAGGCGCGGATATCCGATCCGAAATACAAGACACCGAAAACCTACCTTGTTCAGGTTGAGTGTGACGTTGCGGAAGAAAACCTCGCCATGCTGCAGCAGGGCGTCGAGTTGAACGACGGATTGACCAGGCCCGCGGAAGTCGAGCGTATCGACGATCCGGAGCTGTGGGAGCGCGATCCGCCGATCCGGGTCCGCAAGAGTGTGCCCGATTGCTGGCTCAAGCTGACCATCAGTGAAGGCAGAAACAGGCAGGTGCGCAGGATGACAGCGGCTGTGGGGCACCCGACCTTGCGGCTGGTGCGGTGGAGTATTGGCGACTGGTCGCTCGAGGGATTGCAGCCCGGCGAATGGCGGGCCGACGAATAGGCCATTTGCGCTTGCCCGCTTTTTCGATACAAACAGCTATCGAGCGAGGGGCGAAACAGTGAAAAAGACGATCCGTATCATATTGCTGCTACTGGTGCTGGCGGGGGCGGCTTTCTTCATTTTGCGGACGCCGGACACCGATCGTACAGAGATGATCGTCAAATATGGCAATGAAGCGTCGCGCTTCGTCGACGACGGCCATGGGGCAAAAATTCATTATCGTGACGAGGGCAACAAGGACGGCCCGGCGCTGCTGCTGATCCACGGTTCGAACAGCATGCTGCAGACATGGGAGCCTCTAGTGGCTTTGCTCGGCGACAAATATCGGCTGATCTCCCTCGATCTTTATGGCCATGGTCTGACTGGCCCCAATCCAACCGGGGCCTATGATGCTGACACTAATATAGCGGCGGCGATTCTGGTGCTTGATACTGTAGGGGTGGATAAAGCTTATTGGGTCGGCAATAGCATGGGCGGCTGGCTCACGTGGCGCGCCGGGCTTTCGGTGCCGGAGCGGACATCGGGGCTCGTTCTGATCGATGCCGCAGGCGCGCAGGTAGAGCAAAAGATTCAGCCTTATCTTGGCGCCAGACTGGCGCAATCCCCGATCGGGCAAATATTGCTGCCGGAAATCACACCGCGTTTTCTGGTCAAATCCTCGCTGGAGGAGAATTTTGCCCGGCCCGAGCTGCTGACTGAAGAACTGGTCGACCGTTATTGGGAATTGCTTCGCTTTCCTGGCAATCGCAAGGCGGCGGTCGATCGCGGGAAGACGCCGCGCGAGCCGGAAAAATGGGCCGATGTCGGCACGTTGAAAATGCCAGCGCTGCTGCTCTGGGGAGAGCAGGACAAAGTGATTCCTTTGTCCCACGTGCGGGCATTTGCAACGGCAATCCCGGGGAGCAAGCTGATCACCTATGCAGATGCCGGCCATTTACCGATGGAGGAAACTCCGGAACAGGTGGCGCGGGATATTGATGTCTGGATACAAAGTCTGGACGCAGAGCTCGCTGCGCAGGAATAAAGACTATTTCGCACCTGATTGCCGTCACTGGTCTGACGCTTCGTCAATTTAAACTGTGACGTCAGGCAGACTCCAGTCGATCAGAGCCATGCCATTTTTCTTCAGAAAATCATTGGCCTTGCTGAAATGCTTGCATCCGAAGAAGCCGTTATACGCAGACAGCGGCGAGGGGTGAGGCGCTTTTAGCACCAGATGATGACCGCCCTGTTCGATGCTTTGCACGAAAGCCGCCTTTTTCTGCGCATAGCTGCCCCATAACAGGAACACGACGGGTTCCGATTTGGCGGCAATCAGCCGCACGATTGCATCGGTAAATTCTTCCCATCCTTTGCGGCGATGGGAAGCGGCATTGGCCATCTCAACCGTCAATACGCTGTTGAGCAGCAACACGCCCTGCTGCGCCCAATGCTCAAGGAAACCGTGGGCAGGGCGCTTCAGGCCGAGATCACTTTCCAGTTCCTTGTAGATATTGACCAGCGACGGCGGTGGCCGGACACCGGGCTGTACGCTGAAGCACAGACCGTGTGCTTGGCCCGGACCATGATAGGGGTCTTGCCCCAATATAACGACGCGCACTTGGTCGAGTGGCGTCAGGTCAAGCGCGCGAAAATATTCTTCGCCTCTGGGGTAAATCTCCTTGCCCGCCGCTTTCTCCTGCAGCAAAAATTCCCGTAAAGTGGCCATATAATCGCTGGCAAATTCTCCGGCGAGGGGGGCTTTCCAGCTTTCGTCGAGTTTTATGCGATCATCCATATCCCGCTATTAGCAACACGTTATTGATAGGCAAAGCAGGATCAACCCCGCTTGCCAGTTTCGCCTGGGGAGATTACCGTCCTGCTGAAGCGCCACAAGAAAGCGCAAACGCACAAGGAAACACATCTGCCCATGACCGACAGCAATATTCCCGTCATTTCCGCAACCGGCCTGTTCACGCCGACAGACAGCATCAGCAATGAAGAACTGGTTGCCAGTTTCAACGCTTATGTCGATCTTACTAATCGGGCAAATGCTGACGCGATTGCAGCAGGCGAGGTGGAGGAACTGCCGCACAGTTCGGTGGAATTTATCGAGAAGGCTTCGGGTATCAAATCTCGTTTCGTGCTTTCCAAGGACCCGATCCTTGATCCGGAGGTGATGTGCCCCCGCTTGCCGGAGCGTCCGAATGAGGAAATCTCGGTCCTTGCCGAAATCGGTGTCAAAGCCGCACTGCAGGCACTGGAACGGGCAGGGCGCAAGCCGGAAGATGTCGATGCCGTGCTTTGCGCATGCTCGAATCTCCAGCGCGCCTATCCGGCGATTGCTGTCGAAATTCAGGCCGCGCTAGGCATGGAAGACGGCTTTGGCTTTGACATGAACGTTGCCTGTTCCTCCGCGACGTTCGGTATCCAGACTGCTGCTGATTATATCCGTTCGGGCAGCGCCAAGTCGGTGCTGGTGATCAATCCTGAAGTCTGTTCAGGCCATCTCAACTGGCGAGATCGGGACAGTCATTTCATCTTTGGCGATGTGGCAACCGCCATTCTGATCGAGTCCAAGGATATTGCGCCGGCGCAACATTGGGAGATCGTCGGTACGAAATTGAAGACACAGTTTTCCAATAATATCCGCAACAATTTCGGTTTCCTCAACCGCACCCATCCGGAAAGCCGCGACGACAAGGACAAGCTGTTTGTCCAGGAAGGGCGCAAGGTGTTCAAGGAAGTCGTGCCGATGGTCGCCAACATGATCAACGAGCAGACGGAGCGGCTGGGCATCGAAGCTGCCGAGTTGCGCCGTCTCTGGCTGCATCAGGCGAATGCCGGGATGAACCGGCTGATCGCCCAGCGCGTACTCGGTCATGAAGCCAGTGACGATGAAAGTCCGACTGTCCTCGATACATATGCAAATACATCTTCAGCCGGCTCGATCATCGCCTTTCACAAGCATAGCGACGATCTGGCAGGCGGGGATATCGGGCTGATCTGTTCGTTTGGTGCGGGCTATTCAGCCGGGACGGTTTTTGTGCGCAAGGTTGCGTGATCGGGGAGATTTGAGATGACGATGACAGGCCAGTGCCTTTGCGGCGCGGTAAGCTACTCGATCGAGGGAGAGCTGCAGATGTGCGGCGTCTGTCATTGCAAAAATTGCCAGCGACAAGCGGGAAGTTCCTATTCCGTACTTTTCGCGGTGGCGGATGACCAGATCGAGATCAGCGGCGATCTGACAACCTATGACGATCATGCCGAGAGCGGTAATATCGTCCATCGCCATTTCTGCGGCACCTGCGGGTCGCCGGTGAAGACGTCGCTTCCGACCCAGCCTGGCATGACATACATCAAAGCGGGCACGCTTGATGATACCAGTGTGCTGCATCCACAAATCCACTTCTGGACGGGCAGCAAACAGCCTTGGGTCGAGATCGATCCGAATGTCCCGCAAATGGCCGGGAATCCCGGATGATTGTCATGCGACAAATAACAGCGGGTGTCATCGCGTTCGCGATGCTCGCAGGCTGTGTTGATCCCGTCGAGCAAGGGCAAGCGGATCAAGCCGAGGTTAGTGCTGAGCTTGCTCCGATCATCCTTCAACCAAATGGTGTTTCGCAGGGAGAGAATATGAGCTTCCCTTACGGCACTGAGAAAACCAAAATTATCGCAATGCTCGAACGTTTTGGTGTGGTCCGTCAAAGCACGAACGAGGAGTGCGGTGCCGGTCCGATGGAATCCGCTTCCTCTCCCGCGACAGGCCTGACCGCCAATTTTCAGGATAGCGAGCTGGTTGGCTGGTTTTTTGATGGTGACGGAACATTGGCGCATACCGCGAATGATATTACAGTCGGATCGACCCGCGCTGCTCTGGAGCAAGCGATGCCGATCGAAATGCAGACAGAGAGCACGCTGGGCATCGAGTTTTTCTCCGGCTCCGGAGAAGCCGGGTTTATCGGCGGGTTCCTTTCGGATGACAGCGAAAATGCGACTATCGAGAGCCTTTATTCGGGTGCCAATTGCTTTTTTCGCTGACCTTTCGAGGGTGCGATTTCGGGGTATGATATGATCAGTTTACGGGCGCGCTTGCTGTTCTTTCTTGTCCGTATTTCGGGCTTGAAAAACTATCTTCTCAAGCCTGGCAGGGCGGAGAAATTTATCGCTCGAGACCATGCACGCGGTCCGGCATTGCCCGTTCGCTGGCTGCGCAAGCATTGCGACATCGAAAAAGCCGAGATTGATGGACAACCACTATACCGGCTTAGTCCGAAGGAGAATGGCAGCTCGCTGCATATCTTCTATCTGCATGGCGGCGGCTATGCGTTCAACATTGTTTCGCTGCACTGGCATTTCATCAAAAAACTGATCCGCAGAACCGGAGCAAGCGTCACCGTCCCGATCTATCCATTATCGCCGGAGAATAAATGGGACAGCAGTTACGCGATGGTGATGGAGGCGTTTGAACAGGCGGTTTCCCGGCACGGCGCGGAGAACATCGTTGTGATGGGCGACAGCGCAGGTGGCGGCTTCTCGCTGGGACTGTCCCAGATGCTACGCAATCAAGGCAAGGCTTTGCCGAGCAAGCTTGTGCTGCTCAGTCCCTATCTCGATAAGACTGCTGCTGATCCAATGCAGATAGAATTGGAAAAAACCGACATCTTGATCTCGATCGAGGGTGTCCGCCGCCTCGGCTCATGGTGGATGCGTGAAGGAGAAGACCCGGCGATGTTCCCCGCCAGTCCATTATTCGCGCCAGTTGACGGATTACCGCCGATGCTGGTGTTTGCAGGAACCGATGAGATGTTGCTTGCGGACTCCGTGCGTCTGAAACGAAAAGGTGATGAAAGTGGCGCGCAGATTGAACTGAAACTTTATGATCACATGCAACATGTCTGGATGTTATTGCCTATTCCAGAGGCGAAAAAGGCTTTGGACGAAATTGTGGAATTCCTACTCGCCCCGAAAGTTTAGTTCGAGAAGGACGCCATTGGGTTCGGTGAAAAACAGCTGTTTCAGTTGGATCGACGGGATGTCGTTGAGCCTGTAGTCGATCCCGTGGGCCTCGAGCCGGGCGATGAATGCCTGATGGCCGCTACAATCCAGTGCCACATGATGGATTGCGCCGGTGGTCGGCCCAGTCTCTGTTTTGCGGCGATAGGCTTGCTGCATCTCCTTGGAATTAATATGAAAAATCGCGCGACCGCTGTCGTCATAAAGCCACTGGACATGTTCGGGCGGCAGGGGCTCCGGGCCGTCGCGCACATCAAGGTCGAACAATTCGACAAAGAACCGCACGGTCCCTTCAAGATCGCCAGTGATGATATTCACATGATCGAGTGCGTTGAGCTTCATCCTAGCCCTTCAATTTGCGGCCACGTTCGATGATGGCGAGCCTGCGGTTTTCGACTTCATCCATCGAGACTCCAGCATTGTACGGCACCGATATCTGATGCTCATAGGCCATGCCATCTGCAAGGTTGCGGTCGAAGCCGGTCATGATCAGGTCTTTGTACACCTTCAGAAAGTCACGATCGATGCTTGTCATGTCGCGTGCCAGTGCCAAGGCCGCCGGCATTAGTTCGTCAGGTTCATAAACATGATTGACGAGGCCCCAATCACAAGCGGTCGGGGCGTCGAGAAACTGCCCGGTAAAACTAAGCTCGCAAGCGCGGGACAGGCCAATGAAGCGGGAAAGTTTTTGCGACAGTCCCCAGCCCGGCGTTATACCGACCCGCGCGTGGGTGTCGGCGAAGCGGGCATTGGTTGAAGCGATCCGGATATCGCAGGCCAGTGCCAGCTCAAACCCGCCTGTTATGGCAACTCCGTTGATTGCGCCGATCACCGGTATTGGCATTTCGGTCAAAGCGAAAATCGGGTTTGTGGCACCATCCCGATCATTGGCCGGACCAAGGCCCGATTCTCCCAGCTCTTTAAGATCAAGGCCAGCGGTAAAGGCGCGGTCTCCCGCACCGGTAACGATCAGGGCATGGATGGTCTTGTCGTCGCGAACATCCTGACAGGCACTACAAAACTCGGCTCGCAATGCGCTGGACAGCGCATTCATCGCTTCCGGACGATTGAGCGTGATGGTTGCAACACCATCTGATTTCTCCAGCAATATCAAAGCCATCAGTCGCTATCTCCTGCTTCATATTTTTCCGCAATTTGTGCGCCCATCGCGCCGGTCATCGCAAAACATTGTTCGGGATCGCTCTGCCGAAGTTCTGCAATCTTCAGCTCCATCCCTTCGGCGATGATGAGTTCAGGAACATTATTGGCTACAGCCTCCAGAATTTGCAGCGCACAATCATCCGGCTCCATGCCGTTGTCGATTGCGGCATCGGATTTCCCGCGGCGCTCGCCCTCTTTGGTCAGTGCGTTGCGCGACACATTCGTTCGGATCGAGCCGGGCAGGATATTGGTGACATGGACATTGTGCAGCTGCTCGGTCTCGGCGCGCAGAGCGTCCATATAGCCGATCAGTCCGTGCTTGGCGGCGCAATAGGCCGTGCGCAAGGGTACGCCGACGCGCCCCGCGACCGAGCTGATTCCGACAATATGGCCGCCGCCGGCTGCAATCATGTGGGGCAGCAGCAGCTGGGTCAGCCAGATCGGCGCGAGCAGATCGATATTGATGATCGTCTTGTGGATATCGGGCGGGGTGTCGAGCGCCAGACTCCGCTGGCTGATGCCGGCGTTATTGACGAGAATATCGATCTTGCCCTTCCAGTCGCGCGCTTCTTCAACTTTTGCGGGCAGGGTGTCATAGTCGGTCGTTTCGAAGGGCAGGATCAACGTGTCAGTCTTGATCTCCGCTGCCGCTCGCTCGAGCGCTTCGGTGCGGCGACCCGACAATATGATATGTGCGCCTTGTGCGGCGAAGGCTTTTGCCAAGGCCTCGCCGATTCCGGAGGAAGCCCCGGTGATCCAGACAATCTTACCGTCAAATTTCATAAGTTCATTCCCTGTTCCGCCGCTTTGGATTTCTTCCAGCCGACAAAGCAAAGCGCCAGCATGATCACATTTCCCACAGTATCAAGCAGCCCGATGTTGGTGAACACAGGATCGTGGAAGGTGAAATAATAATTGAACCCGAAAAACGGTACTAACGCTATTCCGTAAACCAGAAAGGTCAGCGACGAAAAGCGGGAAAAAGCGGCGAATAACCCCGACAACAACGCTTGTGCGCCAAAGCAGGCGATCACGAAAGGCAATATACGTCCACCCTCGCGATATTCGGGCAGCAATGTTGTATCAATCACATGTTGCGGAAACAATGCAGCCCATCCGCCCAGTATGAAGAACACCAGCGCGATGAAAAACTGAATGCGCTTGGGTGTCATCTCCATCCCGTCGGTTAAGCGTTTTTGCTCAATTTTGGCGCGTCATCGCCAAGATCTTCGAACCATGCCTCGACTTCGCCGTTAAGCTTGATCAGCAGCGGATTGCCCTTGCGATCCATGGTCTTGCCCGCCTGCACCTTTACCCAGCCTTCGGAAACGCAATATTCTTCGATATTATGTTTGCGGTCGCCGCGAAAATTTATCCCGATACCGCGAGATAGCAATTCGCCGCCATAATGCGGGCTGCGGGGATTAATGGCAAGATGGTCGGGCGGGGTGTCCGGTCCGGCTGCTGCGCTATTGGCGGGGTCGGGTTGTTGGTCTTCGGTCATTTTGTTTCAATACTCCAATTTGCTTGCGGCGCTTTGCCACAAACAGGCGGATAATCAAGTGTTCCCGGCTCACAGACCGGGAACATTCTGTCAGTTAAACACATCCTTGATATTTTCACCCGCTTTGGGATCGGGGCCGAACCGGTTGTCTCCACGAGTTCCTTCAAGGCACATGAATACCAGCACGATCAAACCGCCGACGAGCGGAATAAAGTTCAGCAGCACAAGCCACCCTGATTTGTCCTGATCGTGGAATCGGCGAACCTGTACAGCCAGAGAAGGTATGATAATCGCGAGGTAAAACACGCCGAGCAGTATGGAACTTGAACTCCAGGTTGCCATCTCAACGGAGTCTGCTGGATCCGATACCGTCGTGAAACTGCCGGTCATTAGCCCCAAGGCTACGGCGACGATAAATATAAGCAGGACAAACATCCAATATTCTTTGCGCCGGGAGCGTCCGCTAAAATCCGCATAGCGCCGCAGTGGCATCAACATCCATTCCATGATTTTTCCCCTCTCGAGCCTCGAAGCATCGGAGGTTACGCAAAAAATCAGGATTATCAAGTGATGGATGACATGCTCGCGATTCATAACACGAGGCCGTGGCGGCGGTTAGCGAAGCTAAAAAGTTATCAACGACACGTTTGCGAGGGAGTCCAGTGGAGCCGAAATGCAACTGAGCGATCCCGGCCCAAGCTGAGGTTGACGTCCGTGTTTCATATTTGTCTGCTGCCGCGTGTAATATAAAAAAGGCGGCCTTGCGGGCCGCCTTTTTTATAATTTCTGCTGATTTAAGCAGCCGCTGCCTGGCGCGATGCCTTCTTGCGATCGTTCGGATCGAGATAGCGTTTGCGCAGGCGGATGTTCTTTGGTGTGACCTCGACCAGCTCGTCATTGTCGATATAGGCAATTGCCTGTTCGAGCGTCATGACTTTCGGCGTGGTCAGGCGGATGGCGTCTTCCTTGCCCGAGACGCGGAAGTTGGTCAGCGCCTTGGATTTCATCGGATTGACGTCGAGGTCGCCAGGCTTGGCGTTTTCACCAATGATCATGCCTTCATAAACCGGCGTTTGCGCGCCGATAAACAATACGCCGCGCTCTTCGAGCATGTTCAGCGCATAAGCTGCGGTGTTGCCGGTGCCGTTGGAAACCAGCACGCCAACCGGGCGGCCTTCGATAACGCCTTTATAATCGTCATATTTTTCAAACAGACGGTTCATCAGGCCGGTGCCGCGCGTGTCGGACAGGAATTCGCCATGATAACCGATCAGTCCGCGTGATGGTGCGGAGAAGGTCAAGCGGGTCTTGCCGGCGCCGGACGGGCGCTGTTCGGTCAGTTCCGCTTTACGGCGCTGCATTTTGGAAACAACCGTGCTGGAATATTCATCATCAACGTCGATGACGACGGTTTCATAAGGTTCCTGACGCTTGCCATCTTCTTCGCGGTAGAGAACGCGCGGACGGGAAATACCCAGTTCGAAACCTTCGCGGCGCATCGTTTCGATCAGCACGCCAAGTTGCAGTTCGCCGCGGCCAGCGACTTCAAAGCTGTCCTTGTCGTCGCTTTCGGTGACTTTGATCGCCACGTTGGATTCTGCTTCGCGCGCCAGACGGTCGCGAATTACGCGGCTGGTAACTTTGTCGCCTTCACGGCCCGCGACCGGACTGTCGTTCACGGCAAAGCGCATCGACAGCGTTGGTGGATCAATAGGCTGTGCAGCGATTGGTTCTTTCACAGAAACATCGCATATCGTGTTGGAAACAGTCGCTTTTGTAAGGCCGGCGAGCGAAATAATATCACCTGCCTTGGCGCTTTCCACAGGGACACGTTCGAGGCCGTTAAAGGCCATGATCTTGGTGGCGCGGCCAGTTTCGACGATATTGCCGTCCATATCGATGGCGTGGATCGGCATGTTGATGTCGATCTTTCCGCTTTCGACTTTGCCGGTCAAAATGCGGCCGACGAAATTGTCGCGGTCGAGCAAGGTGACCAGAAATTTGAACTCGGCGTCTGGATCAACGTCGGGCTCCGGTACATGTTCGATGATCTTGTCGAACAGGGCAGAAAGGTCGCCCTCGCGGACATCAGGAGTCTCGCCGGCATAACCGTTGCGGCCGCTGGCGAAGAGCGCCGGAAAGTCCAGCTGTTCATCATTGGCATCGAGATTGACGAACAGGTCGAACACTTCGTCGAGTACTTCTTCGGCGCGACCATCAGGACGGTCAATCTTGTTGACGACAACAATCGGCTTCAATCCGAGAGCCAGAGCTTTGCCGGTCACGAATTTGGTCTGAGGCATCGCGCCTTCGGCGCTGTCGACCAGAAGGATCACACCATCGACCATCGACAGGATGCGTTCAACTTCACCGCCAAAGTCGGCATGGCCCGGGGTATCAACAATATTGATCCGTGTGCCTTTCCATTCGACGCTGGTGCATTTTGCGAGAATCGTGATGCCGCGTTCTTTTTCAAGATCGTTCGAATCCATCGCCCGTTCCTCGACACGTTCATTGTCGCGGAATGTGCCGGATTGGCGGAAAAGCTGGTCAACCAGGGTTGTTTTGCCGTGATCAACGTGCGCAATGATTGCGATATTGCGAAGGGACATATTAGATTCTACCGTTAGAAGAGGAAAGGGCGGCCATAAGCAAAGCCCCGATATTGCCGCGCCCTTAGCCTGTTTGGTGCTGCACCGCAACATCAGAAAGCTTGCCAAATCATCTTGAGCCATCCATTTGCCGCAACCAAGATGCAAACCGTCCGCCTGATCCTTACCGATAAATTCATCTGGCTGCTCAGCGGAGCGGTTCTGCTTGCCACCTTGATACCGGTGCAGGGCGTGGCGAAAGATGTCGCGGGCATCTTGTTCAACGCAGGGATTTTTGCGGTATTTCTGCTCCATGGCATCCGTCTCGAACGGCATGAAGTGCGTGCCGGTCTGGGCAACGTCCGGTTGCAGGGGACGATATTCATCTGGGTATTTGGCGTGATGCTAGGAATCGGGTTGCTGCTGTCAAAGGCGCTCGATCAGCTGCTCCCTGCCGATGTCGCGCTGGGATTTCTGTTTCTGGGTGTGCTGCCGTCCACGGTGCAATCGGCCACCAGCTATTGTGCGATTGCAAGAGGAAATGTTGCTGCCTCCGTGGTCGCCAGTGCCTTTATAAATCTGGTCGGGGTCTTTTTATCGCCTTTATTATTCGCACTGCTGGCCAGCGCAGCCGGCGTGGAAATAACCTCGGAAACAATTATCAAGCTGGCCGCGATATTGGTGCTGCCGTTTGTGCTCGGCCAGACTTTCCAGAAATGGCTGCGACCCTGGGTGATGCAGCACAAGGATCTGACCGGCTGGATCGACCGGGGGGCGATTGCGCTGGCGGTCTATGTGTCCTTTTCCGCAGCGATTATTGCCGGGATGTGGAGCCGGGTTAGCGGGATGGAATTTGTCTGGCTGGCCGCTGCGCTGTTGTTCTGGCTGGGGCTGGCCTTCGGCGGCACGTGGATGCTCGGTGGGTTGATGGGCTTTTCCCGTGGTGACCGGAAAACGTTGCTGTTTTCCGGCGCGCAGAAGAGCGTTGCCATTGGCGCTCCTTTGGCGGCGATCATTTTTGCGCCGGAGCGGGCTGGACTGGTGATCCTGCCGCTGATTTTCTACCATCTCGCGCAATTATTTCTGTCCGCACCAGTGGCCGTGCGATTGGCCGGGGATGAGGATTAGCATATTGTCATCTCTTCATCCTGAGCTTGTCGAAGGACCGCGCGTGGCGATAGAGGTACTTCGACAGGCCCAGTGCGAACGTAATATTCTATAGCTCTCGCAAAGCCCGCGCCGGTTTGGCGGACAATACCGGGATAGAGCCCAGCAAGCCAATTCCAAGCGTCGCAACCGCGCCGATGCCCAGCGTCAGCAGAACGATTCCCCAATCCGGTTGCCAGGTAAATTCGAAAATCTGGGTGATCACGAACCAGCCGGCAAACAGGCCGAGGCCCAGGGCCACCATCGACAGCAGAAATGCGAGCAACGCATATTCAATCGCCTGCACAGTCAATATCTGCGCGCGGGTGGCGCCGAGCAGTTTCAGGATCACGCTGTCATAGACCCGGGCCTGACGCGATGCGGCGATGGCACCGATAAGCACCGCAATGCCGGAGAAGATCGCGATTGAGGCGGCAGCGGCGATGGCGGTGGCCATCTGGTCGAGAATGTCACCGATCTGGGAGGCGATTTCCTTGACCTTGACCATCGAAATGGAGGGGAACTCCTGCGGCAAAATACTGAGCAGACTGTCTTCTTTTGCCGTCTCGAGCTGGATCGTAGCGGCGACATTATGCGGGACGTCGGCCAGCACGCTGGGCGGGAAGACCAGCACATAGTTGAAACCGAAATTGCGCCAGTTGACCTTGCGGAAGGAAGCGACTCTGGTCGGGATCTCGACGCCGAGCAGGCTGACGGTCAGGCTGTCGCCGATCTTCAGGCCCATGGCCGCGCCTTGCTCTTCATCGACCGAGACCAGCGGTGGTCCGTCATAATCTTTCGGCCACCATTCGCCCTCGACGATCTCGCTGCCTTCGGGAATGGTCGCGCTATAGGTCAGTCCGCGATCGCCGCGCAGCACCCACGCACCTTCGGGCAGGGTTTCCAGTTCGGAAACGCGCTGGCCGCGAAATTCGGTGATTGTTCCGCGCAGGGTCGGGACGATATTTACTTCTGCGGATTCCGAGGTTTCTGCGACCTTGGCGCGGAACTCGTCCGCGCGTTCGACCGGGATATCGAGCACGAAGAAGCTTGGGGCATCGCGGGGCACGGTGGAGCGGATTTCATTGGTCAGACTGGTCTGGATAGCGGCCAGAGTGGCGAACAGTGTCAGGCCCAGCCCTAGCGCCACTACCAACTGTCCGGTTTGCGCACCGGGACGATGTAGGCTGGTCAAGGCAAGACGCAACAATGGATGCTTCGGCCGAGGGGCCTTGCTCGCCAGCCAGCGGATCAGCGCGCCCAATGCGGTCAGCAGCAGCAGGATAGCGGCTGCCGCGCCGATAAAGGATGCCGAAAACAGAGGCTCATTGGCTGTGCCGAGCGCCAGCGCGATGATCGCTGCTATTGCCAGGCCAACGCCAATCCAGCTCTGCCGGTCAATCTGTCGCCAGGACTTGCCTTCGCCGCGGATGATGCCGGCAGCGGGTATGGTTTTTGCTCGCGACAATGGGGGCAGGGCGAAGATGACCGCTATCAGCAGTCCGTATAGCGCACTGACCAGCAGAGGGAGCGGATAGACGGCAAATTCCGGCTTGATCGGCAGGACATCGCCAGCAATCTGGATGATCGCCAGCGGAGCCAGCGCCCCAACCACGAGACCAAGAGCAATCGCGCCGATAGCCACCGCCATGATCTGGAACAGATAGATGCGGAAGATCATCGCACTGTCGGCGCCGAGAATCTTGAGCGTGGCAATCGCGCCCTGCTTGCCGCGCAAGTAGGAGGCAACACCATTGCCGACACCGATACCGGCGATCACCAGTGAGGCCAGACCGACCAGAGTCAGAAACTGGCCCATGCGTTCGATGAAGCGCCGCGTGCTGGGTGCGCCATCGTCGCGCGTCTTGATTTCCCACGAGGCGTTGGGGAATTGCTTGGAAAGCCGGTCGCCGACGTCGCTGGGAATGGCGGTAGCAGGCAGTTTGAGGCGATATTTACTCTCGAACAGGCTGCCGGGCTGGATCAATTTGGTGGCGCGCAGACTGTCCAGCGACGTGATCGCCACGGGGCCGAGAGAGAGGCCTTCGCTGAGCCTGTCTGGTTCTTCGGATATGATGCCGGAAATGGTAAAGCTGGCTTCGCCAAAGTCAATTTTGTCGCCGGTTTTCAGCGACAGGCGCTGCATCAGGGCAGGGGTGACATAGATGTCCTGCGGCTGTGGCGCGGAAACACTCTGGCCACTCTCCAGCGTGAATTTGCCATATAGCGGATAGGCGTCATCGACGCCTTTCAGTTCGACCAGCTGCGTATCGCTGCCGTCCGGCAGCCGGGCCATGGCTTGCATACGCAGCGTTTCGGACAACGTCCCGGCCTGTTTGAGGGCGGCGAGTTCATCGCTGGTGGCTTCGCGCTGGGCGACCGCAATTTCCAGATCGCCGCCCAATATTGCCTGGCCGCGATTAGCCAGTTCTTCGGTAATCGCATTGGTCAGGCTGCCGATGGCCGCCAAAGTGGCCACGCCGAGAAACAGGCAGACGATCAGCAGTCGGAGCCCGACAAAGCGCCCGCGCAGATCGCGGCGGGCAATCGTCCATGCTTTGCCCAGTTCAGCGCTCACGCGGCGCTGTCCCGTTCGATCAGGCCGTCGCGCAGTTCGATAATCCGGTCGCAGCGTTTGGCCAGTTCGGGATCGTGGGTGATGATTAGCAGCGTCGCCGAAGTCGCCTTCTGACGTTCGAACAACAGGGAAATAATCTTATCGCCTGTTGCGCCGTCCAGGTTGCCGGTCGGCTCGTCGGCAAAGATGATCGTGGGCCGCGACGCCATGGCACGGGCGATAGCCACGCGCTGCTGCTCGCCACCGGAAAGCTGGGTGGGGTAATGGCCGAGCCGGTCTCCGAGACCTACTGCGGTCAATTCTTTTGCTGCAATTCCAAATGGATCGGGTTGGCCATCCAGTTCGAGGGGCACGGCGACATTTTCCAGCGCTGTCATGGTCGGGAGCAAGTGAAAGGCCTGCAAAACAATGCCCACCCGGCCGCGCCGCGCAACCGCCAGCTGATCCTCGTTCATCGTGCCAAAGTCGGCACCGGCAATATTGACTTCCCCGCCGCTTGCCCGTTCGAGGCCGGACAGGATCGCCATCAGCGATGATTTGCCTGATCCCGATGGTCCCAGCAATGCTACGGTCGTTCCCTCTTCGATCGACAGATCAATGCCGCGCAAAATATCGACACGCGCTTTGCCTTCCCCCAAAGACAGGGTGACATTCCGGGCTGCAATCGCGATATGGGGTTCAACTATGGCGGCGTCGCTCGATGCGGCGGTTTTCTGGATCATGGGGGTAAGGATATCCGATGTTGAAGAATTTATTTGTATATGGGTTCACACTGGCATTTCTGCAACTTTTGATCGCTTGTGGCCCAGCGCCGGAAGAGGCGCAAGCTGTTCCAGAGGACGTAGCAGCGGTCTCTACGGAAACAGGCGGCGATCAAATGGCGGAGGCCAAAGACGCTGAAATCCTGATTGTTGCTTTTGGCGACAGCCTTTATGCCGGCTATGGCCTGGACCAGAAAGAGGGCTTTTCTCCGGAACTGGAAGCAGCGCTGACGGCGGCCGGCAAGGATGTACGGGTTCACAATGCCGGCGTGTCGGGTGATACCACGGCTGCGGGACTGCGGCGGATGGATTTCGTCCTCGATAGCCTGCCGCGAAAGCCGGATCTGGTGATATTGGGCTTGGGCGGCAACGACCTGCTCAGGGGGCTGAAACCCGCAGATAGCCAAGCCAATATGGAAGCGATGGTCAAAAAGCTGCAGGATCGCGATATAGAAGTCATGCTCACCGGGATGCTGGCCCCACCCAATCTCGGAGCAAAATTCAGTGATGAATTCAACATCATCTATCCGGCACTGGCCAAAAAATATGATGTCGCGCTCTATCCGTTTTTCATGGACGGGGTGGTGGGACAGCCTGATCTTTTCCTGCCCGACGGCCTGCATCCGACCGCAGAGGGCATTGATATCATCGTTGGCAAAATCGCGCCGCAGGTGGTGGAATTGCTGGAAGACTGAGGTTTGTAGAAAATGGAAGAGTTGGAAGCATGTTGCGCAGTTTTGGAAAAACTGTATTATTTTACTAATACAGCAGTTGAAACGCTTGAAAAGCGGTGCATTTGCATCCATTTATAGAGAAAGCCCCGCATTGGTGCCGGGCAGGGAGGCTGAACAGCATGGTGACCGAAACAATCACAGCGACCGACGACCTGAAATTGACTCCGCCGGATCCGGTGGTTCCAGTCGCTCCTGAAAAAGCCGGCGGCCTGGTGTCAATTGGCGACGAGGTTAAGACCAAGCTTGAGGAAAAAGTTGACTCTTTTATCGACGATTTGATCGCTCAGGATCAAAATAGTCCCGAATTTGGCAAAAAAGTGGACCAGATTACCAATATGGGCCGCAAGGAGATCGCTGAAGCGGCGGGCCAGTCCAATCGCTTTCTTGATCGCCCGATCCGTTCGATGGACGAAGAAAGCGGCATTGGTTCCGATCTCGCCGAGCTGCGCCGCACCGTCGAGGATCTCGATCCGGGCAAGCGCGGCAATCTGACCGCGAAACGGAAGATTTTCGGAATCATTCCCTTCGGCAACAAGATGCGCAACTATTTCGACGGCTATAAAAGCGCGCAGGGCCATATCGGCTCGATCCTCGACCGGCTTCGCTCCGGCAAGGACGAGCTTTTGATGGACAATGCGGCGATTGATGTCGAGCGCAAGAATCTCTGGGCGGCGATGGGCCGGCTGGAACAGATGATCCACGTTTCCAAGGTCATGGATCAGCGTCTGGAAGACAAGGCTGCCGAACTGGACGCAACCGATCCGGCGAAGGCCAAGGCGATCCGCGAAAGCGCGCTTTTCTATGTGCGCCAGCGGACCCAGGATTTGCTGACCCAGATGGCGGTCACCGTGCAGGGCTATCTCGCGCTCGATCTGGTCAAGCGCAACAATGTCGAGCTGGTCAAGGGCGTTGACCGGGCCAGCACAACGACGGTGGGTGCGTTGCGCACCGGTGTTACCGTGGCCCAGGCGCTGACCAACCAGAAACTGGTTCTCGACCAGATTACCGCGCTCAACACCACAACGGCGGGCGTGATCGACAGCACCAGCGAGATGCTGAAGAACCAGACCGGTCAGATTCACGAGCAGGCCGCATCGTCGACCATTCCACTGGAAACGCTGCAACGCGCTTTCCAGAATGTCTATGACACGATGGACAATATCGACACGTTCAAGTTGAAAGCATTGGAAAATATGAAGTTGACGGTCAATTCTCTGTCCGGCGAGATCGAGAAGTCGAAAGGCTATATTGCGCGATCCGAGGGACAGGCGAAGGCTCAGCTGGAAGCACCAACGGAAAACCCCCTGGCGGCATTGGAGGAATAGAGACTGGTGTCGGAGAGTAATCAGCAAATTTTGGCCGGTGCGACGCGGGCGTTGCGGGACTCCCAGTTCCGGCGTTCGATTGGCAATCGCTCCCATCGACTGAAGCGCGGTCATTTCTTCAAGAAGCTCGGTCGCGCCGCCATGTGGACGGTCGGCGTGCTGGTCGGCGCCAGCATCATCGGCGGGATATTGAGTGGCATCGGTTTCTGGGGCGTAATGATTTCTGCCGGCCTGATCGGCGGTGGCATCTGGGCGTCGATGAAATTCCCGAAGATGAAAATGCCGACGCCGGAAACGATCATGAAGTCGGACCTGAAATCGCTGGCCGGAAAGACCGAAATCTGGCTGGAAAACCAGCGCCCGGCTCTGCCGGCCCCGGCGGTCCAGATCGTCAACGGCATCGGCGTCCAGCTGGACATGCTGTCACCGCAGTTGAACAAACTGAATGAAGGCGATGCTGCTGCTTATGAAGTGCGCAAGCTGGTTGGCGAACATCTTCCGGAACTGATCAACGGCTATCGGGCGATCCCGCCCTCGATGCGCGGAAAAGCAAACGATAGCGGCAAATCGCCCGACGAGCAGTTGATCGGTGGCCTGTCGCTGATCGAAAAAGAAATTTCCGGCGTCACCCAGCAGATCGCGAAAGGTGATATCGACAATCTCTCGATCCGCGGCCGCTATCTCGAGCTCAAATATGACAAGAGCGCTGAAGCCGAATGAATCTCGTGGCTTCCGGGTAATCGCTTCTCTCTGTCTCTCATTGATCAGGATTGCCCATGGCCGCATCGCATCTTCAGCCATTTGACGCTGCCGCCATTCTGGTTTCGCTGGCAGCGATACTCGGTTATCTGAACCACAGGTTCCTGAAGCTGCCGTCCTCGATCGGACTGACGATCATGGGCGCGGTCGCTTCGTTGATGGTGATCGGGATCGACTGGCTGCTGCCAGGCAGTTCCATGTCGGCAAATGTTCTGGATTTCCTCGCGGGTATCGATTTTCACGACACGCTAATGGAAGGGATGCTGTCATTTTTGCTGTTTGCCGGCGCGCTACACGTCGACTGGGCGGACATGAAGCGGGGGCGCTGGCCGATATTGCTGCTGAGTACGCTGGGCGTCGGCATCTCGACCATCATCGTCGGAAGCGGTTTCTACTTTATTGCCGGATGGTTCGATATCGAGATCGGCTATTTATGGTGTCTTGTATTTGGCGCGCTGATCAGTCCGACTGATCCGGTCGCCGTGATCGGCGTTTTGAAACGCGCCGCGGTGCCGCCGACCTTGCAGGCGACAGTGGCAGGCGAAAGCCTGTTCAACGACGGTGTCGGGGTTGTCGTATTCGGTATCCTGCTGACGGCGGCACTGGGAACATCGGAGTTTTCTGCGGGCCATGCTGCGCTGGATTTTGCGAAAGAGGCAGGCGGTGGCGCGATGCTCGGCGCTATTGTCGGCTGGCTGGGTTTTCGGGCGATGCGTTCGATCGACGAATATAATGTCGAGGTGATGATCTCGCTTGCGGTGGTCATGGGCGGTTACAGCCTCGCGCATTTTCTCCATGTCAGCGGGCCGGTCGCGATGGCGGTGGCAGGCCTGCTGATCGGCAATGCCGGCGTCAAGCTGGCGATGAGCGACATGACGCGGGACTATCTGCTCAAATTCTGGGCCCTGGTGGATGAATTGCTCAACGCCGTGCTGTTTTTCCTGATCGGCCTCGAGGTTATTGCAGTGGCACCGACGCTGGTGCTTTTCCTCACCGGTATTGTGACCATTCCGCTGGTGATTGGCGCGCGCGTCGCAGGGGTCGGCTTGCCCTTGTTCGCTCTGCGTCCGTTCCAGTCGCTGGGCAATATGGCAATCCCGACATTGGTCTGGGGCGGTTTGCGCGGCGGTATCTCGATAGCGCTGGCGCTGTCGCTTCCGGAAGGACCCGCGCGCACGGTCATCCTGTCGGTGACCTATGTTGTCGTCTTATTCTCGGTAATCGTGCAGGGCGGGACGATCAGCGGGCTGATCGAGCGGCTCAAGCAGCGCAACAAGGATATCACCCAGGCGGACGCGGAAGAGGCAAGGGCGGAAAGCCAGTAACTCTATCGCGACAATGGTTCCTTGTTTTGGTTCCTTGTTTTTCGAGGCTTTTGATGGACCTTGCGTGCCATGAATCGCGGATATCCAAATGTTTCGATCCAGGAAGTTTTTCGGGAAAGTTAAGCGACAACAGTTGCGCACAAAAGATCCAGGACAGGAACGGCAGTAATTTTCTTCGGCAGGACTGAACCATCTCCAACAAGCTGCGTAGGTTTGAAAGAAGATATTTGTTTCCCAACGAAGGAAAAGCCCATGAAAGACCTGAAACTCGGCGAAAACGGCGAGCCACGCCAGACCGCAACCGGCGACGATGATATTATGACCACCCAGCAGGGCATGCCGGTATCGGACGACCAGAACAGCCTGAAAAGCCACGCCCGTGGCGGCACGATGCTGGAAGACCAGGTCATGCGCGAGAAGATTTTCCACTTCGATCACGAACGCATCCCCGAGCGGGTGGTCCACGCGCGCGGCTATGGCGTGCACGGCCATTTCGAACTGACCGACGCCATTCCCGAACTGTCCAGCGCCGATATTTTTCAGCGGGTTGGCGAGAAGACACCACTGTTCTGCCGTTTCTCGACCGTTGCCGGCAGCAAGGGGTCTCCCGACGTCGCCCGCGACGTGCGCGGTTTTGCCGTTAAATTCTATACCAAGGAAGGCAATTGGGATCTGGTTGGCAACAATATCCCGGTCTTCTTCATTCAGGACGCGATCAAATTCCCCGACCTGATCCACTCGGTCAAGCCGGCACCGGATCGCGGCTTTCCGCAAGCGCAGAGTGCCCATGACAATTTCTGGGACTTTGTTACGCTGAGCCCGGAATCGATGCATATGATCATGTGGGTGATGTCGGACCGCGCCATCCCGCGCTCCTTCCGTTTCATGGAAGGGTTCGGCGTGCATACCTTCCGGCTGGTCAATGCGGACGGGAAGTCCAATTTCGTCAAATTTCACTGGAAACCCAAGCAGGGCCTGCAGTCGGTGGTCTGGAACGAGGCGCTGAAAATCAACGGCATGGATCCCGATTTCCACCGCCGCGATATGTGGGACGCAGTCGACTCCGGCGACTTTCCGGAATGGGAACTGGGCGTGCAGGTGTTTGACGATAAATTTGCCGACGAGTTTGAATTTGATGTTCTCGACCCGACCAAGCTGATCCCCGAGGAGCAGGTTCCGGTGCGGATTATCGGCAAGATGGTGCTAGACAATAATGTCGACAATTTCTTCGCCGAGACCGAGCAGGTCGCATTCTGCACCCAGAATATCGTGCCGGGTATCGACTTCACCAATGATCCGCTGCTGCAGGGCCGGAATTTTTCCTATCTCGACACCCAGCTGAAGCGGCTCGGCAGCCCCAATTTCACCCATATTCCGGTGAACGCGCCGAAATGCCCGGTGCGCCATTATCAGCAGGATGGCCATATGGCGATGACCAACCCCAAGGGGCGGGTCAATTATGAACCGAACAGCTGGGACGAAGGCGAGGGACCGCGGGAGGATCCGGCAAAAGGGTTTAAAAGCTTTCCGGAAGACCAGAGTGGGACCAAGCAGCGGGTCCGCTCGGAGACATTTGCCGATCATTATAGTCAGGCCCGCCAATTCTATATCAGCCAGACCCCGATCGAGCAGGACCATATTGCTGCCGCCATAACCTTCGAACTTTCGAAAGTGGGCAAGGAAGCGATCCGCGAGCGGATGGTAGGGCATTTGCGCAATATCGACGCGGATCTGGCGCAAAATGTCGCCGACGGTATTGGCATGGAAAAGCTGCCCGAGAAGATCAAACCCGCGCGCAAGCCGGTTGATGACTTGCCGGTATCCGATGCGCTCAGCATTCTCAAAAATGCGCCGGAAAGCTTTTCCGGTCGCAAACTTGGTATCTATATCGCTGAGGGCGGTGATGCCGAACTGGTGAAGGCGTTGAAGAAGGCCACTGAGGATGCAGGCGGCACCTGCGCCATCATCGCACCGCATGTCGCCGGAGCCAAATTGTCGGACGGCAAGATGATGCCGGCTGACGAAAAAATCGACGGTGGCCCGTCGGTGGTGTTCGATGCGGTTGCTCTGGTGATGTCGGAGGACGTGGCGCAGAAGCTGGCGACCAACAAGCCGAGCCAGGACTTTGTCAGCGACGCCTTCGCCCATGTCAAGTTCATCGCTTATTCCGAAGGCGCGATGCCGCTGTTGAATGCGGCGGGAATCGCCGACAAGATGGATGACGGTGTCGTCGAGATCGGAGCGAAGAAGGATGTTGCGGACTTCCTGACCCAGTGCAAGCAATTGCGTTTCTGGGACCGGGTGTCGGGCTAAAAGCGGGCCAGAGCTGCAGCACTTGCGACGAAATAAGCGCGCTGCGGCGCAGCCATAGTAAAACCGTCGAAGCGGCAAGCGATCACTCGTTTGTCGCTTCGATGCGTTTGTGGCCCAGCGAGGCGGTCAAGAACAGCAGGTCAAAGCGCTGTCGATGCCAAAATGACGATGTGAAAGGAAAAACTGGATCCCCCGTGAGGATTCGAACCTCAATTAACGGAGTCAGAGTCCGTGGTATTACCATTATACGACAGGGGAGTGCCGGTGCGGGGCAATAGGCAGGGAGCGGCTTTGGGTCAAGCCTTTTGGTGGCCTTAATCTGTGATTGGTTCCAGCAGTTCGGGACCATTGTTGCGGTTGCTGTTGACCAGGCTGGAAATCCGGGTGGTTATAAGCTCGCCCTGGTAGGTTTTTGCCAGATTTTGAGCCGCTTCCCAGCCACTGTCCATCCATATGTCAATATCCGTTTGTTCGAGAATGGCCGGTGCGCGATCGTGAATCGGAGTGAAAGATTCCGGTGCGGCGGTGGTGATCACTGCATAGCTGTCGATGTCGAGCCGCTCGTTGTGCGTCCACAGACCGGCAAGCAGCATCGGCTGCTGATCGCTGCGTTCGACCTTGAATGGTATCTTTGTGGCTCCGTCGCGCTGCCATTCGTAGAAGCCGGAGACCATGATGATGCAGCGGTTCTTGTCCAGCAGCGGCTTGAACGAGGGCTTCTCGGTCAGCGTCTCGGCGCGGGCGTTGATCATGTTGGCGGCAAATTTCGTGTCCTTGGCCCAGTGGGGCACCAGCCCCCAGTGCATCTGTTCCAGCGATCTGCTGCCATTACGGCTGACGCACACCGGCACCAACTGGGTCGGACAGATATTATAATTGGGCTGGAAATTGCTGTTCGGCGGCGGCTGGACGATTGCCAAAATGTCCCGATATTCCGCCCAGGTCAGTTCTTCGTGGCTGAATTTGCGGCCGCACATGATATTTTCCGATCGACTTGGTTACCGCCCCTTGCGTCAAAGCGGCTGCGGCGTTATCTTTACAGGCAAGTACCGGCGGTATTATCCGATCCGGAGAACATAAGAGTACGGTCATGGCGGATCAAGCATCCCCATCGCCGCAAGATACAAAAGGCGGATCATCCGCAAGGAAATCCCGCCCGAAACATGCGGCGACACATAATGGACAGAGTCGGGTTGCGCCTCCTGTTCACTCAAATGCAGGGCGCTGGCCCAAATTGCGGTCCTATGCAGCAATTGATCTGGGCACCAACAACTGCCGGTTGCTGGTGGCAAAACCGTCTTCGGACGGCTTCATTGTCACCGATGCCTTTTCGCGCGTTGTGCGACTGGGTGAAGGACTTGTCGAATCCGGAAAGATCAGCAGTCGCGCGATGGACAGAGCGGTTGCCGCCCTGTCGATCTGCGCCGACAAGCTGCGGCGCCGCAATGTGACGCTCGCCCGGTCGGTGGCTACCGAGGCCTGCCGGCGCGCCAGCAACGGCGACAAATTTATCGAACGGGTGCGGCGGGAAACCGGCATTGCGCTTGACGTTATCACTGCAGAGGAAGAAGCGCGGCTGGCTGTGCTCGGCTGTCATATCCTGCTCGAACCGGGCGAAGGACCGGCGCTGATTTTCGACATTGGCGGCGGTTCGACCGAATTGGTTCTGGTCGACACCAGCGGTTCGGCACCGGAGATTCTCGACTGGCAGAGCGCGCCCTGGGGCGTTGTCTCGCTGACCGAGAGCGAGAAATTTGACGGCGACGACCCGGTTGCGCGGCGCGAGGCTTTTGCTGCCATGCGGGCGCGGGTTTCGGACAGTTTCGCCAGTTTTGCGGCACGCTTGCCGCGGCTCGACCAATGCGATTACCGACTGCTCGGTACGAGCGGTACGGTGACCACGCTGGCCAGCCTGCATCTGAAACTGCCGCAATATGACCGCAAGGTGATCGACGGTCTGATTGTTCCGACGGAATCAATGCGGGAAATCAGCAATATGCTGGCCCATGCTTCGCCGGAAGAGCGAGCCGATATTCCGTGCATTGGCAAGGAACGCGCCGATCTGGTGGTCGGCGGATGTGCCATTCTGGAATCGATCCTCGATATATGGCCGGCCAGCCGCGTTGGCGTGGCCGACCGCGGCATTCGCGAAGGCATATTGCGTTCGCTGATGTCGGCCAATGAACGGAGTTCGGTGCGATGAGCCGGGGCAGATCAGGAACCAGACAGAAGGTCAAAACCGCCAAGGGCCGCAAAATCGGTTCCACGCGCTGGCTCGAGCGCCAGCTCAACGATCCTTATGTCAAACAGGCCAGAGCCGAGGGCTATCGCTCTCGTGCGGCCTACAAGCTGCTTGAACTCGACGAGCGCTTCAAACTGGTGCGCAACGCCAAGGCTGTGGTGGATCTCGGTATCGCGCCGGGTGGCTGGGCCCAGGTGATGCGCAAATATGCGCCCAAGGCTGCGGTCGTCGGTATCGATCTGCTCGACGTCGATCCGATCGAGGGGGTTACCATTTTCAAGATGGACTTCATGGATGATGCCGCGCCGGACATGTTGATCGAAGCGCTGGGCAGCGCGCCGGATCTGGTCTTGTCCGATATGGCCGCCAACACGGTCGGGCACCAGCAGACCGATCATTTGCGGACCATGGGCCTGGTCGAGGCGGGTGCCTATTTTGCGGTTGAAAATCTCCAGGAGGGCGGTGCTTTTGTCGCCAAAGTATTGGCCGGCGGAACCGACAATGACCTGCTGACTCTGCTCAAAAAGCATTTCACCGTGGTCAAACATGCCAAGCCACCGGCAAGCCGCAAGGGGTCGTCCGAATGGTATGTGATTGCCCAGGGCTTCAAGGGCAGGGCGGAAGAAGCCTAATTGGCGGCGCGCGCCTTCGCGACCATTTCCTTCAGGCCTTCAAATCCGACCGCACCGACTTCCGACTGATTGCCGACGACCCAGGCTGGCGTGCCGGTGAAGCGCAGCTGTTGTGCGGCAGCGATATTGTCCTGGATTTCCTTTTTGGCTTCGGGCGAAGCGATAAAGGCACGAGCGGCCGCCATGTCGAGACCGATCTCGTTGGCAGCAGCATTGATTGTCGAGGGTGTCGGGCGACCGGTGGCAAACATGGTCTTGTGAAAGGCGTAATATTTGCCCTGTTTGGCCGCCGCCAGCGCCATCAATGCGGCGTCGTTGCTTGACTCGCTGAGTATGGGCAGTTCGCGGAACACGACTTTGACATTCTTGTCTTCGGCAATCAGCCTGGCGACGTCGCGCTCTGTCTGTTTGCAATAGGGGCAGTTGAAATCGGAATATTCGACAACGATCACATCGCCATTTGGATTGCCGGCAAAGGCGTTGCCAGCGAAAGGCTTTTCGATCTGCGCCCGGACAGTATCGATAGCGCCCGTCTTCTGGCGGTTCTGCAATATTTCCACCGCTTCCGGAATGATCTCGGGGTTCTTGAGGATATAGTCGCGGACAATCGCCTCGATCGCTTTCTGTTCCTGGGCATTGATGCCCGCTGCCAGCGCGGCTTCGCTGGCTGCTTCGGTCGAGCTACTGCTGCCGGCCTGCCAGAACCAGACGCTCACTGCCGCCGCTATGGCCAATCCACCACCCGCCATAATCATCCACTTTCTGTTTGAAACATCATCCACAATCGGGTTCTTTCCTTGAATCATGGCATTGGCCATGGCCGCGAGGCTTGTCCAGCCCAAATGGCCAGATCCAGCGCATCACGACTTAGCGGCGGCGGCTGTTCTTTTCAAATTCGGCTTTGGCGATGAAGGAAATATCCTGCGCCCGGATCCAGTCAGGCGTATTTTCCTTTATGCCGGACATGGCGACTTGCGAGCTGCGGATGGCGCCGGCGTAATTGCGCTCCAGCAATGCGCTTTCCGCTGTAGCCAGCTGCGCCCTCGCGATATCGCCCTTCTGGGAATAGACCACGCCCAGCTGATACCAGGCGAAGGGATTGCGGTTATCCTTGTGCACGGCGGCTTTCAAAACCGTCTCTGCCTCGTCCAGATATTGCGGATCTTCGGTGGCGATCAGGGCATGGCCGAACAGGCTCGCGATCAGGGGCTGGTTATTGGTCAGCTGCACAGACTTGCGCAGCGACTTGAGCGCTCCGTCGGGATTGCCGGATTCGAGCAGAATCTGGCCCTGCAGCTCGAGAAAATAGGGGTCTTCCGGCGCTGTCTTGAGCAGATTGTCTACCTCGTAGAGTGCCCGGTCCGGGTAGGCGCTCTTGTGCCAGGCATAGGCGCGGGCATAGCGGGCAGGGACCGACTGGTCGCTTTCGGGATATTTGCGCAAGGTCACGACAGGGTCGGCGGTAAAGCCGAGCAGCTTGGCCTTGACCCGCTGGAACCGGGATTCGATGTCCGGATCCGATGGCTTGTCCCAGGAAGGATCCTGTTGATAGACATCGCGAAGCAGCGTTACCCGCTCGCCTGAAAGCGGATGGGTTCGCCCGTAGCTATCCTCCTGCGGAATGCCGAGACGGAATTCATAATTTTGCAGCTTCTTGAAAAAATCGATGGACCCTCTGCCGGATATGCCGGCTTCACCGAGATAACGGGCGCCGGCGGAATCGGCAGATCGTTCCTGCACCCGGCTGAAGGCCAGAAACTTGCCCATGGCGGCTTGCTGGCCCGCGGCCAATATGCCCATGCCGGCGTCACCGGCTCCGGCAGCAATGGCGGCGGCGCCCAGAACCAGGCTGAGAATGGTGATTCCGGTCGCGGTTTTCGCGCCTTCATCAAAGCGGATGATATGTCCGCCGGTGATATGACCGAGTTCGTGGGCCATGACGCCTTGTACTTCATTGGCACTGTCAGCGGTTTCGATAAGGCCGGAATAGAAATAGATGCGCTGGCCGCCGGCGACAAAGGCGTTGATCTGGCTGTCGTTGATCAGAACGACCTCGACCTCGTCGGCATCCAGTTCGGATACCGCTACCAGAGGGGCCACCATGTCGGTGAAAAGGGCTTCGGTCTCGGCGTCGCGCAAGATCGACTGGGCGGCAACGGGTTGTACGGCGATCGAGATAATTGCCAGAAATGCAACCATCAGACGGGTCACCCGGTCTGCGGCAGGCAGACCGATGCGGGAAAATGAAACAGCAAAAAAATTGCGCATGAAATTCCTTAGCATGAAAGTCTGGTTGGAGCCTTTTCTCCTGCCATCAACTGCCTGAACCGCGGATGAAAACCATAGCGTCCCCGCCAGAAACATCTGACGGGGACGCTATATTGTCAATCATCCAAAGGTGCGCTGCCACCAGCCCTGACGCGGTGGTCCGTCGCTGGACTCCGTCGCGTCGCTGTCGGACGTTTTCGCTACGGCTTCGTCTTTAGGCTTGGCTGCCGCTTCGTCTTTGGGCTTGGCGACAGTTTCGTCTTTGGGCTTGGCAGCGGCTCTCGGCTTCCGCGGCTTGGCAGGCGCTTTTTCCTTGGCTTCTTTCGGAGCTTCGGTTCCTGCCTTGGCAGTCGCTTCGGCGCTATCCGCCTTTTTGGCCCGTGATCTCGGCGCGCGTTTTACCGGTGCCTTTTTCTCTACGGGTGCGTCAGCGGCTTCGCCCGTCGCTTCGGCGGCCGGTGTGGCTGCTGCTGGCTTGGCCTTGCGCGGTGCACGGCGGCGTTTCGGCTTTTCCTCGGCCGCTTCGGCTGCCGGCTCGGCGTTTGCTGCTGGCTGCTCGGCCGGCGCTTCGCTTTTGGCAGAGCGACGTCTTGCGCGCGGCTTGGCTTCGGCTTTCTCTTCACCAGCGGTTTCGCTTTCTGCTACCGGTGCAGCATCCGCCTTGCGAGCGCTGTTGCGGCGCGAGCGAGGTTTCGGCTTCTGGGCCTGTTCGCCAGCATCCGTGTCGTGCGGCTGCGCGGCGGCTTCGGCATTGTTCTCGCCGGAGCTTCCACCATTATTGTCGGTGGATTTCTCGCCGCCGTTCTCGCCGCCATTCTCGCCGGAAGTCTCGGACGTACCGGCTTCTCCACGATCACCACCGCGGTTGCGTCTGCCGCGCCGACGCCGTTTGCGCTTCGGCCGTTCTTCGCCGTCGTTGCGATCGCCACGTTCTTTGCGCTCGCCACGTGCTTCACTTTCGACGTTATCCGCCTCATCGACCTCATCGACCTGATCATCATCGTCATCATCGATAATGGGCTCGAACTTCGGCATATTCTTCGGCGGGCTTCCGGAAGTCTGGATTTCCATCCGCGCGCCTTCGGTTTCGCCATCGGGCACGATTTCGATCGAGACGCCGTAGCGTTTTTCGATGTCCTCGATTTCATGACGCTTGCTGTTCAGCACATAGATGCACGCTTCCTGACTGGTGCGCAGGCTGATCACGCTGGCCTTGCCCTTGGCGGCTTCTTCTTCGAGCAGACGGAGAGCGGACAGGGCGGAAGACGATGCCGTCCGGACCAGTCCGGTGCCTTCGCAATGCGGGCAGACCTTGGTCGATGCTTCGAGCACGCCGGTCCGCAGACGCTGGCGGCTCATTTCCATCAGGCCAAAGCTTGATATCCGTCCAACCTGGATGCGTGCACGATCGTTTTTCAGTGCATCGCGCATCGCCCGTTCGACTTTGCGGACATTGCCGTTGCGGTCCATGTCGATGAAATCGATCACGACCAGTCCGGCCATGTCGCGCAGTCGCAGTTGGCGTGCGATTTCGGCGGCGGCTTCCATATTGGTTTTGACCGCAGTCGCCTCAATCCCGTGTTCGCGGGTCGAGCGTCCGGAGTTGATGTCGATCGACACCAAGGCCTCGGTCGGGTTGATCACCAGATAGCCACCGGATTTCAGCTGCACTTCCGGAGAATACATAGCCGACAGCTGATCCTCGACACCATAGCGCTGGAACAGGGAGACCGGATCGGCATAGCTCTTCACCCGCTTGCTGTGGCTCGGCATCAGCAGCTTCATGAAATTCTTCGCGGCGGTATATCCGCCAGCCCCTTCAACCAGAACTTCCTCGATCTCGCGGTTATAAATGTCGCGGATCGCACGTTTGACGAGATCGCTGTCGCTGTGGATCAGGCTCGGTGCCGTCGCGCTCAGTGTTTTCTCACGGATTTCGTCCCAGAGGCGGGCGAGATAGTCGAAGTCGCGTTTGATTTCCGGCTTGGTGCGGGACAGTCCGGCGGTGCGGACGATACAGCCCATGCTGGTTGGCAGTTTAAGATCAGCGATGATAGATTTCAGACGCTTGCGATCGCCGGCATTGTTGATCTTGCGACTGATTCCGCCACCATGGGAGGTGTTCGGCATCAATACGCAATAGCGACCGGCCAAGCTGAGATAGGTAGTGAGCGCAGCGCCCTTGTTGCCGCGTTCTTCCTTGACGACCTGGACGAGCACAACCTGCCGCCGCTGGATAACGTCCTGGATCTTGTAGCGCTTGCGCAGGGCCATACGCTTCTGGCGCGCCTGATCGCTGGCTTTCGGCATGCTGCCTTTGCCGCGACCCTTCTGGCGACCACCGCGTCCGCGACGGCCTCCGCTTTTGCCTTTGTTCTCGCTATTGTCTTCGCCATTATCTTCGGATGAATCGTCCTCGGACTCATCTTCCTCGTCGTCATCTTCATCGTCGCCATTTTCTACCGGAATTTCGCCTTCGGTCACGTCGATCGTATCGACGCTTTCATCCTGATCGACTTCGACCAGAGCGGTATCGAGCTCTTCGGTGGCTTCGCTGCGGACCATGTCGGCAGGAGAATCTTCTTCTTCCTCTTCCTGGGCGCGCAGAGCGGCTTCTTCTGCCGCGTGCTCGGCTTCCTCGGCGAGCAGCGCTTCGCGATCTTCCCTCGGAATCTGGTAATAGTCGGGATGGATTTCGGAAAAGGCGAGAAATCCGTGGCGGTTGCCACCATAGTCGACAAAAGCGGCCTGCAGCGACGGTTCGACGCGGGTTACTTTTGCTAGATAGATATTGCCTTTAAGTTGTTTGTGCTCGGAAGATTCAAAATCGAATTCCTCAATCTTGTTTCCCTTTACGACCGCCACCCGGGTTTCTTCCTGGTGGCGCGCGTCGATTAGCATGCGCGTAGTCATTCAATAGTCTCCTGGCAGGGAGCGCCGGATCAGAGCCCGGCGGGTCCATGCGATATAATAGGGATGACGTTTTCGTGCGCGCGTTCCTTTGATGAGGGGCGGGCGTCGTCATCCGGTTGATTTGAAATATTTCAGATAAAAATGCGTCTGCAACAACTGCATGGCTCTGGCCGTTAGCCAAAGTCTTTCCGCCCAAGGAAGCGCCTCCGAAACGGAGAGCCTCTAAGCCGGAGATTTCATGCCTCATGTTGCGTCAACCTGGTAGATGCCGAATGATTTTCGGCATTTAGACGAACCGTTCCAGGATTCTTCCCGAAAGGTTCAAACAGGCTGCTAGCACCGCTCGCGCTGATCGGCAACACAAACTGTGACAGAGCGGAAACATCTCCGGCAATATCCGCCCGCAATGAAACGTGCCTAATGCACCGTTAACCGCGTCATTTTACGGCGCCTTACGAAAGCATCCTTAATGCCGTCTTCACTCCAATTGATGGGGTGAAAACAGCAGGACGCCGTGATCTATGAAAATTGACTGGACCCAAAAGGCACACCGGATGCATAAGCGGACCATGGCACTGGCAACAATATTGGCATCGGCACTGGTCACAATGGCTCCGGCCCATGCTGGCTCGGTGAGCAGGATCGAAGCCAATGGTTCGCAAATCACCATCTCTTTTGACGATCTGGTGGAAGGGGCATCGGCCTTTTCCCTGATCGGGCCAGACCGTATTGCGATAGACGTGCGCGGCGGCAAGGCCGGACGCGGTGGCTCTGCGGCCGGTATTGTCAAATCGGTACGGCAGGGACAATATAATCCCAACACGGCACGGATCGTGTTCGATCTGGACCGCCCGGCTGTAATTACCAACGGCAGCTTCTCCAAAGATGGCAAAAGTCTGAATCTAAGTCTGCGATCGGTTGGTCAAAACCAGTTGGCGAGCGGGCGGCTGTCATTCCTGCCGCCGGTGAATTTCCGCGCCGAACCGCCGAAGAAGAATTACAGCGTCAAAGTGCCTCTCGGCAAGCCGCTGGATTCCGTCCGCTTGCCGAAAATTTACGGACCGAATGATCGGAGCAGGCCGCTGGTGGTCATCGATGCCGGCCATGGCGGGCATGATCCGGGAGCGATTTCCCCGCACGGGAATGCGCGCGAGAAAAACGTGACTCTGGCAATTGCGAAGGCAATTCGTGACCGGCTGGTCGCGGGCGGCAGGGTCCGTGTGGCGCTGACCCGTGATAGTGACGAGTTTCTGGTGCTGGAGGAACGTTACGGCATTGCCCGCAGGCTAGGCGCTGACCTGTTCATGTCGATCCATGCCGATGCGGCAGGCAACGAGACGGCTTCCGGAGCCACTGTCTATACATTGTCCGAAGTTGCTTCCGACCGCGAAGCGGCCAAGCTGGCGGCGCGGGAAAACAAGGCCAATATCATCAATGGCATTAATCTGGGCGGCGCGACGCGGGACGTATCGTCGATCCTGATCGACCTGACCCAGCGTGAAACCATGAATGTCTCTGCCGATTTTGCGAAGTTGCTCCACCGCGAAAGCAGCCGGCAGATGGCTTTTCGCAAAATCCCGCATCGTTATGCATCCTTTGTTGTGCTCAAGGCACCCGACACACCGTCGGTATTGTTCGAGACTGGCTATTTGACCAACAAGGATGATGTGGCGTTTCTGAATTCCCGTCAGGGCCGGACCAAGGTTGCATCGGGTGTCGCCAGCGCAATCGAGTCGCATTTCGCCCGGAAACTGGCAATGCGCTAGACGGATCTGGCCGGGCAAGATTGTCCGGCCGTCCCGTCGCGAGGCGGTGCGCGTTTTTCATCGATAATCGCTGGAAAATGGATGCGAGCCGGTTTAGATAGCGCAGCCTATGGTAAATGAAGCGTCAGATACGGCTGGAGAAAGTCTCGCCTATAAGCTCGAACGAAGCACGGGCAGTTTTTTCGAGCGGATCGAAAGATTCTGGCAGAAGAAGTGGTTCCGGCTATTTGTCGCTTTTATAGCGCTCTGTGTGCTCGGCTGGCTGCTCGTCTGGCTGATATTTGCCCGGGACTTGCCGGATGCGACGGCGCTGCAAACCTATGAACCACCCCTGCCGACAATGGTCCGCGCTTATGATGGCGAGCCGGTCCACAGCTATGCTCGCGAACGGCGCGTGCAGCTGGAATATTCCGAATATCCGGCACTGCTGGTGCGCGCCTATCTGGCAGCCGAAGATCGTACCTTCTTTGAACATGGCGGACTGGACTATCCCGGTATCGCCACCGCCATTCTCACCAATATCTCCAATAGCGGGCGTCCGGTCGGGGCCTCCACCATCACCCAGCAGGTCGCGAAGAACCTGCTGCTGAGCAGCGAAGTCTCCTATCGTCGCAAAGTGCGCGAGGCGATCCTGGCCTATCGGATCGAGGATGTGCTGACCAAGGAGGAAATACTCGAACTCTATCTCAACCAGATATTCCTCGGCCGCAATGCCTATGGCGTGCAAGCTGCCGCGCAAGCCTATTTCGGCAAGGATGTCGACGCACTCGCCCTTCACGAAATTGCCTATCTGGCGATCCTGCCCAAGGGTCCGTCCAACTATCGACCGGAAGTACACGAACAGCGCGCGATCATCCGGCGCAACTGGGTCTTGGGCGAAATGCAGGAGAATGGCTGGATCACGCCAGCACAACATCAGGCCGCGATTGCGCAGCCGCTGGGCGCGATTTCCCGTTCCGGTCCCCGGTTCGAACGAGTGGGCGGCTATTTTATCGAGGAAGTCCGCCGTCAGCTGATCGAGCAATTTGGTGAGAATGAAAAGGCAGGCCCTTACAGCGTCTATTCCGGCGGACTTTGGGTGCGCACATCGCTGAACCCGGAATTGCAGGAATATGCCAAGGATGCCCTGCGTGGCGGTTTGCTGCGCTATAGTAGTGGCAAAGGCTGGAGCGGTCCGATCAACAAGATCGAGATGGACGAGCAATGGGCTCAGCGCCTGTCCTCCACCTTCATCAATACGGATTATGCCAACTGGCGGATCGCGGTTGCCATCCGGCCGACCGGCGGCGGGGCTGAAATCGGCTTTACCGATGGTACCACGGGCCGGATAAATTCGGTTCCGAGCGCCTTGAAAGCTGGCGATATTATCGCCGTCAGTCCACTGGGCGGGAGCCGCTACCGGCTGGAGAATGTGCCCGAAGTCTCTGGTGGTATGGTTGTGCAAAACCCCCGTAATGGCCGGATATGGGCGATGCAGGGCGGCTTTGACGACCGGATGAGCTCGTTCAACCGCGCCACCCAGGCCGAGCGGCAGCCAGGTTCGACGATCAAGCCCTTTGTCTATGCCACGGCGCTGGAACAGGGCATGACTCCTGCGACCCTGATCGAGGATGCCCCGTTCTGCGTCTATCAGTCGGCTTCTCTGGGGCGCAAATGTTTCCGGAATTTCGGCAATTCGCGTGGCGCTGGCCAACAGACTTTGCGTTGGGGTGTAGAGCAATCGCGCAACCTGATGACCGTGCGCGCCGCCAATGATTCCGGCATGGAAAATGTTGTCAGGACGATCAAGACCATGGGTATTGGTGACTATAAGCCCTATCTGGCTTTTGCCCTGGGCGCTGGCGATACCACGGTGATGAAGCTGACCAATGCTTATTCCATGCTGGCAAATCACGGGCGCGAGCTGAAACCGACGGTGATCGACTTTGTCCAGAACCGTCAGGGCGAGGTCATCTTCCGCGCCGACGAGCGGGTCTGTGAAAATTGCAATTTGCGCGACTGGGACGGAGAGCCGATGCCGCGGCCGCGTCCAGCCGGAAAACAGCTGATGGATCCGATGACCGCTTATCAGATGATCGACATTTTGCAGGGTGTGATCACCCGCGGCACCGCGCAGAATTTGAAAAGCCTCGACCGGCCTTTGTTTGGCAAGACCGGTACCACCAGCGGCCCGACCAATGTCTGGTTCGTCGGCGGTTCACCCGACATGGTCGCCGGCGTCTATCTCGGCTATGACCAGCCACGCAACATGGGCGGCTATGCCCAGGGCGGCACGCTGGCCGCGCCGGTCTTCCGGCGCTTTGCCGAACGGGCGATGGCGGGCATGCCGAAAACGCCATTTGTTGCTCCCAAAGGCGTCAGGATGGTCCGCGTCGACCGCAAAACCGGCAAGCGAGTATTCGGCGGCTGGCCGACCGATGATCCCAAATCTGCGGTCATCTGGGATGTCTTCAAACCCGAGACAGAACCACGCCGTTCGATCCGCAAGGACGAGCTTCTGGCCCGGCTGGAAGCGCGCAAGGCGCAACTGATCGCGGAACAGGCCGCAGCGCGCGCACGGGCTCTGGAAGCCAATCGTAATCGCGGTCCGGCACAGAATGACGACGAGTTCCTGCAGGCTGAAGGCGGCATTTATTAGCGGTAGCAGGTCCCCGGGCGAATGCTGAAAGCATCGGACATTGTGCCTGAGCAGGGCATCGCCACCGTCGGCGTTGAAAGCGTCGCGGCCCTTTCCGACATTACCGCCGATGCCTTTCGCGCCGATCCGTTCAACAGCTGGCTGTTCGGCGGCTTTGAACCGATGAAGCGGACTTTTTCCGGTCTGGCACAGCACATCTACGCACCCAACGGTTTTTGCCAGATCTTGAGCGAGGATGGCGAAGGCCGTGCAGCCGCGATGTGGCTGATGCCCGGTGACAAGGCCGATGCATCCATGGCGGGGATGCTGCAGACCTATTGGGGACTGTTCGCCAGCGGCGGCTGGGGCGCGCTGATGCGCGGTAAGGCCGCAGGCGAGGCGATGGAAAAACATCATCCGAAGGAGCCGCATGCCTATCTGTTCACCGTTGGTGTTGCCAGCGCGGGACGGGGCAGGGGATTGGGCCGCCGCCTGATCCAGCCGGTCCTTGATGCCTGCGACCGCACCGGCACGATGGCCTATCTGGAGAATAGCAATCCGGCCAATCGGCGCTTCTACAACAGTCTCGGATTCGAGCGGGTTGAGCTGTTTCACGCATCGGGCGACAGTCCACCGCTGGAAGCGATGAAGAGGCTCCCCCGATAGGGCGACGGCGCGCATCTGCAATAATAGTGAAATAATTCTGTAATTCAAAAGTCATTGAGCGCCAGTAGACGCCTTGTTCGAGAGGCCGCACGGAGATTTCCCGTGCGCAATCAACCTTGAACAAGGGAATTTGAGATGAAAACGAAATTTGCAATATTGACAATGGCCACGCTGGCTTTGGCCGGCTGTGAAAATCAGGCTGGCAACAGCGGCGGCGGCGGAAGCCGGGACCAGATCCGGATCGTCGGATCCTCGACCGTCTTTCCCTTCGCCAAGGCTGTGTCGGAAAATTTTGTCACCGCTGGCAGCTACAAGGCTCCGGTGCTGGAATCGACCGGAACCGGCGCTGGCATGAGCCTGTTCTGTTCCGGTGTTGGCGCGGACACGCCCGATATCGAAAATGCATCGCGCCGGATGAAGGCGTCCGAATTTGAACTGTGCCAGACAAATGGCGTCACCGACATCGTCGAAATCAACATCGGCATCGACGGAATCGCCGTCGCCCAGTCCAAGGAAGCCACAAGCTTTTCTTTGACCCCCGAGCAGATTTACAAGGCGATTGCAGCCAAGCCGTTCGGCAAGGAAAACACCAACAAGAAATGGTCGGATATCGACGCGTCGCTGCCGGCCATGGCGATCAGCGTCTATGGTCCGCCATCGACATCGGGTACGCGCGACGCGCTGACCGAGTTGATCATGGAAGTCGGTTGCAAGACCGATCCGGCGACCAAGGCACTGAAGGACAGCAACAAGGACGAATATGAAGCCATCTGTCACGATATCCGCACCGACGGTCCTTATCTGGATGCGGGCGAGAATGACAATCTGATCGTCCAGAAGCTGAAATCCAACCCAAATGCGGTCGGTATCTTCGGCTATAGCTTCCTTGAAGAAAATCTCGACACGGTACGCGGCATTTCAATTTCCGGCGTTGAGCCCGCCTATGACGCGATTGCTTCGGGTGAATATCCGGGCGCGCGGCCGCTGTTCATCTATGTGAAGAAGCAGCATGTTGGCGTGATCCCCGGCATAGAGGAATATGTCACGGAATTCGTCAACGCCGGCACCCGCGATGGCTATCTGGTCAAGGCCGGCCTGATCGCTTCGCCGGACGCAACCCGGGCATCGATGCTGGAAGCGGCGAAAAACATGCCGTTGCTGACCAAGGATGTATTGAAATAGCGGGAAACTTCCCGCCTGATTGACAATTGGATTGCCACGGAGACCAGATATATCGTGGCAGATATCCGGAGGGGCTGTTGGCGACAACGGCCCCTTTTTTTGTCCGGGATCGACCATCGGGACCTACCGAAATCGCGTAGAAAATCTCGCAAAGCCGAGGCGCGGGAAAAGAAGTGGCGCTATTATGACATTTTTGTTACAATGAAGAATAGCGCAACAAGGAACCCTGATGAATCTTAGCACTGCCCAGCACACCGTGTCCGCCTTTGATGCGGAAATTCACGATCTTCGGGCAATGGTGCTGGAGATGGGGGACAAGAGCACCAGTGCCATTGTTCGGGCGATCCAGGCGCTTGAACATAATGATCTGGCGCTGGCCAAAGCCGTCATCGCCGACGATAAAGAGATTGACGAACTGGAGCGGCGGATCGATGCCCTGTCGATCCAGACGATCGCCCTGCGCGCGCCGATGGCCGACGATCTCCGCCACCTGATTGCGACTTTCAAGATTTCCAGCATCGCCGAGCGGATTGGTGACTATGCCAAGAATATCGCCAAGCGCGTACCGCTGGTCGCGGAATCCACCCGCAAGATCGAACCGGCTTCGCTGCTTCCCTCGATGGCCAATATCGCCGCCGAGCTGGTCCGGGATTCGTTCAAGGCTTATGCCGACGGCGATGCGGATCTGGCGGTTTCGGTATGGGCGAGAGACCAGACGCTGGACCATTTCTACACCAGCATCTTTCGGGCGATCATCACCTATATGGTCGAGAACCCGGCCTTTATCAGCGAATCCGCGCATCTGCTGTTCATCGCGAAAAATCTCGAGCGGATTGGCGACCATGCCACCAATATCGCCGAGCTGACCTATTTCGCCGAAACCGGTCGGCAGATGCCGGATCGCAACAAGGGCGACAATGTCGGCACGATCTGGGACCGGCAGTAGCCATCAGCCCGGATTGAAGCCGCCGTTCGACTCCGGTTATCGGGATCAGAAGCTGATCTGGAAACGTCCGGCAAAAGCGTCGACATTATAATCGCCATCGCCCGCCGCGAGGATTGCCGCATGGCTATAATCCAGTTTCGAATAGCTCAGCAGGAACCGGACATAGTCGACCGGTGTCCAGATCAAAGACGCCTGATAAGCGTCCTGCGTACCACCGATGAAACCGGCATCGGTCAGATCAAGCCGGTCATAGCGGACATTGACCTGCCAGGCGCCGAGGCCGCCCTGGCCGACCGGATTGGAAACCTTGACGCCCTTGAACACGCCTTCCTTATAGCCGCGCGTGTCGTCGGTCAGGAAGAAACCGGCCTCGACCGCGCCGCCGAAGAAGGTCGGGTCGGCGAGCGCGCCGGTGCGGTTCAGGTTGAGCCAGTGACCCTCTGCCGTCGCGTGGAAGCGACCGGAAATAACCGCTGCCTCGAGCCCGTAGCTGGTCTCCGACTCGGCGTCAGCGATCGTGCCGGTGTCGATGAAGCGCGTGTCGGTAAAATGCACCGCAGGGCGCTGGCGATAGCGGGCCGAACTGATCGCATCACCAAGATCGCGATAATGGTATGACGCCCCGAAATGGGTCTGGACATCGCCGAATTTCGGCATCGCCACCGCGCGGACATCAAAGCCGATACTGTCATTCTCGTCATCATTCAGGTCACCGATATTGTCGGTGAACACGCCGGCCTGGAACAACAGATCGGACACGCCATATTGCGCCGAAAGCCCGACCCGGCGTTCAAAGCCGAAAGCATCGGTATAGCCGGCGCGCTCGATAAAGCTGGTGTCATTGCTGCTCGACAGCTCTTCCAGTCCCTGAAATGTGTTGTGCTGGCCGGCGGTCACCGTCAGCCCGCCGTCTTCATAAGTGAAAAAGGCATCGGTCAGGTCGATCTCGTTGCCGGCGAAATCGGCTTCCAGCTTGTAGCCGAAGCCGCCCGGGATCGATCCCGATGCGCCGAGCCTGATCCGCCGCGCTTCATTGGCAAAGCCGAGCCCGTCGTCGACGATGCTGTCGGGGGCATTGACCGACCCAAAATCATAAAGCATGCGGCCGCGCGGCTTGAAGCTCCAGCCGTCTTCGCCCTTCATCTCGGGCGCGCCCTTGAAGGCGATCTTGGCCGGCTTCTGCTCTGCCAATTTCTCTTCGGTCGCGGCCAGTTTCGCCTCGGTCGCCGCGATTGCGCTGGTCGAAGCGACCTGGCTCTGCTGCACACTGCCGAGTTGCGCTTTCAGATCTGCGACCTCCCGCTCGAGCTGCTCCAGCTTGCTGAGCAGCGCCGCGGCCTGTTCGTCGGAAATCGGCGCGGCCATCGCGGCGGCAGGACAAAGGGCAATCGCCGCGGTCCCGGCCAGCAGGCCAATGGTCTTGAGCATAGGGTTGGTCATGAGATAGCCTGTCTGTTGAGGATCATGTTTCAATTGATGAGCGATCTATGACGTTAGCGTTGCCCTTTCATGGCAAATTTATTGCATGTTTGTGACAGGCTGCGCGGGGGCCGGGAAGCGGGTTTCGGGGTTGGCAGGGCAGCGGCGGTCCCGCGTCAATCGGCGACGGGCAGCCGTCGCTTGCCCTTGGTCCGGCTGGTCAGATGATAGCGGTGGCAGCGATCACAAAGATAGGGACGCAGGTCGATGGTCGCGATCTGGGCTGCCGCGATAGCGTCCGCCTCGCTGGCAAAGCGCTTTTTCTTGCGGCAGATGGCGAGACGGGTGCGCATGGAGGTGGTGCTTTCTGGCGGATTGTATACGAGGAATATGCCGAATGCTGGCGATCGGGTAAAGTGGAGAGGCTCTGTGGGCTATTTTATTCACTATTTGTTCTTGCTTGCCGGGACAATGCTGGTCATATTGCCAAAAAATGTCCCAGAGGAAATATATGAGTAACGAATCAGCCTTCTCCCGGCTTCGCCAAAAGGCACAGGTCAGTATCGATGAAGTTTCCGCACAGCTCGGATATTCCCCGAGCACAATCTACCGTTGGGAGCGAGGAGAGATCGAACCTAAGGCTGCCGTGTTCAGAGCTTTGGAAACGATTATTGACCTTGCTCCAGCGGAAGAGGTTAAGTCAGGAGATATTGCGTTTAATTTTATCGACCTCTTTGCAGGTATCGGTGGATTAAGGATCGGTTTTCAGGGCATTGGTGGACACTGTGCCTTCACATCCGAGTGGGATAAATTTGCTAAAGAAACGTATGCGGCCAATTTCAGGGATAACCATGAGGTTGCAGGAGATATTAGGGAATTTTCTGAAAATCCTGAAAAAATCCCGTCTCATGATGTTCTGCTTGCAGGTTTTCCCTGTCAGCCCTTTTCAATAGCAGGTGTCTCTAAGAAAAACTCACTAGGCCGACCACATGGTTTCCTTTGTGATACTCAAGGAACACTCTTTTTTGATACCGCACAAATTATTGCCCATCATAAGCCCGCAGCTTTTGTTCTCGAAAATGTCAAAAACTTGAAAAGTCATGATGGAGGCCGAACATTTAACACTATGATGAACGTTCTTGAAAATGAATTGAACTACAAAGTTCAAACGCGAGTCATTAGTTCTGAATATTGGGTTCCGCAGAAAAGGGAACGGATTTTTATCGTTGGATTTCGTGATCCGACGGAGTTCGATTTGAACGCTCTGGAGTTACCCGAAAGTCAGTACAATCCGAAATTGGGGAGCATTCTTGATCCACATCAAATCGTTGACCCAAAATACACGCTGACTCCAAAGCTATGGGAATATTTGCAGGGATATAAAGCCAAGCATGCCGCTAAAGGTAATGGGTTCGGTTTTAGCCTGTTTGGTCCTGAGGACGTCGCACGGACGTTGTCTGCGCGTTACTATAAAGATGGTTCTGAAATTTTGATTGACCAACCGGGACCGAGGCCACGGCGTCTCACCCCCAAGGAATGCGCTCGTCTTATGGGATTCCAACGAGGGCCGCGGGATTGGAAAATTCCGGTTTCGGACACGCAGGCATATAGACAATTTGGAAATGCGGTCGTTGTCCCCGTTGTTGAATTTCTAGCGAACGCTATGAAGCCTCATATTGCATCTGCATTGCTGGCCTCACAGGTTACTAGTGTGACTGCACCGAGATTCGCGAATGGTTCTGAGCAGAGCCTGAGGTCCGCAAATGGTTGATGTCGTCACTGCACAAACTCGCAGTCGGATGATGTCGGGAATTAGATCAAATAACACGCAGCCTGAACTTATGTTGAGGACAGGACTGCACAAAATGGGTTTCCGTTATAGGCTGCACGACAAGTCCTTACCCGGTAAGCCCGACATCGTTTTTCCGCGTCATAAAGGCGTTATTTTTGCCCACGGATGTTTTTGGCATCGCCACAATTGTCATCTTTTTAAGATGCCATCAACCCGAACTGATTTCTGGGAAAAGAAATTTGATCGCAATGGGGAGGTGGACAAGAGAGCCATTGAATCTCTTTTGGATGCGGACTGGCGTGTTGGTATTGTTTGGGAATGCGCGTTGAAGGGAAAAACGCGTCTGCCATATGACACCCTGATTTCGATATGTGCCAATTGGCTGCATTCTCATGAACGGTTAATGGTGATCGAAGGAAGTTGAATGAAGAGAGGATATCTTTCGGAGCATTTCTTGGGAATCGCTTTAAAACGACTTAGCCAAGTCGAAACCATGCCCCAGACTTCAAACCAGCATGAGTTTAACGGTTCGGCGGAGCTTCGGCGACTATTGGGTAATGCGGATCGAAAAAATATTCCTACTAGATTTATCTGGATTAATGGGGAGCAGGAAGCAATTCCAGTGGATGGTACCATAAGCTGGTACGATGCCCGTCGGAATCATGCCATCCGCACAGAGTACCGGCTCTATTATACTAGCAACGATGTCACCGACTTAATGCAACCCGATGACACATTCTTTCTCGCGATCCGGCGTAGCGGTGATGCGTTGGTGATTATTACTCCCAGCGGAAGCACGATGCATAATCAGCTATTATGGCTTTTTGGATTGGATGATCAGCAATCGTTGCAATTTTCCTATCAGCCGGTTGACCGTGATCACGACGCGCAGCTTGATTTCGCCGCCCGCTACATTCTAGAGGCACTAGAAATCGATCCGGAAGAGCCTGAAGGGGATATGTTGGATCGATTAGTAGAACCTTTTGGGTTCGAATTTCCGACTACCAAAGTATTTTCCGAGCTCGCCAGATCATCTCTGCCAGAGATCAGTGCGCAGGATTCTCCCGATACAGCAGTGCTCGAATGGATGGATCGCGAAATTCAACTTTTCAGCAGGCTAGAACGGCATATCGTTGGCGATCGGATCAAAAATGGCTTTACCGAACATGGCGGAGCTGATGTGGAAGGCTTCATTAAGTTTTCGCTTACCGTTCAAAACCGTCGAAAATCCAGAGCTGGTCATGCATTAGAAAACCATCTCGAAGCTGTGTTTAGGGAGTTTGGTCTCAAATACCAACGAGGTGCGTTAACCGAGAACCGAAATCGTCCAGATTTTCTCTTCCCGGGACAGGTTGAATATCATGATCCGCAATTCCCATCATCCCAACTTTTAATGCTTGGCGCAAAATCCACTCTTAAAGACAGGTGGCGACAAGTGTTGTCCGAAGCGGAGAGGATTGACCAAAAGCATCTATTGACCTTGGAACCTGGTATTTCAGAGAACCAGACTAGTGAGATGCAAGCCAAGTCGATTCAATTGGTTGTGCCTAGAAAGCTCCATGTCACCTACAAGCGAAATCAGCAAAACTGGTTGATGGACCTTTCGGAGTTTATAGCCGAGGTGCAAAAACGCGCACTTACCGCGAACTGACCGAAGCGACGATGCACCGGATCGTTCCGATTGGCACTGACTTTTCCTCCCTGCCGCACAGCGGTGGGGAGGGGGACCGTCCGCAGGATGGTGGAGGGGCGGTTGGACTTGGTGTTGGCCTTGGGGTTTGGGGCGATTGTTGGAGGGTTGTTATTGCCGGACGCGCCCCTCCGTCAGCCGTTCCGGCTGCCACCTCCCCACCGCTGCGCGACAGGGAGGAAAATGGGGGGCTTCAACAGGCTTTCCTACACATGCCTCGTTATGCCATATTCCCGAATGGCTCTTTGACAATCAAATCCTCCTCCCCCCTATCTGCTAAAGCGGAAAGGGAAGGCTTGTCGCTGTCCGCTGCTTTCCCAAGCTCACCTTGTTCAGCCTTGCTGCTCCGAAACTGAATATACGGCTTTTGCGGGCCTGAAATGCTGCCAAAACCCCGCCCGGAAAACCCGGGAAGTTTTCAAATTCATAACAGTGTAAAGTTTGTAAAGTTCGATTGGCGGCGCGGGATGAAATCGCCGTGAAAATGTCGGGCGCGGGGTGGACGTTTCCTGCTGACAAGGGCTTGCGCCCCTGCTAACGGCTGGCCATGACCGAACGTTCCCATATCCGCAATTTTTCCATCATCGCCCATATCGATCATGGCAAATCGACTCTCGCCGACCGGCTGATCCAGCATACCGGCGGGCTGACCGCGCGCGAGATGAGCGAGCAGGTGCTCGACAATATGGATATCGAGCGCGAGCGCGGGATCACGATCAAGGCGCAGACGGTGCGGCTGCATTACAAGGCGAAAGATGGCGAGGATTACGAGCTCAGCCTGATGGACACGCCGGGCCATGTCGACTTTGCCTATGAAGTGTCGCGGAGCCTGGCGGCTTGCGAGGGCGCCTTGCTGGTGGTCGACGCGGCGCAGGGTGTCGAGGCGCAGACTCTGGCCAATGTCTACCAGTCGATCGAGCATGATCACGAGATTATTCCGGTGCTCAACAAGATCGATCTGCCGGCGGCCGAACCCGAGCGGGTGCGCAACGAGATCGAGGAGATCATCGGGCTGGACGCGTCGGATGCGGTGATGGCGAGCGCCAAGTCCGGCATTGGTATCGAGGATATATTGGAGCAGATTGTCGCCAAGATTCCGCCACCGGGCGGCGACCGCGACAAGCCATTGAAGGCGATGCTGGTCGACAGCTGGTATGATCCCTATCTCGGCGTGGTCATCCTGGTGCGGGTGATCGACGGGGTGCTGACCAAGGGGCTGAAGATCAAGTTCATGGCCCAGGGCACCGAGCATCTGGTCGACCGGGTCGGCTGCATGCGGCCGAAGATCGAGCAGCTGCCGGAACTGGCGGCGGGCGAGATCGGTTTCATTACGGCGCAGATCAAGGAAGTCAGCCAGACCGCTGTCGGCGACACGATCACCACGGTCAAAAATCCGGCGCCCGAGGCTTTGCCGGGCTTCAAGGAAGTGCAGTCGGTGGTGTTCTGCGGGCTGTTCCCGGTCGATGCGGCGGACTTCGAGAAATTGCGCGAGAGCATCGGCAAGCTGCGGCTGAATGATGCGAGCTTCACCTTCGAGATGGAGACCAGCGCGGCTTTGGGGCAGGGCTTCCGCTGCGGTTTTCTGGGGCTGCTGCATCTGGAGATTGTCCAGGAACGGCTGACCCGCGAATATGATCTCGACCTGATCACCACCGCGCCGTCGGTGGTCTACCGGATCGAGATGAACGATGGCAGCGAGATGTTTCTCCACAACCCGGCGGACATGCCGGATGTGGTCAAGATCCGCGAGATCGAGGAGCCGTGGATCGAGGCGACCATCTATTGCCCGGACGAATATCTCGGCGGCATATTGAAGCTCTGCCAGGACCGGCGCGGGGTGCAGAAGAATCTGACCTATGTCGGCGACCGCGCGCAAGTGGTCTACGAACTGCCGCTCAACGAGGTGGTGTTCGACTTCTACGACCGGCTGAAGAGCATTTCGCGCGGCTATGCGAGTTTTGACTATCACCAGATCGGTCTGCGCACGGGCCAGCTGGTCAAGATGAACATCATGGTCAACGGCGACCCGGTCGACGCGCTGAGCATGATCGTCCACCGCGACGCCGCCGAAGCGCGCGGGCGCCACATGTGCGAGCGGCTCAAGGACCTGATCCCGCGGCATCTGTTCAAGATTCCGGTGCAGGCAGCGATCGGCGGCAAGGTTATTGCCCGCGAGACGATCTCGGCGATGCGCAAGGATGTGACCGCGAAATGCTATGGCGGCGACATCAGCCGGAAGAAGAAGCTGCTCGACAAGCAGAAGAAGGGCAAGGCGAAGATGCGCGAATATGGTAATGTCAGCATTCCGCAGGAAGCGTTTATCGCGGCGTTGAAGATGGGCGACGAGGGCTAGGCAGTCGTCCAGGCGGTTGCCGAGAACCACTGTTTCGCGGGAGTTCCGTTTGCCATTCATGGTAAATATTGTTGAAACTATATGTAACATCTCGTATGTTGCACATGCGAAGCACGCATCAGGGTCGCATCTGATTTGCGGGAATCAACAATGTTCGATCTTTTTGAGTCTAACCATCGCCGGGCCAAGGATGCCCGGGAAGTCAAATCTTATTTCTCCAAATATGGTGAGCAAGCTATTGATATTCTGGCGGAACGGGCGAGCGATCGCGGCCTGTTACGGCGAGACCGGCGTCATTGGCGACGGCTGGCCCGGAAGGCGCGACGGCGACAGGGCGAACCGATCAGCCAGTTAAATATGAGCTGATATCAACCGCTGTCCCGCTGATAGGGGCAGGGTGTGGTATCTTCCGGCGCAATCGCCGGCCCCTTGGCGCGGAACCGCGCGAAATAGCCGCCCAGCTCGGGCCGCTCCATGAAACCGACCAGCTCGTAACCAACCGCCTCGAATTCGCAGAATAGCTGTTTCGGCGGGATACCGTGTTGTGTCACATCGCGATTGACGTCGACCACGATCACTTCTCCAGCGCCATGGCCGCCGCTCTTGCCGAGCAGTGCCGGTCGTAACCGCGAGAGGAAGGCATAGGGCTCGCGGACCTCGTGATACATATGGACCAGGAAAATCCGGTCGAAACTATTCTCCGGCAGGCGCGGATCGTCGGGCGCCCCAAGCTTGATCGAAACATTGTCGAGGCTCTCCCGGTTGACCCGCTCGGCCAGCCGGTCAATCGCGCCCTCGTCAATATCCTGCGCCAATACCCGCCCCGCCGCGCCGACCTTCTCGGCCAGCCGCACGGTATAATAGCCTTCACCCGCTCCGATATCGGCAACGGTCATGCCCGGCTCCAGTCCCGCCGCCTTCATGATCTCCTCGGCCTCGCCCCGCTTGTCGCGCGTGGTCTCGGTCGACCATTCATTTCCACCAAGTTCCGACACTGGCCGCGAAGCCGGCGGATAGGCACGCGCGGTTTCGGCGCGATTGGCGTCTGCTTCGGGCACGCGCTTGCAGGCGCCGAGAGGCCCGGTGAGCAGCGTTAAAGCAGCCAGACCAGCGATCAGGCGGGCGGGCGGTAGCGCGGTTTTGGCGGCAATATTTTTCATCGCCGAAAGACTAGGCGAGCGCGTGTTTCGGTTCAATCCCTGTTTTCCATGGGACCGCCGCTTGTCACTTTGCCCCTGCACCGGTCAGCAGCGGCTCGCGTAAAAGAAATGCGCGAGACAAAAAACGAGCGGCCGCCGGCAGAACCGGCTGCAGGGTCACACGGGTCACACCCCCTAAAGCGAAAAAACAGCCGGAGCCTTGGATCCGCTTGAAACGGTCGTTAATCCACCGTCTTTTGCCGAAATGCGCCCTGCCTTTGTGAGGCAATCGCAATCAGCGCCATGGGTGTCGCGCTGACTGCTGCTGGTATATGTGAACGAAGGATTGGCCGACATTTTTGCCTCGGTTAAAAGCGTCAGGATAACGATTGAGGTCGGTGTAGGAAAGGATTTTGCAGATCCATCAGCTATAGGCGGCTCGCAAAAGCCCGGAGAAATATCATCACCTCATTCCTCCGGTAAGCCCGCCAATAATTTATCCAGAGTCGCAGGATATTCGCGGACACGGATTCCGGTGGCGTTGTAGATTGCGTTGGTCACCGCCGCCGCCGCGCCACATATTCCCAGTTCGCCGATACCCTTTGCCTGAATCGGGCTCGCCCATTCGTCCCGTTCCTTGAGCAGGACAACCTCGATTTGCGGCACGTCGAGATTTACCGGAACATGATATTCGGCGAGATCATGATTGACGATATGGCCGTCCCGATTGTCGAATGCCAGTTCCTCGGTCAGGGCGCTGCCGATTCCCCATATCATGCCCCCATAGCATTGCGACGTTGCGGTTTTTTCGTTGAGGATTCTGCCTGCACCGAACACTCCGATCATTCGTTTCACCCGCGTTTCACCGGTTACCGCGTTTACCGCCACTTCGGCGAAATAGGAACCATAGGTCGCCTGTTGCCAGTCTTCCAGCGTCTTGCCGGGTTCGACATGTCCGATCGCGGCAATCTCTTCTCCGTCCAGTATTTCGGCTAAGGGTCGCGCCTTATCGTCTGTTCCTGCTTTGCCATCCGCAAGTGTCAGGTCAGTTTCTTTGCCGCCCAGCTTGTCAGCGAGTTTCTTGCGAATTTCCTCGCAGGCCAAAAAGACTGCGGAACCGGAAGAAGAAGCGCCCCATGAGCCGCCTGAGCCCGGCCCGGCGGGGAAGTCGGTGTCGCCCAATCTGGTTTCGACCCTGTTCGCCGCCAAGCCGAGCATGTCGCAGGCAATTTGCGTCAATATCGCATAGGTTCCCGTGCCGATGTCGGTCATGTCGGTTTCGACCACGGCGCTGCCATTTGCCAGCAGCGTTACCTTGGCCTTGGCTTCCGAGAGGATGTTGACCCGGGCAGCGCCGGCCATCCCGTGACCGATCAACCAGTCGCCTTCGCGCTTTGCGCCGGGCTTCCGATTGCGGTTGTCCCAACCGAAAAGCTTTGCGCCTTCATCAAGCGCTTCGGTGAACCGGCGGGAGGAATAGGGAATGTCCTCTTCCGGATGCCGTTCTGGAATATTGCGCTTTCTGAGTTCGACCGGGTCGATGCCGGCCGCTTCTGCCAGTTCGTCCATGGCATTTTCGAGCACTTGCATGCCAACCGCTTCACCCGGCGCGCGGACGGAACCGCCGCAGGTGCGATTAACGCGTGCCACTTCGATACCGAGTTTGCGGTTCTCGCCGCCATAGAGGAAATGGGTTGCCTGTGTGACGGGCTCGTAAAATTCTTCGCCCGGCAAGTTCGACACCAGACATTCATGGCCGAGGCCGGTCAGAACGCCGTCTTCGCCGCATGCCAGCCGGACATGCTGGCGGGTTTCCGATCGGCGCATCGTCGTTTCAAAAACCTGTTGCCGCGAAAGCGCTACGCAGACTGGCCGCCCGATTTCCTTTGCAGCAATGGCCGCAGCGACGGCTTCTGGCGACAGGCCCAGTTTCGAGCCGAATCCGCCACCGACAAAGGGCGACAGCATCCGGATATTTTCCGGAACAATATGCAGCGCGTCGGCCAGTTCGTTGATATTGAAATTCAGCATCTGGTAGCTACCGCGCAGGGTCAGCTTGTCGCCTTCCCAACTGGCGATGGCGCAATGCGGTTCCATCGCGGCGCTGTTATGGCCGGGTGTGCGATAGACCTGATCAACGGTAAAGGCGGCGTCGCGCATCGCCTGGTCGAGGTCGCCCTGATCGAGCTGGTCATCCTCGGGCGTGTCTGTATCGGTGTCCGCTGCCTCAGGGTCAAAGGCGGCATTGCCTTCGGTGTCGTAACTGATCGGAAGTATATTGGCGGAGTGGCGGGCCTGTTCGAATGTATCCGCGACAACGACAGCAATTGGCTGACCGAAATAATCGACCTGCTTCGATCCTTGCGGCGGTGCTTCATTCGCACCGCCTTGCGCCGGCCGTCGCAGCAAGCGGTCATCGGTAATCACCGCATGAACCGACTCCTCTGCCAAGATTTCGTCGCTCGCAACATTGGTGACCCGACCTTTGGAGATCGTGGCCCGCACCAGCACGCCGTAGACCATGTCCGGTATGTCCCATTCATGTGCGTAGGTTGCCTGACCCGAAACCTTGAGCGGTCCGTCGGGGCGGTCCATCGGTTTTCCAACCAGCCCCTGTCGCATGTCGTCGAGACGGTTGCGTGTATCCGGCTTGTCCATTTTCTGGTGCGCGGTCATGCTGCTGCTCCTGCTTGCGTGGCTTCTTTCAGGACGGAAATCAAAACGCGTCTGGTGAGTGGTATCTTGAAATCATTGCTGCCATAGCCCTGCGCTTCGGCGAGCAGTCTGTCGGCAGCCTTGCCAAACAGTTCGGCGGAAGGCTGTTGGCCGATCAGCAATTCTTCCACCGCTTCGTCACGCCATGGCTTGTGGGCCAGTCCGCCAAAAGCCAGCGCGGCGCTCCTTATTGTGTCACCGTCCATTTTTACGACGGCGGCCACCGAACACAACGCAAAAGCATAAGAGGCGCGATCGCGGACTTTCTGGTAAATCTGCTTGCCCTCAACGGGTGGCGGCAAGATTACCGCAGTGATCAAGTCACCGGCCTCCAGGATATTGTCCTTCTCCGGATGGTCACCGGGAAGGAGGTGAAATTCCTGGATCGGCACGAGACGAATCTCGCCCGCGCTATCTTCAATCTCCACCTGCGCGTCCAGCGCCGTCATCGCGACGGCCATGTCTCCGGGATAGGTGGCGATGCACGCGTCGCTCGCGCCCAGGATGGCGTGTATTCGGTTGAAGCCTTTCATCGCCTGACAACCGGAGCCCGGCTCCCGTTTGTTGCACGGCATCGCGGTATCATAAAAATAATAGCAGCGGGTGCGCTGGCACAGATTGCCGCCGGTGGTCGCCTTGTTGCGTAGTTGTCCGCTGGCACCGGCGAGGATCGCGCGCGACAATACCGGATAATCGCTGCGTACGCGCTTGTCGGCAGCGCAGTCGCTGTTGGTCACCAGCGCACCGATACGCAGTCCGCCATCGTCGGTGACGCTGATCCCGGAAAGGTCCAGCCGGTTGATATCGACCAGCTTGTCGGGGGTCATTACCTCGAGCTTCATAAGGTCCAGCAGGTTGGTCCCGCCTGCTATAAATATTGCATCGTCGCTTGCCTGCGCGGTGGCATCGGTGCGGTCGGCTGCTCTTGCATAGTCAAATGATTTCATGACTGCTCTCCGGCGGCCTGACGGATCGCGTTGACGATATTGGGATAGGCGGCGCAGCGGCACAGGTTGCCGCTCATCCGCTCTGATATTTCTTCATTGCTCAACTCTTCGGAACCTTCGAGGTCGTCGGATACAAAGCTTGGCCATCCGGCCTTGGCTTCCTCGATCATGGCGGTGGCGGAACAGATCTGCCCCGGTGTGCAATAGCCGCACTGGAACCCGTCATGCGCGACAAAGGCGGACTGTAGCGCCGACAGGTTGTCGGGCTGACCAAGGCCTTCGATCGTGGTAATTGCGTCGCCGTCGTGCATGCAGGCCAGTGTCAGACAGGAGTTGATCCGTCGGCCTTCGACGATCACCGTACAGGCGCCGCATTGGCCGTGGTCGCAACCCTTCTTGGTTCCGGTCAGCCCCAGATGGTTGCGCAGCGCATCAAGCAATGTCACGCGACTGTCGGCTTTCAGCGTGTGCGTTTCCCCGTTTATGACAAGTTCGGTGGTTTCCATATGACGGCGTCCTTCCCAAGAGTGGCGACGTGACATGCGCAAACTGGTCAGAGACGAGGTCTCGTATCTTCGATGATGGTCAGTTGACGGGTCGATATCGCATAAAGTCTGCCTATCTTACGTTTTCTCCTGACTTTTGGTTCCACCACGGGTGACTTCAGGGACGATTTTCCGAGTTTTGTGTCCATCGCGCGAGGTTGAAGAATCGGGATGTGACCGGGATCGAAACGGTCTGGAATGGCATAGCTGCCGTTCGTGCTGAGCTTGTCGAAGCACGGCTCTCGGTCGCACGCGGTCCTTCGACAGGCTCAGGACGAACGGGGTTGTTCCGCTGCGTAGGCACGGGACCATCTCGTGGTTTGCCTTTGGAAGAAATGGATGATTGGTACCGTCTGCGATGCCATTTTTTTCTCGGACATCTCTTTTCACCGTTCGTGCTGAGCTTGTCGAAGCACGCCTATCGTCTCACGCAGTCCTTCGACAGGCTCAGGACGAACGGGATGTTCCCCTGCGTAGGCAGGAGGGCCATCTCGTGTCGATGCCAGTTTAAAGAATGGAGGGGGAGCAACGTTCAGGATGCCCCGCAGGTCGATCCACTACCAATGTTTGCCGGCTGTATTTTCGGAGATGGACCCCTGCCTGCGCAGGGGAACAAGCCTCCCTAATCCACATCCTCGACATCAACCGCTTCGCCGGTCACCTTCTGGGACAAGGTGGCAGCGATGAAATCGTCCAGCGCACCGTCGAGCACATCATTGGGCGCGCTGCTGGTATGGCCGGTGCGCAGGTCCTTGACCATCTGATAGGGTTGCAGGACATAGGAACGGATCTGGTGGCCCCAGCCGATTTCGGTCTTGGCTTCATATTCGCCCGAGGCCTCGGCTTCGCGGCGCTGCAGTTCGGCTTCGAACAAACGCGCTTTCAGCATGCCCATCGCGGTGGCGCGGTTCTTGTGCTGGCTGCGGTCATTCTGGCTGGCGACGACGATACCGGTCGGCTGGTGGGTGATACGGACGGCGCTGTCGGTGGTGTTGACGTGCTGGCCACCGGAACCGGACGCGCGATAGGTATCGATCTTGAGGTCGCTCTCGTTGATTTCGACCTCGAAACTGTCGTCGATCACCGGATAGACCCAGACGCTGGAGAAGCTGGTGTGGCGCTTGGCGGCGCTGTCGAACGGCGAGATGCGGACCAGCCGGTGAACGCCGCTTTCGGTCTTGGCGTAGCCATAGGCATTCTCGCCCTTCACCTCGATCGTCGCGGATTTGATTCCTGCCTGATCGCCAGCCTGATAATCAACCATGGAGACCTTGTAGCCGCGCGCTTCGGCCCAGCGCTGATACATGCGCAGCAGCATTTCGGCCCAGTCCTGACTCTCGGTGCCGCCGGCGCCGGCGTGGATTTCGATATAGGTGTCGAGCCCGTCGGCTTCGCCGGAGAGCAAGGCCTTGACCTTGTCGCGGTCGGCGCGAGTGGCGAGCTTTTCCAGCGTAGCGGCGCCCTCATCGGCGAGGGCGGCATCGCCTTCTTCCTCGGCCATCTCGATAAATTCGAGCGCGTCGTCGCGTTCCTGCTGGATTTCCTGCGCGGCGCTGATCGATTCATCGAGGCGGCGGCGTTCGGTCATCACCGCCTGGGCGGCACTCTGGTCGTCCCACAGGGTCGGATCCTCGACGCGGGCATTGAGCTCGTCGAGACGGCGCAGGGCAACATCCCAGTTGAGGGCGGTCTTGATCAGGGCGAGAGCGGCGTCGATCCGGTCGACATAGGCTTGCGCGTCGGCACGCATGATAATCTCCAAAACTATTGGCAGCAGCGATTAGACGATATCGGCGGGAAGTAAAGTATTGTGGGGCGGGGAGCGTCGGTTTTGGAGCACATCCTGCGAGACCGCGATTTGCTGCCGAGACTGTGCTTTCTGTGATAGTATAGGGGGCAGGATCAGGAGATTAGCGGCATGACGATCGAGAATTTTACCGACAAGGACGTGCCCGACCAGAGCGGGCGCGTCTTTTTTGTGACTGGTGCGAATAGCGGGCTTGGCTATCAGACTGCGAAATTGCTCGCCGGCAGGCGCGCGCGGGTGCTGCTCGGTTGCCGTTCCGTGGAAAAGGCAGAAGCCGCGATAGCCGATATTCACGCAGTTTATCCGGAGGCGGATATGCGGTTCATTCCTCTGGATCTGGGGGATCTGAAATCCATTCGCAGCGCGGCGAAGCTGGTGGCGAAAGAGCCAAGACTGGATGTTCTGGTCAACAACGCCGGCATCATGATGCCGCCGTGCGAAGAGACGGTGGACGGTTTTGAATCGCAATTTGGCGTTAATCATCTGGGGACGTTCGCGCTGACCGGACTATTGCTCGACAAGCTGGCAGCAGGGCAGGAGCCCCGGGTCGTGATCACCGCCAGTATGGCGCATCGCAATGGCCGGATCGATTTTGACGATATCAATGCAGAGGAAAGTTACAGCCGCTGGGCGCGCTATGCGATGAGCAAGCTGGCCAATCTGCTGCACATGTACGAACTCGACCGGCGGCTGCGCGCGGCCGATTCCCCGATCAAGGCGGTTGCCTGCCATCCCGGCGTAGCGGATACCGAACTGGCCAAGAATTTTCCAGGCTTCATGGTGTCTTTGTTCAAGCCGGTGTCGAGCCTGTTCATGAACAGCGCGGCGCAAGGGGCGTGGACGACGCTGGCCGCTGCCGCCGGGAATGATGTCGAGGGTGGTGAATATTTCGGGCCGGGCCGTAACGGCGAATGGACCGGACCGGCGCGCGAAGTGCAGCCCCGCCCGAAAGCCAAACGGATCGAGCCGGCGAAACGCCTGTGGGATATTTCTGAAGAAATGACCGGTGTTAAATATCCGGTCTGATTCTCTAATCCTCTGAAGTCCGCTATTTCCTTTGCTTTCAGGAACTTGTTGCGTTAGCTTAAGCTCGGGAGGACAGGTTTAAACACTTCGCCCGAGGGGAAATGGCTTGTTCGATGAAATGATGGGTAGCGACGGAGACGTTCGCGAACCCTATGTCGCCTATAAAGGCTGGCTGGACGATGAAGATACCAAGCGGCTCCATCGCAAATCCGCAGATGCGGAGGCCTTTTTCCGACGGACCGGTATTACCTTTAACGTCTATGGTGAGGATGAAGGCGACGAGCGGCTGATCCCGTTCGACGTTATTCCGCGGATATTGTCGGCCAGTGAATGGCGTAAATTGTCGCGCGGGATCGAGCAGCGGGTCAAGGCGATCAACGCCTTTCTCTATGATATCTATCACCGCCAGGAGATATTGCGTGCGGGCCGTATACCGGTCGAGCTGATCGCCAATAATATCGCTTTCCTGCCGCAGATGATCGGCGTCAACCCGCCCGGCGGCATATATACCCATATTATCGGCACCGATATTGTCCGTACCGGGCCCGGCGAATTTTACGTGCTCGAGGATAATGCGCGCACGCCTTCCGGGGTGAGCTACATGCTGGAAAACCGGGAAACGATGCTCCATATGTTCCCCGAGCTGTTCGCCAGGATCGGTGTGCAGGAAGTGAGCAGCTATCCTAGCAATTTGCGCCGGTCGCTAGCCGCCTGCGCGCCGCCGAAATGCGAAGGCAAGCCGGTGGTCGCTGTCCTGACGCCAGGTATCCACAACAGCGCCTATTTCGAGCACAGCTTTCTCGCCGATCAAATGGGCGCGGAACTGGTCGAGGGCCATGATCTGAAGATTGTTGACGGCCGTGTCGCGATGCGAACGACGCAAGGCTATACGGCGATCGACGTGATTTACCGCCGGATCGACGACGATTATCTCGATCCGTTGAATTTTCTGCCCAACTCGATGCTCGGCGTGCCCGGGATCATGGATGTCTATCGTTCCGGCGGGATTACCATCGCCAATGCGCCCGGCACCGGGATCGCCGACGACAAGGCGCTTTATTCCTATATGCCGGACATTATCGAATTCTACACCGGCCAGAAGCCGCTGCTGGAAAATGTTCCGACATGGCGTTGTTCGGAGAAGGACCAGCTGGAATATGTGCTGGAACATCTCGCGGAACTGGTGGTCAAGGAAGTGCACGGATCGGGCGGATATGGCATGCTCGTCGGCCCGGCCGCTTCCAAACAGGAAGTCGAGGATTTTCGCGCCAAGCTGATCAGTAATGCCAGCAATTATATTGCCCAGCCGACGCTGGCGCTTTCGACCGTGCCGATTTTTACCGAAAAGGGCCTGTCGCCGCGGCATGTTGATCTGCGGCCGTTCGTGCTCGTGTCTCCCGATCGTATCGATATTACGCCTGGCGGCCTGACCCGCGTGGCGATGACCGAGGGATCTCTGGTGGTCAACAGCAGCCAGGGCGGGGGGACCAAGGATACTTGGGTGCTGGAAGAATGAGGGGACAGGGATCATGCTAGGCAAAACTGCCGCCAGTCTGTTCTGGATGTCGCGTCTGCTCGAGCGGACAGAGAATAGTGCGCGCCTGATCGAAGCGGGCTTCCGGATTGCGCTGACCCACTCGTCTTCCGCAGCCGATGAATGGGCTTCCATCCTCGCGTCGTCCGGCGCCAAGAAGAGCTATCTGGCGAAACATGCCGATTATAGTTCAACCAAGGTGATCGATTATCTTTTGCGGGACAAGGACAATCCCGGCAGCGTCATCTCGCTGATCAAACAGGCGCGGGACAGCGCCCGTACCGGACGGATTGCCCTGACACGGGAAGTCTGGGAAGCAACCAACGAAGCCTGGATGAATTTGAAAACGGCTTTGGCCAATCCGGTTGACGAGCGGGATTTACCAGATGTTCTGGCGGTTATCCGCCAGCAGAGTTCACTGGTCCGGGGCGCTGTTCTTGGCACTATGCTGCGCAATGACGGGTTTAATTTCATCCGGCTCGGCACGTTTATAGAAAGGGCGGACAGTACCGCCCGGATATTGGACGTGAAATATTATTTGTTGCTGCCCTCGATCGCGCAAATCGGCACCGCCGTCGACAATGTCCAATGGGAGACTATCCTGCGCTCGGTATCCGCGCAACGGTCCTATCGTTGGCTCAATGGTTCGGATATCAGCGCGTTGAGCGTTGCTGAATATCTGATCCTTCACCGGCAGATGCCGCGTTCGCTGGCATTCTGCTATGAACAGATTTCCGATAATCTCGGTTATCTCGAACGCGAATATGGATGTGATGTGTCATCGCACCGTCTGGCGAGAGATATTTGCGACCGTTTGCTCGGACAGCCGGTAAAAACTATATTTGAAAATGGTCTGCACGAATTCATCATCGAATTCCTCGCGGCAAATAACGGCCTCGCCGCGCAGATCGAGAGCGACTATAATTTTCAGGACAGGATAAACTGAATATGCTGCTGAAAATCAATCACGAAACCCGTTATAATTACGATAATCCCGTGCAATACGGGTTGCAACAGTTGCGTCTTCGCCCGAAAGAAAGACCCGGTCAGCGGATAGTCGACTGGAATATCGAGATTGAAGGCGGATCACTGGAATTGTCGTTCGAGGATCAGCACTGCAATCATGTCGATCTGATCAACATAGAACGCGGACGCAACGAAATTGTCATCCGCTGCACCGGCGAGGTTGAAAATACCGATGGCAGCGGCGTTATCGGCAGCCACGCGGGATTTGCCCCCTTGTGGTATTTCAAGCGGGCAACGGCGCTTACCAGGCCAGAGGTCGAAACCGCCAAATTGATCGCATCGCTGGACCAGGATTATGACAACGACATCGCCCGGTTGCACGCGCTGTCAGCGCTGGTTACCGACAAAGTCGCCTATGAGACTGGCAAAACCGATGCAGAAACAACCGCAGAGCAGGCGCTCACGGTTGGTGGTGGCGTCTGTCAGGATCATGCCCATATCTTCTGCACGGCGGCGCGCTCGCTGGGCTTTCCTGCGCGTTATGTCTCCGGATATCTGATGATGAGTGACCGGGTCGATCAGGATGCCACACACGCCTGGGCGGAAGCCTATATCGAGCATATCGGCTGGGTCGGCTTCGACATCTCCAACGGCTATTCGCCGGATGAACGCTATGTCCGGGTCGCCACAGGCCTGGATTATCGCGATGCATCGCCGATATCCGGCCTGCGCTATGGTGCGGGCAATGAGGATATGATTGTAAGCCTGCAAGTGCAGCAGTAGAGGGGCGCAGATCATTGCGATGATTCTTATAAGGGATAACCGGTAGTAATGACTTATTGCGTGGCACTGCGGATGAAACGCGGCCTTGTTTTCATGTCAGATACCCGCACCAATGCGGGTGTCGACGATATTGCCCAGGTCAAGAAACTGACCAGTTGGGAAGTACCCGGCGACCGGGTCATTACCTTGCTTTCGGCGGGTAATCTGGCGACCACTCAGGCGGTTGTCAGCCTGCTGGATGAGCGCGGCAAGCATCCCGATGACCGCAATCCATCGATCCTGCAGGCGCCATCGATGTTCCAGGTTGCGACGATCATTGGCGACACTTTGCGCGAGGTGGTGAAAACCTATTCCCACGAAGGTCAGGAAGCCAAGTCGCCTTTCGGCGCGACGTTGATTCTCGGTGGCCAGATCCATGGTAGCGATCCCAGATTGTTCATGATCTACCCGGCCGGCAACTTTATCGAGGCTAGCGATGACAGCCCCTTTTTCCAGAGCGGCGAAACCAAATATGGCCGTCCGATTCTGGTCCGCGCGTTCGAGCCCGACATGAGCTTCGAAAATGCCGTCAAATTGCTGCTGGTGTCTTTCGATTCTACCATTCGTGCCAATCTGGCGGTGGATTTGCCGCTGGATATGCAGGTTTATGAAGCCGACAGTTTCAAAATCACGCAACAGCAGCGGGTCGAAAAAGACGATCCCTATTTCCAGACGATCTCCGAGGGATGGGGTGATGCACTGAGAAGCGCATTCCAGTCGCTGCCCGACTTCAGCTTCAAAAGCTAACCGAAGCGTCTTTTCCCGGCCATCGCTCTATGCGCCATGGCCATCGTGGTCAGTTGCGCATTGACCCGGATGCAGCTGGGCATCACGCTGGCATCGGCGACATAGCAATTGGTCGTATTGTGCACCCGCTGGTTGAGATCGACGACGCCCTTGTGCGGGTCTTCGTTGATCGCATTACCGCCGTGGGGATGGGAACTGGACAGGACGACATCATCAGGCTCGACGATTGCCTTTTCGTAAAAGGCATCAATCTCTTCATGGCTCATGTCGCTGGTCAGCGTCTGGCCGCGTAGCAGGGCAGGGTAGACCTCGATCGCGCCGTTGAGGAAGTGGACTTTGGTCATCGTCGCCAGCGCGCGGCGCAATAAAGCCAGTTCCTCCTCGCCGATTTTGAGCTTGAGCTTGCCATCTTTCATATAGCCGAGCCGGTCTGCCGGAAACAGGACGCCCGCCGACACCAGTCTATTATAATTTCTCATCCGCTCGTAATGATCTTCGAACCAGCCCGGTACCAGCATGGCCATGCTCATCGGCGGCTGGAAATGGCTTTCGATCAGGAAATCGCCGCGATCGATATAGGTCGCCATCTGGTCTTCGTTCCATGCGTTGACCTGCGTGCCTTCGGGCATCAGCGCGACCACCGGGCAGGCGATGTTGAGCGAAATATTGCTGCCCGATTGCAGGATCCCGCTATTGTAGAGCAGATTGCTGGACGCGAGCGCGCCAGCGGCGACGACCACACCTTTGCGGGCGCGAATGGTGCGCTTGCCGCCACCCTTCAACTGGATTTCGACAGCGTCGGCGACCCGCTTGCCATTGGCACCCTCGGTCCACAATATTTCGGTCGCTTCGGCCCGATCCAATATCCGGGCCGGTTTGACACGCGCATCGCTGGTTGCATGGGTCAAATAGCTTTCCGGCATGGCTTTCTTCCGGCCATAAGGGCAGCCCGTGTTGCAATAGCCGCAATAGATGCACTCGCTATCAGGCGTCGGGGGACCGTAATTTTTACTGAACCATGCGGTGATCGCGGTCCGGTCTTTCGGGTCAGCCGATTGTGCAGCATATTTGTTCCAGCCGTCGACCAGATGCGGGCCATTGTTACGGCCGGTGATCGCGTCTATTTGCGTGACTTCGAGCGCGTTCTCGACTGCATCATAGCTCGCAGCCAGACTGGCTTCGCTTATCGGAGCGCCGAGCCTGGCCCAGGTGTCATAAACATCTTCTGCGTCCGGATGAACGAGGCCGGCTTGTTTCATGCGCAAGCAAATGCCGTTGTTGATCACGGTAGAGCCGCCAACCACACGGCCCTGAAACACGATGATGTCCCGGTCGGCGGTTGTTTGCAGGCCGCCATCCTTGAACAGGCGCGCGGTCATCCGGGCTTCTTCATGGGTCAGGCGCGATGACGGATAATGGCTGCCGGCTTCGATGATGAGTACTTCATGCCCTTCGTCGGACACCGCCGCTGCGGCAACGGCGCCGCCAGCGCCCGATCCGATCACGATGACATCGGTTTCTTCCGGGACTGCGCCATGACCGACAAAGACCGCTGCCGTCAGATCCCGGCGGGTGTCGCGGCGAACCGGTCGCTCGCCCGGAGCTGAGCGGTCACGCTGTCCCGGCAATTCGAAATCGAGGTCGGCAAAGATCGGGTTGTCGAAATTTTCCTCCTCATCGCCATGTTGCCAATGTCCGTAATAGCCGGCCAGGATGACGCCTTTGGTGCGGGCTATGTCCTGAAGGAAATCGATCCGCGATTTTTGCAACCGTCTGCTGATCAGTTTCTTGCGGATGCGTGGAGAAGCGGCGAGAAAAAACGGACCACCCAGAACGGCCAGCAGGCCATAGAGCGCCATCCGGATTTCGTCCGGCTTGTTGCCTTCGATATTGGTAAAATGTTCCTGCAGGTTTTCGACCACCTGGTCGGCAGAAATCGCCATCTTCCGGTTGTAGAACAACGCCTCCGCCATCGCCTTGATCATCAGCGCCTGCAGTCGGTTAAACGGCTTTTTCAACTTTCATCTCCCAAGGTGCGACCCGGGGTATATCTCGTCTTATCTAGTCTTGTGCGGTATCGCCTATCAAGTCGATGCCGGATCCATCTCCATATCCGACCGCCTTGAACCGACGGCTAGCAGGAATGTCGCCGGACAGAAACGCGCAGTTTTCTTGGCCATTGTCCAACCTGTCCTATCATTTAGCGCAGGATAACAGGATATTATGCTTTTTCTATCCCTGTTTTCGAAGCAGTTGTGATGAAGGCCACTACTGGCGAGGGCAGATATGATAATATAGACAATCTGATAGCCATCGAGGGTTTGTCATGCATATTAAAACTCACCGTTTTACCGCCACACTGGTCGCCGCAACATTGATCGCTGGCCTTGTCATTCCTTCACCAGCCTCGGCGCAATTTGGCGGCTTGTTCAAAAAGCCGTCATCCGCTGACCGGTCGCCGGACGACAGGAACAAGGGCGATGACTGCGCCACCGATGCAAAAAGCTCGATCGGCAAATCGATACTGGGCAATATGATCGGAGATTTTACGCGGCGGGCAACCCGGGGCATGGGCGTCGCCGGATCCTATGTTCCGCAAGCGGAAGTCGCGGACACGCTGACCAATTCCATCGCTTGCCGACTGCATCCTGACGAGCAGTTACAGGCGGCAGAGGCGACGCGGAGCGTGACCCGGTCCGGGGAGCTGGGCGTCAGTTCACAATGGACGAGCGAGACCCGGCCCGGCGTGTCGGGGAGTTCCACCGCGACCGCCAAATCACAGACGGCGGACGGTACAAGTTGCATGACCATCACAGATATTGCTATCGTCGATGGCGAAGAAACCCGTGTGTCCAAGCGGATGTGCAAAGCTCCCGGAGAAACACGATATATAGTCGTGGTGTGAAATATGAGAAACAAGATCAAAGCCGCTATCGTTGTCGCCTCGCTTTTTACGTTGGGCGCGACTGATGTGAAGCCGGGAATGGACCCGGACAATCCGACTTGTCCGAGCGCTCCGAACTGGTCGTCCAACACCAAGATGGTGCTGACGCCGAAAATGATCGGCGGCACCAAGATCTTGCTGGCCGAAGGGGCCGTCGATACAGGCCTGCCCGAACGGATGCGCAAGATGTTGACGGACAATCCGGATATATCGGAAATCTGGCTACGGTCTTCCGGCGGTAACGCGAGAGCGGGCAATGAAGCCGGCCGGGTGATCCGGGAATCCGATGCCCTGATCATCACCCGCATTCCCCAGGGCTGGACCTGTTTCAGCGCCTGCAACTTCGTCTTCATGGGGGGCAGGGCCCGGATCGTCGAGCCCGGCGCCCATTTCATGGTTCATATGTTCACCATGACCAACGACCGCAACGCGATCAATTACAGCATCGAAATGGGGACCGATTCGACGGTTGGCCTGATCGGTGAAGTGGAACAGCAAAGCGCGCTGATGGCCACCGAGGATAATGATTTCCTGATTCGTATGGGCGTGTCGCGGAAACTATTGTCCGAAATCATGTACAAGACCAATGCCGTAAAAACCGAGGACGGTGACCAGTCGACCCGCCGCTGCCTGACCAACGAGGAAGCGATGCGCTACAATGTCGCCAATGTTGGCGGCTAGGCTCCTCCCCACAGAATAACGGCCTCCCGAAAATGACAGCGCCCTTTTGCTTTTCTTTTGAAATTATGGCGTTAGCATGAGCTTTAGCTAATCGGGCCAGCGAATGGGGAAGGCAGGACTATGCGTCATATTGCGATCATCGGATCGGGACCTGCAGGCTATTATTCGGCGGAAGCCGCGCAAAAGAAATTCGGTGACGATGTCGCGGTCGACATTATCGACCGCTTGCCCGTTCCTTTCGGCCTGATCCGCACCGGTGTCGCGCCCGACCATCAATCGATCAAGGCCGTGTCGCGGCGTTACGAGAAAACCAATCTCGGCGACAATGTGCGCTTTGTCGGCAATGTCACCGTCGGTGAAGATGTCAGTGTCGCGGAATTGCAGAAATTATATGACGCCGTCGTGCTTGCGACCGGCGCACCCAATGACAGGGTTCTCGATATACCCGGAAGCGACCTGAAGGGTGTCATCGGCAGCGCCGCCTTTGTCGGTTGGTATAATGGCCATCCCGATTTCAAGGATCTCGATCCCCCCCTCGACGCCCGGTCGGTCGCGGTCATCGGCAACGGCAATGTCGCGCTCGATGTCGCGCGGATATTGGCAAAGACCGCAGATGAATTTTCCGGCAGCGATATTGTCGGCCACGCTCTGGATGGGCTGAAGCAGAGCAAGGTCGAAAAGATCACCTTTCTCGGACGGCGCGGGCCGCATCAGATCGCAATGACGCCGAAGGAACTGGGTGAACTGGGTCAACTGGAACGAGCCAGGCCGGTGGTCGAAGCGGCTGATTTTCCCGAGCTGGACGACGATGCCATGCTCGATCCGGGCATGCGAAAATCGGTCACCCATTTGCGCAATTTCCAGATTATCGAAGACGACGCGCAGCATAAACCGATCGAGATTGTCTTTGATTTTTTCGCCATGCCTGTTGCAATCCAGGGCGATGGCAAGGTCGAGAAGCTGGTCGTCGAAAGAACCGAACTGGACGAGGACCTGCGATCCATCGGCACTGGCGAGCGCTACGAGCTCGATTGCCAGATGGTGATCAGCTGCATCGGCTATCGCACACCGCCGATCGAAGGCGTGCCCTATGAAGATGGTCGGGGCCGTTTCGCCAATATCGACGGACGGATTTTGCCGGGCCTCTATTGCGTCGGCTGGGCCAGGCGTGGACCATCAGGAACCATTGGCACCAACAAACCCGACGGTTTCGCGATCGTGGACGCTATCGCAGAAGATATCGGCGCCGGTGACAGCAAGGAAGGCCGCGCCGGCCTCGACCGGCTGTTTGACGAGCGCGGCGTCGAGGCAGTCACCTTCCGCGACTGGAAGAAAATCGAGGAAGCCGAAATCGCCCGTGCAAGAGAAGGCTCACCGCGCGAGAAATTCACCGATATCGCCGATATGATTGCGGCGCGGGATTAATCTAGTTCTTTGAGGCTAGTTATTCAGCCTCAAGTGAATCCGTGTTTTCAGATATTTTATTGGGGCTTACGGTCTCGGGACTAACCCGTTCGTGTGAAAGTTTTGGCGGCGGCGGTGCCCACTGCCTTATATGCTGGCCCACTGATTCATAAAAATGGGGAACTGAGGTTTCCAGTTCTTGAATAATTGTTCTGGTTTGGCCAAATCGATTGCCCAAATCTACCGGCATGATAACGTCGAAGCCGACGACCGTCATCTTCCCTTTGTCTTCCCCAATTCTGTCAGGGTTGTCCCTTAGGTCACTCAATGGAAGTTGCGTGTATGGTGAAGAGCCTGGCCAGTACATTCTAATATGAGCTTTTGAATCTGCTTGCTTCGGGATTTGTCTCAGCAGCCAGTTTAAACGAGCTTTGTTTGAAACTTTATCGCCGGGTGCTTTGACATACATCGAATTCAGAATGGAACGTCGGCGTAAATCTACTATTACTGACAAGGGCGCTGCTGCATCGGGTACATCCAAATTTATACACAACGCTTGCTTCGAAACGAGTTCCTTAACGTCACTCTCGAACTTTGCTCCCGGACTAGAGGATTCAGCGCGAGAGAGCTTTTCACGCACAAATGTACCAAGTTGACGACTCAGAATGAGACTTAAATCTTTCGTTTCTTGTTGCCACGCTTCTACAACGGAATTGAGGTCATCATTGCGCACTAATTTGCCGCCGGCTTGCACTAGTGCGCACACTGCACTCCATGCTTTCGGCATTTGAGAGAAGCCTTCCACACCTGCACTTGGGTGACTTATGAAGCGTAGGAATTCTTTTAAAATATTCGCCTGCTCCTCATCGTCAATATCCTGATTGGAGGTTAGCAATCGGGCCACGGTCATTATCTGCATCCAAGAGAAGTGATATAGCTCGATACCTTTGAATTTTGTTGAGTTAACTTTGACTGGATGATGATCGGGTACCGTGGCAAATTGGTTTGAAATTGTTACCACGGCATCAATTTTTTTGGATTTCGCTATTTCCAAATAGCGCTCCAGTTGATCGTGGGATATTTCTGATTTTCCGACTTTCGCTTCAACGAGCGCTGTCCAAGTACGCTTTCCAGTTTCTAGTACAATTAATCCGTCCGGACGGCCCAGCTTTTTATCGGCCAGATTATTGAAATTCACTTCTGTGTAAGTTGATATAGTTGTGGTTGTCCCAATCCTTTGACCAACTGACCCGAATAAATTTTGAGAGAAATCTCGAACGAAAGTCAGTGTTGCAAGGAAAATTGAGAGTGTTCTGCCTTCTTTAGAAGTGTCGGCTAGAATAGGAAACAGGCGCGCACGCTGTGGATTCATCAAGTCAGGAAGGTCAGCCATGTTAATCTCCACATTTGTTTGTGATGTTCTAACTATTGCTGGCCGTAACTCAAATTAATTCATGAACTCTGTCAGTTAAGCAACCACTCTCGCAATATCGCGTTCACTTTTTCCGGGGCTTCCTGCTGCACCCAGTGGGAGACGCCGGGCAAGCGGTGCAATTCGAGATCCGGTACCCACTCTTCGGTGCCGTCGGTGCAGCGGATATCGATGGCGGTGTCTTCTTCGCCCCAGATCATCAGCGTTGGTACGTCAACCTTACCATCGCCAATCTCCCTGACATCCTTGGTGCGGAGCAGGGCGCGGTAGTAGTTTATCATCGATCGCAGCGCGCCGGGGCGACTGGCGGCGTCGGCATAGATTTGCAACTCGCTATCCGGGAAACGGCTTTTGTCGACCGCCATTTTGGAAAATGCTTCTTTGACGGGTTGGGCTCGATTTCTCCCGAGCATTTTTTCCGGCATCCAAGGCAGCTGGAAGAAGAAAATATACCAGCTTTTCTTGAGTTGATACCAGTGCCTCATTTCCCGCTGCGCGCATTTTGGATGTGGCACGTTCATGATCACCAGCCTGGTCAGCGGACGGATCTTTTTGATCGCGAAATGCCAGGCGATGATCGCGCCCCAGTCATGGGCTATCAGAGTGACTTCTTCTGCGCCGCTGGCATCGATTAGCGCGGCGATGTCTTGGACCAATATGTTTAGGCGATAGGATTCGATACCCTCCGGTCTGCTCGATCCGCCATAGCCGCGCAAATTGGGTGCCCAGACGCGATAGCCCATTTCGGCGAGCATCGGCATCTGGTGACGCCAGCTATGGTTCAGTTCGGGAAAACCGTGCAGGCACAGCGCTAGTTTTTTGCCTTCTCCGGCGCTTGCGACCTCGAATTTCTGGCCATTGGCTTCGACCCATTGCATCGTAATGCCGCTCGCCGGGTCAGGATTCCATGTGGGTTTATCTTGCATATACTTTCCTAGCATCAGTGGACTTTAACCATCCAGTTAAATCTGTTATGCATCGGCAAAATAATAAGGAGAGAGTCGATGCATGATCTGGTAATTCGTGGTGGTACGGTTGTTGATGGTACGGGCGGCGCGCCCTTTGTCGCCGATGTGGCGATTGATGGTGACCGCGTTTCGCTGGTCGGAACGGTCGCGGCGCAAGGCCGAGAAGAGATCGACGCTTCTGGAAAATTCGTCACCCCCGGCTTCGTCGATGTGCACACCCATTATGACGGCCAGGCGACCTGGGACGATGAGATGGCGCCATCAAGCTGGCACGGTATCACCACAGTCGTCATGGGCAATTGCGGCGTCGGTTTTGCTCCGGCGCGGCCCGATCGTCACGAATGGCTGATCAATCTGATGGAAGGTGTCGAGGATATTCCCGGTACCGCACTGGCCGAGGGCATGAGCTGGAACTGGGAAACTTTTCCCGAATATCTGGACGAGCTCGAGAGAATGCCGCGCACCGTCGACGTTGCGACCCACGTCCCGCATGGCGCGGTCCGTGCCTATGTGCTGGGTGACAAAGAGAAGCCCGGTGCGGTTCCGACGGAAGACGAGATCGAACAGATGTCGAAAATTGTCGAGGATGGCCTGAAAGCCGGTGCTCTCGGCTTCTCGACTTCGCGGACGATCCTGCATCGCAGCATCGATGGCGAGCTGGTTCCCGGTACCACGGCGACCAAGGAAGAATTGATCGGCATCGGCCGCGCAATGGGCCGAGTGGGTTATGGCGTGTTCGAAATGGCGAGCGATCTCAACAAGGAATGGGACGAATTTGGCTGGATGGGCGATCTCAGCCGCGAGACCGGCATGCCGGTGACCTTCGCGGCGCTGCAGTCGATCGCCAAGGACCAGTCGCTCGATGAGCAGATCGCCAATATGCGGGCTGAAAATGACAATGGCGCCAATATCGTTGCGCAGATCGCGCTGCGCGGAAACGGCATCGTCATGGCCTGGCAGGGCACGGTGCACCCATTTGTCCGGCATCCGAGCTGGGTAGCGATGGAAGAGCTGAGCTGGGACGAGAAATATGCCAAGCTGAAGGATCCGGCGTTCAAAGCACAATTGCTGAGCGAAGCCAGCACCCCGCCGGAACAGGTGGACATGATGCCGGTCTTCACGATCATCACGCAGGGCTGGCCGATGCAGTTCGAAATGGATCTGGATTTCAACTATGAACCGCAGGCCGACGAAAGCATCGCCGCACGGGCGGAAGCAGCCGGCAAATCCGGGGCGGAATATGCCTATGACCTGATGATGGCGGATGACGGCAAGGGCTTCATCTATCTGCCATTGCTCAACTATATGGACGGCAATCTCGATTTCCTCGAGACCTTGCAGCAGGCCGATGACACGGTGAACAGCCTGTCCGACGGCGGCGCGCATTGCGGCACCATTTGCGATGCGGCGAGCCCGACCTTCATGCTCGAATATTGGGTGAAGAACCGCAAGCGTGGCACGATCAGCATCGAAAATGCGATCAAGCGGCAATGTCTGGATACGTCACGGCTTTATGGCCTGAACGATCGCGGTGTCCTCAAGCCCGGCTATCTGGCCGACGTGAACGTGATCGATATGGAGCGGATCAAGCTTGGCAAGCCATGGCTGGCTTTCGATCTGCCTGCGGGCGGCAAGCGCTTGCTGCAAAAAGCCGATGGTTATGATTATACGATCAAGTCGGGGCAGGTGACCTTCAAGGGCGGTGTCGTGACCGACAAGCGTCCCGGCGGCCTGATCCGTGGCCCGCAGATGGTCGAGATGCTCGAAGCGGCGGAATAGTTATAGGAGCGCAGCCGGATCACCGGCTGCGCAACTACATCAGCTTTCGATATTACAATCCGGTCCAGCGGAGGCGGACAAAGGCACTTCTGCCTGCGCCCGGCAGACGGGCACCCAAGGCTACGTCCGAACCGCTTACGCGGTTATAGCTGGCCAGATGGTCGGTGTAATTTTTATTGAACAGATTTTCGACACTGGCGTCGAGCGTGAAACTTGGCGTCAGTTCGACATGGCCGAATAATCCCGCCAGCAAATAGCCATTGCTTGGCTGTTCGTCATTGGTAGCGGACACCTTGTTCTGATCTGCAAAGGCCTGCAGTTCCGCGCCGACATGCCAGCGTTTCTCCTGCCAACTCAGAGCGACGCGGGCGTTTGGTGGCGTTATCCGATACAGATTGTCTGTAATGTCGCGACGTTTTGCCCGGACGTAGCTTGCGGTCCCATCCAGATTCAGCGGCCCGCTGATATTCCAGCCGAAATCCAGGTCGGCGCCGAAAAATTCCGCATCGACATTGCCGAAACGCAATGGCGTCGAATCGCCGTTCATATTTGCGACCATTTCCACTGGAGAGTTGATGATGCCCGGCGTGTCGTCATAGGCTACGCCTTGAATGAAATCATCGACGCGACGATAGAATAGCGTTGGCCGCGCATAGAAGCGGCTATCCTGATAATCGAAACCAATTTCGGCAATCCAGGCTTTTTCATTTCCGAGATTTAAATCGCCGACATAGATATTGCCGTCGGCAAGTCCCCCGCTTGCACCGGTTGGCAGCCATGAGAAACGCTCAATCGCATTGGCCACACGGGTCTTGTAGGCAAGCGACAGGCGAGGTTTGAAACTCCCCATATCGCTCCAGAAACGTGCTGCTATATCAACGTTGTCTCCGGACCACGTGCGATCCGACGCGGCGAAGCCATCGGCGAGAATGCGGGGACCCATCGGAATGGCGCTGCCCAAAAGCGGCGATCCTGCCTCCATCCGATGATGGTCAAAGCGGACGCCGATTTCGGCTTCAACCTGACCAACTGCCAATCGGCTCTCGACGAAGCCACCGACCCGACTGCCGGAAATATTATTGAGCGATGTCAGGAAAAAGTCAGCATTCATTGGATTGGTGATCCGGACATCCTTGTCCATTGTCTCGACGTCCGCGCCAATCCGGATGTGACGATCCGGGGTACCGATGCGCAGCGCTGTAGCAGCCGTACTGGTGTCCGCATCGGCAAAAGTGGCGCGTTGATCCATCGGGCTGGCCGGTCCCTGCCGCAGAGAGAAATTATCCATCAGATGGCGAACCGCGACATGGCCCGCATCCACTTCAAGATAGAGATTGTCGCCAAGCTTGCCTTCATAGGCGAGCGACAGGAAGTCCGTGTTGAAATACTGGATGTCCATCGGGAAAGGCGGGTTGCCGGTCGGATCAGTTTCCTGACGGCGGTAAGACAGGGTCAGGCTGCCGTCGCCGACTTTCAAGCCGGCATGGGCTCCATAGTTGAGGCGCTCGAAGCTGGATGACGCGATGGTCCCGTCCGGGAACTGCAGATCGTCGCCTTTCTCGTAGGAGGCGATGACACCCAGTTTGATCCGTTCACTGGACAGGCTGACAAGTCCTCCCATCAGATAGCTGTTGTCGCCGCTGCGATAGCCGGCAGTCAGATCGGCCTGCGGCTGCAGTGTCGCGCTGTCGGAGAATTGCGCTTCCTTCAGAATGGCATTGACGCCACCGCCCAGACCCGGGCCCTTGCGGACCGGGCTGATACCGCGGTCGATTTCAATTCGGTCGACCAGCGCCATCGGTGCATAATGCAGCGGCGGGTCCATTAAATTGGGGCCGCCTGACGAAAAGCGCTGGCCATTGACCCGGACCAGGATACGGTCGCCAAACAGGCCCCGATACTGGACTTGGCCGGACAGGCCGCCATTGTCGATCAGGGCGGCGCCCGGCGCGCGGGCTACCAGCGATGCTGCGTCGGGGGTGGAGACGATTTCCTTGTCGCTTTCGATCTCGTCGGTGGTTGCCGCGTCGCGTTGACCGGTGACAATGATGTCGGTGAGCGGGTCGGCTTCGGCAAAAGCAGGAGAGGCGAGGGCGATGTTCGCCGTAAAGGCGGTTAATATTGTTCTATTCATGATAAGTCCCAAACGGCCATGTCCCACCGCGTGGGAGGGCCGCAAAAAATGCAAATGGTGCGATCAATCACCCATCAGGTTAACGATCGCGCGCTATTTCAGATGTTTTGGGAAATTACCGGGGGCCCGGTTGCCGGCGGGACATTGATCCGGTTGCGCAGCGCAAAGCGGCGTGGTTCGGACGGTTCGTGCGTGGCCGGAGCCAATGTAGCGATTGCGATCTCGGGTGCGGGCGAAGCCAGGCCAAGGGACGTGCCACCGGCGAAGGCACAAGCAGGCGTTGATTGTTCCGGTTCGGGTTCCGGGGCGCTCTCATCCTGCTGGCCATAGACCAGAGAAAGCAGGTCAAAGTCGGGATTGTCCGGCGTGACCACCAGCTTGCTGTCGGCGTGACCGGAGCAAAGTTTGATCGCGAAACCGTCTGCAGTTTGTGTCGGCATGAAGCCTTGCGGCGCCAGCGTGCTGATGATCAGCGCGAACAGGGCAAGCAATACAGGAACCATGGCTTTTAAGCGAGGTCGGAAAGAGGCGGGCCGTTGGGTCATTGTTCTTGGCTGGTGCTATAATTTTGCTTGACCAGAAAGGCCAGTGAAGATTGGGCGGACGGCAACCGTATTTTATGCCATTCATTGAATAGCGGATTGCAAGTCATGCTTACACGGGATGGTAACTGCGCCGCCCGGGCAGAAATGGGGAGGCCGGCTGTTGACTGCAGACTGGTCCGATGGCCCAAACTATCGGTTGAGTTTGCTGTGGCAATTCCTCTACCAAGTTGGATCAAGAACGCAATTTTCGACCAGCCCCCGACAAAGGGCTGCTGGAGGGTTTTGCATAATATAGTTTTGGGGGCAGTGATGAAAAAGGGTTTGTTCAGGCTTGGTCTTGTTGCATTTGCACTAAGCAGTTCTTCGATTGCATATGCAGGGGCGAGTCAGGATTTCGCCGGTTGCGATGGTCTGAAAAAGCCGAAGAAAAAAGATGATGGTATGCGCGGTGCGGCTATCATCAAGGGCTATTCCGGGTTCGGGGGATATAATACGGGCGCGCAGCGCACTATCAACAGCTGTGATCGCGCCCTGAGCAGTGACAAGCTGCGTTCTTCTCAGACAATGCGCCGGGCTCATCTCCTGCGCGCACGTGCGGCGGCAAACCTCGAACTGGGGAAGGCTGAGGACGCTTTGACCGATCTGGATGCGGCAGCATTAGAAGTCGCCGGTGAGGCCAATAGTATTTTCTTCCGTCGCAGCATGGGCGCATCATTGCAGTTGCTGCGTGCGATTGCCCTATTCAGATTGGGCGAAAAACAGGAAGCGGTTGCATTGGCAGAACAGACATCTGCACTGCGGCCCTATGCACTGCAGGTTCAGATGGCATCGGCGTTGATCCGGCATAAGGGCCGCCCGGTTGGCGTTCAATCAGCATCGCCATGGGCCGATCTGCTCCGACTCGCTCCGACCTGGGGCAGCCGGTTGATGGCGCAAGAAGCCGAAATAGGAAATTTCGCAAGCGTGGCCAAAATAGCGGACAGCGTTTCGATAGAATGGCCCAAGGGGCCGATCACACCTTTGGCGTTCCTACAAAGGCAAGGTGTCGGAGCAGAGTTGACGGAGGCGCTCCTTACGAGCCTGCACGTTGCTTATGCACGCGCCGCGAGCGGAGATGCGACCGGTGCGCAAGCAGAGCTGGACCTGATCAGCAACAAACTTGCTGAGGTGGATGACGGATCCGAAGGCACGAGCCCTATTCTGAAAATTGTCACCGACCGCATTGTCGATCCCTATGCCCGACTGATCGAGGCCCGTATCGCCATTTCGGAAGGCCGGATTGAAGACGCGCGGGCCAGGATCGGCAGTGGCGAGATTATTGCAAATGCGGCAACTTTGGAATTTTTCGACGCGGCGCGTGCAGCAAGCCCCGACGCTGCCCCGATCGAAATTCCGGGCACCGAAGGGTTGAGGGAAAAGCTGGAAAAGAGCAGGAAGGATGATCTGGGCAGTCTGGCAAATGTCGTTTTGATCGCCCCGGAATCGGATCGCGTGGTGATTGATTACGAACAATCACGCCCGAATATTCTAGGAGCGCTTGTCGGCGGAATATTCTCGATGGGTACAAGCCTGCTCGGCGGCATAGACCGTACAGCGGGCTTCCGCTCGAAAGATAATGACGACGGTACGATGACGGTCGAATATACGGGGATAACAACTTCCGGCCCGATGGTGCAGGAAATGACTTTGTTGCGGGCCGCTGAACTGGCGCAAAAGGCCGCCAAGCCGCAATTCGCGATAGTCAGTCGCAATGATTACACACGATTCCAGACCATGAGACAGTATAATGTGGAAATTAGCCGCACGCCGATAGGCTATAAAAGCGAATTAACGATTCGCTTCCTTGATGGTCAGGAAAATATTCCTGCCGCATTTGACACCTTGAAGATCATCGACGACCTAGGCCCGCTTTATTACGGAAATTAGCTATTCGAACGAAATCACGGTCCGACAAGCTCTGTCATCAAAGAAACAATCGAGCTCGACGTTCCGAATAGTGCCAAGCCGTTAGACCCGCATCGGCATCAATACGTAAAGCGCGGTCGACTTGTCATTCTCGCGAATGAGCGTCGGTGCGCTGGCATCGGCCAGATGTAGCTCGACGGTGTCGCCTTCGATCTCGCCGAGGATATCCATCAGATATTTCGAGTTGAAACCGATTTCGAATGTGTCGTCCTTGTAGGAGCCCGGCACTTCTTCTTCGGCCTTGCCATTTTCGGGCGAGGTGACGGAGAGGGTGATCTTGTCGTCGCCGAGCGCCATTTTGACGGCCCGGGTTTTTTCGGTGGCGATGGTCGATACGCGGTCGACGCCCTGGGCGAAGCTTTTGGCATCGATCTTGAGCAGCTTGTCATTGCCGGTCGGAATAACGCGGGTGTAATCGGGGAAAGTGCCGTCGATCAGCTTGCTGGTCAGGATCGCGGTGCCGAGGGTGAAGCGGATCTTGCTCGCGGACAGATCAACCTGAACCGATGATTCACTATTCTCGTCGAGCAATTTGCGCAGTTCGTTGACGCATTTGCGCGGAACGATCACGTCCGGCATGCCTTCTGCGCCGGCAGGCCGGGGCAGGGTGACGCGGGCGAGACGGTGACCGTCGGTCGCTGCCGCTTTCAGTACCGGTGTTTCCTCATCCTGCACGTGCAGGAAGATGCCGTTGAGATAATAGCGGGTTTCCTCGGTCGAGATCGCAAAGCGGGTCTTGTCGATGATCTGGATCAGTGAAGAAGCAGGCAATTCGAAGCTAGTCGGTAGTTCGCCTTCGGCAATGACAGGAAAATCATCGCGGGGAAGCGTCTGCAGGTTGAAGCGCGCGCGACCGGCGTTGACCTTCATCTTGCCATCGGCTGCGTCCAGTTGCACCTGCGAACCGTCTGGTAGCTTGCGGGCAATGTCGAACAATGTGTGGGCTGAAACGGTAGTAGACCCGGCGGTCTCGACCTGGGCTTCGACGGTTTCCACAACCTGGAGATCAAGATCGGTGGCCATCAGTTTGATGCTGCCGTCGGCGCTGGCTTCGATCAGCACGTTGGAGAGAATGGGGATGGTGTTGCGCCGCTCAACCACGGACTGGACATGGCCCAGGCTCTTTAGCAATGCCGCGCGTTCAATGGTCGCTTTCATAAACCGTCCTTCTTGTTCCCGATCGTCCGTCGATTTAGCTGTGCATCAGACTCCGCACAGCATCACGGATAGTTCATGGCTTCATTAACAATAAAGTGCCGCAGGGCAAGCCTGATCGCCGCCAACGTCCGATAATGCCGTGAAAAACTGTGGAAAAAAGCAACAAGGCGGCTAAAGCCGCAGTGGCAGGGGATGGATTTGGCCATTTCGGGACAGAGCAGGGTTAATATGAGCGGCATCAATACCAACGGAAAACGACTGTTTATCGCACGGCATGGCGAGACGATCTTCAATCTGGCTGGCCGGATCCAGGGTGAGCATGTCCATACGCCGCTAACCCGGACCGGATTTGCCCAGGCCGACGAGATGGGCAAGGCGCTGGCGCGTCATCTGGCTTCAGAGAAGCCGGCGCTGGATCTGATTGCTTCCGACACTGATCGGGCGCTGCAGACGTTGTCAGTGGTGGCCGAACATGTTGGCGCGGACTGGCATCAGGCGCGCAGTGATGCACGGCTGCGCGAGATAGACATGGGCGAATGGGGCGGTGCCTGGTATCGCGATCTGGCCGGCAAGCTGGAAATCGACGAGGCGGAACGGCTGTTTGTCACCGTTGCGCCGGGTGGCGAAGATTATCGTGCTATCGCAAAAAGGCTCGAACATTGGCTTGGCGGGCAGGAGTTTGCCCGCGATGCGGTTTTGATCAGTCATGGCATGACCAGCCGGGTTTTGCGGGGCTTGCTTGTCGGTGCTGATCCGCATCCGCGCTTTGGCGCGCCGATTGCCGAAGGCTTGCCCCAGGGTTCGATCGTCCAGATCAAAGACGGCATCGAGGACGTGTTTCACATTGGTGGAGGGGAAGGGGAGAAGGCTTGAAAAAGCATTATATTCTCCTGATTCTCGCAGCTTCGGTGATCTCTATCCCGGCGGTCGCGAAAGATTCGCTTGGTATTTTCAACAGTTGGGGCGCGTTCCGCGATCCGGAAATTCCGCGCTGCTACGCGATTGCGGAGTCGGAGGAAATTACCGGAAAGGCAGAACGCAAATCCTTTGCCACCGTCGGTTTCTGGCCCAGCCGTACGATCAGGCGGCAATTTCACGTCCGGTTGAGCCGGGACCGGTCGACCAATAGCCGGCTGATGGTCAGCATCGCCGGTCGCCGGTTTCAGCTCACCGCCAGTCGCTCGGATGGCTGGTCGCAGGACAAACGCATGGACGCCGCGATCATTGCCGCGATCCGTTCGGCCACCAGCATGACCGTGGAAAGCGTCGGACGTGATGGTAAGCCGATTGTCGATGCTTATCGGTTACGCGGCGCGGCGACGGCAATCGACGCCGCATCATTGGGATGTTCGCGGTTGCGGTAGATTTTCCCTGGGACTCACCCTATATGCGCTCCCATGCAGATTCCCGGCCATATTGATCCCGTTCCCTTGCCCGCCAAGGTCACCCCGCGTGCTGACGGCCGCATTGACCTGATAGGTCTCAGCGTTGCGGAGATTCGCAGCGTGCTGATCGAGGCAGGGCTTGAGGAGAAGCAGGGAAAACTGCGCTCCAAGCAGCTTTTCCACTGGATGTACCATCGCGGGATCAACGACTTCGCGCTGATGACCGACATGAGCAAGGCCTTGCGGCCTTGGCTGGCAGAGCGTTTTGTCATCGGCCGCCCGGAAATCGTCGAAGCGCATCTGTCGGAAGACGGCACCCGCAAATGGTTGCTTCGCTCCGCGGATAGCCAAGATTATGAAATGGTCTTCATCCCTGACGAGGATCGCGGCACCTTATGTATTTCCAGTCAGGTCGGTTGCACGCTGAATTGCCGTTTCTGCCATACCGGCACGATGCGGCTGGTGCGCAACCTGACGCCCGGCGAGATTGTCGGTCAGGTGATGCTGGCGCGTGATGCGCTTGGCGAATGGCCGAAAGGCGTGATGGATTTTGCCGAAGAAGGTGAAGCGGAGAATACCAAGGAATATAACCAGGCTTACAAGTCGGATGGCCGTCTGCTGACCAATATCGTGCTGATGGGCATGGGTGAGCCCTTGTATAATTTCGAGAATGTCCGTGATGCGATGAAGATCGTGATGGATGGCGACGGGCTAGCGCTCTCGCGTCGCCGGATCACCCTGTCGACCAGCGGCGTCGTGCCAATGATCGCTCGGGCGGGAGCGGAGATTAACGTCAATCTTGCGATTTCCCTGCACGCGGTGAACAAGGAAACCCGGGACGAGATCGTGCCGCTCAACCGCAAATATTCGATTGAGGAACTGCTGCAGGCCTGCGCCGATTATCCCGGTGCTAATAACGCCCGGCGGATCACCTTTGAATATGTGATGCTCAAGGACAAGAATGACAGCGATCAGGATGCCCGCGAGCTGGTTAACTTGCTGCGCAACTATGATTTGCCGGCGAAGGTCAATCTGATCCCGTTCAACCCCTGGCCCGGATCGGACTATGAATGTTCAACCCCCGAACGGATTAAATCTTTCTCGAAGATCATTTTCGATGCCGGGATCAGCGCACCGATCCGGACTCCGAGAGGCCGGGATATCATGGCGGCCTGTGGCCAGTTGAAATCGGCCAGTGAAAAGAAAAGCCGGGCCGAACTGGACCGTCTGGCCGAAGAGAAGCAGGCCGCTCTGGGCTAAACGGCGGCTATTACGTCAATCTCTACCATAAGATCCGGCAGGGCCAGCGCCCTGACTTCCAGCGTGGTGTCTGCGGGATAGGGGGACTTGAAGTAGATTTTGCGCGCTTGCACAATCTTGGCAAAATTATCCATGTCGGTCAGGTAGATGGTTACCTTGACGATCTTGTCGCGGCTGCTGCCCGCCGCATGAAGCACGCGATCGATATTGACGAAAACCTGGCGCAATTGGGCATCGAAATCCGCAACTCCGACGACCTGGCCCTGTTCGTCTATTGCGGCCTGACCGGAGAGAAAGAGCAGGTCACCGACCCGCCACCCCGGTGATATGGCGTAAGGCGCGAGTGGATCAGGATCCAGATTGATGACCTGTTTCGTGGCGCTCATGATGTCCGCTCTCCTCAATCGTGATATCCTGTAGCAGGTTAGTAGCGACGAAAAGCGGATGCCATAAAAAAAGGGGCGAGCATCGCTGCCCGCCCCGTTGTTCGTTATTAATCCGGCTGGATTAGAATTTCATGCCGAGGCTTACGAGACCCTGATTACGGGAAACGCCATCTTCGTAGTTGCTGTAGCGATATTCGCCGCGAGCGAACATATTCGCGCTGAGCTGATATTCGACACCGGCACCGACACGAACGCCGTCGCCATTTTCGCCACCAAATCCGGGGGAAGAAACGCGAGCATTGGTGTAGCCTGCTTTTGCGTAAAGCAGAGCGGCGTCACCAACAACAAAGCCTAGACGGGCGCCAGCGTAGAGATCACGGCCAGCTTCGAGACGACCGCCAGCATTGGAAATTTTCCCGGTGGATTCGGTCGCTTCCAGCTCAACGCCATAGACAACGTTGCCTGCCTGAATGTCATAACCGAGTGTGGCACCATAAAGGAAGCCATCGACATTATCGAGTCCAGCAATGTCGAGATCAATATTATCATATCCAGCTATTGCTGTAGCTTTAACGCCGGAAAAATCACCTTTTTCCTGAGCCATTGCGGGGGATGCAAGCACAGATGCTGCAATAGCGACTGCTATTGTTACATTTTTCATTTTTTTTGGTTCCTTGGTTTTGCGATTAAATGACCGCTAATTTTTTAAACTTAGATTGTTCTTTCGCGGTCGAATATGCATATAAGTTTACAAACCTGAATGACAACTGCATGACTCGATTAAATCTGTCACAAATGACATTCTCCCCACCCGTGTTGTGAAAATGCAACAGTCGAAAGCTGTAACGATAGGCTTGGCAAGGCAGAACTAGCGGTTAGAGTATAGATATGCCGGAGCACCCCATCATCCCTGTCCAAGCCCGCCATCACCTGACGACCCGGTTCTGGCACTGGTTCAACGCGATCTGCCTGTTGGTGCTGCTAATGAGTGGTCTGACCATCTTCAACGCTCATCCCCGGCTCTACTGGGGCGAATATGGTGCAAATAATGACTATGCCTGGATGGCTGTCGGTTCATCTGATCGAATGGGTTACCTCGGCTTTGGTGAAATGCGGATCGAAACGACCGGTGTTCTGGGAAACTGGCAAGACAGCGAGGGCAAGACGCAGAAATGGGCTTTCCCCGGCTGGGCAACTATTCCTTCAAGTTACAGTCTGGCCGATGGCCGGCGCTGGCATTTCTTTTTTGCCTGGATATTCAGCGTTGGATTGACGCTGTTCATGATCCGGTCGCTGTGGAACCGGCATATCCAGAAAGACCTGCATATGCGCAAGGAGGAGTGGCGGCCGTCGCACATCTGGCGATCCCTGCGCGATCACAGCAAGATTGCGACAATCCGGCAATCGTCGGCAAAGCAATATAATGTCATCCAGAAATTGAGCTATGTCGGGGTGATATTCATTCTGCTGCCGCTGATGATTTGGACTGGACTCGCCATGTCTCCGGCGATGGACGCAAACTGGCCGTTGCTGACCGATCTGTTCGGAGGCCGCCAGTCGGCCCGTTCGGTTCATTTCATCACCGCATTTCTGTTGGTCCTGTTTTTTCTGGTTCACATCGTGATGGTGCTGCTTTCCGGACCGATCAGGCAAACGATGGCAATGATAACCGGCGGACGCGAAATGGGGGCAGGGCAATGACCATCATTACCCGGCGGAAACTGATTACCAGCGCCGCGATCGGCGCAGGGGGGCTGTTGTCCGGCTGCGATGCTTTGAATCGGAGTGCGGCTTTTCAGGATGTTCTAGCGAGCGCGGAAACCGCGAATTTTGCCGTTCAGCGCGCTTTGGGAGACCGGATGGAACTGGCCAGCGAATATAGTATTGCCGATCTCTCGCCGACCTTCCGGGCCAATGGCAGCCGCGATCCCGGGACCGCAGACTACACGAACAGCGCGGCGCAGGGCTTTGCCGACTGGCCGCTACGGTTGACCGGCTTGTTCCGCAAACCACAGCAATTCAGTCTTGCCGCCCTGCAATCCATGCCACAGCGGACCCAGATCACCCGCCATGACTGCGTCGAGGGCTGGAGCGCAATCGGTCAATGGACTGGCGTGCCGCTAAAAATCCTGCTCGATCTGGCGGAGTTGCAGGACAGCGCCCGCTTTCTGGTTTTCCATTGTGCCGACAGGCTGGGCGGACGGCCATATTATGAAAGCATCGATCTGCTCGACGGTTTTCATCCGCAGACAATATTGGCCCATCGATTGAATGGAGCGCCGTTGCCGGTCGCGAACGGAGCGCCGCTACGGCTTAGGGTCGAGCGTCAACTGGGCTATAAGCATGCCAAATATGTAACCGGAGTTGAGGCTGTCGCGTCCTTGGCTGGAATCGGCGAAGGAAAAGGCGGCTATTGGCAGGATGTTGCCGGCTATGAATGGTATGCAGGTATCTGAATCGTAGAGAATTTTGCTGTTCCTCAGGAGTGAATTTATGTCGATATTGGGCCGGTTTTTGAATAGCGTTGTCAAAAAAGGGTCTGTCACCGTTACCCATGCGGACGGAACAACCGAAGCTTTCGGGAATTCAGCCGCGGGCTATCCGGATGTTGGCATCCGTCTCGCTGACAAGAATGTTGTGCGGCAAATTCTGCTCGATCCACGCCTGGGTGCGGCCGAGACGTTTATGGATGGGCGCCTGATCGTCGAAAAAGGCGATATTATGGAACTGGTGCAGCTTTTGCGCGCCAACAAGCCTTTCGAGCGCGGCGGCAAGCTGAACGATCCGGGGGCTTTCAAGAAAATCCGTGATCGGGTTGCGGCTGGCCTTGACGGCATCAACCTTCCTGGCCGATCGAAGAATAATGTCGCGCATCATTATGATATCGGCAATGATCTCTACGACCTGTTCCTCGACGAAGACCTGCAATATAGCTGTGCCTATTGGGACTTTGACCGGCGCGGACCGGAAATGACGCTGGAGCAGGCGCAGGCCGACAAAAAGGCGCATATTGCCGCGAAGCTGGATCTGAAGCCGGGGCAACGGGTGCTGGATATCGGCTGCGGCTGGGGCGGTATGGCGCTTTATCTGCACCGGAAGACCGGCGTCGAGGTGCTCGGAATCACGCTTAGCGAAGAGCAGTTGAAAAAAGCGAAGGAGCGCGCCGAGAAGGAAGGTGTGGCGGACAAGGTCAAATTCGAGCTGATCGACTATCGCGACCTTGCGCAGCGCGATCCGGGAAAGTTCGACCGGATCGTCTCTGTGGGCATGTTCGAACATGTCGGCACACCGCAGTTCCGGACGTTCTTCCGCTGTTGTGCCAATCTGATGACCGACGACGGCGTGATGCTGTTGCACACGATCGGCCGGATGGGCGGCCCCGGAACGACTGATGCCTTCACCCGCAAATATATCTTCCCGGGCGGCTATATTCCGGCGCTGAGCGAAACACTGGAGGCGAGCGAACCCTATCGTCTGATCGCGACCGATGTCGAAAATCTGCGATTGCATTACGCTTTCACATTGCGCGAATGGTATAAGCGGACGGTACAAAACCGGGAGAAGATCATCGCCCTCTATGATGAACGTTTCTACCGGATGTGGATATTCTATCTGGCCGGCGCGACCGCTGCTTTTGAAAATGGCGGCATGTGCAACTACCAGATCCAGTTCAGCCGCGCCCGCCGGACTTTACCGCTGACGCGGGATTATATCGGAGAGACCGAGAAGAATTTGACGGCTTGACGGAGATCCCTGCTATTCGGGATAGCGCTGGTTCATCAAATCCCAGTTGTTGCGGATAAGCTGCTCCAGCACCGACAGGTCGACCTTTTCGAGGCGGTTGATATAGAGGCAGGATTTGCCAACGCTATGTTTCCCAAGCAAACCCAGTAGCCGGTCCTGCTCGGCTTGCGCATCGGGCGCGCAATAGGCACCCATCAGATATAGGCTGAGCTTCGCCTTGCGTGGGGAAAAGCCGCTGCGCAGCGAGGTGCCTTCGCGTCCGCTTTCATATTTATAGTCATAGCTTCCGAAGCCGATGATGCTCGGTCCCCACATTTTTGGTTCTTCGCCGGTGATACGCTGGAACATAGCAACCAAAGCATCGGCCTCGTCCCTTCGCCGTTCCGGTTCGACTTTGGCAATAAAGGCATCAACCTCTGCGTCGGTCTGCCGGGTCTTGTTCGTCGCTTTCGCCATATCTCTCTCCACCTTTGGTCCATATATCATATTGCGCCGAAAATTGGAGCCTGTTAGGCGGCCAAGCTCAACTGGGCTTCATAGTTTGAAAGACGATAAAATGAGCGATTCCGTTAAGCGTGTGGTTTTGGCCTTTTCCGGCGGCCTGGATACCAGCGTTATTCTGAAATGGTTGCAGCAGGAATATCAGTGCGAGGTCGTGACCTTCACCGCCGATCTAGGGCAGGGTGAAGAACTGGGCCCTGCGCGCCGTGTTGCCGAAACGCTCGGTGTCAAACCGGAACATATTTTTATCGACGATCTGCGCGAAGAATTCGTCAAGGATTTCGTCTTTCCGATGATGCGCGCCAACGCGCTGTACGAGGGCCTGTATCTGCTCGGGACCTCGATCGCGCGGCCGCTGATTTCCAAGCGCCAGATCGAAATTGCCAAGCTGACCGGCGCCGACGCCGTGGCCCATGGTGCAACCGGCAAGGGCAATGACCAGATTCGGTTCGAACTCGGCTATTATGGCCTTGATCCGGATGTGAAAGTTATTGCTCCGTGGCGGGAATGGGATCTGACCAGCCGGACCCGGCTGATAGAATTTGCCGAGAAACATCAGATTCCAATTCCCAAGGACAAGCGTGGAGAATCGCCATTTTCTTGCGATGCGAATATGCTTCACACGTCGTCTGAGGGCAAGGTGCTCGAAGATCCGTGGGAAGAAGTCCCCGATTATGTCTATTCGCGGACCAATAATCCCGAGGATGCGCCGGATAAGCCGGAATATATTACCGTTAATTTCGAGCGCGGCGATGGCGTCGCGATCAATGGCGAGGGCATGAGCCCCGCGACCTTGCTCGAGAAGCTCAACGATTATGGCCGCGAACATGGCATCGGGCGGCTCGACCTGGTCGAAAACCGCTATATCGGGATGAAATCGCGCGGCATGTATGAAACGCCGGGCGGAACCATCTATCATGCAGCGCATCGCGGTATCGAGCAACTGACACTCGATCGCGGCGCGGCTCATCTGAAGGATGAGCTGGCACCACGTTATGCCGAACTGGTCTACAACGGCTTCTGGTTTTCGCCGGAGCGCGAGATGTTGCAGGCCGCGATTGACCACAGTCAGGCGCGGGTCAACGGCACGGTACGGCTGAAGCTTTACAAGGGATCGGTCGACGTGGTCGGACGGAAATCCAAGGATAGTCTGTACAGTGAAAAAGTCGTTACATTCGAGGATGATGCTGGCGCTTATGACCAGAAGGACGCAGAAGGCTTCATCAAGCTCAATGCGCTTCGATTGAAATTGCTGGGCAAGCGCAATGGCTAGGATTTGCAGTGCTCCGCGCTCGTCGCGGAGTTGCCGGGCTGTCGAGGCAGAATGTCTCCACAGCTTCGCAGCATATACTGTGATTATGTCATGTTGATTCCGCTTCTCATCCTCCTTAGTGGTTTCGTCATATTGATTGTTGGCGGCGAACTACTGGTTCGCGGCGCCGTCCGCGTGGCGGAGCGGGCAGGGATGTCGGAGCTTCTGATCGGTTTGACCATCGTCGGTTTCGGCACGTCGGCGCCGGAACTGGTGGCCAGCGTCGAAGCTGCGCGCGCCGGGTCGCCTGGCATCGCCTGGGGCAATATTGTCGGTTCCAATCTCGCGAACAGCTTGCTGATCCTGGGCACCGCCTCTCTGATTCTGCCGATGGTGGTGCCGAGAGGACCGTTGTGGCGCGACGGCGGGCTGGCGTTGATCATGACCGTTGTTCTTTGGCTGGTTGCCAGCACGACCGGCATGACGGTTGCCGTCGGTGCTGCCTTTTTGGTCTTGCTGACCGGCTATCTCGGCTATGCCTATTGGGCGGAGCGGACACAACCGGTTGGCGCCAGTGCTTTGCACGAAAAAGCAGAAGCTCTCGAGCTCTCAGACACGCATTTGCACGATGTGCAGCCGCTCTGGCGATCGATCATGGTATTGCTTGCCGGGATTGTCCTGATCGTCCTCGGCGGTCGATGGCTGGTCGAAGGTGCGGTTGATCTCGCGCGTCTGGTCGGCATGAGCGAAGCCGTGATCGGGTTGACGGTGATCGCAATCGGTACGTCTCTGCCGGAACTCGTGACCTCGGTGGTCGCTGCCTATAAAGGCGCAAGCGCGGTCGCACTGGGCAATGTGCTGGGCTCTAATATTTTCAATCTGCTGCTGATTGGTGGCGTCACAGCTGTAATCGCCCCCGGTACGATCCCGGGAGAAATCAGCAATTTCGGATTGCCTGTGCTGATCGCGGCTTCGGTATTGCTGCTGATATTCGCGGCGACCGGTCGAAAGATAACGCGCTGGGAAGGCGGGATATTGCTCGCGGTCTATCTGGTCATGCTTGTTTATAATATTGTCGCTGTTTGAATCAGGCGTTGCAATCTCCAGAATCTGTCCCTAGATAGCAGTCATCCCGACATTGTGAGATTTTGAGGGGCTGGCGCTAAGGGGCCGGTAGCGAATTCGCATTGTATGTAGACATGAAGGACCTGGATTGACCGATATAGCCGCCCTGATAGAACTGATTAAGCCGGAAGCAGATGCTTTGGGTTTTGATCTGGTGCGGGTGCAATTTGAATCGGGAGCGGAAGAGCCCACTCTACAGATCATGGCTGAACGTCCGGAAACCGGACAGCTGGGTATCGATGACTGCGCCGCCTTGTCTCGCCGGATTTCGGCAAAATTCGACGCTCTGGAAGAAGAAGGCCGCGATCCGATTGACTATGCCTATCGGCTGGAAATCAGTTCGCCGGGTATTGACCGGCCGCTAACCCGCGCAAAAGATTTTGAGAACTGGTCCGGACAGGAAGCACGGATCAACCTGATCGAGGCGATTGCCGGCAAGAAACAGCTCCGCGGCCTGCTCGAAGGTATTGAAGGCGATATAATAAAGATTGACGATCGTGAGACGGGAAGTCAGGAGACGCCCCTTACGAATGTCCATAGTGCAAAATTGATTCTGACCGACGCCCTGATCGCTGCAACCGTTCCGGTTTCAGCGGATGGTGCGGACGAAATAGAAGAACAGACTTTAGAAGAACAGGAAGACTAATCATGGGCAGTGCTATTTCAGCCAATAAAGCCGAGTTGCTTGCTATCGCGACCGCCGTTGCGACGGAAAAAATGATCGACAAGACGATCGTGATCGAAGCGCTGGAGGAAGCCATCCAGAAGGCTGCTCGCGCTCGCTATGGCGCAGAGAATGACATTCGCGCCAAGTTCGATGTCAAAACCGGCGACTTGCGTCTGTGGCGGGTTGTTGAAGTGGTCGAGGAAGTCGAAGACTATTTCAAGCAGGTCGATATCAAGCAGGCTGAAAAGCTGGAGCCAGGCTCCAAGGTTGGCGACTTCATCGTCGATCCGCTGCCGGAAGTCGATCTCGGCCGTATTGATGCGCAGTCGGCCAAGCAGGTCATTTTCCAGAAGGTCCGTGACGCTGAACGCGAACGGCAATATGAAGAATTCAAGGAACGCGGCGGAGAGATCATCACCGGTGTGGTGAAATCGGTCGAATTCGGCCATGTTGTGGTCGATCTTGGTCGCGCAGAAGGTGTGATCCGCCGCGATCAGCAAATCCCGCGCGAAGCCGCCCGGGTCGGTGATCGCGTCCGCTCGCTGATCCTCGACGTACGCCGCGAAAACCGTGGGCCGCAGATTTTTCTATCTCGCGCCCATCCGGATTTCATGAAGCATCTGTTCGCTCAGGAAGTCCCGGAGATTTACGACGGGATCATCGAGATCAAGGCTGCTGCCCGCGATCCTGGCTCTCGCGCCAAGATCGGTGTGATCAGCCACGATAGCTCGATCGATCCGGTCGGCGCTTGCGTCGGCATGAAGGGTAGCCGCGTACAGGCTGTCGTGCAGGAAATGCAGGGCGAGAAAATCGATATCATCCCGTGGTCGGAAGACATCGCGACATTCGTTGTCAATGCCTTGCAGCCCGCTACGGTTAGTCGCGTTGTTATCGACGAGGAAGAAGGCCGCATTGAAGTCGTCGTTCCTGACGATCAGCTCAGCCTTGCCATTGGTCGTCGTGGCCAGAATGTCCGCCTGGCTTCGCAGCTTACCGGTCTTGCCATCGACATTATGACCGAAGCGGACTCGAGCGAAAAACGGCAGGCTGAATTTGCCGCCCGGACCGAGATGTTCCAGGAAGACCTGGACGTTGACGAAACATTGTCGCAATTGCTGGTGGCCGAAGGCTTTAGCGAGCTTGAAGAAGTTGCCTATGTTGCCCCGGAAGAAATTTCCAACATAGAAGGCTTTGACGAAGAACTGGCAGCCGAACTGCAGAACCGTGCCCTCGAGGCGCTGGAACGGCGCGAAGCGGCGGCGCGTGAAAAACGCACCGAACTGGGCGTCGAGGACGCTATCGCTGAATTGCCTCATCTGACCGAAGCCATGCTGGTGACGCTGGGTGAAGCAGGCCTCAAAACGCTCGACGATGTTGCCGATCTCGCCACTGACGAACTTGTTCTGAAACGGAAATCGGAGCCGCGCCGTCGCAATGACAACCGCAAGCCCGAGCCCGATGGCGTCTTGGCCAAATATGGCCTGACCGAAGAGCAGGGCAACGAGATCATCATGGCCGCGCGTGCGCACTGGTTTGAAGATGAAGACGAGCCAGCAGCAGCTGCTGTCGAAGAAACCGGGGAGGACGCAGATGCGGAATCTCCCCAATGAGACGCGGTCTAAACCTCTAGATCAAGCGCCATATCGTAAATGCATTTTGACTGGGGAAAGTCTTCCCCAGGAGGAACTGATGCGTCTTGCGATGGGGCCCGATGGGCAAATTGCACCTGATGTCCGCGCGAAAGCCCCGGGTCACGGTGCATGGATTGGCGTTGATCGTGTCGCACTGGAAGCAGCGCAGGCCAAAGGCCAGCTGAAAGGCGCGCTGGCAAGAGCGTTTAAAACCGGTCAGCTCGATATTCCCGACAATCTTCCCGAGCAGCTTGAAACAGCGCTCGAACGCTCCACATTGGACCGACTGGGTCTGGAGGCGCGGGGCGGAACGTTGCTGACCGGTTCCGAAAAGATCGAAACGGCCGCACGCCAGGGCGATCTCAATATGCTGCTCCACTCGTCCGATGCCGGACGCGATGGCTGCGCCAAATTGGATCAGGCATGGCGGGTTGGTAGCGACCGGGAAGGCGAAAATATTCGTGGTCTGATATTGCCGGTGGACCGGCAGGGGCTTTCTGTGGCATTGGGCCGCCAGAATGTGGTGCATATCGGCATAACCGACAAGCGCGCAGCGGGGCGGATTTCGCACAGCCTGAAGAGATGGCTACACTTTATCGGTTCTGATAAAGTTGATGATGATGCCGAAAAGAAAGTTGCGTGATCCGGTCGAGAAAAGCTGGATAAGATATTGCAGTAATTACTATTTTAAGGATTAAGTCTGTTCGATGAGTGAAGATACAAAAGATACGCCAAAACCTGCACGCAAACCCCTTGGGTTGAAGCGTTCGGTTGAACCCGGCGAAGTCAAACAGACGTTCAGCCACGGACGCACCAACAAGGTTGTGGTCGAAGTCAAACGCAAAAAACTGGTTGGCAAACCTGGCGCCGTGGAAGCGGTGAAGGAAGTCGTCAAGGAAATGCCTGCGCCTGCTCCGGTAGCGGCTCCGGCGCCAAAGCCTGCTCCGAAAAAGCAGCCGGCTGCGCCCAAGGCCAATGATGGCCTGACTCGCCAGGAGTTGCAGGCGAAACTTCTGCGTGAGGCAGAAGAAGCGCGTCTGGACGCGATGCAGGAAGCTCGCAAACGCGATACGCGCGAAAAGAAAGAGCAGACCGCAGACGAGAAGAAGCGGGCTGAAGACAAGCGCAAGGCCGAAGAAGAGCAGGCGCGCAAGGCACAGGAAGAAATCGCTGCTGCGGAAAAAGCCGTTGCTGAAGCGCCGGCTGAAGCTGCCGCTGAGACGCCTGCAGTGGAAGCAACCACTGCGGCAACACCTGCCGCAACGGGTACTGCGCGGCCACCGGCACGCAAATTTACGCCAGTAGAAGCACCAAAACGGCCGAAGCCGGAAAAAGAAAAGCAGAAAGCCGGACGCGACGACCGCAACGATCGTCGTCAGTCGGGCAAGCTCACCGTCAACCGCGCCTTGCGCGGCGAAGATGGCGCTGCGCGGGCACGCTCGCTGGCAGCGCTGAAACGCGCACGCGAAAAAGAAAAACGTTCCATGCGGTCAGGACGACCGAGCGAACCGCGCGAAAAGCAGATCCGCGACGTCATCGTGCCGGACGCCATTACCGTACAGGAACTGGCCAAACGTATGGGTGAAAAGGGTGCGCAACTGGTCAAATCCCTGTTCAACATGGGTTCGATGGTCACCGTCAACCAGACGATCGATCAGGATACCGCAGAATTGCTGGTCGAGGAATTCGGTCACAACATCCAGCGTGTTTCCGAGGCCGATGTTGAAATCAACACCCAGGCCGATGTCGATCCGGAAGAAACGCAGAAACCGCGTGCTCCGGTTGTGACGATTATGGGCCACGTCGATCACGGCAAGACCTCGTTGCTTGATGCGTTGCGCGGAACCGATGTGGTTGCGGGCGAAGCTGGCGGCATTACCCAGCATATCGGTGCTTATCAGGTCACCATGAAAAATGGCGACAAGGTGACGTTCCTTGATACGCCTGGCCATGAAGCGTTTACCGACATGCGGATGCGCGGTGCCAATGTCACCGATATCGTGATCTTGGTGGTGGCTGCCGATGACGGCCTTATGCCGCAGACAATCGAAGCGATTAATCACACAAAGGCCGCTGGCGTGCCGATGATTGTCGCGATCAACAAGATCGACAAGGAGGGCGCTGACCCGACAACGGTTCGCACCCGCCTGCTCGAGCATGAAGTGATCGTGGAAGAAATGTCCGGTGACGTTCTGGACGCAGAAGTTTCTGCGCTCAAGAAAATCGGCCTCGACGAACTGATGGACAAGATTCACGTTCAGGCCGAATTGCTGGAACTGAAAGCGCGTCCTGACCGTCCTGCCGAAGGTACGGTTGTGGAAGCAAAACTTGATGTCGGTCGCGGTCCTGTTGCGACTGTGCTGATCGAACGCGGTACCTTGAAACGCGGCGATGTCTTCGTCGTCGGTTCGCAGACCGGTAAGGTCCGGGCGATGATTGATGACAAGGGCAAGCAGGTCAAGGAAGCTGGACCTTCCATGCCGGTTGAAGTGCTGGGTATCTCCGGTGTTCCATCCGCTGGCGACAAGCTGACTGTGGTCGAGAATGAAGGCCGTGCCCGCGAAGTTGCAACCTATCGTGCAGAACAGCAGAAGCTGAAACGGACCACACAGGCACCGACAAGCCTCGAGAATATGTTCTCTGCAGCGGCGAATAGCGCAGTGGAATTCCCGGTACTGGTCAAGGCCGATGTTCAGGGTTCTACCGAAGCTATCGTTCAGGCACTGAACAAGATTTCGAACGACGACATCAAGGTGCGGATCTTGCACAGCGGTGTCGGAGCGATCACGGAATCGGATGTTACTCTGGCCGGAGCCAGCAAGGCACCGATCATCGGGTTCAATGTTCGTCCCAATGCCAAGGCGCGTGAAATCGCCAAGCGCGATGGGGTCCGCTTCAAATATTTCGATATCATCTATGATCTGACCGACGATATCCGCGCCGAAATGGCCGGTGAACTCGGCCCAGAGAAGATCGAGAATGTGGTCGGTCGTGCGGAAGTCAAGGACGTGTTCAAGTCGGGCAAGAAAGACAAGGCAGCCGGCTTGCTGGTTACCGAAGGTTCCTTGCGCAAAGGCCTGTTCGCCCGTCTTACCCGCGACGATGTCATTGTCAGCGCAACGACCATCGCGTCGCTGCGGCGGTTCAAGGACGATGTCGAGGAAGTCCGCGCCGGCATGGAATGTGGTGCGGTTCTGGAAGATACCAACGATATCAAGCCAGGCGATATGCTCGAAGTCTTCCAGGTCACGGAGAAAGAACGGGTTCTTTAATGCAATCGTCATCCCGGACTTGATCCGGGATCCAGCGGGGATGGGCACGTAGTTCGTGCTTGCCCTTCTTGGATGCTGAACCGAGTTCAGGATGACGAATTTGAGGCTTTATAATTGTGGCAAAATATAACGATACATCTCCTGAAGGTCGTTCGGTCCGCTTGCTGCGCGTTGGCGAGCAGGTCCGGCATATCCTGTCGGAACTGCTGACGCGCGGCGAAGTGCATGATGCGGTGCTGACGTCGCATAGTGTCAGCGTTACCGAAGTGCGCATGTCGCCGGACTTGCGCCACGCGACGGTGTTTGTGAAGCCGCTCCTTGGCGCGAACGAGGCCGACGTGCTCAAGGCGCTGAAAACCAACACCGCGTTTTTCCAGAAGGAAGTGGCGAAGCGGGTGCAGATGAAATATGCGGCCAAGCTGAAATTTCTGGCGGACGAGAGCTTTGATACCGCCGAGCATATCGAAAGCCTGCTGAGCAATCCCAAGGTTGCGCAGGATTTGTCGAAAGAGGCTGACGAAGACTAGATCCGTTCGTCCTGAGCTTGTCGAAGGACGGTTTCAGGATGCAGAAGTGCTTCGACAGGCTCAGCACGAACGGTTATTAAGCGGAGCTTATGGCCAAACTCTATTTCTATTATGCCTCGATGAACGCCGGCAAGTCGAGCAATCTGCTGCAGGCGGCCTTCAACTATGGCGAGCGCGGGATGAAGGTGATGCTGTGGACCGCAGCGATCGACAATCGCGCGAGCTTTGGTGCCATTGCTTCCCGGATCGGCCTGCATGCGGATGCGCATCGCTTTGGCGAGGACACGGACCTGTTTGCCGCAGTCAGTACCGAGCAGGATGAAGGCAAGCTGGCCTGCGTGATGATCGACGAAGCCCAGTTTCTGACCGAGGGACAAGTTTGGCAACTGGCGCGATTGGCGGATGAAGCTGGAATCCCGGTGCTCTGCTATGGCCTGCGGACGGATTTTCAGGGCAATCTATTCCCGGGATCGGCTAAGCTTCTGGGCCTTGCCGACAGTCTGGTCGAGCTTAAAGCCGTGTGCGAATGCGGGCGGAAGGCGACAATGAATCTGCGCATTGATGAAGCGGGCAGAGCCATCGCTGCCGGGGCACAAACGGAAATTGGCGGTAATGAAAGCTATATCGCGCTCTGCCGCAAACATTTTCGGGAGCGGCTGAATGGTTGAACTATCCGCAACGCTGGAACAGGGGCCGGTCCGCCTCGAACCCTTGGCCGAGCATCATCTGGAACCGCTGCGCGCGGCTTGCGCTGAAGATCAGGATATCTGGGACATTTATCCCGTTTCCATGCTCGACGAGAATTTCGACAAGGCGATAGAGGCCTTTCACGATACCACCAACTGGGTCCGCTTTGCGGTGATCGAAAGCGAAGCAGGCACGGTTGTTGGCATGACCAACTATATCAATCCCGATCCATTCGGCGTGGTCGAAATCGGCGGTACCTATATCGCGCCATCGGTGAGGGGCAGCGGTTTCAACGATATCATGAAAAAGTTGATGATCGATCACGCCTTTGGCAATGGCTTCACCCGGATTGAATTCCGTGTCGATACCCGCAACAAACGCTCGATGGCAGCGGTGCTGAAACTCGGCGCTACGCATGAGGGAACGCTGCGCAAGAACCGGATTACCTGGACGGGTTACATCCGGGATACTGCGGTTTTTGGGTTGCTCAAGGAAGAATGGACTTTGTGAAGATGAGGCTTCTGATCCTTGCCCCGGCATTGTTGCTGGCAAATACAGCAAGCATTGCATGTGATGATGTCGGGGATCAATCCGGCGCTGCTTCAATTCCGTTGAATTCTGCCTCAGCTGAAGGATTTGTTCCCGATGGCTGGTATCTGGAGAAATCCGTCGAGGGTGATCTGGATAAAGACGGCCTGTCGGATCTGGCGCTTATCATCCGGCAGAATGACCCGAAACTGTTCATCGAAGGCAACGGTTTGGGCACAGAACGATATGACGGTAACCCGCGCACAATCGTGGTGGCGTTAACGCAAGCGGGTGGCGGATATTTACGGGTCGCTCAGAACGACCAGATCATCCCGGTTACCGGCGGCGCGATGATCGATGATCCGATTGACAACGCCTCCGATGGTTCGCTGACTATCGACAAGGGTGTCATGCGGTTGAATATCAGTTTCTGGGCCAGCGCCGGGACCTGGGACACGTTCAACCGGACATTTTCGTTTCGGCTGAAAGGGGCGCAACTGAGGCTGATCGGCTACGACAATCACCATGTGCACCGTGGATCCGGAGCATTGAATATTGTCAGTATCAATTATCTGACGCGGCGCAAGAAAACCGAAACCGGAAGTATTGAAGATGATCATGTTCCTGAAGTGTGGAGCAGGATCACGCGCAAGCCGCTGATCCTTTTCGATGATATCGGCGATGGCTTCGCTTTTGATCCCGATAAAAACTAGTCTTTACAGGCAGGATATAGATTGACGATGGAAAAACGCCATGGCTGGATTATCCTCGATAAGCCGCTCGAACTTGGCTCGACGCAGGCTGTCGGTGCGGTGAAGCGGAATTTGCGCGAGGCCGGCTTGCTCGGCAAGGGCAAGAACAAGTTGAAGGTCGGCCATGGCGGAACGCTGGATCCGCTGGCGACCGGGGTTTTGCCGATCGCGATCGGCGAGGCGACCAAGCTTTGCGGGCGGATGCTGGATGCAACCAAAATTTATGAATTTACGATCGGTTTCGGCAGCGAGACAGAAACGCTGGATGTCGAGGGGGCTGTGACCGAGACGTCCGACCACCGGCCTTCTCTGGCTGACATTGAAGCGGTTTTGCCGCAGTTCACCGGGCCGATTGAACAGATACCGCCGAAATATTCGGCGCTGAAGATTGACGGCAAGCGGGCTTATGATCTGGCGCGGGCAGGGGTTGAAGTGGAGATGAAGCTGCGGGGGGTTACGATTTATTCTCTTTCAGTTCGTCATCCCCGCGAAGGCGGGGACCTCGGGCCGCATAGCGAACTGCCCGAGGCAAGAGGCCCCGGCCTTCGCCGGGGTGACGGGCCATTGGAAGAAGTCACCCTCACGGCCACCGTTTCCAAAGGCACCTATATCCGCTCGCTCGCTCGCGACATTGCGCGCGCCTTGCACACCGTCGGTCACGTCACCATGTTAAGGAGGACCAAGGCCGGTCCCTTTGCGCTGAAACAGGCGATTTCGCTGGACAAACTCAACGAAATTGGTAAGGGCGCGGACATTACAGACTATCTTTTGCCGCTTGAGGCAGGGCTGGACGACATCCCGGCTTTTGACCTTACTCCTGATCAGGCAAAACTGCTTCGGCAAGGCATGACGCTGGACGAACAGGAAATGATCGGGAACCCCGCACTCAACGGGCTTTTTCTGGCGACAGAGAACCAGGGTTCTCCGGTTGCGCTGGCCGAGCTTGTTGATGGTACCGTCAAGGTGGTTCGCGGGTTCAATATGTGAATGATGTTCGAAGGAAAAAAATATGACGATTACCGCAGAAAAAAAACAGGAACTGATTCAGAAATTCGGCCAGACAAAGGGCGATACCGGTTCCCCTGAAGTTCAGGTTGCCGTGCTCACCGAGCGCATCGTGAACCTGACCGAGCATTTCAAAGGCCATCACAAGGATAACCACTCCCGTCGCGGATTGCTGATGATGGTCAACAAGCGGCGCAGCCTGCTCGACTATCTTCGCAAGAAAGACGTTGAGCGTTATGCCAAGCTGATCAAGGACCTTGGTCTCCGGAAATAAGAGTTTTGAAAGCGGCTCCCAAGCGGGGGCCGCTTTTGCATTGGGTATCGCGGCAATAAGGCAGCGATATCTTTCGACAGGGCACAAATGGCCCCGAACCGCTGTTCAGCCGGATTGCTGGACACAAGAAAGCCCCCGCACTGCATAGGGCAGGCGGGACAAAGGAAAATACGAATGTTTGATATCAAGAAAGTTGAAATGGAGTGGGGCGGACAGACCCTCACCCTCGAAACGGGCCGTATTGCCCGTCAGGCTGATGGCGCAGTACTCGCGACCCTCGGCGAAACGGTTGTACTGTGCGCAGTTACCGCCGCTAAATCCGTGCGCGAAGGGCAGGATTTCTTCCCGCTCACCGTTCACTATCAGGAAAAATTCTCAGCCGCCGGTCGTATCCCAGGCGGTTTCTTCAAGCGCGAAGGCCGTGCGACGGAAAAAGAAACGCTGACATCGCGTTTGATCGACCGTCCTTGCCGTCCTTTGTTCCCAGAAGGTTTCTACAACGAAATCAACGTGATTTGTCAGGTGATGAGCTATGACGGCATCAACGAGCCCGATATCCTCGCCATGGTTGCAGCTTCTGCTGCGCTGACCATCTCCGGCGTTCCCTTCATGGGCCCAATCGGTGCGGCTCGTGTCGGTTACAAGGAAGGCGAATATCAGCTGAACCCAAGCATGGAAGAAGTTGCAACAGGCGAACTCGATCTGGTTGTTGCCGGAACCATGGGCGCTGTGATGATGGTTGAATCGGAAGCGCAAGAGCTTTCCGAAGAAGTCATGCTCGGTGCTGTGCAATTCGCCCATGACGCATCCAAGCAGGTTGCTGGCCTGATCATCGATCTGGCTGAACAGGCTGCGAAAGAACCCTGGAAGCTTGATGCCGGTGACGAGAATAGCGACATCAAGGACGAACTGCGCAAGCTGGTCGGAAAAGATATTGCTGCGGCTTACAAGAAAACTGACAAATCAGAGCGTAGCAACGCGCTGAATGCGGTTCGCGACAAAGCCAAAGAAAAATATGCCGATGCAGACGGCCAAACGCAGATGACCGCCGGCAAGATGGTCAAGAAGCTGGAAGCCGAAATCGTTCGTGGCGCCATCATCAAGGACGGCACCCGCATCGACGGCCGCAAGCTCGATCAGGTTCGCCCGATCGAAGCCATGGTCGGCTTGCTGCCACGGACCCACGGTTCGGCTTTGTTCACCCGCGGTGAAACACAGGCGATTGTGACCACGACTTTGGGCACCAAGGACGCCGAGCAGATGATCGACGGTCTCGACGGTCTGAGCTACACCAATTTCATGCTGCACTATAACTTCCCGCCTTATTCGGTTGGTGAAGTTGGCCGTTTCGGATTTACCAGCCGCCGCGAAACCGGCCATGGTAAGCTCGCTTTCCGCGCGCTCCGTCCGGTATTGCCGACAGTGGAAGAATTCCCGTACACGATCCGTGTTCTCTCGGACATCACCGAGTCTAACGGCTCGTCTTCGATGGCGACCGTTTGTGGCGGTTCGCTTGCGATGATGGATGCTGGTGTGCCTCTGGCGCGTCCGGTTTCCGGTATCGCGATGGGCCTGATCCTCGAAGGCGAAGACTTCGCTGTTCTCTCCGACATTCTCGGCGACGAAGATCATCTCGGCGACATGGACTTCAAGGTTGCTGGTACCGAAAAGGGTATCACGTCCTTGCAGATGGACATCAAGGTAGCCGGCATTACGCAGGAAATCATGAAGTCTGCTCTGGAACAGGCCAGTGGCGGTCGTGCTCACATCCTCGGCGAAATGAGCAAGGCGCTTAGCGGCACCCGGACCGAAATGTCCGAACATGCTCCGCGCATCGAAACCTTGCAGATCAACAAAGAGAAGATCCGCGACGTTATCGGTACCGGCGGTAAAGTGATCCGCGAAATCGTTGCTGAAACCGGCGCGAAGGTCGACATCGACGACGAAGGCCTGATCAAGGTTTCTTCTTCCGACAAATCCCAGATTGATGCGGCAATCGCATGGATCAAGGGTATTGTTGAAGAAGCCGAAGTCGGTAAAGTCTATGACGGCAAGGTTGTGAACCTGGTCGACTTTGGCGCATTCGTGAACTTCATGGGCGGCAAGGACGGTCTCGTCCACGTTTCCGAAATCAAGAATGAGCGCGTCGAGAAAGTCTCTGACGAACTGAGCGAAGGCCAGGAAGTCAAGGTCAAGGTCCTCGAAATCGATCAGCGCGGCAAGGTTCGCCTGTCGATGCGGGTTGTTGATCAGGAAACTGGTGAAGAACTTGAAGACACGCGTCCTGCTCGCGAACCACGCGGTGACAAGCCTCGTGGTGGCCCACGCCGTGATGGCGGTGGTCGCGGACGCGATGGTGGTGGACGTGGCCGTGATGGCGGCGGACGTGGCCGGAACAATGACGGTCCGAAAGAGGGCGGCGGCGATATTCCATTGCCTTCCTCGATCACCGAAGACTAGATTTTCACAAAATCAAACAGCAAGGGGCCCGGAGCGATTCGGGCCCTTTTCTTTGTCCGGAATATTTTCGGCAAATTCGCCAGATTAATGTCCAGTAAAGCTGCGACCGAACAGGGAGTGTCACTCTGCTCCAGCGGCTTTTTTTGCTTTATTCTTGGCTGGATGAAAACAAGCGGTTAAGAGGTCTGCCATATGACAAAACACATTCTCAAATGGGCCGTTATAGGTCTCTCCGCCACGGCGCTTTCCGGTTGTGCAATGCTTGGTGGCGGCGGTAGCGGCCGCGGTGCCGATACGCGTTACGTCGCTCGCGATGTCGACACGCTCTACAACGCTGCAAAAGCGCGGCTTGACCGCGGAGAGTATAAGATTGCCGCTGCACTGTTCGACGAGGTCGAGCGCCAGCATCCCTATTCCCCCTGGGCCCGCCGCGCGCAGCAGATGAGCGCGTTCAGCTATTATCTCTCGGGCGATTACAACAAGGCGACGGAATCGGCTCGCCGTTTCCTGTCCATCCATCCGGGTAACAAGGACGCAGCTTACGCTTATTATCTGATCGCGCTCTGCTATTACGAGCAGATCGGCGATGTCACCCGCGACCAGAAGATCACCGAACAGGCGCTGGCGACTCTCGGCGAGGTTGCCCGTCGCTATCCGAATTCCCGCTATGCTGCGGATGCCCAGCTGAAAATCGATCTGGTCAATGATCATCTGGCTGGCAAGGAAATGGAAATCGGTCGTTTTTACCAGCGTCGCGGCAAGTGGCTGGCTGCCACGATTCGTTTCCGGACGGTGATCGAGAAATATGAAACCACCACCCATGCCCCGGAAGCGCTGATGCGGCTCACCGAATCCTATCTGGCGCTGGGCGTCCCGGTGGAGGCCAAGAAAACGGCCGCTGTGCTGGGCGCGAACTATCCTGGTACCAAATGGTATGAGCGCGCTTATGACCTGATCAACAAACATGATGCGACATAAGATCATATGTCGCTGCAATGCGTTGCAGCCAAGGTAAACGTGTTTTAAGAGGGACCTGTGCTGCAGTCCCTTTCCATCCGTGATATTGTACTGATCGAAGCGCTCGACCTGGAATTCGGGTCGGGTCTTACGGTGCTGACCGGCGAGACCGGTGCCGGTAAATCGATCCTGCTCGACAGTCTCGGGCTGGCGCTCGGCAACAGGGCGGATAGCGGTCTGGTTCGCCAGGGCACCGAGAAAGCGCAAGTCACGGCCAGTTTCGAGCCGCCCGCTGCAGGCAGCAAGCTGGCTGCCACGCTGGCTGAGAATGATATTGAAATCGAACCCGGCGAGCCGCTGATCATCAAGCGATCGGTCAAGGCCGATGGCGGCAGCCGCGCCTTCATCAACGACCAGCCCTGTTCGGCGACGCTGTTGCGGACTGTGGGCGGACAACTGATTGAAATCCATGGCCAGCATGATGATCGCGGCCTGATCAATCCCAAGGGACATCGGGCTTTGCTCGACATTTTTGCCGGTGTCGAAGCCAAGGCGGTTGGTGATGCTTTTGCCGCCTGGCAGACCGCCAAGGCGGCGCTGGAACAAGCGAAGCAGGACCAGGAAACGGCGGAAAACGACCGCGAATATCTTGAACATAGCGTTGCCGAACTGTCAAAATTTGCGCCGCAACCGGGCGAGGAACAGGAACTGGCGCTGGACCGGGCAACGATGATGAAGGGCGAGAAACTGACCGGCGATCTCGAAGCGATTCGCGCGGCCTTTGACGGCTCCAACGGCGGGCTGGCCTCGCTCCGGTCTGCGGCACGACGACTTGATATGATTGCCGACGATCATCCCTTGCTCAAGGAAGCGCTGGAGTCGCTGGACCGGTCGATTATCGATGCCAGCGAAGCCGAGGAAAAGCTCAATGACGCGGCCGCTGCGCTGAGTTTCGACCCGCAGCGGCTCGATGATATGGAGACCCGACTGTTCGATCTGAGGGGCCTGGCGCGCAAGCATCGGGTGGAGCCGGACAGGTTGTCGGATCTGCTGAATGACCTGCAGAACAAGCTGGCGGCGATCAGCGATGGCGGGCGCTCACTGGAAGAATTGGAAGCATCTTTGGTCCGGGCGAAGCAATCCTATATTGCGGCGGCGGAAAGCCTGCGAGCCAAGCGGAGCAAGGCGGCGAAGGCGCTCGACAAAGCGGTGGCGGGAGAATTGGCGCCGCTCAAACTGGATGCGGCAAGATTTGAGACTTTGCTTGAACTATTGCCCGAAGAGCATTGGAATAAAGGCGGAATGGATCGTATCGAGTTTCTGATCTCGACCAATCCGGGTGCGCCTCTCGCGCCTCTGGGCAAAATTGCGTCAGGAGGTGAACTTTCGCGGTTCATATTGGCGCTAAAGGTCGCATTGGCCGAAGAATATGGCCTGAAAACCATTATTTTTGACGAAGTCGACCGCGGCGTCGGCGGTGCGGTGGCTTCGGCGATTGGCGATCGTCTGTCGCGCCTGTCGAGCGGCGCGCAGCTGCTCGTCGTGACCCACAGCCCGCAGGTCGCCTCCAAGGGCGACGCGCATATGCTGATCAACAAGTCGCTCAGCGGCACCGTGTCGCGCACTGATGTTCGCGCGCTGGATAACGAAGGTCGACGGCAGGAAATTGCGCGGATGCTGTCGGGTGCGGATGTGACGGATGAGGCGAGAGCGCAGGCGGATCGATTGCTGGAGGGGGTTTAGTGATTGCTCCGATGTCACCTCTTAAGCCCCTCCTTTTAAAGGAGGGGTTGGGGTGGTTCGGTGCCGCTTGTCGCCGCGCGAGCGATGCAAAAGCATCGCCACCACCCCAACCCCTCCTCTGAAGAGGAGGGGCTAAAGGAATGACCGACCGGGCCACTCTTCTTGCTCGTGCCAGGGAGATGCGGCGCAATCCTACCGAACCGGAAAAGCGGTTGTGGCGACATCTTTCGGCTTCACAACTGGGTGGACATAAATTCCGTCGTCAGGCCGTGATCGATTATTATATCGCCGACTTTTTCTGCCCGCTTAAAAAGCTGATTGTTGAAGTGGATGGTGATACGCATGATATCGATTCTGACTTCAAGCGCGATGATTGGTTGCGGAAAAAGGGATATCGGACGGTGCGGTTTAGTAACTTGGATGTGATGGGGAATATGGACGGAGTTTTGTTGGCTTTGGTGGAGGTATTGGACGGGACTCCTGATCGGTGGGCTGGGCGTCGGGCCGCCACCACCCCAACCCCTCCTCTGAAGAGGAGGGGCTTTCTATGACCCTCGCTCCGATTGAAAATCTCTCCGAAGCCGATGCCGCGAACGAACTGATGCGTCTCGCGCGGACGATCGCCAAGCATAACAAGCTCTATCACGCCGAGGACACGCCGGAAATTTCCGACGCCGATTATGACGCGCTGGTGCGGCGGAATAACGAGCTGGAAGAGGCCTTTCCGCATCTGGTGCGGGAGAATAGTCCGAACAAGCTGGTCGGGGCGGCGGTGGCGGCTTCGCCTTTGTCGAAGGTCAGGCACGAGCAGCGGATGATGAGCCTCGACAACGGTTTTTCCGACGAGGATATCGCCGATTGGCTGGCGCGGGTGCGGCGGTTCTTGAACCTGGAAGAGGGCGCGCCGGTGGCGGTGACCGCCGAGGACAAGATTGACGGGCTGTCCTGCTCGCTCCGTTACGAGAAGGGCGAACTTGTGCTGGCTGCGACGCGCGGGGACGGGCAGGTTGGTGAGGATGTGACCGCCAATGTGCGAATGATTGGGGATATTCCGGCGAATCTTCTCCCCTCCCCTTTAGGGGAGGGGCCGGGGGTGGGGACTGTCGGCAAAGGAAGCTCTCCGGACACATCCCCCACCCCAACCCCTCCCCTAAAGGGGAGGGGCTATACCATCCCCGACCTTTTCGAAATCCGTGGTGAAGTTTACATGGCCAAGGCTGATTTTGCCGGGCTCAACGAGCGGCTGATGGACGAGGGCAGGGCTGATGCGGAGGCCAAGGGCATTGACTTCGATCCGGAGAAAATCCGCCAGTTCGCCAATCCGCGCAATGCCGCTGCCGGTTCGCTGCGGCAGAAAGACGCCAATGTCACCGCCAAGCGGCCGCTGAAATTCTGGGCACATGGCTGGGGTGTGCATAGCGAAGTGCCGGGCGAGACGGCGTTTGACGTCATGAAGGCAATTGAAAGCTGGGGCGTGCCGGTGTCGCCGTTGGTAAAGCGGTTTGAAACACTCGACGACATGCTCGCCCATTATCGCCATATCGAGGCGGAGCGGGCGGACTTGCCTTATGACATCGATGGCGTGGTCTACAAGGTCGACCGGCTCGACTGGCAGCAGCGGCTCGGCTTTGTCGCCAAGGCACCGCGCTGGGCATTGGCGCATAAATTCCCGGCGGAACAGGCGCAGACGACGCTGGAGAGCATTGATATCCAGGTCGGACGCACAGGCAAGCTGACCCCGGTTGGCCGTCTGAAACCCGTGACAGTCGGCGGCGTGGTGGTTTCCAATGTGACGCTGCACAATCGCGATGAAGTCGAGCGGCTTGGCGTGCGCCCGGGTGACCGGGTGGTGATCCAGCGGGCAGGGGACGTGATCCCGCAAGTGGTCGAAAACCTCACCCGCGACGCAAAACGCGAGCCTTATCATTTTCCGGACCATTGCCCCGAATGCGGCAGCGAAGCCGTGGCCGAGGAAGGCGAGGTCGATGTGCGCTGCACCGGCGGGCTGATCTGCCCGGCGCAACGCTTCCAGCGACTGGCGCATTTTGTCTCGCGGGTCGCGCTCGATATTGACGGACTGGGCGAGAAAAGCATTGCGGAATTTATCGAAGCAGGCTGGCTTGAAAGCCCTGCAGACATTTTCCGCCTGCACGAGCATCGGGACGAGATACTGGGGCGCGAAGGCTGGCAGGACAAGTCTGTGGATAATCTGTTGGCGGCTGTGGAAAAGAAACGGCAACCGGATGCGGCAAGGCTGTTGTTCGGGCTGGGCATCCGGCATATCGGCACGGTGACCGCGCGGGATCTGCTGAAGAATTTCAGGACCTTGCCGCGTTTGCGAGAGATTGCGGAACTGGCCCAGGAATCCGGAATATACCGTTCGTCGCGAGCGCAGTCGAGAGACGGGGAGGCTGGGGCAGGTGTCTCGACTTCGCTCGACACGAACGGGGAGGCTGCGCCCGATATTACGGGGACAGAGGCAGGCGATGCCGCTTGGGCGGATATCATCTCGATCGACGGCGTCGGGCCAACTGTTGCACAGGCTTTGGCCGATTTCTTCCACGAACCGCACAATTGTGCAGTCTGGGACGATTTGCTGAGCGAAGTCTCTCCACCGGAATATATCGTCGAAACCCGCGACAGCGCCGTCGCCGGCAAGACGGTCGTCTTCACCGGCAAGCTGGAAACGATGAGCCGCGACGAAGCCAAGGCGCAGGCCGAGGCTCTCGGCGCCAAGGCTTCCGGTTCGGTGAGCGCGAAGACCGATCTGGTGGTCGCCGGACCGGGTGCGGGGTCGAAGGCGAAGAAGGCGGCTGAACTGGGGATCGAAGTGATTGATGAAGCGGCCTGGGCAGAGATTGTGGCTGCTGCCGGCTGAACTGTCTGTCGCGTTGACCCAGGGTCAATATGCAAAGGATTGCAGATGAAATATTTCTTGATGATGACCGCTTTTGTCCTGCTTGGCCTTTCACCCTTGCACGCCCGGGAAAACATCAAGTCAGAGCCATTGACGACGGGAACATCTTATCTGTTGTCGACTCACGGAGTCGAACGCCGCATCAACATCGTGGTGCCTGCCGAATATGACGAAACCGACCGTAGTTATCCGGTTTTGATCATGCTGGATGGCGGGTTGCAGCAAGATTTCTATCTGGCGCTGGGCATCGAGCGCTGGAATCAGCTTTGGCAGCGCAGCGCAGCCGTAATTTTTGTCGGCGTCGAAACGGTTGACCGGCAGCGGGAACTGCTGCCGCCGACAGAATCCGGGGAAGAACAGGAGCGCTACCCGTCAGCGGGAGAAAGCGCGGACTTTCGAGCGTGGCTGACTGAAACGGTTCTTCCCCTGATCAGAGATCACTATCGGGATGACGGCCGTGCCTTTCTGGCGGGCGAAAGCGCTGCCGGTCATTTTGTGGCCGAAACCTGGGCGATAGCGCCCAAGTCGTTTGATGGCTATGCGGCGCTATCGCCCAGCCTGCAATGGGACAACCAGGGCCTGTCGCATCGTCTGGCTGGCATGGAGAAGCAGGATCGACCGGCTTTGTTTCTTTCGCTTGCAGATGAAGGCGGGGGGACCGAGCAGGGCGTTCTTCGCTTTGTCTCCGAAGCAGGCTCTAACCTTTGCTTCGCCGACCGGCGCACAGAATTGGCCCATGCCAATACGCTGCACGGCCTATTGCCCGAAGCCCTGCAATATCTTTTGCCCACCGACGCTGACTGGCTGGAGGAATATGGCCTGACCCTGCGTTGCAGCGACCGGGCGGGCGAGTAACGATCGGAATCGGGAAGTCAGACGGCCGCTTTCCGGCATGGCCAGCGACCGCCCTACCTCTCTCCCAAGCTCTTCAAACCTTCGCTATCGCTTCGACGGCCGCCAATTCTTTCACTCCATGACCGCCTTCCTTGTTCTCCGGAAAGATCGGCCAGGCGAGTTGCTGGCCCAAAGTGGCGGGTGCGAGATTTTCCACGCCATAGCTGTCGGGATAGCGGCGGGTAATATGGGCGGTGCCGAACAGGACGTCCCAGAAGAACAGCAGGTTCCCGAAATTGCCCTTGTAATGAGTCACGCCGTCGCTCTTGTGGCGGCCGTGATGGGCGTGGTGGGTGGCCGGTGTCGAGATAGTGCGCTCGACGACCCACATTAGCGGCGACAGCCATTTGATCCGGTAGAGCTTCTCGTCCCACGCGACATCGCTGTGCGCGCCGACGATCACCGCCATCTTGACGATGATATAGCCGACATAGACCCAGCCCAACCCGAGATAGATCAGCGCGCCCGAGAACCAGATGCTCGGCATGGTCAGATAATAGAAGATATTGTTCCGGTAGACGAGGCGGACGCTCATGTAGCGCGCATTATGGTGCGAGCGATGCAGATTGTAGAGAAAGGGCACGCTGTGCGACAGGCGATGCCAGAAATATTGCATCATGTCGTCGAACACCAGGAACAGGGCGATCGCGGCGATCAGCGGTATACCCGCCAGCGCGCCTTGCCACTGCGGGGCGGCACTGCCGAGGATGAACTGGGATGCGAGGATGATGCCGGGCTGGGTGATGACCAGCAGCACGAACGAGCCGATAATCTCGACCAGCGCGTCATCGCGGGTTTGTTCCGGCTTGCTGAACAGCCGCGTGCGGAAAAATTCCAGCAGACCGAAGACCAGGAATATGCCGGTGATTGCCAAAAGTTCGGGCCGCATAATGTCTCTCCCAGAGGATTGCTTGCAGGGATTCCTTAGCCGATGTAGGACCGCACAAATGCAAACAAGTTGGCATTTTGGGATTTATTTATGACGGCACTATCTCCCATGGCCGGGACCGGCTTCGTCACGGCGCTGCCCGAGACGGTTCGCGCTGATCTGCTCGCCAGAGGACAGGTGCGCTCTTTTGCCAAGGGCCAGATTATCCAGCAACGCGGCGATACCGCGAAGGAATTCTGGTATATCGAAAGCGGATCGGTGCAGATCGGACGCTATGGCTTCGGCGGGCGGCTAACCCTGTTTGCGCTGCTGGGCGCTGGCGACGCCTTTGGTGAACTGGCCTTCATGGGTGAATTTCCAAGGACCGTAGACGCCATTGCCGGTAGTGACAGCGTCCTGATCCGGATCGGCGAGCGCGAGCTGTGGAGCCTGATGGACTCCGATGCGGCGGTGACGCGATTGCTGCTCAAGACCATGGCGCTGACGGTGCAGGAGGCGTTCGACCTGATCGAATCCAGCCGGAACCTCTCTGTACCGCAAAAGCTGGCGCAGGCGTTGCTGCAGTTGTCCGGCAATCAGGAAGACGGAACGCAGGTGATGGCCACCCAGCAGGACCTCGCCGATCTGGTCGGGGTGTCGCGGGTATCGCTGGGCAAGGCGATGACCAGATTGCAGGTCGCGGGGGTCATCGAGCCGGGCTATGGTTTTGTGACGATAAGGGACCGTGCGGCGTTGCGCGAGATGGGGGCTGGCTAGAGCCTTCCGTTCGTCCTGAGCTTGTCGAAGGACCGCGGCCCGGAGATAGTCGCATTGCGACAGGCTCAGTGCGAACGGTTTCGTCCTCGTCCTCGAGAGGAACAGGCTTGTCAGCAGATAGGCAAGCGAACCGAGTGAAATTGACAAAGGCTCTCGGACGAGAGAAACCACCCCAACCCCTCCTTTGAAAAGGAGGGGCTTGATAATCCCGTTCGTCCTGAGCCTGTCGAAGGACCGCGGCCCGGAGATAGGTGCATTTCGACAGGTTCAGTGCGAACGGTTCATTCCGCACTTTCCGGAAACCAGCGCATCACGCCGCCCTGAAACGGCGTCCAGCGTCCGGTGCGAATGCCGGCCTGCTGCAGGATATCGCTGGTCCAGTTGTTGCAGGTGTAGAAGGCATTATAGTGGCCGTTCGCCGCGTAGAACAGGTCGTCCTGACCATAGCCCGGTGACGGTTGGGAGCGATAATGGTCATCGAGGACGAACCGCGCTTCGATTGCGGTGGCGATTTTCCGATATTCCGCTTCGCTGACGATCAGGCGGCGGCGATAATAGGGATAAGTCTGTGGATATTTCAGGTGATAGACGTGGATAAGCACATCGTCGCTGCCGAAGACGGCGCTGATCGCGTCGCGTGCGTGCAGGTCGCTCCATTCGCGGGTATTGCGATAAACCCCCGCATGGCCCCAGCCAACCAGGATATGGCTGCCGTAAAACGAGGCGTCTTGTAAATGTTCGGGGCGGACGAGCGGTGTCCAGTCATGGACATCGCTCCAGATCGGCATGATGATCCCGGTGTGCAGGCCGTTGGTCTCGACGAACAGTTCGATGCCCTCTTCGGGGCTTTGCCAGTCTTGATTGGCAGGCAGCAGGCTGCCAGCCAGCGCCGCGAGCAGATAGGCGGCAATGATCGCACCCGATGCAACCACACTGCGTTTTAACCATTTAATCGCGGTAGTTGCCATGGAAACCTTTTCTGCTGTAGGATGCCGCATGCTCGACACTCCCGAAACCGAAACCCCCGAAACCCATGTCTATGACAAGCCGCCAGCGCACGCAAATGCGGACTGGACGATCGATCAGAACTGGCAGGCCTATTCGGCGGAAGACCACGAGACCTGGGACATATTGTTCGCGAGGCAGCAGAAAATGCTGCCGGGCAGGGCGGCGCAGGCGTTTCTCGACGGCATCGACATATTGAAGCTGTCGCAACCCGGCATTCCCGATTTTGAAGAGCTCAACCGGATCTTGATGGATGCCACGGGCTGGCAGGTTGTCGCGGTGCCGGGCCTGGTGCCCGACGAAGTGTTTTTCGACCATCTCGCCAACCGGCGCTTTGTCTCGGGCAATTTCATCCGGCGGCGCGACCAGCTCGACTATCTGCAGGAACCGGATATTTTCCACGATGTCTTTGGCCATGTGCCGATGCTGGCGGACCAGCGTTTCGGTGACTATATGGCCGCTTACGGGCGCGGGGGATTGCGGGCGTTGAAATTCGGGACATTGAAGCAGCTGGCGCGGCTTTACTGGTATACCGTGGAATTCGGTTTGATTCAGGAAGCGGAAGGCCTGCGTATCTATGGCGCGGGCATTGTCTCCAGCTATGGCGAGAGCGTCTTTGCGCTCGACGATGCCAGTCCCAACCGGATCCTGTTCGATCTCGAAAGGGTGCTGCGCACCGAGTACCGGATCGACGATTATCAGCAGAATTATTTCGTCATCCCGAGCCTTGATGAACTGCTGCGGGTGACGGTCGAGACCGATTTCAAGCCGCTTTATGACAAAATTGCCGGGCTGCCGGATATCAAGATTGCCGAGATTGTCGAGGGTGATGTGGTGCTGACCGAGGGAACGCAGGAATATGCGCGGTCGCAGTCTGGTGAAGCTACGGTCGTTTGATCTTTTGTGTGCCTGCGTAGGCAGGTATCCATCTCTTGAAATGACGTTTTGACGGACTGGTCCGAGATGGACCGCAAAGCGAGCCACGCGCCTCGCTTTGCCCTTCGCAGGGGAGCAAGAATAGGATTATGGTATCATGTTGACCGCGCGCTGTATTTAGTGGCCAAATTCAGAATAACTGAGAGACTATTGGCCCCGCCATTACGATGCCAGCTCTAACCGGCGAAGGGTATTCTATCCATCGACGCTATTGATACCAGGGCCAGATTAAAAATTAAGGCAAGAAATGTAGCGATTTTCCAGCCGTACGAGGCAGACTTCAAACCACGGTGCCATCCAGCTATGCTGACGTAGACTGTCGCTAACACAGAAGCTATCACAGTGTAAATAGCATCAAAAGAGTATAAGGAAAAGAAGGCTACGAATAACATGAAAATATGAGTCAATAACGAACGAGTGAACCAAACTATAGGAATGGGCCTATAATTACCATCTGGAAACATGCTGCTCATATTTTTTTCAGTATATTAGGTTTCTTTTTTGGATTTGTTATCGTGATTTTAGCCATTTTCTAATTGGGTAACAAGTGCAAAAGCGCCATAATTCCTCCGGCCCTCTGGCTTCGAGTGCACCTGCGTAGGCAGATACCCATCTCCCGAAATGGCGTTTTGACCGACTGGTCCTAGATGGACTCCTGCCTTCGCAGGAGCACAACCCTAAATCTCCCCGAAATAATCCGATGCCAGTGGTGACTTTTTGCGGTGCGGCTTGCGGACCCAGCCGTATTTTTTCGATTTGACCAGAGTCAGGCTCGGCCATTCATTGTCCAGCCTGGAATGTTTGAGGCGGAATCCCTCACGGACATAGGCTCGCACGACTTCGGCTTTCTGCCGGCTCAGCAGTCCGGCGAGAAGCAATACAGTCCCGGCACCTGACGCAGCGGCGATTTGCGGGGCGAGGGCGACCAGCGGGCCGGCGAGGATATTGGCGATGATCAGGTCGAACGGCGCGCGCTGCTTGAGCGCCGGATGATCGAGGCCATTGCTCTGGACCAGCCGGATCTGGCTGCGGCGATTGCCCAGCGCAATCGTGTTGAGTTCGCTATTTTCTTGGGTCACCGTCACCGCGACCGGATCGATATCGCTGGCGATGATTTTTGCGTCGCGCCACAGATGGTGGGCGGCAAAGGCGAGCAGGCCGGTGCCGGTACCGACATCGGCGATATTGCGAAACCGGTGGCCGGTTTTCTTGAGCCGGTCGAGGCTTTGCAGGCATCCCATGGTGGTTTCATGATGGCCGGTGCCAAAAGCCTGTCCGGCATCGATGCATATATTGGTCAGCTTGGGATTGTCGGATGGCAGGTCGCTCGACGTATGGACGTGGAAGCGACCGGCGCGCAGCGGTTCGAGGCCCTGCTGGCTGAGCGTGACCCAATCCTCGTCGGCGAGTGACTCAACAAGCGGCTGAAATTTTGCGGCTTTGGCTGATGGGGACAGTTGCAGGAGATTTTCGATCAGCGCGGTGTCCGGCTCGGCCTGGCAATAGACGTCGATCATCCATTCGTCGGGACGACTGACATCGGTCTCGCTGGCGACAATGGTTGGCGTTGAATCGCTGGAAGAAATGAACAGGTTGTCCGCCGCCAGCGCGCGTGCTTCGGCGCGGGTGCAGGGGATCGAGACCTTCCAGGTCTCGCTCATCGGAGCGGCCGCTCAGGCATCGACATTTTCCTGTTCCAGCTTGTCACTGGCTTCCATCCATTTTGCTTCAGCCTTGTCGAGCCTGTCCTGGGTTTCCGCGCGCAGCTTCATCAACTCGGTCATCGACAGGTCGGCGTGTTTCGGGTCGGCGGACGCCGGATCGAACATCGCGCGGTCTATGGCGGAGACTTCGTCGCCTAGGACCTTCATTTCCTTTTCGGAGGCGGTGACGGTCTTGCGCAATTCGCCTTGCTGTTTGCGCCGTTCGGCGGCTGCGCGGCGTTCTTCCTTGCGGTTGCCGCCGCTGGCCTTGCCGCCCGATGACCCGGGCTGGTTCTTGCCGAGAACGAAATCGGTATAATCCTTGAGCGATCCGGCAAATTCCTCGGCCTTGCCGCTGTCGACCATCACCAGACGGTCGGCGGTCAGTTCGAGCATATGGCGGTCATGGCTCACCAGAATGACGGCGCCGCTATATTCATTGAGCGCGTGCACAAGGGCTTCGCGCGCGTCGACGTCGAGGTGGTTCGTCGGCTCATCGAGAATGAGCAGATGCGGCGCATCGCGGGTGATCATCGCCAGCGCCAGACGGGCGCGTTCGCCGCCGGACAGTTTGCCGACCAATATCGTCGCCTTGTCGCCGGAGAAACCGAAACGGCCGAGCTGTGCTCGAACGGCACCCGGTTTCGCGTCTTTCATCAGGCGGGTCATATGTTCGAGCGGGGTGTCCGAGGTATCCAGTTCCTCGACCTGATATTGGGTGAAATAGCCGACGGTCAGCTTGCCCGATTTGTTGATCGAGCCCTTTTTCGGTTCCAGCTGGCTGGCGAGCAGGCGCGCGAGCGTGGTCTTGCCGTTGCCGTTCCGTCCGAGCAACGCGGTTCGATCATCGGGATCAAGCCGCATATTGAGGCCGGAGAGAATAATATTGTCGCCATAGCCGACCGAAGCATCGTCGAGCGTGATCAAGGGCGGTTTCAGTTCCGCCGGGCTGGGGAAATGGAAGGTCAGCGAAGGATCGTCAATCGCAGCGGCAATCGGCTCCATGCGGGCGAGCGCCTTGACCCTGCTCTGCGCCTGTTTCGCGCTATGCGCCTTGGCACCCCAGCGGGACACGTAAGATTCGAGCTTCTCGCGCTGGGCGATCTGCTTTTCACGGGAAGATGCCAGCTGTGCCTGACGCTCTGCCCGCTGTTTCTCGAACGCGTCATAGCCGCCGGGATAGAGGGTGGTGGTGCCGTGCTGCAGATGGAGAATATGGTCGACCACATTGTTGAGCAGATCGCGCTCATGGCTGATCACCAATATTGTTGCCTGATAGCTGGTCAGGAAATTTTCCAGCCAGAGAGTCGCTTCGAGGTCGAGGTGGTTCGACGGCTCGTCGAGCAGCAAGACTTCAGGCTGCGAGAATAGCAGGGCGGCCAGCGCGACACGCATCCGCCAACCGCCGGAAAAACTGTCCATCGGTTGTTGCTGGGCGGCTTCGTCAAAGCCGAGGCCGATCAGGATCTTCGCCGCGCGCGCCGGAGCGCTATGCGCTTCGATCATGTTCAGCCGTTCGTGGATTTCGCCGATCCGGTGCGGGTCGGATGCGGTTTCCGCTTCCTCAAGCAGGGCTGCCCGCTCTTCATCTGCCGCAAGTACGGTGTCCAGCGGGCTGTCCTGTCCGGCGGGCGCTTCCTGGGCGATATAGCCCATGCGTGCGTCCTTGGGCATGTCGACGCTGCCGTCGTCTGGCTCGAGAAGCCCTGCGATGACCTTCATCAAGGTCGATTTGCCCGCGCCATTGCGGCCGATCATGCCGACGCGCGCGCCGGGGGGCAGCGCAGCGGTTGCGCCATCAAGGATCACAGTGCCGCCGAGGCGCACGGTTATATTGTTGAAATTAAGCATGGGGTGCCGTTAGCGGAGCTTGTTGCCTTTTGCTAGCGTCGTTAGACGGGAAAATTGTCGCGGTACATATTGCTGCCGATCGCCGTTGTTCTGGCGTCCAAGCCAGTTTTTCCGATATTTTGACAGAAAGATGGAATTGCATTTCTGCTTTGGGCAACTGCAGGAGCCAGCTACAACCATGGTTCCGAAGCTCGCCTTGCGGCTTACTAAGGGCAATTACGAATGGGCAATCGCTATCCTGAGCATCACTAAGATATTATGATCGAAAAAGAATCCGAACTCTACATCCCGAAATTCTATTGGCCATGCTGACGGAACTCTCTGGTGAGTGGCTGATATACCGCGACCTTGCGATAGCATTGGCGGCGGGCTTGCTGATCGGTGTCGAGCGCGGATGGACGATGCGCGACGAGCATAAGGGCGCCCGGGTTGCCGGAATCCGTACCTTCGGTCTGATCGCCGGCTTTGGCGGTCTGGTCGCGCTGATTGCCCAAAGCCTGAACCTGATCATGGCGGCGATCCTGCTTGCCGGTATAGTGATCATGCTGGGGTTCAGTCACGCCAGGACGATCCGCGAGCCGGACGGGCGCAGTATCACCAATTTCGTGGTGTCGCTGCTGACGCTTTGTCTCGGTCTGGTAGCGGGAACCGGTTATCCGGCGCTGGCCATGGCTGGCGCCGCGATTGTGACAGGGCTATTGTCGATGCGGTCCGAACTCCACGGGCTAATGCGCAAACTGGGTCCGACCGACATCAATGTCATGATCCGCTTCGCCCTGATCGCCCTGGCAGTTCTACCATTTCTTCCCAACCGCGATTTCGGGCCTTATGAGGCGTTCAACCTGCAACAATTGTGGTTTGTTGTCATATTGGTCACCGGCCTGTCCTTTGCCGGCTATGTCGCCAACCGGATATTTGGCGAGGCGCACGGCACGGTTGTGACCGCTGTCATCGGTGGTGCCTATAGTTCGACTGCGGTCACCGCATCGCTGGCCCAGAGATTGCGCGGCGAAGACAGCAACAGGCGTACATTGTCGGCGGGTATCGCGCTGGCCTCGGCGGTAATGTATGTCCGGGTGTTGCTGCTGACCTTCATACTCGCGCGTTTTGCTTTCCTGCCGCTGGCGATGATCCTGACACCGGCTGCGCTGGTCGCGGCGGTCATCGGTTTATTGCTGCTGCGGCGTAGTGGCGCTGCCAAGTCGGATGAGAGCGTGGAAACCCGTAATCCTGTGCGCTTGCTGCCCGCTTTCTTCTTCGCGCTGACGGTGGCGGCTATGTCACTGGCGGCGCGGTGGGCGGAGGCTGAATTCGGCACCAGCGGAATCGCCTATCTGGTTTTGATCATGGGGTCGTTCGATGTCGATGCCGCGATAATTACGCTCGGCTCATTGCCACCGGAGACAATATTGTCCGATCTTGCCGGCTTTGTGCTGGCGATGACGGTATTGGCCAATATGCTGTTCAAGACCGGCGTGGCCGGCTTTACTGCAGGCTGGAAGAAAGGGCGCTCTGCCGTCGCAGCCCTGGCCGCGAGCAGCATAATTCTCGCTATCGCCGGTCTGGTGAGTTTTATGGCGTTTGATATCCACTTTTGACGGCTGGAACTCCGGCTAGCTGTTCTGCGCCAGCCAGATCGTATGCTTAGCGCCTTTGCCATTGCTGCGGGCCGGGACCGTGTTCACATCGACCGCAAAGCCGGATTTGTGCAGGCGCGAGGTGAACTTGGTATCGCCTTCACTCGACCAGATCGCCAAAATGCCGTTGGAACGCAGCGCCTTCTTTGCCGTGGCCAGTCCGGCCATGCTGTAGAGCCGGTCATTGGCTTCATGGGTCAGTCCATCCGGTCCATTGTCGACATCAAGCAATATGGCGTCATATTCGCGATCTGCCTTGTTGATGACATCGCAGACGTCGCCGGTGGTGATGGTCACGCGGCTGTCATCCAGACATTTTTGCGACAGATCGGCCATCGGCCCGCGCGCCCATTTGACGATGTCGGGGATCAGTTCGACCACTTCGACATGCGCCTGCGGTGGCAAAACCGACAGAGCGGCGCGCAGGGTAAATCCCATGCCGTAGCCGCCAATCAATATGCGGGGATTTTTCACCCCGAGGCGTTTGCAGGTGAGGGTGGCCAGCGCTTCTTCCGATCCGCTGAGCCGGCTGTTCATCAGCTCGATGCGGCCGAGCATGATCGAATATTCGTCGCCGCCTTTGAGTTCGCGGCGGAACAGGCGGAGTTCATCGCCGCCGGGGATGGGGGCTGTGTCGAGAAGTTCGCGCTGGATCATCGCACAAAGCTCGCGCCATTGGCGTCAAGCACCGCTCCGGTCATGCTCGGAGGAGCATCGAGCGCGCAATAGCGAGCGATCGAGGCGATTTCTTCCGGCTGGGCGACGCGGCCGAGCGGGATGTCGGCGAGCAATTTATCGCCGCCGCGGCTTTCCAGATAATCTTCCGCCATGCCGGTCATGGTGAAACCCGGGCAGATGGCGAAGGCGAGTATTTCGTCTTTCGCGTATGCCCTTGCGATGGTCTTGGTCATTGCGACCATGCCGGCTTTTGACGCCGCATAATGCCAGTGATCGGGGCTGTCGCCGCGATAGGCGGCGCGGCTGGCTATATTAATGATCCGGCCCGGCTCGTCGCGCTCCTGAAAATGCAGGACGGCCAGGCGGCAGAGTTCGGCTGAGGCGGTCAGGTTGATGGTCATCGTCCGGTTCCAGCTTTCCAGCCAGTCATCACTTGCGATCGGATTGGGTTCGAACAGGCCGGCATTATTGATCAAAACGTCGACGTGACCATCGAGCCGGTCCAGCGCCTCTTCCCAAAGCCGATCAGCGGCGCCTTCCTGAGAAAAATCAGCCGCGAGCAGGCCATTTTCGCCTGTCGTGCTCTGGCCAATGAGCGAAACATTGTCCCGATCCACCGATTCGACGATGGCTTTGCCTATGCCGCGGCTGGCTCCGGTCACCAATATATGGGTTTTTATCTTGCTCATGCCGGATTGATTAGAGCCACTCGGTCCGCGCGTCCATGGATGATGCAGATTTCATGATTTGCATCCCGATCGCAAATATATGCACTAATAAAATGTCTAAATAGAGCGCATCCGGTTTGCATGATACGTGGTTTTCGCTAAGGGAATGGTTCGATTTCAAAGACTCCGGCATGACCCGGAGAGATTGTTCAGGGGAATATAATGTCCGGCGTATCAGGTTCAGCATCGAACAGACCGCTTTCACCGCATTTGCAGGTGTATAAATGGGGGCCGCATATGCTGGTGTCCATTCTCCATCGGGTGACCGGTGACGGCATGGCGCTTGTCGGCGTGCCGCTGCTGGTCTGGTGGCTTTATGCCATTGCTGCCGGTCCGGAGAGCTATGACTATTTCCTCAGCTGGTTCGACTGGTACTATATTGGCTATATCGTTCTGGTCGGCATGAGCTTCGCCTTTTTCGAGCATATGTATAGCGGGCTGCGCCATTTCGTTCTGGACGCTGGTGCCGGATATGAGCTTCAGACCAACAAAATGTGGTCGATCGCCGTGCCTCTGGCCGCGATCCTCACCACCGGCGCGATGTGGCTCTACATCGTGTCCAAGAATATTTTATAGATTAGGAATCGGAACATGGGTTCAGGAACCAATATCGGCCGGGTACGCGGCCTCGGATCGGCGCAAGAAGGCGCGCATCACTGGATAGTGCAGCGGGTCACCGCGGTCAGCAATTTGCTGCTGGTCCTGTGGCTGGTCTTTTCGCTCGTCCGGCTGCCGCAATATGGGCATGAGCTGATGATCGAATGGCTGTCCTCGCCGCTGGTCGCCGTTCCGATGATCCTGATGCTGGTCAGCATCTTCTGGCATCTGCGTATCGGACTGCAAGTCCTGATCGAGGATTATGTCCCGGATCATGGCGTAAAATTCGGCCTGATCGTCCTGCTCAACTTTTTCGCCATCGGCGGCGCGGCACTGGGAATTTTCTCGGTCGCGAAAATAGCCTTTACCGGAGTGGCCGCATAATGACTGATACTTCCACCCAGCCTGCTTACAAGATTATCGATCACACCTATGACACCGTTGTTGTCGGTGCCGGTGGCTCCGGCCTGCGCGCCACCATGGGCGCAGCGGAATCCGGCCTGAAGACGGCCTGCATCACCAAGGTGTTCCCGACTCGTTCGCACACGGTTGCGGCGCAGGGCGGCATTGCCGCTTCGCTCGGCAACAATACGCCCGATCACTGGCAATGGCATATGTATGACACGGTCAAGGGCTCCGACTGGCTCGGTGACCAGGACGCAATTGAATATCTGGTGCGCGAAGCACCGCAGGCGGTTTACGAACTGGAACATGCTGGCGTGCCATTCTCGCGCAACGAAGACGGCACGATCTACCAGCGTCCGTTCGGCGGCCATATGCAGAATATGGGCGAGGGGCCTCCGGTCCAGCGCACCTGTGCTGCGGCCGACCGTACCGGCCATGCAATGCTGCACGCGCTCTATCAGCAGAGCCTGAAATATGACGCGGATTTCTTCATCGAATATTTCGCCATCGACCTGATCATGGAAGAGGGCGCCAATGGACCGGAATGCCGGGGTGTGATCGCCCTGTGCCTCGAAGACGGTTCGATCCACCGTTTCCGCAGCCACGCCGTGGTGCTGGCAACGGGCGGTTCCGGCCGCTGCTATTTCAGCGCGACCTCTGCCCATACCTGCACCGGTGACGGCGGCGGCATGGTGCTGCGCGCGGGTCTGCCACTGCAGGATATGGAATTTGTCCAGTTCCACCCGACCGGCATTTACGGCGCGGGCGTGCTGATTACCGAAGGCGCACGCGGCGAGGGCGGTTATCTGACCAACAGCGAAGGCGAGCGTTTCATGGAACGCTATGCGCCGAGCGCCAAGGATCTGGCCAGCCGCGATGTTGTCTCGCGCTGCATGGCTACCGAAATCCGCGAAGGCCGCGGCGTCGGACCGGAGAAGGATCATATCTATCTCCACCTCGACCATGTCGCGCCAGAAGTGCTGGCCGAACGTCTGCCGGGTATCACCGAAACCGGCAAGATTTTCGCCAACGTCGACCTGACTCGCGAAGCGCTGCCAGTGGTGCCGACGGTTCATTATAATATGGGCGGCATACCCTGCAACTATCACGGCGAAGTGATCAATCCGACTGCGGATGATCCGGACGCGATTGTCCCGGGGCTTTACTCCGTTGGCGAAGCGGCCTGTGTTTCGGTGCACGGCGCAAACCGTCTGGGTTCCAACTCGCTGATCGATCTGGTGGTCTTTGGCCGTGCAACCGGTCTGCGGCTCAAGGAAAAGCTGGTGCCGAACGCGTCGCACAAGCCACTGCCGGAGGGCTCGGCCGATCTGGCGCTCGAACGGCTAGACCATTTCCGCAATGCCAAGGGTTCGATTCCAACTGCGGACCTGCGCCTCGAAATGCAGAAAACGATGCAGGCGCATGCCGCGGTGTTCCGGGACAATGATTTGCTCAGCCAAGGCGTTGCAGCAATGGACAAGGTCAACGCCAAGCTCGCCGATATCGGCGTCACCGATCGCTCGCTGATCTGGAATACTGATCTGGTTGAAACACTCGAGCTCGACAATCTGATGTCGCAGGCAATGGTCACGATGAAGGCGGCCGCCAACCGCAAGGAAAGCCGCGGCGCGCACATGCAGGAAGATTATCCGGATCGCGACGACGCAAACTGGATGAAACACACCGTCATCACCTTCGAAGGCTGGGGCGGCAAGGGCGGCAAGAGCGACATCAGCTACCGTCCGGTGCATGATTATACGCTGACCGACGAAGCGACCTATGTGGAGCCGAAGAAGCGGGTTTATTGAGCCTGGGCGGAGTGTGAACATCGAGTGATGACCGTCGCCCCAGCGCAGGCTGGGGCCCAACCCGGTCATGCGTGCGGGACGGCTGTTTCCTCACCGCACCATTGGATTGGGTGCCAGCCTGCGCTGGCATGACGGGCTGGAACTGTTAAATATTCTTCGCAAATCCTTCCAACCACTTCCCGCCACCGTCCAATCCCGATAGAAGCAACCCAATGCTTGCGCCCATGCTCCCTTCCTTTCTGCTCGTGGCCCTGCTGGTCGAACTGACTCCCGGTCCGAACATGGGATGGCTGGCTTTGCTCAGCGCCAGCGAGGGCAGGCGGGCTGGCTTTGCCGCTACCGCCGGCATTGGTCTGGGGCTTGCCATTATTGCTGCCGCATCGGCCCTGGGGCTGGCGCAACTGGCGCAGGCTTCGCCGGTGATATTCGACCTGCTGCGCTATGCCGGAGCGGCGTTTCTGCTGTGGCTGGCTTGGGAGGCATGGGGTGAGCGACGGGAAGTCTCGCCGTCCGCTTTTCAAAAAAACGGCTCGGCGGCCAAATATTTCCGTCGCGGGTTGATCATCAACCTGCTCAATCCAAAAGCCGCTTTGTTCTTTATCGCAATACTGCCGGTCCACGTTGTCGCAAATGACTCTGTTGCCATCCAGACGGCGCAGCTTTCGATAGCCTATGTCGCGATCGCCACATCGATCCATATCACCATCGTATTACTCGCGGGCCGCGCGCATGTCTGGCTCACCACCGGTCCTTATGCACAACTGGTGCGGCGCGGATTTGCCGTCATGCTGGCCGCTATCGCGATATGGTTTTTTGTTGATACATTTTAACAGGACCAGGAGGGGCACGTGATGCGGTGGAGTACGCTGGCCAAAATCGACCACATATATATATCCTGATCTAGGACACCGAAGGCGGAGGCATGCAACCTTGGCTGACCGCCATCCCCTTCAAAAAACTGCGCCGCGCAAATCCGGCGGACAATGCCTGTTCGTAGCGTTCCCTGGCCGCATTGGAACCGGATACCTCACGGACTATGCCGCGAAAGGGAATGAAGCCGCCCAATATGCCGCCGGCAACCCGGCTGACACCGCGTTCGCGCTTTTCGGCGCGCGAAAGCCGGGTGTCTTCGTTGACGTCGGGGCCAAGCATCGGTCGAAGACTGGCTATTTCGGTGGTGATGGCGCGGCAGCCGCTGATGCCGGTAAGGTCATAAGGCGCTTTCTGGATTTCCAGCAAACGCGGAGGAATCCTGTCCCGTTTCAGATTCAGGTCTTTGGCCGGCTGCGTCACCGCGTCCTCGACATGATTGACCATCGGCCGTTCAACATTCGGCGGTGTTGCCCGTAAAGGTTGGCCGGCCAGTGACAAGGTCGCCAGTCCGAACACAGCAATATATCTGGCTGACGCCATGATATTTCTCCCTTGTTGCCCCCAAGGTTGATTTACGGTCGGGCGGGTGCCTTGCATCCCCGTTGCAGGCCGACGCCTTTCAGGAAACCGCGCCTGACGGTGCCCGCATAGATCGCGATATTATAACGCCGCCGCTCGGCATTCGCGCCGGTAACCTCGCCGATAATTCCACCGAACGGGATGATCGAGCCGATGGCGCTGCCCGCTACCCGGGCAGCCGTTTCCTCGCGTTTCTTGCCCAGGCTCTTGTCGACCGTTTCATTCACGTCGGGGCCGAGCACTGCATTGAGCTCGCGGATCTCGGCGATGATTGCGGCACAGCCGCGCAAACCATCGAGCGAATAAGGGTCGTCCTGGATATCCAGCAGTTTCTGCGGGACTTCCTTGCCGTCAAACGGCTCGGTGACCTTGTTGCCCGCGGCTTCCAGTGTCGAATCCTGCTGCGCGCCGTTTTGCGCCAGCACAGCCGTTCCCGGAATGCTGACGGCCAGTAACAGGCAGGCAAATTTACTTATATTTCTCATTTCAATCCCCTGACCGCGCCGGTTATCGAAATCTCAGATTGTCGCGGTTCAATTGATCTACCGCCGTGACGCCCATTAGTTTCATGTCGCGTTCGATTTCAGCTTGCAGCAAAGAAAGGATTCGCTCAACCCCCACCTGTCCGGCAGCGGCAAGGGCGTAAAGATAAAGCCTCCCGCCCGAGCAGGCCTTGGCCCCGACGCTGAGCGCTTTCAGAACATGGCTGCCACGGGTGATGCCGCCGTCGCAAATCACGTCGAGCTTGTCACCGACGGCATCGCAAATCTCGGCAAGCTGGTCGAACGGCGCGCGGCTGCCGTCGAGTTGCCGACCGCCATGGTTGGACACCATGATCGCGGTGGCGCCGATATCGACCGCGCGCTTGGCGTCGGCGACCGACATGATGCCTTTCAGGCAGAATTCCCCATCCCAGTCTTTTGCGATCTCTTCTGCCATCGCCCAGTCGAGCGACTGATCGAGCATGTTGGTGAAATAATCGGCAACGGAATTGGGGACGCTGCTCCCTTCGGACACATGGTCTTTCAGGTTGGACAACTCGAACTTCTCGCGGAACATATAGTTCAGACCCCAGGCCGGTTTCGCGGCATAGCTCCAGAAACTGGTCGGAGTAATCCGGGGCGGGCTGGTGAAGCCGGAGCGCAGACAGCGCTCGCGATTGCCGCCGACAATCGTGTCGACCGTCAGCGTCAGCGCATCGAACTTCGCTGCCTTGCAACGCTCGACCATCGACCGGTTGAGGTCCTTGTCCTTGTGCACATAGAGCTGGAACATTTTCGAGGTGCTGATGCTTTTGCCGATCTCCTCGATACTCACCGTGCCGAGCGAGGAAATGCCGAAAAATGTCCCGAACTTCTCGGCGGCGCGGGCGACGGCATGCTCGCCCTGCCAATGAAACAGGCGTTGAAGCGCGGTTGGCGAGAGGAACAGAGGCATGGCCAGTTTCTGCCCCATCACCGTCGTGCTCATGTCGATATTTTCCACGCCGGTGAGAACATTGGGCACCAGATCGCAGCGTTCATAGGCTTGGGTGTTGCGCCGGCGGGTGACTTCATCGTCTGCCGCGCCATCGATATAGTCAAATATCGGAAAAGGCAGGCGTCTTTTGGCGAGCGCGCGGAAGTCGTTCACATTGTGGCAATCCGAGATATTCATAACGGCCTTTCGATTGGACGCACGTGCGCGTCAACTCGTCGTAAGAGAGGGAGTGATCTTGCGAGGGAGTTTAGACGATCACACGCGTGTCGCAAGCAACCTTTATTGCGGTGGGAGAGGGAGAAATTATGACAGAGATACCAGAAGGCCAAAGCGGTTCAGGAAAGCCGGAGCGATCGCCCGGTCAGAAATTCCTGATGGTTTTGGTTATGGGATTCTTGCTGACGATACCGTTATTCGCCACCTGGCTACTGGTGTACGACCGGCAAAGCCAGAGCGAGACGGCACAGCAATCGATTGTATCGGGATGGGGCGGCGAACAGGTGTTTACCGGACCAAAACTGGTGCTGCCTTATAGCGTTGCGGTCGAGGAAATTGTCGAGCAGAATGGCAAGAGCGTCACTCGCACCAACATCGTGCAACGCGAATTATTTCTGGCACCGGAAAAGGTGACGCTGGACAGCGCGCTTAAAACCCAGACCAAGAAGCGCGCGATATATGAAGTCGTGGTCTACGATACCAATGTCAGCGGATCGGCGGTGTTCAAATTGCCCGATGACTTCGAACGCAACGGGATCGCAAAGTCGGATATTGATTTTACGCGGGCGGAGGAGCGCTTCGGATTGTCCGATGCGCGCGGGCTGGCGGGCGACAATAAAGTGACTGTGGACGGAGAAGAGCTGACGCTTAAACCCGGAAGAGGGCTCGGCGAAACCGGAAATAGCGGTTTTTATGCCTGGGTTGATGCCAGCGGCTTGATCGACGGAGCTATGGCGGCGGATTTTGCCGTTCGCTTCAAGGGCAACGAGAGCCTGACCATCGCGCCGCATGCCGGTCTGACCGAATGGACGGTCCAGTCAAAATGGCCGCACCCCAGTTTTACGGGAAGTTTCCTGCCGGAAACGGAGGAAACCGAGGTCACGGCCAAGGGTTTTGAGGCAAAATATGTTATCACGAATCTGGCTCTCGGCACCTCGCTGGTTTCAATGCAGCCGGGGCAGCAGGTCTATCCCGGATCGTCCTTGCCGGTAGTGCAGTTTGAGTCGAGTGGTGGTAATGTTGCGGCCAGCGCGACGGTCAATCTGATCCAGCCGGTTGATCTCTACGGTCAGGTGGACCGGGCTGCAAAATACGGCTTTCTGATCATCGGCTTCACATTCGTCGCGTTTCTGCTGTTCGATCTGATCGGCGGCGTGCGAATCTCGTCAGTGCAATATATACTGATCGGTGCGGCGCTGGTGTTGTTCTTCGTGCTGCTGCTGGCCTTTGCCGAGATAATCGGTTTTGCGCTGGCGTTCGTTGCCGCCTCGGCAGCAACGATCGGCCTGATCACCGCTTATTCGGCTTCGGTATTGTCGAGCTGGCGAAGGGCCGGACTGGTCGGTGGATTGCTCGCAGGTCTCTATGGCGCGATCTATATCCTGCTCAGCTTGCAGGCTTATTCACTGCTGATCGGATCGCTGCTGATATTTGCGGCACTGGCCGGGGTGATGTTCGTTACCCGAAGGCTTGACTGGTCCAGCAGTCTGAACCGGGTCAAGTCTTAGCATATAGACGGGCTCCGGCGTGGTGCCGGAGCCCGTAATTTCTAGACCGCGCCTCGTGCGAACGTATCGCAGGAAGAAGGATCACCCGTCTGCAATCCCTTGCGTAGCCAGGCCATGCGCTGTTCGGACGATCCGTGAGTGAACATGCTCTCAACCGGTTGCTGACCAGCGCCACGCATCAGCGTATCGTCGCCGATGGCATGGGCCGCGTTCAGGCCTTCCTCGACATCGCCGGGTTCCATGCGGTCGGCATTTTGCGCCGCCCAGACACCGGCATAACAGTCCGCCTGCAATTCCATCCGTACCTGCAGCGCATTGCCTTCGGTCTTGCTCGCCGTGCGCTGGGCGTTGCGCACCTGATCGGCGACACCGGTCAGATTCTGGATATGATGACCGACTTCGTGCGCAATCACATAGGCTTGGGCGAAATCGCCCTTGGCGCCCATGCGGGTGGACATTTCGCGGAAGAAACTGGTGTCGAGATAGACGCCCTGATCCGCGGGGCAATAAAAAGGTCCCATCGCCGCTTGTGCAGCACCGCAGCCTGATTGCCCGGACTGGTCATAAAAGGTGAGGGTGGTCGGCTTGTAGCGTTGGCCCTGTTGCTGGAACAGTTTTGCCCAGGTCTGTTCGGTCGAGGCAAGCACCTGACAGGCAAAAAGTTCCTCCTGTGTGTCACAGGCGACATTCGCGCCGGAGCTTTCCGAATTGAAGCCGCCCGAGCCTGTATCGCCGGCCAGTTGCAGGCCGCTGCCGCTGAAATAGAGGAAAGCAGCCGCCGCGCCGCCAATCAGCAATATCGTCCCGCAGCCCATTTTCCGCCCGAGCAACATCGGCAGAAAACTCAGGAGCAGTCCCAGGCCTCCGCCGCCACCACCGCCAATACCCCGGCCGCCACCGCGGCCCTGATCGCGAACATTTTTGCTGGGGTCCAGATCGTCTAAACGCATTACTTGTCTCCTCGTACAATCCCAAATCGCCTGATTCCAAAAAAAGCGCAAGCGCCGCTGATTTCTTTTACAAAAGCATTGCAGTCCGGAGCGACTGTTTTAAGGTCGCGGCAAAGGAGAATTTACATGTTTCTAAAGGGTAAGACCGCACTGATTACCGGCAGCACTTCGGGCATCGGTGGCGGCTATGCGAAGGCGCTCGCAGCAGAAGGCGCAGCAGTGATGATCAACGGCTTCGGCGACGCAGGTGAGATCGAGTCCCTGCGTCAGGAACTGGAATCGCTCAGCGGCACAAAGGCTGTCTATAGCAACGCCGACATGACCAAGCCGGAAGAAATCCGGAAAATGTGTGCCGACTGTGCAGAGCAATTGGGCGCGGTCGACATATTGATCAACAATGCCGGCATTCAGTTTGTCTCTCCCGTGGATGAATTCCCGGAGGAGAAATGGAACGCGGTGATGGACATCATCATGAACAGCGCCTTCCACACCACCAAGGCGGTGCTACCGGGAATGAAGGAGAAGGGCTGGGGACGGATCATCAACACCGGTTCTATGCACAGCAAGGTCGCGAGCCCTTATAAATCCGCTTATAATGCGGCGAAGCACGCAATCGACGGCTTCGGCAAGACCGTTGCCCTGGAAGTCGCGACGAACGGGATCACGGTTAACACCATCTCGCCGGGCTATACCTGGACGCCGCTGGTCGAGGGGCAGATTCCCAATACGATGGAAGTACGCGGGCTGACGCGCGAGCAGGTGATCAACGATGTCCTGCTGGCGCCGCAACCGACCAAGGAATTCGTCCAGATCGACCAGATTGCCGCGCTGGCGATTTTTCTGTGTAAGGATGAGGCGCGGTCGATCACCGGCGCGAATATTTCGATCGACGGGGGCTGGACGGCGCAGTGATTGCGGTCCTGCTTTTGCTGACTGCAGCCGCCGGGGAAGTGCCGGTCGCGCAAGCCTGGCGCGAGCGGGCCACTGCTGCCGATATGGAACGACTGGAACGGTGGGAAGAGGCGCTGGAGATCGGCCGATCAGGCGTAATCGGTGCGGGAGAAGGCGCTGTACTGGCTGCTCGTTCTCCCCTTTTTGAAACCGATGCGGCCCTGGCTGGCAGCGAGATTCCGCAAGGCCTCTACAATTGTTCGATCACAAAGCTGGACGGCGATGCCGGTGGCGGGCTGCCCTATATCGCTTATCCGGCGTTCAAATGCCGGGTCGTGGATCAGAACGGCCGCAAGCATTTTACCAAATTGACCGGATCTCAGCGCACCATAGGCTGGATCGACAAAGCGGCTGGAGACCATTCAATATATCTCGGTTCGCTGATCTACCATTATGAAAATGCCCTGGTGCCTTATGGTCAGACTGCGAAACGCGATCAGGCGGCGGTTGTCCAGCGCATCGGATCCAAACACTGGCGGATGATATTTCCGTTTCCCGCCTATGAGAGCAAGGTCGACGTGATGGAGTTGACGCCAGCGGAATGAAATTTTGGGCCTGACAAGCCTTCTGCTTGCGATTAGGCTGGGATGGAAAACTAGAAAATGGGGATGGATATGCGGAATTTTACAAAGCTCGGATTGATGGCGGCGGTTTCGATGCTGGCGTCCGTCCCGGTACAGGCTGACAGTCTGAAGGACGCCATTGCTGCGGACATGCCGTCGCTGATGGATATTTATCGCGATCTGCACAGCAATCCCGAACTGAGCGGTGAAGAAGTCCGCACCGCCGCAAAACTGGCCGCCGAAGCGCGGCGTCTTGGCTATACCGTCACCGAAAAAGTTGGCGGCACCGGCGTGGTCGCGGTCATGGAAAATGGCGAGGGGCCAACGGTGATGCTGCGCGCCGATATGGACGGCCTGCCGCTTGAGGAAAAAACCGGGCTGGCTTTCGCATCCAAAGTGCAGGCGAAAACCCGGCAGGGCAATGACACTTTCGTGATGCACGCTTGCGGCCATGACACGCATATGACCGGCTGGGTCGCCACCGCCCGGCAACTGGCCGCGCGCAAGGCGGAATGGTCCGGCACTTTGGTGATGATCCTGCAACCGGCCGAGGAAACAGGCGAGGGCGCCATGGCGATGCTTGAGGACGGTCTCTACACCCGTTTTCCCAAACCCGATTATGCTCTGGCCTTCCATGATGCTGCTGGCGCCCCCGCCGGATATATCGGCTATGCGCCCGGCTTCGCTCTGGCCAATGTCGACAGCGTCGATATCCAGGTCAAGGGTGTTGGCGGCCATGGTGCCTATCCGCATACAACCAAGGACCCGGTCGTGCTGGCCAGCCGGATTGTCGGTTCCCTGCAAACGCTGGTGAGCCGCGAGATTGATCCGCAGGACCCGGCGGTTGTGACCGTCGGCAGTTTTCAAGCCGGTTCCAAGCATAATATCATTTCGGATGAAGCGCTGCTGCTGATCACCGTGCGCAGCTATGGCGATGCAACGCGGGCCAAGCTGCTCGACGGCATCAAGCGGATTGCACGTGGCGAGGCGATTGCGGCAGGAATACCCGAGGACCGGATGCCGGTAGTAACCTTGCGCGAGGCAGAATTCACACCCGCGACTTATAATAGTCCCGAATTTTCTATCGAAATGGCAAAGCTGTTCGAAACCCGCTTCGGCAAGGATCGCGTCGTTCAGTCAAAACCGGTCATGGGTGGCGAGGATTTCAGCCGCTACCGCCGCGCCGACGAAAATATCAAGAGCATGATCTTCTGGGTCGGTGGTGTGCCGATGGCCGAATATCAGGCATCGGTGGTGGACGGGACAAAATTGCCGTCGCTGCACAGTCCTTTCTGGGCACCCGACGCGGAAACGGTGATCACGACCGGCGCCGAGGCGCTGACCGCGGCAACCTTGCAGATCATGAAGAAATAAATGGGTTGGCGGTGGCTCGTCCTTTTGTCGCTGGCAATGTCCGGCACATCGGTCGCCGCGCAGCCGTCTGTCGGAACTGGCCCGGGCTATTTCGAAGGGCGCTGGGCCTTCCTCGATGAAGACTGCAAGGCGTCCACCAACTGGACGATGATATCCGGCGGCAATTTCGTTTCCGAGGACTTGGTCGGGACTTGGACGTGGCAGGGAGGCGAGCTGGTTTTGAGCCTCAACGATCTTGCCGTTGATGAGGAAACTGGCGAGGTGGGAGGGCGTTTCCGGATGGATGGTCCCGTCAATATCGTCGATCAGGATCGATTTGATTTTACCATCGCTCCGGACGTTTACCGGATGCAGCGTTGCCCCGGATAAGTAATCGCTATTGCGAATAAGTTGCAATATATTGATCGATAAATCCGATTGTCCCGAATTAAAAAATTAGATGGATTGGCGTTGCCTGGAGGCGTAGTCTTTGCGCAATCCGATTCCTGAAATCGGTATAAATTCAATCACGCCATTAGGAGAAGACCATGGGACTTGCGGGAAGCAAAACCGAACAGAATTTGAAAGATGCCTTTGCCGGAGAAAGCCAGGCCAACCGTCGTTATCTCTATTTCGCCCAGAAGGCCGACATCGAAGGCTATAACGATGTTGCAGCCGTTTTCCGGTCCACCGCAGAAGGCGAAACCGGCCACGCGCACGGTCATCTAGAGTTTCTTGAAGAAGTCGGTGATCCGGCAACCGGCGAACCCATTGGTCCCACCGCCGACAATCTGAAATCGGCAATCGCGGGCGAAACCCACGAATATACCGATATGTATCCAGGCATGGCGAAATCGGCCCGCGAAGAAGGCTTTGACGAAATTGCCGACTGGTTCGAAACGCTTGCCAAGGCGGAAAAGAGCCATGCTGGCAAATTCCAGAAAACCCTGGAAACGATGGACGCTTGAGCGCTTCATCCAAAAGATTGTAATGTCGCCGCCTGTTTCTTCCGGAAGGGTGGCGACACAATCTTTCCATTTGTAGATTCGGCCTCCGGGCGACGGGAAGCATATCATGACTGAAGGTAGCTTGGGTGCGCCGGTGCGGCATCCGATTCCATGGCAGGAAGAATCCTACTATGACGAAGAGGCGCTCGATCAGGAAATGCGCCGGGTGTTCGATATATGCCATGGTTGCCGCCGTTGCTTCAATCTGTGCGACAGCTTCCCGCAACTCTTCGATCTGATTGACGAAAGCCCGAATGAGGAAGTCGAGGATCTGAGCGCTGGCGATATCAAGAATGTCGTCGAGGCCTGCACGCTTTGCGACATGTGCTTCATGGTAAAATGCCCCTATGTTCCGCCGCATGAATTTGATCTCGATTTCCCGCACCTGATGCTCCGCCACCGGGCGGTTGAAAACCGCAAGGGCAAGACCGGGTTTGTCGACAAGCAGCTCGCCGAAATCGATCGCAATGCCAAGCTGGCCGGAACATTTTCCGATGCTGCCAACTGGGCAACCAAACAAGAGAACGGACTGACCAGAGGTGTGCTGGAGCGCGTGGCCGGCATCGACAAGCGCGCGCATCTGCCGGAATTTGAGAATGTGCCGCTGAGTTACAAGCATGTCGGTCACGGGCCGGTAGCCAACGCGGATGCTCCAGCCTTCGGCCGAAAAGTGGCGATTTACGCCACCTGCTATGGCAATTTCAACGACCAGACAGCCGGCAAGGCTGCACTCAATGTGCTGTCCCACAATGGCGTGCAGACGCGAGTGGAATATCCCGCTTGCTGCGGGATGCCGAAACTGGAAAATGGTGATTTGCCTGCGGTGGCCTCGTCCGCCGAGGAGGTTGCTGCCTTTTTCGAGCCGATTATCGACGAAGGCTATGACGTCGTTGCCCTGACGCCGAGCTGTGCGCTGATGATGAAATTCGAATGGCCGCTGATCCTGCCGGACAATGCGGCTGTCGCCAAGCTCGCCAAGGCGACGCGTGATCTGAGCGAATATGTCGTCGAGATTGCCGCAGACAAGGGTCTCGTCCCGATAGAGCCAATGGACGCAAAAATCGGCATCCATTTTGCCTGCCACAGCCGTGCCCAGAATATGGGGCCGAAAGCGATGCAGATGCTGAAGCTGATTCCGGAAGCCAAGCCGTCGATCACCGAACGCTGCTCTGGTCACGGTGGTAAATGGGGAATTTTCAACGAAAATTTCGACAAGGCGGTCAAGGTCGGTCGACCAGCCGCGCGGGCGGTAGCGAAAGGCGATCCGGACTATATGGTCAGTGAATGTCCACTGGCCGGTCCGCATCTCAAGCAGATCATGGAGAGCGGTGGTCAGCAGAATGTGCCTGAGCGGATCGGTCATCCGATAGAATTGCTCGCCAAGGCTTATGGTTTCTGATGCTTCGCTTCGCCGGCATATGCCGGACAGACAGATCAGATATTTGAGGATAAAATATGCCCCGCGATACCCATCAGATTACCAATGAAGACATTATCTCGCTTGAGGATTACGAGCTGATCCGCAAGGACAAGCGTCAGGAGTCGATCCTGCGCAAGAAATTCCGGCGGATCGCGATCGGACCTTATGCGACGATCCAGTTCGAAAGCTGGGAGAGCATGTGGTTGCAGATCCAGGAGATGCTGCGCATCGAAAAGGGCGGGGAAGAGCAACTGGTTGACGAGCTGGCCGCCTATAATCCGATGGTGCCGAATGGATCGGAATTTACCGGGACCCTGATGTTCGAGATTGACGAGGAAGAACGCCGCACCGCTTTCCTCAAGACCTTAGGCGGCGTCGACCGGCATATTCATCTTATCATCGGTGACGAGAAGGTTACTGCCGAGCCGGAGCAGGATATCGACCGCACCCGGGCTGATGGCAAAGCCAGCGCTGTGCAATTTGTCCATTTTCCGCTTACCCGTGAGCAGGCCGATAAATGGAAAAGCATGGATGGGCAGGTGATGGTTCAGATCGATCACCCCAATTATGGTCATGCCGCGATTATCAGCGATGAATGTCGCCGCGATATGGCCCGGGACCTCGACTAGTCTTCGTCGGTGTCAACAGGGTCCGGCCCGCTGCTGCTGTTGCGTTCGATCGGATTCTGGAGACTTCCCAATTCACCTGGCCGGCGGCTGCCTGACGAGGGCTCGTTGCTGCCGCCGGATGACCGGCTTGTCGATCTCTTGTCGTCCGGCTGATATTGAAGGCTGGCGTTATTGTCTTCGTCCCAGGGCTGTTCTTCGCTGCCGCTGCCCGCAACCGTCATCGGCTCTCCGAAGACAAAATTGTCGTCGTCGGCTTCTTCGGTTTCGTCGTCTTCCCAGCTGTCATCCGATATTTGCGTGACGGGCCGGATCATTTCCTGCACCTCGGCCTGGACGGGCTGGACTTTCTGCGGTTCCTCCGACGGCGTGATAAAATAGATCACCATTCCGGTGGAAGCGACAAGCAAGATGGATTCTTTGAGCATAGCAGGCACCAATTTCTTTCAAATTCCCTTAAGGAAATAGCCGGATGCGGTTAAGAAATATTTACCCAAGCGTAGCGGGGCAAAACGGCGACGGGGGCGCGCAACGCCATTTGATCGGAATTGATCGTTTGCGCTGAATGTTACAACAAATGTCAATGCAGCTTGAAATTATGTAAATAAATTTACATAGGGGCCGCATGACAGTCCAGAAACTTTTTGCCGGTGCGGCCATCAAGCGGCTTCGCCGCAGCGCTGCAATGACCCAGGTTGCGCTCGCCGAGGCACTCGATATCTCGCCCAGCTATCTCAATCTGATTGAACGCAACCAGCGACCGCTGAGCGCCCGCCTGATGCTGCTGCTGGCGGAAAGATTCGACTTTGATCCACGGCAATTGATCGCGGCTGAACCGGGTGGCGGCATTGATGCGATCCGCCAGCGCCTCGCGAATCCTCTGTTTGAAGACCTGTCCATCGATCGATCGGAACTGGAAGAATGGCTGATCGCGTCGCCCAATACGGCGGAAGCCTTTGTCCGTCTTTTTGACAATCGCAAGACAGGCGACGAGACAGGGGAGAGCAATGCGCCCGACCCGATCCAGGCCGTCCGCCGCGAAATTGAACGCTGGCGCAACCATTTCGCCGATCTCGATTCCATAGCCGAGCAACTTGCCGATGAACTGCGGCTTGGCGCCGGCGATCTCTATGGTGCGATAACCGAGCGCCTGCGGGTCAAGCATCAGCTGATGATCCGTATCTTGCCGGAAACCGTACTGCCCGACAAGTTGCGCCGACTGGACCTTCACGCCCGGCAATTGCAGCTTTCCGAAATGCTAGACCCGGCTTCCCGTACGTTCCAGGCCGCGCTGCTGCTAGGCCAGATCGAGGCGAAGGGTGAAATAGATGCGCTGGCGGCGGGAGGAAAGTTTACCGACCGCGCGGCGGAGAAACTGTTCCGGCGTCACTTGTCCGGCTATTTTGCTGCTGCGTTGATGATGCCTTACGGCCGTTTTCTGAAAGCGTGCGAACAAAGTGGCTATCGGATTCAGCTTCTCCAGCGCCGCTTCGGTGCCGGTTTCGAGCAGGTCGCCCATCGTCTGACCACTTTGCAGCGCGTCGGCTCGCGTGGCCTGCCGTTTTTCATGGTCCGGATCGACCGGTCCGGCATGATCTCGAAACGCTATGCCGGAGCCAGCAACGCGCCGCTGGTGGAAAGCGCCCATCGCTGTCCGCTGTGGGATATCCACCGCGTATTCGAACAGCCGTCGGAAATACGGTCTCAACTGGTGGCTCTGGAAGACGGCTCGACATGGTTCACCCTGTCGCGAGCGGTTCAGGGCATTGGATCCGGCGCCGGTGGGCATACACCTGCCTTTGCCATCGGACTTGGGGTTTCCGCAGATGTTGCTTCCTCGCTCCATTATGCGCGCGGCAAGGATCTGAGCATCGAGCAAGCGGATGCGATTGGTTTGGGTTGCTCTGCCTGTACCCGGCCGCAATGTTCCCAGCGGTCAGCGCCACCGCGCAGCCGGGCGCTTAAATTTGACGAGCGGGAACGCGGTCTGACGCCATTTGATTTCGTCAATGATTAGGCCCTGAGCCCCGGAAAACAGCCTGATACCTGCATTTACCATGTTGCGTGACTGTCGGTATATTGAACAATATTGACGAAATAGAGCGGCTGCGCGCATTTTATTCTGTAAAATTTACCGACAGATAACGAATTCTCCTTATGGCCGAATATGTCCAAGGAAAGACGGCGCGCGATATGATCCGATTGTTCAAACATTATATTCCATACCCGGTCATTTTTCTGGGCTTGATCGATTTCGTGCTGTTGCTGTCAGCGGCGGAAGTCGGCTGGATATTGCGCGCCCATCAGATCGAAATGGCGGTCGGCTCTGTCTTTGACCGTCCGGGACCGATATTCAGTTTTGCCTTTGCCCTGCAACTGGCGCTGATTGCGGTTGGTGTTTACGGACCAGAAGCTCTGCAATCACTCCGTTTTGCCGCCGCCCGTATCCTGGTGGCAATTTCTCTGGGCGTGATTTTTCTGTCTTTGCTGGCATTTGCGTTGCCCGGTATCACGCTTTGGCGCTCCAATTCCCTCTATGCGATGATATTGGCCATCGCTTTTCTAATGGTGGTCCGCATTTTGCTCGGTACCATGCTCGACAGCGACATTTTCAAACGGCGCCTGCTCATTCTGGGCGCCGGTCCGCGCGCCGGCCGTATTGCCGCGCTCGAAAAACGCCCCGAATGCGGCTTCATCATTGCCGGTTATGTCGCGATGAACGAAGGCGCGAGCCTGATCGACAGCGCGATACGCCGTCAGGATATCGTCAATTTGCCACAGCATGTGATCGATCTCGAGGTGAGCGAAGTCGTGCTGGCGCTCGAGGAGCGCCGCAATGCGCTACCCGTTGCCGATCTGCTGACGATCAAGACGACCGGCGTTCACGTCAATGACTTGTCGAGCTTTCTCGAACGCGAAACCGGACGCGTCGATCTGGATAGCGTGAACCCGAGCTGGTTCATTTTCTCTGACGGTTTTTCGTCGGGGCGCAGGCTGTCGACCACATTCAAGCGGGGCTTCGATATATTCCTGAGCTTCCTGTTGCTGCTTCTGACGGGACCGGTGATTTTGCTGTTCGCGCTGCTTATCAGGCTGGAAAGCCGCGGCGGTTCCTTTTTCATGCAGGAACGTGTCGGGCTTTACGGCCAGAAGTTCAACATCCTGAAACTCCGCTCGATGCGCGCTGATGCGGAGCCGAATGGCAAGGCGATATGGGCGAGCGAGAACGACCCCCGGATCACCCGTATCGGCAACTTCATCCGCAAGGTTCGTATCGACGAACTGCCCCAGGCCTGGAGCGTATTGAAAGGCGAAATGAGCTTTGTCGGCCCCCGTCCCGAACGGCCGCAATTTGTCGACGATCTGCAAACGCAAATGCCTTATTATGCCGAGCGACATATCGTCAAACCGGGGATCACTGGCTGGGCCCAGATCAATTATCCCTACGGAGCGTCGACCGAAGACTCCCGGCACAAGCTGGAATATGATCTCTATTATGCCAAAAATTATACGCCCTTTCTGGATCTGCTGATCATCTTGCAGACCATAAGGGTCGTATTGTGGCCAGAGGGAGCGCGCTGAAATGGTGTCGCTTCTCGATTATATCAGCATATTCGGACATGGTATCGCCGCCGCCCTTTTTGGCGCGCTGGCGATCTGGCAATTCCAGCGCAAGGTTGACCGCAATAACAAGCAGATCTGGCTGATCATTGCGATCGCGCTGACCAGCTTCTGGGCGCTTTCGATCGCTGTCGAGGGATATTTGTCACCGATTTCCCGATTTGCAGAAACCCTGCGCAATTTTGGCTGGCTGGGCTTCATGTTCATTCTGCTGCAGGCCGGGGAAGGGCGCGATGAACCGAAGACGGTCAATAGCATTTACGCCGCACTGGCCTTTGTGCTGGTCGGCCAGATGCTGGTCGATTCGCTGATTCCCGCATTTTCAGGAAGTCCGCGTCTGGAAGGCGTAACCCTTTATACGTCTTTGGTGTTGCGGATGATTTTCGCCGTCGGGGCGTTGGTGCTGGTTCACAATCTCTATTCGATTTCAGCGCCGGAAACGCGTTGGGGCATCCGGCTGCCAATGGCCGCGCTGGCCGCGATCTGGACCTTTGATCTCAATCTGTACACGATCACCTATCTGACCCAGAGTACACCGTTGGAACTGCACGCGATGCGCGGTCCGATGATGGCGGTGATTGCGCCGATCCTGGCCTTGGCATCGTTGCGGAATACCGAATGGGATCTGAAGCTTTCTCGCAGCGTCGCGTTCCGTTCGCTGTCGCTGGTCGCCATCGGCAGCTATCTGCTGATGATGGTCGTGATCGCGACGGCGCTGCAAATCGTTGGTGGCGACTATGCGCGCCTGGCCCAGATCAGCTTCCTGTTCGGTGCGACCATCGGTGCCTTGCTGCTGCTCCCGTCCGGCCGTTTTCGCGCTTGGCTGAAGGTCAAACTCGCCAAAAATTTCTTCCAGCACCGTTATGATTACCGGTCGGAGTGGATTCGTTTTACCGATACCATCGGCCGTCCCGGCGCGGATAGCGCCCCATTCCACGAAAGGGTGATCAAGGCGATCGCCGACATAACCGAATCGCCAGCTGGCATATTGCTGGTGCCTGACGAGGCCGGCCAGTTGGTGTTGCAATCGCGATGGAACTGGTCGTCGATCGAAGTCCCGGCGCGCGCGTGCACGGGAAAGACGATTCCTTTTTTCGAACGGACCAGTCATATCGTCGAATTTGATACGCTGCGCGCCGGTCAGGACAAGAAGTGCGATGCCGCCGCCATCCCCGACTGGATGAGCAAGGATGAGCGGGCATGGGTGGCGGTTCCGCTGGTGCATTTCGATCGGCTTGCCGGTTTGATGCTGCTTGCGCGCCCGCGGATCGACCGCAAGCTGGACTGGGAAGATCTGGATATGCTCCGCGTGGTCGGCCGTCAGGTGGCTAGCTATCTGGCCGAATCGCGCAGTCAGGAATCCCTATCCGAAGCCCAACGATTTGATGAATTCAACCGCCGGATGGCGTTCATCATGCATGATATCAAAAATCTAGTCAGCCAGCTCAGCCTGTTGGCGCGCAATGCCAAGCGCCATGCCGATAATCCAGAGTTCCAGGCGGATATGATCGAAACCTTGCAGGATTCGGCCGACAAGATGAATGGTCTGCTGGAACGGTTGTCTCAGCATAACAAGAGCAATCCGGAAGAGCCGAAGTCGGTCAAGGTGGCCGATCTGATCCGATCGATCATCGAGAAGAAGCGGCTGTTGCATAGTCTGGAAAGCAGCCATGTCGATGATCTGACGATTTTCGCAGATCCTGCCCGGGTTGAACAGATCTTGGGCCATTTGATCCAGAATGCGATTGATGCCAGCACGAACGACCAGCCGATAACCATCAACGCGCGGCGCCGGGACCTCAGCGTGGCAATTGAAGTATGTGATCAGGGCACAGGCATGTCAGCCGAGTTTGTACGCAGCCAGCTTTTCAAGCCATTTTCGTCCAGCAAACAGGGCGGGTTTGGAATCGGTGCCTATGAAGCCCGCGAGCTGGCGCGAGCGATGAACGGGCGCCTGGAGGTAGAGAGCACGGAAGGCGTAGGCAGTCGCTTCACGCTGCTGCTGCCGCTCGCCAAACATTTACCGAAAGAAATTTCAGCAGACGAAAGGGCCGCATGATGCCGGACAAAGAGCAACCGAAAAAAGAGAAGCTGCTGATAGTCGAAGACGATCCCGGTCTGCAGAAGCAGCTGAAATGGGCCTATGATGATTTCGAGGTCATCATAGCCGGTGACCGTGAAACCGCGATTGAAAAACTGCGCTCCGAAGAGCCGGATGTCGTGACGCTTGACCTTGGCCTGCCACCTGATCCAGATGGCACCACCGAAGGCTTCGCGACCATGGAGGCGATATTGAGCCTGAAGCCCGATACCAAGGTCATCGTCGCTTCCGGCCATGGCGAAAAAGCCAGCGCCTTGCGGGCTATCTCCGGCGGGGCATGGGATTTTTATCAGAAACCGGTCGACATCGACGAGCTGGGTCTGATTGTCCGGCGCGCCTTTCATGTGCGCAACCTCGAACAGGAGAATGCCAGCCTTGCGGCAAAGGGCAGTGACGAGGGATATATATTGGGCGAGATTATCACCGGTGCGCCCGAAATGCTGAAAGTGGCTCAGATGGTCGAACGCGTGGCCAACACCAATGCTTCGGTAATGCTGTTGGGCGCCAGCGGGACCGGCAAGGAATTGCTCGCCAAGGGCCTGCATGATGCTAGCGATCGTCGTGACAAGGCCTTTGTCGCAATCAATTGCGCGGCCATTCCCGAGAACTTGCTGGAATCCGAATTGTTCGGTCATGAAAAAGGCGCGTTTACCGGTGCGATCAAGACAACCGAGGGAAAGATCGAACAGGCTGATGGCGGTACGCTGTTTCTGGACGAAGTCGGCGATATCCCGCTTCCGCTGCAAGTGAAATTGCTGCGCTTTCTACAGGAGAGGGTGATCGAGCGGATCGGTGGACGCAAGGCCATTGCCGTCGATACGCGCATCGTTTGTGCGACCCATCAGAATCTGGAAAAGATGATCAAGGACAATGCCTTCCGCGAAGATCTCTATTATCGGCTTGCCGAAATCGTGATCAAGATCCCGCCTCTGTCCGGACGCTCGGGTGACGCCAGCCTGCTGGCGCGGCATTTTCAGAAGAAATTTGCCGCCGAGATCAATCCGGCGGTGAAAGGTCTGGCGCCCGATGCGCTGGCAGCGCTCGAAGCCTGGCACTGGCCGGGCAATGTCCGCGAACTGGAAAACCGGATCAAGCGCGCGGTGATCATGGCCGATGGCAAGATGATCAGTGCCAATGATCTTGATCTGGAAGTGGATGAGGATGCGGCAACCGATCTGCTGAACCTGAAAGCGGCACGCGAAGCGGCTGACCGCTCGGCGATCCTTCGCGCGATTTCCCAGACCAGCGGCAATATTTCCAACGCGGCCAAATTGCTGGGGATCAGTCGCCCGACTCTCTATGATCTGCTCAAACAATATAAGTTGCAGCAAGCCAGCTGAACCATGGTGACGGATTTTATCCAGAAACTGCGCTTGGGCAGCAAGCCGGTGATTTTGGCGGCTGCGCTAGCGGTGGCCATGGTCGGCCTCCCTACTGCCATCTATGGCGCCAGCGAAGGCAATGAAGAAGCGCGGGAAGCGTTCGCCAAGGCCGAGCAGTTTCGGGCCAAGCGCGATATACGGTCGGCGCGGATCGAATTGATGAATGCGATCAAGGCCGATCCGGAATGGATTGATGCGCGGGTGGCGCAAGCCGAGGTCTTGCTGGGTCTCAGGGACGGAGCCGGCGCCGAGGCAGAGCTGGACTGGGCGGTGCAACTGGGGCTCGACCCCGCCGCGGTCCGGCATCTCTATGGCCACGCCTATTCCTTGCAGGGCGAGGCGCAAAAGGCGCGGGATCAGCTGCTGACCAACGATATTCCACTGAAGAATCAAGGCTATGCCGCGCGGATTATGGGCAAGGTTGCCTTGCAAATGGGTGATGAGCAGCTGGCTGGTGCCGCCTATAACCGGGCGATGGAACTGGATGGGCAAAATCCCGATCTGTGGGTTGATATTGCCCGCTTCCGGTCACGGGCCGGGGATCAGGCCGGAGCGACCAATGCGGTTGACGAAGCCGTGAAGCTGGACCCTGCCAATATCCGGGCGCTGCAATATCGCGGCGAGTTGTTGCGCTTCCAGTTCGGACTGGGGGCCGCTTTGCCCTGGTTCGAGCGGGCGCTGGAGCTTGACCCCAATGATGTGCCTCTGCTGACGGAATATGCGGCAACGCTGGGTGATATGGGCCGGATGACCGATATGCTGGTGGTTGCGCGCAAGATCATTGCGCTGGACGGAAAGAATCCGCGTGCATTCTTCATGCAGGCGGTTCTCGCCGCCCGGGCCGGCAAATATAATCTGGCGCGACGGTTGATGCAACAAACCGGCGGGTTGATCGATAATGTCCCGGCGGTGTTGCTGGTGCAGGGCATCATCGAACATGCCGAAGGCAATCACAATGCGGCTGTCGACAAGTTTCAACGTCTGGTCTCGATCCAGCCGAACAACCGGCAGGCACAAAACCTGCTGGCGCGGTCGCTCTATCTTGCGGGCAGTGCGGCTGATGCAGTGGACGTGCTCAAACCGCAGGTCAATCGGAGCGGAGCCGCCCCTTACGCCTTGTGGCTGGCGGGCCGCGCGCTGGAATCGATTGACGAGCGCGGTCAGGCCGCCGGCATAATGAATCGCGCCGCTATCCATGATTTTGGCCGGGAGAGCGCCTTCATGGCGGCAGCCCCGCTGAGCGTGCTGCGCGCCGAGGCGCAACGCAATCCGAACGATGCGCGGGTGGTCGTGCCCTATATTCGCGCGCTCTACACCGCCGGTGACTATGATGCCGCCTTTGCCGAGGCCAAACGGCTGCAGCAGGGCAATCGCGGAGCGAGCGCAGCGCATATACTGGTCGCCGATGTTGCCGCGACCATGGGCAATTATGACGAGGCACTCGATGCGCTCGAACAGGCCCGCAGCATCCGCTTCTCCGAACCGGTGATGCTACGTCTGGTCGAGGTGTTGCGCGCCAAAGGAGAGATGCAGCAAGCGGGCGAGGATCTCGCGCAATATCTCAACCATAATCCCAGCAGTATCGCAGGATTGCGCTGGATGGCCTATGCCCATCTCGAAACCGAGAGCTGGGCGGTCGCAGCCCATATTCTGGAAAATCTGCGCAAGAGGATCGGCGACAATGATGCCTTGATCATGGCCGGACTGACGCAGGCTTATACCGGTCTGGGGCAGACCGAAAAGGCCATTGCCGCGGGCCGGATCGCCTATCGCGTGCAGCCATCAAGCCCGGTGGTAACGCATCTTTACGGTCTGGCTTTGCTGGCGGACAATGCTCGTCAAAAGGACGCCATCAGCCTGCTCAAGAAGGCAGTGGCGATCATGCCGGGCAATCCGGTCTATCGGAAAAGTCTGCGGCGTGCCTATGCAGCGCAACGCGCCGACCGGGGCAAAGTCAAAAGTTGAAGGCCGTTCAGGCGTCGCTTTTTAAGAGATCATCAATCGACAAATCCAGCCGCTTCATCTGACGCTCGACCGGCGGCCAGATATTCTTGATGAAATCTTCTCTCTGGGCAAGGCGCAGACGGTTTTTGGCGCCAGCCGCGACGAACATGCCGACGCCGCGTTTCACCGTGACCAGCCCGTCCTCCTGAAAACCCTGATAGGCTTTGGCAACGGTCAGCGGGTTGGCGCCCTGTTCGGCGGCAAAGACGCGGACAGACGGTAACATATCGCCTTCGTTATAATCTCCATCCAATATGGACTCGGAGATAATGTCCCGCAATTTCAGATAGACAGGTTTGCTTGAATTGTTCATGCTGCTGCACTGCCATAATACAGCGAAGCGGGCAAGGTGTAAGTTCCGCCTTTTCCGCCATTTAGTAGCGGATGAAACGATCTATTCTACTGGTGGCGGGGCCCATTTCGACAATATGTCGCCCAGTTCCGGCCTGGACCGCTCGGTCGGTTCGTCGGCGCAGGTCCCGAAATAGAAAAATCCGGCAATTTTTTCCGGTGCCTGGCCGAACAGGTCTCGGACGTCATCGTTAAATGCCGGCCAGCCAGTTATCCAGCTGCCAACAAAACCCATGGAATGGCCCGCGTGCAGCATGTTCATGGCGAAAGCGCCGCAGCTTAATTCCTGTTCCCAGAGCGGGATCTTGGTTGATTCTACCGGTGACGACATCAACACGAGCAAAGTCGGTGCATGACAGGCCATGGATTCCAGCGACTCCAGCTCCATGCGCCCCGCTTCCGGCCTTTGTTTCAAATATCCGCTATGGATTCCTTGCGCGAGCCGCGTGCGCTGGTCATCTCCGACCGATATCACACGCCACGGCGCCAGCTTTCCATGATCGGGTGTGCGCATGGCGATGGAGACCATTTCCTCGATCTGCGCATCGCTGGGGCCAGGGGCTAACATGTCGCGCGGTCGTCCGGACCGGCGGGAAGGCAGATAAGCGGCAAGGCTGCTCAGGTCGTTGAATTTATTTTCGCTCATTCTGTCCACTTTGGAAGTGATGGTCCGGATTGCAAGCGGATTTCCCGATAAAACCAGTCACGCTTGTAACAATGTGCTTCACTTGCGCAATTTTTTCATTAGGGTGCGGGGCAACCGGGCTGCCTTGGTCAGCCCAGACCAGAATATCGGGGAGTTAGTATATGTCGGGTGGTTACGCTGAATCAGGTGATGCGCGGGGAACATTCCTCGGCCATCCCAAGGGTCTTTTCGTTCTGTTTTTTGCAGAAATGTGGGAACGTTTTTCCTATTACGGCATGCGTGCGCTGCTTATTTTCTATCTGGTTCAGCACTGGATGTACTCGGATAGCGAAGCCGGCGTAATCTATGGCGCCTATACCGCTCTGGTTTATATCACACCGGTAATCGGGGGATATCTGGCTGACCGCTATCTCGGGCAACGCAAAGCGGTTGCTTTTGGCGCTCTGCTTCTCACCTTTGGCCATTTTCTGATGGCATTTGAAGGTGACGGTGCTGGTCAGGCTGATCCGGCTATTAACATCTTCTGGCTGGCACTTGCTTTCATCATCGTTGGCTCGGGCTTCCTGAAAGCCAATATATCGGTGATCGTTGGGCAGCTTTATACACGCACCGACATCCGTCGCGACCCGGCCTATACGATTTTCTACATGGGCATTAATTTGGGCGCTGCGGCGGGTGCGATTATCGCAGGCTGGCTGGGCCAGACTTACGGATGGTCCTACGGCTTTGGTGCTGCAGGTATCGGAATGCTGCTTGGTCTCGTGGTGTTTATCTGGGGAAAACCGTTGCTGGTCGGTCGCGGCGAAGCGAATGATCCAGCTCGTCTCGAAAGAAAAGTCGGCGGCATAAAATTTGAATGGCTGCTCTATATTCTCAGCTTCGCAACTGTAGGCCTTGTATGGATATTGATTCAGTATCAGGCATTGGTCGGCTCCTTGTTGGGAATAGCGGGAGCGATACTGGTTATTTATGTTCTTTACACAGCGGTTGCCAAACTGGCTCCCGAGGACCGCGACCGGATATTTGCCGCGATGTTCCTGATTTTTGGTTCGATCCTTTTCTGGGCCCTGTTCGAGCAGGCCGGTTCTTCGCTGAACCTGTTTACGGATCGCAGCGTTGACCGGAATATCCTGGGTATCGAAGTCCCGGCGTCTGTATTCCAGTCAATTAACGCAATCTACATTGTCCTGCTGGCTCCGGTATTCGCCCTGCTTTGGACGATGCTTGCGCGCAAGGGGCTGGAACCTTCAGCACCGGCCAAATTTGGTCTGGGCTTGATTCAGCTTGGCGCAGGCTTCCTCGTCCTGGTCGCCGGCGCACTGGCTGCGGGAACCGGAAACCTTACGCCGGTCCTGTTTATCTTTCTCATCTATCTGCTGCATACGACCGGTGAGCTTTGCCTGTCTCCGGTTGGTTTGAGCGCGATGAATCGCCTGGCTCCGTCGCATATGGCGAGCCTGATCATGGGCACCTGGTTCTTTGCATCTGCCACCGGTAATTTCGCTGCCGGATTGATCGCATCCGCCGTCGGTGCGGAAGGTGCCGGCCCCGAACGGGTTCTGGAGGTCTATTCCACTGTGGGCTGGGTTGCGGTTGGTGTCGGTGTCGGTGTCATCGTGATCTCGCCTCTCATCAAGAGGCTGATGCATCTCGATACGCTTGGTGACGACAATGTCGGTGACGATCTGGAGGGCCAGTCGGAATTTGGTGACCCACAATCCGCCGGCATCCATCCTACGACAAAACCATAAGACTAAGGGGCTTTCTATGAATTATCGGGTTTTGCTGGCGCTGCTTGCTGGCGGATCGCTGTTGGCTGGCTGCACCGCCAACGCAGCGGACACAAATTCGGCTAGCGCGGCGACGCCGACGAAATCGAGCAAGCCCGCGAAGGTCGCATTCCCGTCGACCTACAGCGCCTATCCTTCGACTCCGACTGCCATCACCGGCGTGACGATCTATGACGGTGAAGGTGGCCGGATCGACAATGGCACGGTGTTCATGGCGGGCGGGAAAATCTCGTCTGTCGGCGGGCCCGAAACGGCAATCCCTGCGGATGCGACAATATTGGATGGCTCGGGCAAATATGTCACGCCGGGCATCATCGATGTGCATAGCCATCTTGGCGACTATCCAACCCCGAGCGTGTCTGCCCATAGCGACGGCAATGAAGCGACCTCGCCGGTGACTCCGGAAGTCTGGGCGGAACATAGCGTCTGGCCACAGGACCCCGGTTTTTCACGGGCGATGGCCAATGGCGGTATCACTGCGTTGCAGATCCTTCCCGGTTCGGCCAATCTTTTCGGTGGCCGCTCGGTAACGCTCAAGAATGTCCCTGCGCGAACTGTGCAGGCGATGAAATTCCCAGGCGCGCCATATGGCATGAAAATGGCCTGCGGAGAAAACCCCAAGCGCGTTTATGGCAGCCGCAACCGGATGCCATCGACCCGCATGGGCAATCTGGCGCTGAACCGGCAGACCTGGATCGATGCGCAGGATTATCGTGACAAGCGCGATGCCGGAAAGACCCAGAAACGCGATCTCGGCAAGGAAACACTGGCCGGTGTGCTGGATGGCGATATTCTCGTCCACAACCACTGCTACCGCGCCGACGAGCTTGCCCAGATCATCGATATGTCGAAGGAGTTCGGCTATAAAGTAACCGCGTTTCATCATGCAGTCGAAAGCTACAAGATTGCCGATATTCTGGCAAAAGAGGAAATCTGTTCCGCCGTATGGGCTGACTGGTGGGGTTTCAAGATGGAAGCCTATGACGCAATCCCGGAAAATGCGGCGCTGTTGCAAAAGGCCGGGGCTTGCGTGATCGTCCATAGCGATGATGAAAACCAGATCCAGCGACTCAATCAGGAAGCGGCCAAGGCACTCGCCGATGGCCGGGCGATGGGCATAGACATTAGCGACGCTCAGGCGATCCGCTGGATCACGCTTAATCCGGCAAAGGCGATGGGCATTGATGAAATGACCGGCAGTCTGAAGCCCGGCAAGATGGCCGATCTGGTTCTCTGGAACGGCAACCCGCTCAGCGTATATGCACGGCCCGAAAAGGTCTGGATCGACGGGGCGCTGATGTTCGACAGTGGCGATGCGAAACGCCGTCCCGTCAGTGATTTTGAACTCGGCCAGCCTGGTGAAGGAGACGTGAAATGAAGCATTTTACCCTATTGCTTGCCTCCGCTGCGGCCCTGATCGCTGCTCCTCTTGCCGCGCAGACTACTGCGATTACCGGCGGCAAGGTTGTGATTGGCGACGGCAGCGCGCCGATTGAAGGCGGCACAGTGCTGATCCGCAATGACCGCGTTGTCGCTGCCGGTGCCAATGTGTATATTCCCGCCGATGCGCGTCGCATTGACGCGACCGGAAAATGGGTGACGCCGGGGATATTTGCCGGGTTTAGCCGTGTCGGTCTGGTCGAGGTCGGTGCGGTCACCCAAACCAATGACATGAACGCCAGCAAGTCGCCTTTCTCGGCCGCGCTCGATGTTCAATATGCGATCAACCCCTTTGCTTCGGCGGTTGCGGTAAACCGCGCCGCGGGGGTGACACGCGCCGTCGTTTCACCCAGCACAGCCAACTCGATATTTGGCGGGTTTGGCGCGATTGTCGATCTCGGGCAGGATGAAAATCCGGTCACCAGAGCGCGGGCGTTCCAATTTGTCGAACTGGGCGAAACCGGCCACCGCCGGGCAGGGGGCAGCCGTTCGGCCTCTCATATCTATTTCCGCGCCCTACTGGACGAAGCGCGCACCTATGCGCGCAATCCGGCGGCGTTTGACAGCGATCTGCTCAAGGCATCGGATGCAAAGGCGCTGCTGCCCGTCATCAACGGCAGCACCAAATTGCTGGTCCATGTCGAAAGCGCCAATGACATTCTGAAAGTGCTCGACCTGCGCAAGGATTTTCCGGCGCTTAAAATGGTGTTGGTCGGTGTCAATGAAGGCTGGCGTGTCGCCAATCATATCGCCGCCGCCGGTGTGCCGGTTCTGGCGTCAGCGCTCAGCGATCTGCCCTACGGCTTTGAGGATCTGGCTTCGACCCAGTCCAATATCGGGCGGATGAAGGATGCCGGGGTCAAGGTTGCCATCGGCATGATCAACGACCGCGATGCGCATCAACTGCGCTATTCCGTGCAATATGCCGGCAATCTGGTTGCGCTCAACAAGGTGCCGCGCGCTACCGGGTTGAGCTGGGACGAAGCTTTTGCCGCGATCAGTTCCGTACCTGCGGAGATCATGGATATGGGCGGGCAGCTTGGTTCGCTCAAGGCCGGTCGACAGGCCGATGTCGTGATCTGGACCGGTGATCCGCTGGAGCTATCGACCCAAGTGGAGAAGGTGATTATCGACGGTGTCGACCAGTCTCTGAGCAATCGTCAGATGCGTCTACGGGATCGTTATAGCAATCCCGCTCCGGGCGATTTGCCAAAGGCTTATGACCACTAGAAGCTAGAGCCGTACCATCGACATCATCCTGTCGCCATAGCGGAGGCCTGCCGTACCACCGACAGGCGCAGCTTTTTCCAGTTCGTCGAGATCCGCTTCGGTCAGTTTGATTTCGACGGCGGCCATACTGTCTTCCAGCGTTGCCCGTCTTTTCGAGCCGGGGATCGGCACGATAAAATCGCCCTGGGCCAGCAGCCAGGCAAGGGCAATCTGAGCGGGCGAACAGTGGTGCCGTCCGGCGACTTCTTTGACCACATCGACCAGTTTCATATTCACAGCGAAATTTTCTTCCGAATAGCGCGGATCATTGCGACGATAATCATCTTCGGGCAGATCGTCGCGGCTGCTGATCTGGCCGGTCAGGAAGCCGCGGCCCAGCGGGCTATAGGGTACAAAGCCGATGCCAAGGTCCTGACAGACCGGCAGGATATCTTCCTCGACGCCGCGCTCCCACAGGGAATATTCCGACTGCAATGCTGCAATCGGATGGGTTGCATGGGCTTTTTTCAGTGTTGCGGCTCCGGCTTCGGACAGGCCGAGATAGCGGACCTTGCCCTCCTTCACGAGTTCGGCCATCGCGCCGACCGTTTCCTCGATTGGGACATTGGGGTCGACGCGGTGCTGGTAGAAGAGGTCGATGGTTTCGACGCCGAGCCGGCGCAAAGATCCTTCGCAGGCCCTCCGCACATTGGCCGGACTGGAGTCGACACCGCTTACTTGCCCGTCGTTTATAGCAAAGCCGAACTTGGTAGCGATGATCAGCCGGTCGCGCCGGCCGCTGATTGCCTGACCGAGCAATTCTTCATTGATATGCGGGCCGTAAACTTCGGCGGTATCAAAAAAGGTGACGCCCAGTTCGATCGCGCGGTCAATGGTCGCCAGGCTCTCGGCCCTGCTCGCCATACCGTACATACCCTTGCCAATCCCGGCCATCGGCATGCAGCCGAGGCCAAGAGCGGAGACTTCCAGTTCCGGTCCGAGCTTGCGATATTTCATGTCAAATCTCCTTCGCTTCTGGCGATTGTAGCGGTCACGCTCATGTCGGCGCTAACATTGGCGACGGTCCGCATGATATCAGGAAAGGTCTCGATCGCCAAAAGGAGAACCAGCGGCTCGATGGGTATGCCCATGGCGATGCAAATCGGCGCGATCGACGTAATGAAGCTGATCGAGCCGGGCAGGCTGACAGCGCCCATGGTGGTGATGGCTGCCACGACCACGCCAATAGCGAGAACGCCAATCGACAATTCTATCCCCATCAGATGGGCGATATATATCGCGACGGCCAGGTTCATGCAGGGGCCGGTGGCGCGGAACAGCGCGACCGCAATCGGCAGTACGACATCGGCCGAACGATCACCCACGCCCATGGCCTTGACGCCGTTGACCATCGCCGGCAGCGAGGCGAGCGAGCTTTGGGTGGATATTGCTACTGCTTGCGCCCGTGCGGAGGCCTTGAAAAAGGCGACCGGGCCGCGGCGCGCACCGACATAGGTCAGGACATAGCTGAATATCCAGACCAACGCGCCAATGCTGCTGACGATGAGAACATAGTGCAGCAATGCCCCGAACGCCGCCAGTCCCGCGTTGGCACCCACACCGAGCGCCAGAGCAAAAACACCGAGCGGAGCCAGCGCCAACACCCACTGGATCAGGATCAGCAGCGCGTTCGCCAGCGCATTGAAAAACTGGTCGAGCATCACTCGTTGTGCATCGGGCAGACGGGTGATCGCGAAGGCGAAGGCCAGCGCGAATATCATCAGCGGCAGGACCGCATCTTCTGCCGCCGCCGCAATGGCATTGGTCGGGATCAGAGCGCGCAGGAATTCGCTGAATGGCGGTACGTCTCCTGGTGGTGCCGCACTGCCCAGTGCAGAGCGCAGAGCCGCTGCTGCGTCACCATTGAGCGGGAAGAGTTCGAGCAATGCCGGCGTTACCAGTGCGGCCATCGCGGAAGAACACCAGAGAATGAATATCATGAATGCGATCGCGCGGGCGGTCATCCGCCCGGCGCGGGCCATCGATGCTGCCTTGCCGATGCCGACGATGAGCAGGGTAAAGACAAGCGGGATCACCGTCATGCGCAAGGCGTTGAGCCACATATTGCCGACGACATCGGCGGCTTCGACCAACAGCGCGCTTTGAGGGCCGACAAACAGCCCGATCAATATGCCGAGAATCAGGGCAACCAGTATGATCAGCGCTTTTTTCAATGGTCTGCCCCTTTGTCTTCTCCGAGCAGACCATCAACCATGACGGGCCGGTGCTGGCAAGGGGCGATTATGTGTAATTTCTGCTATCGCTTTCATTCGCTCTTGGTCTCCAGCCGGTCCATCGGCTAGAGACAGGCGTAACGGGCGCGACGATGGTGGGACATAAGTAGATATGACAAAGAAGTTTTTCGGTACCGACGGGATACGCGGCCTGACCAACAAACATCCGATGACGGCAGAGATCGCCATGAAAGTGGGGCAGGCGGCCGGTCGCCATTTTCAGCGCGGCGATCATCGTCACCGGGTTGTCATCGGCAAGGATACCAGACTGTCCGGCTATATGATGGAAAATGCTCTGGTCGCCGGCTTTACCAGTGTCGGCATGGATGTCGTGCAGGTCGGACCATTGCCGACACCTGCTGTGGCTCTGCTCACCCGTTCGATGCGCGCCGATCTCGGGGTGATGATATCGGCCAGTCACAATGCCTATTTCGACAATGGCATTAAATTATTCGGTCCGGACGGGTTCAAGCTCTCCGACGAGGACGAATTCAAGATCGAGGCCTATCTCGAAGAAGATGCCAAACTGGCAATGCCAGCAGATATTGGGCGGGCCAGACGCTATGAAGATGCACGTGGACGCTATATTCATGCGGTCAAAATGTCCTTGCCGGAGCATATCCGGCTCGACGGGCTCAAGATTGTCTGTGATTGTGCCAACGGTGCCGCCTATCAGGTTGCCCCTTCCGCATTCTGGGAACTGGGTGCCGAAGTTGTGCCGCTAGGTATCAATCCCAATGGACTGAACATAAACGACAAATGCGGTTCTACGGATGTTGCGATATTGCAGGAAACGGTGGTTTCGTCCGGAGCACATATCGGCATAGCGCTGGACGGCGATGCGGATCGCCTGATCGTCGTGGATGAAAAAGGGCAAGTGGTTGACGGCGATCAGCTGATGGCCCTGATCGGGTCGAGCTGGAGCCGCAATGGGCTGCTGCGTGGAGACGGGATTGTCGCCACCGTAATGTCCAACCTCGGGCTGGAGCGATTTCTGAACAGCCAGAATCTGGATCTGGTGCGCGCGAAAGTCGGCGATCGCTATGTTCTGGAAGAGATGAAAAAGGGCGGTTACAATGTCGGTGGCGAGCAATCGGGCCATATGATCTTGCTCGACCATGGTACCACCGGTGACGGCACTGTCGCTGCCTTGCAGGTGCTCGGCGAGCTGGTCGAGAGCGGCAAGCCGGCAAGCGAATTACTGCATCTTTTCGATCCGGTCCCGCAATTGCTCAAGAATGTTCGCTATAGCGAGGGTCAGCCGCTGGAGAGCGAGAAGGTCAAGGCCGTGATCGCCGAGGCGGAGAAGGAACTGGAAGGCTGCGGTCGGCTAGTGATCCGTAAATCGGGAACCGAACCGCTGATCCGGGTGATGGCGGAAGGTGATGACGAGGCACAGGTCCATGCAGTGGTCGACCGGATTTGTGCGGTGGTAGAGGAGGTTGCTGGCTGATGCTGGCAATGCGTCCCGATTGTGAAAGCTGTGGCAAGGATTTGCCGGCCGAGCAGGCTGGAGCATTGATCTGCAGTTTCGAATGCACATTTTGTGGCAGGTGCAATGACGAAAAGCTGCACAATATCTGCCCCAATTGCGGCGGTGCGCTGACACAAAGGCCGACCCGGTCAGTGGCGCTGCTGGCCAAATATCCGGCTTCGACTGAACGGAAATATAGATCATGATGAGTTTTCTCGATGCAATGGATGCCAGAACCATCGTGGTTCTCGGTCTGATCCTGCCACTCCTGTTTTCGCTGCTTTTGTTTTTCTTCGCACGCGGATTTTTTCGTCGGTTCTGGCTTCCTATCCTGTTGATCGTCGGTGCCTTGGAATGGTTTCTGATCGTGCAAGTCGGGCCCTTGTTCCTGTGACCGGAAATTGTCCGCGAATATTGTCCATCGCCGGTTCGGATAGCGGTGGCGGCGCCGGCATTCAGGCGGATATCAAGACCATCACCATGCTCGGCGGGCACGCGATGACCGCGATCACCGCGATTACCGCGCAGAACACGCTTGGCGTTCAAGCCGTCCACCAGGTGCCGACCGCGATGATTTTGCAGCAGATTGAATCCGTCGTCAGCGACATTGGCGTCGACGCCGTCAAGATCGGGATGATCGGAAGCGCCGAAGCGGCCCGGGCGGTGGCGGATTATCTGGAGAAACTGAGCATCGCCATTGTCTTCGATCCGGTAATGATCGCGACCAGCGGCAGTGCGCTGGCGGATAGCGATACGATCGCGGCCTTCGACAGGCTGATGGACATTGCATCGGTGGTTACGCCCAATTTGCCGGAACTGGAGGCGCTGGGCGGCAAGGACGAGATATTGAGCCACGGTTGCCATCTGGTGATCAAGGGTGGTCACGGAGAGGGTTCTGTGGTCGTTGACGAGCTTTATGCACCCGGCGGCTTGATCAGACGGATCGAGGGCAAGAGGCTGGATACGAATGAAACCCACGGCACCGGTTGCACCTTTGCCAGCGCGCTGGCTTGCGGGCTGGGCAGCGGGCTGGAACTGAACGCGGCATTCGAACGGGCGATCTCCTTCACCCGCATCGCGATACTGGAAGCACCGGGTCTTGGCGAAGGCAGCGGTCCGCTCGGCCACCAGTTTGTTGCCGACTTTCAGGATGAGCAGCGATGATCGCTGGCGTCGACGAGGTGGGCAGGGGACCGCTGGCCGGTCCCGTTGTCGCTGCCGCTGTCATTCTGCCTGATAATCACAGCATTGCGGGACTGGACGACAGCAAGAAACTGACCGCGAAAAAACGCGCGCGGTTCGAACTGGAAATCATGGAATGTGCCCGTTTTTCGGTGGCCCAATGTTCCGAGGCCGAGATTGACGAAATCAATATATTGCAGGCGACCATGCTGGCGATGACGCGGGCGGTGGAAGGGCTGGGTGCGGTGCCCGCTCATATACTGGTCGATGGTAATCGCTTGCCCAAATGGGGCTATTCAGCAGAAGCGGTGATTGGCGGGGATGCTCTTCATCCCTGTATTTCTGCCGCTTCCATAATCGCCAAGGAGTTTCGAGACCGGCTGATGATCGCCGCCGCAGAGCAATATCCGCAATATGGCTGGGAACGGAACAAGGGCTATGGCACGGCGGAGCATCTGGCGGCACTCAGGCAATATGGGCCGACGCCGCTGCACCGCAGGAGCTTTGCGCCGGTATCCCAGATGGAATTGATCTAGGCTTCAACCTTCGCTGGCTTCGGAGCAATCTTGCGTTCTGCCAGAACCCATTCGCCGCTTTCGCTTTTGATATATTTGGGCTGGCGGGTGACATTCCAGACCAGACCCATTTTCTCCAGCAGCAGCAGGACATAGCCCGCGATGTCGATCTCCCACCAGGCCATGCCCTGAAAGCTTGCCCGGGGGTGCTTGTGGTGATTGTTGTGCCAGCCTTCGCCGAAAGTCAGCAGCGAGAACAGAAAGCTGTTCTTCGATGTGCCGACACCTTTGGTGTGCCGCTGTGACCCGACAACATGAGCGTAGCTGGAAATCCCCAGCGTGATCTGCAGGACGACGAATGTCCGGAAATAGCCGCCGATCAGGATCGTGCCGATGACATGGTCCCATCCCCCAAAGACAAGGCCCCAGATGCCGGGAAAGATGATCAGCGAGAAGACCAGCCAGTACCAGCGTGTCTTGTGCAACCAGAGCACAACATCATTGTCGGCAAGTCCCTTGCCATAGATGCTGGTGTCGGTGACACAATCGTCCATGAACCAACCGAAATGCGAGTGGAACATGCCCTTCAGTCTGCTCGTCTTGCGACCGCGGCCATCGAGCCAGGGGCTGTGGACATCGCCCACTTCATCGCTGTGCGCATGGTGGCGGCGATGGTCTGTGGCCCAGCGCAGCACTGAAGACTGGATCGACATTTGAGCCATTGCGCCGAGAATATATTGCATTGGTACCGATGTTTCGAAGGACTTGTGCGAATAATAGCGGTGAAAGCCAAGCACGATGCCGAGCATCAATATGATATATCCGGCGATGAAGGCTGACCACTCGACCCAGCCGGTATCATAGGTAAACATCCACCAGACAGCGGCGATCGAGCCGAAAATTTTTGAACCGAAAACAATCGCATATTCCTTGCGTTTTTCGCGCCCGGCTTCGCCGCCGACAATTACACCGGGATGCGGACGAGGTTCATCGCTCTGCTGAGAAATGCCATTTTCTTGCTGATATTTATCGCGAAAATTACGTGCCATCTGTTCACCGACCCCCGGACTGTTATGCTGTGGAGCTTTACTGTTGATTAAGCATATAGCTGGAACGCGGCTTTTTGTGAACCAAATTTGAATTTCGACGATTTCCCGATTTTGAACAAATAAACTTATCGAACGAGTCTTTTGCGCCACACCACTAGGGATTGAGTCTCGCGAGTCAGCTCTGACTCCATATCTGGTGACGGACTCGTTTCGTTCTCCCGGCCAGGTTTCTGTTAACCATAAAGATACGCCTTTAACCTATGTTAACGGCCTTGACCGCCAGCCATTTGGGACTCACCGTTGGCGCTGTTGAAAAAAGGAATAGAGTTTCATGGGGATTATAGAGCGCATTCAGGCGCCCAAAACACGCACCGCGCCAAGCGCTGGAACACGCACTGCAAAGAAATCTGTCGAGCTGCCACTGGGGCAGATATTGAAGATGGATTGCATCACCGCGATGGCATCGCTTCCCGATGCATCGGTCGATATGGTCTTCGCCGACCCTCCCTATAACCTGCAGCTTGGCGGAGACTTGTTCCGCCCCGAAGGCAGTCAGGTCGACGCCGTGGACGATGCCTGGGACCATTTTGACAGCTTCGCCGCTTATGATGCCTTCACCAAGGCCTGGCTGGCCGAGGCCCGCCGCATACTCAAGCCGGACGGATCGCTCTGGGTAATCGGCAGCTATCATAATATCTTCCGGGTCGGCGCTTCGCTGCAAGATCTCGGCTACTGGATCCTCAATGACATCATCTGGCGCAAGGCCAATCCAATGCCGAATTTCAAGGGAACCCGCTTCACCAATGCGCATGAAACCCTGATCTGGGCGTCGAAATCGGAAAAATCGAAATATACGTTCAACTATCGCGCAATGAAAAATCTCAACGATGAATTGCAGATGCGCAGCGACTGGGTGATGCCGATTTGCGGTGGCCAGGAACGGCTGAAACGCAACGGCACCAAGGCGCATCCGACCCAGAAGCCGGAAGCCCTGCTGTACCGCATCATGCTGGCGACGACCAATCCCGGCGATGTCGTGCTCGATCCCTTCTTCGGTACCGGCACGACCGGCGCGGTTGCAAAGCGACTGGGCCGCGAATGGATCGGTTGCGAGAAAGAGGACAGCTATTGCGAAGTCGCAGAACAGCGCATCGCCGAAGCTTTGCCGCTCGACGAAAGCTCCCTGAAGACGATGCAGTCGCCAAAATCCAAACCGCGGGTTGCTTTTGGCACCTTGGTGGAAACCGGCTATCTGAAGCCCGGTGACGAATTGTGCAGCAAGAACCGCAAATTCAAAGTCAAGGTCCGGGCGGATGGCTCGGTTATCTGGGACGGTCAGGAAGGCTCGATCCACAAAATCGGCGCGACCGTTCAGGATGCGCCCAGCTGCAATGGCTGGACCTACTGGTATTACAAGGATGGCAAAGACCTGAAGCCGATCGACAATTTGCGACAGACCTATTTGCTGGCCACCGAACCCTGATATGGGCGGTGCGATGGAAGATCTGGAAGCATGTGGACCGGATGCGAGGCTTTATCTGAAGCCTGTTGGATTGGTCGATAGTCCGCAATGGCATGCGGGTAAAAACCAACAATTAAACAATAGTTTAGTTTGGTTTTCTCAGATTGAATATCTGATAGTTGAAGCGGGAAAAGCGAACCTGAGGGGGCTGGTCAATATTACCCAATGGCCGGAATGGTCGAAAGACCTTCCGGAGCCATTGGCGATACGGGCAGCCGCTTTATTTGCCAACCTGACTCGTCAGCATGACGCTCTGAACTGTGGGGAACGGACGATCCGCTTCGATCAGCCGCATGTCATGGGCATATTGAATATCACGCCCGACAGTTTTTCCGACGGCGGCAAGCATCAGGACGATCCGGGAATGGCTGCCGAAGCGGGGCTGGCTATGACGGTCGCCGGCGCGTCGATCCTCGATATCGGCGGCGAAAGCACCCGGCCCGGTGCGGACCCTGTCTGGGAAGGCGACGAGATCAAGCGGGTTGTGCCGGTAATCGAAAGACTGGCTCATTGCGGCGCCGTTATATCCATCGACACCCGCAAGGCTGCGGTGATGGAGACGGCGATCGCGGCGGGGGCGCATCTGATCAACGATGTGTCGGCGCTTTTGCACGACAAGAGATCGCTTGAGGTGGCCGGAGTATCCGGCCTTCCGGTTGTGCTCATGCACGCCCCGTCAAGCGGCAAAAACCCGCATAAAAGTGACGGATATGGCAATATTGTTACCGATACGCTCGATTGGCTCGAACAGCGGATCGCCGATGTCGTCGCTGCAGGCTTCGAGCGCGAGAAGATCATCATCGATCCCGGTCTCGGTTTTGGCAAGTCGCTGGCCGACAATCTCGCCCTGATGAACAATATCGCGATGTTCCACGCCCTTGGTCAGCCGCTCCTGATCGGCGCCAGTCGCAAACGGATGATCGGGGCCTTGTCCAAGGAAGCGCCGGTCGACCAGCGCCTCGGTGGCTCGATCGCCTTCGCTCATCACGCTATCCAGCAAGGTTCACAAATTGTTCGGGTGCATGATGTGCCGGAAACGGTTCAGGCGCTGCAAGTCTGGCGCGGTATGCGGGACGCCGGTGTTACGGCACCTGTTTGACCGCCGACGCAGTACAGTCTGCAATCGAATGGCCAAAGACCGAAGACGCGGCTAGGTTGTGCTCGTCTTGACATTGCAAGTGACGGGGAATCGGATTGAAACTACGGTCTGACCAGATGGTTCGGGAGATTGTCATCGTCGGTGGCGGCACCGCGGGCTGGATGACTGCCGCCGCATTATCCCGCAAGTTGGCTGGAACCCGAGCAACAATCAAATTGGTTGAGTCGGCTGAAATCGGCACCGTCGGTGTGGGCGAAGCAACGCTGCCGCAAATCCGTGACTTCAACCGGATGCTCGATATTGACGAAGCAGAGCTGATGGCGCGGACCAGCGCGACGATCAAATTGGGTATAGAGTTTCGCGACTGGGGCCGGACGGGCGATCAATATATTCACCCCTTCGGCGTTTACGGAGAAACGATAGGTCCCGCCGGCTTTCACCATTATTGGATCAAGGAGAATGCAACAGCTGATGCGGGTGATTTCGGTCGCTATTGTCTTGCCATTTCCGCGGCGCGGAAACAGCATTTTGACTTGCCGCCTGACAATCCGACTTCGCCGCTGCAAGCATATTCCTATGCGTTTCAATTTGATGCCAGCCTCTATGCCGCGTTTTTGGCAGACTATGCAAAAAAGCGCGGGGTCGAGCGGATCGAAGGCAAAGTTGTCACAGTTGAGACCGACGGCGAGAGCGGCTTCATCCAGTCGGTAACCTTGGAATCCGGACAGCTGATTCCGGGTGAGCTTTTTATAGACTGTTCCGGCTTTCGCGGGCTGTTGATCGAGCAAGAAATGGAAACCGGTTTTGACGACTGGAGTGACTATCTGCCTTGTAACCGTGCCTTTGCCATACCGTGCAAAATTGTTGACCCTGTCGGACCTTATACGCGTTCCACGGCGCGGGCTGCGGGCTGGCAGTGGCGGATCCCGTTGCAGCACCGTATCGGCAACGGCCTTGTCTATTGCAACCGCTATACGAGCGATCAGGATGCGGTCGACATGTTGACGACTAGTCTCGAGGGAGAGGCGATTGCCGAGCCCAAGCAGCTTTTTTTCAAAACCGGCAAACGCAAAAAATTGTGGAACAGGAATTGTGTGGCGATCGGTCTGTCCGGCGGGTTTCTCGAACCGCTGGAATCGACCAGCATCGATCTGATCCAGAGCGGTATATTGAGCCTGATCGCGCTTTTTCCGGAGAAGCGATGCGCATCGTCGGATGTTGTTGAATATAACCGGTTGATGGATCTTGAATTCGATCGGGTCCGGGACTTTCTGATGCTGCATTATGTTCTCAACGAGCGTGAGGAACCGTTCTGGCGGGATATGCGCAATATCGCCCGGCCTGACAGTCTGAGCGAGAAAATCGAAGCGTTCAAACGACGCGCCATAGTTCCGCAATATGATCATGGCCTGTTTCAGCCGGCGAGTTGGCTGTCGGTATTCATCGGCCAGAATTTGTTGCCCGAAACCTATGACCCGCGGGTTGATGCAATGTCGGATGATGACCGTACCGGCCATCTCGCGCGTATCCGATCCGCGGTTGAAAGCAACGTCGGGCGGATGCCCGACCATCTGGCGTTTATCCGGAAATATCGGGCGAGCTTTGCCGGCGCGCAGGGCGGCCAGGCATGAGCGGCCTTGAACGGCGCGTGCGACGGATTGCGATTTTCGGCAAAAGCCACGAACTGTGGCCGGTCGCTGCTCTGCTTGCGAAAGACTTGCCCGCCGATATCGAATTGATCGTCGTGGAAGACGGGCGACCGGTCGATCCGGCTGCGGTGACAATCCGTCTCGATGATATATCTCTCGCCCGGCTCGGGATCGGCCCGGATCAACTCAAAATGACCGACAGTGCGATCTTTTCTCTCGGCGTGGAATTGCGGGGCTGGCAGGGTGACGATAGTCGGTTTTTTCTGACCGGTTCGGGAAACCTGCCTCCGATTCTCGAAATTCCTATTCATCAGATCATGCTGCGTGCTGCGCTGGCTTATGACCAGCCCGACCGGTTTGCCTACCTCTACCAGCCCTTTCGTCTGCCGGCTCGGGCAATGGAAGCCGGCAGGTTTGCTTTTCAATCCACCGATCCGCGTTCGCCGCTGAGCATGTTAAGGCCGACGGTCCAGATCGACCGAGCCGATTATGCGTCGTTGCTGAGAAACAGCGTGACTTCCGGAAAAAGCGAGATTGTCGAGGCCAGGCCCAAGGCTATAGAAATGTCTGCAGCAGACCAGTCAATCGATCGGATCGCGTTGGACAGCGGGCAGGCGATAGAAGCCGATTTCTATATCGATGTTTCTGGAGCAGTGGCCAGGTTGACGAACGGTTTCTCTCGTTCGGACTGGCATTCCCTTGCGGAAGCGATTCCGTTCGACCGGATATCGTCGGCGCGAGGGTCCAAGCTACTATCGGGAACGGAACGGCACGTTGTCGCACAGGCATTCAAGGGTGGGCTTACGATCACGACGCCGCTGCGCAACGGTTCCATCGTACGGCATCTCTTTGCATCCAGCCTTCCGGGCGGAGAAGAAGAGCGGGTTCTTGCCGGTGCCGATGCAAACGTGGCGCCTTCTGAACCGGGATTTGTCAGACAGCCCTGGACCGGTAATCTCGTGCGTCTGGGAGGCGCGTCTGCCTCCTTCGGACCGTTTCTATCGGCGGACATGATGCTATTGCAGCATCAGGCAATGATCTTGGCGGACCATCTTCCCACGCGCAGCAACATGTCGGTCGAGGCAAGGGAATATAACTGGCGGCATCTGATAGTGGCAGAACAACTTCGAGATTTTGTGCTGCTTCCTTTTGCCCTCAATCGCCGGAATGATGCACCATGGTGCAGAATTCAGGAAGAAAAGATGCCCGAAAGCCTGATCAGGAAAATCGACCAATTCCGCAGCCGAGGCAGGCTTGTCACTTATGATGGCGAGATGTTCGACGAGCAGAGCTGGATCGATCTAATGATCGGTTTTGGTTTGATCCCCGATCGCATCGATCCAATAGCGCTCTCGCTTGATTTGACGGATATGGCGCGCCGGTTGAAAAATCTCAGCCGTGCCTTTGATCAGGCGCTTGCGGCAGTGCCGTCGAACGAGGACGTGGAGCCCTAGTCCGCCAGTTCAACCTGCCGGACATCATAGCCGGCCTTGTTGAGATCGGCGATCAGGCCTTCCAGCTGTTCGCGGTCTTTTGCTTCGCATTCAATATCGGTGATCAGTCCCTTGGCCGGCAGATTGGTGAAGACCCGCTGGTGATAGACCTCGATGATATTGACTTCATGCTCGGCAAATTGCTTCACGACATTGTAAAGTGCACCGGGTTGGTCGCGCAGGTGCAGGCGGAGGCGGGCCAGACGGCCAGAGCGAGCGAGATCGCGTAGAAGGACGTTCGCCAACAGGCGTGTATCGATATTGCCGCCGCACAATACCAGACCGACCTTCTCGCCCTTGAATTTTTCCTTGTTGCTCAGCAATGCGGCGAGACCGGCCGCTCCCGCGCCCTCGACCACGGTCTTCTCGATTTGCAGCAGCAAGCTGACCGCGCCTTCCAGCTCGGCTTCGCTGACCAGCAAGATCTCGTCGACATATTTCTTGATGATCGCGGCGGTAAATTCCGATGGATTGCGTACCGCAATGCCTTCGGCCAGCGTATCACCGCCAGCAGTGACGGCTTTGCCGGTCAATTTTCCGTACATGCTGGGGTAGAGTGCTGCCTGCACGCCGGTCATCTTGATATCCGGTTTCATGGCGCTGGCTGCAGTTGCCATGCCGGAAAATAATCCGCCGCCACCAATGGGTATGATCAAACGGTCCAGATCCGGAATGGCCTCGAGCATTTCGATCGCTACCGTGCCCTGACCGGCCGCGACATGCGGGTCGTCAAAGGCATGGATATAGGTGAGACCGCGCTGCTCGGCGAGTTCCATCGCATGGGCATAGGCCTCGTCATAATTGCCGCCAAAAATGACGATCTCGGCGCCGTGGCCGCGGGTCTGCTCGACCTTCACCATCGGTGTCGTGCTCGGCATGACGATGGTTGCCGGGATGCCGAGGTTCTTGGCGTTATAGGCCAGGCCCTGGGCGTGGTTGCCAGCCGAGGCGGCGATTACGCCGGCCTTGCGCTTGCTCTCGTCCATCAGCAGCAGTGCGTTGAGAGCGCCGCGTTCCTTATAGGCAGCGGTGAACTGAAGATTCTCGAATTTGAGAAAAACTTCTGCGCCGCTCAGCTCGGAAAGGGTGATGCTTTTCAGCGTCGGGGTGTGGACGACCCGGTCCTTGATCCGGTCGTGCGCTGCTTTCACATCCTCAAAGTCGAAGGAAGGAAGGGCGGGTGTCTGCATATCATTCATATCGTCTGTGCCCCTAACGCATCTGGTCATGGAGGGAAACAATGATTATGGCCGTTCAACAGCTTAGGGAATATTATGGCGAAAATTGCATTTATCGGGATCGGCGTGATGGGCGGACCCATGGCCGGGCATCTTGCCGCAGCAGGGCATGAGCTCACAGTCTATAACCGCACCAGAGCCAAGGCGGAGGCATGGGTTGCCGAACATGGCGGTTCGATCGCCGACAATCCTGCCGAGGCTGCCCGCGACAAGCAGATAGTGATCACCTGCGTCGGCAATGATGATGATCTCGCATCTGTCACCATGGGGCGCGACGGGGCCTTTTCGACCATGGCATCGGCCGCTCTGTTCATCGATCACACCACAGTGTCCGCCCGTATCGCCCGGCAATTGTCGGTAGAAGCGGAAGGTCGCGGCATCCATGTCGTCGACGCTCCGGTTTCCGGTGGTCAGGCCGGAGCGGAAAATGGCACATTGTCGATCATGTGCGGTGGCAGCGCGGAAGCCTTTGCCGCAGCCGAACTGATCATGGCCGCATATGCCGGACGGATTGTCCACGTCGGTCGCACCGGAGCCGGCCAGACCACAAAAATGTGCAACCAGATCGCGATTGCCGGCGTGCTCGAAGGCCTGTCGGAGGCGTTGCGCTTTGCCCAGGCCAGCAAGCTGGATCTCGACAAGGTCTACGAAGCCATTTCCGGGGGCGCCGCGCAAAGCTGGCAAATGGACAATCGCTGGGCGACTATGGCCGAGGACAAATTTGATTTCGGTTTCGCCGTCGACTGGATGCGCAAGGATCTGGGGCTGGCCATCGAGGAGGCCCGGACCAACGGCGCGACCATCCCGGTGGCGGCGCTGGTCGACCAATTTTATGCAGAAGTGCAAGCCGCAGGTGGCGGACGCAATGACACGAGTTCATTGGTCTCCCGCCTTCCGAAAAGAAAATAGCAAAGGCGAATATCATGGGCGGTTTGCGGAAAAATATTGGCGGGTTATTCGGCGTGATCGCGGCAGGCTTGTTCCTTGCCCCCGCCGCGGCGCAAGCCGATAGCCTGATTGAAAATGTCAACGGCATCACTCTCGACAGCGAGGGCAAGGTCGTCCGCTTCGTCGCCATGCTTGTCGACGATGACGGCAAGGTGAAGCAGCTGCTCAACCGTAAAGACAAGCGGCCACGCGAGGTGGATTTCCAGTTTGACGGCAAGGGCCGGACGCTGATCCCGGGATTTTTTGACGCCCACGGCCATGTCATGGGCATGGGATTTGGCGCGCTGACGCTGGACTTGTCCGACAGCAAAACGCTCGCCGAGGCGCTTGCCAAAATCGCCCGATATGCAGCGGATAATCCGGGCCGGCCATGGATCATCGGCAATGGCTGGAACCAGGAAGTCTGGGGACTGGGGCGCTTTCCCAACGCCGCAGAACTGGACGCAGTGGTTCCGGATCGTCCAGTATATCTGTCGCGGGTCGACGGTCATGCGGCCTGGGTCAATGGCGCCGCGATGGCCGCCGCAGGTGTTTCCAGCACTTCGAAATCGCCCAGCGGCGGCACCATCGAAAAGGCCGGTGGCAAGCCGACCGGTATTTTTGTCGATGCAGCGATGAGCCTGTTTGATCAGGCTATCCCGGCGCCGCGAGCGGTGGAGCGCGATCTCGCACTGGCCAAGGCACAGGAGATATTGCTGGCCAACGGGGTAACGTCGATCGCCGATATGGGCACGACCATGCAGGACTGGCAGAGCTTTCGCCGGGCAGGGGACGCCGGCCAGCTGAAAATCCGGATTATCTCTTATGCTTCCGGAATTGACGATATGATCGCGATTGCCGGACCCGCACCGTCGCCCTGGCTTTATGACGACCATCTCAAACTGGCAGGGGTCAAATTATATCTCGATGGCGCGCTGGGATCGCGCGGCGCTCTGCTGAAACAGCCTTATACCGACAAACCGGAGGAAAGCGGGCTGGCGATGCTCAGCTCGGCGCAGCTCAAGAACAAGATGAGCCGCGCTGCCATGGACGGTTTCCAGACCGCAGTCCATGCGATTGGCGACAAGGCCAATGAAGAAACCCTGTCGGCAATCGAGGAACTGCAAGCCACTTATAAAGGCGATCGTCGATGGCGGGTGGAGCATGCGCAGATTATCGATCCGGTCGATATCGGCCGCTTTGCCGCGACCGGAACGATTGCCTCGATGCAGCCGGTGCACCAGACATCGGATCGCTTGATGGCGGAAGCCCGGCTCGGGCCCGGGCGGCTCGATGGTGCCTATGCCTGGAAATCCTTGCGCGATTCAGGCGCTGTTCTGGCGTTCGGAACCGACGTTCCGGTGGAATCTTCCAACCCCTTCGCCGGTCTGGCCGCAGCCATGACCCGGGAAGATGCCGCCGGCCAGCCTTTCGGCGGATGGATGCCCGCGCAACGGTTGAATCGCGAACAGGCCTGGCAGGCCTATACATATGGCGCGGCTTTTGCCGCATTTGCAGAAGACCGCCTGGGGACGCTGGAGCCGGGGAAAAGGGCGGATTTCCTGATAATCGATCAGGATATCATGTTGGCGAGTCCGGCGCAGATCCGGCAATTACAGGTATTGCAAACCTGGATCGCCGGTAAACCTGCCTATATCCGGAACTGACAGTTTTTGCCAAGTTGCCGGTGAATGGGCCAGATTGATCAACCAATGTCGCGATATGGTTGCGACGAATCACAAATTAGGGTAAATCGCTACTCACGAAGGGTGATATCCAGAGGAAATCCTTCGTAATTCAACAGGGCGCATGGAAGTTCAGTTCTGAGCTTTTAATTTTTCGACAACACCTGATTGGAGCAAAATATATGAAATTCGGTAAACTGGCTGCCAGCCTCGCAGCACTAACTTTGGTTGCGTCACCCGTTGTGGGCCAATCGAGCAACAGCGTTGCACCGGCTGTTCAGCGAACAAACGCCAATTCGGCGCCTTTGGAAAAGCTGGAAGGCGGGAATGGCATATTGATCGCTCTTCTTGCCGCGGCCGCGGTTATCGCCGGCATCATCATCATCGCCGATGATGATGATCCGACAAGCCCCTGAGGTGTGACACATCTTTCTGAAAACGGGGCGATTCTCGCCCCGTTTTTTTGGAATTCCGCCGGTCCGGATTATTATGAATGAATGTGGTAAATCGCCTTTTCATTTTGTTTGTCGCGCTGCATATTGCCCTTGTCGATTCTCTAGAATGTAACAAAAGGCTGGCTTTGTGACTGCACCCGTTCGCTTCCCGCGATTCTTTGTGACAAACCCCAGCCCATGCCCCTATCTGCCCGGAAAAAGTGAACGCAAGGTTTTTACCGAGCTCAACGGAGCCCATACCGAAGAATTGAATGATGCGCTCGGACGGATCGGATTCCGTCGCAGCCAGAATGTCGCCTACCGCCCCAGCTGTCTGGATTGCAAGGCCTGCGTTTCGGTTCGGGTGCTAGCCGATGAATTTCGTCCCAGTTCCACGCAAAGAAAATTGATCCGGCGCAATCGTGATCTGGTTGTCGAAGCCTGCGAGCCCTGGGCCACTGACGAGCAGTTCCAGCTGCTTCAGAAATATCTCGCCAAACGCCATCCGGGCGGGGGCATGGCCGAAATGGACGAGATGGATTATTCCGACATGGTCGAGCAATCGCCGGTCAAAAGCTTTGTGATCGAATATCGCGAGCCAACCGATGATGGAAGCAAGGGCCGCCTGGTCGGAGCCTGCCTGACCGACCAGCAGGGCGATGGTCTTTCGATGATTTACAGCTTCTTCGACGCGGACCATGGCGAACGCGCCGGTCTCGGAAATTACATCATCATGGATCATATCCTGCGCGCCAAGACCGCCGGATTGCCCTATGTCTATCTCGGTTACTGGGTCGATGGCTCGCCGCAAATGGAATATAAGGTCCGTTTCCGTCCGCTCGAGCGGCTTGGTCCGGATGGATGGCAGAGATTTGATCCCGCCGCATTGCTCAAGTTGCAATGTCCCAACTGATCTACCGATAATCAGATAGGCACCCATAAAAAAGCCTGCCAACCGGATGCGGTTGGCAGGCTTTTTATATAGGGTTCAGCTGATCAGTCGTACATGCAGCGTGCTTGCTGGCAGCCTTTCAGCGGCACGGCCTTTGGTGCCGGCTTCCAGACTTTCTTCGCTGCCGGTTTCCAGCGCTTCTTGTGCTGCGGCTTGGAATAGATCACTTCTTCTTCGATATAGGTCGTCGTCGTTGTAGTCGTAACCGGTGCGGACTGGATGACAATCGTTGTGATCATCGGTTGCTGTGCCGGCGGATAATAATAGCCGGGGGTATAATATCCGTTCCAGCCGCTGGGATAGGTGGGATGGCCTTGCGGCGGTTGCGGACGGCGATGCTGGACCGGCGGATATTCGCGTGGATATTCCCGGCGCTGGCTGGTCTGTTGCTGGTCATAGCCATATTGCTTGAGCAGCTTGCGGCAGCGATCGGTTCCCTGATCGATAGCAGCGCCCGCGACGGCACCCACTCCGCCGCCGATCAATGATCCGGCAAGACGATTGCCGCTGCCGGCAATGCGGTTACCGGCAAAAGCCCCGATGGCACCACCGACGATGGCACCGCCGATGCCGCTGCTTTTCTTGCAACGTTCGAGATAGGCCAGTTCTTCCGAGCGCTGGCGGTCATAGCCGCGATCATCCGGATACGGGGCATAATGGTCGGACCCGGTCTGCCTTTCCGCAGTAGAGCCCCAATGCGGAGACATGTTGCCGTCACCGATAAATGTGCCGGAATATTCGCCTTCATAGACCTGACCATCGGCATCACGATATGTGCCCTGCCATTCACCCTGATAGCTGCCGTCTTCGCGATAGGCACCTTGCCAGTCGCCCTGATAGGTTGACTGGTCGCTGTGATTATAGGCGCGCGGCGTTGCCACCACCCGGTCGTCGCCGGTGAATACGCCAGGGTCATAGGAAGCATGTCCATCGCGATAGCCGTCGTGATAACCCTGATTATACCGATCCCAGTCGACATTATAGCGTGCGTCCTGGACCACGCCACGGCGATCGGTCAGTACCGCGTCGTCATAATAGCGCGACCAGCCATAGCCATAATTGGGCTGGCTAAGTCCGTAATAGCCAAAGTTTCCGATGAAATAGCTTGGCTGGATGTAGGTACTGGGAAGGCGGAAACCACGGTGGGGTTTGCGATAGCTGCGATCATAGCCCATCCGGCCACGGCGAACATAGCTGCTCGCACCGCGATTGCCTCTCATCTGGCGCATGTCGCCCCGGCGTTGCATGCTCTTGGCCCCCGCTGCCGGGTTCGCCAATGCGGTCGCCGAAGCAAAGGAGAGGTCAACCATCGGCATTGCGGCATCATCAGATGTCGAGTCGATAGCTGCAATGGCTGATCCTGGTGCCACCGCCAAAACACCGGCAAGGCCGGTAAGTAAGAAGGTCTTCATGGTTAACAACTCCCTAGTTTCAGACATGCATGAAGCGTGTCCGACCGAAATTTGGTTAATGAACATTTACCATTTTTCGGGGGCTTTGACCATTAGTGGCTTGTAAAATAGAGTGGATTTAGCGCTTTGTCTCGAAATGGGGCAATTTGGTTACCGCGGGCTTAACCAAGATTATTAGCGATTGCCTCGATTAGCTGGACCATTCCGGCTTCGTCTTCCGGTCGGAAATGATCGGGCAGGGGGCTGTCGAGATCGAGCACGGCGATCACCGCGCCGTCTTTCAAAACCGGCACCACCAGTTCGCTCCGGCTATCGGCGTCGCAGGCTATATGGCCGGGAAAGGCGTGGACATCGGCGACCCGCTGGACTTCGCCCGTCGCGGCTGCAGCACCGCACACGCCAGCGCCGATGGCGATCCTGATACAGGCCGTCTTGCCCTGAAAGGGGCCAAGCACCAGTTCGTCGTCGATGACGCGATAGAATCCTGCCCAGTTCAGCCCGGGCACATATTGCCAGATCAGGGCGGAGATATTGGCCATATTAGCGATCGCATCCGGCTCGCCATCGACCAGAGCGGTGGCGAATGATGTCAGATCAGCATATAATTCTGCTGCGGATTGGTCCGGGTCTATCGATATATCCAGCATGGGTCTGTTCCGCCTTTCGGGCTAGGTTTCCGGTTTCCTCGCCGGATCATATTGTCCAAACCAGCCTGTGCGAGTGCCGACCGTGACGACAAGCTGCTCTGGTCTTCGATCAACAAGATGGGATGCTACGGGTGTTCGCACAAGCATCGCCTCGAGATTCCGAACATCATATTATTGAACCGGCGCCCCTTTGAACATTGCTCAGTCGAGGTCCGGCTTTCCCCGTGTCTTCTTGACCGAGGATTTCTTCTTCTTCGTATCGACACGCCGGGCCTTGGCGGCTCTGCTCGGTCGGGTTTTGATCCGCCGGGCATCGCGCTGATAGGCCTGTTCGATCATCTCTGCCACGCGGCGGCGGGCTTCCGCACGATTGGCTTCGCGGGTACGATATTCGCGTACCGTAAGTACCAGTTCACCGGCTGTGGTCATCTTGCGGCCCGCGAGTATCTTCAATTTGCGAAACGCATAAGGCTCGAGCCGCAGCGCGTAGATATTGACCCGCATCTGGACCGCCGTCGCCACCTTGTTGACATTCTGGCCGCCAGGACCACTGGCGGCAAGGAAGGTTTCGGTGATCGCGCTTTCGGGAATATCAACCATATAAGGTTACTAGCGTCATGTGCCGTTGTGCGACAGACCTTGTTAACGAAGCTTGCCATATGCGGTAAAAACAGCGTCGCTTTTGCACATATTTGTCACAAATTCCGGCCCCATTAGACCAGTTCTCGACTATTCCAGCTCGGAAACAGCAAAAAGTTAATTTTTTTTTCGACTGGGCGGGGAGTCCTGAAACGACTCATTTCTGCGGGTTACAGAGTCTTTCGACTCCCCGCGACTCGTGCTGAATCCTGCCTTAGGGAAAAATTAACCTTTTACGTTCATTCATCTTATGGTTAATAAATGATCCATCAGGTCGGCACAGTGGTCGATCTGGGACAAGTAATTAAGAAAAAAGGGGCTGCCTGATGCGCGTGCTGCTGATTGAAGATGAACCAACGACCGCAAAAGCTATCGAGCTGATGCTGACGACCGAAGGTTTCAACGTATACACCACGGACCTGGGCGAAGAAGGCCTCGATCTCGGCAAGCTCTATGATTATGATATCATATTGCTCGATCTCAACCTGCCGGACATGCATGGTTATGATGTGCTCAAGAAGCTGCGCGTTGCGAAAGTGCAAACGCCCGTTCTCATTCTTTCCGGTATCAGCGAAATGGACAGCAAGGTCCGTAGCTTTGGTTTCGGTGCCGATGATTATGTGACCAAGCCGTTCCACCGGGACGAACTGGTTGCCCGTATCCATGCGGTTGTGCGCCGTTCAAAAGGCCATTCGCAGAGCGTTATCCGCACTGGCAAGCTGGCGGTCAATCTCGACGCAAAGACAGTCGAAGTCGATGGCAACCGTGTCCATCTGACCGGCAAGGAATATGCCATGCTCGAGCTGCTCTCGCTGCGAAAAGGGACGACGCTCACCAAGGAAATGTTCCTCAATCATCTCTATGGCGGGATGGACGAACCCGAACTCAAGATTATCGACGTGTTCATATGCAAGTTGCGCAAGAAGCTGTCGCTCGCTTGCGGCGGGGAAAATTATATCGAGACGGTCTGGGGCCGAGGCTATGTCCTGCGGGATATGGAAGAGGAACTCGCGCCAACCGCGCAGGTCGCCTGAACGCTCGAAAACCGATTATAAAAAGTCTGTGCATCAGACCAGAAAACGGCGGGACCTATCGGTTCCGCCGTTTTTCTATGAGGCTGTATCGAGATACCATCGTTCCGAACCCTGCAAGGCCAGAGCGGTCAGCTTGTCTGAATAATAGGCACCGGTGTCGATGCCGATGCGGTTTCCGTTTTCCACGACATCATCGGTGATCGTATGGCCGTAGACGATGACCTTTTCATGGGCGTCCTCTGCGGAAAGAAATTCCTCGCGGATCCAGCGCAAATCTTTTTGCCGCTGCTCCGAAAGCGGGATACCGGGGCGAATGCCCGCGTGCACAAAGGCATAGTCGCCGATAATGATATGGTCTTCGAAGCCTGCAATAAAATCGATATGTTCCCGGGGAAACAGCTCCGGGATGCGCTTCGCCAATTGGACCATATCAAGTTCGATATATTCCTTCATGGTGATCTCATAGCTGAGGATCGTTTCGCGTCCGCCGATACGGTTGAAGAAACGCACGGATTTCTCATCGCCGGTGGTTGCCGCAAGATAGACTTCTTCATGGTTCCCCATCAGGAAGCGGACATTGCGCAACTGTTCCTTCACCCGCATCGCCGTGTCGAGCACGCCGGCGCTGTCCGGTCCGCGGTCGACCAGGTCGCCGAGAAAGATGATCTCGCTTTCGGCTTTTTCCCGTTCGCCGTCATCCTTGATGATCTTGTCGAGCAGTTGCAGCAACAGATCATTGCGACCATGAATATCGCCAATCGCATAAACCCGCCGTCCCTCCGGAATGGTCGCGTCATCGATCGGTCTGGCGGACTTTTTTCTGCGTAGAAGACGGTTCAGCATGATGCTAACAAATGTGTCCTGAGAAACGGGATTTCAAGAGCGGAATAGTATATTACTGTTCCGGACAACAATATAGCAGCAAACTGCTTGAACGGCTGCTGATTATTGTCAGCTTTCCACAACAAAGCTTAGTCCGGCTTTCTCTTCCAGACGCTTGACCAGTTGCTTGCCCATCAGCGCGCCCGGGGTCCAGACACCACCGCCTTTTGCGATCTTGTCCTGAGCCAGGCAGAGCGCCGATTCAGCGATCATCTTGGATGTCGAGCCATAGCCGGGGTCCTTGTCGCCCTTGACGCACAGAGTAGCGGTTTCGCCGTCTGCGGTTTCGCCGAGGAACAGGAGGTCATAATGACCATTTTCGCGCTGTTCCTTGGTCGGACCTTCACCCGGCTTGGGCGCATCGTCACCGCCGAACGGATTGGCTTTTGCCACCATTTCCGCAGCCTGCTTGCCGAGATCACCGGGGCTTGTGACAACCATTTCATCATATTTGAAATCTTCGCCAAAGGGGAAGTCGAGCAGGAAATTGGTCCGGTGGACATTTTTCGTGTTGATCGCCGCCATGATGAACGGTGCGACCCAGCTGTCGATCGACTTGTCATATTTCGGAATCAGCATATTCGGCTGGTCCGGTCCTTCGAAACCGGGGGTCAGGCCAAAGCTGCTCGCCAGAATTTTGACGAGGCCCGGATTTTTTGCGATCGCCTTCATCGTTTCCTTCAGGCTCGCTGCGGTTCCGCCGGAAAATGTGCCTTCCATGGCGCGCACGCGTCCCTTGACGCGACTTGCAGGTTTGCCGAAACGCTTGGTCATGTCTTTCTGCAGCATCAGCACGCCGAGATCGAACGGGATCGAGTCAAAGCCGCAGGAAAAGCAGATTTGCGCGCCTGATTTTTCAGCCGCTTCCTGATGCTTGTCGATCATTTCGCGCATCCAGCCGGGTTCGCCGCACAGATCGACATAGTGGGTGCCGTTCTTGACGCAGGCGGCAACCAGTTCGTCGCCATATAGCTGATAGGGTCCAACCGTGGTCAGCACGACCTTGGTCCGGCTCGCCATCATGTCGATCGACGCGGCATCATCGGAATCGGCGACAACGAGCGGCGTATCCTTTGGCGCGCCGATGAGGTCGCGGACTTCTTCCAGCTTGTCGAGGCTGCGTCCGGCCATCGCCCATTTCGGAGCGTCTTTGCCAGTGCCATATTGCTGCGCCATATATTCGGCGACCAGACGGCCAGTATAGCCGGTTGAACCATAGATGATGACGTCAAATTCTTTTGCTACGGACATGACTGGCTCTCCTGCAGATTGTTTAATCGATGAGTTAATTGGTCTCGCTATGGCCTAGAGTTTGGCCAGAGTCACACCCTTTTGCCGCATATATTTGCCGGAGCGGTCAGCATAGCTGGTCTCGCACGGCTCGTTGCCCTTGAGGAACAGAAACTGGCAGGCGCCTTCGTTGGCATAGATTTTGGCGGGCAGGGGGCTGGTGTTGGAAAATTCCAGGGTCACATGACCTTCCCATTCCGGTTCCAGCGGCGTGACATTGACGATGATCCCGCAGCGGGCATAGGTCGACTTGCCGAGACAAATCACAAGCACGTCGCGGGGAATGCGAAAATATTCCACGGTCCGGGCGAGGGCGAAGCTGTTCGGCGGAATGATACAGCAGTCGGTCTTGCGATCGACAAAGCTGTTCTCGGCGAAATTCTTGGGATCGACGACGGCATTGTTCACGTTGGTAAAAATCTTGAACTCGTCCGACACCCGGGCATCATAGCCGTAGGAAGACAGGCCATAGCTGATACATCCCTCGCGTTTCTGCCCCTCGACAAAAGGTTCGATCATGCCTGAATGCCTGGCTTCGTTGCGGATCCAGCGGTCGGATAATATGCTCATATCAGTTTCCTGTTAGTGATCATGGACGCACTACGTTCCAGTTTATCGGGCCGTCAACCCCGCTGATCCGGCGCATGTCGGAGGCGCGCCACATCACCCACGGTTTGGTGGCATAATCGGGCGGGAAAAAATTGGCTTCGAGCCAGAAGGTGCGGTCGAGACCGCTGCTGAGATTGTAAAGTTCCTCGAACTCTTGCGACACCGCGACGATGGCGCGTTTCTCGCTATGGGATTCGATCTGGTTGAGAAATGTATTGAGTTCGCTGAGCACCAGCGCGCGGCCGGGGCGTTCGCCGCAACCATTGTCGAAGGCCAGCCGGACGGCGGGCGGAAGCATATTCTCTCCGCGCGGGACAGTAGTGACAAATATCGTCGCCTGATCGGTAGCGAGGCGACAGAGTGAATAATTGTGGAGCGCGCCATAGCGTATACCGGCCTCGCGGGCGCCCTCGATATTGGTTGCGAAATTCGCGTCGCGTTTGTCCGCGCCGTCGGTGGCCTGGATATAGGCAAAGTCGACGCCGGTCGCGCCTGCGACATGCCATATGATCTTGCCATGGCTTTCATCGACCGAGATTCCCTGCACCGGATATTGGTCGCGCGCCGGCGCCCAACTGACCGCAATATTGCGGAGCACGAAAGCGATGACCAGCAACACCACGATAATCATCGCGAGGCTGATCACATTTTTTCTCATGTCTCGATTGGCCACCCTGGTTCCCTGATACGCAGCGGAAGAATCATTAATTCTTGATATGCAAAACGCAGATTAATGTGAAGAGCCGCCGCGCAGTCTTGAAGTCGACGTCGATCTTGCCTTCGAGCCGCTCGACCAGCAGTTCCGCGCCCTGATCGTGCACCCCGCGCCGGGCCATGTCGATCGTCTCGATCTCCGCAGCGCTGGCTTTTCGGATCGCCTGATAATAGCTGTCGCAAATGGCGAAATAGTCGCGGATCGGTCGCCGGAACCGGCCAAGAGCGAGGATCAGTGTTTCCAGCGGTTCACCATTCTCGCGGCCAATGGAAATAACCAGTCGGCCTTCCTGCACGCTCAGCTGCAGTTGATAGGGACCGGCATAGCCATCATCATGTTGTTTGAGCGGTTTGAAATAATTTTCCTCGATCAGATCGAATATAGCGATCCGGCGTTCCTGTTCGATGTCCGCATTGCGCCACAAGATGGTAGCTTCGTCCAGTTCGACGGATATGATGCGCGGATCGGCCATTGCGCCCTGTTGCCGGAGCGCCGGTCTCAGGACAAGGGTTTTTGCAGTGCAGCACGACAAGAGTTTTCTTTCCACAGGATTGTCCCCGACAGTTTACGAAATTTTTCCTGGCGGCACTTGCCGAGAATCGATTCAGGGTGGATGAGGAGCCATGGCCGAATTGATGCGTTTCCAGAATGACGAGAGTGATGAACAGCGCCTGCCGCGCAATGTCGAGGCAGAGGCGACGTTTCTGGGCGCGCTGCTGATCGACAACAGGGTTGCCGAAGATGTGCAGATCAAGTTGCGATCGGAACATTTTTACGAACCGCTGCATGGCCGGATTTACGAACAGGCTTTGAAACTGCTCGACAAGAATATGGTGGTTACTCCGGTGACGCTGAAGCCCTATTTCGAGTCGGACGAGGCGATGAAGGCGCTGGGAGGCCCTTCCTATCTCGCCAAACTGACCGGCGACGGTGCCGGCCTGATCGGTGCCCGCGATTTTGCCAACCAGATATATGATCTGGCGCTGCTCCGTGAACTGGTCAGCGTCGGGCGAACCCTTGTCGAAAGCGCTCTCGATACCAGCGAGACTGTCGATCCGAAGGAGCAGATCGAAGAAGCGGAAACGGCTTTATACCGGGTGTCCGAAGGCGAAGCGCAGGAAGGCGGCGTTCGATCGTTCCTGCAAGCTTCGACCGAGGCGCTCACCAATGTCGAACGGGCATTTAACAGCGGCGGCAAAGTGTCCGGGATCACCACTGGCCTGACCGACGTGAATGCCAAGATGGGCGGTCTGCACAGAAGCGATCTGCTCATTCTTGCCGGTCGTCCGGGCATGGGCAAGACGTCGCTCGCCACCAATATCGCCTTCAATGCGGCGAACCGCTATTTGCGGGATATGAATGACGGGATTGCACCGGAAGATTCCCTTGGGGCCAAGACTGCTTTCTTCAGCCTGGAAATGTCCGCCGACCAGCTGGCCACCAGAATCCTGTCCGAGCAAGCCGAGATCAGCTCGGAAAAGCTGCGCATGGGCGCGATCAGCCGGGACGAAATGCACCGGCTTGCCATGGCTTCGCGGGAATTGCAGGACTTGCCGCTGTTCATCGATGATACGCCGGCGCTGACCATTGCCGCATTGCGGACACGGGCACGGCGGTTGCAGCGGCGTCAGGGCATCGGCCTGATCGTGGTCGATTATCTCCAGTTGCTGCAAGGCTCCGGTCGGGCCAATGACAACCGGGTCAATGAAATTTCGGAAATCAGCCGTGGCCTGAAGACGCTGGCGAAGGAACTGCAAGTTCCGGTGATGGCGCTGTCACAGCTGAGCCGTGCGGTGGAAAGCCGGGAAGACAAGCGGCCGCAGCTTTCCGATCTGCGCGAGTCCGGTTCGATCGAGCAGGATGCCGATATCGTCATGTTCATTTTCCGCGAGGAATATTATCATATGGCGGTGAAGCCGGATGTGCCCGACGCCAATTCGACACCCGACCAGATCAAGAAATATGAGGATTGGGAACGCGATCACGTCCAGGCTGAGGGCAAGGCGACGGTCATCGTCGCGAAAAACCGTCAGGGTTCGACGGGCAATATCCAGCTGAGCTTCATCGCCGAATTCACGAAATTCGGTGATCTGGCCTATAGCGAAGGACCGGACGAATATTAGGCGGACTGCGGCCGAAGAATCGCCTTTTGCTAAATTAGCGCAAAACTAGAAAATCGGGTCGTTTACGCCTTTGTCGTCGGGATCCGGCAGCGGGGTCACATCTTCGTGAATGCCGCATTCGGACTTGTCCCATCCACGCCAGCGTCCGGCACGGGGATCTTCGCCGGGCATGACCTTTGACGTGCAGGGCGCGCAGCCGACCGAGAGATAGCCTTCCGCCTCCAGCGGATGACGCGGCAGAACATGCTTCTCAAAATAGGCTTCGAGATCATCCTTGATCCAGTCACCAAGCGGATTGATTTTCAGCCGGCCATCGTCAATCTCGAACCGCGGGATATTGTTGCGGGTGACCGACTGGAACGCCTTGCGTCCCGAAATCCAGCTATTCAGGCCGGCCTTGGCGCGAGCCAAAGGTTCAACCTTGCGGATTTCGCAGCAGCCATCAGGGTCATAGGACCAGCGCAGGCCGTTTTCGTCCTTTTCCGCCAGCACCGCGGCATCGGGCGCGACGATATTGGAGTTTTTAATTCCCAGCAGCTTGATCAATGTATCGCGATATTCCAGCGTTTCCGGAAACATCTTGAGCGTATCGACAAAGGTCACCGGAATGGTCGGGTCGACCGCTGCTACCAGATGAAGCAGCACCGCGCTCTCGGTACCGAAAGACGAGACCACGGCGACTTCGCCCAACTGGCGCTCGTCGAATAAAGCCTTGAGCATGGTGGTTGTGTCAATGCCTTCAAACCGCTGGTTCAGGGCATCGGCATCAGCCTGGGTGTAATCCGGTCGAACATCGATCGTGTCTATCTTGCGTGCTGCTTCAGCCATGACGGAGCCTCCAGATCGGGGGGCGCTGGTCTGAGGTTGCCTGATAGACATGCTCGTAGCGCTGGATAGCCTCTTCCATCAGCTTCGGGTTGATCGGCGAATCCGGCGCGAAGGCGTCGAAGCCGGAACGGCGCATATGGGAAACCTGATCGAGCAGCACATCACCGCTGGCCCGCAGCTCGCCGGTATACCCGGACTCCCGCAGGATCTGCGCCGCAGAATAGCCGCGACCGTCACCAAAGGCAGGGAAGTCGATTTCGATCAGCGACAAGCGGTCGAGGAAGGGCAGCAGAACGCGGGCATCTTCGCCGGCCTCGATGCGTACGGCTGTGGCGTTCGACTGGTCCAGGAAGGAGTCGAGCGAAACCGCTGGCTCTTCATGCACTTCGTCATCGCGTAAACGGATAGGATCAACCATATATAGCCTCCTTGAACCGGGCCATGCCGACACGGCGATAGGTATCGATAAACCGTTCTCCATCCTCGCGTTGTTCGAGATAGAGATCGGTGACGGTTTCGATCGCGTCGATAACGCCATCTTCGGTAAAGCCGGGCCCGGTAATCTTGGCGAGACTGGCATCTTCCGCGCCCGAGCCGCCAAGCAACAGCTGGTAATTTTCCGTGCCTTTGCGATCGACGCCCAATATGCCGATATGACCGGCATGATGATGGCCGCAGGCATTGATGCATCCCGAGATTTTGAGCTTCAGTTCGCCCAGTTCCCGCTGCCGGCCCAGATCGGCGAAGCGTTCGCTGATTTTCTGAGCCAGAGGAATGGACCGGGCGTTGGCCAGACTGCAATAATCCAGCCCGGGGCAGGCGATGCTGTCGGTGATCAGGTCGAGGTTCGCCGGCGCCAGTCCGGCTTCATCCAGCGTCTGCCAAAGCGCGTAGAGATCGCTTTTCCTGACGTAAGGGAGCACGATATTCTGGCTGTGCGTCACGCGCAGTTCGTCAAAACTATATTCCTCGGCCAGATCAGCCATCAGATCGATCTGCTTCGATGACGCGTCGCCGGGAATGCCGCCGCGCGGTTTCAGGCTGATCGTTGCAATCGCATAGCCGGGCTGATTGTGCGCGGAGACGTTTTGATCGACCCAGAGCGCAAAGTCCGGATCGGACAGGTCGAGATCATCGCTGGCCTGCTTGTCATAGGCAGGATCCTGAAAATATTCCGTTATCCGCGCGAGCTCTTCAACCGGAGGATTTAGGCCCAAAGTCTTCATATGAGCGAATTCTTCTTCGACCTGGCGGGTATATTCTTCCTTGCCGAGTTCGTGCACGAGGATCTTGATCCGTGCCTTATATTTATTGTCGCGCCGACCGTAGCGGTTGTAGACCCGCAGGCAGGCTTCGGCATAGCTGATCAGTTCGTCTGCAGGAACGAAGGCGCGGATTTCTGGAGCGACCATCGGGGTCCGGCCCATGCCGCCGCCGACGAAAAATTTCGCGCCCAGTTCGCCCGCTTCATTATGCACAAGCTGGATGCCGATATCGTGCAGCCGCATGGCTGCGCGGTCGGTGTCGCTCGCGATCACGGCAAATTTGAATTTCCTGGGGAGATAGGAAAATTCCGGGTGAAAGCTCGACCACTGGCGCAATATTTCGGCCCAGGGACGCGGATCGGCAATTTCGTCGGCGGTTGCACCGGCGAATTGATCGGAGGAGATGTTGCGGATGCAATTGCCGCTGGTCTGGATCGCGTGCATTTCGACCGATGCCAGATCGGCAAGTATGTCAGGCGCATCTTCCAGCTTGATCCAGTTATACTGAATATTCTGCCGTGTGGTGAAATGGCCATAGTCGCGGTCATATTTGCGCGCGATATGGCCGAGCATGCGCATTTGCTTGCTGCTTAACGTGCCATAAGGAACCGCGACGCGGAGCATATAGGCGTGGAGCTGCAGATAGAGGCCGTTCATCAGCCGCAGCGGCTTGAACTGGTCTTCGGTCAGATCACCGGCGAGCCGGCGTTTCACCTGGTCGCGAAATTCCTCGACCCGCGTGTCGACCATTTCCTGGTCATATTGGTCATATTGATACATGTCAGATCACCCATTCGCCGGCGTCGGGATCGGCCGGCTTTAATGTCAGGTCGGGACGAACGGTCGGTCCGAGTGCGCGCACCCGGTCCTTGATATGACCCGGTCGCGGGCCATCATCGGTCTGTTCGGCGTCGATAATATAAGGCGAGTTCACCCGGCGAGCGGCTTCTTCCCGATGGAGGATAGCTTCGCCCTGATCACCGACATCGGTGGCGTCCTTGACGAAGCGCGACCAGTCGAGGCCGGTCCACCAGATAACGTCACCGGTTTTGAGATCATTTCCGGTCAATATATTCATGCAATCACTCCCGCCATCTGCGCAAATTCACGAAATTTATCTTCGGCATCGCCGTAGCGGGCGACTTCGCCGACAACCAGCAACGCCGGGCTCTGGACATTTTCCCGCCGGACCATATCGCCAAGGTCGGTCAGCAGCGTGCGGAGCGCGCGAAAGTCGCTGCGGGTACCGTTTTCGAGCACGGCAACCGGTAGTTCCGGCGCAGCACCGTCGGCGATCAGCTTCTCGACAATCGCTTCGGCATTGGCGACGCCCATATAGATGACCAACGTGCGGCCCTTGCCGGCCAGCCCGGACCAGTTCTGGTCAGACAGGCCCTTGCATTGGCCTGCAACGAAAGAAACAGCGCTGGAAGCATCGCGGTGGGTGAGGGGCATACGCGCTTGTGCGGCGCAGCCGAGCGCAGCGCTGATACCGGGTACGACTTCAACCGCAACACCGGCAGCGATGCAATCATCCGCCTCTTCGCCGCCGCGTCCGAAAATGAACGGGTCGCCGCCCTTAAGCCGTACGACCACATGACCTTTGGCAGCTTCGGCGATCAATATATCGTTGATCTGGTCCTGCGGAACGCTGTGCAACGAGCGTTTCTTCGCTACCGAGATATAACGTGCGGTTGGCGATGCGAGGTCCAGAATGTCGCGGCTGACCAGACCGTCGTGAATGATCACATCGGCGCGCTGCAGAAGTTTTGCCGCCTTCAAGGTCAGCAGATCGGGATCACCCGGACCGGCGCCGACCAGATAGACTTTGCCCGCAGTGGGCGTCCTGTTTGATATTTTTTCCATGGATGCGATATGCGCGCATCAAGCGGGATGTTCAAAACAGAAGTTTTTGGGGACGCCTAAGCTCAGCTATTTCGCGGAAGGCGGTTATACTTCTTCGGCTGTGTTTTCGTCCTTCATGCCGATGCCGATCCTTGCTCTGGCTTGTTCCGCTTCCATCGAAACGACCGGATAGGCGCAATAATCAGCGGCATAATAGGCGCTGGGCCGATGATTGCCCGATAGACCAATCCCGCCAAAGGGGGCTTCGGACGAAGCGCCAACAGTCATTTTATTCCAGTTGACGATACCGGCGCGGCTGCTCGACCAGAATTGGTCATAATGTTGAGCCGTGCCGCCGATAAGCGCAGAGGACAGGCCGTAGCGGGTGTTATTCGCTTCGGCGATGGCTTGTTCGAAGTCCGCGACGCGGACAACCTGCAGGATCGGTCCGAATAGTTCGATATCCGGACGTTCCTCGAGTTCTGTGACATCGATGATCCCGGGCGTCAGAAAAGGGCGGCCCGCAACCGGTCTCGCCATATGTTTGATCGGCCTGCCGCCGTGGCTCATCAGCGCGAGGAAGCTTTCGGTCAGGCCATCGGCCGTTTCATTGTCGATCACCGGCCCCATGAACGGGGCAGGCGAGGCAAAGGGTTCATCGATGATCAGGCGATCGGTGATCCGCTTCACTTCTTTGATGATACGGTCATAAAGCTCGTCTTTGACGATCAACCGGCTCGCCGCCGAGCAACGCTGGCCGGCACTGAGAAAGGCCGACTGCACGATCAGGACGGCGGCGCTATGGATATCGTTGGTGTCCCAGGCAATGATCGGATTATTGCCGCCCATTTCCAATGCCAGTATCTTGTCTGGCCGGGATGCAAACTGGCGGTTGAGCGCAATCCCGGTCCTAGCCGAGCCGGTGAACAACACGCCGTCCAGCCCTTCATTCGCGGTCAGCTGCTTGCCTGTCGCCGGGCCACCGTGCAATATATTGACGACGCCTGCAGGCATTCCCGCCTTTGCGAACGCATCCATCATATATTGTCCGACAGCAGGCGTCTTCTCCGATGGCTTGAAGACAATCGTATTGCCGGCAATCAGCGCCGGAACAATATGACCATTGGGCAGATGCGCCGGAAAATTATAGGGGCCAAGCACGGCCAGAACGCCATGCGGCTTGTGGCGCAAGGCAGCGCGCATATTGGGCTGGCTCGGCAACTGGCGCTGCGGGGTGCGGTCGGCAAAGGCCCTGACCGAAATATCGACCTTGTTGATAACGGACTCGACTTCCGTCCGGGATTCCCAAAGCGGCTTGCCGGTTTCGCGCGAGATCAGCTCGGCCAGTTCATCACTACCGGCGCGGATGCGATTGGCGTAGCGCCGGACCGCTTCGATTCGTTTGACCAGCGCAGTGGCAGCCCAGCCGGGCCATGCTTCGCGCGCACTGTTCACGGCAGCATCAGCGTCTCCACTGGTGCCGGTCCAGAGGGTCGCTCCGGTTGCTGGTTCGATTGATATCAGGTCGCTCAAATTGGCCTCTGTTTTCTACGCAATAGTTGCACAATCCATATATGGCACATCTCTCGCGATAGACCATAGGGCTTGAAGACTTAGCGCCCCCATGATGAATTCTTTCCGAACGCCACCAGGTTTTGGAACATAGGTCACCCGTTGCGCAAAGCAGCCCCCATGGCACGGATATCATTGACCTTTTCCGAAAGTGGTGCCCAATTATCATCGTCGGCAGTTGCGTCCCAGATCGATTCAACCTCCTCGATATGCATCGAACAAGCTTCCGGTTTCTGCCAATATTCGCTGGAGGGCTGTCTTATGCGTGCGCGATCGGCGATCAAAGTCCGAAATTCGGCAAATTCGGGTGACTTGTCTTCCGGTCGAGCGAGATTTCCGCTTTTGCCCCAATCAAAGAAAAACCGGTCAATCTGGATGGTTTTTTGTGCCAGACCCTTTTCCGCGGCGACAACCAGATCGCGGTCACTTTCAAAGCCCTCGGATTTGACGCCAAGCCGCCAGCAGAAATGCTCGGTAAAAGCCGTGCCATAGGCTTTGGGGAACGTTTCCAGCGTGGCGACCAGCGGATCGCTATCGGAAATCAGCCGCAGGGCGCTGGCAAATTGGGCCAGATTCCAGTGGAGCGCTTCCGGTTGCCTTCCGAAACAATAAAGCCCTTCATGATCGAAATAGGCGGCAGTAAAACCGGGTTCCCAATAAGGCGTGAAGCGCCACGGGCCGTAGTCAAAGCTTTCACCGGTGACATTGATATTGTCGGTATTGAGCACGCCGTGGACGAAGCCGGCGGTCATATAGGCACCCGCCAGCTTGGCGACTTCCTGCGCAGTTCTGGCGAATAATTCGGTAGCCGGGTCATCGGTCTGCGCTCCGCCATAATAATTCGCGAGGCAATAATCGACCAGCGCGCGCATCAGTTCCTCATTCTTCTCATAGGCAATGCGCTGGAACGCCCCGATCCGGATATGGCTATGACTCAATCTGGTCATCACCGCCGATCGCGTAGGGGAGGGCTCATCTCCGCGCATCAGTTTCTCGCCGGTCTCGACCACCGAAAAAGTTTTCGAGGTGTTGACTCCGAGCGCTTCGAGCATTTCCGTTGCGAGAATTTCGCGGACCGCCCCCTTCAACGTTAGCCGGCCATCACCGGTCCGGCTCCACGGCGTTGTGCCCGAGCCTTTTGTGCCCAGATCCATCAGCCTATTTTCATGATCGCGAAGCTGCGCGAACAGAAATCCCCTGCCATCCCCGATTTCGGGATTATAGTTGCGGAACTGGTGACCATGATAGCGCAGCGCCAGCGGCGGATCGAGATTGTCTGGCAGTGGCCGGAATTTGCCGAAATGGTCGAGCCATTGCTGCTCGTCCAGACCATCCAGCCCGACGCTCTTGTCCCACCGGTCATTTCTGAACCGCAGGATATGTTCGGGAAAATTGGCGGCAGCGACGGGATCGCCGATCTTTTCTCCCAATCGGGTGATCTGGACATCGGCTTGATAGTCGGTCTTGCGGGGTTCTGATTGCGGTTTATATGGCATTTTTTTACAGTGGCGGCTAATCGGTTGCGCAGCAAGTGGCAAGACGAGGCGAGGGGCAGGATGAGCGAAGAAAATTCTTATCAGGATATCTATTGGGAATCCGATGATGGGCTGAAACTGCACGCCCGTGATTATCCCTCAGATAGCGATAAAACGCCGGTTATCTGTATCCCGGGATTGACCCGCAATGCGCGCGACTTCGATCATCTCGGTGCGGGGTTCAGCGGCGGGCGCCGGATCCTCATGCTGGATTTGCGCGGCCGTGGTTTGAGCGAATATGCCAAGGACAGCGGCACCTATAATCCGAAACAATATGTCTCCGACATCATCATGCTGATGGACGAACAGAAGATCGGCAAAGCGGTGTTTTTCGGTACGTCTCTCGGTGGTGTCGTCACGATGGTCATGGCCAAAATGTACCCCGAGCGGGTTGCCGGCGCGTTGTTGAACGACATCGGCCCGGAACTGGACCAGAAAGGCCTCGACCGGATTGCCGACCATGTCGGACAGGGAAGAAGCTTTGACACCTGGGCCCATGCCGGGCGCGATATGGCGGAAAATAGCGCCGATATTTTTCCCGATTTCACGCTGAAGGACTGGATCGAGTTCGCCAAGAAGGTTTACCGGATGAACAGTTCGGGCCGGATCAAGCTCGATTATGACATGAAGATCGCCGAACCCTTCGACAGCAAGGGCGGCGGCAGCGGTGCCTTGTGGAACGCGCTGGAGAATATGCAGGATATTCCGACTCTGATCTTACGCGGCGAGCTATCGGACCTGTTCAGCGAGCAGGTTGCCCGCAAAATGCTCGACAAACTGGACAAGGGCGATCTGGTCACGGTCCCGCGCGTCGGCCACGCTCCGACGCTCGAGGAGCCGGCCTCGCTTGACGCGATCAACCAATTGCTCCACCGCATCGACTGAATAATTTTAGACAGCCGGGCACCAGAATTACATGAAACCAGCCAGGATATTGCATCTGCACAGCACGTTCAATCTGGGCGGCAAGGAAGCGCGCGCGGCCCGGCTGATGAATCATTTCGGTGCGGCTGCAGAACATGTGATTTTATCGGCACAGGCCGACAGCCTGTCCGCTCGTGATGCCATCGATCCCAAGGTCAAGGTGGCTTTCCCTACGGATGCGCCGTCGCTTGCAGGAAAACCGTCGCTCAAGCGCTATCGCGCGTTCGTTACCTATTTCCGCCAGTTCGATCTGATATTGTCCTATAATTGGGGGTCGATGGACGGCGTGATGGCGCGGACTTTATTCTCGCGGATCGAAGGCCTGCCGCCGCTGATCCATCATGAAGACGGGTTTAACGAGGACGAGCAGAAAAAGCTTAACTGGAAACGGAACCTGTTCCGCAAATTCGCGCTCGGGGCAGCCCGGGCGCTGGTCGTGCCGTCCGAAAATCTGGTTCGGATCGCCGAGGAGGTCTGGAAACAGCCGGAGCAGAAAATCCTTCGCATTCCCAACGGTATCGACGTGAAGCGTTTCGAGAAAAAGCCGCAACGCGGTGCTTTGCCCGGCTTCACCCGGCGTGAAGGCGAGGTCGTTGTCGGAACCGTGGCCGGACTCCGCGCGATCAAGAACCTGCCGCGACTGGTGCGTGCCTGTGCTGCAGCGGGTGATAATGTCCGGTTGGTAATTGTCGGCGAAGGTCCGGAAAAGGAAAAGATACTCGCCGAGGCACAGCGTCAGGGTCTAGCGGATCGCTTGTTGATGCCGGGCTTTCTGGCGGATCCGGCGCGCTATATCGGTCTGTTCGATATTTTTGCCCTGTCATCCGACAGCGAACAATTTCCGATTTCACTGATCGAGGCAATGGCCGCCGGCTTGCCGGTTGCAGCGACCGATGTCGGCGATGTCAAGTCAATGGTGTCGCAGGCCAATCAGGGTTTCATCAAACCGCTGGATGACGAAAGCAAGTTTTTCGAATCACTGACGACGCTGGTCCAGCATCAGCAATTGCGCGAGGATCTGGGCATGCAGAACCGGCTCAAGGCGCAGGCAGAATATAACGAGAGCAAGATGCTGGCCCGCTACGGCCTGCTTTACGGTCAGGAGCTGGGACGGGCGAATTTCGGTCCGGTTAAATAACGAGTTTCATAACAGAGTTTTTTCGAGCATTTTGATGCGCCGCCGTCTATATCGGCATTTGGGGAATAGAGGAGATTTCATTGTTCAAGGGCTTAAAACCTATCCAGTATAACGGTCAGGAAGTATGGCCGTTAATCGAGGGTGGAAAAGGCGTCGCAGCCACCAATCACGCCAGTTCGGGAGCCTGGGCTGCTGCCGGCGGCATTGGTACGGTTTCGGCAGTCAATGCAGACAGCTATGACGAACATGGCAATGTCATTCCGCAAATCTATCATGGCCGAAAACGCGAAGAGCGGCACCAGGAACTGATCCAATATGCGATCGACGGTGCGGTTACACAGGTCAAGCAGGCCTATGAGATTTCGGGCGGCAAGGGCGCGATCAATATCAACGTCCTTTGGGAAATGGGCGGCGCGCAGCAAGTACTGGAAGGCGTTCTCGAACAGACCAAAGGCATGATCGCCGGTGTTACCTGCGGTGCAGGCATGCCCTACAAGCTGTCCGAAATTGCCCAGCAATATAACGTCAATTATCTGCCGATCATCAGCTCCGCTCGCGCCTTTCGCGCGCTGTGGAAGCGGGCTTATAAAAAGGTTCCGGAATTGATGGCAGCGGTGGTCTACGAAGATCCATGGCTGGCGGGCGGTCACAACGGCCTATCCAACGCGGAAGATCCAAGAAAGCCGGAAGACCCCTATCCACGGGTCAAGGCTCTGCGCGACACAATGCGTGCCGAAGGCATAGCTGACAGTGTACCGATCATCATGGCTGGTGGTGTCTGGCATTTGCGTGACTGGCAGGACTGGATCGACAGCGAAGAACTCGGCCAGATTGCTTTCCAGTTCGGCACAAGACCTTTGCTGACCAAGGAAAGCCCGATTCCGGAAAGCTGGAAGAGCGAGCTGACCAAGATCAAGGAAGGCGATATTCTTCTGCACAAATTCTCGCCGACCGGTTTCTACAGTTCCGCGGTGCGCAACGAATTCCTGCGCAGTCTGGAAGCGCGGTCGGAGCGGCAGATTCCCTATTCGACAGAGAAGGCCGGTGAACATACCCACCAGCTCGACGTCGGTATCAAGGGCAAGAATTTCTGGGTTACCCGCAACGACCTCCTGCGTGCCCGCGAATGGGATGGGCTCGGCTTTACCATGGCGATGAAGACGCCGGACAATACTCTGGTTTTTGCCACGCCTGAAGAGTCGAAGATGATTCGCAAGGATCAGGCCGACTGCATGGGATGCCTGTCGCATTGCGGTTTCTCGGCCTGGAAAGACCATGATAATTGGAGCACCGGACGGCTCGCCGATCCGCGCAGTTTCTGTATTCAGAAAAGCCTGCAGGAAATCGTCCATGGCGCGCCGGTCGAGGAACATCTGATGTTTGCCGGCCATGGCGCTTTCAATTTCGGCACCGATCCATTCTATTCCAACGGCTTTGTACCGACGGTGAAGCAGCTGGTGGATCGCATTTTGACTGGCGACTGAATTGGAAATCCGGCTCGATGATCTGAGCGGCCGGCAGGTTCAGGACCTGCTGGCCGCGCATCTCGCCGGGATGCAGGAAAACTCCCCGCCGGACAGCGTCTATGCGCTCGACTTGAGCGGATTGCTGGAGCCCGATATGTCGGTGTGGACGGCCTGGGATGGAGCGGAATTGATGGGCGTTGGCGCGCTCAAGCAGCTTTCGTCATCGACAGGTGAAATCAAGTCGATGCGCACAGACCCGCGGCATCTTCGTGAAGGCGTGGGTCTGGCTCTTTTCGATCATATCGTCGCTGTCGCAAAGGAGCGCGGCTATCGGCGTTTGAGTCTGGAGACCGGCTCGGGCGCGGAATTTCAAGCCGCGCTGACCTTATATCGGAAACGGGGATTTGAAAATGGCGAACCATTTGGTGGCTATAAGCCGACCGCATTCAACCAGTTTCTGCATCTGGAGCTTTAGCGGACAGCGGGCCTTCTCCCGTGAGGGAGAAGGATATGAAGCCTTATGAGCGAAGCGAATTAGGCGCAGTTGGATGAGGGTGTTCTGCTATCTTGAATTTAGTGAACCCTACCCAGCTTCGCCTAGGCAGCAAGCTGCCAAGTCTGCACAACCCTCTCCCTTGAGGGAGAGGGCAAATTCCAATCAATCGAGATCCCACGCCCGCTCGCCATGGTTGGAAATGTCCAGACCATCGCGCTCGTCATCCTCGCTGACCCGCATCGGCAGGATATAGCTGATACCGAAGCCGAGGATCGCCGTAGCGACCGCAGACCAGATCGCGACTGCACCGACACCAATCAACTGGGCGACAAACTGGCTGCCAAAGGCCATGCCTTCGCCATAGCCGGTGCCGCCAAAACTGTCGGAAATGAACAGGGCGAGCAACAGGCTGCCGAGCATTCCGCCGACACCGTGGACCGCGAACACATCGAGGCTGTCGTCAATCTTGAAACCGTTTTTCACCAGTCCCACCGCGAAGAAACAGACGATCGCCGCAGCCGTACCGATGAGGATAGACGCTCCGGGACCGACAAAGCCGGCGGCCGGGGTAATCGTTGCCAGTCCGGCAATGGCGCCGGTCGCGACGCCAACCGCGGTTGATTTGCCGACCTTGATTTTCTCGATCAGAATCCAGACGAGCGCTGCCATGGACGCCGCAATATGGGTGTTAATGATTGCCGCCGATGCATCGTCGGTAGCGGTCAGTGCGGAGCCGCCGTTAAAACCGAACCAGCCGACCCAGAGCATTGCTGCGCCGACAACGGTCAGGGCAGGGCTATGCGGCAGCATCAGGGTCTTGGGCCAGCCCATGCGCTTGCCGAGCATGATCGCAACGACCAGTGCGGATACGCCGGCGGTGGTGTGAACGACGATGCCACCGGCAAAATCGAGCACGCCGAGATTGCTCAGCCAGCCGCCGCCCCAGACCCAATGGGTTACAGGAGCATAGACCACGAGCAGCCAGAGCCCGCAAAAGGCAACCACCCAGCCGAAGCGCGCGCGTTCAACCCATGCACCGATCATCAGAGCCGGTGTTATCACGGCAAAGGTCAACTGGAACATGACAAATGCGGATTCGGGTATCGCGGTTGCTTCCCGGACATTGCCCAGATTGTTCAGCATCGCATTGAAGCCGTTGCCGAGAAATCCGTTGGTTACCGGACCAAAAGCCAGCGAATAGCCGATGACAATCCAGAGTACCGAACAGATGCCGACCACCGCCATGCACTGGATCAGCACTGACAGAAAATTCTTCGATCGAACCAGTCCGCCGTAGAACAGCGCCAGACCGGGCAGGGTCATCAGCAGCACAAGGGCGCTGGAAGTCAATATCCAGGCTGTGTCGCCGCTATTGGCCGCATCGGCAGCAATTGCGGGGTCAATGGCTAGCTGAGCGTGGAGTGGAGAAGCCGCCCATCCTGCCGCTAGCAGCAAACCAATGGATTTGACTGGATATTTCATGATGATCCCCGCAGCTATAATTATATTATGTCTGTTCGCCGTTGCGAATCAGATTGCGCCGAATTTCTAGTCGAGACCGCGTGGTGACTCAACGGAAAGCTTATATCCAGCCTTCGAGCACCTGATCGGGTGGCCGGTGGCCATCCGCCCAAACGCGGATATTGGTGATTACCCGTTCGCCGGAGGCCTCGCGACCCTCGAAGGTTGCGCTGCCCATATGCGGCAGAAGCACGGTATTCTTCAGCGTCAGAAAACGCGGATCGATAGCGGGTTCATTCTGGTAAACGTCGAGTCCGGCGCCGCCGATCCGTTCGTTTTGTAGCGCATCGATCAACGCGTCCTCGTTCACCAGATCACCGCGCGCGGTGTTGATCAGATAGGTGGAGGGTTTCATCATGCCGATCCGCTCGGCATTGATCATTTCATGGGTTTCCGCGGTATGCGGGCAGTGGAGCGAGATGATATCACATTCGCGAACCAGTTCGTCGAGATCGGAGACAAAACTGGCGCGCAACGATTCCTCGACAGCAGGCGGCAACTGGCGTCGGTTGTGATAGACAATCGACAAGCCAAAACCGGAGGCACGACGAGCAACCGCCTGGCCAATGCGGCCCATGCCGATAATGCCGAGCTTCTTTCCGCCGATGCAGTGACCGAGCATACCGGACGGCTTCCAGCCTTCCCATTGCCCGCTGCGCATCAGCTTCTCGCCGTCAGAAAGCCGGCGCGGCGCGGACAGGATCAATGCCATCGTCATGTCTGCTGTATCTTCGGTGAAGACACCCGGCGTATTGGTCACAAGAATCTTTTTCGCGCGTGCGGCGGCAAGATCGATATGATCGACACCGGCGCCAAAGCTGGCAATCAGCCGGAGCCGGTCCGGGGCATTGGCAATCATTTCCGCGTCGATATGATCGGTCACCGTCGGCACGAGAACATCGCAATCCGCCATCGCTGCTATCAGGTCGTCGCGGGAAAAGGGTTTGTCGCTATGGTTGGGCACCGCATCAAATAATTCGCACATGCGATCCTGATTGGAGTCCGCCAATTCGCGGGTGATGATGACACGGGGATTCGAGATGGCTGATGAGTCTGGCATAGACCAAGCGCTATGCCTGAATTTTGGTTCAGGTCAAGCAGGCGGCGCTTGAAGCGGACATGGCTTTCGGGCTATGCTTTGATCAATCTGGGGACGAGTAACCAATCATCATGCGTATTTCGGCTTTCATGCTTGTTGCGATTTCGGGCCTGTCCCTGTCGTCGCCCGCTGCGGCGCAACAGGAGCCGCCCTACTGGGCATCAATTGACGAGCCCGAGGCGCGGATGCGCACCGGCCCGAGCACAGAATATCCGACGATGTGGATATACAAGCGCGAGAAGCTGCCGATAAAGATTCTCGCCCGCTACAAGGCCTGGCGCAAGGTCGAGGATCATGAAGGCACCCAAGGCTGGATGCACGCGCGCCTGCTCAGCGCTTCCCGCACCGGTCTGGTGCTGGCGACCAGCGGCGAGCCGGTCGCCATGCGCGCTTTTCCCGACGCCAATGCAAAGGTCATCTGGCAGGCCGAACCAGGCGTCGTCGGTAGCCTGACCCAATGCGAAAAGGGCTGGTGCCTGTTCGATGTTACCGGTCGTCAGGGATATATCAGCATAACCGATGTATGGGGCGACGAGCCGCTGAAATAATCAGTCGATCAGTTCAATCGCCACCGCGGTTGCTTCTCCGCCACCGATGCACAGCGCCGCGACACCCTTTTTCAGACCGCGCTTTTTCAATGCCGCGACCAGTGTTACCATGATGCGCGCGCCACTAGCACCAATGGGATGCCCGAGAGCGGTCGCACCACCGTTGACGTTCAGCTTGTCGCGGCTGATGCCAATATCCTGCATTGCGAACATGGCAACGCAGGCAAAGGCTTCGTTCACTTCCCAGAGATCCACATCGGCAACCGACCATCCGGTCTTGTCGAGCAATTTCTGGATCGCGCTTACCGGAGCCGTTGTGAATTTCGACGGCGCATGCGCGTGTGCGGCATGGCCGAAGATCCGGGCAACCGGTTTCAGGCCCTTGGCTTCGGCTACGCTTTCACGGGTCAGGACCATTGCCGCTGCGCCATCGGATATGGATGATGCGTTGGCTGCGGTGATCGTGCCGTCCTTGGCAAAGGCGGGGCGCAGCTGGGGAATCTTGTCCGGATTGCCCTTGAGCGGCTGTTCGTCCTTGTCGACCGTGACGCTGCCCTTGCGAGTCTTGACTTCGACCGCGACGACTTCGTCATCAAAGGCGTCGCCTTCCACAGCGGCCTTGGCGCGAGACAGTGATTCGATCGAATATTCGTCCTGCGCTTCCCGGGTCAGTTGATATTCGCCGACGGTTTCTTCGGCAAAGCTGCCCATGGCCCGGCCCGGCTCATAGGCATCTTCGAGACCATCGAGAAACATGTGATCCTTGGCTTCGGTGTGACCGAGGCGCGCGCCGCTGCGCATCTTTGGCAGGAGATAGGGTGCGTTGGTCATGCTTTCCATGCCACCGGCGACAATCATGTCGATCGAACCGGCTGCCAGGGCTTCTGCGCCCATGATCGCGGCCTGCATGCCGGAACCGCACATCTTGTTGACCGTGGTTGCTTCGACCGATTGCGGCAATCCGGCAAAAATCGCTGCCTGACGGGCAGGGGCCTGGCCCTGGCCAGCGGAGAGGACGTTGCCCATATAGATGCGTTCGACATCCGCGCCGGCAACGCCAGCGCGTTCGACCGCAGCCTTGACCGCGACAGCACCGAGATGGGATGCGCTGACTTCACTCAATGCGCCCAGCATTCCGCCCATCGGCGTGCGGGCATAGGAAAGAATGACGATCGGATCGGAATTGGACATGGGTGGGCCTTTCTGGGTTTGATGCGCCGCCAAGAGCAAGCGCGATTCTTGGAGAGGACATAGGCGCGGCCAACCGGTTTTTCAATTGCGTCATTGAATGCCCGGGCTGGCCGTGCCAATCGACCCGTGAAATCGTCCCTGGAGTGCCCGTTGCCCGCTTATCTTGTACTTATTGCCGGTATGCTTCTCGGCCTGATCATCGGGAGCTTTCTGGCGACATTGATATTGAGATGGCCGGAAAACCGTTCGGTGGTCGGCGGTCGCTCTTGTTGCGATCATTGTGGGCACCAGTTGCGTGCCCGGGAATTGGTCCCGGTGGTGAGCTTCATTCTCCAGGCAGGAAAATGTCGTCGATGCGGAGCGGAAATCGCGACGGATCACCTGGCAATAGAACTGGCCGCTGCGCTGATTGGCGGTCTTGCCCTGTTTGCCGCGCCTGGTTTGGAAGGATTGGCGGGCGCGCTGTTCGGCTGGCTTTTGCTGACGCTCGCGGCGCTGGACGTAAAGCATCACTGGTTGCCCGATCGTTTGACGTTGGTGCTGGCGGTGTCCGGACTGGCGGCCAGCCTGCTGTTTGCCGATCCATCGTTGCAAGACCGGTTGATCGGCGGCTTTGCCGGATTTATCTCTCTCGCCATTATAGCTGCCCTATATAAGAGCATCAGAAAGCGTGACGGCCTCGGTGGCGGTGATCCGAAGATGCTGGGCGCTATCGGCTGCTGGCTCGGCTGGCAGGCGCTGCCGTTCGTGATCCTCGGCGCAAGCGCCGTCGGGTTGTTGGTTGCGCTATCCTGGCGGTTGCGCGGAACCGGTGTCGACAGGGAAACCATGCTACCGCTCGGCAGTCTGATGGCGATAGCCGCTTTTCCGCTCTGGATTTTCCAGACGAGCGGCACCGGCTTTCCCTATTGATTTGCCGGTGTTGCAGCGTCACTGGAAAAAGCCGTTGCCAGCGCAAAGTCTCTTCGCTAACAGAACCTCGATTTCGCTGATCGTCAAATGACGCAGCCAAAGAGCCCCTGTGGTGGAATTGGTAGACGCGCTGCACTCAAAATGCAGTTCCGCAAGGAGTGCCCGTTCGAGTCGGGCCAGGGGCACCATTACAGAGATTTGCTGGAAAACCGCTATTCTTGCGAGGCCAGAGCGGTCGAAGGTGGGCATCAATTCTGCAGAAGCGTGCCTCTGAGCGCAACAGGCGCAGCTAGGTCAATTGCGGACTAAAGGCTTTTTGCTAGCAACGCCGTGAAAGCAGACTGTTCCCCCGACGCGATCGAGACGGCAGCGCTTGCCCCAATGGCGGTCGTTCGATGGGTAGCTTCTGCTGCCTCAAACCTGCCATTCAGTTGGACAGAACATAGAGGCTCGTACTGGGCCGGTAGCAGAACGCCTCGTCCTGGACGGACAATCGAGGAATGCCGACGGACAGGTAGTGACTTCATGTCCGCCATTGTAGCACCACTCCCAATATCCGGCAGTTGAAGCTATTTCTTGTGATCCGAAATCCAGCGTTACATTTTACAGGAGCGCCGTCGTCAGAAGTGCCAGACTTGTCATTGCGCCGAAGACGGGGACTAACCATGGTACTGTGAAATGGGGCTGCAACTGGACAGAGACCTGACGCTTCACCCGCAGCAAAGCAAGGTTCACCAGCACAAATACAACGAGCACGATTTGAGATGTCTTTTCAGCCAGTGCCTCGATCGGAAACGCTTGAGTTAGAATCACGATGACAATGACGACGAGCGCCGTTGCAGCTATCGGCGTTTGCGTGCGCTCGGAAACCCGGGCAAGCCTGCGCGGCAGGTACCCTTTGTTTGCGAGCCCAAAGAAAACCCGCGAAGCCATGATGATCTGAATCAGGATTCCATTGATCGTTGCAACAACCGCGATAGCAGCAAAGGCATCGCGCACAACTTGTGGCGCATTTGCAAAGACCAGTGCGAGAGGCGCGGCACTTCCTGTCAAGTCCGCCATTGGAACGACGAGAATGACTGCGGTCGTGGTGGCCATGTAGAGTAGCGCCGCAATGATCACTGTCAGGATAATGGCCTTGGGAAACGTACGCGTCGGTTCTTTCACTTCTTCAGCAACATTGGCCATGTCCTCGAAACCGATAAAGGCAAAGAAAGCAAGAAGCGATGCCGCGCCGATGCCGAACCAATGCCCGCCTCCAAGCGGGGGGATTAGGTCTTGCAGCACCACAGCTGTTTCGGAGGCGCTGCCAAAGCCCCAGGCAATTACCATGAACAATCCACCAATCTCGATTATGGTGACGACCGCGGCGACTATAACGGACTGCGCAATGCCCCACGCGGCCACAAGGCCCATGGCAAGAACCAAACCAATCATCAAAGCGGGTGCTGGCAAGCCGATAATAGCGGTGAGGTAAGAAGCTGCGCCAATCGCAATAGCCGAGGCAGAAACAATCCCTGACAGTGCGACGAGAAGACCAACCGCAACCGTCAGCCAACTTGCGCCAAACCCGGCCTCAACATAGGCTGCTTCACCCGCGCTGACCGGGAATCGAGTTGCCAGTTCCGCATATGAGAAGGCTGTGAATGCTGCTACCAGTGCAGCGACCAGGAACGATATCGGAGCATAGGTTCCGGCCTCTGCCGCTGTAGCGCCAACGAGGACATAGATACCGGCGCCGATAGTCACGCCGAGACCGTATAGAGTGAGCAGAGGCAGCGTCAGCGCGCGGCGAAGGGTAGGGCGTTTATCTCTTGGTGGACCATCGATCCCCTGGCTTGCCTGTATCACCCAATATTCCCTTGTCTCGCAAAGCCTGCATCGCGGCCTTAGTATATGTGTACCCAACTACGCCACATTTTGCGAATGCGGTCGCCAAATCACATACAGCTCCCAGACTATTTTGTTTCGACTGTTCCAATTGCCAAAGTTTCCGCTGATCCGCCTTAGTTGGTGATTCTTTGCAATATCCTGCATAGGACCAAGTTCCACTATTACCGGTGATCGCCGGAACCCCGTCGGCCTGCAAATCATTCACTTGCGGCCTATCGGCTTCAAAAAATGCTAGCTTTGTGCCAGATAGGCGGAGAAGGAGGCCGACTATGTTTGCAAACCACTCAGTTCTGGTCGTGCGCAACTAAGTAGAATGGCACGCCCATCCCGAGATCTGCACGGCGAACACGCTCCTCATCGAATCCGCAACCGCTTGGATCATCCCCGGGGTGAAAGCCCCTTGGGGGATTTCATGCTTGGCGGCGTTGACGGGGTCGTCACGACATTTGCTGTCGTGGCTGGTAGTGCAGGCGGCCAGCTAGCCTCTACAATCGTCATTATCCTCGGTATAGCAAATCTGATCGCTGACGGCTTTAGCATGGCCGTGAGCAATTATCTGGGAACCCGCACGCGTCAAGAGGAGGTCCGACAAAGCCGCGCCGATGAACAATGGCAGATCGATGTCTTCCCCGAAGGCGAGCGCGAGGAAATTCGCGAGATATTCGCACGAAAGGGGTTCGAAGGCACTGGCTTGGACGAGATCGTCGAGATTATTACCGCCGATAGAGAGGTATGGGTCGATACAATGATGGCCGAAGAACTCCGGTTGAGCGATGTCTCGACGCGCCCGTTGAGGGCAGGAGTTACGACTTTCGTCGCCTTCTCGATTTGCGGAGCCATCCCGCTACTCCCATTTCTTATCGGGGCCGGCGATTTCAACGCAATGTTCTTTGTCAGTGCCAGCCTCGGTGCCGCGACGTTTTTCGCCTTGGGAATGGGAAAAGGCAGAGTGGTCGGTATATCCCCTGTCAGGTCTGGACTACAGACTTTGGTAATGGGCGGAGTAGCCGCAATTCTGGCCTATGGCGCTGGATACGTATTGCATTTGATCTTCGCTACCTGATTGTTTGAAAGCCCGAACCCCGCCCAAAAGTAAAATTGGACGGGTATTGATTGACCGTTTTGCGATTTCTCCAAGCTGGTTTCTAATGACCGGCATTGGACGCATAGTTGTCGATAAGCAATAATCGCGCCTGTGCGCGTTATTGCTCTTTCGCATCCTCGAGACAGGTCTCCCGCTTGGTGCCATTCGGGCGCGAGCAAATTATCTGCGGTGAACGGCCGCTTTAAAATACGAAGCAACGTCTTTGGAATAACGGCACCTCTGACCGATGTGTTCGCTCTAGGGTAGGTAGACCAAAATTCCCCAATGATTCGAGTGGCCATCTCCAAAGCCTACGGCGCATCATTCCCGGAAATTCGAATATTTGTGACTTAGTTGCAACGATATTCGAATTTCTGCGATAATCGGCAGTAATGCAGTCTTTCCTGGCCTAAATATGCTGGACTAATCCTGCTGTTTGAACGAGGGGACCGAGGCATAAATGGACGGTCCGCTCCATTTCATTTCATGCTCACGGCAAAAGGCCGGAGCGCAGGAGAAACACATGAAAATCGCTAAATTTTTAGCCGCTACTGCACTTGGCGGCGTTATTGCAGCATCGCCTGCCTATGCACAGGATGTTCAGGAAGAAGAAACCTTTGACGATAATGTAATCATCGTCACCGCGTCCAAGCGCGAAACCACATTGCAGGAAACGCCAATTTCGGTTTCGGTTACAACCGGTGAAACGCTTGAAAATGCGCAGATCCGTGACGTACTCGACCTGCAGTCGGTCGCTCCTTCGTTGCGTGTCAGCCAGCTCCAGACCTCTTCGGCATCGACTTTCATCATTCGCGGCTTTGGTAACGGCGATAACAATTTCGGCATCGAGCCCTCCGTTGGCGTGTTCATTGACGGCGTGTTCCGTTCGCGTTCGGCTGCGGCTCTGTCAGATCTTCCCAACGTGCAGCGCATCGAAGTGCTGAACGGCCCGCAATCGACCCTGTTCGGCAAGAATGCTTCTGCCGGCGTGATTTCGGTGGTTACACGCGAACCGCAATTCCAGTTTGGCGGAGCGGTTGAAGCCGTTTACGGCAATTACAATAATGTTGTTCTCAAGGCCGATATTACCGGCCCGATAACAGACAATATCGCCTTCTCGGTCGATGGTAGCTATAACCGCCGCGACGGTTACGCCAAGATTGTCAATCTGGACGAAGAGCAGAATGACCGGAATCGCTGGGCGGCCCGTGCTCAGCTTTTGATCGAGCCAACTTCGGATTTGACGATTCGTGCGATTGGTGATTATTCGCGGATTGACGAGATTTGCTGTCAGGTTACGACGGTTCTCGCCGGGCCAACCGCAGGAGCGATCCAGTTGCTTGGTGGCGAATTCTCGACAGATCGTTACAGCTATGATGCGTATCTCAATCAGGTTCCGGTCAACAAGGTCGACAATTACGGTGGCTCGATCCAGGTCGATTATGACGCTGGCCCGCTGTCTTTCACCTCGATCTCTTCCTACCGGGAGCTGAAGAACCTGTTCGTTTCGGACATCGATTACAGCAGCCTGGATGTTGCGAACGAAACCCGCAACCAGAAGGTAAAGACGTTCACCCAGGAATTCCGCGTTGCATCGGACTTTGATGGTCCGGTCAACTTCTTGCTCGGCGGCTATTATTTCGACGAAAGCATCTCGCAGAAAAGCCAGATCGAGAACGGTAGCCAAATCCGTGACTTCTTTGAGCTACTGGCAGGTGGAAACCCCGCCGATGTTCTTGCGGGCAACCCGAGCGTATTCAATGCGGTTGAAGCCGGTCTTGGCCTGCCGCAGGAATCGATCTTCCTCACACCGCTGCTCACATCCGAGCAGTTCTCGATGGATAATACGTCCTATTCGATCTTCGGTACCGTTGATTTTGAACCGGTTGACGGTCTCGTCTTCACCGGTGGCTTCAACTACACCGATGACAAGAAGGACTTCGCACTCGCGCAGCAAAGCTTCGATCCATTGGGTCAGATCAATCTGGTCGATGCGTTTATCGTAGGTGCAACCGGCGGAACGGTTACCACGCGTGAACAGTTCCAGGCGCTGCCGGCGGCTAACCAGGCCGCTCTGCTCGCTGCAGCACAGTCGGCTGCGAACCCGCTGTTCGGCCTGGATGCTTTCCAGTTCCAGCCTCCTTTCGTGACCATCCCGAACGCTGTCGAAGACGGCAAGACCCGCGATGACAAGTTCACCTATCTGCTGCGCGCATCCTATGCGATCTCGGACCAGGTGAATATCTACGGTAGCTATGCAACAGGCTTCAAGGCGAGTTCGGTTAACCTGTCGCGCGACAGCCGGCCTTCGAGCACCGACTATATCGCGGGCCCGGGTGGATCGACTTTCGCTGCGCCTTCGTCACCGATCCTGGACGCCGGTCTGGCTGTGCCAAATCTGAGAAGCGGCTCGCGCTTTGCAGGGCCGGAGAATGCCACCGTCTATGAAGTTGGTGTCAAGGGTCAGTGGGAAGGCTTCGGCTTCAACCTCGCATTGTTCGACCAGACCATCAAAGGCTTCCAGAGCCTTGCTTTCACCGGTACCGGCTTTGCATTGCAAAATGCGGGTCAGCAATCGGTCAAAGGCTTCGAGTTTGATAGTAATATCAACCCGGCCGAAGGTTTGGTGTTCACCTTTGCAATGACCTATCTGGATCCATTGTATGACGATTTCCCGGGCAGTGTCTTGGGCGACCTGAGCGGCGCAACCCCGGGCGGTATCCCCGAGTTCGCCATTTCGACTTCTGCGACATATTCGCACGAATTCGGTGCCAGCGGGAATATGTTGATCACGCGTATTGATTACAGCCATGAAAGCAATACGCCGATCAACAACGGATTGCCAACATTCAACGCTGAATTGGGCAACACCCAGATTTTTGATCGCGAGGTCAATCTGGTCAATGGCTCGATGACGCTCAAGCTTGAAAATGGCCTTGAAGTCGGTGCCTATGTTCGTAACCTGCTCAACGACCAGTTCCTCACGACTGTATTCGATGGCGTCGCGCAATCGGGAACGGTTTTGGGTTATCCAAGTGCGCCCCGTACATATGGTGGTGTCGTCCGGTTCAAATTCTAAGCTTGAACTAAAATTACAAAAACAGGCCCTGTCAGGAAACTGGCAGGGCTTTTTTGTATCCAAATTGCATCAAATTGCCCCGATCTGGTGCAAAAATGTAATGAGCTGGTGCATTTTTTATATTTCAGTCTGGACTTAATCACGCGATTAGTTGAATGTTAGGTAATCGGGGGGATGAGCATAAGCTTCACTCTCCGGTGAGATCGTTGGGATTTGGGAGAGAGAAATGCGTAAATCGCTACTGTTGGCTGCTACAGCTATATCTGCAATGTCCGTACCTGTTATGGCACAGGGTCAGGACAATGATGTTATTGATGACAACGTCATTATCGTTACCGCGCAACGTCAGGCGCAAAGTGCCCAGGACGTGCCAATCGCCGTTTCGGCATTCTCACAGGCGGCGCTCGAAGCGCAGCAGATCGAGAATAGCTCCGATCTCCAGCTAACGCTTCCGAATATCACGTTTACCAAGACCAATTTTACCAGTTCAAGCTTTACGATCCGTGGAATCGGCGATCTTTGTGTCGGCGTGTCTTGCGATCAGGCAACTGCCATTCACTTGAACGATCAACCGTTATTTTCAACGCGACTGTTTGAAACAGAATTTTTCGACCTTGAGCGTGTAGAAGTCTTGCGCGGTCCACAAGGCACATTGTTCGGACGCAACGCAACCGCTGGCGTGGTCAATGTCGTCACGGCCAAGCCAAGAATGGGCGAGTTCCAGGCCTCCGGTGATGCCGAATATGGAAATTATAACGCCATCAAAGTCAAGGGCATGGTCAACATCCCGCTGGGCGACACCCTGGCTTTCCGTGGCGCGGGCATTTATGTAAAACGGGATGGTTATACCACCAATCTCAATGGCGGACCGGATCTCGATGATCGGGAACTCTATTCGGTGCGTGGTTCGCTGCGTTTCGAACCAACCCCGGACACGACAATTGACCTGTTCGCTTCCTATTTCCGCGAAGACGACAATCGTATGCGGATCCAGAAGCAATATTGTCAACGCGACGAGACAGGCATTCTGGGTTGTCTGAACAACCGCCGCGATGCCCAATCGTTCAATGGCAACGCGACCTTCACGGCGGCGCTGTCTTCGGAGGAATTCCTCGCGACTCAAGGCATTCCGACCATTTTCGCGCTGGGCAGCCTTTATGGTCCGGATCAATATGAAGGCATTGATATTCCGTCCGATCCGCGGACGGTCAACACAGCTTTCACGCCCGAATATTTTACCAGCGAGCTGACGTTCCAAGGCAAGATCGAACATGACTTTGGACCAATCAGCGCGCAGCTTTCCGGTACCTATCAAAAGGTAAAACTGGATTCACGGCAGGATTATAACAACAATATCGGTCGTCGGGATGGTTATGCGCCTGGGCTGAACTCGCTCGCTGCAGCTGCAGCCGGGCTTATTCCAGGTCTTCCGGCATCCTATTTTGCGCCACTTGCCGCGGCGATCATTCCTAACGGGCCAGATGGCGTTTTATGTACGTCGGACACCGACACAATCGGACTTGGATCGTTCGGCGGAAACAGCAATTGTGCGACCACACCGCTACAATATGACCGTTCCAACCAGTATAATAGCAGTTGGTCGGCGGAGGCTATCATCTCAAGCGATCTTGATGGTCCGTTCAACTTCCTGCTCGGCGGTATCTACGCAGACTATCATCTTACGGAGAACAGCTATTATGTGAATGCCTTCGCGATTGATTATGTCGCAGGTTTGCTTGGTAGCTTTACTTCACTCGGCGCTGGCTTGCCGCCTTCATATCTCGGCACACCATATTTCCGCAACAATACGAGTGATTTGAAGGTCAAATCTTATGGTCTGTTCGGTGAGGTCTATTTTGACATCAGTGACACGCTGAAATTTACCGGTGGTTTGCGCTATAACAATGACAAGAAAGACGTGGAGGCGCGTTCGACGCTGGCAAGTTTCCTTGTTCCTTATAGTCAAACAACCAATGCGTTTGAATCGCCATATGTCGGATCGTTCGATGCTGACCCTGGCACGTTAGGAAATCAGATTCTACAGAATCGTCAGGTTAAAAACGATGAGATTACCGGTCGTGCGGTTCTTGACTATAAGATATCCGACGACAATCTGGTCTATTTTTCTTATTCTCGCGGCTATAAGTCAGGCGGGCTGAATCCACCACTGCAGCCAATTTTCGAAGTTCCGGAATCTTTCCGGCCGGAACAGGTTGACGCGTTTGAAATCGGATCGAAAAATACCTTTGCCGATGGTGCCCTGCAACTCAACGTGACTGCATTCTACTATAAATATAAGGATTTGCAGCTCAGCAAGATTGTCGCAAGGACAGCCGTGAACGAGAATATTGATGCCGATATCTACGGTGCGGAAGTGGAGGCAATCATTCGCCCTGATCCGGACTGGATGATCAATCTCGGATTCAGCTACCTGCACACCGAGGTCAAGGGTGACACGTTCAATAGCGATCCGCGCGACTTCGGCGGTGCCCGTTCCGATGCCGTGATTATCAAGGATATCACCAACGCATCCAATTGTGCGGTGGCTTCTACGTCCGGAAATATCGCCGGGGTGAACCAGTTCGTCAACTCGGTGAACGGTGTCATTAATGCCGGTCTGGTTCCTGGCCTTGCTGCTGGTGCCGGGCTGCAGCCAACCGTCGCTTTTCCGGCAGATGGCGGTATCGCCTCTACCGGCGCGTTCGGTGTTTGCGGTGTGCTTGAAGCCGCAGCCGCAGGCGCATTTGCAGCTGGGGGACTGGATCCGGCGGCATTCGGCGGGATAGAATATTTTGCTGCAGGTGTTCCCAAGAACATACGTGGTAATGATCTGCCACAGGCACCTAAGCTGAAATTCTCGGTCGGTGTTCAATATACTATGAACTTCGACAATGGCATGAGCCTGGTCCCGCGTGTCGACCTTGCTTATACGGGAGAGAGCTATGGCAGCATCTTCAACGGAAATGTAAACCGGATCGACGGCTATGCACAGGCGAATGCCCAGATCCAGCTGAATGGCACCGATGATCGCTGGTATGTTCGCGGTTTTGTCCAGAACCTCTTCGACAGCAACTCGGAAACCGGTCTTTATGTCACCGATCAGTCTTCGGGTCTCTACACCAATGTCTTCACGCTGGAACCACGGCGCTATGGCATCGGTGCAGGCTTCAAATTCTGATCTGAAGCGCCCATGATATGAAGAAAGCCCTGCCGGGAAACCGGCGGGGCTTTTTTTGGTCTGCGGAAGTGCTGCGTCTGTCTATTCGCAAGCGATCCCGTCACCATCCCTGTCGAGATGCCGACCGTAGCCGCGCTGCCCCCGATATATCGGCGTAGGACCAGCCGCTCTGGCTGCTGTGCAGTTCGCATAATAATCCCGCGTACCCGTCGGACGAGCCGGTTGCGGCGGGGTCGTGCCGCCGCCATGACAGTGTCTGCCACCATTTTTGCGATCATTATGACAGCCGTCAGCAGCCGTCCGGCCCCCGTGGGCTGCCGCTTCGGGATTATATACTGCGGACAAAGTCAGTACGACGATCATGAACGTTCTAATAAACATCCGCACGTCATAGGCCGAAATCGTCAAACTGTTATAATATAAAAATTGAAAACAAATTTGCGTCAGCGGGGAAAACGGCATCGCAGACCTGAAAGAAATTTTACTATGGAGAACCAGCGATGGCTTTAAGGCAAGACCTGGCTTGCGCCGCGGGGTTTTTGCGGTCGTCGATCCCCCCGGGACGACTTTACTCCGCAAAAATGGTGCCGAATATCCGACTCGAACGGATGACCTACCGCTTACAAGGCGGTTGCTCTACCAGCTGAGCTAATTCGGCATGCACTGGATTTGCTGGGCGCTATTAGCGTCAAACCACGCCAAAGGTCCAGCCCTCTTTTTGCGCGATCTCGTCGGTCATCTCGGGAGGGTTCCAGAGCGAGGGATTGGCCGCTGCCTGCTTCATCCACGCTGCGGTTATCAATGCATCGGTACTATGGTCGTCATAACGGGCCAGTCTTGCCGGTGTGGCCGAGTTCAGCCGTGTCAGGGCCTGCTTCAGACCGGCGCGGTCGCGGACCTTGCTGCGTCCTCTGGGCTGGCCGGCGGCCAGAGCGGCAACGGTCGTGTAGATTTCGACGATGGCCGGACCGGAATCGGGAACGGGATCAAATGGCCAGACCGGTATCGCGCCATATAATTGATGCAGCATCCGCATCCCGGTCAGGCTGGATTTCCCTACCTGTGCAGCGCCAACCAGATTAAAGCAACTGGCGCTGTTGGCCTGTCCCGTCGCCCGTTGGTAGCGCTCAACTTCGCGCAAGCGTCCGACGCCGCCCGTGAACAGATCGCCAACTTGGCCCCCGCCATGACGAAAATGGCGGCTCGCCTGGTGATGGGTCAGAAAGCTGGTGACGTTTAAGTGCGGGTCATCACTGCACATCGCGTCGACTTCGCGCCACAAGGCCTTCGCACGGTCGGGGCTTTCGCTCCATTCGGGGAAATAGGTGCCGCGGTCATGAAAGGGAAGCGCCATCGACAGGTCAAAGCCGATCAATATATCCCGTCGGCCTTCTGCAAGACGGAGCAGCCAGTCGAGGACATCAGCCCGAGACCAGCGCGGTTGGGGCGATAACAGGGCGGGAGGGCCGTCCGGACCGATGATCGCTACCGCAATGCCGTTCGGGCGCTCGGTCTGGGCACCGGACCAGTCGACACAGGCGAAATGGGAGAATTTACGCACCCTCGAGCCTTAGCGGATCAATCGGGCAAAAGAAAAGGGCGAGTCCAGAGGACCCGCCCTTGTTGTGCATTTTGTCGGTCAGTGCCTATTTTTTGACAACCGGTTTGGTTGCCGCAGGTTTCCGCGCTGCAGGCTTGCGTGCTGCAGGTGCTTTCGGTTTCGGCGGATTGTTGCGCAGGTCTTCGAGGACCTTGCCGGCAACATTGCGTCCACCCCAACCAAAAGCCAGAGCGGCGGCCGCGGCTCCACCAATCACCAGTGCGGTGAACGCGGTCTGGACGATCTCTTCGCCGACACCCATGAATTGCAGGCCCATGAAGGTGAAAAGGATGATCGTTGCATAGCGGATGATGGGTGCAGCCAGGCTGTCTGCATCCGCACTGCTCATCACGCGCGCGAGGAGGTTGGCAATCAGGAAGCCAGCCATGATCACAACACCACCGAACAACACACGGCCACCCAGTTCAAGAATCTGATCGAGTATACGGGTCAGTTCCGGAAATCCGAGAAGGCGCGTCGCAGCGATCGCAAAGAACAGCATGATGCCAATCTGGGCGATACGAGCCAGAATAGACGTCAGTGACGTTCTTTCCGGCAATATGCCGATTGCAGCAACAGATTGATCCACACCAAGACCCGGCAGGATATCCTTGATGATCTGGACGACAAATTTGCTGATCAGATAGCCGAGACCCAAGGTTATTGCCGCGGTGAAGATGGCGGGCAAGGCCTGGAAAATTGTCCGCAGCATTTCGCTAGCCGGTCCGGAAATGGACTCGATGTCGAGAATGTCGAGCGCAAAAATCGCGACGAAGATAACGGTCAGTGCATAAACGATCGAACCGATGGTCGACGAAATCTGGCTATTCCCGGTGGCGGTATCGATACCGCCGCGGTTGGCCCATTTGTCGAAGTCGAATGTCTGCAGTGCCGTCACCACCAGATCGCGCAGAATATCTGCGATCTTGAGGCCAACGAAGAAAACGACCACAGCCATCACGATGCCGGGCAATGCCTGCATCACAGTGTTGAGCAAGCCTTCAATCGGCTGCACCACGCCGCCAAGACCGAACACGGTCAAAATAGCAATCAGACCAAATAGCCAGATAAGCAGGCTGGCAATTTTGCCCAGGGACTGGCCGAGGGAGACGCCCGATCCGGTGTCCCGTTGCAGGAAGCCGATATTATCGACCAGTTTTGCAAACGCCCATTTTGCCGCCTTGGCCAAGGCCCAGGTAACGAAGAGAATGATGATCGCGAGACCTATCTTCTGTCCTATTTCTATCGCTAACTCCGTATCCAGAGCATAATTGCCTATTCGCATCCCGTCCATATAGCTTCCCCTAGTTGAAAAATCGTCTCGTCTGAAACCGTGTTACCATATTTCGGGGAAGATAGACAGTTATCAATCGCGAAACTCCGGAGGAGAAGCGTAAATACTCGTAAAGATCAACCGCTTGGGATGATCTCTACTACAACCCGGCCAATGGCTTCACGCCTCTCAAGCACGGTCAGCGCCCGCACTATATCGGTCAGGGCAAAGCGGTGGGAGATATGCGGGCGCATTGCTCCCTGAGACGCCAGTTCTTTCAGCGCGGCACTCTGTCGCAGCGCGAGATCGGGATCACGGCGGGGACCTTCACCGGCACGAACGCCAATCAGGCTATAAGTTTTGATCATGGCATGATTGGCGGGGAAGGACGGGATTTTCCCGCTGGCAAAGCCGATGATGAGATAGCGCCCGTTCCAGGCGATAGCGCGCGTGGCCGTCAGCGCCAGGTCACCGCCAACCGGATCATAGACAACGTCGACGCCTTTGCCATCGGTCAGCGCCTTGATCTTTGCCGCCAGACTCTCGTCTGCTGGATCAAGCACATGATCAGCACCTGCTTCCCTGATGGCCTCACGTTTGGCCTCGCTTGAACCGGTGCCGATGACCATCGCTCCGATATGCTTGGCCATCTTGACGGCCGCCATGCCGACGCCGCCACTGGCGCCGAGAATGAGAACGGACTCTCCGGCCTGCAGATGCCCCCGCTCGACCAGAGCGTGCCAGGCGGTCGATGCGCCGGTTTGCCAGCAGGCGCCTTCGCTGAAGGAAAGAGCCGGGGGCAGTGGAGAGACTGCCGCCGCATTGACAATCCATTGCTCCGCCAGCGCGCCGCCCTTGCCGCCAGCCATGACTCGGTCGCCGGGTTTGACGCTGTCTACATCTGCTGCAACCTCGATCACCTCTCCCGACGCTTCCAACCCGGGGATGAATGGTGGGTCGGGACGGAACTGGTATTTGCCCTGCGTCATCAATAAATCAGGAAAGTTCAAACCCGCCGCGTGGACCTTGATCCGGACTTCTCCCGTTTGCAGAGGAACCGCTTCCTGTTCGATTATCCGGATGGACGAGGGGCCGGTCAGCTCTGTGCAAACCGCTGCATTATATTTGATTTTCATTGTTTTGCCGCTTCCACAAGGTCTTTGGTAAAGGTTTCGATATCAAATCGATTGTCGCCGCTATCATAGCCACGCCGGACAATCACGAGATCTAGCGAGGGGATGATCACCAAATATTGGCCGCGATTGCCAAAGCCTGCAAATGCGTCTTTCGGTATTCCGGCGAAATTGTTCATCAGCCAGAATGTCGCGCCATATCCGAAATTGCGCCCTTCTGGTTGAGGTCCAGATGGCGTGCTGACATATTCTCGCCAGTTTTCGGGGAGCAGGCGCTCGCCGTTCCAGATACCGTTGGCTAGATAAAGCATTCCGAGCCGGCCGAGATCCCGCGCTGTGGTCCACACCTGACTGGAGAGGATATAATTGTCCTGCCAGTCGGTTTCGGCGTAGGTCCGGGTCATGCCGAGCTTCTGGAAAAAGCCAAAGGGATCGAAATCAGGATGTTGCGCGCGCGTCGCGTGTACGGCTAGCAACGTGTCATTATTGGCGTAGCGAAAACGCATTCCCGGATTGTAGAGCAAAGGCCAGATGGTTGCCCGCTCCGTTACGCTTGCACCGCCCATATAAATCGCATCGGTGCGATTGCCGGCGGTGTCGCTGACCAGACCGCTGCTCATCCGCATCAATTGGTCGATGGTGAGTGATGCACGGGGATCGCCCGGCCTTTGCCATTCCGCGATTCCCACCGGAGCATTTATATCGATCGTCTTCTGCTGGACAGAATGACCAATCAAAGTGCCGGCAAGGGATTTTGCGACGGACCAGGTACGTTGTGCCGTGTGCAGGTGATGGCCTTGCTTATAGGCTTCCGCGTGGATTTTACCATTTTTGATGATCAGCACGCCACTGGTTGTCCCACCATATTGATCCGTCAGGAATGCGCGTTCGGCCGCGTTTTCAAAGATGCTTGACTGGTGAGCAGATAGTGTCTCCGCATCTCGATCACCGATTGGCCAGGGCTGATCATCAACAAGCGTCCGTTCCCCTGTCGGCATCACTTTCTCGGGCCCGTCGAAACCGATCGGCATCGATGTACACCCGCTCTGGCTGTTCCAGATCGCCACGCGCGGCGGAACATCATCAGCAAAGCGGACGCGAACCCGTCGCGCTTTTTCATCCACCTCTTCAGCCAGTGTAGGGACGATCTCTGCGACCCGGTCATATATGCCGGTAAGTTCGTCTGCCTTGATATCCGCTAGCGATTTTCCGCCGTTCCATAGACCCGAGCAGATGAATTGCGCTTTATAGCCGGCTGCCAGAGCCCGGTCATAGCGCATCGCTTCATCTTCCTGCGCCAAGGCGCTGGTGGAAAACAACGCACCGGCGACGCAAAGACTAGCCAGTTTTTTCCGCACGCAATTTCTCCCAATAGTCCAGCCGTTCGCGAATTTTGTGTTCAAAGCCACGATCTACAGGCTGGTAAAAATGCTGCGGCTGCATTTCTTCCGGCCAGTAATTATCGCCAGAAAATCCGTCATCACTTTCATGATCATAGCTATAGCCTGCGCCATAGCCAATTTCCTTCATCAGCTTGGTCGGGGCATTGAGAATATTTTGCGGTGGCATCAGCGAGCCGGTATCGCGTGCGGATTTCCATGCGGATTTCTGAGCCTTGTACGCAGCATTGGATTTTGGCGCTGTCGCGCAATAGAGGCAGGCTTGGACAATCGCCAGTTCGCCTTCGGGACTACCGAGAAACTCGTAAGCCTGTTTCGCAGCAAGGGCCTGCACCAGCGCCTGCGGATCGGCCATGCCGATATCCTCGCTGGCAAAGCGCACAATCCGGCGGAGGAGAAATAGCGGCTGCTCGCCTGCCACCAGCATCCTTGCCAGATAGTAAAGCGATGCCTGGGGGTCGGACCCGCGCAAGGCTTTGTGCAGCGCCGAGATCAGATTATAATGACCCTCGCGATCCTTGTCATAAACCGCCATCCGGCGATGCAGGATTTTTGCCAGTTGGGACGGGTCGAGCGCATCTTTGATATCGAGCGAAAACAGCGTTTCGGCCTGATTGAGCAGAAACCGGCCGTCGCCGTCGGCGCTGGCGATCAACGCTTCTTTTGCATCCGCGGTCAGTGGCAAAACCTTGCCCTCGATTGTTTCCGCCTTTGCCAATAACTGACCGAGGGCTGCAGTGTCGAGACGGTTGAGGATTAGCACCTGCGCACGGCTGAGCAGTGCAGCGTTGAGTTCGAAGGACGGATTCTCGGTCGTGGCGCCGACCAGCACCACCGTGCCGCGCTCGACATAAGGCAGGAAGCTGTCTTGCTGCGACCGATTGAAGCGGTGTATTTCGTCGACGAAGAGCAAGGTCGCCTTGCCCGATTGGAAACGCATTTCGGCTTCGGCGAAGACTTTCTTCAGTTCCGCAACCCCGGAAAAGACCGCCGATATTGCCTTGAAATGCAAATCCGTCTGATCGGCCAACAAACGAGCAAGGCTGGTCTTGCCTGTACCGGGTGGCCCCCACAATATGATCGAGGACAGCCTGCCAGCGGCGATCATTCTTCCGATCGTGCCTTCTGCGCCGACAAGATGATCCTGCCCGACGATGTCGCTAAGCAGGCGAGGGCGCAAGCGGTCTGCCAAAGGCGAGCCCGGCGTGCCTTCGGTCTCGCGCTGCTGGTCATTTCCGTCGTCAAACAGGCCCTGCATGTCTAGCGGACAGCAACTTGCTTGATCGGACCGTGGCCGGCCTGCCGCTGGCGGACCAGTCGCATATAAGTCTGCGCAACAGCATTGTTGATCTGGTCCCAGCTATATTCCTCTGCGCGCCGTTCCCCGGCAGAGCCATGGGCGTTGCGCAGATCGATATTCTCGCAATAGAGCTGCAGCGCGTCTGCAAATCCGCGGACCGCGCCGGGTGTGATCAGCTTGCCGGATTCGTTGTTCTTGACGAGACTTTGGCTACCCGTCGCCTTGGCTGCTACCACCGGTAATCCGCAGGCCATGGCCTCCAGCGTGACATTACCGAAAGTTTCGGTAATCGACGGGTTGAACAGCATATCCATGCTGGCAACCGCTCGGCCGAGATCACTGCCTTGCTGGAACCCGACGAAAATGGCGCCGGGAATTCTGTCTTCGAACCACTGTTTGGCTGGTCCTTCACCGATAACGATCACTTTGTGCGCCACTTTGCGGCGCTTGAGCTCGTCTATTGTATCGGAAAAGACATCGAGGCCTTTTTCCATCACCAGCCGTCCGAGAAAACCGATTACGGGAATATCGTCCGCGATACCCAATGATTGCCGCCACGCCAGGTCACGGCATTCGGAATTGAATATCTCACGGTCGACGCCGCGCGACCAGATCCCGACGTCATAGTTCATCCGCTGGTCGCGCAGAACCTGGGCCATCGACTCCGACGGCGCCACCAGCGCATCACACCGACGATATAGACGCCGCAATATTGCCTCGATTACCGGCTCCAGAAAAGCGAGATTATAATAGCGGGGATAGGTTTCGAACCTGGTGTGCACGGATGCTAGTACGGGAATATTCTGGCGGCGCGCCCAAGAGACCATCTTGTGGCCGACGCGGTCAGGGCTCGAAATCTGCATGATATTGGGATTGAACTGTGCGAGATCCTTGCGAACATCGCCGGAAATACGGGTCGGAAAGCGATATTCGCCGCGCCCGGGAAAAGCGACCGATGGCACGCTGATCAGATCACCGGTGGGTTCAAACGCCGGCGTATCGGTGGTCGGAGAATAGACCCGGACCGCGGCTCCCTGACGCAGCAAATAGTCCACCAGCCGGTTTAGCGCCTGGTTGGCGCCATCGCGCACGAAATTGTAATTGCCGCTATAAAGAGCAATGCGAAGGTCACTGATTTCCATCAGCGCCTTGAAGCATAGTCAGCAGTAAATTGCCAATATGAACTTGATCGGTTAGCAGTTTGAAATGATCAAGATTCTCCTCGACCAGTTGCTGATCGGCACCCCGCAAATATTTCGCGATGATGGCGAAATGAGCGCGATTGCCAAAAATGCGACGGATGATGCCCTGATGCTGGGATTCGAGGGTCTCGAAGGAAATCAGGTTGGCGATCCGCTGCGTCATGGCGGCCGCGACAAGGCTGTGCATCTCTACCCGGCTGAACATTATGGCTTCTGGCAGGAAAAATATCCGGGTCTGGATCTGTTGAGCCAGCCTGGCGCGTTTGGAGAAAATTTCAGCTGCACCGGATTGACCGAAGATCGGCTTTTCCTCGGCGATATTTTCCGTTTGGGCGAGGCGCTGATCCAATGCAGTCATGCCAGGCAGCCGTGCTGGAAACTCAATCACCGCTTTGGCAAACCCGATGTTCTCAAAACCGTGATGAAGACCGGAAAATCAGGGAGCTATTTTCGCGTATTGGAAACCGGTAAGGTGCGGGCAGGGGACGAGTTCGTCCAGCAGGACCGCCCGCTTCCCGAATGGCCGTTGGACCGGGTGTTTGGGTTGATTATCGGCGGCCAGCACAAGGGGCGAGGCACCGAACTCAGAGCATTATCGGAAAACCCTCTGCTTGCTGAAAACTGGCGGCTGCGGGCAGAACAACTCGCCCAATCCTGACTGGCTTACCCGTGGACCTGTTTCGGCGGGTGTAAACGCAGTTTTGTCACGCGGCGATCATCGGCTTCGGTAATTTCCAATATCCAGCCGCTGGGATGTTCGAGCTTCTCGCCGACTGTGGGAATATGACCTGCCAGCACGAAGCACAGGCCACCGATTGTATCGACATCCTCGTCGATAATTTCGAGCGCCGGATCAATTGCATCACCGACGTCGTCCAGTTCCGCTCTGGCATCCGCTTCCCAGATGCCATCGTCCAGTTTGACCAGCATCGGCACCGGTTCGTCATCATGTTCGTCTTCAATCTCGCCGGTGATTTCCTCGACAATATCCTCGATCGTGACGAGACCTTCAGTGCCGTTATATTCGTCGAAAATAATCGCCAGATGGGTGCGGGTGGCGCGCATTTCGGCGAGCAAGTCCAGTACGCCCATAGATTCAGGGACGAAGCGAGGCTGCCGCAGAAACGGTGTTATATCATCGGGATGCTTGTCGCCCTTGGCGACGATCGCGAAGATATCCTTGATGTGGATCATACCGACTATATTATCGAGATTATCGCGGTAGACCGGGATGCGGCTGTGGCCGTGCTCGGAAAAAATGTCGACAAAATCGCTGAACGGAGAGCTTTCCTCGATGGCGATCATGTCGGCGCGCGGTACCGCTATGTCATCGACCCGGTGTTCGCTGAAATGCAACATGTTGCGCAGCATTTCCAGTTCGAGCGACGATACGTCCGGCTGATTATTGGGATCGGCCTCGGCGTCGCTTTCATGATCGTCTATGACTTCTTCGATCTGCGCGCGCAGGCTATTGTCTTCGTTATTGCCGAACAGCAGAGCCTTCAGGCTCTGCCATATTCGTCCAGGCTCGTCATCTTCCTTGGACTGGTTGCTGCTGCGAGCCGTACCCGTCACACTATCGTTATCAACGTCGGTCATTCTATTTCTTGATTACCTGCTTTACGCTTGTTCTGAGTAAGGGTTGGCAATTCCCAGCGTTGCCAATGCATTGATTTCGCAATTTTCCATCAAAGCTGCATCTATCTCGTTTTCGTGATCATGACCTAGCAAATGCAGCGTCCCGTGCACAATCAAATGTGTAACATGCGTGGACAATGAAATATTCTTCGCCGCCGCTTCGTCAAGGCAGGTCTCGTAAGCCAGGACTATATCTCCGAGCAGAGCCTCGCCATCGTCGGTATTGGCCAGGGTTTCGAGCAGATCTGGCTGAATCTGGGGAAAAGACAGTACGTTGGTTGGCTTGTCCTTGCCGCGATAGGCATTATTCAGGGTTCGGACTTCTGCATTGTCGGAGAGCTTGACGCTGAGCTCCATTTCAAAATTCCGGACCAGTAGATCGGCATGGGATGACGCCGTGATGGCAGCCTTGGCCGCATGCGCTGCCAAGTCCGTCCAATCCTGTTTCTGGTCCCATAGGGAAGATGCGGTCAGTTCAGTCTGGAGCATCTTTGCCTTCATAGGCTTCGACAATTTTGCCGACCAAAGGATGGCGGACAACATCGCTCGCGCCAAACTCGACTACGCTGACTCGCTCGATATCCTGCAATTTGGATACGGCGTCAGCCAGACCGGAAGTAGCTTCGCGCGGCAAATCGACCTGCTTGGGATCTCCGCAAATCACCATCCGGCTGTTCATGCCGAAACGGGTCAGAAACATTTTCATCTGCGCGGCGGTTGTGTTCTGGGCCTCGTCGAGAATGACAAAGGCATCGGACAGGGTGCGCCCGCGCATGAAGGCGATCGGAGCGATTTCGATTTCGCCACTCTCAATACGCCTTTCCACCTGTTCGGCGGGAAGCGTGTCATAGAGCGCATCGTAAAGAGGGCGCAGAAACGGGTCGACTTTTTCCTTCAGGTCGCCCGGAAGAAAACCGATTTTCTCGCCCGCTTCGACGGCAGGGCGCGACAGAATAAGCCTGTCTACAGAGCCGCTCACCAGCTGGGACACCGCCTGCGCCACTGCGAGATAGGTTTTGCCGGTCCCTGCAGGGCCAAGGGCAAAAATCATATCATCGCGAGCGAGGGCTTCCATATAATGGGCCTGCCGGACGGAGCGCGGGAAAATCGTTTTCTTGCGCGTGCGGATCATCACCTTGGGCGCATCGGCGACATCATTTTTCTCGGTCTTCACGCCCGATGTCGATTGTTTAGCTGCTTTTGCCACGCGCGGATCTGCTGCCATGGCGATAATCGCTTCGACCGCGCCGGCATCGATATCCTGCCCTTGCTCGAGGCGATTATATATGCCGGTCAGCACAACGCGCGCTTGAGACACGGCTTCTTCCTCGCCCTCGATCTTAAGTTTCGTCCCGCGGGCAGCGATATAGACGCCAAGCCGGTTTTCGATCGCCACGATATTCCGGTCATATTCGCCAAACAGATCGCCAAGTATCTGCGGATCGTCAAATTCCAGATCCACGGTGGTGAGCTTTCCGGTCGCTCCGGCTTTCGTTTTTTGGACCATCAGGCAGCGAGTCTTTCTTTGATCTGGCCGGTCAGACTATTGGGACCGGCCTGGGTGATTTCAACGTCGACCAAATCGCCGATTTGCAGGTCGGGCGAAATGATATGTACCGATTGCAGCCATGGCGTCTTGCCAATCAACTGGCCTTCCAGCTTGCCCTGCCGCTCGAGCAGGATATCGGTCGTCCGGCCAACGGTCTGCTGATTGAATGCATATTGCTGCTCGTTCAGCAAGGCCTGCAATCTTTGTAGCCGTTCATCCATCACTTCCGGTGCGATCTGTTCGTCCATTCCTGCTGCGGGCGTGCCCGGACGCGGAGAATATTTGAACGAGAAGGCCTGGGAATAATTGGCGTCGCGGACAATCTGCAGCGTTTCTTCGAAATCCTGATCGGTTTCACCCGGGAAGCCGACAATGAAATCGCCTGACAAGGCAATATCGGGACGCACTTTGCGCATCTGCTCGAGAATATCGAGATAGCTTTGCGCGCTATGCGAGCGGTTCATCGCCTTCAGTATCCGGTCACTGCCGGATTGTACCGGCAGATGCAGGAATGGCATAAGCTTGGCGACTTCGCCATGGGCAGCAACCAGGCCTTCGGTCATGTCATTCGGGTGACTGGTCATATAGCGGATGCGCTTCAGGCCAGAAATTTTGTCGAGCGCGCGGATCAGGCCATCGAGACCCTGATGCTGGCCCTTGTCATCCTCGCCGGCCCAGGCGTTGACATTCTGGCCGAGCAGCGTGATTTCGTACGCGCCGCCATCGACCAGTGCCTTTGCTTCATTGACCAGATCGGTCCACGGACGCGAGATTTCAGCACCGCGGGTGTAGGGAACCACGCAATAAGTGCAGAATTTGTCGCAGCCTTCCTGCACCGTGAGGAAGGCCGTTGGCCGTGCCTGTTTGCCGCGCGATGGCAAGACATCGAATTTTGAAATGGCGGGCATGTCGGTGTCGAGCGCCTTCTTGCCCGATTTTGCTGTTTCCATCAGTTCCGGCAGCCGGTGATAGGCCTGCGGCCCGACGACGATATCGACGCTGGGCGCGCGGCGGGAGATTTCCTTTCCCTCGGCCTGGGCGACGCAACCGGCAACAGCGATCATCGGGCTGGTGCCGTCTTTTCTGCGCAACCGTCCGATATCCGAATAGACTTTGTCGACCGCCTTTTCCCGAATGTGGCAAGTGTTCAGCACCACCAGATCTGCGTCCTCACCATTTTCGGCGGCGCTCATGCCCTGATCGACGAGCAATTCGGACATGCGCTCGCCGTCATAGACATTCATCTGGCAGCCAAAGGATTTGATGTGGAATTTTTTAAGATCAGCCTGGGTCATAGAGCGCGCCTATACAATGGGTTTGCCCCCCAGGGAAGCTGAAAGCGGTTCGACAATCCGTCGCCTCGCCTCGGCTGCGATGTCTTTCCGGCAAGAATAATGGTCGGGATCGAAAGGTTCGAGAAAATGGACTTCGACCAGAAAACTGCTGCGCCGGGTGAGCAGTCGCCAGGCATTTGCCTGAGCGGTTTCTTCGCCGGTCCAGCTGACTTCATGGGCATTGTTCCCATAGTTCAGAAATATCGGCTGTACCAATATGCCGGGGGGAGGGGGCTCCAGCACTTTCAACAGTGGTGCCTTGAATGGCAGCAGGGTTGAGCCGTCGGTCGTGGTGCCCTCCGGAAAGACCGTGATTGCCCAGGTTTCTTCCAGTGCATCGCGCAACTGGTTGATCTGCTGGGCTATGCCCATCCGGTCCGATCGCGAAACAAAGACCGTATCATTGAGCCGGCAGAGCCAGCCGATAATCGGCCAGTTGCTGATTTCTTCCTTTGAAACAAAGGCGGTGCCGCTGTGGCCGCCGAGAATCGCAATATCCACCCAGGACAGATGATTGGATATGAAGAAGACATCCCGCTTGATCGGGGTGCCAACGATATTGACCCGCGCACCGCAGGCGAAGGCGGCGATCTTGAGAAAGGTCCGCGGCCAGGGATTGGACAGTCGCAGCATGCGCCAGAGGTAATAAAAGGGAATGCAGACAATCAATGCTGTGAACAGCAGGACTATCCGGAGTGTGAATCTCAAATAACCCATTGGTGACGCTCCGTCCCACAACCGATATGCCATGGGCTGGGTGTCACAAGGCCTTGCCTTCGGGTCGGGGTCAGGCACTTCAGGTTTTTCTGGCGAGAGATACGCCATAGAGCTCCATGCGATGGTCAACCAGCCGATAGCCCAGTTTCTCTGCGATTTGTTTTTGCAGCGCTTCTAGTTCCGGATCGACAAATTCGATGACCTTGCCGGTTTCGACATCGATCAGATGATCGTGATGTGCTTCCGGCACCGCTTCATAGCGCGCCCGTCCGTCGCCAAAGTCGTGACGATCCAATATGCCGGCTTCTTCAAACAGCCGAACCGTCCGGTAAACGGTCGCTATCGAAATGCGGGAGTCCACTGCTGAGGCACGTTCGTGCAGAGTCTCGACGTCGGGATGATCCTCGGCATCGGATATCACACGGGCGATCACCCGACGCTGGTCGGTGATGCGGAGCCCTTTCTCAGCACAGAGTGCTTCAAGATCAATTTTTTGCGGCATGGACCCTTTCCGTTACGCTGGGGAAGACTCTATGCGGGGTGCGGGATATTGCAAAGGGAAAATTGCGGCATGCTCGCCGCAATTTTCCAAATTCAGTGCAGTAAGAAATCAGTCTAGTTCTTTTTACCCTTTTTCTTGCCGAGGCCGATTGCCTTTGCAAGTTGCCGACGTTTTTCCGCATAATTGGGAGCCACCATCGGATAATCGTTGGGCAGGCCCCATTTTGCGCGATAATCCTCAGGCGTCATGCCGTAATGGGTCATCAGGTGGCGTTTCAGCATTTTCAGCTTCTTGCCATCTTCCAGGCAGACGACATAATCTGGCTTTATCGATGCTTTGATCGGAACTGCAGGCTCAGGACGGGCCTGTTCTGCAGCTTTGCCCGAAAGGGAAGCGAGTGCTCCATGAACACTGCTAATGATAAGCGGCAAATCGGATACCGCAACGCTGTTATTGCTGACATGTGCAGCAACGATGTCTGAAGTGAGCGTAATCAACGTCTCATTCAGAGCAATTTCTTCCTCTGTCATATTCTATTACCTTTGTGCGACCATTATTATTATATTGCATATTTTGCGCACCGGTATTTACACGAACGGTCAACCGCTGCAACAGTCAAACTCATGATACATTTGTTTAGATGGTTAATGTCGCTTTGTAAGTAACCGCATCGAATTTTTCCATATTGAGGCCGGTATAATAGGCCTTGCGTAATCCAATCCTCTGGAATCCGAATTTACTATATAGTTTTTCCGCCGGGTTATCCGCTCTCATTTCCAGGAAAACCGCCACAACGCCGTGGTTTAGTGCCGATTTCAGCATATGTTCGAGTAAACGGTAGCCTACGCTCTGGCCTTGGTAGTCAGGAGAAACCGCTATCATCAGAAGCTCCTCTTCATCCGCGGCCTGTCGGCTGATGAGAAAACCGCAGACCATGTCTTTGCGTTCTGCAATCAATAGTCTCGCATTAGGCATAGAAAGCATTGATCGGCACTGATGGTGATTCCATCCTTCGCCATAAGTCTTTGGAAAGGCATGTTCCATGACATGCATCACGTCGTTCAAGTCGCTCAGATCACCGGGCCGGATAGCCACTGGGTCAACGCCATGATCATCCCACGAGCTTTGGCGAGTGGCCATCGCTCAGGCCGTTTTCGCTGGCTGGGCGTCTGGTTTGCGTCCGTAATTCGGTTTGGCAGGCATATTTTTCATAGCGGCACCCACTAAAGAGATATGAGCGGCATTTGGCAATATCGGAAAATGCTTTTTGCCTCCGACCAGTGCCGCCAGTTCCGCCGCAGCAGATCCGGCTATCACATCAGCGTCGACCTGGCTTGCGGCCTGTTCGGGCGTGAGCGAGGCGAATTCGTCGGACGGTTCGCCGCTAGCGTGAAAATTCTGCACGAAATATTCGCCGTGGCCAGCCAGCATCGCGACGCAGACCGGCTGAGGTGCGTTCAGTTGTTCCAGAGCTTGCGCCGCAACCAGAGCGAGGCAGCTATATCCATGGATTTTTGCACCCCAGGCCAGAGCAAGGGCCTGTGCTGCGGAAATACCGATACGGACACCGGTAAAACTACCGGGGCCACAATTGACCAGTATCTTGTCCGCTCTGCCGCGTTCCGGAAGCTGCGCGGTTGCCGGGATCAGCTTTTCCGCATGGCCGCGACCAATTTCGGCATAGTCCGAGGCGATCAGGGCGCCGTCCTCGAACAGCGCAACGGAACATGCGATGCTGGCCGTGTCGATCGCGAGAAGGCGCTCGCCCATCAACTCATCAGATCAGGCTGTTGAATTTGTCGAACTCAGGGCGCGGACTGCGATCAAAAATGGTCGCCGGATCGCCATAGCCCAAAGTGGAAATGAAGTTGGATTTGATAATGGGCTGGTCGCCGAAAAATTCCTTGTCGACGGCGTCATTGTCAAAGCCCGACATCGGGCCGGTATCGAGTCCGAGAGCGCGGGCAGCCAGAATAAAATAGGCACCCTGCAACGAACTGTTGCGCATCGCGTGCACTTTGCGGGACTCAGCATCGCCTTCGAACCAGCTTTTAGCGTCTGCGTGCGGAAAGAGTTCCGGAAGATGCTCGTGAAAATCCTGATCCATGCCGATGATGACCGCAACCGGTGCCTTGCGGATTTTGTCCTGATTGCCTTCCGCGGAAAGGCTGGCCAGCCGGTCGCGTGATTGCTGGCTATGGCACCAGATCAGACGGGCAGGCAGCATATTGGCGCTCGTCGGCCCCATTTTCATCAGGTTCCAGATAGCGTGTAACTGCTCCACCGACACCGGTTTGTCGTAATAGCCATTATAGGTGCGGGCTTCGAGAAACAGCTGATCCAGCGCCGCTTGACCGAGTGGAGAATTCATTGAACTGCCTTTGTTTTGATAAAGCTTAAGCGGCCCGGACTTCGGTGACTTCCGGTACATAATGTTTCAGCAAGGATTCGATACCATGTTTCAGCGTAGCCGTGGATGACGGGCATCCGGCGCAGGCGCCCTGCATTTTCAGGAATACTGTGCCCTTGTTGAAGCCGCGATAGATAATATCGCCGCCATCATTGGCAACTGCAGGCCGGACTCGGGTTTCGATCAGTTCCTTGATTTGCGCTACAATATCCGCATCTTCCGGATCATCATGTACCTCCTCTTCGGGTGGCACGATGATTTCGCCGGCACTACCCGGTTTGAACAACGGCAGTCCGGCCGAGAAATGATCCAGCAGAATGCTCAGTACCTGTGGCTTCTGGTCGCTCCACTCGGCGCCCGGTCCACAGGTTACCGAGATGAAGTCCGACCCGAAGAAAACGCCGGTGACATCACCAAGCGTGAACAGGGCTTCTGCCAGCGGTGATGTCTCGGCATCTTCCGGCGAGGCAAAGTCGCGCGTTCCGTCGGTCATGACCGGCTGCCCCAACAGGAATTTGAGGGTTGAGGGGTTCGGTGTTTTTTCGGTTTCAATCAACATGACTGTTATCTGGCGATTATATGCGGAGCGATCAAGGGCTAAACACATCTAGTTGAAGCCAGGAGCCTGGAATGTCGGGAATATTCACTGGCCAGTCAGATTGAGCCTGCTTATATCCGGCACATGAAAACAACATCCCCGCTTCTGTCTCCCTGTCTCTCCACACTGTTTCTGCTATTCGCCTTGCTGGCGATGCCCGGCATGGCCAATGCCGAAGAGGCCAAGGACGATGATGAATTGCCGTGGCTATATAAGAATAGCGATGTTCCGGTCGACAAGAGCTGGACCTTTGGCGAACTGGACAACGGGATGCGCTATGCGGTCAAACGCAACGGTGTCCCGCCAGGGCAAGTCTCGATCCGCTTGCGGCTCGATGTCGGCTCGCTGATGGAGACCGAGCAGGAACAGGGATTTGCCCATTTCATGGAGCATCTGACCTTTCGCGGCTCGACCCATGTGCCCGATGGCGAAGCGAAGCGTGTATGGCAGAGGCTGGGTGCGACCTTTGGCAGCGACAGCAATGCGGAAACCACGCCGACGCAAACGGTCTACAAGCTGGATCTGCCCAATGCCAACCGGACCAGTCTCGATGAAAGCCTGAAAATCCTGTCCGGCATGGTAAGCTCGCCGGGGCTCAGCATCACGGCGGTCAATGCGGAGCGTCCCGTAGTATTGGCGGAATTGCGCGAACGTGCAGGGCCACAGACCATAGTACAAAATGCGACGCGGGAATTATTCTTTGCCGGACAGCGTCTGGCAAACCGCGCGCCGATCGGCACGCCGGAAACATTGGGTGCTGCAACGCCGCAGATGCTGCAACTATTCCATCAGCGCTGGTATCGCCCGGAGCAAGCCGTGATCGTTATCGCTGGCGACGGGGATCCGGCATTGTTCGAGGAGTTGCTGAACAAACATTTCGCGCAATGGCAGGGCAAGGGTGAAGCGGGCACCATTCCGGATTTCGGAGAAGTTCAGGATAGCGCTGATATCAGCCGGATTGTTATCGAACCCACTTTGCCCCGGTTCATTTCCATGGTCATTGCGCGGCCCTGGGAGCAGGTCGAGGATACGATAGTATATAATCAGCAAATATTGATCGACCTGCTGGCCTTGCAGCTGATCAATCGCCGTCTGGAAGCCCGGGCGAGGGCGGGCGGCAGCTATTTGCAGGCCAGCGTCGGTCAGGATGATGTCAGTCGTTCGATCGACGGCACCTTCATCAGCATCATCCCTCTGGGTAACGACTGGGAAGCCGCGCTCAAGGATGTCCGTGGCGTTATCGCCGATGCTACCACCATAGCGCCGTCCGAAGCGGATATTGCCCGGGAGATTGCCGAATTTGACGCTGCCCTGGCCATTGGCGTGGAAAGCTATCAGACCGAAGCAGCCCGCAAACAGGCCGATGATATCGTCAACGCCGTCGACATCCGCGAAACCGTCGCGACGCCTCAAGTAGCGCTCGATGTATTCCGCGCGATGCGGGATCTTTACACCCCCGAGCGGTTACTCGATTCGACTCGCAAATTATTCTCCGGTGTCTCTACCCGCGCCTTGCTGACATCGCCGGATGCCGTTGACAATGGCAAGGTCAGGCTGGCCCGGGCGTTGCGAAGCTCGGTCAGTGCAGCGAGTGATGTTCGCGTCGCCCAATCCGATATCGGATTTGAAGCGCTGAAAAAAATAGGGGAAAAGGGATCCATCCTGTCGTCCAAAATAAATGAGCGTTTCGATATCGAACAGCTGGAGTTGGCCAATGGCGTCAGAGTGTTGATGTTCCCGAATAATGCCGAACGCAACAAGATCATGGTCAATGTCCGTTTCGGCAAAGGCTATAGCGGCCTTTCCTCCCGGCAGGAAACGCTGGCATGGTCCGGCGCCATGGCGTTGATGGCCAGTGGTGTCGGCGATCTCGGGCAGGAGGAACTGGACAAAATTACCACGGGACGCCGGATTGGACTGGGTTTCGGCATAGACAATGATGCGTTCGAGATTTCTGCCGACACACGGCCATCCGATCTTGAAGACCAGTTGCATCTGATTGCCGCCAAATTGGCTTTCCCTCGCTGGGATGCAGCCCCCGTAATCCGCAGCAAGGCCGCTTCCCTGATCAGTTACGACAGCTTCTCGGCCTCACCCCAGGCGGTCATGGGGCGCGATCTGGAATGGCTTGTCCGCGGCAAGGACCCTCGCTGGAAAACCCCAGACAAGGAAGATTTTGATCAGCTGACCGCCGAAAATTTTCGGCAATTCTGGAAGCCGATACTGGCAAGTGGGCCGATCGAGCTGATGCTGTTTGGTGATTTTGACCGGGATCAGGCGATCGAGTCTATCCTCAAGACATTCGGGGCATTGGCAAAACGCGAGCCGCAGGCAGTCCCGGCCGATGCAAAATCTCCGCAATTTCCGACAACGCAAGCTGGTCCGGAAATCCTGATTCACAAAGGCGATCATGAGCGGGCCGCTGCCATGGTGGCGTGGCCGACAGGCGGCGGGCTGGACAATGTCCGGGAAAGCCGCAAGCTGGAAGTATTGGCGTCGATCTTCAACGACCGGCTATTCGAGATTCTCCGGTCTCAACAGGGCGCAAGCTATAGCCCGCAGGTGATCAACAGCTGGCCGGTCGAATTTGATTCGGGAGGTTATATTGGCGCACAGAGCCAGTTGACACCGGACAATATTGACCGCTTTTACAATGTCGTCGCATTGATTGCCAAGGATCTTCGGGAAAAGCCGGTTAGCGCGGATGAATTGCAGCGCGTGGTAGAACCACTGCGTCAGTTGATCGCCCGGGCCAGCAGCGGCAATAGTTTCTGGATGGGCCAGCTTGAAGGAGCGAGCTACAATCCGCAGAAATTTGTCGCCCTGCAAAGTCTGCTTCCTGACTATACGGTCATTACACCCGAAGAAGTGCAGGCGCTGGCGATAAAATATCTGAATGATGACACGAAATGGAAGCTGGCTGTGTTGCCCGAATCCAATCGTCTGGCTGCCAATGATAATGAACCGGCCATCCAGCCTGCGGATGCCGCCGCCAGCAACTAGCCGACAGCTAGCCAGTCACTAGATAGAGTCGACGAGCGCCAATATCTGCTCGTTGCTGGGACGCTTCTTATAGTCGCCGGATACCGTTCTGGCGATGATCTTGCCGCTCTTGTCGATGAGGAAGACCGAGGCATAAGGGACACCCGCGGCGCGCCCTTCTGTATATTGCGGATCGCGCAGCCCGAAGCCGTCGATCACCGCGGAGGGCTGGTCGGACAGCATCTCATATTGCAGCATCTGGTTCTTGGAAAAACGGTCTTGCTGGGCAGGACTGTCGTAACTAAGGCCATAGAGATTATAGCCACGTTCCTTCAGATCGCCGACGATGGTGTTGATAGATTTCAATTGTGTCTGGCAATAAGGACACCATTCGACCGAACGCGTAAAGACAAGGAGGGCAGGGCCGTTTTCTAGGACCTGGCCCAAAGTGGTTTCGCCAGTGTTGGTCAGCAGGCCGGTGGTCAAGGGAACCTGCTCCCCGACCGCCAGTCCGGCATCTATGCTTTCCGCTTTCGCAACGGGAGCAACCACTGTGTCTCGCTCTTTTCCCGCCTGACCGGTGGCTTCGCCACTGGCATCGGGAGCAGATTCAGAGCAGGCGCTGAGCGCAAGCACGGCAACGGAAGACAATGTCAAAGCGGTTCGTGTCATGGCGTAATCCATTCAACTATCTCTGCTCTGGTTCGTGGTTCAAAGCCATGTCGTTACAACTTTGCCATCCCGTTTGCCGGGTGTCAGATACGACGCCCAAAACCTGCAGAGCCTTATCAAAAATCAGCTTTTACCATCACAATACATATTTGGACAGGTCGGTGTCTTTGGCGACGTCCGAAAGCTGCTTCTCGACATAGGCCTTGTCGATGGTAATTTCTTCACCGGCCCGGTCTTCTGCCGTAAAGCTGATCTCCTCGAGCAGCTTTTCCATCACCGTCTGCAGCCGGCGCGCGCCGATATTCTCTACCGTTTCGTTCACATTCGCTGCAATTTCGGCGAGCTTTTCGATCGCATCGTCGGTAATTTTGATCGTGACATCTTCCGTCCCGAGCAACGCTATATATTGTTCCGGCAAATTGGCTCTGGTTTCGGTCAATATCCGGATGAAGTCGGCTTCGGTCAATGCCCGCAATTCCACACGGATCGGCAAGCGCCCCTGCAATTCGGGGAGCATGTCGCTCGGCTTGGATATAGAGAAAGCGCCCGATGCAATGAACAGGATATGGTCGGTCTTCATCGGACCATATTTGGTCGCAACTGTTGTTCCTTCGATTAGCGGAAGCAGGTCGCGCTGGACGCCTTCCCGGCTCACCGATCCGCCGCGCACGTCGCTGACTGCAATCTTGTCGATTTCGTCAAGAAACACGATCCCGTTGGATTCGGCGTCGGTGATCGCCGCCCGCGATATATCCTCGTCGTCGAGACGCTTGTCGGATTCTTCCTCGACCAGCTTGTCCCAGGCGTCCGCAACTCGCATTTTACGGCGTTTCATGCGCGTCTGGTTAAAGGCTTTGCCCATCATGTCGGAAAGGTTGATCATGCCGACCTGACCACCCATGCCAGGGAGATCCATCGGCATGTTGGGCGCATCTTCCACTTCGATCTCGATCTCGGTGTCGTTCATATGATTGTCGACCACCCGCTGGCGAAAGCTCTCGCGAGTGGCTTCGCTGGCATTCTCGCCGCATAAAACGTCGAGCAGCCGGTTCATAGCCGCTTCCGCCGCCGCTTCATGGACGGCCATTCGCCGGCGTTCGCGTTCCAGCCGGACAGCCTCTTCCGCGAGATCACGGGCAATCTGTTCGACATCGCGACCTACATAGCCGACCTCGGTGAACTTGGTGGCTTCAACCTTGATAAAGGGTGCATCCGCCAGTTTTGCCAAGCGCCTGGAAATCTCTGTCTTGCCGCAACCCGTGGGTCCGATCATCAGGATATTCTTGGGCGTTACTTCCTCGCGCAACTCGGCCGGAAGCCTCTGGCGGCGCCAGCGGTTGCGCAAGGCAACGGCAACGGCACGTTTTGCGTCTTGCTGGCCGATAATATGTTCGTCCAGTGCTTTGACGATGGCTTTGGGGGTCAGGTTCGCCTGCATGCTAATTTTCTCTTTGTTAGTGATTGTAACAGATCCGACAAGATTCAGGTGTCGCTATCGAGCGTTTCAATCGTGACCTGGTCGTTGGTGAACACGCAAAGTTCGGCCGCAATCTGCATCGATTTTCGGGCCAGTTTCTCGGAGTCCTTTTCATAATCTTTCAGGGCCCGCGCTGCGGAGAGAGCGAAATTTCCTCCGGAACCGATCGCTGCAATCCCTTCTACCGGTTCGAGCACGTCGCCGTTGCCGGTAAGAATCAGCGTTACATCCTTGTCGGCCACGATCATCAACGCTTCCAGATTGCGGAGATATTTGTCGGTCCGCCAATCTTTTGCCAGTTCAACCGCTGCGCGCATCAACTGTCCGTTGTGGCGTTCGAGTTTTGCCTCGAGCCGCTCGAACAAGGTGAAAGCATCTGCGGTAGCACCGGCAAAACCGCCAATCACCGATCCGTCGTGCAATTGCCGTACCTTACGGGCATTCGGCTTCATTACGGTGTTTCCCATGGATACCTGACCGTCGCCGACGACGACGACCTTGCCATTTTTCCGTACCGATAGGATTGTTGTGCCGTGCCATTGTTGCAGGCCATGTTGCTGATTTTCTGTCATGAAACCGGATATGGGTAATCCGTTCCGAATGTGCAACCAAAGGCTTCCCGGCTTTATTTCAGGGCAGGAAATAGACCAGCAGAATCCGGGCTTCTGCCAGCTCCCTAGCCAAAAAAAATGGCGACCAATTGGCCGCCATTTTCAAAATCTATATCTGAACGAGTTCAGGGGGAGGTTGGCGTATCATCGCTGCCGTCGGCCGCGATGACGATGCCAGCAATCACAGCTGCTGCTGCGAGGATTGCAATAATGATACCGGAACCGCCTTCAAGATCATTTTCGCTTTCAACAGTTGCACTGGTACGTGCAACGGAAGAAACAGGCTGACTAGCCTGTGCCAAAACGGGTGCGCTTACAAGCGATGCGGCTGCAGCTGCAGCCATTCCAATTTTACCGAAACGCATAATTTGCTCCTTCAGGGTTTCGCATTTCACTTAATACGCAACAATCTTTGGCATAACAGGCTACTGAAATCAACCATCTTATTGTTCAAAATCATAATATCGCCGTTGAGTTGCAAAGATCACACAGGTTGAACTTTTGCCGGATAAATCGAGAGCTTAGGTGTAAATAGATGGATCAGGGTTAATTTCTCTGGCCTATCGTTCCCGATCCCCTTGGTTTCCCTAGCATGTGCCAATTCAAGACGTTAACCACGGATGTGAATTTCGCTCTGGAATATATAGCTAACAAGTTGTTAACCAACGGCATGGATAGAGATAGATTGAGACCATTGGCTCAGACCGGCGAAGTCGCAAGACACAGCTTTCGCCGCAGTTTGCCGGAAAAAATCATAGGCATTGCGAGAGAAGAGCATGATCTGGATAGAGTATCCGCTGCAAAGCAAAAAGGATTCGGGGAAGATGTCAGCCTGTTTCTGCTTAGCTTCCTTGCTTTCTTTACTGCCTTTTACATGTTCATCGTCTGAATCGGATTCGGTGTCCGATTAGTCGCATGCGCGATGGAGTTGCTGGCCCAGCCATGCTGCTACCAGACACATGGCCGCAACCAGCAAAAGCTGTTCTGTCGTGGAAACGCCCAGCATGCTTAGCCCCAGCGCGACCAGCGCGCCCATAACCATACATCCGGAATTGACGACATTATTGGCGGCAATAGTGCGCGCGGTCTGGCTGATGTCGACCGTCGTGGTCAGAAAAGCGTATAGGGGGACAACAAACATGCCGCCGAATATTGACACGCCACCCAGTGTACCGAGTAGCGCCCAGGCCCCTTCATGGACGATGAAGGTTTCGAATGTATAGAGCTGGCCATCAGGCAGGCCCTGCCAGCTGCGGGCTATGAAGAATAAAATAAGCACGAAAACACCCATCATGATGACGCTGGCCGGGGCGAAACGGGCCGAAACTTCGCTCTTCAACAGCCGGTTGACCAGAACCGACCCGATGGCAATGCCGATAGAGAATACCCCCAGAAAAAGACTGGCAACTTGCGGAGTCGCTGTGAGAACATTTTCAACCAGCGGCGGAAATTGAATGATCATGACCGATCCGATGGTCCAGAAAAAGCTGATGGCGATGATCGCCAGATATAATCTGCGCACGTGCATGGTGGCGGATATCAGTCGGATCGAAGAGCGGACAAAATTGAAATCGATCTTCTCGACTTCTTTTTGCGCTGGGGCCGGCGGCATGAACTGGGCCGCGACACGCCCGATGAGCGCCACGACAAAAACCGCGACAACCGCGATTTCGACTCCGTTTCCATTACGGTCGATGATGATGCCGCCGAGAATCGTACCCGCAAGAATCGCTATATAGGTTCCTGCTTCGACCAGGCCGGTCCCGGCAAGCACTTCGTCTTTCTCAAGATGCTGCGGGAGGACGGCGTATTTTATCGGACCGAAAAAGGTGGATTGCAGGCCAAGCAGGAACAGGGCGGCCAGCATGATGGGAATCGAATGTAGCCAGAGCCCAATGCCGCCGACAACGGCAATGAATATTTCCAGCGTTTTTACAAATCGTGTAATCCGGGCCTTGTCGTAATTGTCCGCCAACTGACCCGCCAGCGAGGAAAACAGGAAGAAAGGCAGAATGAACAGGCCGGAAGCGAGCGCATTGAATGCGAAATCTTCGGATTCACTTTCGTAAATATTGTAGGTCACCAGAATGACCATCGAGAATTTGAAGAGATTGTCGTTAAACGCTCCGAGCAGCTGGGTGAGGAACAGCGGCAAAAACCTTCTAGTTCGCAGCAAATGCGCAGTATTTTGCATAAAGTGAAAATCTCTTTTCGAGCGAAAAATGAGCGTTGCCGTATCCTTAGCCCATTCAGCCTCGGCGTCAAATCGATTGACCGAAACACCCGCGACGAAATTCAACTCTAGTTGATTGAAACAATTTTCATTTAGGGGAAATCTGTTTATGCGAGAGCCACCATGCTGAACTTGCCGAACATATTGACACTCTCGCGGATATTTGCGGTGCCGATTCTGGTTTTTCTGCTCTGGCCGAACTTCGAGTCGGCTCGGTCACAGCCTTTGCCGATCGACTATTTGCTCGCTTTCGGGCTGTATTGCCTGATGGCGATTACTGATTATTTCGACGGCTATCTTGCCCGGTCGCAGGGAACGGTATCCAAGCTCGGGATATTTCTGGATCCGATTGCCGACAAGATCATGGTCGCCGCAGTGGTGCTGATGTTGATATTCACGCGGGATATCAATGGATGGCATACTATAGCCGCGATTGTCATATTGTTGCGGGAAATCACCGTCTCGGGTCTCCGCGAGTTTCTTGCCGGATTGCAGGTCAGCGTTCCCGTGTCGCAGCTGGCCAAGTGGAAAACCGGATTTCAGATGATTTCGCTCGGTGCCCTGATTCTCGCGGGCGGCTTGCCGCATTTCCCGATTGTGCAGACCGTCGGCTTGTGGACGCTCTGGGCAGCAGCGATTCTGACCCTGATCACCGGATGGGATTATCTGCGCGTCGGCCTGAAGCATATGGACTGATGGATCGCTCGCTCGACATAGTCTATTTTGCCTGGGTGCGGGAACGGCTTGGCACGGACCAGGAACAGGTGAAACTCGGCGACGGGATCGAGACCATCAGCGATGTATTGGACATGCTTGTCGCCCGAGGCGACGTCTATGCCGATATCTTTGCCGACATTGCAAAACTGCGTTTCGCACTCGATCAGGATTATGGCGTCCCGGCGTCGTCGATCGGATCGGCTCGGGAACTGGCTATTTTCCCGCCGGTAACGGGCGGATGATCAGGATTGAAGTCGGTTCGGCAGATTTCGACATCGGCGTCGAAACGGCGAAAGTCGCCGGGCAGGGCGGCGGCGCAATCGCCAGCTTTGTCGGCCAGGTTCGCGACGATGGGAACCTGCAATCGCTCGAACTGGAACATTATCCGGCGATGACCGACAAGGCACTCCGGAAGATTGCCGAAACCGCGCTATCCGATTGGCCGCTCCACGCCGTCACGATTATCCACCGTGTGGGCACATTGTCGGTCGGCGAGAATATCGTGCTGGTGGTGACCGGATCCGATCATCGCGGGGCGGCGATCGAAGCCTGCTCCTTCATCATGGACAAGCTGAAGACGGTGGCGCCATTCTGGAAGAAAGAGACTCGAACCGACGGCGCAGCGAAATGGGTTGAAGAGCGCGCATCCGACGTCGATGCATCGGAAAAGTGGCAGAAATAGCCGAAAATATCAGGCCTGGTTTTTCGAAACCCAGTGCTGCGCACCCTTCATGATCTCCGCCAGCAGCTGAAACTCGCTGCGCCGCGGACTGTTCTTGCGCCAGACCAGAGCGATGTCACGCGTGGCCCGATCCGATTTGAGCGGTCGCGCAACAATATTCGTGTGGTTCAATATGCCGCTGTCGATCGCCATCTTCGGCAGCAGGGTCAGGCCCAGGCCATTGTCGACCATTTGCACCAATGTGTGCAGCGACGTTCCCATCATCCGGGCGGAGGCTCTCAATTCGGGGCGGTTGCAGGCCGCGAGCGCATGATCTTTCAGGCAATGGCCGTCTTCGAGGAGCAGCAATTGCGTCTCGTCGATTGTCGCCGGATCGACCTGGGCCGGAGGATCGCGCGGATCATCTTTCGGGAATGCTACGAATATTTCATCGCTGAACAGCACTTCGGACTCGACATCGCCGCAAGGGTAGGGCTGCGCCAGCAAGACGCAATCCGCATGCCCATGATGTAGCGAATCGCAAGCCGCCTGACTGGTTTCCTCTTTCAGATAGAGTTTCAGTTCCGGTCGTTCCTTGCGCAGTTGCGGCAGCAGGCGCGGTAAAAGAAAGGGTGCAATTGTCGGAATCACGCTCATCCGTATATCGCCCGCCAGCGGTTTGCCCGCAGATCGCGCCATTTCGGAGAGCTCTTCTGTCTCGCGCAGGATCCGATAGGCCTTCTCCACCATCTGGTTGCCAAGTTCGGTAAAACGGACAACCCGGCGGGTACGCTCGACCAGCACGATATCGAGCAGGGCTTCCAGTTCCTTGATTCCAGCTGACAATGTCGACTGGGTGACGAAGCAGGATTCGGCCGCTTTGCCGAAATGGCTATGTTCTTTCAGCGCCACCAGATATTGCAATTGCTTGAGCGTGGGCAGGTAGGTCGACATTATCGAGGCTTTCGATTAGTAGAAGAGTACTGATCTAATATAGTGATTATGAGGCTTTTGAAAAGCATCATCCGATTTACGTTGCAAGAAAGAACTGGAAATCCGAGCGTGTCGTGCCTAGTTTATGGTCTTCGCAACATCCGGAGGAAATATATGTTTCGGGAACTTGGCGCTTATCTAGATTCCATCAAGGCCCGCGACCCGGCTCCGCGATCCCGCTGGGAAGTGCTGCTCTATCCTGGTGTGCTGGCTGTCGGCCTGCACCGGTTCGCGCATTGGCTGTTCAAGGGCGAGCTTTATTTCTTCGCGCGGCTGATAAACCATATTTCGCGCTTTTTGACGGCAATCGACATCCATCCGGGTGCAAAAATCGGCAGGCATCTGTTTATCGATCATGGCTTTACCGTGATTGGCGAGACCGCGCTCATCGGCGATAATGTGACCATCTATCAATGCGTTACGCTGGGCGGTACCAACCCGACCAACGGTGTCGGCGGAAAACGCCATCCGACCATTGAAAATGACGTCATTCTGGGATCCGGAGCCCAGGTCCTCGGTCCGATCACGGTCGGAAAAAGGGCACGAGTTGGCGCTAATGCCGTGGTCACCCAGAATGTACCGGAAGGCGCCACGATGGTTGGCGTTCGCGCCCGGCCGACTTTGGTCGAGGCAAAAGAATATCAGAAAGAATTTGTTCCCTACGGGACGCCTTGCAGCGAAATTTTCGACCCGTCGACGCAGAAGCTGGAAATTCTCCAGTGCGAGATGGAACAATTGCAGAAACGGATCGCCGCCTTCGCCAAAGAGCGGAATGGCGACGGAGATGCAATCGAAACAAAGGGACGCGATAGCGCTTGATGCGTTTCAGCGATTCCAACATATCGCCTTTTCCACAGCGGGGAACCCCGTCGCAGGTGGGGTTCGAGCGTCGCGAAATGGAGCGCATCCTCAGCCTCTACGGCCGTATGGTCGCTGCCGGTCACTGGAAAGACTATGCTATGGACATGCGCAGGGATGTCGCAATATTCGCAGCCTTCCGCCGCGCTTCTGAACGTCCCCAGATCCGGATCGAGAAGCGCCCGTCCGAGCGCAATCGGCAAGGTATGTGGACCCTGCACGGCGAACAGGGGCAGATATTGAAACGCGGCCATGATCTTGCCGGCGTGCTGGCTCCGGTCGAGCGCAAGCTTATGAAACTGGTGGCCGACTAGCAGCAAAGTTCTGGGCCTGTGCCGGACAGGTCGACAAATTAACCTTCTACAGCGTCGGTATCCAGCGCATAGCCCGCCGAACGGACGGTACGGATGATGTCGGAACGGTCATTGGCGTTCAGCGCTTTTCTGAGCCGCCGGATATGAACGTCGACGGTGCGCAGTTCGATATCGCTATCCTGACCCCAGACACTGTCGAGCAGTCGCTCGCGGGAGAATACCCAGTTGGGATGTTCCAGGAAATGGCGAAGCAGGCGAAATTCGGTCGGGCCGAGCGGGATTGTGTCGCCGCCGCGTTTGACCTTGTGGCCGACGGTGTCCATTTCCAGATCACCAAAGCTGAGTTTTTCACCAGCCAGAGCGGGACGCACCCGGCGCAACACGGCTTTGACCCGAGCGATCAGCTCACGTGGGCTGAAAGGCTTGGTGATATAATCGTCCGCCCCGGTTTCGAGGCCGCGGATTTTGTCTTCTTCCTCACCGCGTGCGGTCAGCATGATGATCGGGATATTAGCGGTTTCCGATGAACGGCGCAGCCGCCGGCAAACCTCTATTCCTGACAGGCTCTCCAGCATCCAGTCTAGCAAGATCACGTCCGGGCGATGTTCCTGCACCAGCAGCAGCGCTTCCTCGCCATCCGGTGTGTGGATGACGTCATATTCTTCTTTTTTGAAGTTCCAGGTCAACAGTTCCGCAAGCGCGGCATCATCTTCGACCAGCAGTAATTTGGCATTTACCATCAGTCTACCTCGTCGCTGAGCGAGTCTTCGAGCGGCGTCGTCGGATTCTCGCCGCGGGTCCGCTCCGGCATCGGTTCGCCGGTCGCGGCGAAATAGACCATCTCGGCGACATTGGTGGCATGGTCGCCAATACGTTCCAGGTTCTTGGCAATGAACAACAGATGCGCCGCTTCGCCGATATCCTTGGGATTTTCGATCATATGGGTAATCACGGCGCGGAAGATGCTATTGTAGAAATCATCGACGATCTGGTCGCGCCGGTTCACTTCCATCGCTAGTTCCGCATCGCGCCGGGCAAAGGCATCGAGCGAGTCCCGGACCAGTTCGCTGGCGATTTTCGACATGGATGGTAGCAGCGAAATGGGTGTCAGGCGGTGCGTCTTGGTCACCAGCGGCACCCGTTTGGCGATATTTTTGGCGTAATCGCCAATCCGTTCGACCACTCCGGAAATCTTGAACGTCGCGATCAACTCCCTGAGGTCGTCGGCCATCGGCGCCCGCAGCGCGATAGTCTGGAATGTCAGCTCGTCGATCCGCTTTTCCAGTTCGTCGATCAGCTTGTCTTCCCGGACGACTTCTTCTGCCAGTTCGAGATCGCTGTTTTCCAGCGCGCGCATCGCTTTGGCAATCGCCTGCTCGCTGCGTCCGCCGATTTCCGCAACCATTCCGCGCAATTCGTTAATGTCGGAATCGAAGGCTTTGACCGTATGCTCTGTTCCTGTGTTGACCATTTTTAGTTCCTAAACTTCGTGATATCAGCCGTAACGCCCAGTGATATAATCCCGCGTTTTTTCTTCCCGCGGATTGGTGAAAATATCGGTCGTTTCGCCATATTCCACCAAGGTTCCAAGGTGGAAAAACGCCGTTTTCTGAGATACACGTGCGGCCTGTTGCATATTATGCGTTACGATGACGATCGCATATTTGCCGCGCAATTCATGGATCAGTTCTTCGATTTTTGCGGTCGCTATCGGATCGAGCGCCGAGCAGGGCTCGTCCATCAGGATAACCTCGGGATCGACAGCGATTGCGCGTGCGATACACAGGCGCTGTTGCTGGCCTCCCGACAAAGCGGTGCCGCTATCCAGCAGCCGATCCTTGACCTCGCCCCAGAGGCCGGCGCGCTGCAACGAGGATTCGACGATATTGTCCAGTTCGTCCTTGCCGGTGGCGAGGCCATGGATACGCGGACCATAAGCGATATTGTCATAGATAGATTTGGGGAAAGGGTTCGGTTTCTGAAACACCATGCCGACCCGCGCCCGCAACTGGACAACATCCATTTGCGGTGCGTAAATATCTTCGCCCTCCAGCTGGATATCGCCGGTGACCCGGGCGATCGGGATCGTGTCATTCATCCGGTTCATGCAGCGCAAGAAAGTCGACTTGCCGCAGCCGGACGGCCCGATAAAGGCAGTAACGCTGTCCATGTTCACATCGATGGATACGTCGTTGATCGCCTGCTTGTCGCCGTAGAAAACGTCGACATGACGAGCCGTCATTTTCGGCGTGCCGGCTTCGCTTGTCATATCTGTCGTGGCCGAATCTGTCATATTTACGCTTTCACTCGGTTTTTGCATTGTCTGGTCATCATTCATCATTGCACCTACCAGCGGGTTTCAAAACGGTTGCGCAGATAGATGGCCAGCGCGTTCATCGTCAGCAGGAACAGCAATAGCACGATGATCGCTGCGGATGTTTTCTCGACAAAGCCGCGATCGACTTCATCCGACCACAGGAATATCTGGACCGGCAATACGGTCGCCGGATCGGTGATGCCGCTCGGCGGTGTGGCAATGAAAGCGCGCATGCCGATCATCAGCAGCGGCGCGGTTTCGCCCAGCGCTCTGGCCATGCCGATTATGGTGCCGGTCAATATTCCGGGTAGCGCGAGCGGCAATACGTGATGAAACACCACCTGCAGCGGGCTGGCACCGATACCCAGCGCCGCTTCTCGGATCGAAGGCGGCACCGCTTTTACCGCGTTGCGTCCGGAAATGACAATCACCGGCATAGTCATCAGTGCCAAAGTCAAGCCGCCGACCAGCGCGCCGGATCGCGGCATCCCGAAAAAGTTCAGAAACACGGCCAGGCCCAGCAGACCGAAGATGATCGACGGCACCGCTGCCAGATTGTTGATCGAAACCTCGATCAGGTCGGTTAGCCGGTTTTTCGGTGCATATTCCTCAAGATAGAGCGCCGCCAACACGCCGACCGGGAAAGCCAAGAGCAAGGTCACGATCATGGTGATGAGCGAGCCCTTGAACGCTCCCCAGATGCCCACTTGCATAGGGTCCGTGGCATCGGAATGACTGAGGAAGTTCCAGTTGAAGCCGGTCGAGAACTGATCGCCCAGTTCGCGGACCTTCTGTTCGGATTCGGGATTTCCCGCATCCTTGTATGCGACATCGATATCCGAAATAACCGGTAGATATATCGTGGTTTTCTCCCCGACAATATCCGGATTATTCAGGATCATTGCGTTGACTGCTGTCCAGCCACCCGGCGAGAACAGATCGGTGCCCTCGGGTCCATATTGGATTTCGATGCTGCTATCGACAATTTCGCGCAGGCCCATGGACTGCAAATTGGCATTTGCATTCGGTCCTTCAAACTGGCTGGGCGATGCGCCTCCGGTCACGGCAGGAAAGTCGATCTCGACCGGCAATTCGGTCTGGGTAAAGCCGCGGAAACCGTTGCCAACCATGACCACCAGCAGAAAAGCCAGAAAACCAGCAGACAGCATTACTGCAGCCATGCCCAAAGCCTTGAAACGCCGTTCGGCGGCATAGCGCCGGGCGATGCGCTTCTGCATCGCCGCACCCTGCCAGTCGGTCGGGTTACGCTTCATGTCGGTGAGACTATTCATATGCTTCCCGATATTTTTTGACCACGCGCAAGGCGATGAGGTTGAGCAGCAGGGTTACGATAAACAGGACCAGTCCCAGGGCAAAAGCCGCCAGTGTCTTCGGACTGTCAAACTCCTGATCACCGGTGAGCAGTTGGACAATTTGTGTCGTAACAGTCGTAACACTGGAAAAGGGATTGGCGGTCATATTGGCAGCAAGACCGGCTGCCATCACAACGATCATTGTTTCGCCGATCGCGCGGCTTACGGCGAGCAGGACACCGCCCACGACACCCGGCAGAGCGGCGGGGATCAGGACCTTCTTGATGGTCTCGCTATGGGTCGCGCCCATCGCCAGCGAACCGTCGCGCATCGCGTTAGGCACTGCGGCAATACTGTCATCGGCCATCGAAGAGACGAACGGAATGATCATGATGCCCATCACCACACCGGCAGCCAGAGCAGATTCCGAAGAGGCACTGGTAATCCCGATTGAGACTGCAAAATCGCGCAGCGCAGGCGCTACGGTCAAGGCTGCGAAATAGCCATAGACCACCGTCGGTACTCCGGCGAGGACCTCCAGTATCGGTTTCATCCAGGCACGGAATTTTGCCGGCGCATATTGGGTGAGATAGATGGCGCTCATCAGGCCCAGCGGGATCGCCACAATCATCGCGATGATCGCGCCGATGAAGACCGTACCCCAGAAAAGCGGAATGGCGCCAAACCCGGTTTCGCCTCTCGGTCCCGCGACCGCTTTCGGATTCCATTCGGTGCCGAACAGAAAGTCTATCGGTGAAACCATGGAGAAGAAGCGGGCGGATTCAAACACCAGCGACAGAAAAATACCGACGGTGGTAACGATTGCGATCAGCGATGCGAGCAATAGCACCAGCATCGTCACACGTTCGATTTTTGTGCGCGCTCTCAGATCCGGCTTGATCTGAAGCCAGGCAAAAACGCCGCAAGCAAATACCATGAGCAGCGCGGCAACCGCCCCGATCATCTGGTAATAGGAAATGGCGTCGCGATAAGGCTCGACCATCGATTGGGACAGTGGATTGAAGGCATTGACCTGATTGCCATAGGCGATAGCGCGGGCCTCGGACAGAATCGCCGCCCGGGAGAAACCGTCTTGCGGCAATCCGGCCGCTGCAGCGCTGGTCAGCGCGGCATCGGTTATCAGCGCCGGGCTGACAAAGCTCCAGACCATCATGAAAATTGCGGCGGGAACGATCGCCCACAAAGCGACATACCAGCCATGATAGCTCGGCAGCGAATGCAGCGCAGATCGGGAGGTCTTGCCGCCCGCCTGCATTCCGGATGCCTTCAGGCGCCCAAAAAACCACGCGACCAGACCCAGGCCGATTACGAGAAAAAGAAGCGTTGTACTTGTCACAATATCTGGTTCCGCCCCTGCATCAATATCATCTAAAACGTAACGTCCGCTCAGGCGTGCTTATTTAAGTTCGCCAATGGCAAGCGGGGTCATATTGCGGACCACATCGGTCATTTTCTCTCGTACATTGTCTGGCGAAGCAATCAATCCGGCTTTAACCAGATAACCGTCGCGGGTTCCTGCGTTGATGAACTCCAGCATATATTCGCGAAGCCCCGGGATGACGCCGACATGCTGGTTCTTCACATAAACATAGAGCGGCCGCGCACCGGGATATTCTCCCGAAGCAATGGCTTCATAAGTCGGATTGACGCCTGACACCGAAATGCCCCGTACGCTGTCGAGATTCTCTTCCAGAAAACTATAACCGAAAATGCCCACGCTATTCGGATTGGCTTTCAGCTTCTGGACGATGAGATTGTCATTTTCTCCGGCATCCACATAGGCGCCATCGGCTCTCACTTCATGACAGACGGCATTAAAAGCCTCTTTGTCGCTATCCTTGAGCGCTTTTGTCGCCGGATCGGTGACACATCCGACTTCCATGATCAGTTCGGTGAGCGCATCGCGCGTACCCGACGTGGATGGCGGCCCGTAAACGCTGATCGCAAAATCCGGCAGCGACGGATCAATATCCGACCATTTTTTTGCTGTATTTTCTTTTCCGAACGGGCGTTCCGCAATGGCGCTGTAAATCTGTGCCGGGGTCAGCGAAAAGGAAGTGCCGTTATTCGCCTGGGCAATGGCTATGCCGTCGATACCGACCTGCACCTCTACGATTCCGGTGACACCATTGCTCTGGCACAATTCAAATTCGGACGCTTTGATCCGGCGGGAAGCATTGGCGATATCGGGAGTATCTGCTCCCACGCCAGCGCAAAACAGGCTCATGCCGCCGCCGGTGCCTGTCGATTCGAGAATCGGGGATGGATTGGCTCCGTTGATGCTGAATTGTTCGGCCACTGCTTTTGCAAAGGGGAAAACAGTCGATGATCCGACGATCCGGATTTCACTGCGGGTGCCGCCTTGGCCGCCGGAAGCCTGATCCTGACAGGCGGATAGCCCAAAAGAAGCGATCGTTACGAGCGCGAGTGTTCTTAACATTCAAAAATTCCTAATTCATCTGCGCTCGATCCATGGCGATAAGCACCAAGGGCCGGATTAACAGGCTTGTTCGGGAGGCTTTTAGGGAGGCGCAATGTCCTGATCATTACAGAAATATTACAGATATGTGACAGCGGGGAAGAACGGGCTTTTCCGGAAAGAATATTCCGGGGAGCATTGGTCAATCATGGCTCTTTTCAACAGAATTTACGGCCAGACTGTTACTCGCGATCGGCAGCAGCACGGAGACCGTCGTGCCGCGGCCTACTTCGCTGGTAATTTCCATCCGCCCGCCGTGCCGTTCGGAAATATGCTTGACGATGGCAAGCCCCAGTCCGGTTCCGCCGATCGATTTGCTGCGCCCCTTGTCGACGCGATAGAAACGCTCCGAGAGCCGGGGAATATGTTCGGGGGCAATGCCATCCCCCTGATCGCTAATGGCAAGATATAACATCGTTCCGGCTTTGTTGGGCGCGACATTAATTGTGACCGGCGTCCCTTTTTTTCCATATTTGAATGCATTGCTCAGCAGATTGTTGACGACCTGCGCCAATTGCGCCCGGTCGCCATGGATCATCGGTATATTGGCCGGCAGATGGACCTGTATTTCATTTTCCTTTTTGCCGCGGCTGTTGATGTAAAAATTGCGGGCTTCCTCAACCAGTTCGCTCAGGTCGATTTTGTCGGATGGCAGTTCGAATTTTTCCGCCTCAATCCGGGAGAGCGACATCAGATCTTCAATCAGGCGCTGCATGCGGTCGGCTTCATCATACATGATTTTCAGGAAGCGGGCGCGTGTCGCATCATCCTTGCCGGCCTTGGGGTCTTCCAGCGTTTCCAGAAATCCTTTGATCGCGGCCAATGGCGTACGCAATTCATGGCTGGCATTGGCGACAAAATCGGTGCGCATTCTCTCCGCAGCATAGCGGCTGCTGCGATCCGAAAGCTGGACCAGTTTCAGACCATCCTGCAGCGTATGAATTCGCAATTCCCATCTTTGATCGGTGCTGCCGACGCCGACAAGCAGGATAGGCTCGCCTGTGTGCTTCGCATCCGGATTGGCGAGCCGGTCAGCAGCAGCGGGGTGGCGGATAGCGATCCGTACGTCCTCTCCGACAATATGGTCTCCCAGAACATGGGCCGCTGCAGGATTGGCTGCGGCCACCTTTGCATTGCGTATCAGCATAATCGGATCGGTAATCGGGTCGATAATGTCCTGATAGGCTTCCGACCGGCCCTGATAGAGGATGCGTTTGCGCTGCCGCTCCAGCGCTGCCGGGTCTGGCAAGGGCGGAGCAGGCCGGTCCTGCAAGACTGTGAACAAGGCGATCGCTCCGGAGACGATGACGACGATGAACTGCGGGCCGGATTGCGACAACTGGCCCGCAAGAATGCCGCCGCCGACAATGAATGCCAGGGCAACCAGCAAGCGAAAAGGGGATACCGAAGTCATCTGGTCGATTCTGGCATTTTCATAGCGGCTATTTAAGCGGTGCAGGGCTGGATCGGCAACGGGAATGTTTCGGCGTCAAAACAGGGTGCTGTAAAATATAGGCGATATTAACGATTTCCATGTCTATGTCCCGAATATAGACGGGGACATCGGCGAGGGAGTGATTGCTCGCTTTTTACCCGATTTCTGCTTAAGTGCGGATATCTGAAGCAAGAGAAACCATGGATGAAAATTCGATGAAAGAGGGCCTTCCTTCCGAAACGTCAGTCGAGACTGACCAGAAAAACGGAATCGTAACCCGCCGTCGCGCCTTGATGATGGGCGCGATCACGGCTTCTGCAGTGGTCAGTATCAAGCCGGCATTGGCCCAGACCGCAGGTTCGGTGCTCAATTGCGAAATCCCGGTTCCCGGCAACCATGCGGCAGGCGGCTATATTGCAGCCGACGGCACGGTCGTCACGGCGGACACGCCAGGTGCTTTTCCGGCAGCAGGGCGCAATTTTACCGGTGAAGAAGTACTGCAGGCGATGAACGGACGGACGCTTCCGGGCACCTCCTATGACCAGTCGCAGGCCTATGTGAATTATATCCGCCGTCTGCAATCCGGACAGAGCGGGTTCACATGCTATGCTTCGCTGCAGATGCCGCGCTGATATAACCCACGAATTTTAACATTTGCCTGCTATCAGATCGCTATGTCGTAACAGATTCGCAGGTAATTCATCATGACCCAGAAATATCGGGCTGCGCCGAAAGATGATCTGATCTGGCATGATCTGGACAGCATGATGCTGTTATATCACCGACCGTCCGGCATCACCCATATGCTTGCTGACCCTGTGCCCGCGATAATCGAGGTGATGGACAATGCTCCGCTGACCGCTGCTGAAATTGCAGCACGACTGACGGCATTGTTCGACCTTGAGACCGGAGTGGATGCGCAAGATATTGTGATTGCCCGTCTCGACGAGCTGCGCACATTGGGTCTGGTATCGCGAGTATCCGGTTGATGGGCGGGATGCATCAGATCTTGCTCAAAATCGGACCTGCCGCGTTCCGGATTGCTTCGGCATGGCGTCAGCCGCTGGAACAATTGGAAGCACTATACAAAGATTATCCGCAGCCGATCGGCGAATATGTTGATTTCACGGTTCGTCTTGAACCGGAAAAGCCATGGCGGCGCCATATTCGTCCCTCGGTACATATCGGCGGTGACTTCTGGCTGCCCGATGCCGCGCCATTGCCGCTCACTCAGGGACTGCTGGCCGCCGAAATGGGCATGAACCTGCAAATGGCGCTTGGCTGGCGAAGGCATTTGCTGCTCCATGCCAGCAGCGTCGAAAAAGAGGGCAAGGCGCTGATCATGACCGGCCTGTCCGGCTCGGGGAAATCAACTTTGTCGGGGATGCTGGCCGAAAGAGGCTGGCGCTTCATGGGCGATGAATTTGCCTTGCTCAGCCTGGATACCGGCGAAATTACACCATTCCCGCGCCTGATCAGCCTGAAGAACAAAGCTATCGATGCGATGCAGCAGCTGGCGCCGGCGAACCGTTTCGGCCCGGAAATGAAGGCCACGCCCAAAGGCGATATTCGCCATCTCGTCCCGCCGAAAGAAGCGATCGCCCGGATGGATGAAACCGCCAGGCCGGCACTGCTGCTCTTCCCGCGCTTTGGTCACGCCCCCGAATTGCGCGATATGGGGCAAGCGGAGATATTCGTCCGGCTGACCCAGGCTTCGACCAATTATGTTGCGCTCGGCGAGGAGGGCTTTCATGCCTTGACGCGGTTTGTCGATCAGGTCCCGACCAGGGCAATGGATTATCAATCGGTTGAACAGGCGGAAGCACTGATCGACAGACTGTGGAGCCAGTTGCCATGATGCGCGACGCCCGTCCTTTGGTTGATGCTCTGCGGGAACCGGCAAGCGTCAAGTCGCTGAACGGCAGCCAGTGGACCGACCTGATCAGCATAGCGCGGGCGGAATCCTTGATCGGTTCGCTCGCCCACCGGCTCGAGAAAGTTACTATGCCGGACCGTGTTCGAGCGGTCCTGCAGGATGCCATCGGTGCGCATGATCTGGCGCGCCAGCAGGCGCTGTGGGAAGCGGATTGCGCGCAAAGAGCACTCGCGGATTATCCCGGAAAGATCGTGCTGATGAAGGGCACTGCTTATGTTGCGGCGAACATGTCCGCCGGCGTGGGGCGCAGCATCGGCGATCTCGATATCATGGTGGCGCGGGAAGGTCTGCCGGTCGTTGAAGCCGCCTTGCTTGACGCCGGTTGGGAATGGGTCAAACCCGATCCCTATGATGATCAATATTATCGCGATCACATGCACGAACTGCCGCCTCTGATTCATCGCGAGCGCGACCGGATGATCGACGTCCACCACACGATTTTGCCGCTGACTGCCGGTCCGGCACCGAATGCAGGGGCAATATTGAACAGTGCGGTTCGATTGGACAATGGGCTATATGTGATGTCTCCCGCCGATATGGTGCTGCATTCCATCGCCCATTTGTTTGCCGATGGCGATCTGGCGGGTGGCTTGCGGAACCTGTGGGATATCAATCATCTGCTGCGGGACTTTTCTGCAGCGGACGAGGAATTCTGGACGCAGCTGGACAGTCGCGCAAAGGTTCACGGACTGGGCGACGAACTGGCGCGGGCGTTGCGCCTCGCCGCGGCGATATATGATGCGCCGGTTGATCCTTCTCTGGCTGGCCGCCCTGCGTTGACTGACTCTCTTTATGTTCGTCGTTTGCTTGCCCGCGATGGATATGGTCGCGAAACACGCAAATTTACCCGCTTCGCATTCTATGTCCGCTCCCACTGGCTGCGGATGCCGCCTTTGATGCTGGCGCGGCATCTGTGGACCAAATGGCGCAAAGGCGGAAAACCGTAAAACAGAACCCGCCATTAGGTAAATAAACGGGCTGGCTTAAGCCCGCTTTGCATGGCATTAGCCGCTGCAAATGGCCGCGATTAGGCCGCTATCGACCAACTTGTTCCGGAGAATATCGATGTCAGATCGCCCGCTAGCCGCAATCATATTGGCCGCCGGACAAGGCACCAGGATGAAGTCGGAAAAGCACAAGGTACTGCACCCGATTGCCGGCAAGCCGATGCTCCACCATCTGCTCGATACAGTTGATTCCATCGGCGTCGAGCGCACGGTCATCGTCGTTGGCGCGCGTCGGGAGCAGATTGAAGCGAGCGTCGAGGGCCGCAATGTCGCGATTGCGGTGCAGGAAGACCAGCTCGGTACGGGCCATGCGGTGGCGCAGGCGCACGACGCGCTCAAGGGCTTCGCCGGAGATGTGCTGATCCTATATGGCGACGTACCGATGGTCAGCGCCGACACCATGCGCGACATGATTTTTCGTCTGAACAATGGTTCCGAGCCACGCGCGGTGGTCTTGGGCTTCCGTCCGGATGATGCAGGCGCTTACGGCCGGATCATTGCCGATGATCAGGGCGAGATCGAGAAGATGGTCGAGTTTAAGGACGCCAGTGATGCCGAACGCTCGGTAGACCTGTGCAACAGCGGCCTGATGGCGGCACGCTCGACCGACCTGTTCATTTTGCTCGACCAGATCAGCAACGACAATGCGGCGGGCGAATATTATCTGCCGGACATCGTCATGCTGCCGGGACAGAAAAGCGCGGTCATCGAAGTCGATGATCCAGCCGAGGTCGCTGGTGTGAACAGCCGCGCCGAACTGGCCGCGGTCGAAGGCGAGTGGCAGGCCCGTCGTCGCGAAAAAGCGATGGCCGATGGCGTCAGCCTCATTGCGCCGGATACCGTCTGGTTCTCCCATGATACGGAAATTGCTGCCGATGTCGTGATCGAACCGAATGTGATTTTCGGCCCCGGTGTTTCCGTCGCATCCGGCGCCAAAATATACGGCCACAGCCATATCGAAGGCGCGACCATCGGACCCAACACCAATGTCGGTCCCTTCGCCCGTCTACGCCCCGGTGCGGTAATGGAAGAAGGCTCGAAAGTCGGCAATTTTGTCGAAATGAAGAAGGCGACGCTGGGCAAGGGCGCCAAGGCCAATCACCTGACCTATCTCGGCGATGCCGAAGTGGGCGAGGGCGCCAATATCGGGGCTGGCACGATCACCTGCAATTATGACGGCTATTTCAAATATAAGACGATCATAGGCAAAGGCGCGTTCATCGGATCGAATAGCGCGCTGGTGGCGCCGGTGACCATTGGCGACGGCGCAATTGTCGGGGCAGGGGCGACCGTGACCAGAGATGTGGCGGCCGGCGATCTGGCGCTGGTTCGTGCGGAGCAGACGGCGAAGGCCGGTTGGGCTGACCGATTCAATGCAGCAAGCGCGAAGAAAAAGGCCAAGGAAACGAAATCGTGAATCGCGCCAGAGCCCTCGGATTGGTCTCCGTTTCGCCGATTATTCTCGCCATCGCTGCTTGCAGTGGGCAGGCACCAGCGGACGAAGCGGACGCGCCGGTTGAACCAGCCGAAATTGCAGCGGTGGTCGATGCTCCGGCATCCGAAAACGACCCCGTTCAGGCTGTTCGCGAACAGACGAAGGCAACCGGTTGGTGCAGCCCCAAAGAACCCGTTTTATTTTCCTGCCAGCTTAAGAACCGGAAGGTCATTTCCGTATGCGGCGCCGCAAACGGTGCAGGAATCAAGACCGCGCAATATCGTTTTGGTGCCCTTGGACAATCACCCGAACTTGTGTGGCCTGACGCTGCAAGCAAGGATAGGCTGACCTTTGCATCGGTGCCTTATTCGGGCGGTGGCGAGGCCCAGATCAGCTTCTCGCGCGGTGATGTGACCTATGTCGTCTACAGCCGTGTTGTGAGAACTAATTTCATGGCCGGTGAGCCCAATAATCCCGAAATGACCGACGGTGTCATGGTGCTGAAAGAAGAGCAGATGGTCAGCGATCTTATATGCGCCGATCCTGATGTTTTTCCGGTCAATTACGATCTGGCTTCGGAATATGCCGTTCATTCGGATGAGGCCTTCATCATTCCGGATTGACATGATATCACGATATGATATCAGCATATCATCATGACCAGAATCCTAGCAGACCTTCCCGAAGACGATGTCAAATGGCTCGACGCGCAAGCGGCAGAGCAGGGCAAGTCGCGGGCGCAGTTGCTGCGCGAGGCGGTGAGCGCTTATCGGGCGGAAGAATCCAAAGAAGGCATCGAAAAATATTTCGGTATCTGGAAAGACCGCACGGATATCGGTGACGCTGTCGATTGGCAGCGCAGGGAGCGGGCGTCCTGGACGCGGCCTTGGGATTCCGACTATTGGGAAGTTCGGAAAGAATTTCCCGATCTGTTCGACGAAAATGATGACCGCGAAGCTGAGCGATATCTCAAGTGAGCGAAGCGGTCTTTGATTCCAGTATATTGATCGATGCACTAAATGATGTTGGCTCGGCTCATGCTGAATTAAAACGTTACAATCGCCGCTATATCAGTCGCTTGACCTGGGTTGAAGTCGTTACGGGCGCGTTGCCGGATGATGGCGATCGCGCCGAAGGATTTCTATCCTATTTTACCATAATCGAGGTGAATGAAGAAATCGGGCGGCGGGCAGCGTTGTTGAGATCCGATCGAAAGCGCTTAAAGACGGTTGACGCGATAATTCTCGCGTCCGCGCAATTATCTGGTCGCATTCTTATTACACGTAATACAAAGGATTTCCCAGCGGCTATGCCGGGCATCCGGATACCTTATACACTCTAAGAAGAAAGTCCGAAAAGCATGTGCGGAATCATTGGAATTGTAGGCAAGGAACCAGTCTCGGATCGTCTGGTTGATGGGCTGAAGCGCATGGAATATCGCGGCTATGACAGCGCCGGTGTCTGCACCGTGCATAATGGCCAGCTAATCCGTCGCCGCGCCGAGGGCAAACTGGCCAATCTTGTAAACGTCCTCAGAACCGATGATGCCGCTGGCAATATCGGTATCGCGCACACCCGCTGGGCGACGCACGGCGCGCCCACGACAAGCAATGCCCATCCACATGCGACTGGCGAAGTGGCGCTGGTGCACAATGGCATTATCGAGAATTTCAAAAGCCTGCGCGAGGAACTGAGCGCGCGCGGACGGTCGTTCGAGAGCGAGACCGATACCGAGGTGGTTGCGCATCTGGTTAGCGAACAGGTCGAAGCGGGGAAATCACCGGAGGAGGCGGTCAAAGCTGTTCTACCACTGCTTAGGGGTGCATTCGCGCTGGCGATTGCCTTCCGCTCGCAACCCGATTTGCTGATCGGTGCGCGTCTGGGCTCACCGCTGGTGGTCGGCTATGGCGACGGCGAGACTTACCTGGGGTCCGATGCGCTGGCGCTGGCACCGCTGACCCAGAAAATTGCCTATCTCGAAGAAGGCGACTGGGTCGTCATCACCCGAGAAGGTGCCGCCATTTATGACAAAGACAACAATGCCGTAGAGCGCGAAATTACGACATCCGGTGTCTCGGCTGCAGCCATTGAAAAGGGCAATTACCGCCACTTCATGCAGAAAGAGATATTCGAGCAACCCACGGTGGTCGCCCAAACCCTGCAAAGCTATATCCGTCCGCTGGAGCAGCAAGTGGCGCTGCCACAAATGGATTTCGATCTGCGCGACATCAAGCGGGTTACCATCGTCGCCTGCGGGACAAGTTACTATGCGGGCATGGTGGCGAAATACTGGTTTGAGACCTTCGCCCGCGTGCCCGTCGATCTGGATTTCGCCTCCGAATTCCGCTATCGGGATCCGGTGCTCGAGGCCGGCGGTCTGGCTCTGTTTATCTCCCAATCGGGCGAGACTGCCGATACGCTGGCGGCATTGCGCCATTCAAAGGAAAACGGCCAGAAGATCGCGGTGGTCGTCAACGTCCCGACCAGCAGCATGGCCCGCGAAGCCGATCTGCTGCTACCCACCCATGCCGGCCCGGAAATCGGCGTTGCCTCGACCAAGGCCTTCTCCTGTCAGCTGGCCGTCCTGGCGGCGCTCGCAGCGCATCTGGCTGTGGTGAAGGGTAGAATGACCCGCGACGAGGAACGAGATGTCGTGAAACATCTCACGGAGGCTCCCGCAGCTTTAAACGCCGCTCTGGACCATGATGAAGATATTGCCGGCATGGCGCATCTGATCGCACCGGCGCGGGACGTGCTCTATCTCGGCCGCGGCCCTGAATATCCACTGGCGCTCGAAGGCGCGCTCAAGCTCAAGGAAATCAGTTATATCCACGCCGAAGGCTATGCCTCGGGCGAGATGAAACATGGTCCGATTGCCCTGATCGATGAAGCTGTTCCGGTCATCGTGCTGGCACCATCCGGGCCTTTGTTCGAGAAAACAGTATCGAATATGCAGGAAGTGATGGCACGGGGTGGAAAGGTCGTGCTGATCTCCGACGCCGAAGGCATAGCCGAAGCCGGAGACGGCTGCATGGCCACCATCGAAATGCCAAAGGTTCACCCGCTGATCGCGCCACTCGTCTACGCTGTGCCGGTACAATTGCTTGCTTATCATGTAGCAGTCGCCAAAGGGACCGATGTCGACCAACCCCGCAATCTCGCAAAATCAGTTACGGTAGAATAGTCATGGCATCAAATCCCTCCCTCGTCTCCGTCGAGACCGCAAGCGGCAAGTTCCAGCAGACGGTTACGGTCGGTAAACATGTCTTCCTTGCCGATGAACCCGAATCATTCGGCGGCACCGACAGCGGTCCGTCACCTTATGACCTGCTGCTCGCGGCGCTGGGCAGTTGCACGTCAATGACGATGAAAATGTATGCCGACCGCAAGGGCATTGCGCTTGAAGCCGTGCATATCGTGCTCGAGCACAGCCGCGAACATGTCGACGACTGCTTGAGTTGCAATAATGACGACAACCGTATCGATGTGATTGACCGGTCGATCGTCCTGCAAGGCGATCTGACCGACGAAGAACGCCGAAAATTGCTGGAAATCGCGGAGAAATGTCCAGTGCACAGGACATTGGAAAACCGGATCGACATACACACCCTCGAGGTTCGGGACTGATTCGACAGCAGAATAGACAAGCAACCGGCGAGAGCTGAACTTGCCATCCCTGCCTGTGTCGCATAGCTGTTTTTATGAAGCGGAGACCGGTGATTGTCTGACAGAAAAATCAATATTTGGCTGGATGCGGGTCTGATCGATGCGGACGCTGCACAGCGTATCCGGGAATATGAAGCCGATCGGTCACGGCCTCTGGGTCTCTGGTCGCTGATCGGACTGGGCGCTCTGGCCATCGGCCTGGGCATCATCTCGCTGGTAGCAGCCAATTGGGATGACATTCCCAGAATGATCCGGCTTGCGGTTCACGGACTTCTGATCGCCGGCCTTTGCGCGGCAATCTATCTCCTTCAGCCACGGAAGGGCTTTCTCGGCCTATATTTGAAGGACGTATTATTGTTCGTCCTTGCGGTTCTGGGTTTGACCTTTTTCGGCCATCTCGGCCAAGTCTACCAAACCAGTTCGCCCTTGTGGCAACCGCTGGTGATCTGGCTTTTGCTATTCTCGCCGCTTCTGCTGCTGACCGGCCGCGGGTGGCTAATCTCCATGCTCTGGATGGTCGGGCTTCTCGGCACAGCGCTCACCTATCTGGGCTGGTATTTTGAACAGACCGAGTCGCCGCAATCCTTCTATTTGGCAATGATCACCAGCATGCCGGTTTTTGCTCTGGTCCTGGCGGTGTTCATGCGCAAAATCAGTGCGAGACAGGCATTCTGGAAACAGATCGGGCAATTTGCGCTGGCCGCATTTGTCGCGGCGGTGACTCTCAAGTTGATCGCAGACAGCGTAAGTGCAGGCGGTCTTCTGGGTTCGGAAGCCTATGTCAGCGATATAGCCGCTATCCAGCTCGTGCTCTGGAGCGCGGCAGCGCTGCTGATTTATAGCTTCAATCGTATCGCCACCAGTGTCAGCATCGGGGGAATTCTCGTCGCTGCGGCAATCATCAGCTTTGTCAGCAGTATCGCGCAATCCGGCGAACCATTGGGCAACGCGATATTGTTCATGGCATTTTGGGCCGCCGTTGGCTGGAGTGCGATTTATTCCGGATGGCGCAACGTGTTTCAGGTGGTTGTCGCGATCATCGCGCTGCGCCTGATCATCTTGAGTTTTCAGCTGGCCTATGATCTTTTCAGCAGTGGATTGGGCCTGATAATCGCGGGTTTGATTACCATCGCCATTGCCGTGATGGCCTATCGCGTTTCCAGGGTCCTTGCTCCGACCAAAATTTCCGCTGGCGAGCAGGACGACGAAGGAGACGATCAATGAGCCGTTACCGCCGTTTCTTCCTGCCGCTTGCGCTGCTGTTGCCGCTGGCCGGACTGGGGCTGATCTGGTTGATGACGGATCGGGCATCGCGGGAGGGAACGGAATGGGATGTGCCGATCGCCGGCTATGACCCGCGTGATTTGCTGCGCGGACATTATGTGCAGTTCCGGTACGACTGGCCCGCAGTCGCGCACGAAGATATCCCGATATGGTCCGCCTCGCGAAAAAGCCTGTGCATCCGGGGCACTGCGCCAGATATCGACAGCGTGGAAGTGCAGGATATCTCCGGTTTCAGCGAACAGATGGAAGACAGTTGTGATGCCACGGCAAAGGCAAATCCGTGGAGCGAGGAAGGCGATGACGGGCTGATCCGCGACCGCATTTACGTTGCCCAGGAAACCGGGCGAAGCTACGAGAAGAAACTGGCCGATCCAAAATTGCAGGGCATCGTGCGCATTCGCATAAACAATAAAGGCTTCATCACTCCGCTTTCGCTGAGCTTTCAGCCGCGGCTTGATGATAATAGTGAACAGGAGAATGTGCAGTGAAGACCAGTATATCCGGGGGCTGCCATTGCGGAGCCGTTCGCTTTGAAGCGAAAGTCGAAAAAGCGCCGGAAATGCTCGACTGCAATTGCTCGATTTGCGCGCGGACGGGCTTTTTGCACATGTTCGTGCCGCATCAGGATTTTACCCTGCTGAAAGGCGACGGGGATCTCACCAGCTACAGATTTGGCAGCGGGCAGGCGGAACATCTTTTCTGCAAAATTTGTGGCGTCAAAAGTTTTTATCAACCCAGATCCCATCCGGATAGCTGGAGCGTAAATTATACCTGCCTCGACGCCGACCACGATCTGCAGCCGAAGATCGTAAAATTTGACGGACAGAATTGGGAAGCGTCGAAAGCCGGTTTGGCATAGCAGGTCGATCCAGGTATTGTGCCAAAAAAAACGGCCCGCGGGATAATCCCACGGGCCGTCTCTGCAGCTGTCAGGTGAAAATCAGGCCAGATCAAAGCGACCGGCGTTCATGACCTTGGTCCATGCGGCCACGAAATCCTCGACGAACTTCCGTTCATGACCATCCTCGGCATAGACTTCGGCGACTGACCGCAACTGCGAATTCGATCCGAATACCAGATCGGTCCGCGTCGCGCGCCATTTCTCGTCACCCTTCAGGCGGCACTTGCCGATGAACAGCTCGTCGCCAGACTCGTCCACGACTTCCCAGACAGTGCCCATCTCAAGCAGATTGAAGAAAAAGTCGTTCGTCAGCTGGCCGGGACGATCGGTGAACAGGCCTTCGGTCGGCGCGCTCGAATGGTTGGCACCAAGCACACGCAATCCGCCCACCAATACCGTCATCTCGGGAATAGAGAGGTCGAGCAGGTTAGCCCGGTCGACCAGGATTTCCTCGGTCTTCACGCTCGCCTTGGTTTTGAGATAATTGCGGAACCCGTCTGCAAAAGGCTCAAGCGGCTCGAAGCTTTCGGCATCGGTCTGCTCGTCCGTGGCATCACCGCGCCCCGTCGTGACTGGAACGGCTACATCGAAGCCGGCATCCTGCGCCGCTTTCTCGACCGCTGCACTACCCGCAATGACGATAGCGTCGGCCATCGACAGCGAACCACGCAGCTCGTCGAGTTTCGCCAGCACTTTGGCGAGTTCTTCCGGGTCATTGGCATTCCAGTCCTTCTGCGGGGCGAGCCGGACGCGCGCGCCATTGGTACCGCCGCGATGGTCGCTCTTGCGATAGGTGGAAGCCGAGGCCCAGGCTGCCTTGACCAGCTCCGACACGGAAAGCCCACTGTTGAGCACTTTCGCCTTGAAGTCCGAAATGTCGCTCTCCGAAGCCTGCGTGCCGGCGGGAACGGGGTCCTGCCAGATCAGGTCTTCGGCGGGTACTTCCGGGCCGAGATAGCGGACTTTTGGTCCCATGTCGCGATGAGTCAGCTTGAACCATGCGCGGGCGAAAGCATCATCCAGTGCCGCCTGGTCGTCGCGGAAGCGTTCGGAAATCTTGCGATAATCCGGATCACGCTTCAGCGCCATGTCGGCGGTGGTCATCATCGTCGGGACTTTCTTCGACGGATCGCGCGCATCGGGTGCCATGTCCTCGAGGTCCGGATTGATTGGCTGCCACTGCTTGGCACCAGCGGGGCTCTCGACCAGCTCATAGTCATATTTGAACAACAGCCGGAAATAGTCGCCGCCCCATTGCGTCGGGTTCGGTGTCCACGCCCCCTCCAGTCCCGAAGTGGTTATATGGCCTTCTCCGATCTGCTCTGGATCGGTAGCCCAGCCAAATCCCATAAGCTGCAGGTCGCCCGATTCCGGGTCACCGCTCAGCTGGTCGGGTGGCACTGCGCCGTGACATTTTCCGAATGCGTGTCCGCCAGCGGTCAGGGCGACGGTTTCCTCGTCGTTCATTGCCATGCGGGCGAAGGTTTCCTTCATGTCCCGGGCCATGCCTTCAGCGTCATGCGGGTTGCCACCCGGACCTTCGGGGTTGACGTAGATAAGGCCCATCTGGATTGCCGCCAGCGGGTTTTCCATCGCTTTGCCTTCATCGGGGTTGATGCGTGTCGCCACCCCTTCGTTCACCCACTGCTCTTCGGAGCCCCAGTAAACATCTTTCTCGGGTTCGTAGACGTCCTTGCGGCCGCCGCCAAAGCCGAACACCGGTCCACCCATGGATTCGATCGCGACATTGCCAGTCAGGACGAACAGGTCGGCCCAGCTGATATGCTCGCCATATTTCTTCTTGACTGGCCAGAGCAGGCGGCGGGCCTTGTCGAGATTGCCGTTATCGGGCCAGCTGTTGAGCGGGGCGAAGCGCTGTTGTCCACTGGAAGCGCCTCCGCGACCGTCGCCGGTGCGGTAGGTGCCGGCAGCATGCCAGGCCATGCGGATGAAGAAGGGACCATAATGTCCATAATCTGCCGGCCACCAGGGCTGACTGTCTGTCATCAGCGTTTTCAGGTCGTTTTTCAGCGCCTGATAATCCAGAGCCTCGAACGCCTTGATATAGTCAAAATCGGGGCCCATCGGATCAGGGGAGGTGCCGCCCTGTGTGAGGATTTCGAGTTGCAGGGAGTCGGGCCACCAGTCGCGGTTGGTCCGTCCGAGGAGGCTGCGCACTCCGCCATCAAAGCCCATCGGGCAACCTTCGGGGGAACCGGTTGTTTTCATATCCATTTGAACATCTCCTTTGCTGGTGCTGCGTGTCCTCGCCAGTCACCGATGCCATTGCCTACGATATGGCGATGGGCCGGCTAAACAAATTATCCCTGTCTCTGTGATCAGATTTGTCACTCAGGTCATCGTTTGCGGCATGGCGGTCACCACATTCTACCACGATTGACCGGCTTCGCGAAGCGGCATATAAGGGCACGCTAATTCGAGAGGCGGCCAATCGGGTCGCCTTTTCTTTTTCGGTTTGCGTCCAGTTGGTTGAAGGAAAGTAAGATGACGATTACCCCGCTCATGCCCGTATATCCCCGGTGTGGTTTTCGTCCTGTGCGAGGCGAGGGCGCCTGGCTTATTTCCGAAGACGGTTCCCGGGCGCTGGACTTCGCCAGCGGCATCGCGGTCAATCTGCTCGGCCACGGCCATCCGCATCTGACCAAGGCGATCCAGGATCAGGCCGCAACCCTGATGCACGTGTCCAATCTCTATGGCAGCCCGCAAGGCGAGAAATTCGCCCAGCGGCTGGTCGACACGACATTCGCCGATACGGTATTCTTTACCAATAGCGGCGCGGAAGCGGTAGAATGCGCGATCAAGACCGCGCGCGCCTATCATCAGTCGGCAGGCAGCGACCGGTTCGAGATCATAACGTTTAAAAACGCCTTTCATGGCCGGACAATGGCAACCATCTCGGCTTCCAATCAGGAAAAGATGCATCACGGATTCTCTCCATTGCTGGCCGGATTCAAATATGTCGACTTCGACGATCTGGCAGCGGCTGAAGCGGCGATCACGGACAAGACCGCTGCGTTTCTGGTTGAACCGATCCAGGGCGAGGGCGGCGTACGGCCTGCCTCTGACGAATTCATGAAGGGCCTGCGCGACCTCGCCGACAAGCACGGCATCTTGCTGGCCCTCGACGAGGTGCAATGCGGCGTAGCCCGCACCGGCGCGCTTTATGCTTACGAACTCTACGGCATCAAGCCGGACATCGTCGCGAGCGCCAAGGGCATCGGCGGCGGTTTTCCGCTGGGCGCTTGCCTGGCGACAGAAGACGCCGCACGCGGCATGGTGCCTGGCACGCACGGCTCTACCTATGGCGGTAATCCACTCGCTATGGCCGCCGGCAATGCGGTCTGGGATGTGGTTGCCAATGACGAGTTTCTCGAAAACGTCCGGACGACCGGCGAGAAACTGCGCGCGGCGATCGAGCAGTTCATCGGTAATTATCCCGATCTGTTCATCGGTGTCCGGGGCAAGGGTCTGATGCTCGGCATCATGATGACCCAGGAAGCACGCAGCTTTGTTGCCCATCTGCGCGATAATCATGGTCTGCTGACCGTGGCGGCCGGAGACAATACGCTGCGCATATTGCCGCCGCTGAATATCGAGGACAATCATATCGCGACCTTCATTGAAAAACTCTCGGCCGGTGCGGCTGATTATCAGGCACCTGAATCATGAGCCGGCATTTCCTCAATCTCGCCGATGCGGGCGGAGACGCCATTGCAGCTATGATCAATGATGCGATCGAACGCAAAGCAGCCCGCGCAGGCTGGCCCAAGGGCAAACCGGATTCGGACCAGCCGCTGGCCGATCATGTGCTTGCGATGATTTTTGAAAAGAGCAGCACGCGAACGCGCGTATCATTCGACGTTGCAATCCGCCAGCTTGGCGGTTCCAGCATCGTCATGGACAGCGGCTCTATGCAACTCGGGCGTGGTGAATCCGTCGATGACACGGCCAAGGTCCTGTCGCGCATGTGCGACGCGATCATGATACGCACCGACGATCATGCGAAAATCGAGCAAATGGCAGCCAATGCCAGCGTGCCGGTGATCAATGGCTTGACCGATCTGTCGCATCCCTGCCAGATCGTCGCCGATCTGCTGACTCTGGTGGAACATGGAAAACCCTTGCCGGGCCTCGAAATAGCCTGGCTGGGTGATGGCAATAATGTCCTCAACAGCATCGTCGAAGCAGCCGGGCTTATGAAGTTCAACGTCCGGATCGGTTGTCCCGAAGGCTATGATTCAGAACCCGAATTTATCAAAAAGGCGCAGGCCGCAGGGGCGAATATATCGATCCATCGCGACGAGAATGAAGCCGTTGCAGGCGCGGATGTCGTCGTGGCGGATACGTGGGTATCGATGGGGCAGGAACATGCGGAGGCCAAGCTTGCCGCAATGATGCCCTATCAGGTCAATGATGTGATTATGGAACAGGCCAAACCGGACGCCTTGTTCCTGCATTGTCTGCCGGCGCATCGTGGTGAGGAAGTCATGCCTTCGGTTATCGATGGCCCGCAATCGGTTGTCTGGGACGAGGCGGAAAACCGGATCCACGCGCAAAAATCGGTGTTGCGCTGGTGCTTCGGCCAGATCTGATGGTGGAAGTAGCTCTAACAGACAGCATATTATCCTTTGCGATCCCGGCAAAAAATTGTCGGGGACGAGTGGTTCGTCTGGGCCCCGCGCTCGACGAAATCCTGTCGGCCCATAGTTATCCGCCAGTGATCCGGGACATTTTGGCGGAGGCCGTTTGCCTGACCGCGATGCTCGGTGCGCTGTTGAAGGAAGAAGGCTCGCAGCTGACCTTGCAGGCCCAGACCGAGGCTGGTGTGATCAGCCTGCTGGCCTGTGACTATAAGGATGGCGCCTTGCGCGGCTATGTCGCATTCGACCGCGAACGGCTCGCCGCCCAGCCTGTAGAACCGAGCCTGATGGCGCTATTTGGCAAAGGCTATCTCGCGATCACCTTCGATCTGCCCGAACCGCGTGGTCGCAATCAGGGAATCGTCCCGCTGGAAGGGGGGAGCCTGTCCGAAGCGGTGCAGAATTATTTCTTCCAGTCGGAGCAGATCCCGACGCTGATCCGCGTTGCCGTCGAAGAAATTGCTGGCAATATATCTGCCGGCGGGCTTCTGGTACAGCATTTGCCGGAAGGCGAGGAAGGTCGCGAACGGCTCCACGCCAAACTCGATCATCCGGAATGGGAACATGTCGCGATCATGGGCGGCAGCGTGCGCGCTGCAGAACTGACCGACAGGATGCTACCGCTGGAGGACATATTGTGGCGGCTTTTCAGTGAGAGCGACGAAGTGAGGGTTTTGAGCGGTAAAGCGTGCGTTAAGGGATGCCGCTGTAATGAAGATCATATCAGGGACGTGATCGCACGTTTCCCCAAGGAAGATAAGGACGATATGGTCGACGAACAGGGTGATATCGCGATTGATTGTGCATTTTGCAGCAAGACCTTCACGATTACGGGCGCCAGCCTGAACAACTGAATGCGGTCAAAAATAGGGCAATCACGTGAGATTGTCGAAAAAATCCTATCGATGGACACAATTAGCGACAATATTCGCCGTATTTCGGGAATATCACTTCATTTGCAGAAACAATTTACGCGAACGAACATGACAGGAGAATATCTATGAAAGGCTTGAAACTGATCAAAATTATCAGCGCGACAGCCGCTGTCCTGTCGGGGTTTGCGATTGCTGCTCCTGCACAGACCCCCGACATGGCTCTGCTCGACGGGTTGATGCAGGGCGAGTGGACACTGAAAGAGCGTGGTTCACGTGGGCCGGGCAAGAAAGTGTGTCTGGGAAACCCCGAATTGCTGCTGCAAATCCAGCATCGCAACGCGAATTGTACGCGTTATGTCATTGAAAATGGTCCGAAGAAGCTTCGGGTCAGCTATAAATGTGGCAATGCGGGCCAGGGCGTTACCGAAATCAAACAGGAATCCAGCACTCTGGTGCAGATTTTCTCTCAAGGTATCCGTAATAACGCGCCATTTTCCGTCAATGTAGAAGGCCGCCGTACGGGGAGTTGCTAAGCCAGTTTTGCGTGCAAAACTTGCGCCGCACGAGCAAGGTCATTAGCGGGGCGCATCATGACTTCCGAATCGAAAACAGCAATCATCCTATTGTCCGGCGGACTCGACTCGATGGTGTCGGCGGCGATTGCCGCCGAGCAGGGCTATCGGCTGATCGCGCTCACCGTCGACTATAACCAGCGGCACAAGGTCGAATTGCAATCCGCGCAGAAAATCGCGACGAAACTCGGCGTGGCCGAGCATATTATCCTGCCGCTCGACCTGAGCCGCTTTGGCGGATCGGCGCTCACCGCCGATATCGATGTGCCGAAATCGGGGGTGACCGATGATATTCCGGTGACTTATGTGCCGGCGCGCAACCTGATTTTCCTGTCGCTGACCCTCGGTCTCGCCGAAGCACGAAACGCACGGGATATTTTTATCGGCGTGAATGCGCTGGATTATTCCGGTTACCCGGATTGCCGGCCCGAATTTATTCAAGGGTTCGAGAGACTGGCCGATCTGGCGACCAAGGCCGGTGACCAGGGCAGCGGCTTTCACATCCGGACGCCTTTGCAACATATGACCAAGGCGGACATCGCCAGGGAAGCGATCCGCCTGGATCTGGACCCGGCCTGGAGCTGGTCCTGCTATGACCCGACCGAAGACAATTTGCCCTGCGGTCTTTGCGACAGCTGCCGCTTGCGGCAAAAAGGTTTTGAAGAGGCGGGCATTGTCGACCCGACGCGATACGCAGCGCTATGAGCTATGCGGTCAAAGAAAGATTTCTGACTTTGCAGGGCGAAGGCGTGCATGCCGGGCGCCGGGCGGTGTTCGTCCGTTTCGCCGGCTGCAATCTCTGGTCCGGGCTGGAAAAAGATCGGGCCACCGCAATCTGTCAGTTTTGCGACACGGATTTTGTCGGGATGGACGGCGAAGGCGGCGGACGGTTCCGGACCGCCGGTGATCTAGCCACCGCTGTGGCCGAAACATGGGATGGCGACCGCGAATCGCGATTCGTGGTGCTGACCGGCGGCGAACCGATGCTGCAGGTGGACGATGAATTGATCGATGCGCTGCACGCCGAAGGATTTTTCATCGCCATCGAATCGAACGGAACGCTGGCCGTGCCGCGCACCATCGACTGGATCTGCATCAGCCCGAAAGCGCAAAGCGAAACGGTCCAGCGCTCCGGCGACGAACTGAAACTGGTCTGGCCACAGGACGATAGCGATTGGCAGGGCATGGAAGGCTGGGATTTCGCCAACCTTTTGCTGCAGCCGAAAGATGCAATTGCCGATCCCGCTGCAAGCCAGGGCCATCTCGAACAGGCGATCGCCTTTGTGCAAGCCCATCCGAAATGGCGCTTGTCGTTACAGACTCACAAGATTATCGGCCTCGCCTGAGGCTTTATTGCGCCGGTTCTTCCGCTGAATCGCTTTCGTCAGCCGATGCGTTTTCTTCTTTCTTGTCAGACGATTCGCCGGTTGCGTCGACTTCCTTGATCGTATCAACATCGACCATCTCGTCGCTGATCGTGCCGTCGATAACATCGACATCGTCCATCTGGGTTTCTGTTACGTCGCCGGAATCGGGCGCGTCATTGCCCGAACAGGCGGAGATGGTAAGTGCGACTGCTGCGGCAGCGGCGATTCTGGCAAATTTATACATAATCTGGTCCTCTCGTCGTGAATGGGTGACCGCAGCTTCTTAGCCTGCAATCACTCCTGATCAATCGCTTCGAGGAAACTGCCGACCGTTTTCTGCAACGCTTCGTCAAACTCCTGAAGCTTTATCGCGATACCCAGTTGGGCAAGGCTGGTCACGGGATATTCGCTGATCCCGCAAGGGACGATACCCCCGAAGTGGTTGAGGTCGGGATCAACATTGACCGAGAATCCGTGCATCGTCACCCATTTGCGAATCCGGATGCCGATTGCGCCGATCTTGGCTTCCTGTCCGTCGGGCGTATCACACCAGATACCGACGCGGCCTTCGACGGCCCGGGCCGCGACGCCAAATTCTGCCAGCGCGGCAATCACCCAGTCTTCCATCGCATGGACATAGCCCCGGACATCGGCATTGCGTTTCTTCAGGTTGAGAATCACATAGCCCACCCGCTGGCCCGGACCATGATAGGTATGGCGGCCCCCGCGGCCGGTGTCATAGACGGGAAAGGCCTGGCTCAGCAGCTCCGCCGGATCGGAACTGGTCCCGGCAGTATAAAGCGGTGGATGCTCAAGCAGCCAGATCAGTTCCTTCGCATCGCCTGCCTGAACCGCGGCGTTGCGCCGTTCCATTTCGGCGAGCGCTTCCGGATATTCGATCTTTTCCGACGCAACGCGCCATTCAATGTCATTGGGACCATTCATAGAAATTTCGTGCACTTTTGCTGGCCGGGTGGCAAGGGCTGGCGAGACAGAAATGGATTTGGGAACGAAAACATGAAGCTCGACTATATGCAATGCTGGAATGGTGCGATGGCCCTGCTCGTAGCGCATAAAGAGGCTATCCTTGCGATTGCCGGCGTTTTTCTCTTTCTGCCGACTCTGTTGTTCGCGCAATATGTCGCTCCGCCTGTTTTGACCGGCGAGGAAGATGCCAATGCGCTGATCGCCGCCTATTCCGTCTATTTCAACGAAAATGCCCTTGCCATTCTGGCATCCAATCTGGTGATGGGCTTTGGCGGACTGGCAATCTATTTCGCGCTCGTTCCGTCGCGTAGCCATACTGTGGCGGAAAATCTGGGCGCGGCGCTGAAATTCTTTGTGATCTATCTGCTCGCCAATCTGCTTTCCGGCCTGATTATTCTGCCCGGCCTTCTGCTGTTCATCCTCCCCGGCCTCTATCTTAGCTGCCGGTTTGTTCTGATCCCGGTGATCCTTGCCGACCAGCAGGAGCGCAGTCCGGTCGAGCTGCTGAAGCAGAGCTGGTCAATAACCCGGGATAACGGTTTTTCGATCCTGTTTTTTCTGGCGATCATCATGGTTGTCGGGGGGATTACACTCAATGTACTGGAAGCGGTGACCGGCGTCGTGGTCGGGCTTGCCACCGGCGGCGAGGGCTGGATGTTGATATTGAATCTGGTCGCTTCGCTGATCGGGACGATCTTTCAGCTGATAATCTACGCCGTGATCGTATCCATCTATATCGAACTGACCGGTAAGAGAATCAGGGTCGGTGAAGTGTTCAACTGAATATTGGTACGTGCGGAGCCGCTGTTTCCGGTAGATGGCCGGTCAGGCGCGGATCTTCCATCATATCGATTTGCTGTCTGAAGATGCGAAAGCCGCATTGCTGGTAAAAGGGCAGGGCGCGCGGTGAATCCTGGGTGCATGTATGCAGCCAGACCCGCTCGATATTCTCCCGCCACGCCAACTCCAGCGCCTGGTTCATCATCCAGCGGCCATGGCCCTTGCCGTTCATCGCCGGAACCAGCCCGAAAAACGCGATTTCGCACTGGCCGGGCACGCGGAAATCCAGCTCGATAAAGCCGACCGGTTCTTCACCATCGCGAACGATCGAGATTTCGACCGCAGGATCATCAAGAATCGGCTTGAGTTCATCTGCATCCATCAACAGCCGCGAAATCCACAACCAGGGTTCTCCGACCTTGCGGAACAGCGCGCAATATTCCGCGACCGGCGGATTTGGCCAGCTTTCCAGTGTGAGGCTCGATTCGGTTGCCGGCAGCGCAGGCTTTTCGCCCATCTCGAGATGGGTGATGATGGTCGCAACATGGCCCTCGGGAACGTCCTGCGGTGCCATATTCAGCTATTCAGACCCATTTGGCTTCGGGTGGCAGGCTCATCAATATCGCATCGACATTGCCGCCGGTCTTCAAACCGAAAGTCGTACCGCGGTCGTAGACCAGATTGAATTCAGCATAGCGACCGCGCCATTCCAGCAGTTGCTGCCTTTCTTCATCCGACCATTTCATATCCATGCGCTTGCGCACCAGTTTCGGGAATATGTCGAGAAAAGCCCGGCCGACATCCTGGGTGAAGGCAAAATGCCGATCAAAATCCGATTCCTTGTCCAGTTCGATATGGTCGTAGAAGATCCCGCCGACGCCGCGGTGCACCTTGCGGTGGGGAATATAGAAATAGTCATCGGCCCATTTCTTGAATCGGGGATAATATTCCGGATTATGCGATGCACAGGCGGAACGGAACCGCGCGTGAAATTCCTCGGTATCCTCGTCATAGACAATCGCCGGGTTGAGATCGGCACCGCCGCCGAACCAGCGCTTGGTCGTGCACAGGAACCGGGTATTCATATGCACAGCCGGCACATGGGGATTTGCCATATGGGCGACCAGACTGATTCCGGTGGCAAAGAATCGCGGATCCTCTTCCGCGCCGTTGATCTGGGCCTGGAATTCCTCGCTGAACACGCCGTCCACCGTTGAAATATTCACTCCGACCTTCTCGAATATCTTGCCCTTCATCAGGCCCTGGGTGCCGCCGCCTCCCGGGCTGCCATCGGGATTTAGCCGATCCCAGGGAATATAGTCGAACTTGGCATCGCTGCCGGCTTCGGCTTCTATCTTTTCAAATTCCGCACAAATCTGGTCGCGCAGTTCCTTGAACCACGTCTGACTTGTGCGCTGCTGATCATCCAATCCTGAGGTCATTCCGGAAATTGTCCTGTTTGTCTAAGTGCTTCACCCAAGGCCATGCCAGCCGATACCGCGAGATTCAAGCTGCGCATGCCCTCTCTCATCGGGATCGTGATTCGACCATCGCATTGCTCATGTATAGTCAGGGGAACTCCTGATCCCTCCGACCCGAACAACAAAATATCGTCCTTGCGATAGGCGAAGCCGTAATGCGGCGCATCCGCCTTGCTGGACAGCAGTATAATCCTTGATTTCCGGGAATCAACGCTCGCACGGAACGCATCCCAGTCGGCATGGCGTGTATATTCGACATGCTCGAAATAATCCATTCCGGCACGTTTCAAACTTCGAGCGCTAAACGGAAAACCGCAAGGTTCTATGATATCGACTGCAACGTTCAGGCACGCGCAAGTCCTTAAAATCGTTCCTAAATTTCCCGCAATCTCGGGTTGATATAATGCTATCCTCATGGGTCGGACACCTTGAGCGGGAAGTCAATGTTTGGTCAATCGAAAATTCCCTGTTGGCAAACCCTATCCTTCGCGGCTATCAGGCGCGCAATTCGCTGCCTGTTCAAACTGCTGTTAAGCGGTGTGGGACGTTCAGGCAGTCTTGGGGTCATAAATTTTCGATAGGGCTTGTTTGCATGGCAACGGTTGAAACAGCTGATACGGCAGTCGCAGAAGAAGGCGGCGTTCGCCGCCGGGACTTTATCAATATAGCAGCAGTGAGCTTCGCTGGTGCCGGGGCGGTGGCGACGGTTTTCCCGTTGGTCAACCAGATGAACCCGAGCGCCGACGTGCTTGCGTTGTCATCGATCGAGGTTGATATTTCCGCGATCGAAACCGGCCAGTCGATCAAGACCAGCTGGCGCAAGCAGCCAATCTTCATTCGCAATCTGACGGAAGCGGAAATCAGCCAGGCCAACGCGGTTGATGTTGACGGTTTGCGCGATCCCCAGACTCTCGCCGAGCGGACCACCGCCGGCAAGGAAAACTGGCTGATCACTCTGGGCGTTTGCACCCATCTCGGCTGCGTGCCACTGGGTGCCGCGCAAGGTGAGATCAAAGGTGAATTTGGCGGCTATTTCTGCCCGTGCCACGGATCGCATTATGATACCGCAGCCCGCATTCGCAAAGGTCCGGCTCCAACAAACCTCGTGGTTCCGGAACATGAATTCCTATCAGACACTGTCGTGAAAATCGGCTAAGGGGCAGAAGAAAAATGAGCTTTCCTTGGGCAAAAGAATATACACCAACAACTGATTTCGGTCAGTGGATGGACAAGCAGCTTCCGCTGCCACGGTTCGTTTACAACAGCGTTGGTGCTGGCTATCCCGCGCCACGCAATTTGAACTATATGTGGAACTTCGGTTCGATGGCCGGTCTGTTTCTGGTTATCCAGATCGTTACCGGTATCATACTGGCCATGCATTATGCAGCCAATGCGGAAATCGCATTTGATTCCGTCGAACATATCATGCGCGACGTGAACAGCGGCTGGATGATCCGCTATGCGCACGCCAACGGCGCAAGCTTCTTCTTCATTGCCATCTATCTTCATATCGGTCGTGGGCTTTTCTACGGCTCTTACAAGGCGCCGCGCGAAATGCTGTGGTTGCTCGGTGTGGTTATTTATCTGCTCGCTATGGCGACTGCATTCATGGGCTATGTTCTCCCATGGGGGCAGATGAGCTTCTGGGGCGCCAAGGTGATTACCGGCCTGTTTGAAGCCATTCCGCTGGTCGGCAAGCCGATCCAGGAACTGCTGCTCGGTGGTTTCGCTCCGGACAATGCCGCTTTGAACCGTTTCTTCTCGCTCCACTATCTGCTGCCATTCGTCATCGTCGGCGTTGTCATCATGCATATCTGGGCGCTGCACATTCCGGGTTCCAACAACCCGACCGGTGTAGATGTGAAGGGACCACAGGATACGGTTCCGTTCCATCCTTATTATACCGCGAAGGACGGCTGGACGATCGGACTGGCGTTGATTTTCTTCACCGCACTGATGTTCTTCCTGCCAAACGCTCTGGGCCATGCCGATAACTATATCCCGGCCAACCCGCTTTCGACGCCGGCTCATATTGTTCCGGAATGGTATTTCTGGCCCTGGTATGCCGTATTGCGGGCCTTCACATTCGACTTCCTCTTCATTCCGGCGAAACTGCTTGGTGTGCTGGCGATGTTCTCGGCCATCCTGGTATGGTTCTTCCTGCCATGGCTCGACAAATCACCGGTACGTTCCGGCAACTTCCGTCCCAAATTCAAGATCTTCTTCGGCATCCTCGTGATCGATGTCCTGATCCTGGGTTATTGTGGCGGTGCGCCGGCCGAGGAACCATTTGTGATGATCAGCCAGGTCGCCGCAGCTTATTATTTTGCGCATTTCCTGATCATATTGCCGCTGTTGTCGCGGATGGAAAAGCCTGAGCCTTTGCCGAACAGTATTACGGAATCCGTAACCGGCAAGCCACTCAACACTGCCAGCTAAGAATTAGGGACCTGTCGTAATGGTAAGAATTTTCGGAATCTTGATTGGCCTGTTCTTTTCAGGTTGGCTCTTGGTCTCATTTGGAATGGGGGCAAAAGAATATATCACGAACCCGCCAGCAGAAACTGCAGAGCATGAGTTCCATCAGGAAGCGAAGGACATATCCTTCACTTCGGACGGGCCGCTCGGCAAATTTGATCGCCAGCAGTTGCAGCGTGGTTTCCAGGTTTACAAGGAAGTTTGTTCAGCCTGTCACTCTCTCCGTTTAGTCGCATTCCGCAATCTGGAAGAAATCGGCTATAACGAAGACGAAGTGAAGGCCATTGCAGCCAACTGGGCGATCCAGACTCCGGATATTGATCCGGCAACTGGTGAAATGTCCACCCGCGCACCGCTTCCTGCGGACAAGTTCCCCAAGCCTTTTGCCAATAATGTTGCAGCTGGAGCCGCCAATAATAACGCGATCCCGCCTGATCTTTCACTGATCACCAAGGCGCGTGAAGGTGGTGCACCTTATATCTACTCGCTGCTGACCGGCTATCAGAACCCGCCTGCGAACTTGCCGGATGCGAACAAGCCGGGACCGGGACTGCATTACAATCCCTATTTCGCCAACTTGAACCTGGCGATGGCACCACCATTGGCTGCTGAAGACATGGTCACCTATTCCGACGGCACCAAGGCCAGCATCGAACAGATGGCAGAAGATGTCTCCGCCTTCCTGATCTGGACTGCAGAGCCCAAGCTGGAAGAGCGGCATCAAACTGGCTGGGCGGTTATCGCCTTCCTGCTGATCGCGACGATCCTCGCCTATCTGTCCTACCGGACGATCTGGGCGGACGTGAAAGCGGAAAAGAAAAAGAAAGCGGCCTGAGGCTGATTGCCTTCACCGCAGATGATTAGAAAAGCCCGCTTCATGCGGGCTTTTTTATGTCTGGCAGAAATCTAGCTTGCGAGGACCGAATTGATCGCCCGCTTCCACCCTGCCAGCCGCAAGTCTCTGGTCTCGGGATCGATCGACGGTTCGTGTACGTCCAGCCCCGATATCATCACCGAAGCGGCTTCGAGCGATGGATAGATGCCGCACCCGACCGCCGCGAGCATGGCCGCGCCGAGCGCCGTGGTTTCGAAAAACTCCGGCCGTTCTACGGTGATATCGAGAATATCGGCGAGATCTTGGACCATCCAGTCATTGGCGACCATGCCGCCATCGATCCGCAAATTCTGCCAGTCAACGCCATCGGCGGAAAACGCGGTCTTAAGGTCATTACACTGATAGGCCGTCGATTCCAGCGCAGCGCGGGCGATGTGGGCTTTTTTCGACGCGAAGCTGAGGCCGGATATCGTCGCAGTCGCGTCTGCCCGCCAATGGGGTGCGCCTAGACCGGAGAGGGCAGGGACGAGATAGACCCCGCCATTCTCGTCGACCGAGCGCGCGAGTTCTTCACTCTCTCCGGAAAATTTCAGCAAGCCGATATCGTCGCGCAGCCACTGGATCAGACTACCTGCAACAAAAATAGCGCCTTCCAGCGCATAGATCCGCTTTCCCTGATATTGATAGAGAATGGTGGACAACAGGCGGTTGTCGGAGCGCGGCGGCGTCTCGCCGCTGTTGGTCAGGATGAAAGCGCCGGTTCCGAATGTCGCCTTGGTCTGGCCGACCTCTAGGCAGGCCTGGCCGATGGTCGCGGCCTGTTGATCGCCTGCAGAACCGCAAATCGCAATAGCGCTGCCGAACAAGCCCGCGGCAGTGGCGCCAAGATCGCCGGCGCAGTCGACAATGCGCGGCAGAGCCGCTCTCGGAATGTCGAAGAGGGCAAGCAACTCGTCATCCCAGTCTTCACCATCCAGCGCCAGTAACATGGTTCTGCTGGCGTTGCTGGCGTCGGTAACATGCTCGCCACCGGTCAGCCGGTAGATGAGATAGGATTCAATAGTACCGAACGCCAGATTGTCCCCCGCAGCGCGCACTTCCGGACAGTTGTCGAGCATCCAGCCGATCTTGCTGCCGGAAAAATAGGGGTCAAGCAGCAAACCGGTTTTGGCCTGTATCATCGGCTCGAGGCCGTCGGCTTTCATTCGGTCGCATTTCCGCGCCGTCCGCCGGTCCTGCCAGACGATTGCCTTGCACAGCGGCTCGCCGCTGCGCTTGTCCCAGGCCACCACCGTCTCGCGTTGATTGGCAATGCCGATGGCGGCAATCTTGTCGGCGCCGCCGACTTGCTCGATCATTTTCTGGCAGCAGCGTAACGTCTTGTCCCAGATTTCTCCGGCATCATGCTCGACTAGGCCGGGAGCCGGATAATATTGCCGCAATTCTTCCTGCTGCGAGCCCTGCAATTTGCCGTCGACGCCGAACAGCATCGCCCGCGTCGATGTCGTTCCTTCATCGATGACCAATATATGCTGTGCCGCCATGATCCGCTCCCTTATTGCCCTCGCACGCTATAAGCTGGCATCCAAAAGGCAAGCTAAAGTGATCTATGTTGCGATGCAACATTGCACTAATCTCCACTTTCTCTATTAAGTCGCTAATGTACGACTTGGCGATCATTGGTGGCGGTATAAACGGCGTCGGAATTGCGCGCGACGCAGCGGGCAGGGGACTGAAAGTCCTGCTGGTCGAGCGCGACGATCTGGCCTCGCATACCTCGTCGGCCAGCACCAAGCTGGTCCACGGTGGCCTGCGCTATCTCGAACATTATGAATTCAACCTTGTCCGCAAGGCGCTGAAAGAACGCGAAGTGCTGCTGCGCGCTGCCCCCCACATCATCTGGCCGATGCGCTTCGTCCTGCCGGTCGACGAAGGCATGCGACCCGCCTGGCTGCTGCGCCTCGGACTGTTTCTTTACGACAATCTCGGTGGCCGCGACATATTGCCGGGCACCAGGAGCGTCAATCTTCTCAAGGACCGTCGCGGCGACCCGTTGCAGAAACGCCTGAAAAAGGGGTTCGCCTATAGCGATTGCTGGGTCGAGGATGCCCGGCTTGTGTCGCTCACCGCCCGCGATGCTGCAGACCATGGTGCCGAGATCCGGACCCGGGCGGAATGCGTCGCACTGGATCGCGGGGCCGATCACTGGAATCTGCAAATCAGGCAGAATGGTGAGACGACAACCGAGCAAGCCAGGGTTCTGGTGAACGCCGCCGGCCCTTGGGTTGACCCGGTTACGGCGCTATACGATCGCAGCAACCACGCGGCGAAACTGCGCCTAGTCAAGGGCAGCCATATTGTTGTGAAGCGCAAATATCAGGGCGATCACAGCTATATTTTCCAGAACAAGGACGGCCGCATCATTTTCGCTATTCCCTATGAAGGCGATCACACGTTAATCGGTACAACCGACGAGCCGTGGACCTATGCCGAAGGCGACGCCAAAATCAGCGACGGGGAAATCGCCTATCTGTGCGATGCCGCCAGCGAATATTTTGCCAAGCCGGTCACCCGCGACGATATCCAGTGGACCTATTCGGGCGTCCGTCCCTTGTTCGACGACCACAGCCGTAGCGCGGCTACCGTCACCCGCGATTTTGTCTTCGACTATGACAAGGATGATGGCGCGCCGGTGCTCTCGATCTTCGGCGGCAAGATAACCACCTATCGCGTGCTCGCCCTGCAAGCGATCCGGACGCTGTCGGACGCGCTGGAGGTCGACGGCGATGACTGGACCAAAGAAGCGCATCTGCCCGGTGGCGATTTCCGGCCAGACGGTTTTGACGCGCTTGTCGACGATTATGCAGAGCGCTGGGATTTCATCGACCGGTCTGTCCTGCACCGGCTGGTCCGGGCTTATGGCACCGATACCGCCATCATTCTGGCAAACGCCAAAAGCATCGCGGACCTCGGCCAGGCTTTTGGTGCCGGCCTTTACGAAATTGAAATCCACTGGCTGATCGAACGGGAATTTGCCTGCAACGCCGAAGACATCCTTTGGCGACGGTCAAAACTGGGATTGCATATGAGCAAGCCCGAGCAACAGGCTGTGGAACTATGGTTTGATCAACAAGACCCGAAGTGAAAGGCAAATCTCGCCCTTTCCTGATTGACGGACCAGAAAAGCGGTGGCAATAGCGGCGCATTCGGTCGATCTGACGTTCGATCTGGAAATGCGGGTGTAGCTCAATGGTAGAGCAGAAGCCTTCCAAGCTTACGACGAGGGTTCGATTCCCTTCACCCGCTCCACCACCATGATCAGTTCACACCAGTCCGCACAGGATTTGCTTCAGCCATCCGCCCGATTACCCAATATATCTTCAGCGACGCGCCGTGCGTGGCGGGAACATTCGACCAGTCCCTGCGAAAACGGATAACGTTCCAATATTTGCGGCAGCGCCAGACAATGGATCCGGCTTGCTTTATCCGTGGCGAAGTCCAGCGCGAACGGCTGTAACAGTGGCTCGTCGGGTGCGCGCAGTGCCTCTACCAGTCCTGGGAATGGTAATTCCGTCAGACTTGCCGGAGCCTGTCCGCGCGCATCCACCATGACGTCAAATCTGGCGGTGCCATCTTCGGTCTCCACAGCAATGCCGCCGTCTTCCGTCTGCGAAAATTCGGCACCGTCTTCGGTCGCCACAAGCTCGAGCACACCGGCATCATGAAGCGCGATGATCCGCGCCAGAGAAAGATGCGGAACAGCCGCGTAGCAATCGGCAAAAACAGGCATGAGATGGTCGAGAAAACGCGCATAATCCGCTTCCGTCAATTCGCGCAATATCCGGTCGAACGCTTCGTGACCGCGGAGCAGGGCATAGCGATGAGCGATGGTTTCCTTGCGCCGCATGGTCTCGCGCGCTCCCGCCAGATCCCGCTTTACCGAACGCAGCCCGCCAAGCTCGCGCCGACGGGAGAAATAGGCAGGTGCGAAACCCTCTACAGTCCGTGCGGTTTCCGGCAGGGCGGCCAGATAGTCCGGATCGGCGGCATCCAGTTCGTCGCATAGCAACGCAAATACACGATCGAGCAGTCCATCCGGTCCGCGGTCGATCTCTTCGTCCATGGCCTCCGATGTCAGGCAGATCAGCGGCTCGTAGGGAAAGGGATAATAGAAATCGCCCTCCGGCATGATCCCCATATGCGACACCATCGTGATCCGCAGCGTGTCATCCGCATCATTCTTCAGCCAGCTGATCCGGTCGCCGGTTTCCGCAAATTCGCCCCGCGCATGGCCGATGGTCACAACGATATCGATCGCGGAAAGCGAGGATCCAAGCACGCCGATATTGTCCTGATCCAGCCCGGTGATATTGGTAAAGGGCCAGGGCGAGACCAGCTTTACCTCGTCAATTTCGGGGACGTCCGGCCAGCTGTGCCCCGATGCGATCACGACTTCGTCAAATGCCATGGTTTTGATCGACTGCCCGGACTTATAGTGAATCGTAGCCTTGGCGTCAGCGGCGATAGCAATATCTTTCACGCGGCATTCCGTCAGCACATTGATCCTGTGCCCGGCAGCGCGCGCATTTTTACATAGGTCGCCAAATTGTGAATGAAGATATTCACCGATCAGCACGCGCGGATAAAAGGCCCGGGCCGTCAGGTCATGCGCCGACAATTCCCATTCGCCAAGCTCGCGGGCCGGGCGGTCCTTCAGCCAGTCCACCAAAGGCGAAACCGGTGCCGGGATTTCGCGACTGAACGCGTTGCAAAGCATGTAATCGGCGTTGAGGACAGGATCATAGGGCATGCCGGTCCCGGCCGTCGACGAGGCTTCAAAAATGCTGATGGCAAGCGGTTCATCGCTGGAAGCAAGATGCTTCAGCAGGTAAATCGCCATCGGGCCGCTTCCCACGATTCCAATCTCACGCACGAAACAGTCCTTTCCATCCGGGCAAAGCACAGGTCGTTTACGACCTACCGAAAATAGCGGTCAACGCCGATATGTCACGAAAACTATATTATCTCCCAACGCTGCACAGGCTAATCCGTTGCGTGATCGGTCATCCGTATTGAACAGCCCCGGACGAGGAGCAGTCAAAAATTTTCATACACTTGAAAAGTTTTGGTTACATTTTCTGAAAATCGACTAAATTGGCCGGCTACGCCGCCGTACCCCGAATTGTTAATTCACCTGAGCTTCAGTCTCAACAAACAGTGGAAGCTGATTATGCCGACCCGCAGCCAGATCAAGAGTTTCAGGTTGAACGAGTTTAAAGACCGACAGGCAAGTGACTCCCGGTTGCTGGAACGGGGAGCGTTGCAACAGAGTGGCGATGCATTTCATGCGCTGGCCGACACGATGCCGCAGATGGTCTGGTCGACATTGCCGGACGGCGATCATGATTATTATAATGCCCGCTGGTATGAATTTACCGGAGCGCCCGACGGATCAACCGACGGCGAGGCCTGGGCCGACATGTTCCATCCCGAGGATCAGCCGGAAGCCTGGAAAAGATGGACGCATAGTCTGGCAACCGGTGAGCCCTATGAAGTCGAATATCGGCTTCGCCATCGCTCTGGCCAATATCGCTGGGTTTTGGGGCGCGCGCTGCCGATCATCGGGCCGGACCAGAAAATCCAGCGATGGATTGGCACATGTACCGATATCGAAGACGCGAAGCAGGCAGCGAGCCATAACGAGATGCTCAGTCAGGAACTGAGCCATCGCATCAAGAATATTTTCGCGATCATTTCAGGCCTGATCAGCATGACGGCGCGCGGGGACGAGAATTTTCGTGAGCCGGCGGAAACGCTGAAGGGGCGGATCGCCGCTCTCGGGCGTGCGCATGAATATGTCCGGCCGCATAATGACAACGAGCAGTCAGAAATGGGCGACGTCACCATGCAGCGCCTGCTGTCCGAGATATTTGCATCCTATCCGGCTTTTTCGGACAATAGATTGCTGATTTCCGGAGGCGATATCGCGGTGAGTGATCGGGCGGCAACGCCTATTGCCCTCGTTTTTCATGAACTGGCGACCAATTCGATGAAATATGGCGCTTTGGCCGCTGATGAAGGCCGGGTAGAACTGGCCATATCAAGCGATCAGGACATGGTGATCTTCAAATGGTCTGAAAAAGGAGGCGTTCCGATCACGACGCCGCCGACCGAGTCCGGCTTTGGCTCCAAGCTTGTCGAAATGTCGGTTACGCAGCAACTTGGGGGCAAGCTCGACAGATTGTGGCTGCCAACCGGTTTGCAGATAAATATGGAGGTTCAGGCGTCCCGATTGTCGGGGCGCTAGAACCGGGGTCTGGATTGCGTCAGTCGAAAAGCCTCATCCGTGGCGGCGGCTCGACATCGTCCTTGTCGTTCGAAACATCTACCAGATAATTCAATACATCTTTCAGGACTTCGATCTCGACGGGTTTGGTAACCGCGCCCAGCGTCCCCTCGACGCCGTCTCCTAATAGCCTGGGGTTGGCGGTGATAAAAACGACCTTCACCCCGAACTCGTTGGCCAGACGCGCTCCGATGATCGGTCCGGTCGGACCATCGCTGAGATTGACGTCGACAAGAGCAATGCCGGGCTTTGTTGCAACCAGCTTCAGGGCAGATTCCGTGTCATCGGCTACGCCGATACAGTCATATCCCAAGTTGCCGACAATCTGTTCCAACTCCATGGCGATGAGAAACTCATCTTCCACGATCATAATCTGAGGGGTCATAATGTTGTTCCGCTAAATTGTATTTGCATCCTTAACGCGAGAACCGCGAATCTGGTTCCCGGAAATGGCTAAATAATGCATATTTCAAACGGCTAGACAAAATCAATCGTCGATAATCGCAGTGGAGGGGAATGACACGGAAGTCGTTCAGCAATCCGGTATTTTTTCCGATCATGTTTTGTAAAATCTGTTTCGGACCCAGGATGCGGCCCTAATCCATTTGCTTCGCTCTCTGACAAGGCTAAGGTTCAGGCCGAGAGGGAGTTTGATGAATATTGGGGTTTTGAAACGGGTTAAACTGGTAATTCTGGCGACCAGCATCGGTGCGATGCTAACGCCAATACCGGCCTCGGCGCAATTCGGCAGTATCTTTGGTGGCAAATCCAAGGAAGAGATAAACGAAGAAACGACCGCTAGCGAAGACCAGGATGTCGCTGCAGAATCCGGGGATAAAGCCGTCACCGCCGCAGATCCGGAGAGCGCCGCCGCCGCGCCGACCGGTGCCAGTTCCTTCGATACATTGTGCGGTAACGGACAGGGAAAGCTGGATGGAACGGAAGCCAGGCCAAAGCGCAAAGGCCTGTTCGGCATGGCCGACCGGATGGCGAGCATGACCCGGAAAATACCGCTGGTTGGCGACTTTCTTGTCGATAGCGCCAACAATCTGTCTCAGGCAGTTTCCTGCCGGCTCTATCCCGAAGAACAAGAACAGGCCGCGGAAGCCACGCAGGTCGCTACCGAAGGCGGGGAGATCGGCAAGAAGGTCGAATGGCAAAGCACTGTCCGCGAAAATGTCTCGGGAAGCTCGACCGTCTCGTCGAAGAATGCATTGCCCGACGGAACGCCATGCATGGTGCTCGCCGATATCGTGATCGTCGACGGCGAGGAGCTGAAAGTCTCGAAAACCATGTGCAAGCTGCCCGGTGCAGCCCGTTACACCATCATGGATTCCTGACCCAGAGTATCGTTCCGCTTCACTTCCATGCCAATTTTGGGCCATTCGCAGCTGCAATCTGTCGGGAATATGAACCGTTTTCGGCAATTGTTACAAATTGCGACAATTTTCGTCTGTTCTGACAAAGTTCAGCGACAAGTTGCTATTAGAACAACATTCATGGCGGAACGATAGACCGTTTCCCTGAACAGGAACATGAGGAACATATTATGAAAAAAGCAATTTTAATCTCGAGCGCTACCGCACTTTTGATGGCTGGCGGAATCGCCGTTGCCGCTCCCGGAGACCGCGGCATGCGGGCTGATACCAATGCAGACGGAGCGATCAGCCGGGCTGAAATGACCGCATCGCTGAACACCCGCTTTGCCAAGATGGATGTGAACAGCGATGGCTATCTCTCCAAGGAAGATCGTGAAGCGAAACGCGCTGATCGTTCATCCAAGCGCGGCGAACGCTTTGCCAAGGCCGATACCAATGGCGATGGCGAATTGAGCCAAGCCGAAATGGAAGCGGCTCGTGCTGAACGCAAGGCTGCCAAATTTGCCCGCGCCGACAAGGACGGCAACGGCAAGCTCAGCCAGGAAGAAGCCCAGTCCATGAAGGGCAAGCGCGGCGGTAAAGGCATGCGCGGTAAAGGCCACAAACGTGGCGGCGGTATGGCGATGATGCGCAATGCCGACACCAATGGTGATCAGAAGATCAGCAAGGCCGAATTTACCACAGCAGCACTGGCCCGTTTCGACACGGCCGATGCCAACAAGGACGGCAAGCTCACCAAGGAAGAGCGTCAGGCTGCCCACAAAGGCCAGCGTGGCGAACGGAATAAAAGAGGCGGTTAATCCCTGAACCACTCTTTTCGCGAACGGATCGTCAGCCATCTCCCCCTTCTCCCCCAACTGGCTGGCGGTCCGTTCCTTTTTCAAGATCCTGTGATAGGGCGAACCGATGACGAACAAGACTCACATATTACTGGTCGATGACGAAGCATCATTGCGCGAGCCACTGGCCGAATATCTGATCAAGCAGGGCTATAAAGTACAGCAGGCGAGCGACGCGAGCGTCGCCCGGTCGCTGCTCAATGCCTATGATTTCGACATCATCCTGCTCGACATCATGATGCCAGGCGAAGACGGCCTCAGCCTGTGCCGCTTTGTCACCGACAAGACCGATATCCCGGTCATTTTCATCAGCGCCAAGACCGAGGAAACCGAGCGGATTATAGGGCTTGAACTCGGTGCCGACGACTATATCACCAAGCCATTCAGCCCGCGCGAACTGGTCGCGCGGATCAAGGTCGTCCTGCGTCGCGCCGACAAGGGCGGAACCAGCCAGAACGGCAGCACCGGCGGCGCTTACCAGTTTTCCGGCTGGACGCTCAAATGCGACAAACGCAGCCTGATCGATGCCGATGGCGTCAATATCTCGCTCTCCACCGGTGAATATCAGATGCTGCTGGCGCTGGTGTCCCGTGCCGGCAAAGTGCTCAACCGCGACCAGTTGCTCGACATCACCCAAGGCCGCGAGGCCCATGCGTTCGACCGCGCCGTTGACAACCAGATCAGCCGGCTGCGCCGCAAGATCGAGAGCGATCCGAAAAATCCCGAAATTATCAAGACCGTGTGGGGCGGCGGCTATGTGCTGGCCGGAGAGGTTAAATCCCTGTGAAACGTCTATGGCCTAACAGCCTGGTCGGCCAGCTGCTGCTGGTCGTCGCGCTCATTCTGCTGCTGGCGCAGGGTATCAACAGCTTCCTGCTTTATCGCGGCGCCCAGAACCAGAATCTGGTTGAAGCGTCGACATCTGCGGTCGCCCGCATTGCCTATGGTTTCGAACGGACGACTAATGATCGTTCGGCCGCGCGCCGCGGTGGCAAACGGTCCCGACGGTGGGGGCAGCTTAAATTTAGCCCTGAAAGTGCGGTTGGCGACGATATGCGGCGGTTACCGGAGCTGGAAGCGCGCGCCGGTCAGGCCTTTGCCAATATGGGCATCGGATTTTCGGATATTCGTGCGACTTCAATCCGCGATCTGACGACCGATATGACTGGCTATGTGATTGGTGCCAATCGCGGCGAGTGGCGCAATGATCCTATAAACCGGTCGATGGGCGGTGACCAAAATACCCCGGAGACCAAGGGTTTCGTGATCATTTCGGCGCAGCAGGCCGACGGCCAGTGGGTCAGCATTGCTTCAGCTGTACGAGAGCGCACACCCTTGCTGGTCCGGACCCTGCTGTTCCAGACATTCACCATCTATCTGCTGATGCTGATCCCGCTGATTCTGCTCGGGCGCTATATATCGCGCCCGCTCAAATCGCTCACCGCCAGAGCACAGTCTTTCCAGCCCGGCACGACCGAAGCGCTGGAAGAGCAGGGGCCTCCCGACACAAGGGAACTGATCCGGGCGTTCAATGACATGAGCGGTCGCGTCACAAGGATGATCGAAGAGAAAGATGTCATGCTGGGCGCTATCGGTCATGATCTGCGGACACCGCTGGCGGCGCTGCGGGTGCGCGTCGAAAGCGTCGAGGACGAGGCCGAGCGCGAACGGATGGTCGCGGGCATCGAAGACATGAACAGCATGCTCGAGGATATATTGTCGCTTGCCCGGCTGGGGCGCTCGACCGAACAGTCTGATCCGGTCGACATCCGCTCGTTAATCGAAACCGTCGTCGACGAGTTTACCGATCTCGGTCAGGACGTCCGCTATCAGCGTGGAGACAAGCAGATCGCCACGGTTCGCGAGACTCTGGTCCGGCGGGCGCTACGCAATTTGATCGGCAATGCGACCCTCTATGGCAAGGCTGCGGATATATCTGTGGAAAAGTCAGGTAGCAGCCTGTTGATCCATGTGGATGATGACGGACCTGGTATCCCTGAGGAAAAAATCTCTGCGATGTTCGAGCCGTTTCTGCGCGGAGATGCATCGCGCAATCGCGCCACCGGCGGGTCCGGTCTGGGGCTGACGCTTGCCCGCGCCATTGCCCGCGACCATGGCGGTGATATCATCCTGAAGAACCGGGAAAATGGCGGATTGCGGGCCACATTAATCTTGCCGGTTGGCTGACCGGGCCGCAGATCGCCAAACGACTGGCGCAGTGATCTAATGGCTAATTTGCCTTAGTCTCCGAAATAGTCTCCGAAGTCGCCGCAGCCGGATCGGGGATGCCATCTGCGGCCAGTTCGGCGTCCATATCCTCTGCCATCACCTTCGCCGCCTCGTCAGCCGCTTCTTCGAGAGAACGGGCATCCTGCTCGATCTCCGCTTCCATTTCGGCAATCGCTTCGTCGCCCTTTTCCTCGACCGGCGTTTCGGAGCAAGCGGCCAGCAGCAGGGCACTCAGCCCGAGAAGCGGGAGCGCTCTCATTGTTTTGCCGGCATGGTGAAGTCCTCATCGCTATTCGCTATGATCGAAAGCACCGTGCTCCAGGCCGCGACATTCTGCCGCAATTGTTCCGGGTCGATTTTGTCCAGCGTATCATCCGGCGTGTGGTGCAGGTCGAAATAGCGGCTTCCGTCCTGCTGCAAATCGATGATCGCGAGATTGCCGTCGCTAATGATCGGGCCGACATCGGCGCCACCACCGGCCATACCGGCAGAGCGACCAATGCCGAGGTTAAGCAGGCTGGACGAAATTGCATCTTCCACCTGTTTTGCGCCATCGGGCAGAGTATATTCCACCCGCCAGACATTGTCGGCGCCAAAATCCGATTCCATGGCGATGGCGTGTTTCTTGTCACGATGGGCGTCGCGATAAGCCTTGCCGCCCCAGATGCCGACTTCCTCCGCGCCAGCCCACAGCAGCCTGATAGTGCGCAGCGGCTGGCCGTCGTCCTTGATATTCTTCGCAGCCGCCGCGATAATTCCGCAGCCCGCAGCATCGTCAAATGCGCCAGTGGCCAGGTCCCAGCTGTCGAGATGACAGGCGATCAATATCATCGGCAGGTTCGGGTCCCGCCCGACCACTTCGGCGATAACATTGCCCGATTCCTGCTGACCGATATTCTTCGGCGTCAGCACCAGATTCATCGTCACCGGCTTGTCCGATTTGCGCGCCAGCTTGACCATCCGCTCGAGATTGTCGGCATCGGGCAGGGCGAGCGCGCCCGCCGGGATCGGCTTGACGCCTTCGCCGAAACCGGTGCTGCCGGTGTGGGGATTGCGGTGATAATCGGTGCCGATCGACTTGATGACATAGGCCGCCGCACCTTTTTGCGAAGCAATCGAAGGGCCAAACCAGCGAACCGGACCGAACGCGCTATAGCTGGAGCCATCCTGCGTCCGGTGCATATTGTGAGTCACAAAGGCGATCTTGCCGGCCAGACTGCCATCGGGAACCGCCTTCAGCGCGTCGAGAGAGTCGAAATAGGCGACCTCGGCCGTAATCCCCTTGTCGCCCGTGCTGGCACTATTGCCGAGTGCGGTGACAAACAGCTTCTGCGGATAAGGCGCGACCACCGCCGCCGATTCATCGCCGCGCACCCAGGTCGGCATCATGAATGGCTCGTTGCGGACATTGTCGAAACCGAGCGCCTTCAGCCTGGCAACCGCCCAGTCCCGCGCACGCGCTTCGGCTTCCGTGCCTGCCTGCCGTGGCCCCACTTCGGTGGTCAGTCCTTCAATGATGTCATAAGCGACATCATCCTGCAGCGCCTTGGCCTGCAGCATCATCGGATCATGATTATCGGCCAGTGCCGCGGTAGACAGAAACAGCGCGGACGCGCCAGCGAGCAGGGTGGATATTTTTCTCATGGACGCTGACTAACCCGCCTTTTGCGCTTTGCCAATGGTCTCTTGCGACCGGGGGTCGGAATAGCTACATAAGCCCTGAAATTAACCCGTCATCCGGGCGAAAGCCGGGGTCTCCTCAAACCGAGCGCCAAGCCGCCTGAGATTTCAGCATCTGCTGGGATGACGCGCAACTTTGAAAGAATATAAAATGGCCGTCCAATATAGCTATGTCATGAAAGGTCTGACCAAGACTTTCCCCGGAGCGCCAAAGCCGGTTCTCGACAATATCCATCTGCAATTTCTGCCCGGCACCAAGATCGCCATCATCGGCAAGAACGGCGCCGGTAAATCGACGCTGATGAAGATCATGGCTGGCCAGGATGACGAATATCAGGGCGAGGCATGGGCAGGCGAGGGCATTCGCGTCGGCTATCTGGCGCAGGAGCCACAGCTCGACGAGACCAAGACGGTCAAGGAAAACGTCATGGACGGCGTCCGCGAAGTCGCCGATCTGGTCGCGCGCTTCAACGAAATCTCCACGATCATGGGTGACCCTCCGGAAGACGTCGATTTTGACGCGCTGATGGAAGAAATGGGCGAACTGCAGGAAAAGATCGACGCGGTTGACGGCTGGACCCTCGACAACCAGCTGGAAATCGCGATGGAAGCCTTGCGCTGCCCTCCCGGCGACAGTCCGGTGACCGATCTTTCCGGTGGTGAGAAGCGCCGCGTTGCGCTCTGTCGCCTGCTGCTCGACAAGCCGGAAATCCTGATGCTCGACGAGCCGACCAACCATCTCGATGCCGAAAGCGTCGCCTGGCTTGAAAAGCATCTGATTGATTATGCCGGCAACGTCATTCTCGTCACCCATGACCGCTATTTCCTCGACAATGTCGTGAACTGGGTGCTCGAACTGGATCGCGGCAAGGGCTATCCATTCGAAGGTAATTATTCCAGCTGGCTCGACAACAAGTCGAAACGTCTGGCGCAGGAAGAGCGCGAAGACAAAAGCCGCCAGAAGGCGATCGACAACGAACTGCAGTGGATGCGGCAAAGCCCCAAGGCGCGGCAGACCAAGTCCAAGGCGCGTATCAAGTCGTTCGACGATCTGGTTGCTTCGCAGGAAAACCGGGTAATCGGCAAGGCGCAGATTCTGATCCAGACCCCGGAACGGCTCGGCTCCAAGGTGATCGAGGCCAACGGCCTGACCAAGGCTTATGGCGATAAACTGCTGTTCGAAAATCTCGACTTCTCGCTGCCACCGGGCGGTATTGTCGGCATCATCGGCCCCAACGGCGCCGGTAAAACCACCCTGTTCCGGATCATCACCGGCCAGGAAACACCGGATAGCGGCACGCTCGAACTCGGCGAAACGGTGAAACTCGGCTATGTCGACCAGAGCCGCGATACGCTCGACGCATCGAAGAATATCTGGGAAGAAATTTCCGGCGGCCACGATTATTTCACCTTCGGCAAAAATGAAGTCCAGACCCGCGCCTATGTCGGCGCGTTTAACTTCAAGGGCGTCGACCAGCAGAAGAAAGTCGGTCAACTGTCCGGCGGTGAACGCAACCGCGTCCATCTCGCCAAGATGCTGAAAGAGGGCGGCAATGTGCTGCTGCTCGATGAGCCAACCAACGATCTCGACGTCGAAACCCTCCGCGCGTTGGAAGACGCGCTGGAAACCTTCGCCGGCTGCGCCGTGGTCATCTCGCATGACCGCTTCTTCCTCGATCGGCTCGCAACCCATATCCTGGCGTTCGAAGGAGATAGCCATGTGGAATGGTTTGAAGGGAACTTTGAGGCTTATGAAGAGGACAAGCGCCGTCGTCTGGGTGATGCGGCGGATCGGCCGACAAGGGTGGCTTATAAGAAGTTGACTAGGTAGGGGATTGGAGGATCAGCATGTGGATCTAAAGGACTTCGTTGAGCAAACATTAGTTCAAATAATCGAAGGGGTTCAAGCTGCCCAAGACAAAACGCGATTGACTCATGGGTACGTTGATCAAAGAGATGTGGTCAATCCACGCTTGATGGAACGTGCCGACAACGCACCAAAAGGCAAATACTACATGACCCAATTGGGTGAAGTAGCGCAAATGGTGAAATTCGATGTAGCAATCACAACAGATCGTTCGAGCGAGGCCAAAGCAGGTGCTGGAATTAGAATTGCGGGCGTTGGATTTGGTGGTGATGTTTCGGGAGTAGATAGAGACTCTACCGTAAGCAGGATTTCGTTCGAAGTTCCGCTTGCATTTCCTAGAAGCGAGAATGCCAAATGACTCTTTTCGTTTATTGGAACTGGATTTAGCAAAGGCTCATTCCGTTTTTTCAAAATTCGATCCGTCATGCTGAACTTGATTCAGCAACCAGAGCCGTAATCATGGACCGCTGTGTCTTAACGCTCTGGATACCGGATCAAGTCCGGTATGACATTTGCTTAGTCCGTAATTAGTTTGTTGGATCTTGCGGAACCTATGGTTTGATTACTATTGCAAACAACTTAATCCAGCGGATCAAAACCCAAATCCTCGGCTAAGTCCCGCCAAGTATGATTGTCATCTTCAAACAACGCCAGCTTCCACTTCCGTTTCCAATTCTTGATTTGCTTTTCGCGGAGGATCGCGGATTCCATGGTTTCGTGCATCTCAAACCAGACCAACCGCTTGACTCCGTGTCTCTTTGTGAAGCCGTCGATCACACCTTCGCGATGCTGATATACACGCTGCAGCAGGTTTGAGGTCACACCGGTATAAATCGCACCGTTGCGGAACTTGCCCATGATATAGACGGCAGGCTGCTTTTCCATCAGGCAATGCTAGCCGCTCTGGATGCTGGATCAAGTCCGGTATAACGACAGTTTCGGCCATTTCCATATTTCCGTCATGCTGAATTTAATTCAGCATCCAGAGCGGGAAGCATCGACTGCGGGGCAAGACGCTCTGGGTACCGGATCAAGTCCGGTATGACGTTTTAGGCCGGACTGGGCGCGTTCTTCCCCGCCAGACTAACGCCAACAATCGCAACCAGCGCCGCCGCAAAACCCGGAATGATCTCGTAAATCCCGGGACCGCCCATGAATTCCTTGTTCCAGCCCATGGCGATCCACAGGATCACTACGCCGGCACCGATCACCAGTCCGGAGACAGCCCCGGCGCCGGTCATCCGCTTCCAGGTCAGCGACAGCAGGATTAGCGGACCGAATGCGGCGCCGAAGCCGGCCCAGGCGTTTGACACCAGTCCCAATACCTTGCTGTCGGGATCGCGGGCGATATAGATCGCGACCAGTGCGACCAGCGCGACGAACAGCCGTCCCACATTGACGGTTTCGCGCTCGCTGGCGTTCTTGCGCAGGAACAGGCGGTAGAAATCCTCGGTCAGCGAGCTCGACGAGACCAGCAGTTGCGAGCTGATCGTGCTCATGATCGCGGCCAGCAGGGCGGCGAGCAGGAAGCCGGTGATCAGCGGGTGGAATAATGTGTTGGCCAGCAGGATGAAGATGGTTTCGGGATCATCAAGCACCAGCCCGTTCATCTCGACAAAGGCGCGTCCGGTGATGCCGACGCCGATCGCGCCGAGCAAGGCGACGCCCATCCAGCTCATGCCGATGGTCCGCGCCTTGGCGACGTCGGGGATCGAGCGGATCGCCATGAACCGGACGATGATATGCGGCTGGCCAAAATAGCCCAGGCCCCAGGTTACAGCCGAGAGAAAACCGATGAAGGACAGTCCGGCGGTCAGGCTGAGGAAATTCGGGTCGAGGGCGTTGAGCTGGCTGGTAACAGCGCTGATCCCGCCGTCATCGGTCAACACCACGATCGGCATCAAAACCAAGGCAACCACCATGATACATCCCTGAACAAAATCGGTCAGGCTGACGGCAAGAAAGCCGCCGACCATGGTATAAGCAAGCACAACGCCTGCGGTTAGCCAGATGCCGGTCATATAGTCGCTCATCCCGGTGTCGCCGAACAGGCCGGCGAAACTGGTCTCGAACAATTTGCCGCCGCCGACCAGACCGGCTGCCGTATAGACGGCAAAGAACAGGACGATGATGATCGCCGACGTCACCCGCAGCGCGAGCGCTTTGTCGGGGAAACGATTGGCGAGAAATTCGGGGATGGTGAGGGCATTGCCGTAGCTTTCGGTCTGCTCGCGCAATCGCGGGGCAACGACAATCCAGTTGACCAGAGCGCCAATGAACAACCCGATCCCGATCCACACCTCGACCAGACCCGCCGCATAAAGCGCTCCGGGAAGGCCGAGCAGCAACCAGCCCGACATATCGGAAGCCCCCGCAGACAGCGCGGCGACGGCCGGGTGGAGATTGCGCCCCCCCAGCAAATAGCCTTCGCTACTGTCGGTGGATTTGCGCCAGGCATAAAAGCCGATGGCCAACATGCCGATGAAATAAAGGGCGAGTGAAATCAGGGCTCCGGTTTGCATTCGCCCTGCATAACGATTTTGCGCAGGGAGTCACCACCTGCCTTTTGGAGAGGCCGCTTCGCCTGGCCGGGGCGGTTAATGTGTACCTTCTCCCGTGAGGGAGAAGGATGTGCAGACTTGGCAGCTTGCTGCCTAGTCGAAGCTGGATGAGGGCGTTCTGCGCTTCGGAGATCGGAACGCCCTCATCCAACGTCGCCTAATTCGCTTTGCTCATAAGGCTTTGTATCCTTCTCCCGCACGGGAGAAGAAGCTCTCACCGCAGTCGTTTCACAAATAACTGCCCGTTTTCATTGCGTTTCGTCTGAAAGTTCGGAACTTCTTCAAACATTTCCGAAAGCCGCGAGAAACCATAGTTGCGCACGTCAAAACTCGACCGGTTGCCGGCAATCTTGCCGACTTCGCTGAGACTGGCATAGCCCTCGGCGTCGCGTTTGGTGGCCTGGTAGGCGTCGATCAGCAGATTGAGCAGTTCGTCGTCGACCTTGCCGCCGTTGCTCTCGCCTGATCCGCTTGCGGTTTCCGGCTTGGCTGACGGCTTGACGTCACTCTTGCCTCCGATCCGATGCCGCTTGTCCGCCTTGATCAGCGCATCGACGTCGATAAAGCGACTGCATGCCTGTTTGAAGGCTTCCGGCGTCTTGGCGCTACCGAATCCATAGACGGGCAGGCCTTCCTGCCGGATACGCATGGCCAGCGGCATGAAGTCGCTGTCGCTGCTCATAATCCCGAATCCGGTGACATTGCCGCGGAACAGCAGGTCCATCGCGTCGATGGTCATTTTCATGTCGGTGGCATTCTTGCCCTTGGTCATATCGAATTGCTGCTGCGGCTCGATGCCATATTTGTGGAGGATATCGACCCAGCCCTTGAGCGATTGCTTGCGCCAGTTGCCATAAGCGCGGCGGATATTCACCGTGCCCAGTTCGGCCAGCGCGGTGAGCACGGGATCAAGGCCATTGTGACTGGCGTTATCGGAATCGATCAGCAGAGCGATATTGTCATTATGTTGGTTCATCCGATCAAGATGGACCGCCGGGGGAGGTCGTTCAAGAGGAAAAATGCTGTCCTACAGCACGACACATGGATTAGGCCGGGCGAGGCTCTTTGACAATTTTCATGCTGGGATCATGTGGTCGATGCTGCCCAGAATCACGAGGAATGATTTAATCGTGATTCTTCTCCCGAGAGGGAGAAGGGGAAGGGATTTCTTTTCATAACACTGTAAAGTTTGTAAAGATCAGGCTGGCATCTGCTTCAAAAAAGATTCTTATACATCCTGAAGAACCAGACTCAAGTCGTTGAAATGCCATCATAGCCCCGATGTCATCAGTCCACAGCGGCGAATTTATCGCTCTCTTCGTCCAGCACATGCAGCTTGCCCTCGGCAATCGCGAACCAAGCGCCGATCAGGCGAATCGATCCATCCGCCTCTTTCTCTTGGATGCAGGGGAATGTCCGCAAATTGGCAAGGCTGGTGCGAATGCCTTCATGCTCCATCGCCAGTTGCGCTTCGGATCCGTTCAAATCGCCATGATCATGGGCAACCTTGGCCCGGGCGCCGTCGAGCAGGGTGATCCAGTCGGCGATAAAGCCGCCTTTGCCGTGCGGCATATCCTTCATCTGCTCGGACAGCGCCGCTGCACAGCCGCCGCAACTGCCGTGGCCCATGACCACCACTTCGTCGACTTTGAGAAACTGGACGGCAAATTCGAGCGCGGCAGATACGCCGTGCTGGCCGGGCGTGGTTTCAAACGGCGGTACGAGAGCGGCGACATTGCGGACAATGAAGGTCTCGCCGGGGTTGGTATCGAAAATCTGGGTGGGATCAACGCGGCTGTCGCTGCAGGCGATGATCATCACCTTGGGGCTCTGGCCTTCCTTGAGTTCATCCCAGCGTTTGCGCTGCGTTTGCCATTGGTCGGAACGGAAGCGGCGATAGCCATCGAGCAGATCGGTGAATTTTGTCATGTTTCGATCCATATCACCGGTTTTGGGGGTGGCAAGAGCGGTTTTCTTGTCCTATTTGATAGAAATGAACGAAATCACAAAGATCACCACGCCCGACAGCCCCCCAGAGCGCCTGCGCAAGCCCGACTGGATTCGCGTCAAAGCCCCGATGGGTGCCGAATTCGAGAAAACCCGCGCCTTGATGCGGGAGCATAAACTTAACACCGTCTGTGAAGAGGCGGCTTGCCCCAATATCGGCGAATGCTGGACCAAGAAGCACGCGACCGTGATGATTCTCGGCGATGTCTGCACCCGTGCCTGCGCCTTCTGCAACGTCAAGACCGGCATGCCGATGCCGGTGGACGCGCTGGAGCCGCAACATACTGCCGATGCCGCCGCCAAGCTGGGCCTCGAGCATATTGTCGTGACCTCGGTCGACCGTGATGATCTCGCCGACGGCGGCGCCAGCCAGTTCGTGAAAGTGATCGAGGCCTTGCGCCGGACGACACCGAAAACGACGATCGAGATTTTGACCCCGGATTTCCGCAACAAGACCGAAGCAGCGGTCGAAGCGATCGTGGCGGCGCGTCCCGATGTCTACAATCACAATCTCGAAACCGTTCCGCGTCTCTATCCTACGATCCGCCCCGGCGCTCGCTATTATGCGTCGCTGCGTCTGCTCGAACAGGTCAAGCGGCTCGATCCGTCGATCTTCACAAAATCGGGTGTCATGCTCGGCCTGAGCGAGCAGCGACTCGAAGTGCATCAGGTGATGGACGACATGCGGAGCGCCGATGTCGACTTCCTGACCATGGGCCAATATCTCCAGCCAACGACGAAACATGTGAAAGTCAGCGAATTCGTCAAGCCGCAGGCCTTTGATGCTTATGCTTCTGTTGCACGTGCAAAGGGCTTCCTGCTGGTCGCCTCGAGCCCGCTGACCCGGTCGAGTTACCATGCTGGCGAGGATTTCGCCAAAATGCGTCAGGCGCGTGAGGAAAAACTGGTGCGTTCGGGTGCTTCGAATGCCCGTCCATAGGGAAACCCGCGATCTGCCTTACAGCGCCGCGCAAATGTACGCGCTGGTGGCCGATGTCGGTCGCTATCAGGAATTCCTGCCCTGGGTGGTCGGCACGCGGATTCGCGCCAATAGCGAAACCGAAATGCTCGCCGATGTTCTGGTCGGCTTCAAGGGCCTGCGCGAGCAATTCTCGTCGCGGGTGATCAAGGCGCACAACCGGTCGATCGATGTCGATTATCTCGATGGTCCGCTGAAGCAGTTGCACAATGAATGGCGTTTCCGGTCCCGCGAGAGCGGCGGCTGCCATGTCGACTTTTACGTCGAGTTCACCTTCAAGAACCGGATGTTCGAGAAACTGGCAGGCCAGATGTTCGCCAAGGCCTTGAACAAGATGACCGGTGCCTTTGTTGACCGCGCTGGCGAAATATACGGGAGCAGCTACTCGCTTTCGTCGGGCAACAGCAGTTCGAGCGCGACCAGCACCGCCTGAAGCCGGATATCGGCACGGCTTTTATCATCGCCAAAATTCTTGCGGTCGGCAACCACGTCATCGACGCTTTTGCCTTTTTCCGCCTTGGCGAAGACGACAGTGCCAACCGGCTTTTTCTCGGAACCGCCACCTGGTCCGGCTACGCCGGTAATGGCAACAGAGACATCACAACCGGAGCGGTCGAGAGCGCCCTGTGCCATTTCCCAGGCAACCGCGATTGAAACCGCACCGAATGTCTCGAGCAAGTCACCGCTGACGCCGAGCATATTCTGCTTGGCATCGTTGGAATAGGTGGTGAAGCCGCAATCAAATACATCGCTGCTTCCGGCAATTTCGGTCAGCGCTGCGGCGACCAGACCACCGGTACAGCTTTCGGCCACGGTGATCCGCCTGCCAATCTTGCGGTTCTGTTCAATCACATTGTTAGCCAATGTGACCAGTTCGGGGGGGAGAAGATTTTGCATGAAGCTGCGGTTACCCTATTTGTCCGCAGTTTCACAAATCTTTATCGGTGGTTTTTTGTCGCTTTGCGATCCCAACTTCATGAATAGCCCGATCAACCCGCCAAAATTGGCCGCGGGCAACGGTTCCAGCAATGTATACGCTTCGCTGATTGTCGAACAGCTTTTGGGCTTGATGCCGTCGCTGACCATCGCGGTGACGAGGCCATCGAGGAACGGGCGCATAGCATCAACATCCATGCTTTCCGGCATTTTATCGCCAAACATGATTTTGACTCCATGCTTGGCCGTTGGCCAGGCCTGTTCTGATGCGATCACATATTTTTGATAGGATACCGCTTTCTGCTGCATCAGCGCTACATCATCGTCCAGATAGGGGCTGCATTTTGATCCCGCGGCTTCGAAAACTGCCGGCAGGATATAAGTGAATATTGCATTGGCCTGCCCCGCAGATACACATGCCTTCGTTTCGGCAGCCTGCGCGGCACCAATATTGAATGCGCTGAGCAGAGTGACGCAACATGCAAGTTTTCTCATTTCTATCCTTCCAATATGATCGTAGCAATGGCTTGCGCCGCTATGCCTTCCTTACGCCCGGCAAAGCCCAGGCCTTCTGTCGTGGTCGCTTTAACGCTCACCCTGTCCTGGTCAAGGTTCAGCATGGTTGCAATATTCTTCCGAATGGCATCCCGGTGCGGCTTGATCTTGGGGGCTTCGCAGATGATTGTCATATCGACATTCTGGATGATGCCGCCTTTTTCCGCGATGAGCGCGGCCGCATGTTCGACAAAACGCGACGAGGCGACGCCGCGCCATTGCGGGTCCGAAGGTGGGAAATGGTCACCAATGTCGCCAGCAGCAATTGTTCCAAGCAAAGCATCGGTCAGCGCGTGGAGCAGAACATCGGCATCGCTATGCCCGGACAGGCCTTTGTCATGGTCTATTTCAACGCCGCCCAGCCACAATTCTTCACCTGCGGCCAGTCGGTGGACATCATAGCCCATTCCGGTTCGTATCTGGCGCATATATTCTGTCCCTTTCTCGGCGAAATCCGCTGGCAATGTATATTTCTTGTGCGCTTCATCGCCTTCGACCGTTGATACATCATGGCCGGCTGCCAGGAAGATCTGCGCGTCATCGCTGGCATCATCGCCTGCAGCAAAATTTTCATGAGCAGCAATGAGCTTCAGAAAGTTGAATGCTTGCGGGGTTTGCACGCGCCACAGACTGTTTCGGTCAACCGTCCGTTCGAGCTGGTCGTTGCTCAGTTGCACCATCGTATCGACGCAGGGCAACACCGGGATGGCGGCGGCCGCGGTTTTCAATTGATCGAGAAGACGGTCGATCACCATATCGGCGACAAAGGGCCGCGCCGCATCATGGACGAGAATATCTCTGGCGCCCCCGTCCTGCCGGATCGCCAGCAGTCCGTTGTAAACCGATTGCTGGCGGGTGGCGCCGCCGATCACGATCTTGTGGGAGAAAAAGGAGCCAAGAGCCTGGTTTAAATGTTCTTCCTGTCCCGCTGCCACCACGATCCAGATCTGGTCAATAGCGGGATGGGCTGAAAGCCTCTCGACGCTGTGTCGTATCATCGGCTTCCCGCCAACGGTCTCGAACTGCTTCGGAACGTCCAGTCCCGCCCGCGCGCCGACACCCGCGGCAACGATCAGTGCATGGGTTTGTTCGGAGGGATCAGGGGCTTCAACCATGAATCGCGATCTACGCCGAGAAAGTAGATGAAGCAATTCTTGCCTCGAAATTGATTTGTCGATAAAGGCTGCTTAAAATTTAGGCAGTAGATATGAAACTTGATCCCATCTTCATTGGCGATTTGAAAATTGAAAGTCCGGTCATTCTGGCTCCGATGACCGGTGTCACCGATTTGCCGTTCCGCAAACTGGTCCGGCGATTTGGTTCCGGACTCAATGTGACGGAAATGATCGCCAGCCAGGCGATGATCCGGGAAACACGCCAGTCGCTGCAGAAATGCGCATGGGACGCAACCGAAGAGCCGGTATCGATGCAACTTGCCGGCTGTGATCCCGCGGTGATGGCCGACGCCGCAAAGCTGAATGAAGATCGCGGCGCACAGATTATCGACATCAACATGGGCTGTCCGGTGAAGAAAGTCGTCAACGGCGATGCCGGTTCCGCTTTGATGCGCGATCTTCCTCTGGCGGCGTCGCTGATCAAGGCAACGGTCGAGGCGGTCAATGTTCCGGTTACCGTCAAGATGCGGATGGGCTGGGATCATCAGAGCCTGAATGCGCCCGAACTGGCGCATATTGCCGAAGATCTCGGTGCGAAAATGATTGTCGTGCACGGCCGGACCCGTTGCCAGATGTATCGCGACAGTGCCGACTGGGAATTTGTCAGCAAGGTCAAACAGGCGGTTTCCCTGCCGGTTATCGTCAACGGAGACATTTGCTCCATCGAAGATGGTCAGACGGCGCTCGAGCAAAGCGGTGCCGATGGCGTGATGATCGGACGCGGTGCTTATGGCAAACCCTGGCTATTGGGTCAGTTCATGCATTGGTTCAAAACCGGAGAACGTCTGCCTGATCCGGATATTGCCACCCAATATGCGATACTCAACGAACATTATCGCGACATGCTGAAACTCTACGGCGAGGATGTCGGGGTCAAAGTCGCCCGCAAACATATCGGCTGGTACACCAAGGGCCTGACCGGTTCGGCGGAATTCCGCAACCGGGCGAATAGCGAGGCTGATCCTTATATTGTGCTGGAAATGCTCGAGGAATTTTATACGCCCTGGCTGAATCAAGCCGCTGCTTGATGGACGGTATCCCTCCGGCTGAGCAAATATTGGCGGGGCTTAGCCATGCTTTGCTGGTCATCGACTCGGATCATATCGTAACCCGGGTCAATCCATCCGGAGAGGCCCTGTTCGGGACCAGTGCCAAACATCTCATCGGCCGCAAGATCGATCACGTCCTGCACTTCTCCGACCCGAGGCTGGATGCGGCGCTGACCGAGCAGGACATCAGCCTGACAGCGCGCGGGGTGATGATCTCCGGCGATGACCGCAAGCTGGGCATTGTCGATTTTGACATTCACCCCCTGGCATCCGATTCCGAATGGCGGCTAATATCCCTCTCGCCTATGCCGCAGGATGGCCCGATTCTCGAGAATGAGAATAATGACCCGTCCAATCTCGCCATCCGCGCGCCGGACATTCTCAGCCACGAGATTAAAAATCCGCTGGCGGCGATAAAGGGCGCGGCGCAATTGCTCGACCGCCAGCTCGACGACAGCCAGAAACCGCTGACCCAGATGATCACCGGGGAAGTGGAACGGGTGGTCAATCTGCTCAACCGGATGCAGACCCTGTCGTCCAACCAGCCGGCCCAGACCAAGGCGGTCAATATCCACACATTGATCGATCGCGCGCGGCGTTCGATCGAGGCGGCAACCGGCCAGGCGGTGAAGATCAACGACAAATTCGATCCTTCCCTGCCGGATGCGCTGATCGATCCGGATGCGATGATGCAGGTGTTGACCAATGTGCTGGCCAACGCCGTCGACGCGACCAAACATCTGCCGGATCCGCAAATCCGCATTGTCACCCGCTACAGTTTCGGTGCGTCCCTGTCGGCGCAGGGCCATACGGCGGCGGTCCGGCTGCCGATCCAGATCATGGTCTGCGACAATGGCCCGGGCGTTCCGGCTGAGCTGGAGCGGGAAATTTTCTCGCCCTTCGTCTCGACCAAGAAAGAAGGGCAGGGGCTCGGCCTCGCTCTGGTGAAAAAACTGATGCGCGATATGAACGGGCGCATCCGCTACGACCGCGAAAATCAGGACGAGATGAGCCGCTTCACCCTGTTTCTTCCCGTTGCTCCGAGAAACTGACGTCAGGACATATCATGGCCAAAGAAAAAATCATATTGGTGGAAGATGATCTGTCGGTCAGTCATGTCATCATCACCGCCCTGCGCGCCGAGGGCTATGAAGTCGAGAATTGCAAATCGATCGCCGAGCGCGACGCGCTGATGTCGAGCAGCCGCTATGATCTGCTGCTCACCGATGTCGGGCTGGGCGAGGGCGAGGGTGACGGAATTTCCTCGCTCGCCAGCGTCAAGGCGACCCATCCGGACATCCCGATCATCATCATTTCCGCCCAGAATACGCTAAACACCGCGGTGCGGGCATCGGAGACCGGAGCCTTCGAGTATCTGCCCAAGCCCTTTGATCTCGACGAACTGGTCGAAGTCGTCGGACAAGCACTGAAGCCGAAGAATATCCAGCCCATCGAACCGTCGATGGACGAGGAAAGCCTGCCGCTCGTCGGCCGCAGCCCGGCGATGCAGGAAGTCTACCGGATGATCGCGCGGCTGCTGAAAAATGACCTGTCGGTGCTGGTGCTCGGCGAATCCGGGACCGGCAAGGAACTGGTTGCCGAAGCCATTCACGGTCTCGGGCACCGCAAAGCCGGTCCGTTTATCGCGGTCAACATGGCCGCCATCCCTTCGGAGCTGATCGAAGCGGAGCTGTTCGGCCACGAAAAAGGCGCCTTCACCGGCGCCGTCGCCAACGCATCGGGCAAGTTCGAACAGGCGCAGGGCGGCACGCTGTTTCTCGACGAGATCGGCGATATGCCGATGCACGCGCAGACCCGCCTGCTGCGCGCGCTGCAATCGGGTGAAATCAACCGGGTTGGCGGCAAGGGGCTGGTCAAGCTCGACGTCCGGATCATCGCCGCTACCAACCATGACTTCCTCGACCTGATCGAGCAGGGCAAGTTTCGTGAAGATCTCTATTACCGGATAAACGTCGTGCCGATCGAACTGCCGCCGCTCAGGGAGCGCGCCAGCGACATTCCGGCGCTAACCAAGCATTTCCTCAAGCTCGCGGTCACCGAAGGCCTGCCGCACAAGCAGATTTCCCCGGAGGGGATGAACCTGCTCTGCCATCATTACTGGCGCGGCAATGTCCGCGAGCTGAAGAATGTCATCTACCGCCTGGTCGTCACCGGCAGGGAGAATACGCTCTCCGAAGACGCCATCCGCCAGATACTCGCAGCCGAGCGCGGAGAAGACCGGGTTGAATCGGCCAGTATGGAGTTCGAAGCCCATATCAAGTCGATCGTGCTGGGCCTGATGGCCGCGCCGGAAAAGGAAAATCTCTACGCCCAGGCGCTGGAAAAATTCGAGAAGCCCTTGCTGACCGAGATGATGCACCACGCCCACGGCAACCAGATCAAGGCAGCGAAAATTCTCGGCATCAACCGCAACACTTTGCGCAAGAAGCTGAACGAATATCAAATCGATCCCGCCGAGTCGAAATGACGCCCCGCGACGAAGTGACGTATTGCTTCGCCCAACCGTGATATTTTTACAATATTAGTGCTTTTTCAGCAACGAAACTGTTGTATTGAAAGCACAATGACAGTTTCCAACCATTCGACGGAACAGCGTGTCCCCAATTGGCTCCGGCGTCTTTCGCTGATGGCCGAAAAAGAGGCTATAATGCGCCGTGTCGAGTGGATCGTGGCGCTGCTGTTCGGCGCGATCATGCTGGGCACCTATTTTCTGCTCCGCACCCAGTCCGACCAGACCGACTTCATTTCCCCGCCTTTGACCGCCGCTCTGCTGGTAGCCAATCTGATTCCAGCGATGACCCTGCTGGTGCTGTTCGGACGCCGGATCGCCAAGGGCAGGGCAGCGCAATCATCGATCGGCAGCAAGGGCCGTCTTCACGTCCGGCTGGTCGCCCTGTTCTCGCTGGTTGCCAGCATTCCCATGGTGCTGGTGGTTATTTTTGCCTCGCTGCTGTTTCAATATGGCGTCGAATTCTGGTTTTCGGATCGCGCCCGCGGCATGCTGGAAAATGCCAATGATCTGGCGCGCGGCTATTATGAGCAAAACCAGCGCGAAGTCGGTGAAGAGACGATCACGATGGCCAATGACTTGCGCAATTATTTGCAGCAGGCCGATCTGGAAAGCCCGGAATTTGCCGAGGGCTATGTGTTTCAGGTGCTCTCGCGCAAGCTCAACGAATCGGCGATCATCGAATATGGACCGGATGGGGTGGCAAGAACCGCGGCGGCGGTCGATCCCGATGACGGAGACCAGCAGCCGAAGATAACCGAAGCGGTGCTGAAACAGCTGCAGCAGGGGCAAAGCTATGTCGTAACCGCAAGGCCCAACAAGATCGAGGCGGTGACCGCGCTCGACCTGAACTCGCGGATATTCCTCTACGCGGCCCGCGACTCCGACATGCTGGCGCTGAGCCAATGGGAAAGGGCGCAATCCGTCCTTGCCGATTACGAGGACCTGTTCTCGCGATCGCGCAGCCTGCAATTGCAGTTCAACATCGCCCTGTTCGTGATCTCGCTGTTGATTGTCGGGCTGGTGTTATGGATCGCTCTGGTGGTCGCCGACCGGATGGTGAAACCGGTCAGCGATCTGGTGCACGCGGCCAAGCGGGTCACCGAAGGCGATCTTGCCACCCGGGTGCCGACAACATTCGAGAATGACGAGATCGGTACACTGGGCCGGGCCTTTAACCGCATGACCGAGCGGCTGGAAACCCAGACGACCGCCCTGATCACCGCCAACGAGCAATTGGGTAGTCGCCGGGCGTTTATCGAGGCGGTGCTGGAATCGGTCACCGCCGGTATCATCAGTCTGGACGAGAAAGGCGAGATCAAGCTGGTCAATTCGCAAGCCCAGTCACTGCTTTCCAAGCCGATTGACGACCTGCTCGATGTCGATATCGCCAGGGCAGCGCCGCAATTTGGTGAGCTCATTCAGGATGGTGTCGAAAACAGCATCATCGAATTTGCCTCGGATTCCGACATGCGCACTCTGGCCGTCAAAATTGTCGGTGGACCGAACGGCCATGTCATCACCTTTGAAGACATCACCCAGCAATTGCTCGATCAGCGGCGGGCCGCATGGTCTGACGTCGCAAGGCGAATCGCCCACGAGATCAAAAACCCTCTGACTCCCATCCAGTTGGCTGCGGAACGGCTGCAGCGGCGATTTGGCTCGCGGATGACGGAGGATGTCGCGATATTTGAAAATCTCACCAACACGATTGTCCGCCAGGTTGGCGATCTGAGAAATATTGTCGATGAATTTTCCTCCTTCGCGCGGATGCCCAAACCGGTATTCCGGCAGGAGAATCTCGACGATATCCTGAAACAGGCCCTGTTCATGCAGGATGTCGCGTGGCCGACCGTCGCATTTAGCTTCATCTCGGACGATCAGCCGATATCGCTGGTCTGCGATCGCCGCCAACTGGGACAGGCATTCACCAATATCATCAAAAACGCTGCGGAAGCGATTGAACAAAAAGCAGAATCCAGCGCAGATTTTCAAGTCTCCGATGGTAAAATAGATCTGGCGATCCGGACCGAAAACCAGATTGTCGTGATCGAACTGACGGACAATGGCATTGGCCTTCCGATCGAGCGGGACCGGATCGTCGAGCCTTATATGACGACCCGGGCCAGCGGCACCGGACTGGGCCTCGCGATCGTCAAAAAGATTATCGAGGAACATTTCGGCGAGATGAAGTTCAGTGACGCGCCCGATGGTGGCACGAGAGTGACGATCCGCCTCAGTCCATCGCAACTGGCGCGATTATCACACGGAACCGCAGAGAGCTCCGACGATGCCGACAATGGTCCGGACGGGGTTGACCCGAAAACCGCAGAAATTGAGTAATATTGAGTAATGAGGAATAGAGGTTCAACATGGCGTTAGATATTCTGGTTGTCGACGACGAACCCGATATCCGTGATCTTATATCCGGTGTTCTGGAAGACGAGGGCTATACCACCCGGGTAGCAGCCGACAGTGACGCGGCCCTTGCCGCTGTCAACGAGCGGCGACCGTCGCTGGTGCTGCTCGATGTCTGGCTGAGAGGATCGCGTCTCGACGGCCTTGAACTGCTGACCGAGATGAAGCAGCTCGATGCGAAAATGCCGATCATCGTGATCTCCGGCCATGGCAATATCGACACGGCGGTTGCCGCGATATCGCAGGGCGCGGTCGATTTTATCGAAAAACCTTTTGAAGCCGAACATCTGCTGCATCTGGTCTCGAGAGCGACCGAAACCGAACGGCTTCGCCGGGAAAACGAAATTCTCAAGGCGCGGGTCGGCTTTGCTGACGAACTCACTGGTAATTCTGCTGCCGTGAATAATGTGCGTGCCACGTTGAAACGCGTCGCCGGCACCGGCAGCCGTCTGCTGATTTCCGGTCCTGCGGGAGTTGGCAAAGAGGTTGCGGCCCGATTGATGCACAACTGGAGTTCACGCTCCAATGCCGCCTTTGTCACCATCAGCGCCGCCCGACTGTCGCCGGAGAGCGTCGAAGAGGAGCTGTTCGGTACCGAACGCAACGGCAAGATCGAAAAAACGGGCCTGATGGAAGAGGCCCATGGCGGGACCCTGTTCATCGACGAAGTCGCCGACATGCCGCTCGACACCCAGGGCAAGATATTACGGGTTTTGACCGAGCAGAGCTTTAACCGGCTCGGCGGTTCGCAAAAAGTGAATGTCGATGTCCGGGTCGTCTCGGCAACATCGCGCGATCTGGAAATCGAGATCCGCGAGAAGCGTTTCCGCGAAGATCTGTTCTACCGTCTCAACGTCGTGCCGGTCATCCTGCCGCCGCTGAACCAGCGGCGCGAAGATATCCCGGTTCTGGTCGACCATTATGCCGCCCGTTTCGCCGCTGAGCAGCGTTTGCAGCCACCCGAAATCTCCGATGAAGCCATGGCGGCACTGCAGGCATGCGACTGGCCGGGCAATGTCCGGCAGCTGCGCAATGTTGTCGAGCGCACGATCATCCTGGCGCCCAAGGACAATTTTACCAAAATAGAGGTGGAGATGTTACCACCGGAAGTGCTGGGCAATGACGATGATCTCGACCAGGGCGTCGCTTCGCTTATGGGGTCGCCGTTGCGGGAGGCGCGGGAAAGTTTTGAACGGGAATATCTGAAAGTGCAGATCCGGCGCTTTTCCGGCAATATTTCCAAAACGGCGAATTTCATCGGCATGGAACGGTCCGCCCTGCATCGCAAATTGAAGATATTGGGCCTGGCTTCGCGAAAGAAAACCGACATCGAATGATATTGCGGGTTTGCCGGTTGTCGTGACCGAGCGAATATCATATATGTCAGACAACGCTCCTCAAGAAGAGCAGATGCTGTCAGAGAAATATAAAATGCCATCGCAAAGCTGGCCAATAATTGGAGTCAAATATGACCGATAAATCAAACAACTTGCAGGATTTATTCCTGAACTCCCTCCGGAAATCGAAAACCTCCGTGACCATGTTTCTGGTCAAGGGCGTCAAACTTCAGGGCATCGTGACCTGGTTCGACAATTTTTCTGTACTGCTGCGTCGCGACGGGCAATCGCAGCTGGTGTACAAACATGCCATTTCGACGATCATGCCGTCCGAAGCGCTCGATACGCAGCCTTTTGCCGACCTGATGGACAATGCCAAGGCGCGGCCAGGGGTATTGCAGGAAGTATTCCTCACTGCGGTACGCGACAGCAACGATCCGGTGACGATGTTTCTGGTCAACGGCGTGATGCTGCAGGGTGAAGTCGCTGCCCATGATCTATTCTGTATCCTGCTCGAGCGGGAAGGCCTGTCGCAACTGGTCTACAAGCACGCCATATCGACCGTGCAACCGGGCGGAGTGCTAAATCTGGCCGATTATAACAATGCTGATGACGGTGCGCATTGATACCATTTGAGAAGGAAAGTCTCGACAGCAAGAGCCGCAAGGCGCTCGTCGTACATCCCGACATGGTGTCGCTGAGCCAGTCCGCGCTCGAGCATCGCCTTGATGAAGCCGTCGGCCTCGCTCTGGCCATCGGACTGGTCGCGACCGCGTCCCATTATTTTTCGGTTCGCAAGCCCAAGCCGGCCACCTTGTTCGGATCGGGTCAAGTGGACCAGATACGCAAGATGATGGAAGAGCAGGAAGCCTCGATATTGATTGTCGATGGCAGTCTCAGCGCGATCCAGCAGCGCAATCTGGAAGAGAAGCTCGACGTCAAGGTCATCGACCGGACCGGCCTGATCCTCGAGATATTCGGCGCCCGGGCGGCCACGGCGGAAGGCCGTTTGCAGGTCGAACTGGCGCATCTTGATTATCAGGCAGGCCGCCTTGTCCGCAGCTGGACCCATTTGGAACGGCAGCGGGGCGGTTTCGGTTTTCTCGGCGGACCTGGCGAGACCCAGATCGAGTCCGATCGGCGGATGATCCGCGACCGCATGGCCAAATTGCGCAAGGATCTCGCCCATTTGCGCAAGACCCGCGCTTTGCACCGGGAACGGCGGCAGCGCGCGCCCTGGCCGGTCATCGCGCTTGTCGGCTATACAAATGCTGGCAAATCGACCTTGTTCAACCGGCTATCCGGCGCAGACGTCTTTGCCGAGGATCTGCTCTTTGCCACGCTCGATCCGACGATGCGGGAATTCCCGCTGCCGGGATATGACAAGGCGATCCTGTCCGACACGGTTGGATTTGTATCCGACCTGCCAACTCAACTGGTAGCCGCTTTCCGGGCGACGCTTGAAGAGGTTAGTGCGGCCGATATCGTCGTCCATGTGCGGGATATTTCGCACGAGGCAAGTGATGCCCAGGCCCGTGATGTCAGGCAGATATTGGCTGACCTTGGAGTGTCGGAAGAAGCCGGCGAGGGGCCGCCCGTCATCGAAGCGTGGAACAAGATCGACAAAATCAGCCCCGACGATCCGCAATATGCGCGTATCTCGTCGCCACTACCGGAAAATGTCTGCACCATTTCTGCCGAGACCGGAGCCGGCGTCGATACGCTGGTCAACCTGATCGCGAAAACATTGTCGGAAGGCTATAAATCGGAAAAAATCACGATTGATGCGTCTGATGGCAAGAAAATGGCATGGCTGCACGAAAACGGCCGGGTGCTGAGCAGCGAACAGGATGGGGACAATCTGATATTGTCGGTCGAAATGTCACCGCGCAACTGGGGCCGTTATCACGCGCTTTAGTGAGCGATCACCTGCCTGCCAGACTTGCCTTGGCCTTTTGCCATTCCACTTCCAGTTCGTCGATCGACATTTCCTTCAGGTCTTTGGTAGCCTTTGATTCTATCTGATTGAATCTTCTGCTAAATTTGTCCGTTGCATCGGCGAGGGCGCGTTCTGCGTCGACCTGGTAATGGCGGGCAAGATTGACCGCGGAAAAGAGCAGATCGCCGATTTCCTCGTGGACTTCTGCTTCGGTAGCCGCAGCCGCAACTTCGTCCAGCTCTTCGAGCAGCTTGTCCTTCACCGGTGCCTTGTCGGGCCAGTCAAATCCGACACGCGCCGCCCGTTTCTGGATTTTCTGCGCCCGCAACAAGGCGGGCAGGGCGAGCGCAACGCCATCCAGAGCGCTTGACTGACCGGTTTCCGCGCGCTCATCGGCCTTGATCTGTTCCCATCCGGGACTCTGCTGCGCTTCACCAAAGATATGTGGATGACGCCGGGTCATCTTGTCACAGATCGATGTGACAACATCCGCGAAATCAAATGCTCCGGCATCTGCCGCAATCTGGCTGTGAAACACGACCTGGAGCAGGAGATCGCCGAGCTCGTCCTTGAGCGCCAACATATCGTCACGATTTATCGCATCGGCAACTTCATAGGCTTCCTCGATCGTATAGGGTGCAATGGTCCGGAAGGTTTGCACCTTGTCCCAGTCGCAACCATCGTCCGGATCGCGCAAACGCCGCATGATTTCTAGCAGGGGATCGATCAATATCGCTTCCATTCTAACCCATATCTAAGGTTGATAATATATATTATGTTAAATTATTATTCATCCGGCAGGGCCGGTTCCAACACCATTTCACCCCCCGCTACGCGCCAACTTCCCAACTTTGACAAAAAATTCATGCCAATCACATTTGAATCGCCAAACTCCTCCGCCACAACAATCGGCAGATCATGCGCGACCAGCGGGCCGACCTGCAAAGACTGGATTTTTCCGCGCTGGGCCTCAACTGATCCATTAGCTGTGCTCAATATAACCGGAAACGGACTGCTGCCGATATCCACGCCAGCGGCTTTCGCCGTTCGCAAAGTCATCGCCGTTGTCGTGGCTCCGCTGTCGATCAGGAACCGCACCGGCTCCGCGTTTACCTTTGCATCGACCCAGAAATGGCCATCGGCAGATTGGCGAATGCGCAGCGTCTTTCCGACCACAAGTTGTTCATTCGAACCTATCAATTCACCCGAAACCCGGTTCCAAACCGCCAATATTTCCGGCTTGTACGAGAAGCCGACAATGAAAAGCGCAAATATCGCGACCCAGGCCAAAGCGGTCCGGACAATCTCGCCGAAGCCTATCCGCCGGGAAAATAATGCGCTCGCCACCAGCACCAATGCACCGATTGCAAATATAAGATTGATATTCTGGTCTTCGGTCAAGGTTTCAGATTTCTTTCACATAGCCATCATAAGCGGGCCGGACATGGTCGGGCAATATGGACATAAGATGGTGATAATCCATCGATTTGTCCATATGTGTTAACAGGCTCAGCTTGGGTTGGACATCGCCGATCAGGTCCAATGTCATGCCCAGATGCGCGTGAGTGGGATGCGGTTCGTCGCGTAACGCATCCACGACCAGAAGATCGCAATCCCGATATAAGGCTCGCATATCCGCGGTCACTTCACCGAAATCTGTAGCGTAGACTACCGATTTACCCTGATGCTCGAAGCGCAATCCCGCAGACGTGATGCTGCCATGCGGCTGATCGACATAGCGAACCGAAATATCACCAATCTCGACATCGCGATCCAGCGCAATCCCTTCACAAATTGATGGATAATATTTGTGTCCTTCAAAGGCATAGGCAAAGCGATGTTTCAGACTTTCGAGTGCAAATGGCCGAGCATAGCCGGGTATCGGCTTGCGCGTCTGCTGGAAAACGGCCCTCAGATCGTCAATGCCATGGCAATGGTCGGCATGATCATGGGTCCAGATCACCGCATCGATCCGGTCGACATCATTATCGATGAACTGATTGCGTAAATCCGGAGATGTATCGACCAAAATGCGCGTGGTCGCGCTTTCTACCAGAATCGAAACGCGGCTTCTCCGGTTTTTCGGCTCGTTTGGATCACAATCACCCCAGTCATTGCCAATTCGGGGCACGCCCGCCGAAGTCCCGCATCCCAATATCGTCAGTTTCAAAGCCACATTCAGGGGCGTGCCTTGGTAAACAGCTTATAGAAATTGCGACTGGTTGTTTCGCAAAGCTGATCATAATCCTCGTTCCGCAGTGAAGCGAGAAAACGGGCCGTATCTGCGACAAAGGCCGGCTCCCCTGTCTTTCCACGGTGCGGCACCGGAGCCAGAAACGGCGCATCGGTTTCGACCAGAATCCGGTCTGACGGCAATTTTGCCGCCGTTTCCTGAAGATCCTTGGCATTTTTGAAAGTCACAATGCCGGAGATCGAAATATAGAGCCCCAGAGCCAGGGCCTTCTGTGCAAAATCCTCGCTTGCAGTGAAGCAATGAATAACACCGGAATAGGCGCCCTGCTCCATTTCTTCGGCCATGATTTCGGCCGTGTCCGCTTCGGCATCGCGGGTGTGAACAATGATCGGCAGTCCGGTTTCGCGCGCCGCATGAATATGGGTGCGAAAACTCTGCTTCTGGCGCTCCCGGTCGCTGTGATCATAATAATAGTCCAGCCCGGTTTCACCAATGGCGATAACCCGCGGATGAGCAGCCTCCTCTACCAGTTTGGCGAGATCGACATCGGGATGGGCATCGGCTTCGTGCGGATGGATACCGATGCTGGCCCACACATCTTGTTCCCGCTCGGCAGTAGCGACAATGTCGCGCCATTCGCTCTCGCGCGTCGAGATGTTGAGCATCGCGGTAACACCGCTCTGCCGTGCGCGATCCAGGGCAGCGCCCTGCTCCTCGACGAGACCTTTGTAATTTAGATGGCAGTGGCTATCGACGAGCATATCAGGCCTCTGCCTCATCTTTCAGCAGTTCGAGACGCGGGAAAATTCCTTCCGGCTTCGGCAGTTCAAGCCCCTGCTCTATCGGCGTACCAAGATATTCAAAATCGCGACTGTCCGGCGACTGGGCAAGCAGGTCGAGCATCCTGTCACAACTGTCCGGCATCGCCCATCGCAGCATGATCGCCAACTGCCGGATCGCTTCGGCTGTATAGTAAAGCACGCTGTCAGCGCGGGCAGGATCGGTCTTGCGCAAGGCCCATGGTGCCTGATCGGCAAAATATGTGTTGGTGGCGCTGAGACGCTCGCGGATGATATCGAGCGCTTGGTCGATTTTGAACAGACCGCCCGTCATCGCTGACTTCACATCCGCAAAACAACTGTCCAACTGGCTGAGCAATTCCTGCTCCGCGGCGGTTGGTTCACCACGAGGCGGTATTTTCCCGTCACAATTTTTTGCAATCATCGACAGGCTGCGCTGCGCAAGATTGCCAAAATTATTCGCGAGATCGGCGTTGGTCTTGGTGACAATCGCGTCTGCCGAATAAGTCCCGTCCTTGCCGAAAACAACGTCGGCAAGCAGGAAGTAGCGCAATTGATCAACACCGAAGCGTTCCGCCAATTCCATTGGATCGACGACATTGCCGACTGATTTCGACATTTTTTCACCGCGGTTCAGCAGAAAGCCGTGCCCGAAAATCTGCTTGGGCAATGGCAGACCGGCGCTCATCAGGAAGGCGGGCCAGTAGACCGCGTGAAAGCGGACAATGTCCTTGCCGATAAGATGAAGATCTGCCGGCCAATATTTGGCAAACATGCCCTCGGTATCGGGATAGCCGACTCCCGTCATATAGGTGGTCAGCGCGTCAACCCAGACATACATCACATGCCCCGGTGACCCAGGCACCGGAACCCCCCAGTCAAAGCTGGTTCGAGACACACTGAGATCCCGCAATCCGCCTTCAACAAAGCGCAAGACTTCATTGCGACGGCTTTCTGGCTCGATGAATTCCCGATGCTCTTGGTACAGCTTCAGCAGTTTATCCTGATATTTGGATAATTTGAAGAACCAGGTCTCTTCTGCGGTCCACTCTACCGGAGTGCCCTGGGGAGACAATTTCTCACCCCCCTCGCCTGTTTCCAGTTCGTCTTCCGCGTAAAAGGCTTCGTCGCGTACCGAATACCAGCCTTCATAACGATCCAGATAGAGATCACCATTGGCCTCCATCGCTTTCCACAATGCCTTGCTAGCCTCATGATGAGCGGGCTCACTGGTTCGCCGGAAACCGTCATGACTGATGTTAAGCTTATTGCACATCTCAATGAAATATGACGACATTTCATCGGCAAGCTTGATGGTTTCGACACCGGCTTCACGGGCCGTCTGGACCATTTTCAGTCCATGCTCGTCGGTTCCGGTGATCAGACGAACGTCGCGCCCGCTCAGCCGGTAAAAACGGGCGATGGCATCGGCCGCGATCGCTTCATAAGCATGACCGATGTGCGGGCGCCCATTGGGATAGCTTATGGCGGTGGTAATATAGAAAGGTTCTGACATAAGCGTCTCTCTTGATGCATTGACGGCGCTTGTAAACAGCCAAAATATCAATTCTTTTCAACCGTCCCTGGCGAGATCCCCCATCAGGCTGCCAAGCCGGAATATTACCGCCTGATTATCCAGCGCTTTCGGAAGCGCAGTCGAAGCCAAGTCGCTGGCTTCGTGCCATTTTTCGATGGCTCGCATCGAACAGGAAAGCTCGGGCCCCTTGATCTGTTCGGCAATAAGGCTGGGGGCCCGTTCCAGAAAGGCGCGATATCGTGGTGTCGCTGCCTTCAACGCAAGCTTTCTCGCTAGTTCGCTCTTCAGGCTATTGTCCCGGTCGCCGGATTTGATAATTTGTCTGGCAATGCCCTCCAATTCGGCAAGTCCAACTTCGGCATATTGCAAGGCACGCCCCGGCGAACCTTCACCGGCGAGAACAAGCGCCTCGAGATCGGCCTCTCCCAGTTTCGGCGCGGCATTTTTCAGCACAATGCGCATGTCATCAGCACCCAGAGGGTCAAATCGCAACATCTGGCAACGCGACCGGATCGTCGGTAACAGCCGGTCGGGCATATGGCTGATCAGAAAGAAGATGGTATTCTTGGGCGGTTCTTCCAGGTTTTTCAAAATGGCATTGGCACCTGCACGCTCCAGATCGTCAGCGGCATCAATGATGACGACCCGATATTCGGAAATCGAAGCCTGATTCTGGAACAGAGGTTGCAGGGCGCGAATCTGGTCGACCTTGATGTTGCGGGCCAGTTCATGCTCGTCGAGCGAACCCAGCCCATTGTCGCGCGCCTTTTTCTCTTCCTTGTCGCCTTTCGCCCCGCGGCGGAGCAATCGAAAGTCCGGATGCGAGCCAGCGGCGAGAAGATGGCCGGCCTCATCATCCTGACTGTCCGAGAAACCCGACTGCAAATTGCGCGAATTGAGGAGGAAATGAGCGGCTTGCTGGGCAAAGGCCGCCTTTCCCAATCCCTTGTCGCCAGCCAAAATCCATGCGTGGTGAAGCATATCTTTTGCGAGAGCCTGTTGGAATATCTGCCTGGGCCTGTCGTGACCGAGATATGACGTCATGACATCAAGCCGTCGAGATTCTGCACGAGATTTTTTGTGATAGCATCCACGGATTGCGACGCGTCAACAAGGCGGATACGCTCAGGCTCGTCCGCTGCAAATCTTCGGAAATTGGTCATGACCGACCGGTGATATTCGCTGTCCCTGCCCCCGATCCGGTCACTGTCGCCACGATCTCTCGCCTCCGCTCTTCTCGACGCTACTGCTTCGGGCAAATCGAGAATGAAGGTACGATCCGGCATCAGATTTTCACTGCCGATCCGGTGCAAATCCATGATTTCTGAGTCGCTTAGCTGCCCGTTGACACTTTGATAGGCCCTGCTGCTATCGATAAACCGATCGCAAATCACCCAATCCCCCCGAGACAGCGCCGGACGGATCAATTTGGCGCAATGTTCGGCACGAGCCGCGGCAAACAGCAGCGCTTCGGTTCGAATATTCCATTTTTCCTCTGCGCCGGTCAGCAGCAGTTCGCGGATGGTTTCCGCGCCTGACGTGCCACCTGGTTCCCGGGTCAACAGGACTTTATAGCCGATTTTTTCCAAAGCGCCCGCGACTGCTCTCGCCTGGGTAGACTTGCCCGTCCCCTCCCCGCCTTCCAGGCTGATGAAGCGGCCCTGGGTCACGCCAATCCGAGCAAGGATTTCAATCCGGCCCAGACACGATCAAAGAAACCCGCTTCGCCAACATCTTCGCCAGCGACCAGAGCCACTGACTGCTGTCCGGCATCGGCCGTGCTGACAATCAGTGTAGCGATTGGCTGACCTTTGCTAATAGGGGCCTTGATCGGCCCATCATAGGTCACCTTCATCGATATATTTCCGTCTGAAGCTTTTGGAATAGTCGCAAAAAGATCCTTCGCCGCCACCAGCGATACGGTAGAGCTGTCGCCCAGTTGCACTTCTGCATTCTGAATTCGTGTACCCTTGTCGAACAGCTTCTTCGGCTCCCAGGCATTGAATCCCCAGTTCATGAATTTGACCGATTCCTCGACCCGACCACCATAGCTATCAAGCCCGGCGAGCACCGATACCAGACGCCGGCCCTTTTGTTCGGCCGAACCGGTGAAACCATAGCCGGCTTCTTCGGTATGACCGGTCTTCAGCCCGTCCGACCCTGCCACTTTGCCCATCAGGGGATTGCGGTTCGATTGCGTGATGCCATTCCAGGAAAATTCGTCCTGGCCATAGAAACCATCATATAGTTTCGGGAAATTGTTAACCGTCGCCGAACCCAGTTTGGCGAGGTCCCGTGCTGTGACCATGGTCCGGCCCTCATCCGGCCAGCCATTGCTATTGCCAAAGCGGCTCTTCGACATGCCCAGTTCTTTGGCCCGCTTGTTCATCAGCCCGACAAAAGCTTCCTCGGTGCCGGCGATGCCTTCGGCCAGCACGACACAGGCGTCGTTGCCAGAGAGAGTCACGATACCGTGCAGCAGATCGCTCACACTGACCTGATCACCCAGGCCAAGGAACATCGTGGACCCCTGATTATTCCACTTTTTCCATGTTTCCTCGTTGACGCGGAACTTGTCATCCAGCTTGAGCTTGCCCTTGTTGATCAGATCAAACGCAACATAGACGGTCATCATTTTCGCCATCGACGCTGGCGGGATTTGCTTGTCCGCGTTTTTCTCGAACAGAACCGCTCCGGATGACAGGTCCGTCATATAGGCGATTGGGGCATCGGTTTGGAAGCTGGGTGCAGCGACTACAACGGAGGATAAGGCGATGAAAGGCAGTGAAGCCAGAAGATATTTTTTCATTTGGGCCAGGATTCCCGATCAAAATTTAACGGCAAAAACTATTTGTCCGCACGCAAGATTCGAGCACCGCTATAGCCGCGCTGCTGCGCCTGTGCCAGCCCTGCTTGTGCATCCTTTTCGTTGGAATAGGGCCCGTAGCGAACGCGCCAAATGGATCGCGTGCCGTCGGGCATAACCTTCGCCCCAATCTTTTTGGCTAGTACGTCGGCCCGCGATTTATCGCTAAATGCTGCGACTTGCACGAAAAAGAACCCTGGCAAACCGCCAACATAATTGTTGCCGACACTATTTTGAGCGGCAACCGGACGTCCGGCGCCTTCAATGATGAAGCGGCCATCGCGTGTTCCCGCTGCCGACGAAGGCCTGGGGCCAGCAATAGCATCTTTGCTTGGAGAGGTAGAGCCAGGCGCAGCGGCCTGCCTGATCGGCGCTGCCGGCTTTGGCAGCTTGGCCAGGTTTTTCCGCAATATCAGAAGGAGTGAATCCGGTGTCGCGATGCGCTCGGTGGCAGGCGCGCCCATGCGAAGTACCGCGCGTTCCTGTTCATTGGGATTGACCTTGCGCACGCGGACACCGGAGACACCATCCCGATCCACACCCAGTTGCTTGGCCGCTCCATGGGACAGGTCGATCAGCCGGTCGTTGGCAAAAGGTCCGCGATCGTTGACCCGAACCAATATTGTCCGCCCGGTATCCAGCGCCGTCACTTCGACATAGGACGGCAGCGGCAGCGTCTTGTGCGCGGCCGAAATGCCCTGCGGATTGTAGATTTCTCCATTGGCCGTCTGGTTGCCGGACAGTTCTTCGCCATACCAGCTGGCATAGCCCACTTCATCGTAACTCTGCACATCTTCAGGTGTATAGGTGTTGCCACCGACTTTGTAGGGATCACCAATTTTCTGCGGATAGTCGGAAACCGCTGCGGATCCCGTTGCTTGTCCCGCTCCACTGGGCGGCGGCGTGCCATCTGGAAACTGACCAAAATCGCGCGAACTGCTACACCCGGCCAGTGCCAGGGTGGCAGTCGATAATATTCCAAGTTTAACTGCGTATTTCATCCGCTAATAACCCCACTGCTAGCCCGTAAAAATTCGAACAATTATAATCCAGAATGACGCGATAATTGCCGGTCAGCAAATAGGCGGTGCTGCCCGCGCCGTCTGGCTCAAGCAGGGTTGCCATCACATTCTTGCCAAGAATCTTGCCCGTCGCAGGCACAACCCCGAGCGAGCGCCATTCGGCCATGCTTTTCCATTGGCTATGGCGGCCAAATACGCGCGGACAGCGTGTCGGCACGATTTTGCTCGCCACCGCGTCACGGTCGAGCGACGACGGGACGTTGACGGCGATGCCCCACGGCTCTCCGCGGCGCCAGCCCGAATTGACAAAATAATTGGCGATCGAGGCAACCGCATCATATTCGCTGTTCCAGATATCTGCATATCCGTCACCGCTGCCATCTTTCGCCAGTCGCAAATAAACCGAAGGCAGAAATTGCGGCATGCCCATGGCCCCTGCCCAGCTCCCCTTGAGCGCGGATTGCGGGACGCCCTTGTCGATCAGCTGGAGCACGGCGAGCAATTCAGGCTCGAAAAGCGAGCGGCGCCGGCCTTCATAGGCCAGGGTTGCCAACGAGCGGGGAATATCAAAATCGCCCATGTAGGAGCCATAGTTGGTTTCTTTGCCGTAAATTGCCATGATGATCGGGCCAGGCACGCCAGTCTCGCGCTCGACATCGATCAGCTTGGCAATCAGGCGACGATAGGCCGCCTTGCCGTTTGCGATCCTCTGACTCGTGATATGCCGCTGCTGATAGGGTGCGAAGGGCGGAATAGCGCTATTGGTACTTCCGCCAGGCTGCGACTGGTCCAGCTGGATCACTCTGGGATTATAGGTCAGGCCCGGCAGCACTTGATCCAGGGTCTCCGCCCGCACACCCTGCTGCAAGGCTTTCTGACGCACCTCCTGCAGATAGGATTCAAAACTGGAGCTGCTTTGTGCTTTGGCGTCTTGCATCGGTGTTGCGGCGCTCATGCCAAAAAGAGCAAAAGCGCTGCAAGCGATAGCGGTCATGATACGCATGATTACTTCCTTTTCGTCTTCCCCGTTGTCGCACAAAGCGAGTCGGAGGGGAATCCCTAAATAACCCGGAGAAGCAACCACTCGCCCCGAAAGCCGTGATACACCGAAATCTTGTTCGCATATTTCAAACATTTACAAAATGTTTTGCGCTTTCAAATCGGGAACGCTAGGACGCGTGCGACCCGGCCCTAAGGGCCATGCGGACAGGTGGCAGAGTGGTCGAATGCAGCGGTCTTGAAAACCGCCGAGGGTGCAAGCTCTCCGTGGGTTCGAATCCCACCCTGTCCGCCACCGATTTATGGGCATGTTCCACGCCCTGAAAAGAGCGAATCGATTGGCCACAACGGTAATTTTTGGATGTAAAATCGGCGCCGAATTTCGCATAATCAGCTCTAAACTCACATAATCTTAGCTTGCAGCCTGAGTCCGGCCGCTGGAGTAGATCAGTGTAAATGGCTGTAAGACGCTCCACAGTGGACATTTTGATTCCGCCCCGTATAAATCCGGATCAAAATAGTCCATTGCACTTGAAACAAGCGATATCGACAACATTGACAGGAGAATTCAACATGCGTGAAGCAGTCATCGTATCCTATGCCCGCACCGGGCTTGCCAAAGCTGGTCGCGGCGGATTCAATATCACGCCGCCAATGACAATGGCTGCTCATGCCATCAAACATGCCGTCGCCAAGGCGGGTGTCGAAAGTGATTATGTCGATGATTGCATGTTCGGTAATGTAGCCCATGCTGCTCCCAATATCGGGCGCAATGCGGCGCTTCTTGCCGGCCTTCCCAAGACAACGGCCGGCGCTACGGTCAATCGTTTTTGTTCGTCGGGCATGCAGGCCATTGCGATAGCTGCAAACCATATTCGCGGTGACGGTGCAGATTGCGTTGTCGCGGGCGGCGTCGAAAGCATTTCGATGCAGGGGCCACGCGCTCCGGAAGGCAGCATCGACGAAGAAATCCTGAAAATTGCACCGGCAATCTTCATGCCAATGATCGAGACCGCTGATATTGTCGCGGAGCGTTACAATATCAGCCGCGAATATCAGGATGAATATTCCCTGCAATCGCAACAGCGGATGGCGAAGGCTCAGGAAGCAGGGCTGTTTGCTGACGAAATCGTGCCGATGCAGACCAAGATGAAAGTCGTCGACCGCGAAACCAAGGAAGAAACCCTTGTCGATTACTCAGTGGACCGGGACGAATGCAACCGACCGACAACGACGCTGGAAGGCCTCGCCAGCTTGAAGCCGATCATGGGCGAAGACAAATTTATAACGGCGGGGAATGCCAGCCAATTGTCCGATGGAGCGGCAGCGCTCGTGCTGATGGAGGCCAAGGAAGCGGAACGTCGCGGATTGAAACCGCTGGGTCGCTTTGTATCCTGGGCCGTTGCCGGATGCGAGCCGGATGAAATGGGTATTGGCCCGGTATTTGCCGTTCCCAAACTGCTCGAACGCCAGGGGCTGACCGTCGACGACATTGATATCTGGGAACTGAACGAAGCTTTTGCCAGCCAGTGCCTTTATAGTCGTGATCGTTTGGGCATTGATCCGGAGAAGTACAACGTCAATGGCGGTTCCATCTCTATCGGCCACCCCTTCGGCATGACCGGCGCGCGCTGTGCCGGACATCTGTTGCAGGAAGGGCGTCGTCGCGGCGCGAAATGGGGCGTGGTCACAATGTGCATTGGCGGTGGTCAGGGCGGTGCCGGCCTGTTCGAGATATATCCCTGAACCTGACCATAACCGCAGCCTGGTGCATTTTAAGGAATAGAAGAAGTTTTGGATCAACTTACAGACGAACAAGTCGAACGCCGGCTATCGCAGGCTTTGGCCCATCGCTCCTCCGTGCCTGCGGAGAAGCTGATAGCCGGATTGCTCCGTACCTTTAACCTCACGGCTGATGCTGCTGACGAGTTTACATATCCGGCACTCGATTCAACCGCTCGCGAGCGGATTTTCGGCGGGCAAGTGATTGCCCAAGCGATTGTGGCCGCCGATCGCACCGTTGATGACGAGAAGAATATCCATTCGCTCCATTCCTATTTTCTGCGGGCGGGGGATGAGACAAAGCCGCTGCATTTCCGGGTTCACCGCGATTTTGACGGACGCAACATCTCCAATCGCAGGGTCGTTGTCCGGCAGAATGACAAGGTCATTTTCAACCTGACGGCCTCTTTTCAAAAGCCAGCAGAGGGGCTTCATCATCAGGTGGATATGCCCGATGTTTTGCCGCCCGAGCAATGTATGAGCGCAATGGAACAGATCGCCCGCAACCCGCAGGTTTCGGACGAGCATATCGAGCGGATGAGTATGCCGCGCCCGTTTGACGTCCGCAGCTTTCGTCCGGAAGGGAAGACCAAACACGCGCATCAATATCAATGGCTCAAGACCGTCGCACCACTGCCGGATGATCCGCTTACCCATCGAGCGGCTTTGGCTTTCGCCTCTGATATGGGATTACTCTCGACATCCATGATTCCGCATGGATTGCACTGGACAACGCCCGGATTATTTTCGACCAGCCTTGACCACGCGATGTGGTTCCATGATGATTTCCGGATGGATCAATGGATCTGCTATGTGATGGATAGCGACTGGACCGGCCATGCGCGCGGTCTCAATCGCGGGTCCCTCTATACGCAAGACGGCATATTGATCGCTTCCGCGGTGCAAGAGGGAATGATCCGCCTTGCACCCAAAAGCGATTGAGCGTCAGAACAGCCCCTTCAGATCCTTCTTCAAAATTTTGCCGTTGGCGTTGCGCGGCAGGCCTTCATCGCGGAACAATATTTTTACCGGCACTTTGAAGTTCGCAAGCCGCTCGCGCACCCATTGTTGTAACTCCGCTTCGCTGGCTGTTTTTCCTGGCGCGAGCTGGACAATGGCAGCCGGTTCTTCGCCCAGCGTCTTGTGATCTATACCGATCAACGCTGCATCCATCACCGCCGGATGGTCATAGAGGACATTCTCGACCTCGGATGAATAGATATTCTCGCCGCCGCGGATGATCATGTCTTTTGCGCGGTCGACAATATAGCAGAAGCCCTCGTCATCCAGTCGCGCCAGATCACCGGTACGGACCCAACCATCGACGAACGTTTCGGCGGTTGCCTCCGGACGCTTCCAATAGCCTTTCGAGACCATCGGTCCACGCGCCCAAAGTTCGCCGACTTCGCCGATTGGCATTTCGCTGATGCCATCGTCGCTCACGATCTTTAGATCGGCGGCGGCAACCGGCGGTCCACAGCTAGTCGGCCGGTTGAGATAATCCTCGGCGCTATGGCCCGTCACCGTCGCCATGGTTTCGGTCATGCCCCAGCCGTTGCCGGGTAGAGCGCCAAAAACTTCATATATTTTCCGGGCCAGTTCGGGTGCCGACGGCGCCCCGCCATAGCTAATCGTATCGATCGAACTCAGGTCATATTTTTCGCGGTCGGGATGTTCGATCAATTGCCATGCAATAAACGGTACACCGCCGGTTGCATTCACCTTTTCCCGTTCGATAATTTCCATCGCCTTGACCGTGTCCCACTTGTGCAGGAAGATCATCTTGTGGCCCCCATGAACCGTTGGCATCATGGTTGCGGAGCAAGCAGTGCAATGGAACATGGGTATCACCGTCAGGCCAACCCGAACGGTCGGTTCGGGCAGTTCATTGCCACGGCGCAATGCTGCGACCGCTCCATTATAACCGGCAGAAACAGCGTTGGTTGTCAGGTTGCGATGACTGCCGAGAGCGCCCTTGGGTTGCCCGGTCGTGCCACTGGTATAAAAAATTGTCGCGGCATCGTCCGGTGCAATGTCGACCGCGGGCAGATCCTGATCCGGCAAGTCGCCATAGTCATTGGGTCGGCCGATAATGTCTTCTAGCGGACGTGCCGGCGCTGCCAATGCGCCCTGGCTACGCGCCACGATGACATGTTTGAGCTCCGGCAACTCTGCCAGATGCGGAGAAATCCGATCCCATCTTTCAGCATCGCATAATAATATACTCGACCCAGAATTCTCCAAACCGAAAACCAGTTCCTGATCGGTCCACCAGGCGTTGAGCGGTACGGCAATGGCTCCGATCGATGTCGCGGCGAAGAAAATCACCGGCCATTCGGGCAGGTTACGCATGGCGAGCGACACCCGGTCACCCCTGGATACGCCCATTTTCTGAAGTTCTGCCGCAAGAGCAGCGACAGCGCGATACCAGTTGGCATAGGAAACGCGCTCGTCTTCAAATATCAGAAATTCGCTGTCGCCATGGCCGCGCGCATGTTCCGCCAGAGCCGCAAGGCTGGGATGGGCATTTTTCCAGACGCGGGTCGCGACCCCGTCGATGTCGACCATTTCCATTTCAAATGGCTGGCCGGGGGCACATAACAAGGCTTCTACTTGATCACGCGACCGCAGCGGCCATCCATTACTGGGCGTCCACTTTTCCATTGGATCTATTGCTTGAGTTGCCAATTTATTCTCTCCTATTCGATATCCGTAGACCTACCCGTTGAATTTTTCGCCTTTGCTGGCCTTGTTCCGCAGCATATCGGCGACCGGCAGATTGTGTTTTTCCAGTCCGGCAACGACTCTGTCGAGACCGACGGTATCGGCCCAGAACATCGGGCCACCGGTATAAAGCGGCCAGCCGTAGCCATTGATCCAGACAACATCGATATCGCTGGCCCGCTGTGCCATGCCTTCTTCGAGGATTTTGGCACCTTCGTTGACCATCGGATAGAGTAGCCGCTCGCGGATTTCGTCCTTCGAAATTTCGCGCTGCTGCTTGTCGGCTTTGGCGGCGAATTCGGCAATAATCTGTTTGACTTCATCGGATGGCGTGCGTTGACGCGCCTGATCATAGTCGTAGAATCCCTTGCCGACTTTCTGCCCCCAGCGACCAACGGCACATAGAGCGTCGCGCAAGGTTTCGATGCGTTCCGGATCGCGATGCCATCCGATATCGACACCGGCCAGATCGGACATCTGGAACGGACCCATCGGAAAGCCGAATTCGAGCAATACATCGTCGACTTCCCAGTAATTGGCACCTTCCATGATCATCTGGTTGGCCTGTTCCTGACGCGGGCTGAGCATCCGGTTGCCGATAAAACCGGGACAGACACCCGAGACCGCCGCAACCTTGCCGATCTTCTTCGACAGCTTCATTGCCGTCATCAACACATCGTCAGCAGTCTTTTCACCGCGGACAATTTCGAGCAATTTCATCACATTGGCGGGCGAGAAAAAGTGCAGGCCGAGCACATACTCGGGGCGCTTTGTTACCGCTGCGATCTCGTCGATATTCAGATAGCTAGTGTTGCTGGCAAGGATCGCGCCCTGTTTCACAATGGCATCAAGCTTGGTGAAGACTTCCTTTTTGACGTCCATATTCTCGAACACCGCTTCGATGACGAGATCGCAATCGGCGAGATCATCATAAGACAGGCTGGGGGTCAATATGCTCATCGCATCCTCGACCTGTTGCTCGGTCATGCGACCGCGCTTGGCCGTATTCTCGTAATTTTTGCGGATCACGCCAACGCCCCGGTCAAGCGCTTCCTCTTTCAGTTCGACGATAGTCACGGGAATGCCGGCGGAAAGAAAGTTCATGCCGATACCGCCGCCCATGGTCCCGGCGCCCAATATCCCGATTTTCTTGATCGGGATCAATTCGATCTTGGGATCAATGCCGTCAATCTTGTTGGCCGCTCGTTCGGCAAAGAAATAATGCTGCATCGCAGCCGCCTGGGTACCGGTCATCAATTTGGTGAACAGTTCGCGCTCTTTCGCTACGCCATCTGCATAAGAAAGTTCGCCCGCAGCTTTTACCGCCTGGATTCCAGCTTCCGGTGCATCAAAGCCACGAATCTTGCGACCATTTTTCTGCCGGAATTCATCGAATATAGCCGGGTTCTTGATGCCGTCTTCGTTGGCGGTGCCTTCTGAAGAGCGCGGCGGCACCTTACCGATCTGCTCTCGGGCAAAGGCTATCGCGTCGTCGGCCAGACTGTCTTCGCCGACGATCTTGTCGATCAGTCCGATGGCATGCGCTTTTTTGGCGGAGATCGGGTTGCCGATCACGACCATCGGCAGCGCTGCCTCTGCGCCAACCACCCGCGGCAGACGCTGGGTTCCGGCGGCACCCGGGATCAGGCCCAGTTTGACTTCCGGCAAACCGATTTTCGCTGACGGGACCGCAACCCGATAGTGACAGGCCAGTGCTACCTCACATCCACCGCCAAGAGCGGTGCCGTGGATCGCCGCGATAACCGGCTTGTCACTGGCCTCCAACCGGTCAAGGGCTTCACCCAGATTGGGTCCCTGCATCGGTTTGCCAAATTCGGTAATATCGGCGCCGGCAAAAAACGTCCGTCCATCACAGCGGATAACCACAGCTTCAATTTCATCGTCAGACAAAGCCTCTTCCATACCATCGACCAGTCCTTGGCGAACGGCGGCGCCAAGCGCATTGACCGGAGGATTGTCGGATATGATGACCAGAATATTATTCTGCTTTTCGGTGGTAACGACAGACATTTTTCTCTCCTCAAAGATTATGCCTAGATGAAGAACAGATGCGATGCGGCATGTCAATTGCGCGATTAAATTGAGCCCGATGGCAGGCCGCCATCTAATCGGAAATTCGTTGTCGGGGACATGACGCTGACATGAAATGCAATCCATCGAAGATCGGAATATATGGCAATAGTCCGCAGATTGTCATTCAATGCCGCCCCGTCGAGAGCAACGGCAACCGGCAGAGCTTGTCCGACCATCAGGACGAGCGGATCGAATATATTGCTTGTTAATCCAGAACATTCCGGGCGCTCAATAGGCGGTATTCCGACATCAGGCCTTTGAACAGGCTGTAGCAGCAGACGAGCAACACCACTGTGAAAGGCAGGCCGCTCGCTATCGTCCCTGCCTGCAGCGTTCCCAGTGCCGCAGCACCACCGCCGACCAGCAATGCCGCTGCGACAAGACCTTGTAATATTGCCCAGAAAATACGCTGTGCAACAGGTGCATCGGTTCGGCCGCCTGCCGTTATCGCATCAATCACCAGTGAACCGGAATCGGACGAAGTGACAAAAAATACGATCAACAGGACGATGGCCAGGGAAGATGCGATATAGGGGAACGGCATATTCTCCAGCATCTGAAACAGCACCAGCGGCACTTCGCTCATGCCAGCAGGCAATTGGCCAACGCCTTCCTTGACCTGTTCTATGGCCGTCACGCCAAATGTTGTGAACCAGATGATCGCGACGATCACCGGTACAATCAATACGACAGTCAGAAATTGCCGGATGGTACGACCTTTGGAAATGCGGGCGATAAACATGCCGACAAATGGCGACCAACTTATCCACCACGCCCAGTAAAATATCGTCCAGCCATGATACCAGATTTTGTCGTCGCGGTCATTCCAGTCACTCAATGGAATGGCATATTCAGCATAGCTGACGATCGCGGTGCCAAAGCCTTTGAATATCTGAAGCGTAGGTCCGGCCACAAAAACAAATGCGAGCAGCAATGCAGCCAGAACCATATTGATATTGCTCAACAGCTTTATACCGCCGTCAATACCGCGGATCACCGAAATGATTGCTAGCCCGGAAATGACAACGATAAGCAATAGCTGGGACGGCAGGCTCGCTTCAACCCCGAACAGAAAAGAGATTCCGGTCGCCGCCTGTTGCGCGCCAAAGCCCAATGACGTTGCCAGACCGAACAGCGTCGCAATCACGGCCAGAATGTCGATCAGATGCCCGGGCCAACCCCAGATCCGGTCTCCCAATATCGGATAGAAAGCCGAGCGTATGGTTAGCGGCAGGCCTTTGTTGAAGGAGAAAAAAGCGAGCGCCAGACCGATCACGGCATAGACCGCCCAGGGGGTAAGCCCCCAGTGGAACACGGTCGCGCCAAGCGCCAGACGTTCGGCCTCCGGCGTTAGCGCTTCGACATTGAGTGGTGTTCCGCCCCAATCCGTATAATAAGCCATTGGTTCGGCTGCGCCGTAGAAAAGCATGCCAATACCGACGCCGGCAGAGAAAAGCATCGCAATCCAGGAGGCCATGCCAAATTCTGGTTCGGCATCCACGCCGCCCAGACGGATCTTACCCAAGGGTGAAATTGCGACAGCAAGGCAGAAAAACAACACGAAGTTCGTGGCAATGACAAAGAACCAGTCAAAATATTGCAGCGTCCAGGCCTTGGTCGCCTCAAGCCCGTCTTGCGAGATATGCGGGAATATCAATGACAGGAGCACAAATGCGATAATCAGGATGGCGCTTACAAAAAACACCGGATTGTGCATTTCCAGGCCGAATGTATTTACATTGTCCTGCCCCGCTTCATAATCGGTCTCATACTCAATATCGACAACGTCCGCCGCTGCTGTTTCCGTTCCGCTCACTGTCGAGGCTCCAATATTATTTTTCCCAACGCATCTTTCAGCGGCTGCAGATGTGATTGATAGTGACGCCACAGATCGACGCTCGCCTTGGTGATCGGCTGGCGCACCTGCTCCGAACTGGCGGTACGAACAGCGCGTTCTGTCTGGTGAAAATCGATGCAGGCCTGCTCGAAGGGCAAGCCCAGATAATCGAGCATGCGGTGCACCTGCCCGTCGAGATCATCAAGCACATCTTCATGCTGTACCCGCAGGACAGCGCCGGGCAACACGCTGTCCCAATGCTCCATCAGCCGCACATAGTCCCGATAATATTGGCCGATTTCCTGTAATCCATAGGTGAACTCCTGCCCTTCCGCGAACAGTTGCTTGAAGCCGGAAAAACAGCAGGCCATTGGCTCCCTCCGTGCATCGATAATTTTGGCATTGGGCAGAATGAGTTTGATCAAGCCAACATGGCGGAAATTATTGGGCATTTTATCGATGAAGAACGGTGCGCCCTTGCGGTGGATCCGCGTGCTGTCGATATATTCCTGCCCCATTGCCCGCAACTGGTCAGGCTCGAGCTCATGTAGGTTCTCAGGATAAAGCGAGTCATTGCTCGCCTGTTTTGTCCGCCGCAAACGGTGCGCGAGTGACAATATATTTGGCAATTCCAGCGTGCCATCAATCTGGCTGTGCGATGCCAATATCTGTTCCAGCAAGGTCGAGCCTGCGCGCGGCAGCCCCAGAATGAAAATCGGATCCGGAGCAGCGCACCCATTACCCGCCTGCTTTTCAAACAGCGCCGCCGTACATGCTGTTACCTGACTATCGAGTTCCTCTGTCATCTGATCGGCATCATAGCGTGACTGCACGCGTTTCAATTGGTTACCGCGCTCATAATGGGCAAAAGACCTGTCATAATTCTTGCGGTCTTCATAGGCCTTGCCCAGCGCGAAACAGATATGGATGCGGTTTTGATAACTCAACCGGTTGCCATGTTCCTGAGTCTCCATCTGACGCAATTCTTCGTCACTGAAGCTATAGGTTTTGAGGTTGGCCAGGCCATAATAGGCATCGCCATGGCCGGGGTCTGATTCGATAGCGTTTTGATAGGAGAGGACTGCTTCTTCATGGCGACCAAAGGTTTTCAGTGCGTGGCCGCGAGAGGTCAGCGTTACCGGATCATCCGGCAGCCGCTGCAAGACCTTTTCGAATAATTCCAGCGCCTGTTCATAGTCTCCAGTCTGCATGGACTCGATCGCGCAGAGCGATTGGAAAACCGGATTGTCCGGGTCCCGCTGATATAAAAACTCGCTTTGTTTTAGAGCCTCTGCAAACTTCTGGCGCTTGCGAAGAGTTCGAATATAATCAATCCGCACCTGAATATTGTCCGGTTCGAATTCCAGAGCGCTCTCCAGCAGAAAATCAGCATCTTCCAATATGCCCAACCGCGTACCGATGTCGGCCAGCAATCGCATGGCTTCGACATGGTGGGGATTGGTTTGCAGAAAATGCCGACAGGCTGTTTCCGCCTTGATCAGTTTCCCCTCATATAAGAGGTGCGCTATCGCCACCAAAGGCTTGGGCATATTGGCAATGCGCTGTTCTTGTCCGCGCATTTCCCTGGCGGCTTCACAGTGCCCCCAGCCCTCCAGTATCTCTGCTTGTGCTTTCCAGCTTGCTTGCAAAACGGGATTGCATTGGCACGCACGGCGATAGGCGATCATTGCGCTCTCGAGATCGCCCTTGGCCTTGAAAATATGACCCTCTTCCTGATGAGCACGGCCGAAATCCGGAGACAGGGTCTTCAGCAGGTCGACGCTCGCTAGGGCAGCGTCAGCATGTCCCAGATAGCGTTCGCAAACTGCCTTCATATAAAGTGCGTCAATGTTTTCTGCCTCGTTGCGCAAAGCAGTTTTCGTCAAACCCAGCGCAGCCTCGAACCGACCCTCATACATTTGAGCGCGGGCCAGTTTCAGCTGTTCTTCGATATCAGGACCAGTTTCAGACATTTATTCTCGGCTTGCAGTCCTTAATAGCAGGGGAAGCTCTCCAATCGGAAAGCCTCCCCATGCGTTTACAGGTCTTAATAGGCGAACGAAATGCGCGCGCCCACGGTTAGCGGACGATTTACTGTTATCCGCGCTCGATCATAAACGAAACTGCCGCTGATCTCGGCCCGTTCGTCGGTCAGATTCTCACCGAAGATTTCGAATGACCAGCTCTTGTCCGTCACACCGGCCGTGAGACCGAAGGTTGTCCAACTGTCCAACGTGATCCGGTTGATCTCGATGATGTCGGTAGCCGAAGAGGCCGAATATGTAATCTGCGGCTGGATATGCGCTGTCCAGTCACCGAAAGCCTCCCATTCGTAGCGAGCACGGATATTGCCTTGGAAACTCGGCGCATAAGCGAGACTGCGTCCTTCAATCACGTCGTTGGTTGGCGTCAGAACGTCGGTAATCTCCGTATCCAATATGGAGAAAGCGGCACTAATCGTCAAACCGTCGATAGAATAAGGTGCGATCGTAATATCCGCCTCGATACCCAGGATCTCCGCATTCGCCGCATTGTCCGAAAAGAACAAGTTGGTGATGCTGGTGTCAAAGATCGTCGTCTGCAAATTCTGCACATCGACAAAGAAGGCGCTGCCGTTGAAACGCAGCTGATTGTCAAAGAGTGAGGTCTTCCAGCCGATTTCATAATTGGTCACATCATCGGTTTCGAGCGCAAACGGGACGGTAAAGCCACCCGGACTTTGCGCGCCGCCCGGCCGGTTCAGCAGGCCTGGACGGAAGCCTTCGGAATAAGTTGCATAGAACAGCAAATCATCCGTTGGCGTCCATGTCACATTGGCTTTGAAGATAAAGCCGTCTGTTGCCGCCTTGTCCGGAGCGCTCAGCGAGTTGAACACTTGCTGTGCCTGCGCCTGGCTCAAGCCGGCCGCCTGGATTTCGGCTACTGTTTGCCCCTGCGTGAACGTCTGGCGGAGGGCATCATTACAACTGCCGATGAAGGTAAAGCTGCCATCACCATCATAGAGGTCGCTGATATTGGTGCCAAAAGCATTTTCATCAACGCCGCTGGAATTACAGAAAGACGAATTCGCGCTGCCTTCCAGATCAACTTCTACGTCATAATAGCGTGCACCCAGGGTGATCGCGAACTGATCCGAAATGTCATATGTCGCTTCGCCAAACAAACCGAACTGCTTGTCGGTTCGACGCACGTCATTACGGAATATGACGCCTGCCGGATAAGCGCCGCTATCGGTGTTAAAGACATTGGGCTGCGAAAAGTTGGCTGGGAAAGAGCCGCCAAACAAATCAATCGCAGTGCTGCCGGGATAAGTGAAGTCGTTGCGCTCCGACAGTTCCAGATCGCTATAAAACCCGCCAGCGGTCAAGCGCAGCGGATAGTCTGCCGGTGTGTTGAAACGCAGTTCATGCGTCATCACTTCGGTCTCTGTGCGCGAATTTACTAGCAAATTGGGCGCCTGACACGTTCCTGTAGGAGCGCCGCCTGGATAGGAAACCGAACCGTCGCAGATATAATATGGCAAATATTGGCCAACGAACAGATAGTCCGTATAATCCACCCGCTGTGTTGTTTCGCGCTTGGTATAAGCACCGGTGTAAACCAGTTCCAGAGCGCCGATACGGCCTTCCAGGGTCCAGCTTGTGTTGCTGAAATCATCCTTGATTTCATCCTGTTCAAAACGTTCGATCTGCAAATCGCCGAGCGTTGGATCTTCAAAGAAAACGCCATCGGAATCCAGCCCCTGGCGGGCATGGGCAACGGTCAGGCTCCAGTCATTTGAAAATTCATATTTGCCGCCGACCCGGAAACCGAGATATTGCGTATCGTTAAAATTCTTCTCGGCCAGAGCTGAATTGTCCGCCAATATGAAATTCACACCGGACAAATCAGCGCCCGACTGCAAGCCGTCACGAGCGGCGCTTACCGGGACGCCATTGTCACGTACCGTGCCAGCGGCACGGAAACGGGCGCTGTCAGCGGTGCTGCGTGTTCCGGCAACATTGTCGATATAGCCGCCCTTGTTGTCATAATAGCCAACAGCACGGATAGCGAACCTGTCGGTTACCGGGATATTGACCATGGCTTCGATATTGTAGCTCGGATCACCGCTTTTCGTAAAAGCGAGACCAGATTTTACTTTGGCCTGGAACTGTCCGAGAACAGGCTTGTTGGTGATCAAACGCACTGTACCCGCTTGCGAGCTTGCGCCGAACAAAGTGCCCTGCGGTCCGGACAATACTTCCACGCGCTCGAGATCGGCTGCGTAGACATCCAGATTGCGGCCTGGCTGTGACACCGGCTGCTCGTCAAGATAAAGAGCCACATTGGGCGCAAGTCCGGCGACGCCGGCAGTGGTCAGATTTGGCGTCGTCGATGCCAGGCCACGAATATAAATCGTGCTTTGGCCCGGCCCGCCGCCGCCTGCTGTTACACCTGGCAATTGCTGAAGATAGTCGTCAAACACGGTGACGCCCAGTTGATCGAGAGTTTCTTCGCCCAAGGCCTGCACGGCGATCGGGACATCCTGCAAGTTGGCGCTCCGTTTTGTCGCGGTAACGACAATTTCGGTCACGCCCTTCTTCTGCTCTTCAGAAACTGCTTCTTGAGCTTGTGCTGATGCACAGCCCAGCGCCGCGATGACAGCGAGCGATGTGCTCGTTTTTAAATAGTTCAAATTAGCCCTCTTATGGTTTCAAATTTAAATTTAAGGGAAAAACACGTCCGACCGGATAACCTATCGAACCCACTGCAAAGCCGAAAAATAAAATGCCCCCCTGCGACATCGGCTTTCAAATATGGGGGGTCTATAGCAGCTATTACCGTTTTGTGAACCGCAGTGTTTAATCGGTCAATTAATACGATTAACAGAAGCTGACCGTACATAGTTTGAACAATGAACTCCGGTTTCGACGACCATCCAAACCTTCGTCCTGCCAATGGTCTCCGGAAAGAAGCCGCAATAGAATGACGCTCGATCTTATGCCGACGAAGCCGGAGAAAAGCGAAGAGAGCGGCCGCCTGCCCTAGCCTGATCAGTCACTAGCCCGGTCAGTCACCTAGCGGGAACAGTCACAAAAAATGATCACACCTGGTTCTCCCGATCTGCCAGCACTTCGGTTTCAGGAGTCGTGTTTCGCGCGAACGGGATATTCTGGAAACTTGCCTTATCCTCTGATCCCACTTGCTCTCGCCGCCACATCCGTAACATGGCAAAAAGCACGATGAACAGATGTGCGACCAAAAGGGTCGAGAATAATGCCATCGGTCCGAACAACGTCAAAGCGAGGCCGGCAATGAAAGGTCCGACAATCGACCCGATTCCGAAGACCATCAACAGCCCACCGCTGGTCTGGATGAACTGGCCGGGATCTGCGTGGTCATTGGCGTGCGCGACAACGATCGGATACATCGCAAAGATCGCCGCCCCCAGTACCGAACCGATCAGGATATTGGCCGTGCCGGATTCGGGTCGCAAGAAAACAAATGCACCGTCTGCCGCCATTGCAACGAGCGCGAGGAATACCAGTACTTTTCTTCGGTCAAACCGGTCCGAGGCGCGACCGACTGGAATTTGCGACATTGCTCCAGCAAGAATGGGTACGCTGCAGAAAAGAACTATGGTCGTCAGATCGAGGTCGATGTTGTTGGCATATACAGGCGCCAATGCTCCAAAACTGCCATTCGAGATGCCGATCATCAGCACGGCAAACACCGCGACCGGAGAATTTCGCCAAAGCTGCGGAATATTGAGTTTGACCTCGAACAGGGGGGACGGCGCCCGGTTCGAGCTGATCGTGGTCGGAATCAGCGCCAGGCAATAGAAAATGGCCGCCAGCATGAAAAACCAGGACGTAGATACATCCGCACCGATCAGGACCAATTGACCGCCGGTTGTACCCACCAGATTGATCATCGTATAGGTTCCGAAAACGCGCCCGCGGATCGATGAATCAACTTCCTCGTTCAACCAGCTCTCGACGATCATTGCCGCTCCGGCAAAACAGAAACCCGATACCGCTCTTAACGGAATCCAGCTCCAGGGACTCGGGACCATTGCCGACAATAATATTGCGATCGCAGCCGTTGCAGCGAGTGTACCGAACACGCGGATGTGACCGACCCGGGATACCAATAATGGTGTATATAGGCAGCCGAGTACATAGCCTGCCGCCCATCCGGTGCCGAGCAATCCCAGAGAAAAGGCGCTGAAGCCCTCGTCTGATCCGCGTAGCGGCAGAATGAGGCCATTAATTCCGCCCGCGATCAGCAGGAATAGAGAGCCGAGCAACAGTGCGCTGAGGGGGATTAGTCTGGTTGTCATGACCGCTTGGTAACTGCTCGCATTCATGGGCGCTGTCTAGCGATGCATCAGCGTGGGCCCGGAAGAGGTCTGATATTTACCTTTTTAAACAGTCCGAATCCGGACATACGCCTAACCGGCTGCATCCGGTCATCGAAAGTCCTATACCGAAAGCGCAAGCGCGCCTCGGTCGTTTTTCCGGCTTAGCGCCCGGGCGTTATTTCCGGCGTTTTTTGCGCTTGGCGTAACGCTCGTCACGAGCGGCTTTCTTCTCGGCTTCGGTCAGTCCTAGCGCCAGCTTTGGCTTTGTTTTTTCTTTGGCGGCTTTGCGCTCTGCCTTCGCTTGTTCAAATGCCGCGCGTTTCGCTTCGCTCGCAGCAGCCTGTTTTTGCTCGCGTGCGAGCTCGGCTGCCTTGCGTTCGGCGATGACTTCATCGCTTAGCGGAGGTTTTGCCTTCAGTTTTTTGAGTGCAGCCTGTTTGGCTTTGGCCGCCATTTGAGTGCGTTCTTGGAAGGATGGTGGTGTAAAAGGCGGCATTTGAGTTTATATTTCCTTGATAATGCGATTAAGGCGTGCGCCGGCTTATTCCCGAACGGCGTTGCAGCCCGTACAGTCATTAGAGCAATCGGGCAATGTTTAAGCAACCAGGAGAGATTATATAATATAGCAAACGCGAAAAATCACACCGTTAAGCCACCGAATTGGAGCAACGGCACGCAAAAACAGGCCGATAGTAGCGCGCCCGTATCAGTTCAACCGACTATTCTTGTTTGACGGGCCGGGTACTCGAACTCAGATAAACAGCATAGCTATCAGTGAAGGCAAACAAGACACCATCGGCTTCTTCTGTGGCAAAGCTCGTCGCTTCATCATCCGAACTGCCATAGGTCATTTCGTCTTTTTTGATGGCAGAGATCATCGCATCGCGCTCAACAGAACATGCTGTCTTTGCCGCCTTTTTAAAAGCGCCCGTGCCGGTCTTCTCGTCCAGTTGCGCCGTCGTAAACTCGACGAGGCAGTTGGAATAAGTAACCCGCGCTGTTTCCGCGTCGGCGATTGTTGCGGCTGAAACGGTGCTGAACAAGGCAATACTCAAAAATGCAATCATGACTTTCATTCCTAAATTGAGAACATCCCTATAGCATAACTCGATTTCAGGAGCGAAGCAGATTCCACCATCATCCGGCTAAAATCTGTTTGCTGAAATCTGCCAATATCCAATTTTGGTTTTTAGGGTCACCGGCATAGATCTCTTGCGTCTCGCGGTCCAATTCACATTTGCACTTGCAACTCGAATCATTTTCGACGAATGGGTCGCCAGATATTGGGTTTCTCTTAATCGAGAATTCAAAGGGAAATCGGTGAGAAAAAGGCTTCGGTCCAGCTCAAATCCGGTACTGCCCCCGCAACTGTAAGCGGCTAGCCGATATGCCAAATGCCACTGGATCCCCGGATCTGGGAAGGCGGCATATTCGACAGCGATCCGCAAGTCAGGAGACCTGCCCGGTATCGTCGTTCTTCAGCCGGACGGGGTGTGTCGGGTGAACGGGGTTTTCCCCTGCGTAGCGGCAACTATGTCGTTAACAAAAGGGACTCCCAATGTATAAATTCCGAACCTTAGCCACGCTTTTGGCATCTTCCGCATATTGCTACGCTGTGCCGGCACTCGCCGCCGACGATTCCGAGATCATTGTTACCGCAACCGGCGTCGAACAGGATATCGAAGATACCGGCACCGCCATTTCCGTTGTCGATACAGCAGACATACTCGAACAGCAGATCATTTCGATTGCCGATATTCTGCAGGAACTGCCGGGCGTGAACGTCACCCAGAGCGGAGGTTTGGGATCGCAGACTTCGGTCCGCATCCGCGGCGCCGAAAGCGACCAGACACTCGTTCTAATCAACGGCATCAGGGTCAATGATCCCTCTTCGCCCGATGGCGCTTTTGATTTCGGCAATCTGCTGGCCGGCAATATCGAACGCGTCGAAGTGCTGCGTGGCGCCAGCGGCGTTACCTGGGGAAGCCAGGCAGTCGGTGGCGTCGTCAATATTACAACCAGACGTCCGACCGAAGATTTCACGCTGTTCGCGCAAGGCGAATATGGCGCGCATGATACCGTGCGGCTCGTCAGTAATGCCTCTGGCAAAGTCGGCCCTGTTGGCCTGAGCATCGGCGGTGGCTATGTCCGTACCGATGGTATCAGCGCCTATTCCGGCGGCACCGAACTGGATGGCTATCGCCAATATTCGGCTTCCGGACAATTGCAGGTCGATCTGACCGATGCGATCAGCTTTGAAGCCAGCGGCTATTATGCGGACAGCCGGGTAGACAATGATAGCGTCTTCCCGCCGTTTAGCTCCGACGACAGCCAGTTTTCGCTGGCGAAAGAAATTTACGGCAATGCAGCCATTCAGGCACAGGCTTTCGACGGCCGGTTCCAGAACCGCTTTGCTTTCAGCATCTCCGACATCAACCGCGATATCATAAACCCCTTCTTCACCTCGATGCCCAGAGGGCGGACAGAACGGTTTGAATATCGGGGCGATTTTGCCGCGACCGAACAATTGCGCTTCATCTTCGGAGCCGAAACAGAAGAGAGCCGCTATGAAAATATGGGCGTAAGTGACTCGACCGGCATCGACTCCATTTTCTTCCAGACCGTGTTCCAGCCTGTCGACGGGTTGACGCTGACTGGCGGGATACGACACGATGATCACGAAGATTTTGGTGGCAATACCAGTCTCGCGGGAAATCTGGTCTATCGGCTCAGTGAAGACGGCCCGACCATTCGTGCCAGCTATGCCGAAGGATTCAGAGCGCCTTCGCTGATCGATCTTGATGATCGTCCATTCGGCTATGGTACACCTGATCTGGTACCGGAAACCGCAAAATCCTATGAGATAGGCATTGAGCAATCGCTGATCGAAAAAGCGGTGCGGGTCTCTGTGACCCTGTTCCAGCGGGACACAGACAACCAGATATCCTTCGCTGCCTGCCCGGTAGCGCCCGATCCGGCACCGGAAGTATGCACCAACGGCAGCCGTCCTTTTGGCACGACGCTCAACATCGAGCGCAACCGCACCAAGGGTGTCGAGGCGGTGTTGTCGATCAGCCCGGTTGAACAGTTGCGGATAGACGCAAATTACACCTGGCTCAACACCGAAAACCGGTCTTCCGGCGCCAACTTCGGTAACGAACTGGCTCGCCGTCCGGCAAGCAGCCTCTATCTCAACGCCAGCTACCAAACCGGCTTTGGACTGAAACTGGGCGCTGACATGCAGATGGTCGGCGACAGTTTCGACGATCTCGCCAACAGCCGCCGCATCGACGGCTATATACTTGCGGGAACACGCGCGAGCATACCGGTGACCGATATGTTTGAGGTTTTTGGACGTATCGACAATCTGTTCGATGTCACCTATGAAACAGCCACAGATTTTGGCTCTCAGGGGCGTTCGGCATACATTGGAGCGCGCGCGCGTTTCTGATATCCAATAGCAAAAGGGAATTTGATAATATGCAACTCGTTCAATCTTCATCGTCCGTCCAGAATATCTGGGCCGGTGTGCTGGCAACTTCGTCGGTTCTGGGCAGCCTTGCATTAGCCTGCATATTCCCTTTTGCCGCGATCGCGACCTTGCTGGCGGCGACTTTGCCGTTCCGCAAGGCAGCGGTCTGGATGGGCGCGGTCTGGTTCGCCAATCAACTGGTCGGTTATCTGATCCTCGGCTATCCGCAGACGGCCAACAGTTTCGGGCACGGCCTCGCCATGGGTGCAACCGCGATGGCAACGCTCGGGGTAGCGAAGATGATATTCACCTTGCGCGGCAACCAGTCGCCGGTCTCGTCTTTATTGGCTTTTGGCGGAGCCTTTGTCGCTTTTGAGGCATTGCTTTATGTCGCTGCGCTCTATCTCGGCGGAGTAGCGAATTTCGCGCCGTCGATTGTCTTGATGATCGCGCAAAACGACATCCTCTGGTTCGCTGGCCTCGGCGTCCTCTATCTGGTTCTCGACGGCACATTGTTCGGCCGGATCGGAAAGCAGGCAAGCCCGCTAGGCTGATCGCGCTATAGCCTGATCCGCATTTCCGAAAGTTGTGCGTAGGCGTCGCGGCACTGGTCCGCGATCGCCTGCCCGCTTTTCCCCAGTTTTATCATGGCGCTTTCCGCCGCTCCAAATTCTGTCGTCTCGATCACCCGGCTATACCAGTGGCTGGCCCAGATGCCATCTGTCTCGCGCTGACCTGATTGCCAAGAGAGCATGCCCGCGTCCCAGGGGATATCCAGCGCAGCACACAAGGCGCGTAAATGTGCTTCGGGATCGCGCAATATGTCAGCGCTATCCAGGACAACCGGAGCCTTGCCGGTCATTTGGGCAACCCGATCGGCATATTCCAGCTGCCGCGCAAAGCCGAGATCATCGGCTGCCACCTCGACTCGTTTGACGGCATAGCTCGCCACCACCCGCTCCGGATCACGGATCAGGAAGGCGTGGCGATGGCCGGGGAAGTCGGCAATGGACAGGTCGGCGACCATATGGTGCGGCATATGTTTCTGATACCAGACCGGCTTGCCGCCCGGGACCGGGCCCCGCATGCTGTCCGCCACCGATTGCCAGTCGCAGTCCATCGAGGCGATGATTTCATCCGCCATTGGTTGCCGTTGACCGGAGGTTTTCAGGTAGGCTCCATAAAAAGGTTCATCGCTGACCGCGCAATCGCTGCGCCCGCCAAAGCTCCTCATCATCGCGGTCGAGATATTGCGCGGGCCGGACCACATGGCGATGCGAGTTGTCATGATTGTATCACCTGTATCTCCTCGTTCGCAGCGAAGCGTTTAACTTCAAGGCTATTTTGGGCTCGCACGAAGCCACGAAGGCACAAAGATGCTGCCTCTTTGATGACATCCTTCGTGGCTTCGCGTCTTCGCGTGAGAAACATATCGGGGATGACCTGCGGTCGGCTTGGTATTGCACGCAGGCTATGCGGCCATATCGTCATCCCAAACCGTTCGCATCGAGCGAAGTCCAGATGCTTGCTAGAGTAAACCATGTCTCGACTGCGCTCGACACGAACGGGGCTAGACAACATCACGGTCTATCAATTCCTTGTACAGCCCCTGCAGCCGCTCGACCATCGGTCCCCTGCCCTCGGTCAAGATCCGTCCATCGACTTCGATGGCCGGCACAACCCCGGCGAAGGTGCCGGTGACAAAGGCCTCATCCGCACCATAGACATCGGTGAGCGAGAAATTCTTCTCGAACAGCGGAATGTCGTTCTCGCGGCAAATCCTGATGACATTAGCCCGGGTGATCCCGCCGAGACAATAGTCGCCGCTCGACGTCCATACCTCCCCCTTGCGCACGATGAAGAAATGGGTGCTGTTGCAGGTTGCAACAAAGCCTTGCGGGTCGAGCATCAGGGCCTCGTCCGCACCGGCCTGTGTGGCCTGAATACAGGCAGTGATACAGTTGAGCTTGCTGTGCGAATTGAGCTTCTGGTCCTGCACCGCCGGGTCGCCACGACGGACATGGACGGTGAACAGGCGGATGCCATTTTCGATCGTGCTCGGTAACGCTTCCTTATATTCGGGAATGATAACGATCGTCGCCGGCGAGATCACCACGCGCGGGTCCTGATAAGGCGTTGAACGGATACCGCGCGTCACCATCAGTCGGATATGGACGCCTTCCTGATCCGCCATGGCATTGCCGCTGATCGTTTCGTAAAGCCGCTCGACCAATGCGTCCCGTGTGATCCCGATATCCATCGCGATCGCCTTTGATCCTTCGAACAATCGATCGAGATGAGCATCGAGAAAAGCGATCTTGCCCTTGTGCACCCGCAGCCCTTCCCAGACGCCATCACCGAGCATGAAGCCGCTGTCAAAAACCGAAACCACCGCTTCGGCGCGCGGCGTCATCACGCCGTTGACGTTGATCAGAATATTTGCGTTCCGCGGATCGGCGGTAAAGTCATGCGTGCCTTTGGCCATGTTAGCTAACCTTCATATTTAGTGGAAACGCCCGGCGAACTTTACAAACTTTACAGTGTTAAAGAAAAGAAACGGACTGCCGCAGGAAAGGAGCATTTTTACGGGTCTAGCTAGTCTGTAAACAATGTGGTTCATGGCGCCAAGGCTAGCGCAAATGGGGGCGTGTAGGAAAGGAATTTGTGCCCCGCCGAAGGGCGGGGTCCAGACGATTGTGCAGGACAATTCTGGGCCCTGCCCTTCGGCAGGGAACTTACAAGTGATCACTGGATCCCTTCTCCCGTGAGGGAGAAGGATAAGGAGCCTTGCTGAGGAACGAAGCTAGGCGCAGTTGGATGAGGGCGTTCTGAACCCCGAAGCTAAGTACGCCCTCACCCAGCTTCGGCTAGGCAGCAAGCTGCCAAGCCTGCACATCCCTCTCCCTCACGGGCGAGGAAAGCAGTGCCTCTCCAGCTTGTTCTCCGCCGCAGGGCGGGGTCTAGATGATCGCGCAGGACTGTTCTGGGCTCTGCCCTACGGTAGGGAACGGCTAGAAATGCTCGGCCTATATAGAATATCGCCTGTTCCCCTGCGCAGGCAGGGGGCCATCTCTTGCATGTGCCTATTGCAGCATAGAACAGGAAATGGGCTCCTGCCTCCGCAGGCGCACATTACATATGCAAGACACGTTCATAGGCGTCCAACACGCTCTCGTGCATCATTTCACTGAGCGTCGGATGCGGGAAGACGGTGTTGATCAATTCCGCCTCTGTCGTTTCCAGCGTCTTGCCGATGGTATAACCCTGGATCAGTTCGGTGACTTCCGCGCCGATCATATGGGCACCGAGCAATTCGCCGGTCTTGGCATCGAACACGGTCTTGATGAAACCCTCGGTCTCACCCAGCGCAATCGCCTTGCCATTGCCGATGAAGGGGAATTTTCCGACCTTGACCTCATGACCCGCTTCCTTCGCCTTGGCTTCGGTCAGGCCGACGCTGGCGATCTGCGGGTGGCAATAGGTGCAGCCGGGGATATTGTTGACATCCATGGTGTGCGGGTGGGCGTCCTTGCCCATCGACTGGGCGATGGTTTCTGCCGCAATGACACCTTCATGGCTCGCCTTGTGCGCCAGCCAGGGGCCAGCGGTGCAATCACCAATCGCGTAGATGCCGTCGATATTGGTCCGGCAATATTCGTCGGTCTTGATATGATAGCGGTCGTCCGGCTGGACACCGAGTTGGTCGAGGCCGATGGTCTCGATATTGGGCTGGATACCGACCGCGACGATGACATGGCTGAAATCGTGCGTCTCTTTCTTGCCCTTGCTGTCCTCGATCTCCGCCTTGACGCCTTTGTCTCCGGTTTCGATGCTCTTCACGCCGGCCCCGGTCATGATCGTCATGCCCTGCTTTTTCAGCGACTTCTCGAGAAATTTCGAGATTTCCTCGTCTTCCACCGGAACGATCCGGTCGAGCATTTCGACGACCGTCACATCGACGCCGATATCATTGTAGAAGCTGGCAAATTCGATGCCGATCGCGCCGGAGCCGATAACCAGCAATTTGGTCGGCGTTTCGCTGGGTGTCATCGCGTGGCGATAGGTCCAGATGCGCTTGCCGTCGGCCTTGGCAAAAGGCAGATCGCGGGCGCGGGCGCCAGTGGCGATGATGATATTCTTTGCGGAGAGTTCTTCTTCGCCCTTGTCGGTCTTCACGGTCAGCTTGCCAGGCGCGGTGATCGTGCCATCGCCCATGACGACATCAATCTTGTTTTTCTTCATCAGGCCGGTGACTCCCTGATTGAGCTGCTTCGCCACGCCGCGCGAGCGTTTGACGATGGCGTCGAGATCGGCGCTGATCTTCTCGGCAGCCAGACCATAATCGGCCGCATGTTTCATATTGTGAAACACTTCGGCGGAGCGGAGCAAAGCCTTGGTCGGGATACAACCCCAGTTGAGGCAGATGCCGCCAAGATTTTCGCGTTCGACAATCGCCGTCTTGAGGCCCAGTTGCGCAGCGCGGATCGCGGCGACATAGCCGCCGGGGCCGGAACCGAGAACGATGAGGTCATATCCGTTTGCCATGTTATTCCTTTTCGATATTCTCTAATCTAAAGCGGGCACCTGCACCGGCTTGCCATCCTGGTCTACCGCCACAAATGTGTAGACGCCCGACGCAGCCTTGGTCATTTCATCTTCGTGCCGGTCACGCCGGAAGGCTTCCACCTGAACGGTCATCGAGCTGCGACCGATTTTGGAAAATTCCGCATAGACCGACAGTTCATCACCAATTTCGACCGGATGCCCAAAACGGACATCGTTCGCGCCCACAACAACCGACTGGTGCTTGCTATGCTGAGCCGCGAGCGCGCCGCCAGCCTGCGCCATCTGACCCATCAGCCAGCCACCGAACGCCACGCCATAAGGATTGCCTTCGGTCGGCATGACGATGGTCCGGATCGCCGGGACTTTTTTGGTCAGGTCAGTCAAGCGAGCATTCCCAGTGGATTTTCGACGGTCTCCTTGAAGGCCTTCATGAAGGCCGCACCGGTCGCACCATCAATCGCGCGATGATCAAAGCTGCCGGTAGCGGTCATGATCGTGGCGATCTGGACGCTGTCATCAATGACAACCGGTTTCTTGATCCCGGCGCTGATCGCCAGGATCATCGCTTGCGGCGGATTGATAACCGCATCAAATGCTGTGACCCCGAACATGCCCATGTTGGAAAGGCTCGCGGTGCCACCTTGATATTCGTGCATCTTCAGCTTGCCGGCCTTGGCGCGCTCGGCGAGATCTTTCATCTCGGTAGCGATGGCGCTGAGCGACTTGGTATCGGCACTGGTGACGATTGGCGTAATCAGGCCGCCCTTGATGCTCACCGCAACCGCGATATCGGCGCGCTGGTAGCGGATCAGATTTTCTTCGGTGTAGCTGACATTGCTGTCGGGCGCCTGCATCAGCGCGACCGCCTGTGCCTTGATCAACAGATCGTTGACCGACAGCTTGACGCCACGCGCTTCGAGCGAAGCGTTGAGTTCGCCGCGCAATTTCAGCAGCTTGTCGATATTGACATCGATACTGACCCGGTAATGCGGGATCGTCTGCTTGGCTTCGGTCAGGCGGCGGGCAATGGTCTTACGCATGCCGGAGAGTTTTTCGGCTGTGTGCGGAATGTCGAAGTCGCTGACCGGGGCAGCTTTCTGCTTGGCCGGTGCTTCGACAGGCGTAGCAGGAACCGATTTTTCCTCGGGCCGTTCGCCCTGAGCTTGTCGAAGGGTGCCACCCTCTGCTGCATCAATATCGGCCTTGATGATCCGTCCGTTGGGACCGGAGCCCGACACAGCGGTTAGATCGACACCTTTCTGTTCGGCCAGACGTCGCGCAAGCGGACTGACTTTCAGGCGGTCGTCGTCGCTATTGGGTGCGGCTTTTGGCGCGGGAGCAGGCGCGGGGCTTGCTTTGGGAGCTGGAGCAGGCGCGGGAGCGGATTCTTCCGCCTTGGCGGCCAGCTCTGCTGCGGCTTTTGCTTTCGGCGCGGGTGCTGCTGTTGCATCGCCGACATCTTCGCCTTCTTCGGCTATCACCGCGATGACTTCGCCAACCTTCACATTCTCGGTACCCTCGGCGACAAGGATCTTGGCAACGACGCCTTCATCGATTGCCTCGAATTCCATCGTCGCCTTGTCGGTTTCAATTTCTGCCAGCAAATCGCCGGAGGAGACACTATCGCCTTCCTTCACCAGCCATTTGGCAAGTGTCCCTTCTTCCATCGTCGGGGAGAGCGCAGGCATTTGGAGATTGATGGGCATGGCCGATGATCTTTCCTGAATAAGTCCTGTTTTCGCCTAAAGCTGTCCAACATTGCGCCCATGGCGTCAAGGGCGCTCGCTTGCCTTGTGGCCATTTTTATCGCAACAGGTAATTCTGACAGGGCGAGGAGGCTTCATGCGTACATATCTGGTGGTGATCGACGAGACCGATGAGGCAAGCCTGGCGCTGCGCTTTGCCTCGCGCCGTGCGATGAAGACGAATAGCGCCCTGCACATTTTGGCGCTGGTCGAAAGCGAGGACTTTGTCGCCTGGGGCGGCGTCCAGGCGACTCTCGAGGAAGAATCGAAGAGTCGGGCCGAGGCGCTGGTATCAAGCGCGGCGGGCAGTTTGTTCGAGGAAACCGGGATCCGGCCTTCGATCACGGTCAAGCAGGGCAAGGGACCCAAGGTGGTCCGGCAGATGATGGACGAAGTCGACGGCCTGGCGGCTCTGGTACTGGGAGCGGCGGCAACCGGATCGCCCGGCCCGCTGGTCAGCCATTTTGCCGCCACCGAGGCAGGGACGCTGCCCTGCCCGGTGATGGTTGTTCCCGGATCATTGACCAAGGAAGAAATTGACCGGCTGAGCTAGCGCTATTTTGCCAGTTCGCCGCGCGCGGGATAGTCATTCTCCAGCGCATAATCGATGCCCTTGAGCAGTTCGTCGAACGGAGGGCGGGTGAATGGCATGCTCTGGATGCTGGTAAAATAGAGCGTCTGGTCAGGCTTGACCAGCAGCATCCCCGGTTCGGAAAATATTGACGGCTCTTCGCTTCCCGGACGACCCGACGAGATATAGAGATCGAGATCGCGGGCCAGGTCTTCGCTCATTCCGTAGCCAAGCAAAAGCTCGTCAATGCCCCATTCGTCGACCGACTTTTGCGCCCGTTCCTTGCTATCCATGCTGATCGCCACAACAGTGACACCGCGCTCGGCGAAATCGCCCAGCTTGCGCTGCAATTCGCGGACCTGCATCTTGCAGATCGGGCAATGCACACCGCGATAGAACAATAATAATGTGAAATTGTCGCCGAGCCGCTGGCTCAGCTGGAACTGGCCGCCGTCGATAAGCGGGACGGTGAAATCGGGAACGGCTCGGGTTGGCATAATATTAGGCATGAGGGGACTCCTTTTCCATTGCTAAGGTAACCCCTGTTCAAGCCATATGGTTGCGTTGTTACAACAAACTATTACTTCTTCCGCACCTTGCCCTTGTTTCCGCGAATATTGGCGGGACGGCCGGGCTTCCCCTTGCGATGGGGCTTTTTACCAGCGCGAAACGGCGCCGGACGGCCGGGCATATGATTGGCGCCTTCGGCCAGTTCGAACAGTAGGCTGCCGGTCGCGGCGTTGGCCTCGACCAGACGCAGCTCGATTTTCTGGCCGACATTATAAGTGACGCCGCTATCGGAACCCGTGAGCTGCTGTTTTGACTCGTCATAATCAAAACGTTCGGCACCAAGCGTGCGCACAGGGACAAGGCCATCGCCGCCCAGCTCTTCCACGGTCGCGAAAAAGCCGAAATTCTGAACACCGGTAATCCGGCATTTGACGACTTCACCGACCCGGTCCGCCAGATGCGCCGAGATATAGCGGTCGATGGTTTCCCATTCCGCTTTCATCGCCCGGCGCTCCAGCTTGGAGATTTTTTCCGAGATCAGTTCGAGACGGCCCGCTTCTTCCTTGCTCAGTCCGGAAAATTCCGGAATGGCGCTGTTTTTCGGAGCCGGCTGCTCCAGCTTGCAAGCGCTGACCAGCGCGCGGTGCACGATCAGATCGGCATAGCGCCGGATCGGGCTGGTGAAATGGGCATAGCTTCCCAGTGACAGGCCGAAATGACCCATATTGGTATGGCCGTAATAGGCCTGGGTCTGGCTGCGCAATATCTGCTCCATAACCAGAGGCAACAGCAATTCGTCATCGACCTGCTCAATCAGATTGTTGAAAACGGCCGGCTTGATCACCTGGCCCATCGCAAAGCTCATGTCGAAGGTCTTGAGATAGTCTTTCAGCGCGATCAGCTTCTCGCGGGATGGAGTTTCGTGAACACGATAAATGACCGGAGATTTTTTCGATTCCAGCATCTTCGCCGCCGCGACATTGGCGACGATCATATAATCCTCGACCACGCGGTGCGCGTCTAGCCGTTCGCGGATCGCGATCTCGACAATCTTGCCCTGGTCATCTAGCACAACGCGCTTTTCCGGTAGATCGAGATTGAGCGGCTCGCGTTCGTCGCGCGCCTTGGCGAGCAGTTTCCAGCAAGCCCATAGAGGTTCGAGAGCGCTACTCTTCAGTGGATGATCCAGTTTCCCGTCCATCGCTGCCTGCGCATCTTCATAGGCGATATTGCCGGCCAGCTTGACGATAGCCCGCGTGAAGCGCGAAGCGATGACCTGCCCTTTTGCATCGATCGTCACGTGACAGACCAGCGCCGCCCGTTCGACACCCTGTTTCAGCGAACAGACATCGGTCGACAAAGCTTCCGGCAGCATCGGTACAACCCGGTCTGGGAAATAGACGCTGTTGCCGCGCTTATAGGCTTCCTTGTCGAGCTTGCTGCCCGAACGGACATAATAAGAGACATCGGCGATGGCGATCAGTGCCTTGAACCCGCCCTTGTTATCCGGATTGTCATCCGGCTCGGCCCATATCGCGTCATCATGGTCGCGGGCATCGGCCGGATCAATCGCGACAATCGGCAGATGCCGCAAATCTTCGCGTTTCTCTGTCGACACTTCCAGCTTGGTCGCCTGCTCGGCTTCCTCTTTCACCGCATCGGGAAAGTGCAGCGGGATTTCAAATTTGTGGATAGCAATCAGACTGAATGACTTGGGAGCGAACGGATCGCCCAATATTTCCTTCACCCGCGCTTTGACCTCGGAGCCGCGCTTGAGCGGTTCGGCCAGCACCAGATTGCCCGGCTTTGCCTCGCCCAATTCGATAATCGGTGTGCTGCGCCGGATCTTGCGATCCACCGGCTTCAACCAGTAACGGTCGCGTTCGTCCTTCTCGACGACACCCAGTAGCATTTCGTTGCTCTGGGCCAGTTTCTTCATCAGAAAGGCAATATGCCCCTGCCCGCGTTCTTCGGTCCGGGCGAGTATGCGATCACCGATTGCCAGCGCGGCGCGGCGGCCTTTTTCCTTGATCCGTAGCTTCGGTGCGGGGCCGCTTCCTTCTTCCCAGCGCTCGGGCATACCTATCGCTTCATTGCCGTCAATCTCGACGATCTTGAGTACGGTGACTTTCGGAACGCCGCCCACCTTATGCAAAGCGCGCGCCAGTTCGCCTTCGAGCAGTCCTTCCTTGGTCATGTCCTTGAGCAAAGCCTTGAGCGCGATCTTGTCCGGCCCGCGCAATCCAAAGGCTTTTGATATCTCGCGCCGTCCTGCAGGCCGCTCCGATTGCTCGATAAAATCCAGTATCTGCTGGCGAGAGGGAACCTGTTTCGGTTTGTGAGATTTTTTGGGACCTGCCATTAATAAGCTTTACCTATGATTATGCGCTCGACCGCCGGTTTGCCGGTGAAGATGCATTTGCCATCTGCGGCGGCTGCATCAACCGGTACGTTGCGGAAGGTCAGCTTCAGTTTTTTGAGCCGCTCTTCGATCGCTTCCAGTTCCTCGCCGGTCGCCTTGCACCATTGCACTTCCAGCCATCCCGGATGTTTCTTTTTCGGCGCATAGAAACGTTCAACGTCCGACCAATATTCAACGCCCTTCTTGACGTTGCTATCGAGACGGTCTGTCGCTTCTGTGTGCAATGCGGTCTGGATCTCGGACAATAGAGCAGGAATTTCAGGGATGAAATCAGCCTTGGCGAGAAACTTCGTATCCAGCTTGCCGCTGTCCTGATAGAGCGCATCGCGACGGAGCATCGCCACCTTGTCGTCGGCCATATCGCGCGGCCCGATTTCGAGAATGATCGGCGCGCCTTTCTTGATCCAGGACCAGCGTTTGGTCTGGGTTTTGGCGCCGCTGATATCCAGCTTCACCCGGACCGGTTCATCAAAGGCTCTCAGCTGGGCAATATCCTTCGCCAGCGCCTTGCAATAATCCAGAACCTCTTCATCTTCCGGCTTGTCGCGCAGCATCGGCACGATCACCACCTGATAGGGAGCAATCAATGGCGGCACCCGCAATCCGTCATCGTCACCATGGGTCATGATGACACCGCCGATCAGACGGGTCGAAACGCCCCAGCTGGTCGTATAGGCAAACTGGAATTCGCCATCCTTGTCCTGAAAGCGGATATTCTGCGCCTTGCTGAACGTCTGGCCGAGGAAGTGGCTGGTGCCGGCCTGCAAAGCCTTGCCATCCTGCATCATCGCTTCGATCGAGTAAGTTGCATCGGCACCGGGAAAACGTTCATTCTCCGGCTTCTCTCCGGCGACAACCGGCATCGCCAGTACATCTTCCGAAAATTCGCGATACATTTCCAGAATATTCAGCGTTTCTTCCATCGCCTCCGCCTTGGTGGCGTGGGCCGTGTGGCCTTCCTGCCAGAGGAATTCGGTGGTCCGCAGAAACATTCTGGTCCGCATTTCCCAACGCACGACATTGGCCCACTGGTTGATCATAACCGGAAGATCGCGCCAGCTTTGTACCCAGCGGGCAAAGGCGGTGCCGATGACCGTTTCGGATGTTGGCCGCACCACAAGCGGCTCTTCCAGCTTGGCATCCGGATCAACGATCAAGCCGCCATCCTCGCCCTTCTTCAGACGATGATGCGTGACAACCGCCATTTCCTTGGCAAAACCGTCGACATGCTCTGCCTCTTTGGCAAAATAGCTGAGCGGTATGAAGAGCGGGAAATAGCAGTTCTCATGGCCGCTAGCCTTGATCCGCTGATCCATCAGAAATTGCACCCGTTCCCAGATGCCATAGCCCCAGGGACGCATGATCATGCTGCCGCGCACACCGGATTCTTCGGCGAGGTCGGCTTCGGTAATTACTTGTTGGTACCAGGCCGAGAAATCTTGTTCGCGGCTGATTGAAAGGGCATTTTTCTTCACTTGGTTTTCCTGCGGATTATAGTGTTCCGGTAATCAGCTATCGAGCTTGTCTATCTTGGACTGGATATCCGCCAGCTGTTGTTTCAGCGCTACGATCTCGGCGTCTTTTTCCGACCCCGTATCTTGCGAAGCATCTTCTACTTCCGCACTGTCATTCTGTCCGCGGTTCAATGCCTTTTCAAAGACACCGGCCAGCGGGCTTGCCTTCAGGGCATTTTCGACGGCTTCCTGAAACTGCTTCTGGTTCTTCACCGCCATCTGGCCCAGGGGATTTTTGTTGAGCGCGCCTTCGACCGCTTCCTGAAACTGCTTCTGGTTTTTGCGGAAATTGTCCATCGATGCTTCGAGATAGGACGGCATCAACGACTGCATGCTATTCCCGTACATCGAGATCAACTGACGCAGGAATTTCACCGGCAGCATCTGCTTGCCGCTGCTTTCCTCATCGACGATGATCTGGGTCAGCACATTATGGGTAATATCTTCACCGGTCTTGGCGTCGACCACGACAAAATCCTGATCGTTGCGGGTCATCTCGGCGAGAAAGTCGAGCGTAATATAGCTCGACGTCTGGGTGTTGTAGAGACGGCGATTGGCGTATTTCTTAATCGTTATCGGATCACCTGGATTAATGTTCTTGGACTTGGCCATATCAGCTCCCGATGGGTTAGAATCTCATTGTTGATCAAGACTTTCTAACCGTCAATTATTTACATGTTGCAAAAGCACTAAACCTATTTGTGCATTGCCGCAACTTTTGTTGCTATCGGGGATTTTTGCGCAGCATTTTTATTTTGTGCAACTGCGTTAGCAGATTTTAAAAGGGCGCTATGTCCACTCTCGCGCCAGTCGATTGCCAAGACCCGTAATCAGTTCATATTGCGACAGGCCCGATTGCCCGGAGGCGATCCCCAGATCATATTCGCAATCAACCCAGTCGCCTTCTTTCAGATTCGGTTCGTCCGACAGATCGATTGCAATCAGGTCCATCGAGACCCGGCCCAGCACTGGAAGCACAATGCCTCCGTGCATGAACATACCGCTGTTCGAAAATCCCCGTAAATATCCGTCGGCATAGCCCATCGCCAATATCCCGACCTTGTGGGATTCCGCTGCAACATATTGCGCGTTATAGCCGAGCTTGTCACCCGCACGGAGCGAGCGAACCTGGATGATTTCTGCCCGAGGGAACGCCACCTGTCTGATGAGATCTTCCAAGGCAGGGCGTTGAACACCGCCATAGAGCGACAGGCCGGGACGCGTGACATCGAAATGATATTCGCTACCCAGCGCTATGCCTGCACTGTTGGCCAAACTTTTCCGCTTGGCCGGAAAAATTTCGAGCGCAGCATTAAACTGTTCGAGTTGCGCCGCATTTTGGGGAACGTCTTCATCGGCGGAGGCAAGATGGCTCATCACCATATCCACCGACATCCCGGTGACAAGACTGGCATTTAGATCTTCCAGATTGATGCCGAGCCGGTTCATTCCGCTATTGATCATGATGTCGCATGTTTTGCCCGACGCTTTCCAGCGCTGCACTTGTTCGAGACTGTTGAGCACCGGTTTGGCCGGAGACTGGAGAGCAAAAGGCAAATCTGCCTCTCGCACTCCGTTGAGCACAGACACATCTGCTCTGCCAGCGGTCAGATCTTCGATCTCGCTGGCTTCCTGCCAATTGGCGACAAAATAATCCGTGCAGCCCGCCGCCATCAGTTTTTTCACAACATCGCGCACGCCGAGACCATAGGCATTGGCTTTTACCGCGGCTCCGGCTTTTGCCTGCCCCGACATTTGGTCAAGAGCGCGCCAGTTTGAAACTAGCGCATCGGAATCGAGCCTTACAGTCGCGGTCGGTGGTATGATCGGTTTTGCGTCAGTCATCGACCGAGCGATAGTGCCTTTATCGGTCTTCGTCGAGAGCCGCTTGGGGGTCGCCAGGAATACCCCACCATGCGACGATGGCTCCGAATGCGACGACGCCCCATGTGTACCAGAGACCAGCATAGATATCACCCGATCGGGCGACAATATATCCGGCTATCAGCGGCAGGAAGCCACCCAGATAGCCCGCACCGATATGATAGGGTATCGACATCGAACTGTAGCGGATTTTGGCTGGAAACATTTCCGACAACAACGCTGCAACAGACCCGTAGGTCAAGGCGCTCAGTGCTCCGAGAACCAGCAGGATCGCGACTATGCCCAAGATGCTCATCATGCCCGGCTGCTGTTTGGAAAAGTCATAACCATAAACCGCAAGCGCATCACGAATCCCGCTGCTGCGGGCAGCGCCATCTTCCAGCCATGCGGGATCAATGGCGATAGCATTGCTACCGGCGCTCAGCTTCAGTTCACTGGCGTCAGTAAGCGAATAGGAAACGCCGGCCGATGTCAGCGTTTCCAGGATTTTCCCGCAATCACTCTGCTCACGGCTGAACAGTTCGGCGAAAGGATCCGTGCTGCAGGCACTGCCCTCGACCCGAACCGGATTCGCCTCCGCTGCTTCTGTTAGTCCAGGGTTGGCAAAATGGCCCAGTCCCCAGAAGGCCGGAAACAACAGCAGCAATGAGAGAAGAGCGCCCACGATAATGGGTTTTTTGCGCCCAACCCTGTCGGACCATTTGCCGACCACAAGATAGAATGACATGGCGATCAGGCCGGAGACGAACAATAAGATGTCGACGGTTCGCGCCTCCATGTTCATCGGTCCGCGCAGGAATGACATGCCGGAGAAAAATGCCGTGTACCAGATAGTCGTCAGCACACCCGTGATGCCGAAAAGAGCGACAAAGATACGCTTCTTGTTTCCGGGATAGGTGAAGCTTTCGACGAAGGGATTGCCTGCGGTTTGACCTGCCTCTTTCATCGCCTGGAAGACCGGGCTTTCATTGAGCTTCAACCGCATCCAGAGCGAGATTGCGAGCAGGATGATCGAAAGCAAAAACGGTACCCGCCAGCCCCAGTCGTTGAATTCCTGTTCGGGGATCAGGAAGCGGCAGGCCAATATGACACCGATAGACAGAACAAACCCGCCAGCAACGCTCGCCTGGATATAGCTCGTGTAATAGCCGCGCTTTTCGGTTGGCGCATGTTCCGCAACATAAATTGCCGCGCCGCCATATTCGCCACCAAGGGCGAGGCCTTGCAATATCCGCAGGAAAATAACGATCAGCGGAGCCGCCAGACCGATCGTCTCCGCGCTGGGAATAAGCCCGACGCCTGCGGTGGCAATGCCCATCAGGGTAACCGTGACAAGAAAAGTATATTTGCGCCCCAGCTTGTCGCCCAGAAAACCGAAAAGAATGGCACCGACCGGGCGAAAGCCGAAGCCGATCGCGAAGGTCGCCCATACCATCAATATCTCGAGCGTCGGGTTCCCGCTCGGGAAAAAGGTGGGCCCGATAATGTAGAATAATGTGCCGTAAATGAAGAAGTCATACCATTCGAAAATGGTGCCGGCGGAGGACGCCGCGATGACCAGACGAATTTCCTTGGTCGTCGGTTCGCGTTGCCCCGCCATTGCAACTTCACTGGCCATATTTTACCCCTCCCAAGGCGTTCATTCTATTCCAGTTCGAGTATCACGGCGTCGACCGCGAGACTATCTCCTTGTGCGGCTTCGACCGATTTCACCACGCCATTTTTTTCGGCGCGCAGGATATTCTCCATTTTCATTGCTTCGACGACGGCAAGAGGCTGACCCTCGACAACCGCTTCACCGACTTCGACATGCAGGGCGACCAGCAAGCCAGGCATCGGGCAGAGCAGGAATTTGGATAGATCAGGTGGAATTTTCTCGATCATGTGCACAGCATGTTGCGCAACATAGGCGGGCAATATCCGCGCCTTGTGGGTCGCACCGTGACTGTTGAGCGCGAAGCCGCTTGCGGTTTTGGCAATCTTTACCGAGAGCGGCTTGCCGTCAATCTCTGCAAGGATCAGGCTGTCACCCGGCGTATATTCCATGGACAGGTCGACCGGTGTGCCATCGACAGAGATTTCCTCTTCGGAGATTGACACTTCCATGATCTTGTCGCCGATCTTGACCTGCCATTCCGATGGCGGATCAAGCCGCTTGCCGAGCTGGCTGTCGACGCGACGCGCACGATCAGCATGGGCGGTTGCGGCGAAAGCTCCGATCGCGGCAAGATTGGCCAGCAGTTCGTCGGACGCTGGAGCGCCCTGGAAGCCGTCGGGATATTCTTCGGCGATGAAATTGGTGGTGATATTGCCTTCGCGGAAACGCTCGTGCTGCATCAGCGCCGAAAGAAAATCGATATTGTGGCCGGGGCCGACCAGCTCGAAGCGGTTTAGCGCGTCGATCTGGCGATCAATCGCCTCGATGCGGGTCTCGCCATAGGTGATCAACTTGGCGATCATCGGATCGTAGAAAATCGAGACCTCGCCACCTTCCTGGACACCATCGTCAACCCGAATACCCTCTTCCGCAGCGGGTGGGCGATATTTCACGAGACGGCCGGTGGACGGGAGGAAGCCGCGATAGGGGTCTTCGGCATAGACGCGGTTTTCGACAGCCCAGCCGGTGAGTTTGACTTCATCCTGCGTCAGCGGCAATTTCTCGCCATAAGCGACGCGGATCATCTGTTCGACCAGATCAAGACCGGTGATATATTCGGTAACCGGATGCTCGACCTGAAGCCGGGTGTTCATTTCAAGGAAATAGAAGCTCTTGTCGGCACCGACGATCAGTTCGACCGTACCGGCGCTATAATAGCCGACAGCCTGCGACAGGGCGACGGCCTGTTCGCCCATCTTCTTGCGCATTTCCGGATCGACGAAAGGCGATGGTGCTTCCTCGACGACCTTCTGGTGGCGCCGCTGGATCGAACATTCGCGTTCACCGAGATAGATGACATTGCCATGCTTGTCGCCGAGCACCTGAATTTCGATATGGCGCGGCTGTTCGATGAATTTCTCGATAAACACGCGGTCATCGCCAAAGCTGGCAAGGCCTTCGCGCTTGGTCGCTTCGAAGCCTTCGCGGACGTCTTTCTCGTTCCACGCAAGCCGCATGCCCTTGCCGCCGCCGCCGGCGCTGGCTTTCATCATCACCGGATAGCCGATTTCGCCGGAGATCTTCACCGCATGTTCGGTGTCGTCGATCTCGCCAATATGGCCGGGAACAACGCTGACCCCTGCCTTCTCGGCCAGTTTCTTCGACTCGATCTTGTCGCCCATCGCCGCGATGGCGTTGATTGGCGGGCCGATGAAGGCGATGTCATTGTCATCCAGTTGCTGGGCGAAACTGGTGCGCTCCGACAGGAATCCGTAGCCGGGATGGACCGCTTCCGCGCCGGTTTCCTTGCAGGCCGCGATGATCTTGTCCGCGATCAGATAGGATTCACCAGCAGGCGATGGACCGATATGCACAGCCTCATCCGCCATTTTGACATGCGGGCTACGGGCATCAGCATCGGAGTAGACGGCAACCGTCTTGATACCCATTTTCTGGGCAGTGCGAATGACGCGGCAGGCGATTTCGCCACGGTTGGCGATCAGTATTTTTTTAAACATTGTTTTGGGTCTTCTTTTTTAGAATATCTTGAAATTCAACTTGCATTTCTTCCCAACGCTCGCCGAAATGAGCTTCTCGATGGTCGTTAGGACACAAGGCAATTACATTAGACATTTTATCTGGTCCTTGATCTGAAAGAGCGATCACATGATGTGCTTCTAAAAAGGGCTTGCCTCCCCGACTGACAAAACCCTTCCCACCACAATATTCGCAATTGCCATTCGCCCTAATCAAAACCTGAGCACGCACTCGCTGGTCTCGTACGTATGCCCCCCTTATCCGTTTAAGGTATTCAGGGTCATCGTTTCCATATTCATAGTTTTCTAGATCATTTATTGCGGACCTGTCTCTCGACGCTCCCCTAATAGCTTCTTTTGTAAGCCAAAAGCTATGACGGTTTTGATGGAGGGGTATGCCTAATGAACCACAATAATTTTCGAGTTGCCGTTCTAAGTCTTCATTTTCTTCTGCTTCAAAGCCTAAAACCGTGCTTACAGCACTCCTAGCCCTGCCGCCGTTACGATCGCTAGCTTCCTCGTAGTAAGTCTCGAAATCGTTATTGCGATAACCGATGAATTTTGCGGGTGCGAAAGATATTCGCTCGCCATTTCGAAACGGATAATAAACTCGCCCTGCACTGGTTAGATGCAGAGCTTCTTCTTTAAATTCCCCATTATCCTTTAGTGCATCCACGAAAACGAACGCATTTGACAAAACCTCGTCAACTGACTGAACCAAACTCACTCCGCCGCCTCCAGCGCGCAATCCCGCTGCTCGGCTTCCATCGGAACCAAGCCCAGTTTCGCGAACAATGTCTCGTCCGCATCATCGCCCGCGTTGCCGGTGGTCAGCAATTTGTCACCGGTAAAGATGCTGTTGGCACCAGCAAGAAAACACAAAGCCTGCGTGCTTTCGCTCATGCTTTCGCGGCCTGCGGACAGGCGGACCATCGAGGCCGGCATGGTGATCCGTGCCACCGCGATCGTGCGGACAAATTCGATGTCGTCGATTTTCGCGAGCGGCGTATCAGCGAGCATATCGCCGAGCACCGTGCCCTTGACGGGGACCAGCGCGTTGACCGGAACGCTTTCCGGATGTTTCGGCAGGGTCGCCAGAGCATGGACAAAGCCGACCCGGTCCTCGCGGGTCTCGCCCATGCCGACGATGCCGCCGGAACAGACGTTGATACCGCTGTTGCGGACATTTTCCAGCGTTTCGAGACGGTCGCCGAAGGTGCGTGTGGTGATCACCTTCTCATAATGTTCCGGCGAGGTATCGATATTGTGATTATAATAATCGAGGCCAGCCTCGGACAGCATTTCGGACTGTTCCTTGGTCAGCATGCCGAGCGTCATGCAGGTTTCCATACCCATTTGCCGCACGCCCTTGATCATCTCGATAATCGCCGGCATGTCCTTGTTCTTGGGGTTGCGCCATGCGGCCCCCATGCAGAAACGGGAAGAACCCCGATCTTTCGCCTGCGCCGCGGTTTGCAGCACGGTGCGAACGTCGAGCAGTTTTTCCGCTTTCAGACCGGATTTGGCACCCGCTGACTGGTTGCAATAGCCGCAATCTTCCGGGCAGCCGCCGGTCTTGATCGACAGCAGGGTCGAGAGTTGCACCTGCCCTGCCTTGTGATTGGCACGATGGACAGTAGCCGCCTGAAAAACGAGATCGTCAAACGGCAGATCGAACAGAGCCGCTATTTCCTCGCGGGTCCAGTCGTTGCGAACTTCGTTCCCTGCCGAAGGGCAGGGTCCAGAGTGGTCCTGAGCAATCGTCTGGGCCCCGGCCTGCGCCGGGGAACTGATATTTCCGTCTAAAGTCATTCCGCAGCTTCCTCTTCAGGGGGCATATTATGCCCGAGCAATCTCAATATGTCCGCGGCACATTCCACAATATTGCTGCCCGGTCCATAGATTCCGACCACGCCGCTCTTGCGCAGGAATTCATAATCCTTGGCCGGAATAACACCGCCAGCGAAAACCTTGATGTCTCCGCGTCCGGACTCCTTGAGCAGATTGATCAATTCAGGGATCAGTGTCTTATGCCCCGCAGCAAGACTGGATGCGCCCACTGCGTCGACATTTTCCGCCAAAGCCAGATCGCGGGTTTCGCCGGGCGTCTGGAATAGCGGCCCGGAAATCACGTCAAAGCCCATATCGGTAAATGCGCTCGATACGACATTGGCGCCGCGGTCATGACCGTCCTGGCCCATTTTCGCGACCAGTATCTTGGGCTTGCGGCCAAGTCGCTGGGACACGGCATCGACGCCTTCGATGACCATCGCATAGCGGGCATCGCCTTCATAAGCTTTCCCGTAAATACCCTTCACCGGTGTCGGCTGGGTCTCGTAGCGACCGAACACCGCTTCCATCGCATCGGATATCTCGCCAAGCGAAGCGCGTTTCCGCGCCGCATCGACAGCCAGCGCCAGCACATTGCCGCCACCCTTCGCGCCTTCGGTCAGCGCCTTAAGCGCCGCCTGACAGGCTGCTTCGTCACGATCGGCCCGCATTTTCTCGAGCCGCTTGATCTGGCCGTCGCGAACCATCGCATTGTCGATATCGAGCGTTTCCATCGCGTCTTCTTCGGGAAGGCGATATTTGTTTACCCCGACGATCACGGCATCGCCCTTGTCGACAGCGGCCTGACGACCGGCAGCGGCTTCCTCGATCATCGCCTTGGGCCAGCCATCGGCGACCGCCTTGGCCATGCCGCCTTCGGCACTGACCCGTTCGATAATCTCCCAGGCTTTCTCGACCAGTTCATCGGTCAGCGCCTCGACATAATAGCTGCCGCCCAGCGGATCGACGACCTTGGTAATCCCCGCCTCTTCCTGCAACACGATCTGTGTGTTGCGGGCGATACGGGCGGAGAAATCTGTTGGGAGTGCGATCGCTTCGTCGAGCGCATTGGTGTGCAGCGACTGGGTTCCGCCCAAGGTCGCAGCCATCGCCTCGATCGTGGTGCGGATGACGTTGTTATAAGGATCCTGCTCGGTCAGCGACACGCCGGAAGTCTGGCAATGGGTCCGCAGCATTTTCGACCGCTCCGACTGCGCGCCCAGGTCGGTCATGACCCGGTGCCACAAGGTCCGCGCGGCCCGCAATTTCGCAACTTCCATGAAGAAATTCATGCCGATTCCGAAGAAGAAGCTCAGACGGCCGGCGAAGGCATCGATATCCAGACCCGTCGCCATCGCCTGCTTGGCATATTCGCGGCCATCGGCAATCGTGAAAGCCAGTTCCTGCACCGCTGTCGCGCCGGCTTCGTGCATATGATAGCCCGAAATCGAAATGCTGTTGAACTTCGGCATATGTTCGGACGTGTAACCGATAATGTCGGAGATGATCCGCATCGAGGGCGCGGGTGGATAGATATAGGTGTTGCGGACCATGAACTCTTTGAGAATGTCGTTCTGGATCGTTCCGGACAGCTTCTCCTGAGAAACCCCCTGCTCTTCCGCCGCAATGATATAGAACGCGAGACACGGAATGACTGCGCCGTTCATTGTCATCGACACCGACATTTCGTCGAGCGGAATCTGGTCGAACAGGATTTTCATATCCTCGACACTGTCGATCGCCACACCGGCCTTGCCGACATCACCGACCACGCGCGGATGGTCGCTGTCATAGCCGCGGTGCGTCGCGAGATCGAAGGCTACCGAAAGCCCCTTCTGTCCCGCGGCGAGATTGCGGCGATAGAAGGCGTTGGATTCCTCGGCGGTCGAAAAACCGGCATATTGACGGATCGTCCAGGGACGACCGGCATACATGCTGGCCTTGACGCCGCGGGTAAACGGACCAAAGCCGGGAAGTCCGGGGTCACCAGCATCTTCCGCCGTGTAGAGCGGCTTGACCGCAATACCCTCGGGCGTTTCCCATGTAAGGTCGCGGCCTTTGACTTCCTTGTTGGCCAGTTCCTGCCAGTCTTTGATCGTCGGTTTATCGGTCATATCTGCCCTGTTTATAAATATTCGTCTATATCAGCCGTTAGCGGTCAAGCGGTCTATTCACCCTTGAATTCGGTCTTGCGCTTTTGCAGAAACGCAATCGCGCCTTCGCGCGCATCCTTGCTGTCTCCGGCAATCCGTTGACCTTCCGCTTCGCGCAACAATGCCGAAGCATAATCGCTTTCCAGCGCCGCTGCCAGATTCTGTCGCATAACGCCCAAAGCGACGGTCGGGCCGCCTGCCAGACGTTTCGCCAAGGCACCCGCTTCATCCATCAGCGCAGCGTCGTCGACACATTTGTAGATCAGGCCCCAATCAGCCGCTTTCTCACCCGGGATTTTCTCACCAAGCAACATCATTTCTGTTGCGCGCGCTTTGCCAACCAGACGGGTCAGCATCCACGATGCGCCGCCATCGGGCACGAGACCGATATTGACGAAGGCCTGGAGGAAATAAGCCGACTTCCCGGCAATCGCGAAGTCGCTCGCCAGTGCGATCGAACAACCGACACCCGCCGCTGGTCCGTTGACCGCGGTAATTGTCGGGATATCCAGCTTGGCCAGTTTCAGCATCAGCGGGTTATAATGCTGCAGGAGCGCGGCATAGCTGCCCTGCCCGCCAGACAAGGCACTGTCATTCTTCGCCTGAAGATCCGCACCGGCACAAAAGGCACGACCTTCACCGGTAATCACCAGGGCGCGGGCATCGTCCAGCTTGTCCAGTGCGATGAAGATATCGTCCGCCATACCCAATGAACAGGCGTTGAGACGGTCCGGCTGGTTGAGCGTGATCGTTGCCACCTGATCGGTGATGTCGAGCTTGATGTTTTCGAATTCCATGTGCGGTCCTTTTGAATGTCTCGTCATCCTGAACTTGTTTCAGGACCCTGCGAGATCCTGAAACAAGTTCAGGATGACGATTGTATAATTAATGCCCCTTGGGCGTTTCCATGATTTCGGTTAGCATTCCGCCCATATCCTTGGGATGGACAAAAAAGATAAGCGTGCCATGTGCACCGATGCGGGGTTCACCAAGCACTCGCTTGCCCATCGCTTCAAATTCCGCCTTGGCGGCATGAATGTCCGGCACTTCGAAACAGATATGATGCTGGCCGCCGAGCGGATTTTTGGTGAGGAAACCGAATATCGGACTGTCTTCGCCGAGCGGTTCGATCAGTTCGATCTGGGTGCCGTTGGTCGGGCCTTCCGATGGCGTATCGACGAAACAGACCTTCACGCCCTGTGCCGGCAGATCGAACGGCTCGCAAATCGACGTAGCGCCCATGACATCGCGCCAATGGGCGATGCTATCGGTGATTGATGGCGTAACTACGCCGATATGGTTCAGTCTACCCAGTTTCATATCAATTCCCTAGTTCGTCATTCCAGCGAAGGGTGGAAACCAATCCAATCTCCGCGTCATTCTCAATTTCGGCATAGACCCCGGCCTTCGCTGGGGCGGCAGGACAGCCGAATGAGCGCGCAGCGATCAATGTGCTTCTCCATGCGGCATGAATTTATGTACCAGCGGCGCGATGCCCGCGCCCACCAGAACCCCCAAAATGCCCGACAAGAGCGCAAAGGCGATCGCGCTGACCATTATATCGGCGGAGGCCGGAAACAGACCGACTAGCGGATGCGACAGCCATTCGATCAGATGCTCCGGTCCATGCCAGCCAACTGCGGCAATATTGTGCACCAGCAACCCGCCACCGACCCAGGCCATAGCCAAAGTACCGATGATCGATAAAGCGGCGAGCAGTTTCGGCATCAGCCGGACCAGACTGCAGCCGAAGCTTCGCAACGCCCCGTCATTATTCTGTGCGATATGCAGACCGATATCGTCCATCTTCACGATCAGCGCGACCGCGCCATAGACAGCCACGGTAATCACGATGCCGATGATCGCCAATATGATCGCCTGCTCCCACCAGACCTGATCGGTCAGTTCGGACAGTGCGATGGCCATGATCTCGCCGGACAGGATCAGATCGGTGCGGATCGCACCCGAGACCATCTCTTTTTCGCGCCCCGGTCCCTCAATGATCGCGGGTTGATCATGTTTGGTCGACTCATCGACATGAAAGAATTCCAACACTTTCTCGGCGGCTTCGTAACAGAGAAACAAACCACCGAAAATGAGGATGATCGGTATCAGAAAGGGTGCAAATTGGCCCAGAAGCACTGCTGCCGGCAACAAAAAGATCAGCTTGTTCTTGAACGATCCCTTGGTGATCTTCCAGATCATCGGCAATTCGCGCGATGGATCAAATCCGGTCACATAGGTCGGCGTAACCGCCGCATCGTCAATCACCACGCCAGCGGATTTCGTACCGGCACGCGTTGCGGCGACACCGATATCGTCAATCGATGCAGCAGCGACTTTCGCAATGGCTGCGACGTCGTCGAGGAGGGCTACTAATCCTGTTGGCATGGTTTATCCAACACTGCGAAGCAGCGATGCAACGCTAGAAAAAGCTGCATGCTCATCACAACGGAATATTATCATGCTTCTTCCACGGATTCTCGAGCTGCTTGTTCCGCAGCTTCCGTAACCCCAGAGCCACCCGACGGCGCGTGGAATGCGGGAGGATTACCTCGTCGATAAAGCCCTTTTGCGCCGCGATAAACGGGTTGGCGAAGCGTGCTTCATATTCAGCCGTACGCTCGGCAATTTCTTCCGGCGTCTTGCCGCGGAAGATGATCTCGACCGCGCCCTTTGCGCCCATCACGGCGATTTCAGCGGTCGGCCAGGCATAGTTGAGATCGCCGCGCAGATGCTTGGACGCCATCACGTCATAAGCTCCGCCATAGGCCTTGCGCGTGATGATGGTGATTTTCGGTACCGTAGCTTCGGCATAGGCAAAGAGCAGTTTGGCGCCATGTTTGATGATACCATTATGCTCTTGTGAAGTGCCGGGCAGGAAGCCGGGAACGTCGACCAGAGTCACAATCGGGATATTGAACGCATCGCAATAACGGACAAAGCGCGCCGCTTTTTTGGAGGCGTTGATGTCGAGGCAACCGGCGAGGACCATCGGCTGATTGGCGACCACGCCGACGGTGGCACCTTCCATCCGGCCAAAACCGCAGATGATATTGCCAGCATGGGCTGGCTGAACTTCAAAGAAATCGCCTTCGTCGACCATCTTCCGGATGACTTCGTGCATGTCATAGGGCTGGTTGGCATTGTCGGGGATCAGCGTATCAAGGCTTTCTTCCAGACGATCCCACGGATCAGCGGTAGGCCGTTCCGGAACTTCTTCGCGGTTGGACAAGGGCATGAAGTCGATAAAATCACGCGCCGCCAGCAATGCTTCGATATCATTTTCATAAGCGACATCGGCAACGCTGGTCTTGGTCGTGTGGGTTACCGCTCCGCCCAATTCTTCCTGCGTCACAATCTCGTTGGTCACGGTCTTGACCACATCGGGGCCGGTGACAAACATATAGCTGCTGTCCTTCACCATGAAGATGAAGTCCGTCATCGCCGGTGAATAAACTGCACCGCCAGCGCAAGGGCCCATGATCAGGCTAAGCTGCGGAACAACGCCGCTGGCCAGAACATTCTTCTGGAACACGTCGGCATAGCCGCCGAGCGATGCAACGCCTTCCTGGATACGCGCGCCGCCGCTGTCGTTGATACCGATGACCGGAGCCCCGACCTTCATCGCATTGTCGAGGACCTTGCAGATTTTCTCGGCATGACGTTCGGAAAGCGAACCGCCGAAAACGGTAAAATCCTGGGAGAAGACAAAGACCAGGCGACCGTTGATCGTGCCGGAGCCGGTGACCACACCATCACCTGCAATTTTCGTCTGTTCCATACCGAAGTCGACGCAATTATGTTCGACATACATGTCGATTTCTTCGAACGAACCGTCATCGAGCAATATCTCGAGCCGTTCCCGCGCGGTCAGTTTGCCCTTGGCATGCTGGCTATCAATCCGTTTCTGTCCGCCGCCGAGCATGGCTTCTGCGCGCTTGGCTTCTAATTGTGCGATAATGTCTGACATTAAACCCCCGGCTGTGAATCACTTGGTGCGGTAGGCCCTAGCCAATGCACAGCCAGTTAGGCAATCGTCAATTGCATTTTAATTGATCAATTAAATTACTTCTGAAACCATTCATTCCGTAGCGGCACAGTGACAGAGCTTCCCTTGACCGGATTTTCAAACATTCAGGATTAATCAGTCAAAATGTCAACAATCAAAAAGCACTAGTACAACATCTGAAGCTAGTCATCAGTTTGCTCAGCTCTAAAGCGAGCTTCAAATATGGGGGCCACATCTTCAGAATAGAATAAAACTTCCCGTGGGTTATACCTCCAGGCCGTCCGATGCTCTGGATAACCAATCACGATTTCATTCTTTAGCCCTTCGCGGCCATATTTCTCAGCCATTGCAGCAATGATCCGATCCTGATCATCTTCATCCACCAGGATCCAAACCAGTTGAAGGCGATTATCTGCAAACACAAACTCGGCAAGACGTGGTTCGCCCATATAGTTGAAACCCTGACAGTCGATTTGCTGGTGAGATTCTTTGGCAATCGGTATCCGCGGAGGCGTAAAGCTTCGCAACTCCGTCTTCGAACAATGGGCCGCCAAAGCTGTTTGTATATCAACAACCGATGATCCAAACGTGATTGAATCCGGCTTTGCAACGTCATGGAACGATACATTCGTGCCGGCGAGCAAAGCCGTTATTGTGATCGCGGCGAAAAAGGATGTCATCTGATGTCACTCCAATTTTTATTGGAATGACCGCTATAGTGTCGTAACACACTAATGCAATTAAATAGTGACGTTCGATTTCGCTCGTTTGTCGGTCACCCCACAATCACCATAGACTCTATTTGAACAATACCAGTTCCTCGGCCATGCTCGGATGCAAGGCCACCGTATCGTCAAACGCCTGTTTGGTGAGTCCCGCTTTCACCGCAATCGCGGCAGCCTGCAATATTTCCGGCGCATCGGGGCCGATCATGTGCAGGCCAAGGATCTTCTCGGTCGGATGCTCGACGATCATCTTGTAGAGGCTCCGCTCCGCCCGATCGGCAAAAACATTGCGCATCGCGCGGAAATCGGACGAATAGACTTTGATATTGCCATATTGCTCGCGCGCTTCGCTCTCGGTGAGCCCCACCGACGCAATCGGTGGCTGGGAGAATACCGCCGAAGGGATATTGTCATAATCAACCGTGCGCGGGTTATCGCCAAAGACGGTATCGGCAAAAGCCTGGCCTTCGCGGATCGCAATCGGGGTCAGTTGCACGCGGTCCGTGACATCGCCGACGGCATAGATATTATCGACATTGGTCTGGCTATAGTCGTCGACGATGATGGCATTTTTGTCATTGGTGGCAACGCCGGCATTTTCCAGTCCCAAACCGTCTACTTTTGGTCGCCTTCCGGTCGCTGCGAGCACAATATCTGCACGAACCGGATCTTTTTTGCCATCCATATACACATCGAGCGCGCCGTCTTCCCGCTTTTCGATTCTGTTGAATGCGCAGTTGAATTTGAAATCAATACCCTTGGCGAGCGAGATCTGGATCAGCCGGTCGCGCACGCTTTCGTCATAGCCGCGCAATATGATGTCGGACCGGTTGACCACCGTAACATCACTACCCAAACCATTGAATATGCCGGCAAATTCATTGGCGATATAACCGCCGCCCGCAATGATGATATTCTCAGGCAGTTTCTCCAGGTGGAACATGTCGTTCGAAGTCGACATAAGATCACTACCCGGAAAATCAGCCACAGCCGGCCATGCGCCAACTGCAATCAAAATATATTTGGCCGTCACAGTCTTTCCGCCAGCCAGCTTGATCTCATGCGGTCCGGTCAGTTCTGCGCGCTCGAGAATGATCTCAACACCGTGGTTTTTCAACGTATCGGTATAGGCGTTGTTCAGCCGGTCGACGTCCTTGAGAACGTGATCGCGCAATCTGGTCCAGTCGAATTTGGCATTGTCCCAAGTCCAGCCGAAATTCTTGCCGTCTTCCAGTTCTTCCGAGAAATGGGAGCCGTAAACCAGCAGCTTCTTCGGAACACAGCCGCGGATTACACAGGTTCCTCCGACGCGATATTCCTCGGCTACCGCAACTTTTGCACCGTAAGACGCAGAGACGCGCGCAGCCCGTGTTCCGCCGGAACCTGCCCCGATAACGAACAGGTCATAATCATATTCAGCCATCTATAATTCCTTGTTGTCAGGCTCCAAAGGCCCGCATTTTCAATTGTTCGGTCGATGCGTCCAATCGGTTACCATCATCGGCCGCCAGCTTGTTCGCCATCTGCTTGCCAAGCTCCACGCCGAATTGATCGAATGGATTGATATTCAGCAAAACCGCGTTCACAAAAGTCCTATGCTCGTAGAAAGCCAGCAGAGAACCCAGTGAACGTGCTTCCAATTGTTCCAATAATATCGTGACCGACGGCCTGTCACCCGGATAGTTTCGATCACTGTCATCGGATTTTTTGCCCGCCATCAGCGCTGCCCCCTGCGCAAAGCAGTTGAGCAGCAAACCATTATGGTGGGCCGGACTCAGTGAATCGCCCGGCTCGATCACCGCAAGAAATTCTACAGGCACCAGATGCGTACCCTGATGGAGCAGCTGAAAAACCGCATGCTGGGCATCGGTGCCAACGCCACCCCAGACGATCGGGCTCGAATGCAGCGCAAGCGGCTCGCCATCCAGAGTTACCGATTTGCCATTGCTCTCCATTTCCAGCTGCTGGAGATAGTCGGGCACCAGGCCCAGACGTTCGTCATAGGCAAAGACAGCCCTCGTCTCGCACCCACGAACCTGACTATAATATTGGTCGGCAAAGGCAGCCAGCACGGGAATATTTTGATCCCAGGGCGCATCCTGAAAATGCTGGTCCATGGCGGCAGCGCCGGCCAGAAAATCTTCAAACACTTCATAGCCCAGCGCCAGTGCAACGCTGAAGCCGATCGAGGACCACAAGGAATAGCGCCCGCCGACGGTCTCTGAAAAGGGGAGAATCCGAGTTTCATCAACGCCCCATTCCACCGCCTGCTCCGGATCTGCAGTCAGTGCAATCACCTGCCCCAGCGGATCTGCAACGCCCTGCTCCGACATCCAGTCGAGCACCGATTGCGCGTTCAGCAGCGTTTCAGCAGTGGTGAAGGTTTTCGAGGCGATTACGAGCAGGGTTTTGCTTGCATCAAAACGCTCAAGAACCGGTTCAAGGGCAGCGCCATCGATATTGGACACAACCGCCAGTTCATATTTTTCGTCACCCAGCTTGAGCGCCTGGTGCAGCATTTTGGGCCCTAAAGCCGAGCCACCAATGCCGAGATGGATGATTTGCGTGAATTCACCGAGGACACCGGCGTCGATGACTTCGATCAGACTTTTCATCCGCTGATGAAGCGCGTTGGCATTTTCGACGCTTGCCGGATTGCCGGTACCGCGTTCTGCGCAATGTTCCGCTGCCCGGCCTTCGCTGATGTTAATCGGTTCGCCGGAGAGCAAAGCTTCTGTCTTTGCCGACAAACCCATCTCGTCGGCCTGTTTTTGAAAGGCTCGAACCACGCTCTCATCCAGATGGGTTTTGGAGAAATCGAAATAGAGCCCCGCATGTTCCAATCCGAGACTGGCGACCCGGTCACAATCTTCCTCGAACATCTGATTTAGCGAAACCTTTGGTATCGCCTTGATCGCCTGCCAATGGTCTGAAGTCATTCAATCATCCAATCTCTAGATCTGAAATTGCGAACATCCCGTGAGTTACTCCGCCCTATCCGCCCAACAGGCCGGTCTCAAGTTGAAAATCTCCACCGGTTCGAGATCGCAAGAAATCTTGACGCCACAGCCAATGTCGGCGAAGGGGCGCCATGGCGCGAGATAAAGCAGAACGATCGGAAACCGGCGACTTTGTCGCGTTCCTTGTAAAACTTGCATTATTCATCCTGATATTGCGCAGTTTCATCATCTCTCCTTTCAATATTCCATCAGAATCGATGCAACCGCGTTTGGTCGTCGGTGATTATCTGCTGGTGGCGAAATGGCCCTACGGCTTTTCTAGATATAGCCTGCCGTTCAATATACCACTGTTTCCCGGACGCGTTTTACCCAATTCTCCGACGCCGGGCGATGTCGTCGTGTTCAAGGCGCCGCCAAGCGCGCATGATGACTATATCAAGCGGGTAATCGCTCTGTCCGGGGACATCGTTCAGGTCACAAAGGGTGTCGTCTCGATCAACGGCCAGCCAGTCAATCGGCAGAGGATCGATGATTTCGAGCATCCTGTGACACCCAATAGTCCCTGTTATCGTCCCGAATTTGAATCGGCAGCAGGCAACGGCACAGCAGTCTGCCGCTATCCGCAGTTTCAGGAAACATTGCCCAACGGCGTAAGCTATCGCATTCTGGATATTTACGAGAATAGCGAAGGCGACGATACGCAGGCATTCGTCGTACCGGAGGGCCATATGTTTTTGATGGGTGATAACCGCGACCGCAGCGCCGACAGCCGCTTTCCTGCGCAGGAGGGGCAGGCGATCGGCATGGTGCCGGAAGAAAATCTTGTAGGCAAAGCTCTGGTCTCCGTTTTCTCGACCGATGGTTCTGCCGAATGGATCAAGCCGTGGACCTGGTTTACCGCTGCGCGCTGGGACCGCATCGGAGAAGGATTTTGAACCGCCCGGAGTTTCTTGACTGGATCGCAGAGATCACCGGCGCGCAGCCTATGACTCCCGATCTCTATGTCAGGGCTGCCACCCACGGCAGCCACGGGCAAAAAGATTATCAGCGCCTGGAATTTCTGGGCGACCGGGTTTTGGGCTTGGTGATCGCAGATCATCTCTATCACAAGTTTCCGCAGGAGCCCGAAGGACAATTATCGCAGCGGCTCAACGGGCTGGTTTCAGGCTCAGTCTGCGGTGAAGTCGCCAAGCAAATCGGCGTCAGCGACCATGTTCTGCTGGGAAAACAGGCGCGTGACGATGGCGCGCGGCAGAGCATCAAAGTTTTGGGAGACGTGATGGAATCGCTGATCGGCGCAGTCTATATCGACCATGGCATGGAGGCTGCCCGCAGCTTCATTCTCCGTCATTGGGAAAGCCGTTTTACCGCAACGGTTGGCGATATCCGGCATCCTAAATCCGCACTGCAGGAGTGGGCCGCAGCCAATAATCGCAAGGTTCCGGCCTATGAACTGGTCGAGAAAAGCGGTCCCCATCACGATTTGAAGTTCACCGTTCGGGTGCAAGTTAGCAATATAGGCGAGGTCGAGGCTACCGCTTCCGCCATTCAGGCAGCCGAAACCGAAGCTGCCAAGAAATTTCTGGAAAAATTCACATGACTCAAAAATGCGGCGTAGTGGCATTGATAGGCGCGCCCAATGCAGGCAAATCAACCCTGATCAATGCTTTGGTCGGACAGAAAGTCGCGATCACCAGTTCGAAACCGCAAACCACTCGAACGCGGCTTTTGGGCATAGCGATCGAAGAAGACACACAACTTCTGCTGGTTGATACCCCGGGCATATTCGAACCGCACCGCCGCCTTGACCGGGCGATGGTGTCCGCTGCCTGGGAAGGCGCCGAAGACGCCGATATTATCGTCATGCTCGTCGATTCAAGGGCCGGTCTGGGAACAAAGGTCACTTCAATTGTCGAACGGATCAAGCATCGGTCGGAAAAGACCATATTGGTGATGAACAAGGTCGATATTGCTGCCAAAGACAAGATGCTCGGCCATGTCGTCAAACTGCATGAACTGGCCGATTTTGACGAGACATTTTTCGTCAGCGCCAAAACTGGCGACGGTCTCGAAGAACTGCGAGCCTATCTAGTCAAAGCTATGCCCGAAGGTCCCTGGCATTTCCCTGCCGATCAGGTGTCGGACGCCAGCGAACGCATTCTCGCTGCGGAAATCACCCGCGAGCAAGTTTTCCGGCAGCTACATGCAGAACTGCCCTACGCAACTGCGATTGCGATGGAACAATATAAAGAGCGGCCGGATGGTTCGCTCGAGGTGCACCAGCAAATACTGGTCGAGAAGGCCAGCCAGAAAGCAATCATTCTCGGCAAGGGTGGTCACCAGATCAAGGAAATCGGCGCCAAAGCCCGCGCCGAGTTGTCCGGAATTTTGGGCAAGCCCGTGCATCTCTATCTCCACGTCAAGGTGAGTGCGAACTGGGATGAAGATCGAAGCCTGTATCAGGATATGGGTCTGGATTGGGTTAAGTAGCCACATCAGCCGGGGCCGTGAGCACAATCCCGCGGGCGGTAGGTAGATTCCCTGATAGGCGAGCGCATGGCTTGCGAATAGTTGCGATGGTAAGAGGCGCTGGAGCGGTTCGGCAATCCGGGCTTTATCCAGCATCAATTCAAAAAGTTCCATCAATCGCAACATAAGGATTATCAATGAGCCACGTAGCGCACGATCTCCACGCCGAATTTCCGGACGACGTCGAAATCCTTCACGAATTGAAGCTCTCTGACGGGCATTTCCGGACAGTTGCAGAGCGTTATCACGACGTGAACAAGGAAATTCACCGGATTGAATCGGAAGTGGAAGCCGCCTCCGATGAACGCGCCGAGGAATTGAAAAAGCAGCGCCTGCTTATTCTCGACGAGGTCGCCGCAATGATTTCCAAAGCCAAAGCGGCTTGAATGCAAGATGGCGCAGGTAGCAACGAAACTTGCTGCCTGTCACCTGCTTCTAGTTTTTGCCTTATGCCTTTTTATTCTCACGTTATCGGGTTGTGTCTCCCTACCTAGACCGCTCCCGGCCACCGCATCATCACCGGTTTTGGATCCACTGCTATTCTTTGCCGGCCGGACCGAAGGACGCGGAGAATTGAGGAAAATCCTGTCGCCTCCGATCCAGGTCACCGTCCGCAGCCACGGCGTAGTCGACGAGGAGGGAATTCTCACCTTGAAACAAGAGGTGCTGGAAGGCGAGAAGCCGCCGCGCAAACGCAGTTGGCAAATCCACCGCGTCGACCGCAATTTATACCGCGGCTCGTTGAGCGATGCCAAAGGTCCCGTTACCATTTTGGTAGACGGAAACCGCATGCATATCGCCTTCACAATGGAGGGCGGTTTCCCGGTTGATCAGTATATATTTCTTGCCGCTGACGGGCAGTCGGCAAGAAATATTCTGGTTGTCAGCAAGCTCGGCATGAGAGTGGCTGTACTGGAGGAAGATATCGTAAAAATCTCCGAATAGCCCGCGAGATTATTTACCTACGGAAGCCAAAAGCGGAGCCGGTCTGACCGCCATACAATGGCACAGGCAGTCCGCGGGAATCCGCCCTGCTGCGCCAAGCCAGCGCCCAGAACCGATTTTTCCGCACTTTTGAATAGTAGCCAACCAGCCTGCTATTCGGTCTTCGCCTTTGCTGGAGCTTTCTTGGCTGCCGGTTTCTTTTTCGCCGCTGGTTTTTTCTTCGCAGCAGGCTTTTTCTTGGCAGCCGGCTTCTTTTTCGGTGCGGCTTTTTTAGCCCGTTTTTTCGCTGGGCCCTTGGCAGCGCGATCATCAATCAACTGCGCGGCTTCTTCCAGAGTCAGCTGATCCTTGTCGACCGTCTTCGGCAACGACGCATTGGTCGTACCGTCGGTAACATAGGGACCATAGCGGCCGTCCATCAACTTGATCTCGGACTCGGTACGCGGATGGTTGCCCATGATCTTGAGCGGTTCCATCTTGCCACGGCCACGACCGCCACCGTTTTTCGCAGCATCTGCGAGTTTGGCGACGGCAGCGTTCATGCCGATTTCGAAAACTTCCGCTGTATTTTCAAGGCGCGCAGATTTGCCATCATGGCTCAGATAGGGGCCATAGCGGCCGATTTGCGCCATCACGGGTTCGCTGGTTTCGGGATGCTTGCCAACTTCGCGAGGGAGCGACAACAGCTTCACGGCCCATTCCAGCCCGAAATCTTCCGCCGGAATATCCTTGGGGATCGAAGAGCGTTTGGCTTCCTTGCCCTCGCCTTTTTCGACATAGGGTCCGAAGCGACCGACTTTCTTGGTGATTTTTTCATCGCTGTCGGGATCAACGCCCAGTTCCTGCGGGCCTTCATCCTCGTCGCCATTGGCACCGCCGCCCTGCGCAAAACGCCGGGTGAATTTGCATTCCGGATAGTTGGAGCAAGCAACAAAGGCGCCAAATCGGCCGCCGCGCAGGGCCAGCTTGCCCTCGTTGCAGCGCGGGCAAAGACGCGGATCGGTGCCGTCTTCTTTTTCCGGGAACAGATAGTCGCTGAGAAAAGTGTCCAGTTCTGCGGTCACTTCCGATGGCAATTTCTCCATCACTTCGACGGTTTTCGGTTTGAAATCATGCCAGAAGGCTTCGAGAATAGCCTGCCATTGGGCGCGACCGCCGCTGACTTCGTCGAGTTCATCTTCGAGACCAGCGGTATAGTCATAGGCTACGTAACGATCGAAAAAGCGCTCGAGAAATCCGGTCAGCAACCGCCCGCTTTCCTCGGCGAAAAAGCGGTTTTTCTCGATCCGCACATAGGCGCGATCTTTTAGCGTCTTGATAATTGATGCATAGGTCGATGGCCGCCCAATACCCAGTTCTTCCATCTTCTTGACCAGGCTGGCTTCGCTGTAACGCGGTGGAGGCTGGGTGAAATGCTGGGAAGCGTCGACAGATTTCTTGGCCGGGCTGTCGCCTTTGGACATCGCTGGCAACAAGCCGCCATCGTCATCCTTGTCGTCATCACGACCTTCTTCATAAAGCGCGAGGAATCCGGGGAATTTCACGACCTGTCCGTTAGCCCTGAGACCGGTTTTACCGGTACCATCGAGCATTTCCACGGTGGTACGTTCGAGCCGTGCCGACGCCATCTGGCTGGCCATCGCCCGCTTCAGGATGAGATCATAAAGCTTGGCATGATCCCCGCTACCGGCGGTGCGCTTGGTGAAACTGGTCGGACGGATCGCTTCATGCGCTTCCTGCGCATTTTTGGCCTTGGACTTATAGATTCGCGGGCTGTCGGGAACATAGCTCGCGTCATAACGATCCGCGATCGCCTTGCGCGCAGCTGAAATGGCGCTGCCGTCCATTTGGACGCCATCGGTACGCATATAGGTTATCGCGCCATCTTCATATAATTGCTGGGCAATCCGCATGGTGTGACTGGCGGAATAGCCGAGCTTGCGCGCGGCTTCCTGCTGCAGGGTAGACGTTGTAAATGGAGGTGGCGGATTGCGGGTAAGCGGTTTTGTTTCAATCGATTCTATCGTGAACAGACCATTTTCAACCGCAGCCTTCGCGAGCATGGCCTGATCTTCATTGGCCAGATCCATCTTGCCGAGCTTCTTGCCGTCATGGATCGTCAGTCGTGCTTCAAAAGCCTGACCGCCCTGCTCCATTTGAGCCGCAACCGACCAATATTCCTGCGGTCTGAAGGCCTCGATTTCCCGCTCCCGCTCGACGATCAGCCTGAGCGAAACCGACTGTACACGACCGGCAGATTTCGCGCCCGGAAGCTTGCGCCACAAAACCGGGGACAGGGTAAAACCTACAAGATAATCCAAGGCCCGGCGTGCGCGATAGGCATCGATCAGATCCTCATCCAGCGCCCGAGGATGCGCCATGGCATCAGTTACGGCGGCTTTTGTAATCGCGTTGAACGTCACCCGGTCGACTTTATCCGGCAGCGCTTTTTTATTTCGCAACACTTCCTGAACATGCCAACTGATCGCCTCTCCTTCGCGGTCAGGGTCGGTCGCGAGGATTAATCGCGTGGCCTTTTTCGATTCGGCGGTGATCTCTTTGAGCTGCTTCGCCTTGTCGGGATAATTCTGCCAGGTCATAGCAAAACCCTCGTCCGGATCGACCGAGCCATCCTTTGGCGGAAGGTCGCGGATATGGCCGTAGGATGCCAAAACCTTGAAATCCGATCCCAGATATTTTTCAATGGTTTTGGCTTTAGCGGGGGACTCGACGATAACTAGCTGCATATGTTCCGATTTTCTTTGTTCTCACGTATACGCGCGAGGCTGTGGCAAGGACTGGGCTTAGGTCAAGGCCCTGAATGAAGTTTTTTGTCAATGGCGATTGAAAATTAGCCTGTCTACCAAAGTTCAGTTCAACAAGCTCACCCGGGCACCCGCATGGCGGGTCAGCCGACCGGCGAGTTCCAGTTCGAGCAGTGCCAATTGCACCGAAGGTGCGGCCAGTCCCGATTGTCTAACCAGTTCATCGACGGTCACCGGCGTGATGCTGAGCAGGTCTACCACCGGCGCCCGTTCCGTGATGTGGATATCCGTCTGCCCTGCTTCATGAATGATCGCATTGTCCCGTTCTGCCCGCAATTCATGTCCGCGAGTCGCTAATTCCGCGCGATCGTCGAAATGAAGAATCATCTCCAATATGTCGTCGGCCGACTGGATCAAGGTCGCCCCCTCGCGGATCAGCATGTTGCAGCCCCTTGACCGGGGATCGAGTGGAGAGCCGGGGACCGCCATAACCTGTCGGCCAGCCTCTGCGGCCAGCCGTGCTGTAATCAACGATCCGGAACGTGGCGCAGCTTCGATGACGACCGTGCCTCTGGCCAGTCCGGCGATGATCCGGTTGCGATAGGGAAAATGCCGGGCGCGGGGTTCCGTTCCGGGTGGCTGTTCTGCCAATAACAATCCGTGCTCGGCTATCTTTCGCTGTATCTCTTCATTCTCCGGCGGATAGAAAACATCCAGTCCGCCGGCAATGACAGCAATTGTCGCCTTTTTAAGCGAGCCCTGATGGGCCGCTGTGTCGATGCCTTTGGCAAGCCCCGAAACTACCGAGAGGCCTGCCTCCCCTAAACTATTGGCCAGATCGCGGGCAAAACGGCACGCGGCGGCAGAAGCATTTCGCGCGCCGACCATTGCGACCATCGGCTGTCGCATAAGCTCCAGTCGCCCCTGCCACAACAATATGGGCGGTGGATTTCCCAGTTCCGCCAGCAAGGCCGGATATTCGGGGTCATCGATAAACAGCAATCCCGCACCGATACCCTGTATCGCCTTTATTTCGGATGCAATTTGACGCGCGTCGGCAATTCGTGGCGAGCGGCCGCCACCACGCGCTGCCAAATCGGGAATCGCTTCCAGCGCACGCGCTGCAGAACCAAATCTTCTGATCAATTGCCGGAAGGTGACGGGTCCGATATTCTCGGATCGGATAAGCCGGAGCCGGTCAAACGCTTCCTGGCTTTCTTCCATTCACTTCAGACCTTTTTTGATGCTCCAACCTTCGGCTCTTCGCCAGCGATCAACCGTTCGATGTTGGAGCGGTGCTTCCACAATACCAGCAGCGCCAAGCCGATGAACATGGGCATCATGGCATATTCTCCCAGAACGAAGGCCGCTATCGGCACCGAAATGGCGGCAAGCATGCCCCCTACCGATGAATAGCGCCAGATCGCCAGCGAACCAAGCCATGTGACCGCAAATATCAACCCCGCCATGGGGATCAGGGCGGTCACAACCCCGAGCAGGGTCGCGACGCCTTTACCACCGTTGAACCGGAGCCAGACAGGGTAAAGATGGCCGAGAAAGGCGCCAAGACCGGCTAAAACGCCCAGTCCGTCGGAAATCTGCAGTGCAATATAGACCGCAGCATATCCCTTCCCCATATCGAGCAACAGGGTCAGCGCAGCCAGCCCTTTGTTACCGGTGCGCAATACGTTGGTAGCGCCGATATTGCCGGAGCCCGTCTGACGCAGATCACCACCGCCGGAAAGGCGTGTCAAAACAAGGCCAAAAGGAACCGAGCCCAGCAAATAGCCGAGCAATAACGCCAATATTGGATCTATCCACATAGACTGCACTTAAAATACCCCTATTTCGATCCGCGCTATATTCACAGACGATGATGAGCAAGTATCACGAGCGAAAAAACGGCCAAGGCCAAACGCCTGTCAGACGAACCGAAGCGGTTGCCGTATCTATGCTATTCTGGCTATGGGAAAAATATGACCGCAGAGCAGACTGGCGAATGCCCTCCCTTGTTATTTTTCGATACCGGCGTCGGCGGACTATCGGTTTTGAAAGAGACGATAAAATTGCTGCCCCGCGCGCCGATTGTCTATGCCGCAGATTATGCGGGCCTGCCTTACGGCATGAAATCCGAAGCGGAATTGGCAGCGCGCGTTCCGGCGCTTCTTGGCCGCTTGGTCGAACGATACAAGCCGCAATTGGTTACCATTGCCTGCAACACCGCCTCGACAATTGCGCTTGATCACGTTCGCTCCGCCCTGGATATCCCCGTTGTCGGGACCGTGCCGGCGATCAAACCGGCTAGCGAACTTTCCAAGACCGGCGTCATCGGACTTCTTGGCACACGGGCAACCATCCGGCAGCCCTATGTCGACCGGCTAGCCGCCGATTTTGCCGCCGACAAGATTTTGCTTCGCCATGCAGCTCCCGAACTCGTCTATGCAGCAGAGGCTAAGCTGCGCGGAGAAAAGCCGGATATCCGGGTTATCGAAGAAGCGATGTCGGGGCTGATCAGTCAGCCGGAAGGCGAACGAATAGACACGGTCATTCTCGCCTGCACCCATTTTCCTTTGTTGCGCGACGAACTGGCCGACGCAGCGCGAACGCCTATTCAGTTTATCGATGGCGCGCAGGGTATCGCTCGCCGGATCGCCTATTTGACGAAAAATACAATATGGCCCGGCGACAGCAGAGACGGGATATTTGTAACGACAGGCGATATCGCCGATATCGAACCCTATCGCCCGGCCTTCGCGGAATATGGCATAAGACGGTTTGAAAAGTTGTAAGCCTATGGCGAACAACTCTTATTGCGAGTGGTTCGCGCTGGAAATTGTGGAAAAAGGCCGCTAAAGGCCATTCCGAGATGATCGCAAGAACAGATTTGAAGCAGGATTTGGTGCACAGTGGACTACGATAAAATTTTTTCGCAAGCGATTGACCGGCTACATGCCGAGGGACGCTATCGGGTATTCATCGACATTTTGCGCAACAAGGGTTCGTTCCCGAACGCCCGCTGTTTCGCGCATCACAACGGACCGCAACCGGTCACGGTCTGGTGCTCGAACGACTATCTGGCGATGGGCCAGCATCCCGATGTGATTGCCGCTATGGAAGAAGCGTTGCACGATGTCGGCGCCGGCTCTGGCGGAACCCGTAATATCGGTGGCAACACCCATTATCATATCCAGCTTGAGCGAGAACTGGCAGACTGGCACGGCAAGTCCGGCGCTTTGTTGTTCACATCGGGCTATGTATCGAACGAAGCGACGCTATCGACGCTGACCAAGATCTTGCCGGGATGCATTATTTTTTCCGATGAACTCAACCATGCTTCGATGATCGCTGGTATCAAGAACAGCGGCTGCGAAAAGCGGGTTTTCCGGCATAATGATCTGGAACACCTCGAAGAATTGCTGGCCGCTGAAGATCCTGAGGTGCCCAAGTTGATTGCCTTTGAAAGCATCTATTCGATGGACGGCGACATCGCGCCGCTGCACGCGATTTGCGATCTGGCAGACAAATATAACGCCCTCACCTATTGCGATGAAGTTCATGCTGTTGGCATGTACGGGGAGCGCGGTGGCGGGATTTCGGAACGCGACAGTGCAGCCGAGAGAATAACGATCATTGAAGGAACACTGGCCAAGGCCGTCGGCGTTATGGGCGGTTATATTACCGCGGACCAGAAGATCGTCGACGTGATCCGATCCTATGCGCCCGGTTTCATCTTCACTACCAGCTTGTCTCCGGTACTTGTCGCCGGTGCATTGGCCAGCATCCGGCATCTGAAGCAGTCAACGGCAGAACGCGATGGCCAGCAGGCCGCTGCCCAGACGCTCAAGGACCTGTTTGCCGACGCCGGCCTGCCGGTCATGGACTCAACGACCCATATCGTGCCTCTGCGGGTTGGCGATCCGGTCAAGGCAAAGAAGATCAGCGATGTCCTGCTGGCCGAATATGGCGTGTATGTGCAGCCGATCAACTATCCAACGGTGCCGCGCGGGACAGAACGCCTGCGCTTCACACCGGGCCCGGCACATAGCGAAGCCATGATGGTCGATCTGACCAAGGCTTTGGTGGAAATCTGGAGCCGGATGGACTTGGAACTGGCCATCGCGGCCTAGCCTCCGGATCAGCTTTTCCACATTGCCATGCAATCATCGGACTAATCTCCCGATGGATCTTCGCTGTTTTCGCCGTGCGCTAAAGATCCGCTAGAACTTTACACAAACGCGTGCTTTTCTTTTCTGTGACCTTTGGCTCCAGTCCGCAGAATTCCTACCGTTCTCGTACCGCATCTTGTCGGCGAGTGTAACCTTCCAGACCAGCGTCAAAAATCTAGACTGTGTCGTGCGCGGATGGGTGGTGGCACTATCATTTATTCGAAATATCAAAGAGCCTGATTCAAAATCGCCAGAAGATATCCGATCAGGGTTGGTGTAGGAAAGAAAATCAGGCGCTAGCCACCCGAGATGATGTCCGCGAACCGCTGACGGTCGACATTGCCCCCTGACAGGGTGATGGCGGTCCGGTCGGTCAGCCCGACCTTGCCGGCAAGAATGGCAGCCAGCGCAACCGCACCGCCCGGTTCCACGACCAGACGCAATTTCTCGAATGCGACCCGCATCGCGTGATGCACCTCGGCGGCAGAAACGGCGATTCCTGTGGCGTTGCGGTCTTTGAGAATATTGAACGTGATTGGGGCGACACTAAGTGTCTGCAGCGCGTCGCAATCGGTCGCGGGCGGGTTATCTCCGACCGGCACGATTGCTCCGCCTTCCAGCGAGCGTTTCATGTCATCCCAGCCTTCCGGTTCGACGACCGCAATTTTTGCATCGGGGTTGGCCAGAGCCGTCCCGCTGGCAAGGCCGCCACCGCCGCAACAGATGACCAATTGATCCGGCTGATATCCGGTGCGCGCCAGCATCTGCTCCCGTATCTCGATACCGCAACTGCCCTGCCCTTCAACAATCCACGGATCATCAAAGCTGGGCACCACGATGGCGCCGGTTTCCTGCGCCAAATCAGCCGCCAGTTGCACCCGGTCACCGCTCATCCGGTCGTAGGTGATGACCTTGGACCCCATTGCCCTGGTGTTCTCCAATTTCGCTTTGGGCGCATCCTCCGGCATGATGATCGTTGCCGATATATTCAGTTCGCGGGCAGCCCATGCCACGCCCTGCGCGTGATTACCGCTGGAGAATCCGATAACGCCATGCTTGCGCTGTTCGTCGGTCAAATCGGTCAGCCGGTGCCAGCCACCGCGGATTTTGAATGCGCCTATCGGCTGCAAGCATTCCGCCTTGCACCAGACTGTCGTGCCGTCAATTTCCAGTGGCAACAGCGGCGTAGCGGGCAATATCGCGGCGATTTTCTGTGCGGCTCGCTCCACCCCTGCCAGAGTGGGTTGCCGTTGCGGGTCCATCGGGTCTTGCTCTGTCATAGTCTCTCCCTATATGCGGGTTTCTCATTTCTCCAGCATTTAGAGTGAAAATCATGGGTAAAATTTTGGTGATCGGCGCCGGCGGCGTCAGTTCGGTAGCGGTGCATAAAATGGCGCAGCTGATTGCAGCGGGTAACGGGCCCTTCACCGAGATCATCTTGGCCAGTCGCACCTTGTCGAAATGCGAGGCGATTGCCGAGTCGGTCAAAGAGCGGACCGGCGTTGCGATTTCCACCGCCCAGATCGATGCCGACGATGTTCCGGCGCTGACCGCGCTTATCGAGCAGGAAAAGCCCGATCTCGTGGTCAATCTGGCGCTGCCCTATCAGGATCTACCGATCATGGATGCGTGCCTTGCGACCAAGACCGACTATCTCGACACCGCCAATTACGAACCGCGCGACGAAGCGAAATTCGAATATAAGTGGCAGTGGGATTATCAGGACCGCTTCAAGGACGCGGGGATCATGGCGCTGCTGGGTTCGGGTTTCGATCCGGGTGTCACCAGTATATTTACGTGCTGGCTGAAAAAACATCATTTCGACCGGATCGACACGCTCGACATTCTCGACTGCAATGGCGGCGACCATGGCCAGCATTTCGCGACCAATTTCAATCCCGAGATCAATATCCGGGAAGTCACCGCCAATTCGCGTCATTGGGAAAATGGTGACTGGGTGGAAGGCCCTGCGCTGACGCAGAAGCAGGAGTTTGACTTCGAGGCGGTTGGTCCGAAGAATATGTATCTGATGTATCATGAGGAAATTGAATCGCTGAAGACCCACCTCCCGGAAATCCAGCGGATTCGCTTCTGGATGACCTTTGGTGACGCTTATCTGACTCATCTCGAAGTGTTGCAGAATGTCGGCATGACGCGGATTGACCCGGTAATGTACGAGGGCCGCGAAATCATTCCGCTGCAGTTCCTGAAAGCGGTGTTGCCAGAACCTGCGAGCCTTGGCGAAACGACCAAGGGCAATACCAATATCGGGGTGATTGCTACCGGAGTGAAAGACGGCGTTGAGAAAACGCTCTACGTCAAGAATATCTGCAGCCATGAAGCGGCTTTCGAGGAAACCGGCAATCAGGGCGTCAGCTATACCACCGGCGTTCCGGCGATGATCGGCGCGGCGATGATGCTGTCCGGCCAGTGGAAAGGCGACGGCGTATTCAACATGGAAGAGTTCGATCCGGACCCGTTCATGGCAATGCTTAACGAGCATGGATTGCCATGGAAATTGGAAGAATTGGAAGCACCTTTGGCTTTCTAGGATGGAGACCAAGGCAGGCGATCCCGGCGCTTTTGCGCATTTTGATCTGGCGCGGGTCCCCTCGCCTGCCTTTGTTGTGGATGAAGTCGGGGTAAGGCGGAATCTAGCGATTTTGGCTGATATCAAGGAACGGTCGGGCGCCAAGGTTCTGCTAGCGCTCAAGGCCTTTTCCATGTGGTCGCTCGCTCCGCTGATCGACGAATATCTTGATGGCTATTGCGCTTCTGGACTATGGGAGGCGCGGCTTGCAAAGGAGCATTTTCGCGGGCCGATCAGCACATATTCTCCGGCATATAAAGCTGACGACTTGGCCGAGCTAAGCCAGATTTCAGAGCATATCACGTTCAACAATCCGTCGCAGATTGAGCGATGGAAAAGCATGTCCAATCAAAATATTACGCTGGATAGTTCAGAAATTGGCTTAAGAATTAATCCGGAAATCGCGCTTGGCGAAACGGAGAAATATGATCCGAGCCAACCGCATAGTCGGCTGGGCTTCCCGATCAGCCAGTTGGCATCCGAACATTTCCAACATTTGTCCGGCATCCACTTCCACAATCTCTGTGAACAGGGTTTCGATGCGCTGCAGCGGACGTGGGAGAAGGTGGAACCGTTCATCGCGCCGCACTTCGGCTCGCTCAAATGGATCAATCTCGGTGGTGGTCACCATATCACGCGCTACGATTATGATCGGGAGGCGCTGGTCAAATTTCTGAAAGATCTAAAAGCGCGGTCGGGTTGCGATATCTATCTTGAGCCCGGTGAAGCCGTGGCGCTGGATGCGGGGATATTGGTCGGCGAGATACTGGATGTGTTCGACAATGGCATGCCGGTCGGGATCACCGATATTTCGGCCACGTGCCATATGCCGGACGTTATCGAGGCGCCCTATCGCCCGGCGATGCTGGGAGAGCGCTCCGAGGGCCGGGCAATTCGACTCGGTGGTCCCAGCTGCCTGGCCGGCGATATTATAGGTGACTATATCCTGCCCGAAGAGCCGCATGTCGGCCAGCGGATCGCCTTTCTCGATCAGGCGCATTATTCGATGGTCAAGACCAACACGTTCAATGGCGTTCCGCTGCCGTCGATCTGGCTGTGGAACAGTGAAAAGGATGAGCTGAAATGCGTCAAAATCTTCGACTGGACGACGTTCAGGGATCGGCTCAGCTAAAAAATGCTTTCGTTCAGCTTCTGTACGGACTTCGGTCTTTACAGAGGCATCAAGTGGCCATATAGCCGCGCCTTGCTGCCCCATGGCCGCTTGCGTATCCGCAAGGCAGCTCAATCGATCTTAGCCTATAAGGGGGTCCCTTGAGTTGCACCATTATCTTGATGCTGAGGAGCTGACGAAGGCTCTAAGCCCAGACATTCCAGTTTTGCTTAACCGGCCACATGCAGCACGCCGTGCCGCGCGTTATTTTGTCGAGCAATTTCCCGGCAAATCGCTTTACGCTGTCAAAGCGAATCCCTCGCCTGCGTTGCTGCAACTGCTGTGGGAAGAAGGCGTGACCCATTTTGACGTGGCTTCGATAGACGAAGTCCGCATCGTTCGCGCGGCATTGCCCGACGCGACGCTCTGCTACATGAATCCGGTGAAACAGCTCGCTTCGGTGCGCGAAGCCTATCACGAACATGGCGTGCGGATTTTCTCGCTCGACAGTCTCGAAGAGCTGGAAAAGATTGAACTAGGAACCGAGCTTGCCGAAGACCTGACGCTTTGCGTCCGGATCCGGGTTGCTTCCGAATTTGCAGAAATCAGCCTAGCGTCGAAATTCGGTATCGATGTTGATGAATCGGCGGAATTGCTTCAGCGGGCACGGCAGCGGGCCGACTGCCTCGGTATCTGCTTCCATGTTGGCAGCCAGGCGATGACGCCGCTTGCCTATGTCCACGCTCTGGAACGGGTTCGAACCGCCATTGTCGGCGCGTCGGTGACCGTCGACATTGTCAATGTCGGTGGCGGATTTCCGTCGATCTATCCCGATCTGGAACCGGTTTCACTCAATCATTATTTCACCGCTATCGACCGCACGTTCGAGGATTTGCCGATCAGCTATTCCGCCGAACTCTGGTGCGAACCCGGACGCGCGCTGTCAGCCGAATATAGCTCGCTGGTGGTCAAGGTCGAACGCCGCCGCGGCAACGAACTGTTTATCAACGACGGCGCCTATGGCACTTTGTTCGACGCCGCGCATATCGGATGGCGGTTTCCGGTTCGCCAGGTTGGTGCGGATGCGGAAGCCGGAGCGACCACCGGCTTCAGCTTCTACGGCCCGACCTGCGACGACATGGATTTCATGGCCGGTCCGTTCAACCTGCCCGACAGCATCAAGGCCGATGACTATATCGAGATCGGTATGATCGGTGCCTATGGATCGGCGATGCGGACGAAATTCAACGGCTATGGCAGCAGCCACGAATATGATGTCTCGGACGAGCCGATGGCAAGCCTTTATGTCGGTGACAATCTCGACCGGTCCGACCGCGACAATGTGGTGTCTTTCCCAAGCGCATAGACCTTAAACTAGGTTGCAATTGACAATCCTTTGCAGTTGAAGCAGTTTCTTCCGGGTTTTGGGAGAATAAGAATCATGGATATTGCTATTTTGGCACCCGCTGCGGTGTTGATCGTCTGGTCGCTGATCATGTTGTTCTGGATGGCCGCGACAAGATTTCCGGCCATGGCCAAATCAGGGGCAGACCTTGCCAAGGCGCCTCCCGGCGGTCGGGGCAGCGATCTGGAAGGTGTGATCCCCGACAAGGTAAACTGGAAATCCCATAATTACACCCATTTGATGGAGCAGCCGACGCTGTTTTACGCCACCGTCGTCATACTCGCGCTCGTCAATGCGGGTCATGGACTGAACCTCTATCTCGCCTGGGCCTATGCGATAATCCGGATCATTCACAGCATCTGGCAGGCGACCGTCAATCTGGTCAATGTCCGCTTCATGCTGTTCATAGCGTCGACCGTCTGCCTGCTGATCATGGCGACAAACGCCCTGTGGGCCACGCTTTTCTAGAGTTATAATATTATATTGGGAGGGAATTTTATGGAGAATAGCCTGTTGCTGCAGCCAATGGTTGCGCTCATTTTATGGACGATGCTGATCTGGCTGTGGATGTATGTCACGCGGATTCCGGCGATGAACAAAGCGAAGATAGATTCCGCCAATCTGGTTGGCGGCAAGGGCGGTGACCTGGACGAGCTTTTGCCACCGGAAGTGCAGTGGAAGGCGCATAATTATAACCATTTGCTTACAGAGCCGACGCTTTTTTATGCAATTTGTGTCGTTTTAATCCTTTCAGGTCAGGATTATGGACTGAATCTGACCATCGCCTGGGTCTATGTCGGTCTGCGGGTGCTACACAGTCTCGTCCAGGTGACGATCAACCGCGTGCTCTTTCGGTTCATGCTATTTTCGCTGTCCAGCCTGTGCATCATTGCCCTGGCAATCCATGCGGCGATTGCGGTATTCCACTAGCTCCGGCGTTCCTGCGAAGGCCTTTGCTTTCGCAGGAGCCCGCTAGCGGCTGAAGCTGGACACGATCTCGACATGGGTAGACCATAGGAACTGCCCGACCGGCCAGACCTGCCGGAGCTTGTATCCGGCGTCGCAAAGCTGTTTGGCATCGCGCGCAAAGCTGGCCGGATTGCAGCTGATATAGCAGATTTTCTCGACCTCTGATTGCGCAAGCTGCAAGATCTGTTCGCGCGCACCAGCCCGTGGCGGATCGAGAATGACAGCATCGAAGCGGTTGAGCTCTTCGGCGCTGAGCGGCCGGCGAAAAAGATCGCGATGTTCGCAGAATATCTGACGTTTGGAATGATTGGCCACCATTTTCAGCGCGCCCATCGTGTCGCGAGCGCCTTCTGCGGCATAGACTTTCTTGTCGGCGCCGAGAGCCAGAGTGAATGTGCCCAGTCCGGCGAACAGATCGGCGACAAGCCGCGCATCGCCAACGGCCTCCAGCATCGCCGAAACCAGCACCTGCTGGCCATCGCGAGTCGGCTGCAAGAAAGCGCTATGCGGGAAGCTGACCGGGATTCCACCCAAAGTGACCGTCACCGGCTCCGGTTCCCACTGTGTTTCCGGGCCATAGCCGCCATCAACGGACAGACGCGCCAGTCCATTGGCTTTGGCAAAGTCCGACAGGGCCTCGCGCTGCTCCAGGCCCTCAGGCTCGTAATTGCTGATCAGCAGATCGACACCCTGATCCACCAGCGTCATTTCGATATTCATGTCATGCTTGCGGCGGGACGAATTTTTAAGAAAAGCCCGCAAAGGCGCTAGAAGAGCGAATAATTCAGGTGCCATGATCTCGCATTGTTTGAGATCGACGATCCGGTGGCTGCCGGCGCCACTGAACCCGAGTTTAAATTGGTCGCCCAGTTTGGCCGCGCGCAGGCTGGCGCGAATTCGGGTTTTTGGCGCGGAGACCTGGGGCGTGTGCATGATTTCTGCTGCCAGCCCCTGTCCTTCCAGTGCGTAGGCCACGCGCTCGGTCAGGAACCGGCTGTAGCTCTCGTCATCCAGATGCTGCAGGCTGCAACCGCCGCAGGACTGGAAATGCTGGCACGGCGGTTCGACATGATGCGGCCCCTTGATCAGGCCGCCTTCGTCATTCAACCGGTCCAGCGGCGCGGAAAAGGCGATATGGCGGCCATCGGAAGTCACACCATCGCCCTTCGCGGCAACGCGAATGATCAGGTCGGGATCGGCAGTCGCGGTCATAAACATTCCTGCAATGTGGCGGGGAGTTGGTCGATAAGCATTTCCGGCGTGAAAGCGGGGCCTGCCAATTCTCCGGCCCGGCTGTGCAGCCATTGGCCTTCGCACGCTGCCTTATAAGCACTGACGCCCGTTGCCAAGCGACTTGCGATAATCCCGGTCAATACGTCGCCGCTCCCGGCTGTGGACAGCCATGGACAGGTTTGCACGGAAATGACGGCTTTGCCCTCCGGGCTTGCGATGACCGTATCGGAGCCTTTCAGCAAAATGCTGCATTCCGCTTGCTTGGCGAGTTTACGACTATCATCGAGTTTATATTGCAGCGGCTCCTTTGTCAGAGAGGCAAATTCTCCGGCATGGGGTGTCGCAATCGTCTCGGCAGAGCGCTCTTTTACCAGATCGCTGAATTGCGTGCCGGCGACGGTCAGCGCATCGGCATCGATCACCAATGGGGCATCCGCCGCTAACGCGGTAGTCAAAAGATCTTTCGCTCGCTCATCCCGGCCGAGGCCCGGACCAAGAATGATCGCCGAGATGCGCTTGTCGGAAAGCTTTTGTTGTAGATCGGCCATGTCCTGCACTGCCTCGACCACGATACTGGGATGCGGGGGTTCGAAGCCGGAGGATGCAAATATTTTGACATAGCCTGCCCCCGATTTCTGGGCCGCCATCGCAGTTAGCTGCGCTGCACCCGGCATCGCACCGGCGACCACGGCAACCAGGCCGCGGCTATATTTATGATCTTGCGATGTCGGCGCGGAAATTTCGGGCTTGGACAAAATTTCGAGATCGCTGTCGGCGGCGATACCGATATCGATCCCGACCAGATGGCCCATTTTTGATCGCGCCGGTTCCAGAAAATGGGACGGCTTGAACGCACCGAGGGCAATGGTTGTATCAAAGGCCGGGATATCGTTGAGCAGCGTGCCATGGTCGGATTCGACGCCGCTGGGCAGATCGATCGCGACCCGCCGCTTTGCGCCTGCAAACAGGCGCGAGAAATGGCCAAACCACTCGTCACCAACAGAGCGGGTCAACCCCGTGCCAAAGAGGCAATCGACCAATTGCGCTGCGGTCTGCGCGTCGGTCAGTGCCATCGTTCTGCCGCGCCACAATGATTTCGCATGTTGCGCTGCCTCGGTGGTTGGTTCGAGCGGTGCGGCAATGCTGACATCAACACCTTTTTCGAACAACCACTGGGCGATGACATAGCCATCGCCACCATTATTGCCCGGTCCGCAGAGCACCAGAGTCGGCATATCGGCAGCGATGCGCCAGATCATCTGTGCGGCGCCCTGCCCGGCCCGGCGCATCAGTTCCTGAACCGAAATGCCGGAGTCGATCAGCCGCTGTTCCGCCAGCTTCATTTCAGCGGCGGTCAATATATTCCCGTGATTGATCAAGCGCGCCTCTAGTTTCCGGCTTGTGCCGGGTCTTTTTCGACAGCGGGTGCTGCACTCGCATTGGCACCGGGTTTAATCTGTGCTGGCAGCAGATATTTATCCGGTCCGACGCTGACCTGTATCTTTCCGTCCTCGACAATCGAGACATGGGCCTTGTCAAAACCGTCGGCGGCTTCGAGCCCGTGACCGTCGGTCAGCACATTGAATCGGCGAAAGCCGCCATCGGGATGACGGATGATCATCGTCACCCTGCCCTCGCCGCTCAAACGTTCGGTGAAACAGTCGCGGGTGAAATTGCTGTCACCATTGATCGCGCATTCGATCTTTCCGTCATCGACCGCCTGATCCGCTGCCCGTTGTTCCGCTTCCGCGAGCACACTATTATCCGGCCTGTTTTCGCAGGCCGTCAGCAATAAGGTACAGGCAACAGCGCTAGATATCCGCATAGACATGTTTTTCAGCCTTGGCTCCAGGATGGGTTACCGCTCCCTGATAGGCCGGCCCCACATTTTGCGCATAGCGCCACAATGCTCCTGAACCATAATCGGTTTCGCGTCGCGTAAATTTTTCTCTACGTTCTGCCAGAATAGCCTCGTCGACTTCCAGATCAATGATACCCTTCTCGGCATCGATATTGATCATGTCGCCTTCCTCGATCAGTCCGATAGGACCGCCATCAGCGGCCTCCGGACCGACGTGGCCGATGCAGAAACCCCGGGTTGCGCCGGAGAAACGGCCATCGGTGATCAGCGCGACTTTCTCGCCCATGCCCTGACCGTAAAGCGCAGCGGTGGTGGCCAGCATTTCGCGCATGCCGGGCCCGCCTTTTGGTCCTTCGTTGCGGATAACGACAACGGCGCCTTCCTTGATTTCGCGTTTTTCGACGGACGCGAAGGCATCTTCCTCGCATTCGAACACCTGGGCCGGACCGCGGAACTGCAGTCGGTCCATGCCGGCAACTTTGACGATCGCGCCTTCCGGTGCCAGCGAACCGCGCAGGCCGACAACGCCGCCGGTTGCGGTAATCGCGTGCTGGACGTCATAGATGACCTTCTGGTCCGGGTTCCAGACGATTTCCTCGATATTCTCGCCTAGAGTCTTGCCGGTTACGGTGATGCAATCGCCATTGATCAGGCCGTTGTCCATCATCGTCTTCATCAGCATATAGACACCGCCGGCATCGTGCATGTCCTTGGCGACATATTTCCCGCCCGGTTTGAGATCGGCCAGATAGGGCGTAGTCTTGAAGATTTCGGCGACATCGAACAGGTCAAAGTCGATCCCTGCTTCGCTGGCCATGGCTGGCAGATGCAAGGCGGCGTTGGTCGAACCACCGGTGGCGGCGACAACCCGTGCGGCGTTGATGAACGCATCTCTGGTGCAGATATCGCGCGGCCGCAGATTGAGCTCGATCAGGTTCATGATCTGACGGCCAGCGGCCCGCGCCATATCGTCGCGGGTTTCATAGGGTGCTGGTGCCATATTGCTGTTCGGCAGAGACAGGCCGATGGCTTCGGCGACACAGGCCATGGTGTTGGCGGTAAACTGGCCGCCGCAGGCGCCGTGTCCGGGACAGGCGACTTTTTCCAGTTCGATCAGTTCCTGAAGCGGGCAATTGCCGGCGCTATGCTGACCGACCGCCTCAAACACATCGACGACGGTTACATCATGGTCATGAAAGCGGCCCGGGAGGATTGAACCACCATAGACAAAGATCGACGGGACATTGAGCCGCAGCATCGCCATCATCATGCCGGGCAGGCTCTTGTCGCAACCGGCATAGCCAATCACAGCGTCATAACAGTGGCCACGGACGCTCAGTTCAACGCTGTCGGCGATGACTTCGCGGGAGACTAGCGAGGCCTTCATACCCTGATGGCCCATGGCAATGCCGTCGGTGACGGTGATCGTGTTGAACCGCCGCGGCGTACCGCCAGCTTCGATCACGCCTTCGCGCGCGATATCCGCCTGGCCGTCGAGCAAGGTGTTGCAAGGGGCGCTGTCATTGCCCGCAGAGGCGATGCCGACGAACGGCTTTGCGATATCTTCTTCGGTCATGCCCATCGCATAATAATAGCTGCGCTGGGGCGCCCGCTCCGGTCCGACACTGACGTGACGGCTTGGCAAACGGGACTTATCGAATCTGTTGGTCATTCTGGCTTCCAATATGGCAATTTCCGGATCGTCCTTTCAAAAGTCCGCCGGTTAAGCAAGGGCTGTTCTTATTTTATCGCAACTACGCAATAAAATATCAGCGAAACGGCGCTGTCCTGCCTCTTCCCGGATCAGATCCTGACGGACCTCGACGCCGATATAGGGCTGACCGATGGCTTCGCACTGGCGGTTCATCGTCGCGTTCAGATCTTTGCCGGAATAGGGCATCTGATCACCGACGATCAGTCCTTCTTCTTCGCCGAGGTACTGGAGCGCCAGGCGCGGGGCCGTCTGATGTTCGTTATACATGATGCCCATATCCCACGGGCGTTTCAGTTGCGGGTTGGTGCGTAGCGTCGGCGAGAAGCTGTGCAGCGATGCAACGAGCGCTGGCTTCAAGTCCGCGATCAAGGCCGCTACCCGGTCGTGATAGGGGGTGAAGAAGCGATCCAGCCTCGCTTGCCTCTCTTCGGCGGACAGATGATTGCCCGGGATTTCCACGCCGTCGCTGCGTTCTACGATAACGGCCGCTTCATCGGGATAGCGGTTGAGATCGACGATCAGCCGGGAAGCCGTGCTGAGGATGGCAAGATAGCCGCCATGTTCCGTCATCAGACGGGCAATCGGCGCGATACCGGGGTCAAAGGCGATATGGTCTTGCTGATATTGCGGTGAAATACCCAGATTGATATCGTCCGGTACGTGGCTGGAAGCATGATCGACAACGATCAGCACGCCTCCTTCTGAGGGAACGCCGGATATTTCAAAAGCTTCGGTCATCGAATGCCCCCAGTCATCGTCCATAGCCCGTCCATCATATTCTGACAGTGGCTCTCGGCATTTCTGGCCTCGGCGAGTGATCGAAACAAGGCAAAACATGTTGCGCCGGACCCTGACATCCGCGCGATGACAGGCTGGCACTCTTCCAGCATTTGCAGCGCATCCGACAATAGCGGCACCATGGCGATGGCCGGTTTCTCCAGATCGTTTCTGCCGTTGCGGGCGGCGGTGATGACCGGTCCGCTTTCTAGAGCGCCACGATCGATACCATCCCAGGCGCGGAATATGTCCGCGGTAGACACCGGAACCAGCGGATTGACCAAAAGTACCGTGCAGCCCGGCAGATCCTTATCGGATATCACCTCGAGATCCTGACCGATACCGGTGCCGCGACAGGTCAGGCTGGCTACGCAGGCGGGGACATCGGCACCCAGCGGCTTCGCGATTTCTGCCAGATCTGCAACCGAATGATCAAGTCCCCAGAAGCGGTTGAGCAAACGCAACGTCGCCGCAGCATCGGCCGAGCCTCCGCCGATCCCCGAAGCAACCGGCAGTCGCTTGTCGAGATGAAGATGGGCGCCGTGTTTCACATCGGACAGCTCCGCAAGCCGTGTCGCAGCCTGCACAACCAGATTGTCGGTCTTGCTCAGCCCTTGCGCAAAGGGACCGCCTATTTCCAGAGTCACGCCCTCGCCCGGCTGCACCGAAATCAGATCGCCCTGGTCTAGAAACGCGAATATCGTCTCAAGCTCGTGATAGCCATCGGGCAGTCGCTTGCGGACATGGAGCGCCAGATTGATTTTTGCATAGGCCGTTTCACTATTCGCCGCGCCCCAGTCTTGATCGGGCATCAGGGCGATATAAGATCGGGCCGGAGACCCAGGTCTATTTTGCTGGCGAGACGTTGCGCATCCTCATCCTCTGCGAATAATTTTGCAGATTTCCAAGCATAGCGCGCTTCATAGAGACGGCCAACGGTCCAGTAAGCATCGCCTAGATGTTCGTTGATCGTCGGGTCCTGCGGCTGGCCTTCGAGCGCGCTTTCCAGATAGGCGACAGCACGATCATGCTCGCCGGTGATGAAATAGGCCCAGCCGAGGGAATCGGTGATTGCTGGCGACGTCGAGCGCAGTTCATGCGCCTGCTTGATCGCGGCAATCGCTTCCGCTTCATTTTCGCGCCGTTCAAGTTGGGCGTAGCCGAGATAGTTCAGGATCGTCGGCGAATTTGGCAGCAGTTCATTGGCTTTGCGCAAGGATTCCAGCCCCGCCGGCCAGATACCGGCCTGTTCCTGTGCGCCACCCAGCGCGAGCCAGTAATTGGCCATGATCAAATCGGACCGACCCAGTTTCTCGCCCAGTTGGATCGCCGATTCGAAAGCGCTGGCCGCTGCTTTATTGTCACCATGCGCTTGCAGCGATTGCCCTTTCAATATGTATAGTTCGGGAGCCTCCGGATTATATTCCAGGGCCGCGTCGAGCCGTGCAACCGCCCGGTCATAGTGATTATTAGCGACGAGACTGGCGATCTCGGAACTCAGTCCGACCAGAAAATAGGGACTGTCACGACCGATCCGTGAATATTCCGCTACCGCCAGATCATGGTTTCCTGCAGTCGCATAGGATCGTCCAAGCGTCAGACGGGCATAGTCGGATTTGCCGGCGACGTGCGCGCTGGCCTGGGCCGACACCTGCGAGAGAAACTCGGCCCGCTGCGCTGCCAGATCGTTCGAAAGTCTCTGAAAAAGAAATGCCAGCCCGATCGAAGGCGTGACCTTTTGTGCAACGCCCTTTTTCCGGCCGGCCTCGATATGCTGATATAATAGCTGCTCCGGTGCCGAAGGCCGGAATTTCAGAATTGCCTTGGCCGTCTCCACGTCGTTTTTTGCCCAGAAATGCTGGGCAGCGATTATCCGTACCGGCGCCATGCGCGATTCGTTGCGCTCGACCATCGCGGTCAGCATGCGAATCGCTTTGCTTTCCTGCTGATTGGCCAGGCTGTTCAATATGAGATTTTCTTCGAGATAATATTGAGCGGTCGCATTGGTTTTTGACCGCGAAAGAGTGGCCGTGCCGTCCCGGCCTCGCGCTGTTTCCAGCCATGCCTCGAGATAGGGCTGGAGAAAGGCAAAATTCTTCAGCGCCTCCAGTTCGACGGTCGCCAGATCAGCGCCGTTCCAGTCGCGCTGCGCAAAAGCCGCCGCGAAGAGCACCAGCGGCATTTCCGGTTCCGCCTTGCCACGCAATTGCAGGACCCGGACGGCTTTCGCCGCCAGATCAAAATCACCCGTTTCGATGGCGCTGACATAGGCTTTCCCGGCCAGCAGCTCATTGTCCGGCTGTTCTTTCAGGCTCTCGCCATAAATTGCAGACGCAGTCTGCAATTCGTCAGACGATTGAGCCAGCCGGGCTTCGACAAAACGGTTGAGCGCCGCTGCACTGTCGCCGCGGCTGGCAAGCGCCGGTGAAGCTGCTTGTCCGGCGACAAGCAGCGCACATAGGCCGAGACTACATATTCGGATAATTTGGACCTCCGCCGCCTTCCGGTACGACCCAATTGATATTCTGGGCCGGATCCTTGATATCACAGGTCTTGCAATGCACGCAATTTTGCGCGTTGATCTGGAATTTCGGCTTGCCGGCCTCGTCCTCGATAAATTCGTAAACACCCGCCGGGCAATAGCGTGCCGAAGGACCGGCGAACACCGGCAAATTGACATCAACCGGAATATTCGGGTCTTTCAGCTGAAGATGCACCGGCTGGTCTTCTTCGTGGTTGGTGTTCGACAGAAATACCGAAGACAGGCGATCGAAAGTGAGCTTCCCATCGGGTTTCGGATATTCGATCTTCACACAATGTTCCGCCCGTTTCAGTCGCGACCAGTCGGGGTGCAATTTCATCGTGAACGGCATTTTGATCTTCAGATGCTCGGCCCACATATTGATGCCGGAAATGATCGTGCCGAGGAAATCACCATATTTCTCTACCGCCGGCAGGACATTGCGGACCACGCGCAATTCTTCGCGGACCCAGCTATTCTCATAGGCTGTTCCATAAGCTGTCAGCTCGTCGCTCGTGCGTTCAGCCACGATCGCCTCATAAGCGGCTTCTGCGGCCATCATACCGGTCTTCATCGCGGTATGCGTACCCTTGATACGCGGCACGTTTACGAAACCGGCAGAACAACCGATCAGCGCGCCACCGGGGAAAAATAGTTTCGGCACTGCCTGAAAGCCGCCATCGTTAATCGCACGCGCTCCATAAGAAACCCGCTTGCCGCCTTCCAATATCTTGCGAATTTCCGGATGCAGTTTCCACTGCTGCATTTCTTCAAATGGCGAGAGATAGGGGTTTTCATAATTCAGCCAGGTGACAAAGCCGAGTGCGACCTGATTATCTGCCTGATGGTAGAGAAATCCGCCGCCATTAGCGCCTTCGCTCAGTGGCCAGCCTTGCGTATGGATGACGCGGCCCGCTTTATGTTTCGCCGGATCAATATCCCACAATTCCTTGACCCCGAGGCCATAAATTTGCGGCTGGCTCTCGGCATCAAGCGCGAACTGGTTTTTGAGAATCTTGGTCAGGTGGCCGCGTGCGCCTTCGGCGAAGAACGTATATTTTGCGTGCAGTTCGAGACCGGGCTCGTAGTCCGGCTTGTGGCTGCCATCGCGGGCAACGCCCATATCGCCGGTGGCGACGCCCTTTACCGAGCCATCTTCATTGTACAAAATCTCCGCAGCAGCAAAGCCCGGGAAAATCTCGACGCCCATATTCTCGGCCCGTTCGCCGAGCCAGCGGCAGAGATTGCCGAGCGATCCGGTGTAGGTGCCCTTGTTGTGCATGAACGAGGGCGTCATGAAATGGGGGAAGGCGAATTTTTTCTTCTTGGTCAAAATCCAGTGATGATTCTCGGTCACGGGCGTTTTTGCGAGCGGACAATCCTCGTCCCGCCAAGCAGGAAAAAGCTCGTCCAGACCTTTGGGATCAACGACCGCGCCGGACAGGATGTGCGCGCCGATTTCGGAGCCTTTTTCCAATATGCATACCGAGAGGTCCTTGCCTGCCTCGTCGGCCAGTTGCTTGAACCTTATGGCTGCACTGAGACCGGCGGGGCCACCCCCGACTATCACCAGATCATATGGCATTGACTCTCGTTCGCTCATGTCGCTTTTCCTACAATTCTTGCTTTTATTCTCTTGTACATTCGGTCTGTCGTAAACCGCAACCCGCTGGGCAGAAACCTGCTTTCCCGCCAATTGACCTATTCGTCAACTCATGACTCTATGCATAAATGAATTTAATCTCCGCACCAACGACTAATCCGTCCGCTGAGTCGATGATCCACAGTCTGCAAGACTGGTGGTCGCTCGCTGGCGTCGAGCTGGATTATGCCGATCAACCGGCAGCGCTTTTGGCTGCCGAGACTGTATCTCGGGCAAAAGAAGCGCCGCCGACGGCAGCCGTTACGGAACGCGTGCCGGAGCAGGCCAAAAGGCCGGTACAGGACGAACCTCTACCTGCCGCCTATCCGGATTTTCTCGAATGGCTGGCCAATGGCGACAGTCTGATCGAAACAAGCTGGTCGAAGCAAAAAGTGTCCCCGCAAGGCGCTCTGGAACCGGAGATCATGGTGATTTCCGCGCTACCGGAAAAAAATCGCAATGGCGAAGTCCAGTTGTTCAATCCGGACAATCATAAGTTGCTGGAGAAGATGCTGGCGGCAATCGGATGTGATTCGCAGCAGTCCTATCTCGCGAATATTGCCGTATCTATTCCCTATGACGGCAGGATTGACGAACAGCATTGGCCCACCTTTAAAAAGCGGCTCTTGCATCACATCGCGCTGGTCCGTCCGAAACGCGTCATCTGCCTCGGCGACATGGCGGCAAAGATCCTGTTCGGCGAAGATCTGCTGACTGCGCGCAAAAATAAGCAATTTATTAACCATAGTTCATCAAAAACGGAGGCGATCGTGACATTTCACCCGCGGATCCTGATCGAGCGGCCATTGTTCAAGGCCGAAGCTTGGAAAGATCTGCAAATGCTGACAAGGATTTCTGCCTCGTGAAACTGAAATTTGCACTGACCGCTTCGCTTCTCACCCTCGTTGCAACGCCGGCGCTGGCCGATGATGGAGCGGTTCTCTACAATAGCGCTTCAATCGCGAAATATGTCCCCTCGCAGCTGAAGCAACGACAATCCGACCATTATCGGGCCTTGTTCTCGGCAATGAGTACCGATCACTGGGATATTGCGAAAAATCTGATGGATACAGCGCCGACCGGTCCGCTCAGATCGATCGCTCAGGCCGAATATTTTCTGGCCGCAAATAGCCCAAGAGCCGAACTCGGGCCGCTGCTGACTCTGGTCAATGAAGCACCGCAAATACCGCAGGCAGCCCAATTGGGTCGCCTGGCACAGAAGCGCGGCGCCCAGTTGCTGCCGGACCTGCCACAGCGTCGCAATCTGTCATGGGTTCCCGGCTCCCCGATCCGGTCGAAGCCAAAGGACGTAAGTTCCGACAGCGCGGCAAATGGCGTGCGCGGCCAGATCATCGATTTTATCAAACATGACAATCCGCAAGGCGCCGAGTCATTGCTCAGCGCCAACGCAATGCAAATGTCGTCCGAAGGGCGTACGGAACTGGAACAGCGCGTAGCCTGGTCTTATTATATCGAGAATGATGACGCTTCGGCCCTGCGTCTCGCCCGGCAGGCGCAAAACGGTTCCGGCGAATGGGTCGGTCACGCCAATTGGGTTGCCGGACTGGCTGCCTGGCGGCTGAATGACTGCCGGTCAGCGAGCAGCGCTTTCGAATCCGTTGGCCGGTCGGCCTCCAACGTCGACCTGCAAGCCGCCGGTCTTTACTGGAGCGCCCGGTCCGATCTGAAATGCGGCCAACCGGAGAGGGTACAAGGCAAGCTGCAGGCTGCGGCTCGTCTCGACGACAGTTTCTACGGCATGCTAGCCGCACAGACATTGGGCATGGAGCCGAACAAATCCAGGCAGAGCGAGTCATTTGAAAAATCGGACTGGCGGGCGCTTGAGCGGCATGAAAATGTCCGCGCTGCCATCGCGCTGGTTGAAATTGGCGAAGAGCAGTTGGCCGACGAAGTGCTTCGGCATCAGGCCACTATCGGAGACGGCGGCGACCACCCTGCCCTGATCAAACTGGCGCGGGAACTGGATCTGCCACGCACCCAGCTCTGGCTGGCCCATAATGCGCCGCGCGGCATGAAACCCGATGTCCAGGCCCGTTTCCCGGCACCTAAATGGAAGCCCGACGGCGGCTGGCGTGTCGACCCCGCCCTTATCTATGCGCATACCTTGCAGGAATCGGCTTTCCGCAGCAAGGTGGTGAGCCCGGCCAACGCCATCGGCCTGATGCAGGTCCGCCCCGGCACGGCCGGCGATATAGCGAGAGCCAATGGCCTGAACTTCAGCGAATCCGATCTCTACCGGCCATCGACCAACCTCGAATATGGTCAATCCTATCTGGAATATCTCGGCAAATCATCGATCACCGGCGGCAAGCTGCCAAAAATAGCAGCGGCCTATAATGCCGGACCGGGTGCGGTGCAGCGCTGGAACAGCGAAATAAAAGACAATGACGATCCGTTGCTGTTCATGGAAAGCATTCCCTATGTAGAAACGCGCGGATACGTCTCGATCATCCTGCGCAACTACTGGATGTATGAAAAGCAGGCCGGTATCCAGTCGGTCAGCGCCCGGGCGCTATCGCAAAATCACTGGCCGCAATTTCCGGGCAATCCCGATGGCCGCAAGACCCAATTCACTTCCCGCTGACAACAGCGTGGCGCATTAAAAAGCCGGGCAATGCTTTCTGCACTGCCCGGCTTTTTCATTTCAGAATATTTCTCGCCTAGTAGCGGTAATGGTCCGGTTTGAACGGGCCTTCGACCGGTACACCGATATAATCAGCCTGATCCTGGCTGAGCGTGTCCAGCTTCACGCCCAGTTTCGCGAGATGCAATTCGGCGACTTTCTCGTCGAGATGCTTCGGCAGAACATAGACATCATTTTCATATTGCTCGGGACGCAGCCACAATTCAATCTGCGCCAGCACCTGGTTGGTGAAGCTTGCAGACATCACGAAGCTAGGGTGACCGGTTGCACAACCAAGATTGACCAAGCGACCCTGGGCCAGAACGATCAGCTTCTTGCCATCCGGGAATTTCACTTCGTCAACCTGCGGCTTGATTTCGGTCCATTGCATGTTCTTCAGCGCACCAATCTGAATCTCGCTGTCAAAGTGACCGATGTTGCAGACAATCGCACGGTCTTTCATGGCCCGCATGTGATCGACGGTGATCACATCCTTGTTGCCGGTTGTGGTGACGAAAATATCGCCCCGTTTCGTGCCTTCTTCCATGGTCACGACCTCGAAGCCTTCCATCGCTGCCTGAAGCGCGCAAATCGGATCGATTTCCGTTACCAGTACGCGAGCACCGCCGTTGCGGAGCGATTGGGCAGAACCCTTGCCGACATCACCGAAACCGGCGACAACAGCGACCTTGCCAGCCAGCATGACGTCGGTTGCGCGACGGATCGCATCAACCAGCGACTCTTTACAACCATAGAGATTGTCGAACTTGGACTTGGTAACGCTGTCGTTGACGTTGATCGCCGGAAAAGGAAGCTTGCCGATTTTGGCCAGTTCATAGAGACGGTGAACACCGGTGGTGGTTTCTTCCGAAACGCCCTTGATCGCTGCTACCGTCTTGGTCAGATAACCAGGACGTTCTGAGAGAAAACGGGTCAGGGTGGCAACAAAGACTTCTTCTTCTTCATTTTCCGGTTTGAACAATTCTTCACCGGCTTCAACCCGCGCGCCCCAGAGCGCGAACATGGTGGCATCGCCGCCATCGTCGAGGATCAGGTTGCAGGTTTCATCCGTGCCCCAGTCGAAGATACGCTCAACATAGGCCCAATATTCTTCCAGCGTTTCGCCCTTGATGGCAAAAACCGGGGTTCCGCCAGCGGCAATAGCGGCTGCGGCGTGATCCTGGGTCGAGAAAATGTTGCAGGACGCCCAACGCACGTCTGCGCCAAGGTCGAGCAGGGTTTCGATCAACACCGCCGTCTGGATGGTCATGTGCAGCGAACCGGTGATCCGGGCGCCTTTGAGTGGCTTGTCTGCGCCAAATTCTTCACGCAGAGCCATCAGGCCCGGCATTTCGGTTTCGGCTATTTCAATCTCTTTGCGTCCGAAATCGGCGAGAGAAATATCCTTGATTACATAATCCTGGGTACCGGTGGCCACGTCTTGTCTCCTTGAAAAACGAAATGCCGCACGGGCAATCCGGTGCGACAACATGTCTTTTCAATAGAGGCTTGTGGCCTTGGAAGCAAATATAAAGATGTCTTTATATTTGATATTTTGTGAGTCTGGCGCGCCGCAGGCCGTAATAATCAGAAGGTCAGGCGCTGCCGAATCCACTCGACAGTTTGGCCGGGTCAATGCCCAGTGCTTCCCACGCCATCAGCCATTTGTCGCCGGATTCGGTCTCGTACAACCAGTCGGGAGCCCCCTCAGCGATCGTCCAGCCATTCTGGGTCAGTTCGCCTTCCAGCTGGCCTTCACCCCATCCGGAATAGCCAAGCGCGATGATCCATTTTTCAGGACCACGGCCCTGGGCAATTGCATTCAGCATATCGATCGAGCTGCTGAGACCCCAGCTGTCTCCCACCTGGAGTGTGTCCGACATATTGATATCAAGGCTGTGAAGGATGAAGCCGCGCTGTGTTTCCATCGGGCCACCCAGGAAGACGTCGCAGTTCGGCGCTTCGGCGGTATCGATGTCAAACTGCTGGAGAATATCGTGAAAGCGGATGCCCTCCATCGTCTCGCCGATATTGATACCCAAAGCGCCGTTTTCATCGTGGGAGCAGATAGCCACCACCGATCGTGCAAAGCGCGGGTCTGCCATTCCGGGTGTGGCGAGGAGAAATTGTCCGGAGAAAAAGACGGGGTCATTCATGAAGGGCAGCATAGCGCCGCAAATCTGAACTTCCCATGGCAAATGTCAAAAGTCCCATTCCTGGTCGTTTTGCCAGCTTGCAATTTCGCGCCTCTGTCACCACTATCAACTGTAGAGGCAGGCGTTCACAGCCCAATCAAAACCAGGAGCAAGACATGATCAATATAGGCGACAAGATTCCCGAAGTAAAACTGGTCAAAGCGACCGCAGAAGGCCCACAGCAAGTGAGTTCCAGCGAATATTTCGCCGGCAAGAAAGTGGCGCTGTTTTCCGTTCCCGGCGCGTTCACCCCGACCTGCTCCGCGAAGCATCTGCCCGGCTATGTTGACAAGGCTGCCGATCTGAAAGCCAAGGGCGTTGATGAAATTGCCTGCACCGCCGTTAATGACGCGTTCGTCATGGGCGCGTGGAATGATGCATCGGGTTCAGAAGACGTCACCATGCTCGCCGACGGCAATGGCGAATTTGCCCAGGCGGTCGGCCTAACCATGGACGGTTCAGGCTTTGGTCTGGGCCAGCGCGGCCAGCGCTTCTCGATGATCGTCAATGACGGCGTCGTCGAAGAATTAAACGTCGAAGCACCGGGCGACTTCAAGGTCAGCACAGCAGAATATATGCTCGATCAGCTCTAAGCGAAATCAATCGAATAAAATGCCGGCGAGAACTCAGGTTCCCGCCGGCTTTTTCATGCCTACCATCCGCAGGACTTGCCCTTATTCTCTTCCTTCAGCCAGTCCATCAGCGGCGCGAAATAGCTGATCATCGCCGAGCCATCCATTTCACGCTTGCCGGTAAAAGCTTCGAGCGCGTCGGGCCAAGGTTTGGATGCACCCATTTCCAGCATCGCGTTCAGCTTTGCACCGACCTGTTCGTTGCCATAGAAAGAACAGCGGTGCAGCGGTCCCTTCCATCCGGCTTCATCGCAGGCCGCTTTGTAGAACTGGAACTGCAGGATTCGGGCGAGGAAATAGCGTGAATAAGGCGTGTTGCCCGGGATATGATATTTGGCACCCGGATCGAAGGCATCGTCGGGCCGGTCGACCGGCGGCGTGATGCCCTGATATTCGAGCTTCAGGTCATGCCAGGCCTTGGTATAATTATCGGGCGTGATCTCGCCGGAGAATACCTCCCAGCGCCATTTGTCGACCAGCAGGCCGAATGGCAGGAACGCGACCTTGTCCATCGCCTGACGCAGCAGCAGACCGACATCCTTGTCAGCGCTCGGAACCTTGTCAGCGTCGAGCAAGCCGACCTGAACCAGATATTCCGGTGTGATCGACAGCGCGATCGCGTCGCCAATGGCTTCATGGAAGCCGTCATTGGCGCCGTCGAGATGCAAATAGCTCTGCTTGTTATAGGCGCGCTGGTAATAATTATGGCCAAGCTCGTGGTGGATGGTGGTGAAGTCATCGCCATTGACCTTGATGCACATCTTGATCCGGATGTCGTCCTTGTTGTCGATATCCCAGGCGCTGGCGTGGCACACGACTTCGCGGTCAGCGGGCTTGGTGAACAAAGACCGCTCATAGAAAGTTTCCGGCAGCGGGTCGAAGCCGAGCGAGGAGAAAAAGCCTTCGCCTGCCTTGACCATCTTCATCGCATCATAATCGTTGGCGACCAGCAATTCAGTCGTATCGAAACCAATATCGCCAGCGCCTTCCGGTGCGACGATATCATAGATATTGCCCCATTCCTGCGCCCACATATTGCCCAGCAGATCCGCGCGGATCGGGCCCGCTTCCGGCTGGACGGCGTCGCCATATTTTTCGTTGAGCTTGTCGCGGGTGTAGCAGTGGAGCTGGTCGTATAGCGGTTTGACCTGCGCCCATAATTTATCGGTCAGCTTGGCGAAATCGTCGGCCGGCATGTCATAGCCGGACCGCCACATTGCGCCGACATCGGCGAAGCCGAGCTCCCGGGCGCCTTCGTTGGCAATCTCGACCATGCGCGCATAATCATCCTTCATCGGCGCGCCGACATTGCTGTGCCAGCTGGCCCACATTTCGGAAAGTTCTTCGGGATTGCGATTGGTACCCATCGCCGCTTCGATATCGGAACCGTTGATTTCCTTGCCGTTGAGCGTGCCCTTGCCCTTGCCGTAAGCCGAGTTCAGCTTGGTGGCGATCTCGTTCAGTTCGGTGGCGGCGCCCTCTGTGGTTGGCGCAGGAAGCACAATCCCGCCGCGCAATTTATCCAGCTTGCGCCGTGTGACCGCGTCAAGACCTTGAACATCGTTGAACATCGCCGCATCAATGGCAGCCTGTACCGACATTGTCGTTCCCTCTGCGCCGACCTTGGCGGCCAAAGCGTCGGTATCATCGGTAATGAAATTCGCGTTTATCCAGTAAATCCGGGAAGCGTCTAACGAAAAGTCGTACAATTGCTGTTCCGTATCATCGACGAATTGCTTGGCATCGTCGGCGGTTGGGGCAGCAGTTGCTTCCATAGCATCATTCTCTTGATGCTGGGCCAAGGCCGGGCTTGTCAGGGCCATAGTAGCGATTGCGACGATCGAAGCGGCGGTTTTCATATGTTGATCCTCAACTGTTTTGACTTTGGTTGGAATTGAAACTTTATTGCCTGCCGGTCAAGCCCGTGTTTCGCGCCATCGCCAGATAAGCGCGCCGATCATCGCGACGGTACCGATGATCCAGCTCAGGGTTTTTACCGGTTTCGCCAGCGCCGCCGTCCCGGCGAGAATATCGCTGCCCTGTTCGTTGACGAGCTGGATCAATTGGCTGACGGTTTCGATATAATCAGTCAGGCCAAAGACAAAATAGCTGAGAACGCATAGCAGCCCGACTTTTTTCAATGTGGGTGAATTGGCCCGTTGCCAGATCAATCGTCCACCGATGATGCCGCCAGACATATAGAGAGTGATGAAAACAAGATCGGCGATCATGCCCCAGCGGGCGAGATCCAGCACCCCTGCGGCGGCCCAGCTTTGCTGGATTGCGTTCACCCGTGCCGCTGTCGCTGCGCTCTGGTGATCCAATATGCCTCCAGGCGCGACAGCCGTTTCGAGTACCCCGCCGGTAGCGACCAGATAGAGAAACAGCGCCAAGCCGCCGCCCCAGAATATCCAGAAATTGCGCCAGCTATAGAGTTTCGGCATTGTTCCTCCTATCCGACCAGAAAGCGCACCATTTCCTGGCTCATCTCCGCTTTGGTCACACTGCTCATATGGGTTCCCGGTATCGCGACATGGTGGCCGTTGAGCAAAATCGCCGCCAGTTCTTCCGGATCGCCGTTGTCCCGATCTTCGCAGCCGCACAGAACCAATGTTTCGGTTTCTATGCTTGCTGCATCAGCGGGATCCATATCGGAAAATGTCGCGAGCAACAAACTTGCTGCCACCGGGTCGATTTTCTGGCTTTTCATAAACTGGATGGCGAACCAGTGCGGGTCGCCGCGCTTGGCACTGTCCTTGAGCCGGATCGCTTCCTGGAAAAATTCCTGTCGCTGTTCCCATCCGGCAAGCCCCTGGAGCCCCATTCCGGCGAGTATCGCCTTGGCCGGATTGGCACCGGTGACCAGCAGCCGTGCCGTGGTCCGGGCACCGAGCGAGAAGCCGCCGAGATCATAATCGGTCAATTCCAGATGCGCGATCAATGCCAGCGCGTCCTGCACCAGCACATCATCGGGATAAGCGGCCGGATCATGCGGCGCTTCGCTTTCACCATGGGCGCGCAGGTCGGGCATGATCACCCGCAAGCCGGCATCGACCAGCGCCTGCGCCTGGCCAAATTTGATCCAGTTGGTGTGAGCGTTGGAGAATAAGCCGTGGAGCAGGATGACAGGGCGCCCCTCCCCCATTTCGTGGATTTTGAGGGTCACACCGTCAAAGGATGAAAAGTCCCAGTTATTTGCGGTCATCAATTGGTCCCTAAATTAGTGCGCCAGGCGATAAGGTCATCCGGCTGGGTCATCTGCTGATCACTCGCGGGATCAAGCTCGATCCCCGGCTGCTTTTTCGATACCCATAAATGTCCCACTGGCGCGATTTCGAATGGATCATCCAGCGTACCGACTTTCAAGGTGATGGCCTGCGGCGGATTACTGGCCGAATGCCAAAGCCGCGTGCCGCAATTGCCGCAAAAATAATTATACTTGGCCTTCCCGCTAAAGGCCTTGCTAACGAATGATGTAGCATTACCATCAATCTGGAGCCCGGTAAAATGCATCGGGATAGACATAGAAAACGCGCTGGCGCTTTGTTTCTTGCACTCGCCGCAGTGGCAGGCATAGGCAGCCGGAACAGGGCCTTCAAACTGGTATCTTATTGCGCCGCACTGACAACCACCAGCCTGAAGGTCGCTCATCGTTCAACAAGACCCTTTTGCTTCATCCGCCATACCGCCAGATCAATCCGGTCCTGCCCGAAAAACGGTTCGCCTTCGAAGACGAGCGTCGGAACGCCCCAATGGCCCGCGGCTTCGAGTGCTTGCTGATTCTCCGCGATTTCGGCGTCCAGTCCTTCTGACTGGGTTGACGCCTCCACCCTTAATTCGGTCAGATCCAGCCCGGCGCGCTCAGTCGCTTTTTCCAAATGGTCGCCATCGTTCCAGCCAGCGGTGCCGCCCCAGATCATCTGCGAGACTTCATTGGCAAATTCGAGCCCCTTGCCGCGCCGCGAAGCCGCCTGCCCCATCCGGGTCAGTTCGAAAATATAGGGCTGCTCGGCTGCAATCTTGCGGGTGGCAATATCCTGAACGATCGGATCGGGATTGGGCGGTGCCATCGGTATGCCCATATGTTGCGCCACCCGGAATATATCCTTGAACACATAGCCCAGCCAGTTGGGATGGTTCTTCTCGAAGAAATCCGGTTCGCGGATCGCCAGCGGGTACACGAACCGCTGGTTGATTTTCAGGTCATATGCCTCCGTCAGCGCGACGTAACGTCGCGTAGCCAGATAGCTATAGGGTGAGCGGAAGGACCAATACACGTCTGCTTTCAATGTCATGGCGGTCATATGGCACAATCATCAGTCCGCTTCCATAATTTTCAAAGCTAATCATTGCATATAATAAATTATGTTATTAAATTGGCTCGATGAGCGATAATATCGGATTTATGATCGGTGACATTTCACGTCTGATCCGGCGGACATTTGACCAGCGCGCCAAGGCGATCGGCGTGACCCGTCCGCAGTGGCGGGTCCTGACGTGGCTGCAGCGGCACGAAGGGATCAACCAGAGTGCGCTGGCCGACATGCTGGAACTGGATGCGATGACGCTGTGCCGGATGGTCGACCGGTTGCAGGCTGCAGATATGGTAGAGCGCCGTCCTGACCCCGCTGACCGGAGGGCGTGGAAACTTTATCTGACGCCCAAAGGCATTGCGTTGACCGAACAGCTGCAACCGATCGGGGAAGAATTGTTGCAGGAGGCGCTGCACGACGTGCCGAAGAAGGAGCAGGAACAGCTTCATCATCTGCTCGAGCAGTTCCGCCGCAATTTGCAGTCCATCGATGACGGGGATTCACAAGAGAAACGGGCCGCCAATGGCTGATAACCCGAATCCGCAAATGGAAACAGCCGCAAGCCAGCCAATAGAGGAAGTGCCTGCGCCGCGCTCGCCGGCACGGCGCATCGGCCGTTGGCTGTTGATGCTCTCGGTTCCGCTGATATTGGCGGGCGCCGGCACCTATTACTGGATTGTCAGCGATCATTACGCGTCCACCGACAATGCCTATGTCCAGCAGGATATTGTTTCCGTCTCACCCGAGATTGGCGGGAAAATTGTCGAAGTGGGGGTGAGCGAGAATCAGCTGGTTGCAGCAGGCGATCTGCTTTTTGCCATTGATCCGGTTCCCTTTGAACTGGCGGTTGCCCAGAGCAATGCCCGTATCGCCGCCGCGCAGGTCGAGGTGCAAAATCTCCAGGCCGACTATCAGGTAAGCGGAGTCGATATCGAGGTGGCGCAGCAGGATATCGCCTTCGCTCTGTCCAACTATCAGCGACAGGCGGCGTTGATGGAAAAAGGCTTCACCACCAGAGCGCGACTTGATGCCGCCCAGCATGAGGTCGATCTGGCCCGTGCGAAACTGAAGTCTGCGCAATCCGATGTGGTCGCGGCCAAGGCACGCCTGTCAAAGGGTTCCGCTGCACCCGGAGAAAATCCGGATATCGCCGACGCCAAAGTGGCGCGAGACCAGTCCTTGCTCGATCTCGCGCGCACGCGAGTGGTAGCGCCTGTCGCTGGACGCATTGCCCAATCAACCCGGTTACAGGTCGGGCAAATGATGGTGTCCGGCTTGCCGGTCGTTTCGATCGTGAATGACCGGAATAGCTGGATAGAGGCCAATTTCAAGGAAACCGATCTGGCCAAGATGAAGGTCGGACAGAAAGCCAAAATTACTTTTGACGCCTATCCCGATCTGGAGCTCAACGGCCGGGTCGACAGTATCGGCGCGGGCACCGGGTCGGAGTTTTCCGTGCTGCCGGCGCAAAATGCCAATGGCAATTGGGTCAAGGTTACCCAGCGGGTGCCGGTACGGATCAGGATATTGGACAAATCCCCACGACAGCTGATCGCCGGGATTTCGGCGGAAGTGACCGTCGATCTGCGCAATGGTAAAGAGTGAACACACCAAATCCTGATGTAGCAGCCCTGCCGGTGAACAACCGGCTGCTGCTCACAATTGCTGTCATGCTCGGCAATATCATGCAGATATTGGACTCCACCATTGCCAATGTCGCCCTGCCGCACATGCAATCGGGCCTCGGAGCCACGCTCGATACGGTGACCTGGGTATTGACCAGTTATATATTGGCTTCGGCAGTGGCTATCCCGATTACCGGATGGGTCGCCGACCGTATCGGTTCCCGCAACCTGTTTCTGTTGTCGATCGCCGGATTCACCGCGTCATCCTTGCTCTGCGCCACAGCATCAAGCCTTGAGATGCTGGTCTTTTACCGGGTGATTCAGGGAATGTCAGGCGCGTTCGTGATGCCGCTTTCGCAAACGGTGATGCTGGACATCAATCCGCCGAAAAACCATCCGCGGGCTATGGCGATATGGGGCATGGGCATCATGATCGCACCGATCATGGGTCCGATTATTGGTGGCTATCTGACCGAGAATTACAGCTGGGAGTGGATTTTCCTGATCAACGTGCCGCTTGGCATCATCACCTTCATCATGCTCTGGACGCTGCTGCCCTCGCGACCGATCGCCCGCCGGAAGTTCGATATGCCGGGATTTCTTCTGTTCGCTATCTTTATCGCCACCTTCCAGCTCATGCTCGATCGGGGCAATAGCGAAGACTGGTTCGACAGCTGGGAAATCATCATAGAATTCGGGATATCGGCAGCAGCCTTGTGGATATTCGCAATCCATATGGCGACGGCAAAAAACCCGTTTCTGTCCCGGGATTTGTTTAAAGACCGGAATTTGATCACCGCCATGCTATTGATGATCGTTGCCGGCGTGTCGATGTTCTCGACCATGGCGCTGCTGCCGCCGATGCTGCAGAACATCTATCATTATACGCCGATTGATGCCGGCCTGATATTGGCACCGCGCGGCGTCGGTGTCTTCATTGGCATGGCGATCGGCAGCCGTCTCGCCACGCTTGTAGACGCCAGATATGTCGTTGCAGTGGGTATGGCGCTGGCCTCTTACTCTGCCTGGATGATGACAGGATGGAGCCTCGAGATGGACCGATGGCCGGTGATTACCAGCGGCGTTGTTCAAGGTCTGGGCATGGGAGCACTGTTCGTGACCATGAATATATTGGCATTTTCCACGCTGTCGCCAGCTTTGCGAACCGATGGCGCCAGCTTGCTCAACCTCGCGCGCACCATCGGCGCGTCGGTCGGGATAGCGGTATTCGTCGGCCTGTTGGGCCGCAACTGGCAGACCAGCCACGCAGACCTTTCCGCCAATGTAACCGAAGCGAGACTGTCACCGCTCAGCCCCACCAGCATCAGCCGGTTGGGACAATATGGCGAGCAGGCGATGACGATGATTGATGGAGAAGTGAACCGGCAAGCTCTGATGATCGCCTATCTGGGCGATTTCTGGTTGATGTCGGTGGTCACCGCATTATGTGTTCCGCTGGTGTTCCTGATGAAGAAACCCCAGCGGATGAAAGTCGATTCAGCCGAAGCGGCCAGTGCGGCGCACTAGCCCTTTTTCAGATGCTTGCGCCCTAATAATTCCGCGATCTGCACGGCGTTGAGCGCTGCGCCCTTGCGCAGATTGTCGCTGACGCACCAGATGTTCAGGCCGTTTTCAACCGTCGGATCTTCGCGTACGCGGCTGATGAACGTTGCGCCATCGCCGACACATTCGACTGGCGTCACATAGCCTTCGTCTTCACGCTTATCGACCAGCATGATGCCGGGCGCGTCGCGTAGAATCTTTTGCGCGTCCTTGGCAGACAGCTCGTTTTCAAATTCGATGTTGATCGACTCGCTGTGGCCGACAAAGACCGGCACGCGAACGCAGGTTGCGGTCAACTTGATCTTCGGGTCGAGGATCTTCTTGGTCTCGACGACCATTTTCCACTCTTCCTTGGTCGAGCCGTCGTCGAGGAACACGTCGATATGCGGGATCACGTTGAACGCGATCTGCTTGGTGAAGACGTGGTTTTCCTTGGGATCGCCGACGAAAATCGCGCGGGACTGTTCGAACAGTTCGTCCATGCCGCCCTTGCCTGCGCCGGAGACCGACTGATAGGTCGAGACAACGACACGCTTGATCTTTGCCGCATCATGCAGCGGTTTCAAAGCCACGACCATCTGGGCGGTCGAGCAATTCGGGTTGGCGATGATATTGCGCTTGGTATAACCACTGATCGCTTCCGGGTTCACTTCCGGCACGATCAAGGGCACGTCCGGGTCCATCCGGTAAAGCGAGCTGTTGTCAATTACGACACAACCGGCAGCGGCTGCCTTTGGCGCATATTCCTTGGTCGGCCCGGAGCCTGCAGCGAACAAAGCCATATCCCATCCCGAAAAATCGAAATTCTCGATATTCTGGACCTTGAGCATCTTGCCGGTGTCGCCAATCTCGATCTCGCTACCTTGCGACCGAGAGGATGCAACTGCGGCAATCTCGTCATAGGGAAATTCGCGCTCTGCGAGGACGTTGAGCATTTCGCGCCCGACATTGCCCGTGGCACCGACAACTACAATTTTGTAACCCATGAAACTTTTCCTGTTCCTGATATTAAAACAGCCGGTTATCCTTGGAGGGAGAACCGGCTGTTTGAAACTTTGATGAAGCGAAGTCTATTTTGCTTCTGTGCCTTTCGCAGGCTGGTTCAAACGGCGTTCCGCAATACGGGCCCGTTTACCAGTCCGCCCGCGCAGATAGTAAAGTTTCGCACGACGCACGATACCGCGGCGAACCACGGTGATGCTGTCGATGTTAGGAGAGTAAAGCGGGAACACACGCTCAACGCCTTCGCCGAACGACATTTTGCGTACGGTGAAGTTGGAGCCCATGCCGCGATTGGTCCGTGCGATGCACACACCTTCGAAATTCTGGGTACGAACGCGCTCGCCTTCAACGACGCGAACACCGATACGCACTGTATCACCAGCACGGAATTCGGGGATTTCTTTCGACGCGATAAATGCGTCCACGGCTTCTTTTTCCAATGTTTGAATCAGGTTCATGACCTATTCCTTATCTTTATCTTTTTCCTGCGCACCAGAGGGCGACTGATCCGGAGTGTCCCTGTGACGCTCCCATAAATCCGGCCGCCTTAGCCGTGTATCTTCCTCTGCCCTTTGTTTCCGCCAAGCAGCTATTTTCGCATGATCCCCCGATCGCAAGACTTCAGGGATAATGCGCCCTTCCCATATTTGAGGTCGGGTATATTGCGGATATTCCAGAATAACGTTCTCGAAACTCTCGTCATCTCCGCTAGAAGACGCGCCCATTACCCCGGGAAGCAGCCGAATGCAAGCGTCTAAAAGCACCAAAGCGCCCATTTCTCCGCCGGACAGGATATAGTCGCCGATCGAGACTTGCTCGATATCGCGGGCGTCGAACAGGCGCTCGTCAAATCCTTCGAAACGGCCGCAGATTATGGTGACGCCGGGACCGGAGGCAATTTCGCGGACACGCGCCTGTGTCAGCGGCTTTCCGCGCGGGGTCATGGCGATAATGGGAGTTTTTTCGGGCACAACCGTTCGTCCTGAGCCTGTCGAAGGACCTGGTGCCGAGCAAAGCGATGCTTCGACAGGCTCAGCACGAACGGAGTTTTGTGCCGCGATCGTTTCTGCCATCCGGGCCACCGCATGATCCACCGCTGCGGCCATGATGTCAGCCCTGAGCACCATACCCGCACCTCCACCCGCTGGCGTGTCATCGACGCTGCGATGCTTGTCGGTGGTAAAATCGCGGGGGTTTATCGGGTCACAGCTCCACTTCCCCTCCGCCATCGCCCTGCCCGCCAGCGACGTGCCGAGCGGTCCGGGAAACATTTCCGGGTAGAGGGTCAGGATCTGGGCGGTGAAGGTCATTTCTTCTTGCGCCAGTTTATCCACAATATCGCCGTTGTCATACCGACGAAGAAACTGCCAAACATGCCGACGGCAGCGCCAACCGACATGTACATGATGCCTTCCCGGCCACAAACCTGACCATCCAGACAGTTAGCAGATTGCAGCCACCAAAGGTTGAATAGCCAATATAGCACAAGCAATCCGGGTATCGGAAGACTGGCCCAGAATGGCAGCCACGCGAGGCTTATTTCGGGCTTGAGCCATTTCGCAATTTCGATAATCGCTATGGTCAGCCCTGCTATCAGAAAAATGATGACAATCAGGATCATTGCGGCTCGACAAAATCGGCCTGTACGATTGCCGGATCATTCCGCATATCAATCGCGATCACCGGAACCATGAACTTTTTGCCATTTGCCCGTTCTATCTCGATGACATCGCCGGCGCCAAATTCGTAGATGGCAAATATCTTGCCCAGTTCCTCGCCGGTATCGGAGACGCAGCGCAAGCCGATGATGTCGATATGGTAAAATTCATCTTCGTCCAGTTCCGGCAAGGCGGAGCGCGGGACGGTTAGTTCGGTGCCGCGGGCCGCTTCAGCGCGGTTGCGGTCGGTAATTTCGGCAATCCGTGCAATTGCACCCATCTTATGGGGTTTGACGGATTTCAGCGTCAACGCGCCGCCATTGAAATCCTTGTGCACAGCCAGGCTGTCTATACTGTCACAGAATAGCTTGAGCCGGACCTCGCCAGTGATCCCGTGAGCGCCGATGATGACGGCGAGCGGGACGGGTTTGTCCGGGGTCATTGATCAATTCCGATCGAGCCGAGCCTATGATGATGACAGGCCGACCACAAAAAAGCGCACCGTTCCCCTTCGACAAAGTCGGGAAGAACGGTGCGCGTTATCATTGGTCGATTAACCTTCGGCTTTGTCTTCAGCCTTAGCTTCTTCAGCAGCGGGTGTTTCGGCAGCAGCTTCTTCAGCCGGAGCTTCTTCAACCGGCGCAGGAGCCGCAGCAGCTTCTTTCGCTGCTTCTTCAGCAGCAGCCGCTTTTTCAGCTTTCTCTTCAACACGCTCGGTGGCTTTCTCGCCTGGCTTGCCCTTGTTCGGGTTGTTGCGCGCTTCGCGCTTCATCAGACCGGCTACGTCCAGGAAACGAGCAACGCGGTCGGAAGGCTGCGCGCCCATTTCAAGCCAATGTTTCGCACGCTCGGTGTCGAGAACAACGCGCTTTTCGTCATCTTTTGCGAGCAGCGGGTTGTAGCTGCCGATCCGTTCGATGAACTTGCCGTCGCGTGGTGCGCGGACGTCAGCGATAACGATCTTGTAATAAGGGCGTTTCTTGGATCCGCCGCGGGACATTCTCATTGCTACTGCCATTGTAATAAACCTTTCTAAAAATACCAAAATTCTAATTGTTACGACTATTTCTTCTTATTCAATAAATTTGCCAGATCAGGAGGAAGGCCACCCGAGGACATATCGGGAAGGCCGGGCATGCCGCCGCCCTGACCGCCCATTCCGGCGCCAGCGGCTCCGCCGCCTCCACCGAACATCGACATCAGCCCCTTGATTCCGCCCATCTTCTTGATGCGCTTCATCGCCTTGGCCATTTCCTGATGCATCTTGAGCAGCTTGTTGACGTCCTGCACCGTGGTGCCGGAGCCGATAGCGACCCGCCGCTTGCGCTTGGCATTGAGCAGTCCGGGCCGTGTCCGCTCTTCCCTGGTCATCGAGCCAATGATGGCGTCCATGCGCACCAGAACCTTGTCGTCCATTGCTCCGCCGGCCATTGCTGCCTTGGCTTTTTTCATGCCCGGCATCATCGATGCCATTGCACCCAGACCACCCATTTTGGTCATCTGGTTGAGCTGGGAGCGGAGATCGTTGAGATCGAACTGCCCTTTGAGCATCTTCTCGGCAAGCGCTTCGGATTCTTCCTTGTCGACAACCTGGGCCGCTTTTTCGACCAGGCTGACGACATCGCCCATACCGAGGATCCGGCCCGCAACGCGTTCCGGGTGGAATTCTTCCAATGCATCGATCTTTTCGCCGACACCGACAAATTTGATCGGCTTGCCGGTAACCGCGCGCATCGACAGGGCCGCGCCGCCACGTGCATCACCGTCCATGCGGGTGAGCACGACACCGGTCAGCGGGACCTGGTCGGAGAAATTCTGTGCAACGTTGACGGCGTCCTGACCGGTCAGCGCATCGACCACCAGCAGAATTTCCTGTGGCTGCGAGATATCGGCGACGGCCTTCATCTCGTCCATCAATTGCTGATCGACGTGGAGCCGGCCGGCGGTATCCAGAAGCAGTACGTCAAAGCCTTGCAATTTGGCGGCTTGCAGAGCGCGACGGGCAATCTCCACCGGTTGCTGACCTGTAACAATCGGCAAGGTGGCGGCACCAATCTGCTCGCCCAATACAGCCAATTGTTCCTGTGCAGCCGGGCGATTGACGTCAAGCGAGGCCATCATGACCTTCTTGTTCTCTTTGTCTTTAAGCCGCTTGGCAATTTTGGCGGTGGTGGTCGTTTTACCGGAGCCCTGCAGACCGACCATCATGATGATGGCAGGCGGCGCGACGGAAAGTTCAAGCGCGCTGACCTCGGAGCCCAGCATTTCGGCAATACCGTCATTGACGATCTTGACCACTTGCTGGCCGGGGGTCACCGATTTCAGAACCGACTGGCCAACGGCCTTCTCGGTTACCTTTTCAACGAAATCCTTGACAACGGGGAGCGCGACATCGGCTTCTAGCAAAGCAATCCGCACTTCGCGCATAGCGCCGCGAACATCTTCTTCCCTGAGCGCACCGCGCCCGCGCAGCTTGTCGAAGACTCCGCCAAGGCGATCGCTTAACTTATCAAACATGTTACCGCCTTTCCTTCTTCAAAACAGCCCGAATTCAGGCCAACGCAAAAAGCGCCGGTGGGCGAAACCTCGCTGACCGACGTGTGAGTTTTTCGAACTCTAAACTGGATTGGCAATACAAGCATTGCCTTACTTGGCAGCCTATTAGTGCAGTTCCCCCGATATCGCAAGCCCGGATTTTTCACAAATATGAACGATTGTTAACCAGAAATTGAGAAGTGTTGGGCAAAAGCTTCCGGCAACAGCGGGAAAACAACTATGGCTCGACCAGCAGCCGACCAACATCTCAGGGTGATGAAAAACGGGTATAAGATATCCGTTGGCCGTGATGTTGTGACCGGCATCATCGTCATTCTGGCGATACTCATGTTTGCCGGCACCGGCGGCACGGTGCTGTCCGATGCCATCGACTCCATTACCGGTCAGGCCAGAGCCGCTGACAACGTGCTGGTCTCCGCATTTCTGCTGAATATTGCCCTGATTCTGTTCGGCTGGCGCCGTTACAACGATCTGACCAAGGAAGTTGAAGAACGGGCCGCTGCCGAACAGCTTGCCCACTCCCTTGCCGTTACCGATCCACTCACCGGCTTGCTGAATCGTCGTACGATTGGTGAAAAAACAGCAGAGATGATCAGCCTCGCGCAACGGCAACAAAAAAGCATCACAGTCATGATGCTGGATCTCGACAATTTCAAAACCATCAACGACGTGCACGGCCACAGCGCCGGCGATGCCGTGCTAAAACAGGTGGCAGCCCGCCTGCAGCAAGTCTTGCCACCCCATAATCTGCTCGCGCGCCTCGGTGGCGACGAATTTGCCTGCGCATTTGTTTTTGATCCCGAACAGCCGAAAATGGTCGAACGGATTGCCGACGATCTCATTGAGGCTATCGCAACGCCAATCGTCGAAAATGGCAACCAGCTTGTTGTCACCACTTCCATCGGCATGTCTCGATATGATTCAGAGTCGGAAGGCGTCGATCTGCTGATGCGCCGCGCCGACATTGCCATGTACAGCTCGAAAAAGCAGGGCCGAAACCGCCATTGCTGGTTTGATGCTAACATGGAAAAGGAACTGCAGACGCGGAGTTTACTGGAAACAGGTATGCGAATGGGCATACCCAACGGGGAATTTGCACCCTATTTCGAGCAGCAGATAGATCTCGCTACCGGCAAATTGACCGGTTTTGAGGTTCTTGCCCGTTGGGAATCTCCGACACAGGGATTGATCTCTCCCGAAATATTCATCCCGATTGCCGAAGAAACCGGCATGATCGGCGATCTCTCGCTCAGCATCATGCGCCAGGCGTTCAACCATGCAAAATATTGGGACGCCGGCCTGACGATCTCCGTCAATATTTCACCGGTCCAGTTGCTCGATCCGTGGCTGGCACAAAAAATTGTCAAATTGCTCGTCGAAACCGGATTTCCGCCAAGCCGTCTGGAAATCGAAATCACCGAGAGCGCGCTGTTTGAAAATCTCAGCCTGGCGCAATCCATCGTCGGCAGCTTGAAAAATCAGGACATTAGAATCGCATTGGACGATTTCGGTACCGGCTACAGTTCTCTCGCACATCTGCGCGCATTGCCGTTTGACCGGATAAAAATCGATCGCAGCTTTGTTTCATCGCTTCTCGCTAATCCGGAAAGCAAGGCTATCGTGAAGGCAATCAACGGCCTTGGCGAGAGCCTCGGCCTGCCGATCACTGCAGAAGGCATCGAAGACAAGGATACCGAAAACGAACTGCGCAGCATTGGCTGCGCCCAGGGTCAAGGCTGGTATTACGGACGCCCGTTGACGGTTCTCGAGACCCGGAAGATGCTGGCCAAACGCAATTTGCTGCAAGCCGGTGATCTGGAAGGCGCGGAGGCTCTTCAAGCCGATCCGGGGCCCTCGTCCATTGAAAAAGATCTCATGCAAAAAGCAAGTTAGGTCTGCTTGCCGCAAGCAATTGCGAGCCGAATTGCTGGACTCCCGGGAACGGCATCCCTAAATCGCCAATCATGACCACAGGACGCTTCCACAAAATGCACGGATTGGGCAATGATTTTGTCATCATCGATGCGCGCGAAGAAGAAATGGAACTGTCCAGCGCGAAAGCGACCGCTATTGCGGACCGGCGCAGCGGGATTGGTTGCGACCAGCTGATCATCCTGCGCCCATCCGACAAAGCCGACGTCAGGATGCAGATCTATAACGCGGATGGCAGCGAGGTCGAAGCCTGTGGCAATGCCTCCCGCTGCGTCGCAAAACTGATCGGCGATGAAACGCGGATTGAAACCGCCGGCGGCATCATTATCGGCAGCGCGACTGAGGACGGCGCCATCGTCGACATGGGCAAGCCCCGTCTCGAGTGGCAGTCCATCCCCCTCGCCTATGCCATGGACACGCTCAACATGCCGCTTGGCTGGGAGGATTTGCAAAATCCTGCCGCCGTCAATGTCGGCAATCCGCATGTGATATTCTTTGTCGACGATAGCGATATCGTCGAGCTGGATCGGCTGGGCCCGATGATCGAGGTCGATCCGCTGTTCCCCGAAAAGGTGAACGTCAATGTGGCGCATATCAGGGACGGCACGATCCATTTGCGCGTCTGGGAGCGCGGCGTGGGCCTCACCCGTGCTTGCGGCACCGGAGCCTGCGCCACTGCGGTCGCCGCCATCAGGCGCGGTCTGGTCAGCAGTCCTGTACAGGTCGATTTGCCGGGCGGATCACTGGTGATCAGCTGGAAAGACGGCGAGAATATCCAGATGCAGGGGCCAACGGCCTATGTCTATTCCGGCGAAGCAGACTGGACCCAGTTCGGATGAACGCTCCGGAAATGATCAGCATGGGGTGCCGGCTTAACATCGCGGAGAGCGAGACGTTGCGGCAGAATCTGGCGGCCAACAATATCGACGGTGACAACCTGATCATCGTCAACAGCTGCGCCGTGACCAACGAAGCGGTCCGGCAGACCCGGCAAGCGATACGACGGGCAAAGAAAGACAATCCGGAAAAGAATATCATCGTCACGGGCTGTGCTGCTCAGGTCGACCCGGCAATGTTCGCGGATATGCCTGAAACCAGCGCGGTCGTCGGCAATTCTGACAAATATGACGCAGCCAATTTCAAGCTCGGCCTGCAAAGCAACCGTCCCGATATCCGGGTTTCCGATATCATGCGGATCACCGAAACTGCTCCGCACATGGTCAGTTCTTTCGCCGACAGGTCCCGCGCCTTTGTCGAGATCCAGAATGGCTGCGATCATCGCTGCACCTTTTGTATCATCCCCTTTGGCCGTGGTAATAGCCGGTCAGTGCCGGCGGGCCTAATCGTCGATCAGGTGCAGGCTTTGGTCGACAAGGGCTATCAGGAAGTCGTGCTGACCGGCGTGGATGTTACCAGCTATGGCCCCGACCTGCCCGGCGAGCCGACCCTGGGCATGCTGATCGAACGGATATTGAAACATGTTCCTGCCCTGCCGCGGCTGAGGCTCTCCTCGCTCGATGGTATCGAGATTGATGACCGGTTGTTCGACCTGCTCACCGGAGAAGCGCGGCTCATGCCGCATGTGCATTTGTCGCTCCAGTCGGGCGACAATATGATCCTCAAGCGGATGAAACGGCGGCACAGCCGGGACCAGGCGATTGCTCTGGTCGAAAAGCTGAAAGCCAAAAGACCGGAAATAGTGATAGGCGCTGACATCATCGCCGGTTTCCCGACTGAAGATGAGGCTATGTTTGCCAACAGCCTGTCGATAATCGATCAATGCGACATTGTTCATGGTCATATTTTTCCCTATTCGCCGAAGCAAGGCACGCCGGCAGCGAAAATGCCGCAGGTTGACGGTCAGGTGATCAAGCAAAGAGCAAAAATATTGCGGGAGGCAGTCAGCCGGCGCGCACGGTCGTGGCGACATTCGCTGGTCGGATCCCGGCAGAATATTCTCGCGGAGATCTCCGGTGATACCGGCTATTCCGAAAATTTCGCCCGCGTTCGCTTTGATGGTTCAGCGAACAAGGGTCAGATCGTTCCGGTCGAGATTATCGACGTTCAGGACAAGCAATTGATTGGCAGGGTGTTAGCGTGACCGAGAAAAATAGTTGGAAAGATCGTCTGTTCGGCGGCTTCAGCAAGACATCATCGCGGCTGACCGAAAATCTGGCGGGCCTGGTTACCAAGGCCAAGCTGGACGAGGCTACGCTCGACGAGATTGAAGACGCGCTGATCATGTCGGACCTTGGCCCGGCAACGGCTGCTTCGATCCGCGCGAAGCTTGCCGTCGAACGTTTTGAGAAAGGCCTGACCGAGCATGCGGTAAAGGAAATCATTCAGCGCGAGATCGCCGCGATATTGGAACCGGTGGCGATTCCGCTGGAAATCGATGCCTTTCCTCGTCCGCAGGTAATTCTGGTGATCGGGGTCAATGGCTCCGGCAAGACCACCACGATTGCCAAGCTGGCCCATCTGTTTCTCGAACAGGATTATGGCGTTATGCTGGCGGCGGGCGATACGTTCCGCGCAGCGGCCATCGGGCAGTTGAAGGTCTGGGCCGAGAGACTGGGCGTTCCGATTATCAGCGGGCCGCAGGGCGGCGACAGCGCCAGCATTGTCTATGAAGGAGTCAAGCAGGCGACGGCGACCGGTATCGACGTGTTAATCGTCGATACAGCCGGTCGGCTGCAAAACCGAACCGAGTTGATGGATGAACTGGACAAAATCCGGCGGGTGCTGGGTCGGCTCAATCCGGCGGCGCCGCATAATGTGGTGCTGGTACTGGATGCGACGACCGGACAGAATGCCTTGTCCCAGATAGAGGTGTTTCAGGACGTGGCCAAGGTCACGGGACTGATCATGACCAAGCTGGACGGCACCGCGCGCGGCGGCGTGCTGGTGGCAGCAGCAAAACAATTTGGATTGCCGATCCACGCGATCGGGATCGGTGAAACCGTAGAAGACTTGAGGCCGTTCAAGGCCGAAGATTTGGCCGCAGCCATAGCCGGGATAGAAACATGACCGAAGCCACAGCAATTGAAGAAATTCCGAAAGAACATAGAGGTCTCAGCTTCGCGCTCGATTTCGGACCGCTGCTGATATTTTTCCTCGTATATAAATTCGGGGCTCCCGAAGGCAATCCGGTCACATCGGCGATCTACGGCACAGTCGCCTTCATGATAGCGATTGTCGTAGCGATGTTCGTTTCCAAGTGGAAACTGGGCAAGATCTCGCCGATGATGTGGATGTCGGCGATCCTGATCCTCGGTTTTGGTGCGCTCACCATTTATTTTAACGACCCGCGTTTCATCCAGCACAAGCCAACGATAATTTATGCCGGATTTGCGATCATATTATTCGGCGGGTTGCTGCGCGGCAAAGCGATGCTGAAAAGCCTGCTACAAGCGGCGTTCGAAGGTCTGTCCGACGAAGGCTGGCTGAAACTCTCCCGCAACTGGGCCCTTTTTTTTACAGCCATGGCGGTGATCAACGAACTGATGGTCGCAACGCTCAGCTTCGACTGGTGGCTGACCGTAAAAGTCTGGGGTGTAACCACCACGTCGTTCATTTTCGCGATGGCGAATATTCCGATGCTGATGAAGCACGGCTTTTCGGTAGAAGAAAAGCCGCGCCCCGAAAGTCAGGACGCGGCTTAAAATTCTTTATTGTCGGTCTGCTTAGCCCTGATCGGCGCGGCTGACGCCGTCTCCGTCGAGGTTCAGAGCAACAAAGTCCCAGTCGATCGCATTGTCGAGCAACGCGGAGACATAGTCCGGACGCGCATTCTGGTAATCCAGATAATAAGCATGTTCCCAGACATCGAGCGTAAACACAGGTTTCACACCGTGAGCGACCGGTGTGTCGGCGTCGTGATAGGATGTGATTTTCAGTTCTTCTCCGTCAAGTACCAGCCAGGCCCAGCCACTGGCGAAATGGCCGGTCGCTTCATCTTTAAACTTGCTTTTGAAGTCTTCAATTGAACCGAAGGTGGTTTCCAGACGGTCTTTCAATTCGCCGGTGATTTCCTTTTTCTCCGGCGACAGGCACAACCAGTAAAAGCTGTGATTCCAGACCTGAGCCGCATTATTGAACAGGCCGCCATCAGCAGCTTCGATGATTTCCGAAAGCTTTTTGCCTTCGTGATCGGTGCCCTTGATCGCGTCATTGGCCTTGCTGACATAAGCATTGTGATGCTTGCCGTGATGATAGTTGAATGTTTCCTCGGAAATCAAATCTCCGAAAGCGGTTTTCGCATATGGGAGCGGGGGAAGTTCAAAAGCCATTTTCTCTTTTCTCCATTTTTGTCGAGATACGGTGGCTAAACGCACCAATAGCGAAAAAGATGCAAGGACAATTGTCACTTTGATCGCCCGGCATTGTCAAAAACCTATTTTTTCGTGACATCCTGAGGGTGCGGGCATAAAGTTATGTTCTAAATGGGGATCAACTCTTGGGGGGAATATAATGGCGAAATTTTTTGGAAATCTGAATGCGGTGATGATTGTCGGCTTGATTGCGGCAATCGCGCTGATGTTTGGCCTGGATGGCGATATGGTCACCGGCAATGCAATCGGCCGCTGGTTGCACCTGTTCTTCGGTGTGCTGTGGATCGGTCTACTCTATTATCTGAACTTTGTTCAGGTGCCACTGATGCCGACCATTCCCGATGAACTGAAACCCGCAGTCGGCAAACATATTGCGCCGAAAGTATTGTTCTATTTCCGCTGGGCCGCTTTGCTCACGGTAGTAACCGGCCTGTATGTCGCCTGGGCGAGCGGCTGGGTTCATCAGGCGATGACGCTGCAACAACCGTTCACGCTGATTGGTGTCGGAATGTGGATCGCCATTGTGATGGCTGCCAACGTCTGGTTCATCATCTGGCCGAAACAGAAAAAGGTCCTGGGCATCGTTGAGGCAACAGCCGATGAAAAAGCAGCCGCAGGCAAAATCGCGCTGATGGCCTCGCGCACCAATGTCCTGCTGTCCCTGCCGATGTTCTACGCGATGGTAAACGCCAACGCCGGATAAGACTGGAAGAATTGGAAGCATAAAAGACAAAAGGGGGCTTGGCGGCCCCCTTTTTCATGTTCCGAGCAGATCATGCCTTTTCAGCGAATGGCGCAACTGATCATAGGTCAGGTTCAATGCCTTGGCCGTCTGCCGCTGATTGTAGCGCGATTTGGCCAAGGCAGCTTCCAATATCCGTTTCTCGAAGGCTTCGACCGCCGCTTTCATATCGTCGACATCCTGGAACGCGGGTTCGCACGAAGCGGGTGCAGCGGGCGCTGGCGAGGCTTCTGCTGCCGACTGGGCCGCTGGCTCGGCTTCCTGCTGGGGTTTTGTTTCCCGAGGTTTCCAGGGCGATTCAAAAGGATCGAACACGACATGGTCGACCGGCCTGCTGTGGTCATTCCATTGATAGACCGCGCGCTCGATCACATTGCGCAATTCCCGGACATTGCCCGGCCAGTCGTGACGATTGAGCGCTTCTGAAGCGAGCCGGCCAAAGCCGGGCCATGATGGCCAATCCAGTTCCGCCGCCATGCGTCGGCCGAAATAATCTGTCAGCACGGGGATATCGCCTTCGCGAACGCGCAACGGCGGCAACGTGACCACTTCGAAGGAAAGCCGGTCGAGCAAGTCGGCGCGAAATCTGTTTTCTGCTGCCATTTTCGGCAGGTCGGCGTTGGTCGCGGCGACAATCCGGACATCGACCCGCTGCGGCCGCGAGGATCCGATCCTGGTAATTTCGCCATATTCGACCGCTCTCAATAGTCGCTCCTGCGCGCCGGTCGACAATGTCCCGAGTTCGTCGAGGAATAATGTGCCGCCGTCGGCTTCCTCGAACCGCCCTACCCGCGCCTTCGTTGCACCGGTGAAGGCACCGGCTTCGTGGCCGAATAATTCCGCTTCGATCAGCGTCTCGGGCATGGCTGCACAATTGAGCGTTATGAACGGACCGTCCCAACGGAGGCTGAGCCGGTGAAGCCGCTCTGCGATGAGTTCCTTGCCGGTCCCGCGTTCTCCGACTACAAGGACCGGACGGTGCAATTGCGCCGCCCGGCTGGCTTTTTCTACTGCATCGAGAAAAGCGCCCGATTCCCCGACAAATTGACTTTCGCGTTCCATGGCCAATATATAGTGCAAAATCCCACTAAATAGCAATTAATACTATATGCATCATGCCGGGAAATTCAGTATTTCCATATATATCAATGTGTTAATCAATTTGGCACGACTTCTGCAAAGTAGGTTTCAGATACGAAACAAACCAACTTCTGGAGCACATCATGCCAGCACTGAACAAATTGAGCCGCATCGACATTTCCGCAATCATCTCGATCCTGCTTTTTGGCGTGACGATTTTGATCAGCGCTGTCGGACCGGCACAGGCCGAAGGCACGATGGCCAAAACCCAGAACGATTCCCCCGCTGTCGTTTTCGTTAACTTAGGTTATCGAGCATGACAGACAAAATGGCCGGGACCCCTTCTTTTCCCCTTGCCGAAGTCAGGTCCCGGCCACCTTTCGAAATTCACCAGGTTGATGTAGAACAGGACTGGAGCGACGGCTCGAACAGGTTCACACACAACCACAGACGTAACCGGAGTATGTACATGGCAGGTATTTTTTCAAGAACGCGCGACATCATCGCCGCCAACGTTACCGACATGCTGGACAAGGCCCAGGACCCTTCCAAAATGATCCGCATGATCATTCTAGAAATGGAAGAGACCCTGGTCGAGGTGCGCGCCTCTGCAGCTCGCACGATTGCCGACCAGAAGGAAATGCGTCGTCATATCGACAAGCTTGATCATCTGACCGAAGACTGGAGCGAAAAAGCCCAGCTGGCCCTTTCCAAGGATCGGGAAGACCTCGCCAAGGCGGCTCTGGTAGAGAAGCGCAAGGCGGCCGACATGGCCGACGAGCTAAAAGCGGAAATCAAGGTTCTGGATGACACGCTTCGGGCCTCTGAAGGTGACATCGCGAAACTGCAGAAGAAATTGCAGGAAGCCCGCTCGCGTCAGAGCAGTCTGGTCAATCGTCTCGAAAGTGCTGAAAATCGCGTGAAATTGCGCGAAATGTACAATGGCGAAAAGGTGCACGATGCCTTCTCGCGGTTCGAATATCTCGAACGGCAAGTCGATTTCGCCGAAGGTCGCGCCGACTCGATGGGCATGGGCGGAGAGCCGCAGAGCCTGGAAAACCAGATCGCGGCGCTGGAATCCAGCGACAAGGTTGATGAAGAACTCGAAGCCATGAAGGCAGCTATGAAAAAAGGTGACGCATAATGCAGGAAGAACTCATCATCATTCCCATCGTAATGGGAACCCTGTTCATCGGTCTACCCTGGTTGATATTTCATTATGTCACGAAATGGAAAACCGCCGCGACGATCACCAACGAAGATGAAAATCTGCTGGAAGAATTGCACCATATGGCGCGTCGACTGGATGACCGGATGGAAACCATTGAACGCATCATGGCTGCCGACAATCCTGACTGGCGTCAGTCCGGACTGCCAAGCCCGTCGACTGACCCTGCCCCATCGCTCGAAAATTTTGACGAGCTTCTGAAGAAAGAAAGGCATCCCTCATGAGCTCCTCACGCACCAAATTCTATCTCGACAAGCAACGCGCAAAATGGAGCGGGGTCTGTGCCGGGATCGCTGATTATACCGGGATCAATGTAGCCTGGGTTCGGCTGGCAGCCATCATCGCGACGGTAACATTTGCCTTCCCCTGGACGCTGATAGCCTATTGGATCGCGGCCAAGATTTCCGAGCCTAAACCGATCGGCATGTATCTGAGCGATCCGGAGGATACCAAATTCTGGCAAGGCGTGCGCCAGTCACCGCGCCGCACAACGCGGGATATCAAATCACGCTTCCGGGAAATCGATCGCAAGCTGGCCGATATGGAACTTTACTACACCAGCAAGAACACGACGTTGTCCAACGAAATAGAAAATCTGCGCTAAGCGCCTGAACAGGGAGAATCGATATGGATTTCGGAGGCCCCGAATTTGTTATCGCCATCATCGCCGTCAGCTACGGAGGATGGATCATCAACAACTGGATCCGAGCCAAACATGGCTATGAGCTGGAAGACGAATGGGGCGGAAAATCCTCCAAGACCAGCCCGGACGAGCAGCGGAAAATAGAACTGCTTTCCAGCGAGAACGAAGAACTGGTCGGCAAGATCGACCGCCTGCAGGAACGCCTGCAAGTGCTCGAGCGGATCGCCACCGACCCCGCCAAACGGACAGCGGATGAAATCGAAGCACTAAGGGAGAAGAACTGATGGATCCGGAAAAGATCGCCATGATCACCGGGCTGGCTCCGATAATCGCCACTGTAGCAGCGATTACAGTCGCCGGGTGGGTCGTCACCACCTGGATGCGGATCAAGAACGGCTATCCCTTGGAAAACCAGTGGGGCAAGTCCATCTATCCCAAAACCGATCAGGAAGCGGTCGAGCGGGTCAAATTGCTGACCAACGAGAACGCCGAACTGCGCGCCGAGTTAGGATCTGTCAAAGACCGGCTCGCCAATGTCGAACGGATTGTCACTGATGACAGCCATAGGCTTACGCAGGAAATCGAACAGCTGCGCGACAAGCGCACGAATTAAGGGGACACAATCATGGAAGGCATAATCGCGCTACTCATCCCGTTCGGAGCCTTTGCCGTTGCCGGGTTCGCAATATGGACAGGTCATCAAAGAAAGCTGATCAAGATGCGCGGAGAATTTCCCGCAACCCATGACGCCGATGCGGAACGGATGCGTGAAGAGATGAAATATCTCAAGGACCGAGTCGCGGTGCTGGAAAAGATCACAACCGATGGTCACAGCACACGGCAACTGGAAAGCGAAATCGAACAATTGCGCGACCGTTGATTGGGTCCGCGAAGCCTGGAGGGAATATCTAGATGAATCCGTTTGAAATGGTTGTAGCCATCATCATCGTTGTCACAATCGGGAAAGTGCTCAGCACCCGTTATCGGGCGCAAAATGGAATTATCGAAGATCAGCATGGCAATGAGATTGCCGCGCAGAATCGGGATTCTGACCGCCTTCAAGAAGAAGTAAAATATCTCAAAGAACGCGTCGCCGTGCTCGAGAAAATCGCCACCGACGATCGTGGTGCCCGGGAACTGGAAAACGAGATCGAAAAATTGCGCGACCGCTAAGCCGGTCCAGAAAGTGGAAGGACAAGCATGATGCAAGAACCTGCTTTTTATATGATCACCGCGGCTTTTTCGCTGATTGGATTGACGGTGGTCGCACTCGTGACCCTACGGGGTTGGCGCGACTGGATCGCCCTCAAATCCCGCGAGATCGAGCAGCGGCGCGAAGATAATCCGCCGACCGCCACATCTCGGATCGAGGTGGCGGATCTCAAAGAGCGTATTCGGAAACTGGAAGCGATTGCGGCGGGCGTCGAACTTTAGTCACGCGCCGTTCGTGCCGGGCTTGTCGAAATGCCGATCATTGCGCGCAACCAACCCTTCGACAGGCTCAGGGCGAACGGATTTCTTTTAAACAGATGACCTTTCAACAAAGCCCTGCTAACCGCCCTCCCCATGAGCAAAATTGACGAACTGATCGAAGAATATGAATTTCTCGAACCCGATGACCGCTACCGGCTGCTGATCGATTTGGGCAAAGAGCTTGATCCGATGCCGGACGCGCTGAAAACCGATGCGACGCTGGTGCGCGGATGCTCTGCCTCGGTCTGGGTCTATCCGACGCAACTGGATGACGGACGCCTGCATTTTCTGGCCGACAGCAATGCCGCTATCACCAAGGGCATTATCGCGCTGGTGCTGGAAACGGTACAGGATCAGGCCGCCGAGCAGATCACAGGCACTGATATTGCTGCCGTGCTCGAGCCTTTTGATCTGAAAAACCAGCTGAGTTCAAACCGCACCCAGGGCATTCCGAATATGATCGCGCTTATTCAGCAGACCGCTTCGCGGTTGCAGAGCAACTAATAGCCCTGCGACGGCACGGATCCATCTCCGACTCGTCAATCCAAAATATTCGTAGAGGTTCACACTCGACTATCGTCTGGTACCATTTCCGAAGTCTATGATTGCCGTAATGGTGGGAGATGAATTCCTGCCTTCGCAGAAAAACAGGAGCTAAATCGGTTTCCAGACCCGCCGTTCTTCGGCGATCCGCAACACATCATAAGCCGCCTGGGCCGCCTGGAATTTCTTGGCTGCCTCGGCATCGCCCGGATTGACATCGGGATGATATTCCTTGGCCATCGACCGCCATGCCTTTTTCACCGTGTCAAATTCAACGTCGGGCGTCAGGTCGAAAATTTCCAGCGCCGTCATTTCGTCGCGCGAACGGCTGCCGTCTCCGGAACCCATCCAGCTGTAATGCGCCGCTTCCTGATAGGCATTGGCATCGCGTTGCTCGTCGGCTTCGCGCTTCTTGCGCTCTTCCTTGTCGAGACCTTCGAAATAGTCCCAGCCCCGGTTATATTCGGCCGCGTGAGTCTGGCAGAAATGCCAGCGTTCCGGACTATTGGGGGATTTGGGCGCAGGACAGCTGCCCGCTTCGTCGCATCCGTGCCGGTCACAAATCTTGACCTGCTGTGTTTCGCGCGAGCTTTCGTAGCTTCCCCATCTCGGGAAACCCCAGTTATCTGATCGTTTTGCTTTTGGCATAGTCCCTATTCTAACAGAGGAACCCGGCGAGTTCCACCGCTAAGATAATACCAGAGGGTCTGTAAGCCGGGTTCTGTCCATCCGCCGAAGCGAAATAGCCAGCCATTCATCTAGGCCATGCATTGCTGCGTGGCTCAAGCAACCAACCCGGGCAGCAAGCCGAAAAAGCCATATGCCGCCCCTATTTGGTTTTGCTCCAGGTGGGGTTTACCATGCCAGGCCTGTTGCCAGTCCCGCGGTGCGCTCTTACCGCACCCTTTCATTGTCACGTGACCGAAGTCGTCGCGACCTGCTTTCTGTTGCACTTTCCCTAGGGTTGCCCCCGCCGGACGTTATCCGGCACCTTTTAATCGTGGAGCCCGGACTTTCCTCCCTCCTGCGCTAAAGCTCCGGCGGGCAAGCCCGGGATGACGAAACATTCTGGCGGACCTGTCCGCCGAAGCTTTAGCGTAGGAGGACGGCTGGCCGACCCTCTGGTGCGCCCTATTTAGTGATTCCGCGCTCTCTGTCCAACATTAAAGACAAAAGCAGCGAGCGGCATTCGCCGTCGATCACGCCGTCGATATTTTTTGGCCGGAAGCGCCGTTGAAAAGCGACAACGGCGGCGGTTTGGTCGGAAATATCGTAGCCGAACCGTTCCAGTGCCAGCATGAAACCGCCATCGGTCCAGGGCGGTTCGTTCAGCTTCACAGCCGGTTTTTTCAAAGCAATGCCGTGACGGGCCAGTCGATCCCAGTCGAACAATTCGCCCGGGTCCTGCTTGCGCGCCGGCGCCAGATCGCTGTGCCCGATCACATTGGATGCCGAAATATCGTGCCGCTGGACGATCGAATGGGCAAGCCGGGTCACCGCATCCATCTGCTCTTCGGGGAACGGGACATAGCCCCATTCATGACCGGGATTGACGATCTCGATACCGATGCTGGCGCTGTTTACGTCGGTGATGCCGCGCCAGAAACCGCGCCCTGCGTGCCAGGCCCGCTTTTCCTCGTCGACCATCTGGACGATCTGGCCGTCCTCGGTCACGACATAATGGGCTGAGACTTTGGCTTCGGGATTGGCCAGCCAGTTGATCGCCGACGCCGCATCTTTCATCCCGGTATAATGCATGACGAGAATGCTGATCGGCAACTGGCGATCGTCAAAATTCGGAGACGGCGTCCATATCACATCCATGAATGACATCTCCTTTTAAAGCTCAAGCAGTGACGATAGCACCCAAAAGCAATTCTGTCGTGGATGGTGGCGAAATCCGCAAATCGCCGCCATTTTTCAACGCCAGTTCACGGGTCATCCACGCGCCCGCTGTTCGCGCGCTGAGATCGGCCGGTGCTATAGTACCGTCCAGAGCGGTCCGGATGCCTTCATCAAGCGCGATTTTTGCGCCTTCTGCCCTGATGACGACTTCGACGCCCAGTTCACCCTGCTCCGCACCAACGTCCAGTCGGCCGCCGCGGACGAGGGATTCTTTTGCAATCAACGCGAGATTGAGAAGGATCTTGATCGCCTTTTTCGGCAATGCCTCGCCCTGCAAGGCCCATCCCAGAGTGATTTTGCCCGAATCGCCAAGCAACGATTCGATCAGCTGGCGCGCCTCTGCCGGATCGACATTGTCGCCGAAGCCACCGGCGGCACCAAAAGCGAGCCGGAAATATTTCAATTTGTCGGCCGATGCTCTGGCACTGTCCGCCAGCAAGTCCATGCAGCGATCGCGCATCACCGGATCGGTTTCGCCTTCCAGCAATTCCAGTCCATTATTGAGCGCTCCGACCGGGCTGAGCAGATCATGGCATATTTTCGAACAAAGCAGTGATGCCAGGTCAACTTCACTATTCGACATATAAACGCGCCCTTAACTGTAATTTCATTCCGCGGCTGTTTGGCCTTTTGCACCCGAGCAATCAAGGGTGATCGCGTTGAAACGACCATAAAATTCGCCCTTTTCAACTGCGTGCCATGCTGCTGCCTCCTGCCCGTTCAATATCAGCCAGAGCCGCCCGTCCGGCGCGGCGCTTCCGGCATCGGTCATCGAAGGCTTCACGATTCCCCCGGGATGCGAGTGATAATAGCCGAGGATCGCCTCGCCGCCGTCTCGCGCGTCGCGCTCCGCCGCGATCAATATGGCGGGATCAATCTCGAAATGCCGGACCGGATCATCGGCCACATTTGCCGCTGCGCGATAGGTGCTGACCTTGCCATCGCGGCCAAACAAGATCCCGCAGACTTCCTGCGGCACGGCCGCAAGGGCCAGGCGCTGGAGTTCGGCCAACATGGCGCTTGATATAAACAGTTGCATGGCCCACATCTACGCGATGAATGCGGGGCAATCCACAATATCCGGAACATTACCGGAAACTGAGAAAAAACAGCGTCTCGATGCGGCTTTGACAGAAGCGGTGGACGGGCTTTCGCGCGAGCGGGTTAAATCGCTTATCTCGAGCGGCAACCTTGTGCTGGATGGCGCGAAATTTACCGATCCGTCAGCGAAGAAAATCGGCGGCAAGCCATTTGAGCTGACCATCCCGGAACCGATTGCCGGCCCTGCCCTGGCGCAGGACATAGCGCTCGATGTGATATTCGAAGACACGCATCTGATCGTCATCAACAAACCGGCGGGACTGGTGGTTCATCCGGCAGCCGGTCATGCCGACGGAACGCTGGTCAACGCGCTGCTGCACCATTGTCGGGGGCAGTTGTCGGGCATTGGCGGCGTGACCAGACCGGGGATTGTCCACCGGATCGACAAGGATACGTCGGGACTAATGGTCGCGGCCAAAACCGATGCCGCGCACCAGGGCCTGAGCGCGCTGTTCGCCGAACATGACATCGAACGCCGCTATATGGCGATCGTCAACGGCCGGCCCAATCCTCCGATGGCCACCATCGAGGGCAGCATCGGCCGTAGCAATGTCAATCGCAAGAAAATGGCGGTTGTCGGCGATGACCGGGGCAAGTCGGCGATGACTCATTATACGGTCAAGGAAATGCTCGACGGCGCTGCTCTGGTCGAATGTACGCTGGAAACAGGACGCACCCATCAGGTCCGGGTCCATATGACCCATATTGGGCATAGTCTGATTGGTGACCCGCTCTATGGCACTCGTCGAAAATCAATGCTTTCCCGTCGGAAAGATATTCAATTTGGACGCCAGGCGCTTCATGCTGCTAGTCTTGGATTTGTTCACCCCATAACGGATGAAAAATTGATGTTTTCTATCGGTTTTCCGGACGATATGCAGGAACTATTCATGAAGTTGCGTGTATAGGTAATACACCTTATATCCGCTTTTGACCAAAGGGTGCTTAATGAGGCCCGGAGGCGCAACAAAGAAGGAACGAAAATGGCTAATGGTAGCAATGTTCCGGCAAAAATCCCTGCCTTAGGGGGGGACGCGAGCCTGAACCGATATCTCTCGGAAGTTCGTAAATTTCCGTTATTGACCCCAGAACAAGAATATATGCTGGCGAAACGCTATTCTGAACACAAGGATCAGGAAGCAGCAGCCCAGCTGGTTACGTCGCATCTGCGACTCGTCGCCAAGATCGCCATGGGCTTTCGCGGCTATGGCCTGCCGGTCTCGGATCTGATTTCCGAAGGCAATGTCGGCCTGATGCAGGGCGTGAAGAAATTTGAACCCGAACGCGGCTTCCGCCTCGCGACCTACGCGATGTGGTGGATCCGTGCATCCATCCAGGAATATGTGCTGCGCAGCTGGAGCCTCGTGAAAATGGGGACAACCGCCGCACAGAAGAAGCTTTTCTTCAACCTGCGCCGGATGAAGAATAATCTTGATGCCTTCGAGGATGGCGATCTGTCGCCAGAAGATGTCCAGAAAATTTCCACCGATCTCGGCGTTGCCGAGCATGAAGTGGTCAATATGAACCGCCGCATGTCGATGGGTGGCGATGCTTCGCTGAACGTCTCGCTTTCGTCCGATGACGGCGATGGCGGGCAGTGGCAGGACATATTGGAAGACGACGGCCCGCTGCACGATGAATCCATCGCTGCTGCCCAGGAAGCCAACTTCCGCCATGAAATGCTGACCGAGGCGATGGGCTCGCTGAACGAACGCGAACAGCATATTTTGGCTGAACGCCGCTTGTCGGAAGATCCGAAGACACTCGAGGATCTGAGCAAGGTCTATGAAGTCAGCCGCGAACGCATCAGACAGATTGAAGTCCGCGCTTTCGAGAAGCTGCAAAAGGCGATGCTTCGCATTGCGGGAGAAAAGCAGCTACTTGCAGCAAGCTAGGTCTCGAAGACCGCTCTAAAAACTATTGGCAAGCGCCCCGAAACATAATTTGTTTTCGGGGCGTTTTCCATTTAGGCTGCTGCGATGCGGGCAATCAAGTTTCTCCTCAAATTCATCGTCTATTTCATCCTGATCACGGTCGCCTGGGTTGGCATTTACGCGATTGTGCCTCCCCCGATTACTGCGACGATGATCATGGACGGAAACGGGATCACCAAGGACTGGACGAGTTTCAGCGATATATCCCCGAATATGGCGCGGGCGGTGATCGCTGCCGAGGATAGCAAGTTTTGCAGCCATAATGGGTTTGATACGGAAGCGATCCAGAAAGCAATCCAGCGCAATGCCCAGGGAGGTCGGATACGCGGCGGCTCAACCATTTCGCAGCAAGTCGCGAAAAATGCCTTTCTCTGGCAGGGTGGCGGTTTCTTCCGCAAGGGGCTGGAAGCCTATTTCACATTCCTGATCGAGACCATCTGGAGCAAGCACCGGATAATGGAAGTCTATCTCAATATCGCGGAGACCGGCATCGGAACCTACGGCGTGCAGGCCGGTGCGCAACGCTATTTCAACAAAGACGCGAAGGATCTAACCAAGATCGAGGCAGCACGCATCGCGGCTGCCCTGCCCTTGCCCAAGAAACGCGCTGTCAACGGTGCCAGCGGCTTTACCCGGCGCTATGGCAACACGATTGCGGCGCGGATCAATGTGGTGGCTAACGAGGGACTGGACAGCTGTATTTATAAGTGAATATTTGTTCTGAAACCTGCGGAGATAGATTTGCTTCGTTCGATCAAGGCTGTCGCAAAAACTGTTAACTCTTAAACAAGGACATCGTCTGAGCAATGGCGATTGAAGGTGCAATACTACTGGCAGCAGCTTTTGGCTTCATCGTCGCTATTTTGATATCGAATGCGAAACTTGGCTGTGCATCTTTGGCCCTAGTTCCAATCGCCATGATTTTTCTACTTACCCGATGGCAGGACCAGAACCCGGATGCCATTCGGTCGACTAGCGGACTGGATTTTCTGTTCGTACCATTCTGGCCGATAATCGGAGCATTGTGTGGTTTTACGGTGGGCCTGATTTTGCGCGAGCAGAATGACGAACGATAATCAGAACACTCGCGATGACAGGAACCTATTTCGTGAAAGTGCGATAGGAACGCGATGTCAGAAAGCGCACCAACGAGCCCAACGGGCCAAATATGACCTTATCTCAATAAATTAATTTCACGAGATGGGCCCCGGCCTTCGCCGGGGCACAGCGACATTAAGCCGCGTCCTCTTTTTTCGCCTTGCTGCTTTTCGCGATTACCTTGACCGGTTCTTTGGTGCCGGCAATGACATCCTTGTCGATCACAATCTCGTCGACGCCTTCAAAATCGGGCAGGTCGAACATGGTGTCGAGCAGGATATTCTCGACGATGGACCGCAGACCACGAGCACCGGTTTTCCGTTCGATCGCCTTATTGGCAACCGCCACCAGTGCGTCATCGGTGAAGGTCAAACCGACGTCTTCCAGTTCGAACAATTTGGCATATTGCTTCACCAGCGCGTTTTTCGGTTCCTGAAGAATTGTCACAAGCGCATCGACATCGAGATCTTCGAGCGTGGCGATCACCGGCAAACGACCGACAAATTCCGGGATCAAACCGAATTTCAACAAATCTTCGGGCTCGCCCTGTGCCAGCAGTTCTCCAATACGGCGTTCTTCGGGAGCAGCGACATGGGCGCCGAAACCGATCGACTTGCCTTCCAGACGGTCACCGATGATCTTTTCCAGACCAGCAAATGCGCCGCCGCAGATGAACAATATGTTGGTGGTATCAACCTGCAGAAACTCCTGCTGCGGATGCTTGCGCCCGCCCTGTGGAGGAACGCTGGCGGTGGTGCCTTCCATCAGCTTCAGCAGGGCCTGCTGCACGCCTTCACCGGAAACATCTCGAGTGATAGACGGATTTTCCGCCTTGCGGCTGATCTTGTCGATTTCGTCGATATAGACGATGCCGCGCTGGGCTTTCTCGACATTATAGTCGGACGCCTGCAGCAGCTTGAGGATGATATTCTCGACGTCTTCACCGACATAGCCGGCCTCGGTCAATGTCGTGGCATCGGCCATGGTGAACGGCACATCAAATGTCTTCGCCAGAGTCTGCGCCAATAGCGTTTTACCGCAACCGGTGGGACCAACGAGCAGGATGTTAGACTTCGCCAGTTCGATATCACCGGATTTGGCTGCGTGGTTGAGGCGCTTGTAATGATTATGGACAGCAACCGACAGCACGCGTTTGGCGCGTTTCTGGCCGATCACATAATCATTCAGCACATCGCAGATCTCCAGCGGTGTCGGCACTTCGCCATCCTTGCGGCCGGTAGCGGCGCCCTTGGTTTCCTCGCGAATGATGTCATTGCACAGCTCGACGCATTCATCGCAGATGAAAACCGTGGGTCCTGCAATCAGCTTGCGGACTTCATGTTGGGATTTGCCACAGAAAGAGCAATATAATGTGCTCTTCGAATCAGATCCCGTCAATTTCGTCATAAAAAGTCCTTTAAACCGGCCAATATTGTATATCTAACCGTCATATTGCAAATTGCCACCGCTTTTTTCGCAGCTTTCCTAGCGAATAGCCAAGTCTATCAAATATGGCTTAAATTTCATTTAGGGCAGCGCTAACCGCTTATTTATTATCTTCGGAGGGCACCGGACGCTTGTCATAAACTTCGTCAACAATGCCGAATGCCTTGGCTTCGTCGGCTTCCATGAATGTATCCCGGTCCATGGCCGCTTCGATTTCTGCCAAAGGTTTGCCGGTATATTTCGCATAAAGGTCATTCATGCTGCTGCGAATACGCAATATTTCCTTGGCCTGGATTTCGATATCCGATGCCATGCCCTGCGCACCACCGGACGGCTGATGCACCATGATCCGGGCATTGGTCGTCGCCATCCGCATTCCGGGCTCGCCCGCCGCAAGCAGGAAGCTGCCCATAGAGGCCGCCTGGCCGACGCACACCGTGCCGACGCGAGGGCGGATATACTGCATCGTATCATGGATCGCCATGCCGGCCGTCACAACGCCGCCCGGCGAGTTGATATAGAGATAGATATCCTTCTTCGGGTTTTCCGATTCCAGAAAGAGTAATTGCGCGGTGATGATCGAAGCCATCCCGTCCTCGACCGGACCGGTGACGAAAACGATCCGTTCACGCAGCAGCCGGGAAAAAATATCGAAACTGCGCTCGCCCCGGTTGGATTGTTCTACAACCATAGGGATTAGAGCGTTTGTAATCGGATCATGCATCTTGAAAATTGTCCTGTTTTTGGCTTCGATACTACATCGGGATTATCGCGGAATTGTTCAAGGGCTTTAACGATGTTCCGTGGGAAGGAATGTCATCTGTAAAAATCACGTCTCCGATACGACGATCATTGCGCACCATGCACGCTATCCCTACATGTTGATCAAGACAATGCTGATCATCCGGTGATCGGTGCTTCTCAAAATTCCATTAGCGGAGTCCAGAATGACAACCAACAACAGCCCAATCTCTCCCACATTTAACAATGACGAAGAGGACGAAGAGAATAAGTCCGGCGGCCTACCGGGTGCCATGATGACAAAATTTCTGGAAGCCCGCACGATCATGATATTCGGCGGAATTGACCAGAAGCTGGCCGAACGCGTGGCCACGCAATTGCTCTATCTCGACCATGTCAATCACGACCCCATCCGCATTTTTCTGAACTCTCCCGGCGGCCATGTCGAATCAGGTGACACGATCCATGATCTGGTCCGCTACATCAGTTCGCCAGTCGCCATGATCGGAACCGGATGGGTCGCCAGCGCCGGCACCCATATTTTCCTGGGCGTGCCCAAGGAACGGCGCTTTTGCCTGCCGAACACAAGATTTCTGATCCATCAGCCATCCGGCGGTGCTGGCGGCAAGGCCTCGGATATCGCCATTCAGGCGCAGGAAATCGTAAAGATGCGCGAGCGGCTCGCTCGAATTATCGCCGAAGAAACCGGACAGGATGTTGAACGCGTCCGCAAGGATATTGATCGCGATTACTGGATGGGTACGGACGAAGCAAAGGAATATGGCATTCTCGGTACGGTCATCGACAGGGCTAGCGAAGTCACCTTTTAAGATTGGCTAAAACCGCCAGATGCCGACGGACATCTGCTGAAAGCAACATATAAAAAAGCCGGACAGGTCCTCCCTGCCCGGCTTTTTTATAATCAAGCCAGAAGGCTTATTTCTTAGCTGCAGCCTTTTTGGCAGCAGGCTTCTTGGCTGCGGGCTTCTTGGCCGCCGGCTTTTTCGCAGGTGCCTTGTCCGCAGCAGCTTTGGCCGGAGCCTTTTTCGCTGCGGCTTTCTTGGCTGGCGCCTTTTCAGCGTCGTCTTTTTTCGCGGCAGGTTTCTTGGCAGCAGCCTTCTTCGCCGGGGCCTTTTTCTTGGCAGCTGGCTTGGCTTCAGCTTCGTCTTCTGCCTCGATCGCCGCTTCCAGTTCTTCGCGCGTTACCTTGCGGTCGGTGACGTCTGCTTTATCAAACAGGAAGTCGACAACCTTGTCTTCGTACATTGGCGCACGAAGCTGAGCCGCGGCCATCTGGTCCTGCTGGATATACTGAACAAACCGCTCGCGATCTTCCGCGCGATATTGCTGCGCCGCTTGCTGGATCAGCATGCCCATTTCCTGCTGGCTGACTTCAACGCCATTGGCCTGGCCGATTTCCGAGAGCAGCAATCCGAGACGAACGCGACGAACGGCGATATCGCGATATTCGTCCTTCTCGTCTTCCATTTCCTTGCGCGCGGCTTCGGAATCTTCTTCCTGCTCGGCTTCCTGCTCGAGCTGCTGCCAGATCTGGTTGAACTCGGCTTCGACCATGCCCGGTGGCACTTCGAAATCATGGCTGGCGGCGAGTTGGTCGAGCAGCTTGCGCTTCATATGGGTGCGGGTCAGGCCATTGAGTTCCTGTTCGATCTGCCCCTTGAGCAGTTCGGTCAGCTGGTCGATGCCTTCGAGCCCCATGGATTTGGCCATTTCGTCGTCGGCCTTGGCTTCCTTGGGCTTCTGAACTTCGGCGACGACAACGTCAAACGTCGCGTCTTTGCCCTTCAGGTCTTCAACATTATAATCGTCGGGGAAGGTGACTTTCACGAGAACTTCGTCATTGGCCTTCTTGCCGATCAACTGGTCTTCGAAGCCAGGGATCAAACGGCCGGAACCGAGTTCGATCGCCATGCCTTCGCCCTTGCCGCCGTCAAACGGCACGCCGTCGACCTTGCCTTCGAAATCGATCAGGCACTGGTCGCCGGTCTGGGCTTTGTAAGACTTGGCTGCGGTTTCAAACTGCTTCTGGCTCTCGGCGAATTTCTGCAGCGCTTCATCAACGGTTTTCTTGTCCGCTTCGACTTGCAGCCGTTCCAGCTTCAGGCCTTCGACATCCGGTGTCGGAACGTCCGGCAGGATTTCGAGGTCCAGCTTCACATTGGCGTCCTTGCCAGGCTCATAGCCTTCTTCAAGGTCGACATTGGGCTGCATCGCCGGACGGAGCTTGTTGTCCGTCATGGTTTTTTCGATGCTTTCCTGGATCGAGCTGGTCAGCGCGTCCTGCATCAGCGCATCATTGTGCATCTTGCGGACAAGATTCGCAGGGACTTTGCCCTTGCGGAAGCCGGGCATATTCACCTGCGGTGCCATTTTCTGCACTTCGGCTTCTACGCGCGATTCGATATCCTTCGCGGTAATCTTGATTTCATAGGCCCGTTTCAGACCTTCGTTCAGCGTTTCAACAATCTGCATGACTATCCTTCTGGTGCCTTCATATTCGGTGTTTTTCGATAGATATTGCAACTAACTTGGTGCGGGCGAAGGGACTCGAACCCCCACACCCGAAGATACCAGAACCTAAATCTGGCGCGTCTACCAATTCCGCCACGCCCGCCCAGTTACGTCGTCAAACTCTATCGAAGTACGATTGACCCGCGCGCCTAGCCCAAAGGCGCGTGGAGGGCAAGAGGGCGCGTCGTGAAAAGCGAGCCGGGACTTAGATCACGGGCTCGGTGATGGATACCGGTTCATCATCTGCCACAACTTCATCAGAACCTGACTCTTCATTATCAAGGTCGCCCGCGCGTTTGGTAACACTTGACGAAGCAGGTGTTGAAATCGAGGCACCTTCAACCGTGCCAGAAACTTCGGTAGTCTCAGCCATTTCATTCTTCAACGCTCCCGGCATTGATGCGTAGACGGTTTCGCCAGTTGCACGCGTCCGTCCTTCTCTGCCGTCAATCCGATTAACCAGTCCGCCACCATAATTGCCAAAGCTGCTGCCGTAGACAAATGCGGGGTAGGTGATCTCATGTTCCTGCATGGACACTGGAAGTTGCAGATCATCTGCTTTCCGTTCCCGGATTTTCAGTACAAGAGGAACCGGCTCTATCTTCGGCCCACCAAATGGTCCAAGCAACGCCATCCCAAAAACCTTGCCGGCCGTAACCTTTTCGTCTGGGTTGCCTGACAATTCCCTACCGGGAACAAAAACTCCGAGATCAGTAATTTGCCCAGCCTTCGCTTCGAAGTGATAGCTTCCGAGCGAAAATGACGTGGATCCAACTCCGAGCGCTCCTCCTGAACTAACCCCAACGGATTCTATCACCCAAGTGTCCGGCTCGACTTCGAGCAGATATAATCGCCTTTTTCCGTCCTTGGCTATTGGCTTTTTCCGTGCGAGCGTCCTGACGCTTTCGCCTTCTGGAACCGGGTTTTCGGAGGACTTGAAGCCACCACGGATATCGTTGCGGGCTACATCGTAACGGGCAAAACCAACATCCATTTTCATCCGGTTCGTACCGAGCATCTGATATTCAATCGGATCCACCTGCACCAGAAGGTAAGCCCTATCGGGCTTGATCTCGATGGATTTGTCCTTTGCAAATGCCGTTACCGATAGACATCCCATCAGAGCTAAAAGCATGAATCTAAAAATCTTCTTCATTCGTACATTTCCTCACCGATGGCATCGGGACGACTGGCAAGTTCGAAATATCTATCGACCTGCTCGCCTTCGTCTTCAATCTTTTCGATCTCGCGTATCAACTTTTTTTCGACCTCAAACCGCCGATATCCTTTGTCAGCCAAACAAATACGTTCAATCTTCCACTGCAACCGACGGTTTTCCCGATTTCCCATCAGCGCAATCAGGAACCCCGACAAGCCGGCAGCTACGGCGTTTTGTCCAACGGTAAGATTATTGTTGTAGAGTGCCGGGTTGGCTAAAGCTGCACCATAGTCTGCACGCGCTGCGCCGCCAGCAAGCTCATCGCAGGCCAATCGGTCTTCCAGATAGGTATCACGATCCACACCGGGTTTGTTGAAGTAATAATAATCGCGAGCGCTCACTGGCGATACGACAACAAATAGACTCAAAAATATCGCAAAAATCAAACGCAATGAAGAACCCCCGATCCAGGGCTACATTATACTATCCCAAAATCTTCTTCAACAATTCGTTCACCACCTGCGGATTGGCCTTGCCCTGCATGGCTTTCATTGTCTGGCCGACGAAGAAGCCGAACAACTTGTCCTTGCCGTCGCGATATTGGGTGACCTTGTCTTCGTTGGCGGCCATCACGTCGGCAATGACTTTTTCGATCGCGCCGGTGTCGGATTCCTGTTTCAGGCCCTGCTCCTCGACGATTTTCTTCGCGCCGTCGCCACTTTCGAGCATGATCTCGAAGACCTGCTTGGCGATTTTGCCGGAAATCGTGTCATCGGCAACCAGACTGAGCAATTCTGCGGCCTGCTCTGGAGAGACGGGGCTATTCTCGATATCGAGCCCCATGCGGTTGAGCGCGCCGAATAGTTCCGATGTCACCCAGTTGGCGGCGCTGCTGGCGATTTCTTCCGGCTTGTCGGTGGTTTCGAGCAGTTCCTCGAACCAAAGAGCGGTTTCATGCTCTGCCGTCAGGACCGCTGCATTATAGGCGCTAAGACCGAGCACACTCTTGTAGCGCGCGCGCTTTTCGTCCGGCAATTCCGGCAGGCTGGCCTTGCAATCGAAGATGAAATCATCTTCCAGTTCCAGCGGCAGCAGGTCGGGATCGGGGAAATAGCGATAATCGTGCGCGTCTTCCTTGGACCGCATTGACCGGGTTTCATTCCTGTCGGGATCGAACAGGCGGGTTTCCTGCACAACTTCACCGCCGTCCTCGATAAGATCGACCTGGCGCTGGGCTTCATATTCGATCACCGCCTGGATGAAGCGCATCGAGTTGACATTCTTGGTCTCGGTGCGGGTGCCGAGTTCGCCGCCGGGCTTGCGCACGCTGACATTGACGTCGGCGCGCATCGAGCCCTGTTCCATATTACCATCGCATGATCCGACATAGCGCAGGATCGAGCGGAGTTTGCGGACATAGGCCGCGGCTTCCTTGGGCGAAGTCATATCCGGCTTGGAGACGATTTCCATCAGCGCGACGCCGCAACGGTTGAGATCGACATAGGACATGGTCGGATGCTGGTCGTGCATCAACTTGCCGGCGTCCTGCTCGATATGGATGCGCTCGACACCGATCGCCTTGCCGTGGGCATCGGGATCTTTCTCGTCGAGCGAAATCTGGATCACGCCCTCACCCACGATCGGGTGATAAAGCTGGGAAATCTGATAGCCCTGCGGCAGATCGGCGTAGAAATAATTCTTGCGGTCAAAGCGCGAATATTTGTTGATCTGCGCGTTGATCGCAAGACCGGTGCGCACTGCCTGACGGACGCATTCGCCGTTCAGCGTCGGCAACATGCCGGGCATCGCTGCGTCGACCAGACTGACCTGCGTATTGGGTTCTGCGCCAAATTCGGTGGAAGCCCCGGAAAAGAGCTTCGATTTGGAGGTTATCTGGGCGTGGACTTCAAGGCCGATCACGACCTCCCATTCGCCGGTTCCGCCCTGGATACGATATGTTGATTCAGTCATAATTTCTCAAACCAGCCTTCTACTCCGAAACAATTGCCGAAATTATTAGGGCTAAAAAAGTGGCTTTCTTCGACAGAAAAGCCTCTTATTGTTGCTATTCTATTACGCCCTACATCGAGTTTTCGATACACTATGTAATAATCTTTCAAATATTTCCCGGTCTCTTGGCGATATTTGTGTTTTCTAGAATTAGCTGCAAAAACATAGTCATCTAAAAACAAATCCTGTCCGCCCGTATATAATTTCTTACTTTTCGAAATTTGTTGTTTTGCTAAATTCCAATGCTCAAAATCGTATATTTTTACCAAACCATCGGAAAAACACTTTTTATCTAGGTCTTCAACTCTTGGACCACATGAATAGAGCAAAGGAACTGCTGCTAGCAAGGCAAAGTGCCTATACAACTTACCACCACTGCTCCGGTTTCGCGACAAATCCGGCGCGTTCTTCAATTGCGAGTCCGGCGTTGAACACGCTCTGTTCGTCCAGTGCCTTGCCGATGATCTGCAGACCGAGCGGCAATCCCTTGCCATCGATTCCGGCAGGTACCGACATCGCCGGCAGTCCGGCCAGCGAGCTGGGCACGGTGAACACATCGTTGAGATACATGGCCAGCGGATCGTCCATTTTCTCGCCCAGACCAAAGGCCGCGCTGGGCGCGGTCGGGGTCAGCAGCAGATCGCAGCTGTTCCAGGCCTTGTCGAAATCCTGAGAGATCAGCGTCCGGACTTTCTGCGCCTGGGTATAATAAGCGTCATAATAGCCGGCGCTCAGAACATAGGTACCGATCATGATCCGGCGCTTCACTTCCGGTCCGAAACCGGCTTCGCGGGTCGCGGCATACATGTCCTGCAGCCCCGCCCCGTCCGGCAAATCGCGCAGACCATAGCGCACGCCATCATAGCGCGAGAGGTTGGACGATGCTTCGGCGGGCGCGATGATATAATAGGCGGGCAGCGCATATTTGGTGTGCGGCAGCGAGACGTCGACGATGGTCGCTCCGGCATCCTTGAGCATTTCTATGCCCTTTTGCCAAAGCGCATCGATTTCGGCGGGCATGTTTTCAACGCGATATTCCTTGGGAATACCGATCTTCTTGCCCGCCAGATTGCTATTGAGCGCCGCTTCCCAGTCGGGAACGGGCAGATCAAGCGAGGTCGAATCCTTGGCATCAAAACCGGCCATCGATCCGAGCATAATCGCGCAATCGCGGACATCATGGGCCATCGGGCCTGCCTGATCGAGCGAGCTGGCAAAGGCTATCGTGCCCCAGCGCGAGCAACGGCCATAGGTCGGTTTGAAACCAGTGATGCCGACGAACGCGGCGGGCTGGCGAATCGATCCGCCGGTGTCGGTGCCGGTGGCGGCTGGCGCGATATGGCCGGAGACAACCGCCGCACTACCGCCCGACGAACCGCCCGGAGCCAGATCAACATTGCCGCCGTCGTTACGCCGCCAGGGCGAGATTACATTGCCGAATGCGCTGGTCTCGTTCGAGGAGCCCATGGCAAACTGGTCCATGTTGAGCTTGCCGAGCATCCCGGCGCCCGCCTTGAACAGGTTGGACGAAACGGTCGATTCATACTGGGGGACAAAGCCTTCGAGGATGAGGCTGGCAGCGGTGGTCGCGACGCCTTCGGTGCAGAAAAGGTCCTTCATGCCAATCGGCACACCAGCCATCTTGCCGAGAGTCTCGCCCGCTGCCTTGGCCTTGTCGGTGGCTTCTGCCGCCGCCAGAGCATGTTCCGGTGTTTCAACCAGAAAGGCGTTCAATGGCTTGGCCGCGCTGACCCGCGCGATGAAAGTCTCTGCGACTTCCTTCGCGGTGAAATCACCATCGGCGATGCCGCTGCGGATATCCGCGATACCCATTTCAAATATTGCGGTCATAGCGCTAGCTCCGTTCGTGCTGAGCTTGTCGAAGCATACGTGTTTGCCGCGGGGCCCTTCGACAGGCTCAGGGCGAACGGGATTTCTTTCCGAAACATCATTATTCGATCACCTTGGGAACTGCAAAAAAGCCATGTTCGGCAATCGGCGCATTGGCCAATATCTTGTCGCGAATCTCGCCGTCGGTTACGACATCCTCGCGCAGCCGCAATTTGTTCGGGATCACCGCCGTCATCGGCTCGACCTTCGAACAATCCACTTCGCCCAGTTGCTCGACCCAACCCAAAATCTGGTTGAGCTCGGGCACGAAGGCATCCGCTTCGGCTTCGGTAATCGCGATCCTGGAGAGGCTGGCGATCTTTTTGACGGTTTCCTTATCGATTGACATGACTCATTCTTTTCAGGTTCATCTTTTTGCGGGTATTTCGGAATTAAATATTGTACCGAGCGCCGCTAGCACCGGCGCGGAGCGGCTTCAAGCGGATTGAGGCAGCAGCATATAGGTTGGAGTGTCATTTGGCCCGAAAGTTTCTCTATTTTGTCGCAAGCATGGTCATCCTCGTGCTCGCCGGCGCATTTGTTTATCAGGTCTATGGCGAAGAACTGATGGAAGTGGCCTTTGTGCCCGACACCGAATTTGCGGCACAGGAAGTGCTGGAAACCAATGTTTATGCCGACACGGCGATGTGGCTGGCGCGGCCCGAACTGGTGAGAGGCAATCCTGCCCTATGGCTTCCGGAAGGATATGAGGATGCGGAGGATGCGTTTCCGAAAAACAAGAAAGCCGCTGTTTTCTTCGTCCACCCCACCTCCTTTCTGAAGAAAGACCGCTGGAATGCGGCGCTGGATGATGACGAATCACAGGCCCGGGCGCGGATATTCCTGCGCGGTCAGGCCAGCGCCTTTAACGCTATCGGCGATGTCTGGGCACCGCGCTATCGACAGGCGACACTGGGTGCGTTTCTTACCACAAAGCCTCAGGGCCAGCAGGCGCTGGATGCTGCCTATCAGGACGTGCTGGCGGCCTTTGACTATTTTGTCGCGGAAATCCCGGGCGACCAGCCGATCATATTGGCCGGACACAGCCAGGGCAGTCTGCATCTGACCAATCTGCTCAAGGACCGGGTAGCCGGCACGCCGCTCGCCAACCGGGTCGTCGCCGCTTATGTCGTGGGCTGGCCGGTTTCGGTGGACACCGATATCCCGGAAATGGGTCTCGACATTTGCGAAGCACCCGATCAGACCCGCTGTGTCATGGCCTGGCAGAGTTTTGCAGAGCCGGCAGATTACGGCCGGATCGTCAAAGTCTATGATATAACGATCGGCTTTAATGGCGAGCCGCGCAAGGAAACCAAGCTGCTTTGCAGCAATCCGATCAATGGTGATGTCAATTCATCCGCGGCGGCATCGGCCAATCTCGGCACATTAGTTCCCAATGATGATCTTAGCGAAGCGAGCCTGACTGTCGGATCGGTGCCAGCCAAATGCGATGCCAGGGGATTTCTGCTGATCGGCGAGCCGCCGGAGATGGGGCCCTATGCCCTCCCCGGGAACAATTACCATGTTTATGACTATAGTCTTTTCTGGGCCAATGTTCGCGCCGATGCACGCCGGAGGATGGTAGCATTTCCGGCACGTTGATCTCTGATGATGTCGCGGCCTTCGCGCAAGCGCTGCCAGATGGTGGCCGGTTGCTGGGCCTCGATATCGGCACAAAGACGGTCGGCATGGCGATATGCGATTCGCACTGGACCTTCGCAACGGCGGCGGAAACGATCGAACGGCGCAAATTTTCCAAGGATCTCGAACGCATTAAGACCGTCATTGCCGAACAGAATATCGTCGGCCTGGTCGCCGGCCTGCCGCTCAATCTCGATGGCAGCCAAAGCCCCCAGACACAGGCGGCACGAGCCTTTGCGCAAAATCTGAAACCGCTCGGTTTGCCGATATTATTATGGGACGAACGGTGGAGCACGCAGGCCGTCACCCGCGATCTGATTGCATCGGACGTCAGCCGGAAGAAACGGGCAAAGGTCGTCGACAAAATGGCCGCCGCCTATATTTTGCAAGGCGCCATCGACAGGCTTGCCGCACTGCAATGATGACTCTATAGAACCCGCTTTAATGACATCGCAAAAAACCGCATCGTCGCAGACCTTTCCAGCCGGATCGGATGCTTTTCCACATCGTCATCTATTGGGCATCGCCGGACTGCACCCCTGGGAGATATTATTTCTGCTGGAGGAGGCCAAGCAATGGGTCGATCTCAATAGAAAATCCAGCAAACATGCAAACAAGCTGGATGGCTTGACCGTCATCAATGCCTTTTTCGAAAACAGCACACGAACACTGCTTTCCTTTGAAATTGCCGGAAAACGCATGGGCGCAGATGTCGTCAATATGCACGCCGCGCAATCGAGTATCAAAAAGGGCGAAACGCTGATCGATACGGCGGTCACGCTCAACGCGATGAAGGCCGATGCGATTGTCATCCGCCATGGCAGCTCCGGCGCGGTGCAGCTGATTGCCGACAAGGTCGACTGTCCTGTGCTCAATGCCGGGGATGGCAGACACGAACATCCGACGCAGGCTCTGCTCGACGCTTTGACGATCCAGCGGCGCAAGGGCGAGATCAGCGGGCTGACCGTTACGATCTGCGGCGATGTGATGCACAGCCGGGTGGCGCGATCGAATATATATTGCCTGACCACTTTGGGCGCAAAGGTAAGGGTCTGCGCCCCGCCTTCCCTGATCCCCGCCGATCTTGACCGGTTCAATGTCGAAGTGTTCACCAATTTTGACGAGGCGCTGAAGGGCAGTGATGTCGTGATGATGCTGCGGCTCCAGAGCGAGCGGATGAACGGCGATTTCATCCCCAGCCCGCGCGAATATCATTATCTTTACGGCCTGACCCGCGAACGGCTGATGCTTGCCAACGAAGACGCTTTGGTGATGCACCCGGGCCCGATGAACCGCGGGGTCGAGATTGACAGCGACGTTGCTGACGATCTCGATCATTCCGCGATAACCGAACAGGTGGAGATGGGAGTCGCCGTGCGCATGGCCTGCCTCGATATATTGACCCGAAAGTCCCGTGGCGTGGAGGGCTGGTCATGAAAAAGATTTTTACCAATGCGCGTCTGGTTCTACCAAACGAAGAACAGCCTCAAGACGGCAGCCTGATTGTCGAGGGTGACCGCTTCGCTTCGGCTGATGATGCCAACAATGATGAGGGTGGCGAAACAATCGACTGCAAAGGCAGGCTTTTGGCTCCGGGCATCGTCGATCTCGGCGTTTTCGCGATCGACAAACCGGCCTTTCGCTTTGGCGGGGTCACCCGAGCCGCATTAATGCCCGACCAGGCTCCGGTCCTCGATCTGCCGGCGATGATCAAGCATAATGCCGTCGAGGGGAAGCCGGACCTCTGGTCGCATCCGATCGCTGCGGCAACCAAAGGACTGGAAGGCAAGCAACTGGCCGAGATCGGCCTGATGCAGCGCTCCGGCGCCAAGGCTGTGGCCACGGGCCGGCAATGGATCGCCGATAGCGGCATCATGCTGAGGCTGTTGCAATATTGCAAATCGCTGGACTTGCCGCTGATTGTGCACAGCGAGGATGCCGGGCTGACCGCCGGCGCTGTCGCCACCAATGGTGAAACCGCAACCCGGCTGGGACTGGCCAGTGCCACGGCAGCGGCCGAAGCGGTGGCGATCGCCCGTGATATCGCGCTGGTCCGCGAAACCGGGGCCCATGTGCATTTTCGCCAGGTGACCACTGCTGACGGTGTCGGCCTGATTCGGGCAGCCAAATCCGACCAGCTGCCAGTGACCTGCGGGATCACGCCTGCCCATCTGCTTTTGTCCGACATCGCGATCAGCGATTTCCGGACATTTGCCCGGCTCTCCCCGCCGCTGCGAAGCGAAGAAAACCGTCTAGCCTGCGTGGAAGCCGTCAAGGACGGGACAATTGATGTAATCTCGTCGGGTCATGATCCGCGCGGTCCCGAGGACAAGCGACTGCCTTTTGCGGAGGCCGCACCGGGCATGGCAGGAGCCGAGACTTTGCTCGCCCTGTCATTCACTCTGGTTCGCGATGAAGTAATTTCAATCGGCCGTCTGTTCGAGCTTTTGTCCGGTAATCCGGCAAAGATTCTCGGAGTCGAGGCAGGCCTGCTGCAAGCCGGATATGAAGCCGATTTCATCCTGATCGACGAGGACGCTCCGTGGCAGGTAGACACCCGCAAAATGGCGGCTGCCGCCGGCAATACTCCGTTTGACGGGCTCCCGGTCCAGGGCCGGGTTACGGCAATATATAAAGGCGGCAGGGCTTATTAGCTCGCCGCCTTTATCGCATTTCTGGATGGATTAGCGCGAAGCCAGTTTCTTCGGAGCCTGACTGGCCATTCGCGTAGGTGCAGCCTTGTTGACGCCTTTTGCGTGACGCACAATGCAATTGCCGCCCTTTGCCTTGATACCGTCACACATGGCTTCGGCGGTTTGCGCATTGCCAAAACCGATGGCTGCCAGTCGATAGAGCGTCCGGCCCTTCACGTTGATTGATGAACTGGCATAACGAAATGACTTCAGATCGCTGTTTCTGGCGGACAATATTCCCCAGGCGCGCTTGGCGCTTGCCGGCGAGGAAAATGCACCGAGCTGCACCAAATGGGTGCCCGAAGTCGAAACCGCGGTTTGCGACGCTGGCTGATAGGCCGTTTTCTGCAATACGGGTCTGGCTGCAGCCGTATTCTCGACGGCAGCAGTTTTCACCGGAGCCGGTTTCGCGCGTTCTACGACATAATTGGCGGGTGTCGCAGCGAGGGCTGGTTTCGGCTGCGCCTTCGCCGGAGAAACATTTGCCGGTGCTTTCGCCACAGCATTGCTGGCTGGCAATGTCACGGAAGCCACTTTGACGTTATTTTCCTTGGCGAGAAAATCGACGTCATCGCCGGCTTTTGGCGCAGGGCCGATAGCCGGCAGCGGGGTATTGCGATCAAAACTGGCCACTTCGCGACCATAATCTTCATTGGGTGATGCCGCGACATTCGTCGGCACAAAATTGGAGCGAAGCGCCAGTTGAACCGGTTGACCCGGATCATTGGCGACCGGAGTCACATTAAGGACCGTCGCAATGCGTGTCTGATAGGCACCGGGACGGGCCATCTGGGCCCATTGCATGACCCGTTCAGTGACCGCTGCCGGTGCAACATCCTGCACCGCCATCAACTTGGCTTCTTTCCAGCGACCGTCCAGGGCGTAAGCCAGACCGAGATTCTGGCGGGTACGGCCCGTTACATTGGATCCACGGATTGCCTGTTCGAGAACCTCGATCGCAGTCTTGCTGTCACCGGCCAGCGCCAGAGCAAGTCCGTAATCAGCGGCAGGAATAAATTGACGATTGTTGACGATGAGGGTTTTCGCCTTGTCCGCCTTGCCCTGCCCCAGTTGCGCGAGGCTGAGGCTCAGGATCGTACGGGCGTCGGACTTGCCGAGTTCCATGGCATCCTGAAAGCTTCGTTCGGCTGAAGCCATGCGACCGGCAGCCAGATAGGTCTGGCCCAGAAGCGCCCGTGTTTCAGGATCGCTGCCAACGCCGGCAACCGAACGCTCGGCATAGGCAATCGCATCTTCGAGGTCACCTTTCGCCAATGCCTTTTCGGCCTTCTTGGCATATTTAGCGCCATCTTTGACCGTTGCCGGTTTGCTGGACATGGATGCGACCGAGCCGCCGCCAAAGGGACCGCAGCCTGTCAACACGGTGGCGAACACCATGGAGGAAGCAGCCATTTTCAAAATTAGATCGCGTTTCATTTTTATGCCCTCGCACTAAAAGTCAGTCGTTTCCGTTCAAAATTCTCTTCGAGCCTGTTTCAGGCAGCGCCACGCGACGGAACGCGTTCGGCCAAGTCATCCAGTTCGGGGATAGACTTCAGATATTCGTCCACAGCCTTGGTGACCAATTGCTGGGCCGAGATGTTTTTTACCGCGGTTGCCAACCGCAATTTCAAATGTCTTTCCGGATCGAGCCGGAGAGTGAACGCCGTTTTTGCCTTGCGGGTCCGGGATTTGGTCGCCGGGCGTGGCTTCTTGGCCTCGCTCTTCTGAATTCTGGCAGATTCCAGCACCGATGATTTCTCGGCAAGTGGCTGAACCTCGCGGGATATCGACAGCGGCACAGGCGCATCGCCAGCTTCTTCCGCTTCGGATTGCTCCGCGACTTCACTGGAAGGCTTCACGCCCAATTTGGCGGCAATTTCTTCCTGCTGCTGCCTGACGGCTGCGCCCGGGTTCGGAATTGCTCCGGCCAGAGGATTGTGAACATGTTCAATCGGATGCGCATCATGATCAGGGTCGACATCATAACCCATGTCATCCCAGCCCAGATCCTCGTGCATTTCACCATCAAAGTCGGATGAATGGTCAGGAAAATTCGTGTAGCCTTGGCGACGCATCGCCGGCTTCGCACCGCCTTTTCGGGCCAGCAAGCTGGAGGAAAGAGACGCAAGAGGTTTCGGATCGCTCATTTTTTCAGCCTCCCCCATTACGAACCAACCACGCGGCGGCCAAAATTGCCGCCGGCCCGTTGCATGCCCGGATTAACATTTTGTGCCATCGCGGGGGCGCTGAAAATTGTCCGGCGGAAATTTTTCTCAAGCCGGTCGGAGATATAAGACCATAGATGGACGACTTCCTGCGCCGAACGGCTCTTGGGATCGACTTCCATCACGGTGCGGCCATCGATCATCGAACCGGCAAAATCGGTGCGATGATGAACGGTGATTGGCGCGACAGTGCCGTGCTGAGACAGGGCTACAGCCGCTTCCGAGGTAATCTTGGCTTTTGGCGTCGCACCATTGACGACGAAAAGCAGCGGCTTGCCGGCCCGTTCACAAAGATCGACGGTGGCGCCGACCGCTCTGAGATCATGCGGACTCGGGCGTGTCGGAATAACAATCAGTTCGGCGACCGAGATCACGCTCTGAATCGCCATGGTTATGGCTGGTGGCGTATCAATGACGGCCAGCTTGAAACCCTGCTGGCGCAATATCGCCAGATCCGAGGCAAGGCGCGAAACCGTGGTTTGCGCAAATGCCGGCAATTCGGCTTCCCGCTCGTTCCACCAATCGGCCAAGGAACCTTGCGGATCGATGTCAATCAATACGACAGGACCAGCCCCGGCCAGTTGTGCCTGCACAGCTAGATGACCCGACAATGTAGTCTTGCCGGAGCCGCCTTTTTGCGAAGCCATTGCTAGAACTCGCACGCTCTTCCCCTTGTTCAATCACGGCAATATCTGCCTGGAAATCTCTAATCAGGGGCTTTTGTGACAGAACAGCGCTAAAATAGGGTTAACAGGATTGACGGGAATTTTGCGCTGGCGGGATTATCGGTTACATTCCCTTGGCAGAGGATTCCCGAGCCACCTCTCCAGTTTTTGCTAGACTTGAAGAGTCCGAGCGGTTTAGCAACATGGAAACGGCTGATATCGCGTTACTTTTGAAATTTGATGACCAAGGAAATTCCATGAAAAAGGCCCATTATTCGATCGCTCCGTTGTTCGGTCTGGCGCTGATGCTGGGTTCGGTACCGGCCTTGGCGGATGTTAAAGACGGCGTCGACGCTTGGGGCCGTGGCGATTTTGAGACGGCGATCAACGAGTGGCGCGGTCCTGCCGAGAAAGGCGATGCCGATGCGCAATTCAATCTCGGCCAGGCCTATAAACTGGGCCGCGGTGTTCCTCAGGATCTGGACCAGGCGGAAAAATGGTACAAGAGAGCGGTCGACCAGGGGCATTTGCAAGCCATTGATAATTATGGCCTGATCCTGTTTCAGGACAATCGCCGGACCGAAGCCCTGCCCTATTTGCAGGAATCCGTCCAACGCGGCGAACCGCGGGCGCAATATATCATGGGTACCGGCCATTTTAATGGCGACTTTGTCGAGAAGGACTGGGTCAGGGCTTATGCGCTGATGACCCGCGCCTCGGCGCAGGAACTGCCACAGGCAACCTCCAACCTCGCCCAGATGGACCGCTTCATTCCGGTAGAGGACCGGCGGCGCGCGGTCGAACTGGCCGGTCAGATGGAACAGGACGAGAAGCGAGTCCGCACCGCGCAAATCGGCGGTCTGCGGCCTGCCCATTCGACCAAGCCTGTGCAAACCGCGCAATTGCCGCCTTCCCGCCCGGCACTTCCCGATCCGGCTCCAACGCCCGCCCCGGTCACGCCCGGGGTGACTTATGCTCCTTATCCAACAACTGCACCGGCAGCGCCGGTGACGATACCGGCGCCGGTCCGCGCTACCGCAGCAACAAGTGGCGACTGGCGAGTGCAACTGGGAGCATTTGGCGACGAGAATAAAGCCAAAAATCTGTGGACCAAGCTTGAGGGCAGCGTTTCTGGCCTAGCCAGCTTGCAACCCTATCTGGTCAAGGCGGGCGGGCTCACCCGCTTGCAGGCAGGACCATTTGAAACCCGCGCCCAAGCCGATTCGATGTGCGGCCGCATCAAAGCCTCCGGCAATGATTGCATTTCGAAACGGCGCTAGGATGCGCTTATTCGGTGATCCACTGGTCTCTCGATATCCCCTGAACATATAGCAGCGCCGTCAGATCATTATATTTGATCGCGATATCCGCGGCTTGCGCGGCCTTTGGCTTGGCGTGATAAGCGACCCCAAGACCCGCTCTTTGCAGCATCGGAATGTCGTTGGCACCGTCACCAACCGCCAGACAGGATTCCAGCGACAGGCTGCCTTCCCGGGCAGCGGATTGCAGTAGCTCGTCCTTGCGGGTCGAGTCGACAATCGGCCCGTCCAGTCCACCGGTCAGCAGGCCGGCAGCTTCACCCAGCACATTGGCATGAAAAGTCTTAAACCCAATGGCTTGTGCGACAGGGCTCGCAAATTTTGTGAATCCACCTGATACCAGAATAGTTGTCGCGCCTCTTCCGGCCATTGTCCGGACCAGAGTCTCCGCTCCCGGCATGATCTTGACCCGTTCATCGAGGCATAGCTGGATGGCGGCGGTCTCGAGCCCTTCGAGCAGCGCCACCCTGCCACGTAGTGCTTCTTCGAAATCCAGTTCTCCCTGCATCGCCCTTTCCGTGATCGCTGCGATTTCGGACTTGATACCGGCATAATCAGCCAGTTCATCGATGCATTCGACCGTGATCATCGTGCTGTCCATATCGGAAATCAGCAGTTTCTTGAGGCGATTGGCTTCCGGCTGCACCGCGACATCAATATCACCTTCAATTTCTTCAAGATGTTTCCGGGCAGTGCCGGGATCGCCATCGAAGAAAATATCCAATACGCGCTCATCGATCAAATCCGATTGACGCGTGACGGTGGCACCAGCCCCACCGAGTATGGCAATCGCCGACTGAATATCTCTCTCATTCAGGGATTCTTTTGCTATGAGCGTGGCGATGAACATGATTTCTCCGAAACAGGACCAGAATGTTGCGCTGGTTGTCGGCCCGACGGCCAGCGGTAAATCCGCCTTGGCATTGGACATTGCCAAAAAGCAACCCTCGGTAATCATCAATGCCGACAGCGCCCAGGTTTATCGCGATCTCACCATATTGAGCGCGCGCCCGACCGAGGAGGAAATGCAAGGCATAGAGCATCAGCTATTCGGCTATATTGACGGCATGGAGGCCTGTTCTGCCGCACGCTGGGCAAGTGACGCCAAGACGGCAATCGCCGTAGCTCATGCGCGCGATCTTTTGCCGATACTGGTAGGCGGCACCGGACTTTATGTCCGCATCCTGCTCGACGGCATCGCTCCGATTCCAGAAATCGATCCGGAAATCCGGCAGAAAATCAGGAAAATGGAAACATTGGAAGCATATCATGCCCTTCAGGATCTCGATCCGGTATCGGCGGAACGGCTCAACGCGACCGATACAACCCGGATCCAGCGCGCACTGGAAGTGATCCGGTCAACCGGCAAGCCGCTAGACCATTGGCAAAAGCACAAAGTCGGCGGGATTGGCGATCAAATCAGATTGCATCCTCTGGTCATGCTCCCTCCGCGCGACTGGCTCTACGAACGTTGTGACCGGCGATTGCGCGAGATGATCGAACGGGGTGCGAGGCAAGAAGTGGAACAGCTTCTGGCCCGCAATTTGCCGCCGAATCTGCCGGTTATGCGGGCAATCGGGGTTGCCGAAATCGCGGCCTGGATATCAGGAGATATCGGCAAGGATCTCGCGATCGAGCGGGCGCAAGCTGCAACGCGACAATATGCCAAGCGCCAATTTACCTGGTTCCGCAACCAGAGCCCGCCCGATTGGCCCAGGATAGAAATCGCGGATAATTACAATATGGGAACCATATTTGAAACTATATTACGCAATTAGGCCTTGACATAACATATTCAGATATGTAGCCAGCCCCCGAAATACAAAGCCTTGCCTATTGTGTTGCAGTGCATCATGGCGGGCGGGCAGCACGTAACAGACAGTTGATGGAGCATGATGTGGCCGAAAAAAGCGGCGCCGATATATTGGTAGAAACCCTGCTGGATCTGGGTGTGGATACCGTTTTCGGCTATCCGGGCGGCGCTGTGCTTCCCATTTACGATGCGCTCTACGAGCATCCCAAGATCAAGCATATTCTGGTCCGGCACGAACAGGCCGCGACCCATGCAGCAGAAGGCTATGCCCGGTCTACCGGCAAGCCCGGCGTCGTGTTGGTTACATCCGGCCCGGGAGCAACCAATGCCGTGACCGGTATTACCGATGCGCTGATGGACAGCATTCCGATGGTCGTCATCACCGGCCAAGTTGCGACCAATCTGATCGGAACCGACGCCTTTCAGGAAGCCGATACAGTAGGTATCACGCGCCATTGCACCAAACATAATTATCTGGTGAAAAAGCCTTCCGATCTGGCGCAGGTCGTTCAGGAAGCCTTCCATATTGCCACGCAGGGCCGCCCGGGGCCGGTGGTCATCGATATTCCGAAGAATGTCCAGGTTGCAGCGGCTGAATTTAGCCGCAATGCTGCCAGGACCAATACCCGCTATCAACCGCAGACCGAGGGCGATTTCAAGGCGATCAATGCCGCTGCCGAAATGATCATGAGTGCAAAAGCACCGGTCCTCTATACCGGCGGCGGGATTATCAACAGCGGACCCAAGGCCAGCGAGACCCTGCGTGAACTCGCCGAATTGATGGGGTGCCCGGTAACCTCGACGCTGATGGGCCTTGGCGCATTCCCGGCATCCTCCGACAAATGGCTGGGCATGCTGGGCATGCACGGCACATATGAAGCCAATATGGCGATGAACAAGGCTGACCTTGTCGTCTGCCTCGGCGCCCGTTTCGACGACCGGATCACCGGACGGCTTGATGCTTTCTCGCCGAACAGCAAGAAAATCCATGTCGATATCGACCGCTCGTCGATCAACAAGACCATCCGGGTCGACCTGCCGGTTGTCGGCGATGTCGGCCGGGTGATGGAACAATTGATCGCTGTGCTCAAGGGTCGCCGCTTTGCCGCACCGGACCAAGCCGAATGGTGGTCACGGATCAAGGGCTGGCGCGCAACCAATTGCCTCGATTATCCAGAGAGCAAGACAGAAATCATGCCGCAGGAGGCGATCCGCAAATTGTGGGAAGCAACCCATGCACGCGAACCGATCATCACCACCGAAGTCGGCCAGCACCAGATGTGGGCCGCCCAGCATTTCGATTTCGAAAGCCCCAATAAATGGCTGACCAGCGGTGGTCTCGGCACCATGGGCTATGGTTTGCCCGCGGCGATTGGCGCACAGCTTGGCAATCCCGACGCCCTGGTCATCGACATTGCCGGTGAAGCATCGATCCAGATGAATATTCAGGAACTTGGCACCGCTACCCAATATCGTCTGCCGGTCAAGATATTCGTCCTCAACAATGAATATATGGGGATGGTTCGCCAATGGCAGGAACTGACCTATGAAAGCCGCTATTCAAATAGTTACAGCGATAGTCTCCCGGATTTTGTGAAGCTTGCCGAAAGCTATGACTGGACCGGTATCCGGATCGAGGATCCAGCTGATCTGGAATCCGGGATACAGAGAATGATCGAAACAGACGGACCGGTCATGGTCGATTGCCGCGTTGCAAAACTGGCAAACTGCTTTCCGATGATCCCGTCCGGCGCTGCCCATACAGAAATGCTTCTGACCGAAGCCGACGTAAAGGGCACGATGGATGACCAAGCAAAGGCCCTTGTCTGATGCATATTCACGAAGAAGCCGTTGAACGTCACGTTCTTGCCGTTCTGGTTGATAACGAGGCCGGTATATTGGCGCGGATCGCAGGCATGTTCACTGCGCGCGGCTATAATATCGAGAGCCTGACCGTCGCTGATATCAGCGAGGATCACGCAATCAGCCGGATCACTATTGCCACAAATGGCCCGCCGCATGTCATTGAGCAGATCATCGCCCAGTTGGACAGGCTTGTTCCGGTGCACAGCGTGCGTGACCTCACCGAGTCCGGCCCGCATGTGCAGCGCGAGCTGGCGCTGGTGAAAGTCGCCGGCAAGGGTGAGCATCGCATCGAGGCCATGCGACTGGCGGATATTTATCGCGCGCGGGTTGTCGATGCGACGACCGAGAGCTTTGTCTTCGAGATTACCGGGGCTCCGGAAAAGATCGAAACATTTGTCGGACTGATGCGCGAAGTCGGTTTGGTCGAAGTTGGCCGCACCGGCGTTGTCGCTATTGGTCGAGGGCCTGACGCTGCATGAGCGGGATATAAGATAAATAGCCCCACCGATTAATTCTGGCTACCGCAATTGCCTAAATTCCATTCGCTATCATCTGAAATTTAAGGAAGAAAAATGAAAGTTTATTATGACGCCGATGCTGACCTTGGCCTGATCACCGGCAAGAAAATCGCGATTGTCGGTTACGGCAGCCAGGGCCATGCCCATGCCCAGAACCTCCGTGACAGCGGCGTCAAGGAAGTCGCCATTGCGCTGCGCGCCGGTTCAGCCACCGCGAAAAAGGCTGAAGATGCCGGTTTCCAGGTGATGACCAATGCCGAAGCGGCAAAATGGGCCGATATCGTCATGGTCCTCGCGCCGGATGAGCATCAGGCTGCGATTTATGCCGATGACCTGCACGCCAATATGAAGGAGGGCGCCGCCCTCGCCTTCGCCCATGGTCTCAACGTCCATTTCGGCCTGATCGAGCCACGTAAAGATCTCGACGTGATCATGATTGCCCCCAAAGGCCCAGGCCACACGGTCCGTAGCGAATATCAGCGCGGCGGCGGTGTACCCTGCCTGATCGCGATTGACCGCGACGCGTCCGGCAATGCCCATGATGTTGCCCTTGCTTATGCTTCCGGCGTTGGTGGCGGCCGTTCCGGCATAATCGAAACCAATTTCCGCGAAGAATGCGAAACCGATCTGTTCGGCGAGCAAGCTGTTCTTTGCGGCGGCATCACCCACCTCATCCAGGCCGGTTTCGAAACCCTGACCGAAGCAGGCTATGCTCCGGAAATGGCATATTTCGAATGTCTGCATGAAACCAAGCTGATCGTTGATCTGCTCTATGAAGGCGGCATCGCGAATATGCGCTATTCCATCTCCAATACCGCAGAATATGGCGATATCACCAGCGGCCCGCGGGTTATCACTTCTGAAACCAAGGCGGAGATGAAGCGGATCCTGGAAGATATCCAGTCAGGCCGTTTCGTGAAAAACTTCGTGCTCGACAACCGCGCCGGACAGCCGGAACTGAAAGCGGCTCGCAAGCAGGCTGCTGCTCATCCGATCGAGGAAACCGGCGCACAGCTTCGCGCTATGATGCCGTGGATTGGCGCAAACAAGCTGGTTGATAAAGAAAAGAACTAGGCCTTATCCGGTCGGGCGGCCTCATTTGCGGCCGCCCGGTCCCGGGCTTCGGCAAAATTGAGCAGCTCAGCCGCGAGTTCATGGTCGCAATGCTGCACCAGTCGTTCGACGGAGGTTTTCAGACTTTCGTCGGCAGTCACCGTCTGCGAGGCCATCGCCCATTCCGGAAACTGTCGCCGGTTGATCGTCCCACTTTTCAAACGAATGATGGCCTGATGACGCCGGTCCATCGAAATCCGCGCAAAAGTTGCCTCGACCTTGGCTTCGTCCCCTTCCAGATATTGATAATATCTCCGACGATCATGGATCAATATCCCGGTTATCCCGTTACGATCATTATTGTTTTTGGCGCGCCGCAAAAGATCCTCAGCCTCGTCACCGTCCATCACGCGGGTTGGTCTGCTCATGTAGACAAGACAATACATTCGCGTTTTTCCATTGATAGTTCGCGCCGGTCCTAATCCGCCAGTCTTAAAATATTGTAACTTAACGTAAAATGGCGAAGGAAATATTTCGACTGCCTGGCTGGTTTTCGCACCGGCTATCTGCTGACCGCGACGATCATCGCGCGGATACGACCGCAATATCAAAAAAATGCCGCAGCAAGGTTGATTTATCTGGCCATCCAGATAAAACCGGCGGCATGACACGGTCACAAGCTCTATTGCTGCTACGACTTATACGCCCTTAGGCGTACCAATGCTGCTGCCGCAAAGGCGCAGCGCCCCGCCTAAGGGACGATTTTCCAGATATTATAAGCAAACCCTCGAATTTGTGCCTTGCGCGCATCTTCCAGCAGCATAAGAGTAAAGTCATGCACCAGAACCCGTCACAAAAATATCGCCCGTTCCCGCAAATCGACCTGCCCAACCGGCAATGGCCATCGCGCACAATCGACAAGGCGCCACGCTGGCTGTCTACCGATCTGCGCGACGGCAATCAGGCCCTGATCGATCCGATGGACGCCCAGAAGAAACAGCGTTTCTTCGATTTGCTGGTCAAAATCGGAATCAAGGAGATCGAGGTCGGCTTTCCGTCCGCCGGTGCCACCGATTTCGACTTCATCAGCGGTCTCGTCAAATCCGGCAAGATTCCGGATGACGTCATGGTGCAAGTCTTGACCCAGTCCCGCCGCGACCTGATCGAAACAAGCTTCGCCAGCCTCGAAGGCGCGCGGGCGGCCATTGTCCACCTGTATAACGCGGTATCGCCCGCCTGGCGCGATGTCGTGTTCCGGCTCGACAAACAGGGCGTGAAGGATATCGCCCGAGAAGGCGCGACCATCTTGCGCGAACAGGCCGAAAAATATCCCGATACCGACTGGCATTTCGAATATTCGCCGGAGACATTCTCGACTGCCGAACTGGATTTCAGTCTGGAAGTGGTGGAAGCAGTGATGGAAATCATCGAGCCGACCGCCGAAAAACCGCTGATCTTGAACCTGCCGGCAACGATCGAAGCGTCGACACCCAATATCTACGCCGATCAAGTCGAGTGGATGTGCAATAATATCAGCAAGCGCGACCATGTGGTGATCAGCTTGCACACGCATAATGACCGCGGGTCGGGCATTGCTGCATCCGAACTGGGCATGATGGCCGGCGGGGACCGCGTCGAAGGCTGCCTGTTCGGCAATGGCGAGCGCACCGGCAATGTCGATCTGGTAACATTGGGCCTGAATCTCTACACGCAAGGCGTTGATCCTGAACTGGATTTTTCCAATATGGACGAGATCGTCAAGACTGTGGAATATTGCAACCAGTTACCGGTTCCGGCGCGCCATCCTTATGCTGGCGAGCTGGTATTCACCGCTTTCTCCGGTTCGCATCAGGACGCGATCAAAAAGGGCTTCACCGCTCAGGAGCAGCGCAATGACGAATTTTGGAACGTCCCCTATCTGCCGATCGATCCCCGCGATCTTGGCCGCGACTATGAAGCCGTTATCCGGGTTAACAGCCAGTCCGGCAAGGGCGGCATCGCCTGGATACTGGAGCAGGACCATGGTCTGAAACTGCCGAAACGGCTCCAGGCCAATTTCAGCCGCACGGTGCAGGAGCTGGCGGACGAAACGAGCCGCGAACTGTCGTCGGACGATATCTGGGATGCTTTCCAGAAACGCTATCATCTCGATGGCAGCGGCGAATATGCTCTGATCGACTATGAAGAACGCAAAACCGGTACCGACCGGATATTCGTCGGCAAGATCAAAGGCCCTGAAGGCGAAATATCGGTCAGCGGCCGCGGCAACGGGCTGATTTCCAGCGTGGTGGATGCTGTTTCGACAGCTCTCGGCATCCATCTGGAGATCAAGGATTATTCCGAACATGCGCTGGGATCCGGCAAAGATGCGCAAGCGGCAGCCTATGTCGAATGCAAATCCGATGACGGCAAGGAATTTTACGGCGTCGGGATCAACAGCGATGTCGCGCGGGCTTCGGTCGAAGCATTGCTCAGCGCCGTGAACCGGATTTAAGCGTTCAATTAAAAAAACAGTAGAATATGCCGCCGCATCGGGTAATGCGGTGGCATAATTTTTGAAAACGGGGTTTCCATGACTTTACCAGCCATTTTTGACAATCTTCGCTTGCCGCTTATCGGATCACCGCTGTTCATCATTTCCGGACCGGAGCTGGTCATCGCGCAGTGCAAGGCTGGCATCGTCGGCAGCTTCCCTGCCCTCAATGCCCGTCCCCAGTCGATGCTCGACGAATGGCTGCACCAGATTACCGAAGAACTGGCGGCATGGAACCGGGACAATCCGGATAAGCCGGCGGCCCCTTTCGCGGTCAACCAGATCGTCCACAAGTCCAACGATCGTCTCGATCAGGACATGGCGACCTGCGCAAAATGGAAAGTGCCGATCGTGATCACCTCTCTGGGAGCGATTGAAGACCTGAACACAGCCGTAAAAAGCTGGGGCGGCATCACCCTTCACGACATCATCAACAACCGCTTCGCCCACAAGGCGATCGAAAAGGGGGCAACCGGCCTCATTCCGGTTGCCGCTGGCGCTGGCGGCCATGCCGGCACCTTGTCCCCGTTCGCCCTGATGCAGGAAATCCGCGAATGGTTCGATGGCCCGGTTGCTCTTTCCGGTTCGATTGGCAACGGCGCATCGATATTGGCGGCGCAAGCAATGGGCGCTGATCTGGGCTATGCCGGATCGGCCTTTATCGCCACCAAGGAAGCCAATGCAGACCAAGGCTATAAAGACGGCGTTGTCGAAGGCAAAGCCGCCGACATCGTCTATTCCGACCTCTTTACGGGCGTGAAGGGCAATTATCTGCGCCAGTCTATCGAGAGCGCAGGTCTTGACCCCGACAATTTGCCGCAGGGCGACTATAAAACCATGAACTTCGGTTCTGGTGGCAATACCGAGAAAAAGGCCTGGAAAGACATCTGGGGCTGCGGTCAGGGCATTGGCCTGATCAATGACGTGATGAGCGTTCAGGACATGGTCGACCAGTTCACCAAGGAATATCGCGACGCCCGCGAAAGCCTGAAAACACGGTTCAACTATTAGAGCCTGATCTCTCAGGAGATTTCCCGTCGACTATTTATTCCACACTGGCCGCAACTGGCTGAGAGGCTGACGAATCTGCCGGTAGATAAATCGGCCCTTCGCTACCCAGCGCGATCCGTCCGCCGACCAGTCCGACAAACAGAAACAGAATCACCAGCCATATCAAAAATATGCCGCTGGTGATTCGCCAGTTTCTCGGCGGCAGTCCCTGAACCAGAAATGTCACGATACCGGCGACGTTGATGCACACCAGATTGGTCGCGAGCAAGAACAGCGCCTTGAAACCGAGCATTTCCTCACCACTGCCAAAAAACAACCCGGCTGCGGCAATTGGCGGGACCAGCGCGACTGCAATCATGACGCCAACCAGCGAGAGCGACGCGCCCTGGCTAAACGCCAACACGCCCGCAGCACCGCAAGCGAGCGCCAGCGCAATATCGGCGGGGTGAACGATGGTGCGGTTTCTGAGTTCAGGCACCAGCGAATTGACCTCGATGAACATGCCCAGCACATAGGTAAAAACCAGAGCAGCCAATATCCCCGTGACCAGCGTGATGATTGCCTTGCGACCAAGCGCTTTGTCTCCCAACGTCGCTGCCATAGCCATCGCCATCGTCGGACCGAGCAACGGAGCGATGATCATCGCACCGATGACCACCGCGGTCTGGCCGCTGCGCATGCCCAGAGCCGCGATCAGCGCGGACAATATCACCGTCAGCAGATAATTGGGCCGCAGCTCCAGACTGGCTTCGATATCGTCATAAAGTTCGTTGGTACTGATCCGGTCGCGCGTAAAAAACACTTCCAGCTTGCTCGGCGGTTTCCGATTGCTGGCCGGGGGCGTGATTTCCTCCAGCTCCGGAATTTCCGGTAACACTGCCTCGACCTGCAGAACAAGAACCGAGAAGCCCTCGATCCCTTTGAAGTTCCCGTCCAGGTCGGCAATCAGCGGTTCAATCGAACGGCTCGGCACGACACAGGAATATTTCTCGAGGCCATCTGGTACCGGTTCTTGCCAGAAACGGCTGCAATGTTTTGCAATAATGGCTTTCGCCTGCGGCACTTCGGCGTCCGGGACGATTATCTCAACCAGCCTTGCCGACATAGTCTGTTCCTTCCGCTTGCGAGACGATTGCGAGTCCCGGCAATGCTACATTTCGCCGCGCTCCCGGCGGAGAGCGAACCATTTTTCGACGTTGCGATTATGCTCTTCCAACGTGTTGGCGAATACATGACCGCCCTTGCCGTCGGCGACAAAATATAGCGCTTCGGTTTTCGCAGGGTTGAGCACTGCCTCGATCGACAAGCGTCCCGGATTGGCAATCGGCCCTTTCGGCAGACCGACCATCGCATAGGTATTATAGTCATTCACCTGCGCGATTTCCGATTGGCGGATGCGGCGACCGAGAGGTTTGCCCTTCGTAATCGGATAGATGATCGTCGGGTCGGCCTGCAGCATCATATTCTTGCGAACGCGGTTGCCGTAGACCCCGGCCACCGTCCGGCGTTCTCTCGCCAATGCGGTCTCTTTTTCGACAATGGCTGCCAGTGTGATTGCTTCGTGTGGCGTTTTTACGACGCTGGCTTTTGAACGCTTGGGCCAAAGCTCGGCGATCGTATCTTTCATCGCTTTTTGCATCCGCTCGACCACGGCGGCGCGTTGCTCTCCGCGTTCAAAGCTGTAACTGTCCGGGAGGATTGAGCCTTCCGCCGGAACAGGAATCTCGCCCTTAAGCAGTTTTTCGGCCATCAGCTTCTCGTACACGATGATCGACGGCGTGCCTTCCGGAACAGTGATCAGACGTTGCACCGCCTTGCCGCCCTGCAGAATATCGAGAATTTGAGCGTTGCTTGCGCCGGAGGGAATTTCAAATTCACCGGCCTTGATCGGTTCGGAACCACCCAGAATCTTGGCCCGCGTCAGGAAATCGTCAGCGGATTTGATAACGCCTTCCGATTCCATAGTCTGCGCCGCCATGGCCAGACTGGAACCGGACTTGATCACCAGCGTCCGCTGCTCTTCCAGCGGTCCGCTGGCGTTCCAGCCATAGAGGAAATTGCCAGCTAGCAGGACCGCAATGACCGCCGCTGCCGCCAATATCAGGCAACCGAGGCGGCGCATGATATCAGATGGCCTTCATGATGATGCTGGCATTGGTTCCGCCAAATCCGAAGCTGTTGCTGAGCACAGCTTTCACTTCGCGCTTTTTCGCGAAATGCGGCACCAGATCAACGCCTTCACATCCTTCGTCAGGATCGTCGAGATTGAGCGTCGGTGGCACAATCTGGTCGCGCAGGGCCAAGATGCTGAAAATGCCTTCAACTGCGCCAGCGCCGCCAAGAAGATGGCCGATCGCCGATTTGGTCGAGCTCATCGACATGGTCTTGAGATCATCGCCAAACAAGCGTTTGATCGCTGCCAGTTCGATCGTGTCGGCCATCGTCGACGTGCCGTGCGCATTGACATAATCGATATCAGCGGTGGTCAGGCCCGAGCGTTTGAGCGCCATTTCCATCGACCGGTAAGCTCCGGTGCCGCCTGGATGCGGTGCGGTGACGTGATAGGCATCGCCGGACATGCCATAGCCGACAACTTCGCAATAGATTTTGGCACCGCGGGCCTTGGCATGTTCATATTCTTCGAGACAAACGACGCCAGCGCCCTCGCCCATCACAAATCCATCGCGGTCCTTGTCATAGGGACGTGATGCCGCGGTAGGATCATCGTTGCGTTTGGTGGACAAAGCTTTCGCCTGCGCAAAACCGGCGATTCCGATCGGACAGATAGTAGCTTCCGCGCCACCGGCCAACATCACGTCGGCATCATCCAGAGCAATCATTCGCGCAGCGTCGCCAATACTATGAGCGCCGGTCGAGCAAGCGGTCACGACGGCATGGTTCGGACCCATCAGACCATATTTGATTGAAACCTGTCCAGAGATCAGGTTGATCAGACGTCCGTGGACGAAATGCGGGCTAACCCGGCTCGGTCCGCGTTCATATAATACGATCGATTCTTTTTCAATTCCCGGCAATCCGCCGATTCCCGAACCGATGGAGCAGCCAGCGCGCAGCTTGGCTTCGTCAGACATATCGGTGAGACCGGCATCTTCGAGCGCCTGACCAGCGGCATCGATGCCGTAAATGATGAACGGATCGACCTGGCGCTGTACCTTGTGGTCCACGCGCAAATTCGGATCGAATCCATATTCGTGATCAGCGGGCTTTACCTCGCAAGCAATATGGCATTTCTGATCGGATGCATCAAAACGGGTGATTTTTCCCGCGCCTGACTTGGAAGCCAATATATTGGCCCAGGTCGTTTCTACATCTCCGCCCAGCGGCGTTACCAGGCCCATTCCGGTTACAACTACACGGCGCATAACATGCCTCTCCTTGCGGGCTTTCCTTGCCCTAAATCAAAAACGGCCACCGGTTCAGGATATTCCTCCCGGGCCGGTGAGCCGCTTTGCTGTTTGTCAGCGATCATTGGCCCTGAGGCGCGCCAGTTTTCGTGGCAGCGCCTCAAAATCAATTAACTCTTGTTTTTGTCGATGAAATCGATGGCGTCTTTGACGGTACCGATTTTTTCAGCTGCATCATCTGGAATTTCGACGCTGAATTCTTCTTCAAACGCCATAACCAGCTCAACAATGTCGAGACTGTCAGCGCCCAGATCGTCGATGAACGCCGCTTCTTCGGTCACTTTGTCAGCTTCAACACCCAGATGCTCAACAACAATCTTTTTAACCCGGTCTGCAGTCTCACTCATGAGAGTTCCTTCTTAGTTTTATTAATTTCGAAATTGTCCTACTGCCATGCTGCGCCGCTTGCAAGAGGGCAACAGCAGCTTTGTGAAACGACAGAAACTATTGCCGCAATTCTCCAAAGCAAAAATCATCCTCGATACCGCGAAGGGCGCCGCGCCACTCAAAATAATCATAGACCCATTGGCGCTGTTTCTCGTCGCCCGGATAGCCGGCAGCGTCCAGATCCCTGTCCATTTTTCCTGACAGGAAGACATCTTCCAATATCTGCCGTCCGGTGGCACCGACATTGTCCTCATAATATCGGTCGAGCCACGGTTTGAAATCACCCAGACTCTGGATATTCTCGATCAGGCCCTCTGCCAGCAGCCAGCCGTCCATGAGGGAAATGCGAAAGGCGTTTCGGCTTTGCAAGTCAGACCATCCATATTCGGCCTGACAGGCATTTGTAATGTCCTGCTCGGATTCAAATGCTTCGACCTCTTTCCCTTTGATCGTCATCGCAAAATAGGACTGCGCCCGATCGCTGGGGATTTGACTGCTGATACAGTCGATATTTTCAATCCTCAGCAATCCTTGCGTCGGCATTGCGGGCGGCGCGCTCGCAACCACCGCCAAGAGCAGAACAGGCGACATGCTATTTGTCCTGAGGCTAGGAAATCATCGCCATGCCGCCATTCACGTGCAGCGTCTGGCCGGTGACATAGGAGGCCTCCTGGCTGGCCAGATAGACCACGGCGGCGGCTATATCGTCTATGCTGCCCATTTTCCCGGCGGGAATCTTGCGATTGATCTCGTCTTTCTGGGCCTCGGTCAACGCATCGGTCATCGGCGTTTCAATGAACCCGGGAGCAACGCAGTTGACCGTGATGCCGCGGGACGCGAGTTCCTGCGCCAAAGCCTTGGACATGCCGACCAGGCCTGCCTTGGATGCGACATAATTGGCTTGGCCCGGATTACCGGTGGCACCGACAACCGAGCTGATCGAGATAATGCGGCCGTGGCGCGCCTTCATCATCGGGCGGGCAGCGGCACGGATCAGGCGAAAAGCCGACTCCAGGTTGACGCGGATCACATCGGAAAAATCTTCGTCCGACATGCGCATCACCAGCCCGTCGCGAGTGATACCGGCGTTGTTGACTAATATGTCGAGCTTGCCGAGCTTCGCCACCGTATCAGGCACAAGCGCATCAACCTCTTCCGGTTTCGAAAGATCGCACGGCATGACAACATGCCCTTCCCCTGGCATTTCCGGAATCATCTCCATCAGCACGTGCATGCGCGTTCCGGAAAGCGCCACTGTCGCGCCTTGTGCAGCAAGGGATTTGGCGATGGCTGAACCGATCCCGCCCGAAGCTCCGGTTACCAGAGCGGTCATTCCGGTTAAGTCAAACATTCCAAATTCCTTCACGATTCCAGATAATTGAGGATAGTTGATTGAGTTAGAGAGTCTTTAGAAAAGTCTCGATATCCGCCAATGACACAAGGCTGACGGTTTCCGCCTCCGGTGCAATACGCCCGACCATCCCGGTCAGGACCTTGCCGCCAAATTCGACAAATTGCTCGACACCGGCTTCTGCCATATTGCCAACCGATTCCCGCCAGCGCACGGTTCCGGTCACTTGCTGGACGAGCAGTTCACGGATTTCGTCCACGTCCGAGACCGGTGCTGCGGTGACATTGGCAAAAACCGGAACGACCGGAGAAAATATGCTCGCTTCTGCCAGCGCTTCTTCCATCGCTTCCGCAGCAGGCTGCATCAGCGAACAGTGAAAGGGCGCCGAAACTGGTAACAAAATACCGCGCTTGATGCCATGTTCCTTGGCGGCCGCAATAGCCCGCTCGATCGCGCCGATTTTTCCGGAGATCACGATCTGAGTCGGGTCATTATCATTGGCAATCGTACAGACTTCACCTTGTGAGGATGCATTCGCCAGCGCCTGTGCCTTTTTGATATCGGCACCCAGCAAGGCCGCCATGCCGCCCTCGCCTACCGGCACCGCCTTCTGCATCGACAGGCCACGCAATTTCAGCAATTCCGCTGTCGTCGTAAGATCCAGAGATCCGGCCGCGCAAAGGGCGGTATATTCGCCGAGACTGTGACCGGCAACATAAGAGCACAGATCGCCGAGCGATTTGCCGCCGTCTTTCTCCATGACGCGCAAGGTCGCAATGGCATTGGCCATGATCGCCGGCTGCGCATTTTCGGTGAGGGTCAGCTCATCCAGCGGACCTTCACACATTAATTCGAACAGATTCTGATCCAGCGCGTGATCGACTTCTTCGAACACTTCGCGAGCGGTGCTGCTCGCTTCGGCAAGCGCTTTGCCCATGCCAACCGCCTGGCTGCCTTGTCCCGGAAAAATAAATGCGCGCATGATGACCCCCAGTTGCAATTTGTGATGCGGAATTAGGGAGGATTGACCGGTCATGCAAGTATCGCCGTCACGCGGTAAAAGCATTGCGTATTTTTAATCGTCTGATTAAACTCCTGTCATGAGCGATGAAACATTCCAGGAAAGACTGGCAATATACTGCACCAAAGCCTTTGGTGCAGGCGGTGAACTTGGCGACGTACAGCGGCTCTCGGGCGGCGCGAGCATGGAAAGCTGGGCGTTTTCCTTTGGCGGGGAAGATTATGTTCTGCGCCGCCTGCCCGGCGGAATTTCTTCGGATAACGACGGCTTGCGCGCCATCCCGCTCGCTACCCAGGCGGACATCATCGAACTTGCCTGCAACGCCGGAGTGACCGCTCCACAGGTTCGTGGACGACTGGAGCCTGGTGATGGACTCGGCGAAGGCTTCATCATGATCAAGGCAGAGGGAGAAACCCTGCCGCATAAAATACTCGGCAATCCAGAATTTGCGGTAGCCGAAGCACAGTTGACGGAGCAATGCGCGCGGGAACTGGCGGCGATCCACAAGATTCCGCAGGCTTCCCTGCCCGCTTCCCTGGAATATCTTTCTCCTGCCAAACTGATCGAGGTCCAGAAAAACACATATCACGAGATCGGCGGCCAGATTCCGATTTACGAATATGCTTTCCACTGGCTCGAGCAAAATGCGGCTGACGCCAGTGACAAATATCTGGTCCACGGCGACTTTCGCATGGGCAATCTGATGATCGACCATCAGGGCCTGTCTGCGGTGCTCGACTGGGAACTGGTCCGGCTCGGCGATCCGGTGCAGGATATTGCCTATCTATGCACACCGAGTTGGCGATTCGGCCATTATGAGAAGCAAGCCGGCGGTTTCGACAGCGCGGAAGCCTTCCTGCAGGCCTACGCCAAGGAGAGCGGCGCAGAGGTTGATCCGGACCGCTTCCGCTTCTGGCTGATCTATTCCACCCTCTGGTGGGGTGTCGCTTGCATGGTGATGGGGCAGATCTGGCGGAGTCATCGCGACCGCTCGCTGGAGCGCACGGTGATCGGTCGCCGCGTATCCGAGGTCGAGGTCGACCTGGCCCTTTTGTTCGAAGAGATTCTGCCCGACGCATTATCGACTCCGCTCAATTGGTCGGCACCCGAAGCCGAAAGCGTCACCGGCGAAACCGATTATGGGGAATTGCTGACGGCGCTTGACGAATGGAACGCGAAGCAGGTTCTGCCCGGCTTGACGGGTCATGACAAATTCCAGTCCCGCGTCGCCGGCAATGCGCTCGGTATCGCGCAGCGACAGGCGGAATGGGGTCCGGGTTTCCGCGATGCCGCCAACGCGAGACTCGCCGCTATCGGTTATGATCATCGACAGCTTTGTGCGGGCCTTTCAAAAGGCGACATTGCGATCACCAGTCCCGGTGTCTGGGACCATCTGCGGCTATCCGCGCTGGAGCGGCTGTCCATCGACCAACCTAAATATGCCGGCCTGAAGGTCGCGCTCAACAAATGGAGACCATCATGACCGCTTTCGAAATTCCGCAGGAAATTGAAGATTATCTGGGCGTGCTGGATGCTTTTATCGAGGCTGAGATCAAACCGCTTGAACAGCGCGATGACAATATCCGTTTCTTCGATCACCGGCGCGAAGACGCTCGAACAAATTGGGAAGATCAGGGACTGCCAACCGAAGAATGGGAAGCATTGCTGGGTGAAATGCGGCAGATCGCCGATGCGGCTGGCCATTATCGCTACGCTTTGCCCGCAGAATTTGGCGGCCAGAATGGCACCAATCTCGGCATGGCGCGGATCCGCGAGCATCTCGCGCACAAGGGCCTTGGCCTGCACAATGACCTTCAGAACGAAAGTTCGATTGTCGGCAATCTGGTGCAGCCATTGATGCTGCGCGACTTTGGTACCGAGCAGCAGAAACGCGATTATATTCCGGAAATGCTGGCCGGCAAGATGGGCTGGTGTTTCGGGCTTACCGAAGAAGATCACGGTTCGGATGCAACATGGATGGACACAACCGCCGTTCGTGAAACCCGCGACGGCGTCGAGGGCTGGCTGATCAATGGCAACAAGATGTGGACCACCGGCCTGCATAAGGCTTCACACGTGATGACCTTTGCCCGGCACAGCGGCAAGGATGGCGATGCCAAGGGTATCGGCTGCTTCATCGTGCCGGTTGAAGCGGAGGGTTTCGAGATTGGCGAATATATGTGGACATTCAACATGCCCACGGATCACCCGAAATGCTCCTACACCAATGTCTGGATCCCTATCGATGCGGTGCTGGGTGATCTCGACATGGGGCTCGCCTGCGCTCAGCATTTTGTGCACGAAAACCGCATCCGCCAAGCCGCATCGTCGCTCGGCGCTGCGCAATATTGCATTGATGAATCGGTAAAATATGCCGGTGAACGCAAACCTTTCGGCAAGCCCTTGTCGGTCAATCAGGGCATTCAGTTCCCGCTGGTCGAACTGCACACAGAGGCCGCGATGCTGCGCCAGCTGATCTACGCGACCGCAGCCAAGATGGACACCATGCCGAAACCGGATGTCGCCAAATATCTCTCCGCCCAGGTCAGCATGTGCAACTATCGCGCAAACCGGCTGGTCTGCGATGCCGCTGATCGCGCGATGCAGGTCCACGGCGGCATGGGCTATTCGCGCCACAAGCCGTTCGAACATATCTATCGCCATCACCGCCGCTACCGGATCACCGAAGGCGCGGAAGAAATCCAGATGCGCAAGATCGGCGGCGACATGTTCGGTTTCTTGAACAGGAAGAAATAGCTTCTCGCGCAGACATGATATCCCCGCCTGCTGTGAAGCAGGACGTTGATGCCCGGGCAGGATCGGAGCCAGCCCTCGGTCCTGGCCAAAAGCCAGTACTTGCGCTGAAAAAGGGCCAAAATACGTATAGATGAAATATTGAATGATTTATACTATTGACAGCTCCCTTAAATGAGGCAATCCGGTCAATATTGGCACAATGTCAAGTTGGGGAGATTGTCGTGAGGAAAATACTGCTTTTGGGCGCCATGTTGACTCTGTCCGCTTGTGGCGGAAGCGGAGGGGGCATTGCATCTACGCCGACTCCCACCCCGACACCAACACCCACACCGGGGCCCACCTATACCAAATTTGCCGACCTGACCGGAGACCGGGTTTTCCAGACGGCTTCCGTAACGATGCCGATTGTATCGAGTGGAGAAGGTGCGATAAATTCTCCCTCCCAGGCTTTTGGCAGTGGCTATACAATCGACTTTGACGCGACCAACAATAGCTATACCGTTTCGGGCGTGCTGAATGTCGCGACGGGTGCGCCAGTGACGCATAGCCAGACCTTTGTGCAAAGCGAAATAACGCGAAATGATGCCGATGCGCTGATCTTCAGCAAGCCCTCTGCCGGCCAGCCCAATGTCTTCATCATCAGCGTTCCCAAGGTGAACAGCGTTCCTCTTACTTATACCCGGATCAGCGCATGGAATACGGGTACAACTTCAACGCCGAACGTTTTCGCATTTGCAATGTTGGGCGTTTCCACCAAGACCGGCGATGTTCCCACCACCGGCAGTGCTACCTATAAAGCCGGGGTTGGCGGTGTCGCGTCCACGGCTTCTGCGGCCGCTGCACCGGTATTTTATGACTTGTCCCATTCCACCGCGACATTGTCGGCGGATTTTGCCACTGGTGCGATCGCAACCGATCTGACCCTGAACGGGGTCTTGTTCAACCCGTTGACCGGCGGCCCGACCGCAGGACAGCCTGACGTTGCGCTGGGCATATTCAACGGCACCGGCCTGTTGAACGCAGGAGCAAATACATTTGGTGGTTCCTTCTCACCGGCTAGCGGCTCAGTTTCGCTGGGCTCCAGCAATTTCTTCGGAGCCTTTTTCGGGCCGCAGGCGCTGGAGTTCGGCTATGTATATGATCTCCGGACGGTCAACGGCGCCTTTGGGGATCTGGCCGCGTCGGGATATGTATACGGCATCAAGCAATAAATCAGCAGGGCGGTACAGAGGTTTTCGCGGCAAGAAGAATTAGTCGCCAACACCCATTTTATTTAAGGACCTCTGTGTCTATCATCATGAAGAATATCCGGTTTGTGGGGCTCCTGTGCCTTGTCCCGGTAGGCGTCACTGCTCAATCGGTAACAGCACAAGTATCGAAGCAAAGCTTGAGCCCTGCAGAGCTATTTGACTTTGCGGCGCACGCACAATCAGAAGGGAGTTTTGAAACAGCCGAAACCGCCTACCGCGCCCTGGCCTCCAATCCGGATCTCGAATTGCGCACCGAAGCGCGTTTTCGCCTCGCGCTGATGTTCGCGGGTCAGAATCGCAACACCGATGCCGCCGTTCTGCTGCGCCAGATACTCGACGAGAAACCCGATGCCGCGCGGGTCCGTCTGGAACTGGCACGCATCCTGGCGCTGATGGGGGATATGTCGGGCGCGGCCCGTGAGCTGCGTCAGGCGCAGGCTTCCGGTCTGCCGCCGGAAGTCGCCCGGCTGGTCAGCATCTATACCAATGCTTTGCGCTCGCGAAAACCCTATGGCGCTTCCATTGAAATCGCCCTCGCCCCGGACAGCAATATCAACCGCGCGACCCAGTCGACGACACTCGACACGATCATCGCGCAATTCGATCTGTCGGAAGACGCGCAGGCTCAGTCGGGGATTGGATTGTCGTTAAAGGGGCAAGCCTATTTTCGCACCGGGATCGACAAGCGGTCCAATCTGCTCGTCCGGATCTCGGGTGATGGTGATCTCTACAAGAAAAGCCAGTTCAACGACATTTCGCTGGGTATACAGGCAGGCCCGGAAATGCGATCGGGGAAAGACCGGATCAGCCCGAGTGTGGGTTACAGCTATCGCTGGTACGGTAATGATCCTTATGCGGACACAGTCAACGTCGCAGTCAACGTTCAACATCCGATGGGAAACAAGGCCCAGGCGACGTTCAACGGCTCCATCGGCCACAGCAATAACCGCCGCAATGATCTGCAAGATGGCGAAATCTATGCAGCGTCATTATCGTACGAACGGGCGATATCGGCGAAAACTGGTGCAGGATTGTCGGTCAACGCGGTGCGTCAGGATCTGCTCGATCCCGGCTATGCAACGTCATCGGGTTCGGTCAATATATTTGCCTATCGAGAACTGGGGCAAACGACGGTTGTCGGCTCACTGGGTTACAGTCATCTGGAGGCCGACAAGCGACTGTTCCTGTTCCCGCGCAGGCGGATCGATGACCGTTACAATGTTTCGCTCAGTAGCACGTTCCGGCAATTCACCTTCAAGGGCTTTGCCCCGCTGCTGCGCCTTTCCTACGAGCGGAACAAGTCCACCGTCGGCATCTATGATTTCGATCGCGTTGCGACCGAGATAGGTATTACACGGGCATTTTGAATTTCGGTGGATGAAAGCGGGTCGCGGACATTTCGACCGGAAATTCGCGCTTATTTTGGTTTGATCTGGGTAGCTTTCCAGTCTGCGACGGTGCTGAACGCGGGGACCGAAAGCGAATCCTTGTCGATTTTCGTCGTCGGAACATATCCCGCGGGCATATTGGGGACTTCCAGACCGGCTTCGGCGATCAGATAGGGCGATACGCGTCGGCTGGTGCACAGACCGCCGTTGCCGTCACTGACCAGTCGCGTTTCAAATTCAATGCCCTGCTGATTGCCGCTCGACCGGCTGACCGTTGCCACGGCAAGCTGTCCGTCACCAAAGTCGATCACGAATTTTGTGCCGACCGGTACATTGTACAATCCGTCAACAAGAGCGCCGGTGACCGACAGGTTGCGAATGACGATAGAATAGACATGATTTTCATGAATCATCCGCACCTTGCGGTACATCGACAGACGGTCATTGCGATGATGGACTGGGCCGGACGGTTCAATCGTCCAGCTTCCGCCCTCCAGATTTTCCACAAGCGCCTCGTTGCTGACCGCTTTGCTGTAGACGTGACCCTGAACATGGCTGACGTTCAGCTTGTTGATCAGATCAATTTCGTCAAGCGTCTCGATACCCCCGGCCGTCGTATCCATTCCAAGAGCTTCCGCCAGTGCGACAATGGCGGTAATGATCGCGCCATTGCGCGAACCCGGCTCCGTTGCACCGCGCACGAAATTTTGATCGATCTTGATCTTGTCAAAAGGCGCTGTCTGCAAATAGCTCAGCGAGGAATAACCGGTTCCGAAATCATCCAGAACCAGACGGACATCCCTGCTTTTGAGAGCTTCGAACATGGTGTTCGTTTCATTGCTTTCCGCCATGAACACGCCTTCGGTGATCTCAAGCTCGAGCCGTTCGGCAGACAGGCCCGATGCGCTGAGCGCCGCGTCGACTATTGCTGGAAAATTATCATTGGCAAACTGGCTTGCAGAGACATTCACCGCGACCCTGGCTTTTCCGGGCCATTTGGCTGCATCTTCACAAGCTTTGTTTATGGCCCATTCCCCCAATTCCCAAATAAGATTGGCTTCTTCGGCGATCGGAAGGAACAGTTCCGGAGAAATCTGGCCGCGTTCCGAATGGTTCCAGCGCATCAGCGCTTCGAACCCCTCGACAATATTGGTCTTGGTATTGACGATAGGCTGGTAGGCGAGTTCCAGTTCATCCTTTGCTATCGCGTCGCGCAAATCTTCTTCCAGCAAGCGCCGGTCTTCGGCGGATTGCTTCAGGTCTTTGGAATAGAAGCGGAAGCGTCCACGGCCATTGCCTTTTGCCTCATAGAGAGCGAGATCGGCGCTTTTCACTATATCGTCGCTCGACAGCCCGTCGAACGGAGCAACCGAAACACCGATTGACGCACCGATGATGCACCGGTGGCCATCAACCGAATAGGGCTGGGAAAGGCTGCTGATGATTTTGCTGGCGAGATCTCCCAGAGTTCCCCGATCATCACAATCCGGTAACATTATCTGGAATTCGTCACCACCCAGGCGGCAAACTTCGCCGCTTTGACCGACTATCTTGAGAAGCCGCTCTGCCACCTGTTTGAGTAATGCGTCACCCGCAGGATGACCTAATGTGTCATTGATCTGCTTGAACCGGTCGAGGTCGACCAACATCACGGCACAAGTGCGCTTCTGTTGCCTGTATGCCGCGAGTGTGGCCTCCAGTTTCTTCGACATGCTGGCCCGGTTGGGAAGCCCGGTGAGAGAATCAAACATCGCCAGTCGCGAAGTATCCTCGGATGCTTTGCGTTGCGCGGTTACGTCGCTGCCGCTGCCGCGGAAGCCCAGAAAATCGCCTGACTTGTCATAATGGGGCCTGCCCGAAATCGATAACCAGCACTCCCCGGCCGTGTCGCCAGCCTGCACTTGCAGGGCGTTAAATTGCATTTTCTTGGTGAAAATGAATGGCAGGGACCTGGAACCGGCATCATTGTCGACAGGCTTCAGAAACAGCGAAGCAATCGGCTTCCCAAGCAGTTCTAGCGAAGTGCTGCCAAGCACCGCGGCGACAGATTCCGTAATATAGGTGAGATTTCCCGATGCATCCGTCGACCAAAACCAGCCTTGCTGACTTTCCTCGAAATTTTGCAGCAGAAGAAGAGCATCGGACGCTTTGAGATTGCATGTTTCAACCGGCGTCTGCGCCCCGATCCGGGAGCCGATCTTGCCAAGAAAGCCCCGAGAGCCGGAGCGAGCAGCTGGCATAGCCTGATTTTCATTACCGATGGATGTATCGACTTCCATTCGTGATTTCTTCTCACTTAACTATTTCATCCATAGATATAGGCCAGAGGTGTTGCATATTGGTAAACACTTGTATGTGCCGAAGCCGCATTCCGGGTTGCAAGTGCGGCTGACTTGGGATCGGGTGCACAATCAAGGCTCGTATATACCGGGATATTATGCTGTCGTTCTCTGTCGGAGAACAGTGGTCGAACCGGGAAGCGCGATGGCGGGAATTGCAAGGGATCAGGCAGAGCGTCCCGACCGCGATTCCGTCGCCAACCAACAGCAGCGAAGCTGCCTGGCATCGGATATTCGATGACGAGCGGACCGGCGCAAAACCACCCTTGCTTTCCCCCGCCAATTCCGCCATAGGCGCCGCTTCCGCTTGGTTTGGCCTGTCCAGACCACCGGAAAAAGAAGAAAGCCGGAGGGGCGTTCGCATGGTGCGGCGTCAGCGATCGGCGGTAAATGAAGGAATGATTGCATGCCAATGTATGAGCATGTCTTCCTTGCGCGACAGGATCTGAGCCAGTCTCAGGTTGATGCTCTTGCGCAGGAAGCCACCAAAATTGTTGAATCGAATGAAGGCAAGGTCGTTCTGACCGAAACCTGGGGCTTGCGTACGCTCGCCTACAAGATCCAGAAGAACCGCAAGGCACATTATGTCATGCTGCGTCTCGATGCACCGGGCAATGTTGTCCTGGAACTCGAACGCCAGACCCGGATCAACGAAGATGTCATCCGTTTCCTGACCATCCGCGTCGACGAGCATGAAGAAGGCCCGTCCGTGATGATGCGTAAACCCGAACGTGATCGCGAACGCAAACCGCGCCGCGACGACAATTAAGCCAGAGAAGGAGTTAAAACATGGGACGTCCATTTTTCCGTCGCCGCAAAAGCTGCCCTTTTTCCGGCAAGAACGCAAAGCCCATCGACTATAAAGACGTGAAGACGCTGCAGGGATTCATTTCCGAACGCGGCAAGATCGTACCAAGTCGTATCACCGCAGTTTCCGCCAAGAAGCAGCGCGAGCTTTCCAAAGCTATCAAACGCGCACGCCATCTCGGCCTGCTGCCATATCTCGTGAAGTAGGAGCGAAACAATGGATATTATTTTGCTTGAACGCGTAGAGAAACTGGGAAGCATTGGCGACATCGTCACCGTCAAAAACGGCTATGCTCGCAATTTTCTGCTGCCCAACAAAAAGGCGCTTCGCGCCAACGCGGCTAACAAGAAGATCTTCGAAGCCAATCGCCAGCAGATCGAAGCGGACAATGAAACGAAGCGCACGGAAGCCGAAGCGGCATCCGGTAGCATCGATGGCAAGCAGATCGTATTGATCCGCGCATCGTCTGCCAGCGGCCAGCTTTATGGTTCCGTGTCGGTACGTGACATTGTCGAAGCGCTGAACGCTGACGGCAAGGGCACCGTGGTCGAAAAAAGCATGGTCATTCTGGAAAAGCCGATCAAGACACTCGGCGTTTTCGATGTTCGCGTTCGCCTCCACCCGGAAGTCAACGTCAACATTCAGGCCAATGTCGCCCGTTCGGATGACGAAGCTGATCTTCAGAAGGACGGCGTCGACGTAATCCAGCAGATGTTTGAAGAAGATCAGGCTGAACTGGCCGCAGCTGCGCTTTCGCCTGACAGCGAAGATGACGGCGAAGAAGCTGTTGCAGCCGATGCAGATGCAGAAGCCGCTCCGGAAGCCACAGAAACAGCAGAACAGGACGATTCCGAAACCAAGGAATAGTCTCTTCTGACTTTGATATAGAAAGCCCGGATCCGGACCATCGCAAGATGGCTACCAGATCCGGGCTTTTTCTTTGCCGGCTGGTTTGAGCAGCGATTCGCACGCCCTTTGATAAGATTGCCAGACGTGCAGACCTATTCAAGCAATTCAGCTCGCTGCAACGGCCCTTGATCCAGTCATTGCGATTATGTCGTCAGTAGAAGCTGACAGCGAGCCTCGAGATCAAGCCTCCACTCAATAGCCCATCAGGCTCATGACTTCCTCACGGCTGCGCGCATCATCAAGGAAACAGCCGAGCAGACGGCTGGTCGTCATCGACACACCCGGCGTACGTACGCCGCGCGCGGTCATGCAGCTGTGGCTGGCTTCGATCACGACGGCGACTCCGTCTGGCTTCAGATTTTCCCAGATACACTCCGCTACTTCCGCGGTAAGTCTTTCCTGCACCTGCAGCCGCCGCGCGAATCCGTGGAGCACACGCGCCAGCTTGGAGATACCGACGACCTTGTCGGTCGGCATATAGGCGATGCTCGCCTTGCCGATGATCGGTGCCATATGATGTTCGCAATGGGAGTGGAACGGGATGTCCTTGAGCAACACCAGCTCGTCATAGCCGCCGACTTCCTCGAAGGTCCGCGCCAGGTGCATGGCGGGGTTCTCGGCATAGCCTTCGCAATATTCTTTCCAGGCCCGCGCTACACGTTTCGGCGTGTCGATCAGCCCTTCACGCTCCGGGTCTTCTCCCGACCAGCGCAGCAAGGTCCGCACCGCTTCCTGGACCTCGTCGGGTACCGGGATTTTCTGGGCTTCGCGCTCCGCAAGCGCGTCGACAATGGATTGGGAATAATCGGCCAAGACAGGTCCTTCAGTTCATCGGATTTGTTGCCGATAAACTAGGCCAGCATCGGGCCCCGCGCAAGTGCACCTTGGGGCATGATCCGATAAAAGAGGGAAAGGTGGTGCGCCCAGAGAGATTCGAACTCCCGACCCCTTGATTCGTAGTCAAGTACTCTATCCAGCTGAGCTATGGGCGCTAACCAGACGGTGCAGATAGGGGGTGAACTCCCCGCTGGCAACCCATAATTTGCGTTGCCGGCCCTACAATCAAAACAATCTTGTCTCGTTCGCGCTCACCGCCGGATACGGAGGCCTGAATGAGGCAGAATTGTCTCGCCGCCTGCACTCCGCATCCCGTGCGGAGTGCATGATTCTATTTATTCCTCAGCGCCGCCTGTGCCGCTGCCAGACGGGCAATCGGCACGCGATAAGGCGATGCACTGACATAATCGAGGCCGGTTTGCTCGCAGAAAGCGATCGAAGCCGGATCACCGCCATGTTCGCCGCAAATGCCAAGCTTGATGCCGGGTCGCGCTGCCCTGCCCCGTTCGGCCGCGATTTCGATCAATTGGCCGACACCCTCGATATCGAGGCTGACAAACGGATCGCGCGGGAAAATGCCCTTGTCGACATATTGGGTCAGGAACCGACCCGCGTCATCGCGGGATACACCCAAAGTGGTCTGGGTAAGGTCGTTGGTACCAAAACTGAAAAACTCGCCATGTTCGGCAATCGCGCCCGCCATCAGCGCAGCGCGCGGCAGCTCGATCATCGTGCCGACAAGATATTCGATCTCGCGGCCCTTTTCGGCGAACACTTCCTTCGCCATGCGGTTGACCACATCCTTCATCAATTCCAGTTCGCGCGCGGTGGCGACGAGCGGGATCATTACTTCAGGGATCGGGGCTTCGCCGCTGGCTTCGGCCACTTCACAGGCCGCTTCGAAGATCGCCCGTGCCTGCATTTCGTAGATTTCGGGATAAGTGACGCCAAGACGGCAACCGCGGTGGCCGAGCATCGGGTTGAATTCGTGCAGTTCATTGGCCCGCTGCTTTAGCGTTTCGACGCCGACATCGGCGGCTTTTGCGACTTCCTCGAACTCCGACTGCTGATGCGGCAGGAATTCGTGCAGCGGCGGATCGAGCAGACGGATTGTCACCGGCAGGCCGACCATGACTTCGAATATCTGGCGGAAATCATCGCGTTGTTCCGGCAGCAGTTTCGCCAGGGCAACACGCCGGCCCTTTTCGTCGGGCGCGAGAATCATCTGGCGGACCGCGGTAATGCGGTTTGCGTCAAAGAACATATGTTCCGTGCGACAAAGACCGATGCCCTCGGCACCGAAATCGCGGGCTACCTGACAATCGAGCGGGGTCTCCGCATTGGTGCGGACGCCAAGACGGCGGACCTTGTCGGCCCAGACCATCAAGACGCCAAAATCACCGACCAGTTCCGGCTGGATCGTATCGACGCGACCAGCCATGACCTGGCCATTGCTGCCGTCGATGGTCAGCAGATCGCCTTCTTTCAGTTCGCGGTCGCCGACCTTCATGATCTTGGTTTCATTGTTGATCGACACCGTGCCGGCGCCGGAAACACAAGGTCTTCCCATGCCTCTGGCAACCACAGCGGCATGTGACGTCATGCCGCCACGCGCGGTCAATATGCCCTTGGCCGCGTGCATGCCGTGAATATCTTCCGGTGAGGTTTCGGTCCGCACCAGGATGACATCATCGCCCATTTCCGTGCGCCGTTCGGCGGTGTCGCTGTCGAACACGATCAGGCCGCTGGCAGCTCCGGGAGAAGCCGGCAAGCCAGTCGTCAGCACGTCGCGTTTGGCTTCCGGATCAAGCGTCGGGTGGAGCAACTGGTCGAGCGCCATCGGATCGACGCGCATCACCGCTTCTTCCTCGGTGATCAGGCCGTCATGGGCCATATCGACCGCGATTTTCAATGCCGCCTTGGCGGTGCGCTTGCCCGAGCGGGTCTGCAGCATCCACAATTTTCCGCGCTCGACGGTAAATTCGATATCCTGCATGTCGCGATAATGGCGTTCGAGCAGGTCGAATACGTCGGTCAGCTCCTTATAGGTTTCCGGCATTGCCTCTTCCATCGACAGCGGCTTGGCATTGGCCAGTTCGCGCGCGGCCCTGGAGAGATATTGCGGCGTGCGGATGCCGGCGACGACATCTTCGCCCTGTGCGTTGATCAGCCATTCGCCATAATAAGCGCTCTCGCCGGTGGCCGGATTGCGGGTGAAGGCAACGCCGGTGGCGCTGGTTTCGCCCATATTGCCGAATACCATCGCCTGGACGTTGACCGCTGTGCCCCATTCGCCGGGAATATCGTTAAGACGGCGGTAGACTTTTGCCCGGTCCGCCTGCCAGCTGCCGAATACGGCGCTGACCGCACCCCATAGCTGATCATTGACGTCCTGCGGGAAAGGCTTGCCCCAGAGTTTCTCGACCAGTCCCTTATATTCCGCAACCAGCACTTTCCAATGCTGAGACTCCATCTCGGTATCGGTGAAGAAGCCATTGTCTTCCTTGATGATTTCCAGCGCCTCTTCAAACGCATCATGGTCGAGTTCGAGCACGACATCGGAATACATCTGGATGAAGCGGCGGTAGCTGTCCCAGGCGAAGCGTTCGTCACCGGAGGTCTTGGCCAGACCTTCGACGGTGTCATCGTTCAGACCGAGATTGAGCACGGTGTCCATCATGCCGGGCATCGAAGCACGCGCGCCGGAGCGGACCGACACCAGCAACGGATCGGCGGCATCGCCAAATTTCTTGCCGGTTACGGATTCGATATGGGCAACGCCCTGCGCGACTTCATCGCGGACGCTATCGGGATATTGGCCGCCCTCGGCATAATAGCGCGTACACATTTCAGTGGAGATCGTGAAACCGGGAGGAACCGGCAGGCCGATATTGGCCATTTCGGCGAGATTGGCGCCCTTGCCACCGAGCAGGTTGCGGGCCTCTGTGGAATCACCTGGCGCGCCATCTGCGTCCATGCCGCCACCGAAACGATATACATATTGGGTCATTCATCTGCCTCATCACTGTCTAACCCCTCCTTTTCAAAGGAGCGGCAAGGGGTGGTTTATGAGGAGGCTGGCTCGATGCCAGTCTCCGAATTTTGCGAGTGGGGATAGACACCACCCCAACCCCTCCTCTGAAGAGGAGGGGCTTTTCGTTCATTTCCTACAGCAAAATCTCGCTCCTGAACTTTACAAACTTTACACAGTTATGAATCAAATATCTTCTAGCCCTCAATCTGAGAGAAATCAGCGACTTGATGGACCGCGTTGCGAAAACGTGCCAGCAGGGCAAGCCGGGCTTCACGCTTTGTTTCATCATCGTCGTTCACGGTCACATCCTCGAAAAATTCATCAATCGGTCCGCGCAGTGCGGCCAGCGCGGTCATCGCCTTTTCAAACTGCTCTGCCTCGATCGCGGCGGTCACTTCCGGCTGCGCCGCATCGAGCGCGTCGATGAGAGCCTTTTCCGCTTTTTCCGGCGTGTAGGAAAGCGGTTTTGCGGCCTGTTCGTCATCCTGAACTTGTTTCAGGACCTCGGGAGATCCTGAAACAAGTTCAGGATGACGAGAGTTGGATGCGCCCTCTGGCGCCTCTTTCTTCAAAATATTCGAAGCCCGCTTGTAACCGGCGAGCAGGTTCACGCCATCCGTAGTTTCCACAAATGCCTGCAAAGCCTTCACCCGGGCGAGCAAGCGCACCAGATCATCCTCGCCGCCGAGCGCGAACACCGCGTCGATCAGATCGTGACGGACGCCGGCTTCGCGTTGCTGGACTTTTAGGCGGTCGGCGAAGAAATTCAGCACACGATCATCCAGATTTTTCGATTGAACAGCCATTCCGACAGCCAACCCAATAATGTCATGTGCTTTAGAAGGCAATTTCAGCCGGGTAGTAAGCGAATTGAGGGCTTCGCTTCCAGTATTCTTTCCCTCGGGAGCAACCAAATCCACAATAATTCTAAGGGAAACTGGCTCCTCAAATGTTTTACTTTCAACGAACTCTCTAAATGCCGGACTAAGATCGCTGGCCCGTTGCAAAAAAACATCCATATAGACGTTGAAGGCATGCTCAATTGCCGGCTTAATTTTGAGTTCCAGACCGTGTTCGCTAATCAATCGGATTACAGCGATTGCCGCCCGTCGAAGCGCAAAAGGGTCTTTTGAACCAGTTGGGATTTCATTAATCGCAAAAAACCCAACCAACGTATCCAGCTTATCCGCCAGACTCACCCAAACCGTCACCGGATCGGTGGGCACATCGTCGCCCTGCCCCACCGGCTTGTAATGATCTCTGATCGCGTGTGAGACTTCTATCGGAAGTCCTTCTTTCTCTGCATAATAACCGCCCATCAAGCCTTGCAGCTCGGGGAACTCGCCGACCATTTCGGTGACGAGATCAGCTTTGCAGAGACGTGCGGCCTGCTTGGTCTGTTCCGGGTCGGCACGGAGTAACCCAGTCCCTTCTAAAGACGCCAACCACTCAGCCAGCTTGGCCACACGCTCTACCTTGTCGGCAACCGTTCCCAATTTTTCATGGAACACAATGTTGCTCAATTTCTTTGCATGATCCTCCAACTTGGTCTTCTGGTCAAGTTCCCAGAAGAATTTGGCGTCGGAGAGCCGCGCTGCGAGGACTTTTTCGTTCCCCGCAATAATAGCCTTGCCGCCATCGCTGGCGTCGATATTCGCCGTGCAGACGAAATTCGGGGCGAGATTCCCCTCCCGTTTACGGAAGGGGTTAGGGGTGGGATTGCCCTCTTCTTCAGGCCCACCCCCGGCCCCTCCCGCAAGCGGGAGGGGGGTACGGCAGATGAAATATTTCTGGTTCACCCGGGCGGTGAGTTGGATCACCTCTTCGGGGACATCCAGAAACGCAGGGTCAAATGATCCCAGCAACGGCACAGGCCATTCGGTCAGACCGGCATTTTCGATCACCAGACCTTCGTCTTCAACCAGATCCAGTCCGGCATCGGATGCCGCCTTGGCTGCACCATCGCGGATGATGGTCTGGCGCTCTTCATGATCGACCAATACGTGGCAGGCGCGGAGCTTTTCAGCATAGTCACCGGCATTGCCGATTGTGATCCGCCCTACTTCCGTTCGCCCTGAGCTTGTCGAAGGGTGGTTCGCGTCCGCGAGAGATGCTTCGACAGGCTCAGCACGAACGGTATTAGCCGCTTGATGATGAAAGCGATGTCCGACAGTATCATAGCCTGACGTCATGCCGTCAATTTCGCACTCGACCAGAACATCACCGAATATCGCAACGATGCCGCTCAGCGGCCGGACCCAGCGCAGGCTTTCGGTTGACGCACTGGCGTCACCCCAGCGCATCGATTTCGGCCATGGAAAGGCTTTGATGATCGCAGGAATGGCTTCCGCCAGAACATCCTTGGTATCGCGGCCCGGCTTGTTGATAACCGCGAAGAAAGTCGGCCGCCCCTTGACGTCACGCACCTCCAGCTGATCGCAAGTAACGCCGTTCTTACGGCAGAAACCTTCGACCGCCTGATCGGGCGCCGCTTCCGGTGGCCCCTTGGCTTCCTCGCTGACCGCTTCGGTCTGCTCGGGTAGGTCCCTGGCGATGAGGGCAAGTCGTCTTGGCGTCGAATAGACGGTGATGGCACCGGCTTTCAGGCCTGCTTCGGCCATTTGCGCGACGAACAACCGATCGAGATCGACGCGGGCCTTGGCCTGCATGCGGGCCGGAATTTCTTCGGAGAGCAGTTCGAGGAGGAAGTCGGTCATGTGTTTCCTCTCTGGCACTCGTCATCCTGAACTTGTTTCAGGACCTCGTGCGGCAAGCGCGCAATCTCAAGGGGTCCTGAAACGAGTTCAGGATGACGAAATTGATAGCCCATCACGCGGCCCACCCGTTCTTCTCCATATGCGCTTCGCAGCTGCCCTTTGCCAGATCGCGGACTCGGCCCATGTAGCTGGCCCGTTCCTGAACGCTGATCACGCCGCGCGCCTGCAGCAGGTTGAACACATGGCTCGCCTTGATTGCCTGTTCATAGGCCGGAATCGGCAGCTTTGCTTCTAGGCAGTTCTCGCATTCGCCGACCGCCTTGTTGAACAGGTCGAACAAAGTCTCGGTGTTGGCTATTTCGAAATTCCACTCCGACATCTGCTTCTCATTATCCAGGAAGACATCGCCGTAAGTCACTCCATTACCGTTGAAATCCAGATCGTAGACGCTGTCGACATTCTGGATATACATGGCCAGCCGTTCGAGCCCGTAGGTCAGCTCACCGGCCACCGGCTTGCAGTCAAAACCGCCCATTTGCTGGAAATAGGTGAATTGCGTGACTTCCATGCCATCGCACCAGACTTCCCAGCCGAGGCCCCAGGCGCCGAGAGTCGGGCTTTCCCAGTCATCCTCGACGAAGCGGATGTCGTGCAGCATCGGATCGATGCCGATAGCGACAAGGCTGTCGAGATAAAGCTGCTGGATGTCCGGCGGCGATGGTTTGAGTACCACCTGATATTGATAATAATGCTGCAACCGGTTCGGGTTTTCGCCATAGCGGCCATCGGTCGGGCGGCGGCAGGCCTGGACAAAAGCGGCGTTCCACGGATCTGGCCCCAAAGCGCGCAGGGTTGTTGCGGGATGGAAGGTCCCGGCGCCCATTTCCATGTCATAGGGCTGCAATATCACGCAGCCCTTGTCGCTCCAGTAATTGTGGAGTTTCAGGATGATCTCCTGGAAGCTGAGCGGCCTCGTATCGGACAATTTCAGGGCTTTCTTCGCGAGTGCAATATTTACGCGCTGCTTTGGCGAAGGAGGGCACTAGGGTCAAGGGAGGATTGGTCCGACTGCGACCTTATTCGTCAGGCGGAACCCGTTTCAGGACCTCCAAAGGCTGTGCGTGATCTCAAGGGGTCCTGAAACAAGTTCAGGATGACGAGATTATTCCGATGACGACATCATTCCGCCGCCACCATTTCTTCTGCGCGCTCAACCGTCACCGGAACCGCATTCAGGACGGCATTGCCGGATAGCGGATCAAACACCTGCGTATCGGTCAGATCATTGATCGACACCCCGGGTTTTTCGCGCGCGACTGACAGGCCGACGCCTTGGCGGCCATGGCCGAAGCCATGCGGGATCGACACAACGCCCGGCATGACGTCATCGGTGACCTCGACCGGGATTTCGACGCTGTTCACCCGGCTGGTGACTGACGCCATGCCGCCATCAACCAGCCCGCGCGTCGCTGCGTCATCGGGATGGATCATCAATGTACAACGATCAGGCCCTTTCAGCAGCCGCTTGCTATTGTGCAACCAGCTGTTGTTCTGGCGGACATGCCGGCGACCGATCAGGCGGAGAGCGTCCGGTTGCTCGTTGTCGAGCGACGCGGCAAATCGCTGTAGCTCGGCGAGAAAATCGGGATGGGCGCACTGGATCATCTTGTCCTCGGTGCGCAGCCGCTCGGCCATGCACGGGCGCAAAGGCCCGAGATCGATGCCATTGGGCGCGGCCTCCACTTCCGCCAGCGTCAGTCCGGCCGGCGAGCTTTGCAACATGCCGTCAAGCACATCGCGCGGTTCGCGGATATTGGGGACGTCCTGCCCGTCCTGGGCCAGGATTTCCCGCGCCAGTTCCGCAATAATCTCCCAGTCGGTCTTCTCGCCATCCTGCAGTTCGAAGATCGCCGGCGAGTAGCTGGCATAGTTGCGGATCGCCAGCGGCCCGAAGAAAAAGGGATAATGATCCTTCTCCAGCGGTCCGCAGGGCGGCAATATATAGTCGGCGTGGCGGCTGGTTGCGGTGACATACATGTCGAACGAGACCATCAGTTCGAGTCTGTCCAGCGCCCGGTCCAGTTTCCCGCCGTCGGGAGCGGACAGCACCGGATTGCCGGTGACCACGAACAGCGAACGAATCCGCTCCTTGTCATCATCATCCCGCAGCATTTCATCGGCGAAAGTAACCATCGGCAGTTCGCTCATCACTGACGGCATGACGCCACGTACGGTGTCCGCCGTGCGCACCGAGCCCCTGCCCACCAGATTGATCGTGTCGAGCGCCGGTTCCGGCACCATCGTGCCGCCGACCCGGTCGAGATTGCCGGATGCGATATTGATCACCTGGATCAGCCACTGGTTGAGCGTGCCATATTCGCAGACCGAGACACCCATGCGGCCATAGATAGCAGCGGGCTGGTCACCGGCCAGTTGCGCTGCCATATCCTTCATGGCGGCAACGGAAATTCCGCAATGGGCAGACAGTTGCTCCATATCGAAGCCCGCAATCGCCGGCGCGATGGCGCTCCAGCTATCATCCAGTATCGCATCGAGTTGGGAGGTATCGACCAGCCCGGCATCAAACACGCTTTTCAATATCCCGATCAGCAGGGCCGTATCGGTCCCTGGCTTCACGAAATGATGCGCGTCCGCCAGCTTCGCAGTCTCGGTCCTGCGCGGATCGACGACGACCAGCTTGCCATCGCGCGCCTGCATTTCCTTCACCCGCTTCTTGAAGTCGGGCACGGTCCATATGCTGCCATTGGAAGCCGCCGGATTGCCGCCGATGATCAGCAGATACTGGCTGCGGTCGATATCGGGCACCGCGGCGAGACTGACATGGCCGTACATATGATATTGCACGACATGATGCGGGATCTGGTCCAGCGTCGAGGCGGAATAGATATTTTTAAGGCCAATTGCCCGGCGCAAGGTGCTGATCTGGGTAGAAATGCCATAATCGTGAGCGGCGGGATTCCCCATATACATGGCGGGCTTGGCGCCCTCACCCTTTAGCGCGGTCATTTTCGCGGCGATCTCGGTAAAAGCTTGCTCCCAGCCAATTTCCTGCCACTGGCCATCGACCTTCTTCACCGGCTTGTGCAAGCGGTCCGGATCATCCTGCAGATCGGCGATAGCGGTCGCCTTGGGACAGATATGCCCGCGGCTCAGCACATGATCGGGATTGCCCTTGATCGAGAGAATCTCCCGTCCCTCTACCTCGACCAGGACGCCGCAATTGGCTTCGCAGATATGGCAGGTGCGGGCATGGATCGTGCTCATCGGGAGACTCCTTGATTTAACCATTCGATTAACAGATTTCCGGGACGCTCGCCAGTGCCACCTCATTATCGGCCAATTTTTGCACCAATTTTTACTGGGCATTTGCCGTCAATTGTTCAATGAAGCGCGCCACACCTTCTGTTGGAGCAATTTCTTCATGCCGCGTAACTGGCTTTTTAACGTCTTACTCCTCCCGCTATATCTGGCACTTACCGCCTGCCCGGCCCCGCCGCAGGATATTGCCAGCACCGGCAGCCATGCGGGTCCCGCGGCGATGGATGAAGCCGAACCCGCCGCTGAATATATACCCGCCGTGATGCCGGATGATGCAGATCCCGCGCTCTGGGTAATCAGGGACGAGGACACGACCATCTATCTGTTTGGCACCGTCCACATTCTGAAACCCGGGATGAGCTGGTTCGACGAGGCGGTGAAGGACAGTTTTGATGCGTCCGACGAACTGGTTGTCGAAATGATCAAACCCGACGCAGCGGCGATGATGAAAATCGTCAATGAAATGGCGATCGACAAGACCGGCGTTTCGCTGCGCGACAAATTGACCGCAGAAGACCGCGCCGATTATGAAGCAACAATGACCAAGCTGAACCTGCCGGTCGCCGCCTTCGATCCGCTCGACCCGTGGTTCGCCAGCGTCAATCTTTCGCTCATCCCGCTGATGCGCAACGGATATGCAGCGGATCAGGGGGTCGAGGACGAATTGCTGGCCCAGGCCAGGGCCCGGGCTATCACAATCACCGGCCTTGAAACGCCGGAGCAGCAGCTGGGTTTTTTCGACAATTTGCCCGAGGAAGTCCAGATTGGCTTTCTCAATTTCACCGTCGATAATATTGACGAGACCACCGAGGGTATGGAGCAGATGGTGGCCGAATGGGCCAATGCCAATATCGATGCGCTTGGCGAATTGATGAATGCCGGACTGGAAGACAAGATTCTCTACGAAACGCTGCTGGTCAATCGCAACATCAACTGGGCAGAATGGGTCGAAGGGCGAATGGAACAGCCGGGAACGATATTCATGGCAGTCGGCGCCGGTCATCTCGCCGGAGAAAGCAGTCTGCAGGCGATACTGGCGCAAAAGGGACTTGTTGCGGAACGGATCGAATATTGATTATTCTCGCCGTCAGCCTTCCTTTTCCCTGCACTCTCACCAGATAGGCAATATGCGCATCATTACCATCATCCTGTCCCTGATCGCTTCGTTGCTGCTTGGCGCGTGCAATAACACACCCGATCATGTGACTCTGAACACCGTCAAGATAGGCACGCCCGCGCTTTGGAAAGTCAGCGGCACCGAGCCCGGACAAGTCGGTGTCGCCTATATGTTCGGTACGATCCATATCCTGCCCGACGACGTGCAATGGCGCACGCCGGCGCTTGAAGCCGCGATTGCCGAATCGGACCAGTTGGTCATCGAAGTGCTGGGCCTGGAAGACACCCAGAATGCAGCAAAGATATTTTCCCGGCTGGCGATTTCCCCCGGGCAGAAAAAGCTGGACGACCGCATCAACCCAGATCTGCACGATGACCTCGACCGGATCATCGACGCCGCCAATATTTCGGAGCGCACGCTCAACCGGATGGAAACCTGGGCTGCGGCGCTGTCGCTGGCATCCGCACAGACCAGAGGCCTCGGACTTGATTCGACCGGCAGCGTCGAGAAAAAGCTCACCGGCCAGTTTGAAAAAGCCGGAAAGCCGATCGAAGCTCTCGAAACCATCGAACAGCAACTCGGCTATTTCGACAAGCTTCCCGAAGAGCAGCAGCGCAAGATGCTGACCAGCGTGGTCGAGGAATCGGACGATGCCCAGCAGGCCTTCGAACTGCTGTTCAACGCCTGGATGACGGGCGATCTGGAACATATTGTGACACTGTCCGATACCGGCATCCTGACCGATCCCAAGACCCGCCAATATCTGCTGGTCGCGCGCAATCTCGATTGGGTGGAGCAGCTGGACAAACGCTTGCAACGCCCCGGCACATCTTTAGTAGCGGTTGGCGCAGCCCATCTGGCAGGTCCGGATGCGGTTCAGGCAACGCTCGCAAAGCGCGGGTATAAAATCGAAAAAATTCAATAATCAGGGCCTAGCATGACATATATATTTGATCGGGAAACCGCGCTGGTCGCGCTGGAAGACGGACTGTTCACGGTTCAGGCAAGCGACGTTTATCGCAATCCGACAGGCATGGCCTTTGGTGGCTGGGTCGCCGCGATAGCCGGACGCGCAGTCCAGATGCATCCCGAATGCCGTGGCCCTTTGGTGTCTCAGCAGATCGTCTACATGACCGGCGTCGGCCCAGGCGAAGTCAAGCTGTCGGTCAAACTGCTCCGCGCCGGATCCTCGACTCAATTCTGGCGCGTGGAACTGTCGCAAAACGGCTCGCTGACCAACGCCGCCGATATCGTCACCAGCACTCGCCGCCCGACGGATATCGACTATCAAGTCGAAATGCCGGCGACCAAATCACCGGCAGAATCCATTTCCCTGCCCTCGGTCAATCCCATGGCGCCCGAATGGGTGTCCCGTTATGACCAGCGTATTGCCAAGGGCATGCCCTTTGCCGTGAACGATTCGCCCGAAGCAATCGTCTGGATCAAGGAAGCGGACGGCCGGCCTGTCGATCGGGTCGGTCTTCTTTCGATCCTCGATACGCCGATGCCGCGGACATTTTTCGTCACCGAACAATTCCGGCCCGGCTCTACCGTATCAATGGCGACCTATATTTATGCCAGCGAGGAAGATCTGGCGGCTGCCGGAAGCGAGTTCATGCTGCTGCGGGTGACCGGCGCGACGGTCAGAAACAGCGCCACCGACGGACGGGTCGAGATCTGGTCGCAAAACGGCACATTGCTGGCGACAAGCTCCCAGATCGGCTTTTTCCGCTAGACCTGATCCTGTGCTGCAAACCCCTTGCTTTTGCGATGTTCCGACCTTATAGCGCCCTCTTTCCGACCATGAGCACCCTGGAGGCGTGGCGGAAATCTAACAAAACCTTATTTTTGGAGCAACATTATGAGTGATCAGCTGACTATTTCAGCCGAGCCACGCGAACGGGCTGGCAAGGGAGCCTCCCGTGCACTGCGTCGTGAAGGCCGTATCCCCGCCGTTATTTATGGCGACAAGAAAGAAGCCATCGCAATCCACGTTGAAGAGCGTGCATTGAACAAGCTTCTTGGAACCGGCCATTTCATGAACTCGCTGGTTCAAGTCGAAGTCGACGGGAAGAAAACCCGGACACTGCCAAAAGATGTTGCTTTTGATCCGGTCACCGACCGTCCGCTCCATGTAGACTTCTTCCGCCTTGCAAAGGGCGCGAAGGTTCAGGTCAATATTCCTGTTGTCTTCATCAACGAAGAAGAATCTCCTGGCCTGAAACGTGGCGGCGTCATGAACGTTGTTCGTCACGAACTCGACCTGATGTGCGATGCGGATCATATCCCTGACCAGATCGAAATCGATGTAACCGGTCTCGAAATCGGCGATTCGATCCATATCTCCAGCATCACCCTGCCAACCGGCGCTGAAAGCTCGATCACCGATCGCGACTTTACCATTGCCGGCGTAACCGCACCATCTGCTCTGAAATCTTCTGACGACGAAGCCGAAGAAGGCGAAGAAGGCACCGAAGAAGCTGAAGGCGAAGCGGCTGAAGGCGAAGAAGGCGGTTCCGAAGACTAGACCTTCCCTTATAAAACAATGTAACGGAAAACCGTCCATGCCGATCAATCAAGGCATGGGCGGTTTTTTGCCTTTAGAATAGCTCGCGACGAGCGGAGAGTGCGTCAGAAAATGCAACTATGGGTCGGCCTTGGCAATCCGGGCGCGCAATATGCGATGCACCGGCACAATGTCGGCTTCATGGTGATTGACGCGCTCGAAGAAGTGCATGGCTTTCCGGCCCCGAAACAGAAGTTCAAGGGCTGGACCATGGAGGCGCGGCTGGGCGGCGAAAAGCTCGTCCTGCTCAAGCCCGCGACTTTCATGAATGAAAGCGGCCAAAGCGTGCGCGCCGCGCTGGATTTCTACAAATTGCAACCGGAGGATGTCACCGTCTTCTACGATGAGCTCGACCTCGAGCCGTTCCGGATAAAGGTCAAACGCGGCGGCGGCGCGGCCGGTCATAATGGCATAAGATCAATGATCGCCCATATCGGCCCCGAATTTCGCCGCGTACGCATCGGCATCGGCCATCCCGGACACAAGGCGCGGGTGACCGGTCATGTTCTGGGCAATTATGCCAAATCAGAAATTGACGATCTGGCGGATATGCTGGGAGTGATCGCTGCGGAGGCGGACTGGCTGGCCAAGGGCGACGACGCGCGGTTCATGAGCGAAGTCGCGATGCGGATGCAGGAATAGTCCCTCGCCCCCGTTGCTTCGCCGCGCAAAAATTATGTGTCCGGCCAGATATCACCGGGATTGAGCCGGGACATGGGTACAGCGCATTCCATCACAAGCTTACCGGCAAGGGCGGGGTCGATAACATCCTTGGCCATTCGCATAGTATGCTGGATGGCCAGTCCAAGAATAAGGATTCGCCCCAAATAGTCCGGCGACCGCTGCTCCAGTTGCAGCGCAATCGCGGGCCAGATATCTCGCACGTAGTTGACTGGCCTGTCCATGGGTCGATGATTGTCGGGGACCCGTGGCACGCCAAAATCCTCGCTTCCCACCTTTTCGGAACTATATTTTACCAAGTCAGAAAAATCCGGATAATCCTGCGATCCAAGTTGATTCATCACACCGGCGACCAAAGACAATATCGAGTGATCTGATCCAGCGAGCAAACTGTTGGTGGACTCGCCGAAAAAATAATGTTTGCCGTCAGAACACTCAATGTCCATCAATCCGGCTTCCTTCGGGCTCGCTCCCATATCGGCAGCCTTTTTCAACGTGACGTCAATGCAGCAGAACCCGGCAAACGAACCGAGCATTGCCAACAACGATTCAATATGGACACCGGACTCCGTTTTCATTGCGGTTATTAATGCTTGCACGATTTCCTGAGCGCTTAGGTTTAGTGCAGCAACATCGATGGCGTTATCTTCGATCGGGTCAGAAGACTGCTCTTCATCCTTCTTTTTTCCAAAAATCCGTTTCAACATGACTATTTACCAATTTCCTTAGTCGACGAAAAATCATATGGGGCTCCTGCCACGTCAAGCGACTGGAATTACTTTTAATCGCAAGCTATCGAGCAAGCTGATCAGCTACAACTAGAAATGTAATAAATTATGGGTTTCAAATGCGGTATCGTTGGCCTTCCCAACGTCGGAAAATCAACTTTGTTCAATGCACTGACCGAGACACAGGCGGCGCAGGCGGCGAACTATCCATTTTGCACCATCGAGCCGAATGTCGGTCAGGTCGCGGTGCCCGATCCACGGCTCCAGCAAATCGCCCAAATCGCCAGCAGTGCGAAAATCATCGAAACCCAGCTGGCCTTTGTCGATATCGCAGGCCTCGTCAAAGGCGCGTCGCAGGGCGAAGGCCTGGGCAACCAGTTTCTCGGCAACATCCGCGAAGTCGATGCGATCGTCCATGTGCTGCGCTGTTTCGAGGATGACGATATCCAGCATGTCGCCAACAAGATCGATCCGATTTCCGATGCGGAAGTGGTCGAGACCGAATTATTGCTGTCCGATCTCGAAAGCCTCGAGAAGCGCGTTCCTGCCTTCCAGAAAAAAGCCACAAGCGGCGACAAGGAAGCCAAGATTGCCGCCAGCGTATTGGGCCAAGCGCTCGAATTGCTGCGCGAAGGCAAGCCCGCCCGTCTGACCCAGCCCGAAGGCGAGGAAGAGCAGAGGATTTTCGACCAGTCGCAGTTGCTGACCGCCAAGCCGGTGCTTTATGTCTGCAACGTCAGCGAAGCCGATGCGGCCAAAGGCAATGAGCTGAGCGCCTCCGTGTTCGAGAAAGCCAAGGCCGAGGGCGCGGAAGCGGTGATCGTATCCGCCGCGATCGAATCCGAACTGGTCGAGATGGAGCCGGAAGACCGTGCCGAATTTCTCGCCGAACTTGGCCTCGAGGAATCCGGTCTCGCACGGGTGATTCGCGCCGGTTATCAGTTGCTCGACCTGCAGACCTTCTTCACCGTCGGCCCCAAGGAAGCCCGCGCATGGACCGTGCACAAGGGCGCCAAGGCCCCCGAGGCCGCTGGCGAAATCCACAGCGACTTCGAACGCGGCTTCATTCGCGCCGAAACCATTGCCTTTGATGACTATGTCGAACTCGGCGGTGAAAGCGCAGCGCGCGACGCCGGTAAATTGCGGCAAGAGGGCAAGGAATATGTCGCGAAAGATGGCGATATCTTCAATTTCAAATTCAATGTCTGAATTGTCACATAGTCCCGCTAGGGTGTGACGCTCGGAGGATCGACATAATGCTCAAAAACCTGATTTCGCTGATTTTGGCCAGCTTCCTGCTGGCTGGTGCCCCCGTCTTGGCGGCGACCACACCCGAGCATGATGATTCGGCCAGCGAAAAAGTCGAGACAAGGGATCCGGTGACGATCCTGATCTCGATCGACGGTTTCCGGCCCGATTATCTCGAGCGCGGGGTCACCCCGAATCTGAGCGCGCTGGCCGCTTCCGGCATTTATGGCCCGATGCGCCCGTCCTTCCCGAGCAAGACCTTCCCCAATCACTGGACGCTGGTTACTGGGAAAACACCCGATCATCACGGCATAGTCGGCAACACCATGGAAGATGCCGCACGGCCTGGCGAGGTCTTCAAGATGGCAACCAAAGATCCGTTCTGGTGGGACCAGGCAGAGCCGATCTGGATCAGCGCCGAGAAACAGGGCATCCGTTCCGCCACCATGTTCTGGCCGGGATCGGAAGTGGATTTCAACGGCGTCCGTCCGGCGGACTGGTGGCCGTTCAGCCAGAATCTGTCCAATGATCGGCGGATCAATGCGGTAGTTGACTGGATGCGGCGGCCAGCGGATATCCGGCCCAGGCTGGTGACACTCTATTTCGACACCGTCGACACCGCTGGCCATTATTACGGCCCTGCACCGGGCGAGAAACTGCACGCTGCGATCTTTGCGGTGGATAGTGAAATCGGTCGTTTGAAACAGCAGCTGGACCATATGGGACAGCCGGTCAATTTCGTGATCGCATCGGACCATGGCATGACCGAAACCGCACCGGAGCGGATCATCCATCTCGACCAGATCATGCCGCGCGACCAATATCATCTGGTCGAAGACGGCAATTACGCCGGACTGGCGCCGCTGGACGGCAATATCGATGCCTTGCGCGCAGCCTTCCTCCGCCCGCATGAGCATATGCAATGCTGGGACCGCGACAATATTCCGGAACATTTCGCATTTGGCAAAAATCCGCGCGTTCCTGCGATCCTCTGCCTGCCGGAAATCGGCTGGGTGGTCTATCAGGACACGCCCGAATGGATGACCGGCATTGGCGGCGGCCACGGCTATGATCACCGGGAACAGGACATGATGGCCTTTTTCCTGGCCAACGGACCGGCCATTACAGCCGCTGGTCAGCTACCGGTGTTCGACAATGTGAATATCTATTCGCTTGTCGCCAGGCTGGCGGGCGTAACTCCGTCTGCCAGTGACGGCAGCCTTGCCCCGTTCGAGCAAGCGCTCAAGCCCTGATTTTAGAGCGATCCGCCGGTATCATCGTAAAAGGTCGCTGTCGGCTACTCTGGTATAGACCACCGCGACCGGTGCGCTGTCGCTGACGCTGCATGTTTTCGGATCGACGATCCGGTCTCCCCGGAAACCCCTCAATTCGAGACCGTCGTCAATCAACGTCAGGCCCATGCCGACCCATATTTGCAGCGCGCATTTTTCCTGCATAGCTCGCGGAAAAGGACCGCGATGCGCGCCGTAGATCAGATTTCCGTGAATGGTCGCGGTGAAGTCGATGTCATTTTCATCATTATTTTGTGACTTCGTCCGATATCGCGAAGTCAGGCTGGTCCCGTCCTGCGTGAAGTGGAAGATATTGCCATCAGCCTGTCGCCAGTAGCCGGTCAGATCATGATCGACATTCTGCGCCTGATCAACATCCGGTCGCGCATCGGCGACGGCGCCATTGACCATCATCAGGGCGGCAAGTGCGTAGATCGCTTGGCGATATATCATGGCGAACTCCATTTCATCCTGACCCTGCGCCTAGGACAGTCTCTGCAACAAGCAATGACCTTGATCACAACCCGCTGGTTAAACAGCATTGCGCCTATTTCCGGCCAAACAGCTTTTCCACGTCTTCCAGCGCCAGCTTCACCCAGGTCGGGCGACCGTGGTTGCACTGGCCGCTGTGCGGAGTCACTTCCATCTCGCGCAGCAAGGCATTCATTTCAGCAACGCTAAGCACGCGCCCGGCACGGACAGAGCCGTGACAGGCCATGGTCGACGCGACATGATCGACGCGTTCCTTGAGGCTGAGCGCCTGATCATAGGCACCCAGTTCGTCGGCCAGATCCGTGACCAGTTCCTTGACATCACCCGAACCCAGCATCGCCGGTGTCGCGCGGACGAGCATCGCGGTCGGACCGAACCGTTCCAGTTCGAGCCCGAATTCCGACAATTCTGCCGCGCGCGTTTCGAGCCGGTCGCAGGCATTTTCGTCCAGCTCGACCACCTCCGCCATCAACAGTGCTTGAGAGGCCACCGTGCCGCCTTCGACCGCCTTGCGCATTCGTTCCAGCACAAGCCGTTCGTGCGCCGCATGCTGGTCGACGATCACCAGCCCGTCTTCGGCTTCGGCAACAATATAGGTTTTCGCAACCTGCCCGCGGGCAATGCCCAAGGGATAGCGGCTGGCTTCCGGGACTGGCTCCGATGCTTCCTCCGCCCTGCCCATCAGCGGCGCGATTTCCTCGCGCAAATCCATCTCCGCAAAACCAGTGTGCCCATCGCGGACCGAGGCGGATGGATAGGGTTGCTGCGCCACGCTGGCCCTGCCCTGCGACGTAAAAATGCTCGATTGCGGATCAGGCGCCACCGGCTCGCTCTGCCACCTTCCGAGCGCCGATTCTGCCGGGCGCTGGACCGCACGAAATCCGCCTTCGTCCAGCGCCTTGCGCAAGCCGCTGACAATCATGCCGCGGATCATCGCCGGTTCGCGAAACCGCACCTCGGTCTTCGCCGGGTGGACGTTCACATCGACCAGCTCGGGCGGCATATCGATGAATAGCGCGACAACCGGATGCCGGTCCCGCGCCAGCATCTCGGCATAGGCACCGCGCACCGCTCCGACCAACAGCCGGTCCTTGACCGGACGGCCGTTGACGAACAGAAACTGGTGATCGGCGACGCCGCGATTATAGGTCGGCAGGCCAGCCACGCCGGTCAGGCGGATCTCTTCCCGCTGTAGATCGACGCCGACACTATTCGCTCGCAAGTCACGGCTGGTCAGCGCGGCGACTCGCTCGGGCCCGGTTTCCCCGGCCTGGACTGCTATCGCCTTGCGCCCCTGATGTTCCAGCGTGAAGCCGATATCGGGCCGCGCCATCGCAAGGCGCCGGACGATATCGGTACAGGCCGAATATTCACTGCGCGCCGTGCGCAAAAATTTGCGTCTGGCCGGCACATTGCCGAACAATTGCTCCACCCGCACTTTCGTTCCCGGTGGAATCGCGGTGGGTCCCTCTTGCGCCAGTTCGCCATGATCGATCACCCGGCTCCAGCCATCCTCGCCAGCCATGCGGCTTTCGATCGTCAGACGCGCCACGCTGGCGATCGACGGAAGGGCTTCGCCGCGAAAACCCATGGTCGTCACCAGCTCGATTGCCTCGTCCGGAAGCTTCGAGGTCGCATGGCGTTCGAGCGCCAGGGAAATGTCATCGCGGCTCATGCCGCAGCCATTGTCGGAGACCTGGACCAGGTCCAGGCCGCCCTCCTCGAGGCGAATATTGATCTGGCTCGCCCCGGCATCAATCGCATTTTCGACCAGCTCTTTCAGGGCGCTGGCAGGGCGTTCGACGACCTCACCGGCAGCTATCCGATTTATCAGGCTATTTGGGAGTCTTCTTATTGACATAATGGCGTTCCTAGCCCAAGCGACCTTACCAAGCGACCCCTGATTTTTTGGGCGATTCCCATGGTTAACCTCATGACCCGTTCAGCTTGATTATCGCTTGGTTTAATTGTTGCAGCAAGCTCTGCAAATACAAGAAATTACGGACAAAAATATGTTTGAAAATCTGTTCAAGTTCCGTTCGCAAGATTTGGCGATCGACCTCGGCACCGCGAATACTGTGGTTTATCTCCGCGGCCAGGGTATCGTTCTCAACGAACCATCCGTTGTCGCGATCGAGACCATCAATGGTGTGAAAAAGGTCAAGGCCGTCGGCAATGACGCGAAGATGATGATGGGCAAGACGCCCGACAGCATCGAAGCTATTCGCCCCCTGCGCGACGGCGTCATCGCCGACATCGACGTGGCCGAGCAGATGATCAAGCATTTCATCCAGAAAGTGAACGGCAAGAGCAAGCTGTTCAGCTATCCCGAGATCGTGATTTGCGTTCCCAGCGGATCGACCTCGGTCGAACGCCGCGCCATTCGCGATGCCGCATCCAATGCCGGCGCCCGTCAGGTGTTTTTGATCGAGGAGCCAATGGCAGCCGCCATTGGTGCCGATATGCCGGTCACCGAACCGATCGGTTCGATGGTTGTGGACGTAGGCGGCGGCACCACCGAGGTAGCCGTGCTCTCGCTGCGCGGCCTGGCTTACACGACTTCCGTACGCACCGGCGGCGACAAGATGGACGAAGCGATTGTCTCCTATGTCCGGCGTCACCATAATCTGCTGATCGGTGAAACCACGGCAGAGCGGATCAAGAAAGATTTCGGCGTTGCACAGGCTCCTGCTGACGGCGTGGGTCATACCATCCACATCAAAGGCCGCGATTTGGTGAACGGCGTGCCGAAAGAAATTTCGATCAACCAGGGCCAGATTGCCGAAGCGCTGAGCGAGCCGATCGGCACGATCATCGAAGGCGTTCGCATCGCTCTGGAAAATACCGCACCGGAACTGGCTGCCGATATTGTCGATCAGGGCATTGTCCTGACCGGCGGTGGCGCCTTGATCGCCGGTCTCGACGCAGCACTCAGCGATGAAACGGGCCTGCCGGTAACGGTAGCCGAAGACCCGCTTGCCTGTGTCGCCATCGGCACCGGTCGTGCAATGGAAGATCCAATGTTCAGAGGCGTTCTCACAACCGCCTGATTTCGGTCTTGTGATCGAACAACGATAGGAAACGAAAGGATAAACCGATATGGCGCCGCCAAACAATCGGCGTCCAGGATTTTCCAAGCGGGCGCAATATAGCATATTCGCCAGCTATTTACTGGGCATATTGGGAGCGGTCTTGGGACTGCTTCTGTTGCTTGTCTCCTTCATCGATCCCAGAGGTTTTTCGGCCCTTCGCACCATCGGTGCGGAAACCATGGCGCCAGTCAGCAAGACCCTGTCCGAATTTGGCAGTCTGACCGGAAACGCGGGGGATCAGGTTTCTGCCTATTTCAATGCGGCTTCGAAAAATGCCGAGATGCAGCGGGAACTGGAGCAGAACCGGATAGAGATCCTGGAAGCCCGCGCCCTCAGGCAGGAAAACGACCGCCTCAAGCGGCTGTTGAAGCTGAACGAGGAAGTGCCCGATTCGATCGCCATGGCCCGGCTGATCAGCTCGACCGCGTCCAGTTCGCGCCGCATCGCGACGCTGGGTGTCGGCAGCAACAGTGGTCTCGAGCCCGGTCAGCCGGTCCGCTCGCCGGAAGGTCTGGTCGGTCGCATTTTGGAAACCGGCCCGACAACCGCGCGCGTGCTATTGGTTTCGGATAGCAAGAATGTAACGCCGGTGCAGCGCGCCAGCGACAGCCTTCCTGCCTTTGCCACCGGTCGCGGTGACGGCACGGTAGACATTCAACCGATCAATATCGGCATCAACCCTTTCAAGGGCGGCGATCTGATGATCACGTCCGGTAGCGGCGGCCTGTACAGCCCGGGTATTCCCGTGGCAGTCGTCATCCGCAAAACCGAAACCGGTGCTATCGGGCGGGTATTGGCCAATCCCGCCAAAGTCAGCCACGCGATTGTCCAACCGATTTTTCAGGCCGAAACGGTCCGCCAGATCGAGGAAAACCCGATGGGTGATCTGGAAGAGGAAAACGGCGAATAGTGCCCCGTTCCCGTCAATCCAGGATTGGCCGGCAACCGTCACAGTTGCGGATCAAGGTGATACCGCCGGTGACAGTCGTCCTCGGCTCGATGATCACCGCGCTGCCGATCATCACCGATTATCCGATCCTGCCGCCCATGGGCTTGCTGGTGATATTGGCCTGGCGTTTGATCCGTCCGGGATATTGGGCGGTCTGGGCCGGCTTTCCGCTGGGCCTCATCGACGATATTTTTAGCGGGCAGCCGTTTGGCAGCGCGGCCTTTCTCTGGTCGGTCATTTTCATCCTGCTCGAGACCGTCGACCGGAGAGCGGTCCGCCGCGACTATTGGCAGGATTGGCTTATCGCCTCCACCGCCATCATAATTGTGCTAATATGCGGAATGCTGATCGTCGATTTTCAATCCAGTTTTCTCCGTCTGGACCTGCTGCTTCCCCAGATATTGCTGTCAGTTCTGCTCTATCCGTTTGTCGCGCGGCTGATCGGTGCGATCGATAACTGGCGGGTGGCGTCATGAGACCGGCAAAAACGATCAGCAGCGCCATGCAGGAGATCACCTTCACCCGACGAGCGACGGTGATCGGCGGATTGCAGGTTGGAGTCGGGGTATTGCTGGCGGCCCGGATGGCCTATATCTCGGTCGCCGAGAACGAGCGCTACAAGCTTCTGTCGGAGAGCAACCGGGTCAATCTTACGCTTGTGCCGCCCCGGCGCGGCTGGCTGATCGACCGCAACGGCAAACCGATCGCCAATAACAAGACCGATTTTCGTATCGATATCATTCCGGACCGGTTGCGCGACAAGGAAAAGACCGTGGCAACGCTGGCGAATTTGCTGGCTCTCGATCCCGAAGAACTGGAACGGATCAACAAGGAACTGGAACAGGCGAGCAGCTTCCAGCCCGTGCAGGTCGCCACCGGACTGGATTCGGAACAATATGCCGCCGTCAGCGTCCGGCTTCCCGACATGCCCGGCGTTTCGCCGCGTCAGGGCTTCTCGCGCAATTATCCGAGCGGCCCGGCGATCGGGCATCTGGTCGGCTATGTCGGTATTGCATCGGCAGAGGACTATAAGGAAAATCCGGATCCGATATTAATCACGCCCGGTTACAAGATCGGCAAGGACGGTCTGGAAAAAATGTTCGAGGACCGTTTGCAGGGCAAACCCGGAGCAAAAAGAGTCGAAGTGACAGCGCGCGGCAAGATCGTTCGCGAACTCAACACCCGCCCGGATGTTCCGGGCAAGCCGTTGCAGTTGACCCTCGATATCGACCTGCAGGAATATGCCGCTCGCCGGCTGGGCCCCGAATCGGGATCTGTGGTGGTCATCGATTGCCTCACCGGCGACATTTTGACGATGACCTCGATGCCGTCCTTTGATCCGAACAGCTTCTCCGACGGCATCGGTGTCACCGAATATGGCATGCTGCGCGAAGACGATCACGTGCCGCTGCTCGACAAATCGCTGAAAAGCCTGTTCCCGCCGGGATCGACAGTCAAGCCGATGGTTGCCCTGTCCTTTCTGGAAGCCGGGCTGAGCCCTGATGAAACGGTCAATTGCAATGGCGGGCTGCAAGTCGGCAACCGGCGCTTCCGCTGCTGGAAACGGGGCGGCCACGGGCGGGTCGATATGGCCAAGGGCATCTACCAGAGCTGCGACGTCTATTTCTATTATTTCGCCCAGAAAGTCGGTATCAATCCGATCGCCTTGATGGCCAACCGCCTGGGACTGGGGCAAAAATTTCCGTTACCGGTCGCGAGCCAGTTTTACGGCACGGTTCCCGATCCGGCCTGGCTGCGCAAGAAATACAAGCGGGAATGGCAGGCCTATGACACGGTCAACACCACCATTGGTCAAGGCTATATGCTGGTCAACCCGACCCAGCTTGCGGTCATGGCGTCACGGCTTGCGACCGGGAAAAATATCGTCCCGCGCCTGATCATGGAAGAGAAAAAATCGCCGATCCCGACACTGAACCTGGACCCCGAGCATCTCCTCTACGTGCAAAAGGCAATGAGCGACGTCGTCAACGGGCCGGGCACCGCCGGACGCGCGCGGCTACCGATTGAAAATGTCAAAATGGCCGGCAAGACCGGTACCGCCCAGGTCGTCAACCTCGATTTCGGACGCGGTGGTCAGGATGTCGCCTGGAAATATCGTGACCACGGCCTGTTCGTCTGCTTCGCGCCCTATGATAATCCGCGCTATGCGGCCGCTGTGGTCATCGAACATGGCGGCGGCTCCGGTTCGGCCTATCCCGTGGCAAGAGACGTCCTGACCTTCCTCTATGATCGTCAGAAGGCAATGGATGTGCTGACGGGACTCGAAAAGTCCTGGGGTGGCACGATACAGGAGCGGATGGACACGAAAATGGCAGCCTATCGCGCCCAGAAGAATCTCGAGAAGGCGATGGCCAAGCAACCTGCCGCCGCCGCACCTGCACCTTCCGACGCTGGCACCGGAGAATAGAAATTGAGTGATTTCATTCCGGCACCGATTGCGCAACTTCCCTGGAAAACGATCCTGCTTCTGTTCGTGCTGGCCAGCTTTGGCTTCATCGTGCTCTATTCGGCGGCCGGCGGCAGCCTGACACCATGGGCAGGCCTGCATATGGTCCGCTTTACCATCTTCGTCGGCATGGCGATCGTGCTGTCACGGTTCCGGGAATCCTTCTGGAAGGCAATGGCTTTCCCGGTCTATATTGCCGTGGTTCTCATGCTTTTGGGCGTGGAGCTGATCGGCGCGGTTGGCGGCGGCAGTCAGAGATGGCTCAACCTCGGCTTCATCCGGCTGCAGCCTTCGGAGCTGATGAAGGTCGCAATCATATTGGCGGTGGCGAGGTTCTATGACCTGTTGCCACCCAGCCAGATACGGACATGGGGCGCGATCTGGCCGCTATTCGCGCTGCTCGCGGTGCCCTGTGCGCTCATCCTGCTGCAACCCGATCTGGGGACGACGATTACCGTCGTCGCCGGCGCGCTGACCATCGCCTTTCTCGCCGGATTGCCGCTGCGCCTGTTCATCGGCGGCGGCGCAGCGATCGCGGTGCTCGCTCCCCTCGCCTATTTCTTTGCGCTGGAGGAATATCAGCAACGGCGCGTGACCACTTTCCTCAATCCGGAAAATGATCCGCTGGGCGCCGGCTATCATATCAGCCAGTCGAAGATCGCGATCGGTTCCGGCGGCCTGTTCGGCAAGGGCTTTCTGAACGGCACGCAAAGCCATCTCGATTATCTGCCCGAGGGCCATACCGATTTCGTCTTTGCCACCATGGCCGAGGAATGGGGTCTGATGGGCGGGATATTGGTGCTGTTCTGCTTCTTCCTGCTGTTCCGCTGGGGTCTTGGTGTCGCAATGAAGGCAAAAACCCGTTTCTCCCAGCTGACTGCAGCGGGACTGACGGTCACGATTTTCTTCTACGTCGCGATCAACCTGATGATGGTGATGGGACTGGCCCCGGTCGTCGGTATTCCCCTGCCTTTCCTCAGCCACGGCGGCTCGTCGATGATGACAATCATGATCTGCGTCGGCATCCTGATGTCTATCGAACGCAATCCTGGGCGAAGCGGCAACGCATTTGGTTGATTATTCGAACCAAGCTGTTGCGTTCACAAAATCCGGCCCTATATAGCCACTCATATGGACGCTTAGCTCAGTTGGTAGAGCAGCTGACTCTTAATCAGCGGGTCGTTGGTTCGAAACCAACAGCGTCCACCAAATTTTTTCAATGGCATAGTATTTACGCCGCTGGCATTGAAAAATATCTAGCGCCAACATAGCAACCACGCGACTTGGTAATATGTGGTAGGTCAGAGCAAATTGAGCACCGTTTTTTTACTGAGAAAAAGCGGCACAATCGGACGGCTCTATTCCTGTTGACTGTCTACATGTCGCCTTAAGCCTTTGCAGACTGTTCATGGAAATTTTCAATAAGGTGGATATTGGAAATCCATGCTAGCTACCGATGTCGGCGAACCCATGTATCTATCGGCTACCGGCATCGTTCATATCTTCGCTTGCTACCTTCCGAGCGAGCCGGTCCGCGCGTCGGCGTTGCTTCTTTTCAAGAATTTTGCGGCTGGCTTCGCCTAAAAGTACGTTATCTGCCATGACCGCGCCGCGCTCGCCGATGGGCCTGTCTTTTCCGGTCGTCGAATCCTCGAACGTCTGCCGTTCGGTTTCCGCATTTATTTCGGCACCGATCAATACGGAATATGCCGACAGGAACAGCCACATAAGGAAAATAACCACCGCAGCGAGCGATCCGTAAGTCGCGTTATAATCGCTGACATTGGCGGCATAATAGCCGAAACCTACGGTGATCAATAACCAGAGCAGAGTTGCCACTACCGACCCCAGCGAGAGCCAGCGCCATTTTGCGGGGCGGCGGTCGGGTGCATAGCGAAAGAACAAGCCAAAGGTCAGGCTGACCAGAAATCCCGCCGTCAGCCAGATCGCCAGCTTCAGAAAGACCAGCACACTATCGCCAAGATAGCCCTGCAGGAAATTGCTGATATAGGTGAATAGCGAGATTGCGGTCAGGCCGACAATCGCGACCCCCGCCATGCCGATGGTAATCTGCGCGCCAACCAGTGTCGTCATGAAAATATTACGCGATTCATGTTCTTCGTAGATGATATTGAGCGCTTTCATCATCGCATTTGCCGCTCGCGTCGCGCCATAGGTCGAGACAAACAAGGCGAGCGCCAAGCCCAGGCCCTGTGCGGCCTTGTTCGTGTTGACGACCGACAGCATCTGCTCGCGCAGGATGGTAAGCACGGCAGTGGGTAGGATGGCAGACAATTGTTCGATGCTGTTGGTGACCGTATCGGGGTCACCGACGAGGCCATAGAGCAGAACGATGACGGCGATCAGTGGCACAAAGGCGAGAAAAGCAAAAAACGCAACGCCGGCCGACAGCAAGGGCAGATTGTGAAAGTCGTTCATCACATATAGGCGCTTCAGTATCGCCCACCATGCTTTTAGCGGGAAATGAAGCGGTGTTCGGGCCGTCGCGCCCGGGGTGCGCGCCTCGATATCTTGCGGGCTGGAATTTTGATGAGCCCCGCCGGTTTGCAATTTATCATCGCCATGCTCAGCGCTCATTGGGTCGCCCCGTTTTCCTCTTGGATTGCTTGGACCGGTTGTCGTGCAGGCTCGATCGCCTTATCCGCCTTGCGTCCCTCGGCCAGATGTTCGTTGACGCCGGACTCGATTCTCTTGGCTTCTTCATTCAGCTGATCGAGATTGTCCTGATATTTTTCGTCAAAATCTTTCTCGCAAGCGCTCAACGATAATATCGAGATTGCCAGCAATATTATCTGTCGCCCCATCAATAGTCCTTCCGGTATCGCAGGTTGACGTTCGAACCGCCAAAGCTGCCGACCGAACTCAGCACCGACAGCGCAGGCGTCAGGCTGATTTCCAGCTGCGTCGCCGTATAGCCGCGCGCATCGGTCACGATCTCGACATAGACGTCATTGGTTATATATTGCCCGGCGGCAATTGATGTGCTGCGGCCCGTGTCCTTGTCTGCACCCAATATGCGTAGGCGATCGATACCCACCGACGACTGCAGCACACCAAGCGGATTGAGCCCGCCGCCACCGCCACGCAATCCGTTGAGGGACGATGCCAGTTGCACGGCTTGAATAGGTGTCAGTTCGCCGATCGAATTACCAAATAATATGCGCGCCATAATCTCGTCCTGCGGCAAGCCGGGTGTCGAACTAAACGCGATTTCCGGGTTCTCGGCGCTGCCCGTAATGTTGACGTTGATGTTCACGTCATCCACTTCGCCACTGGCTGTCAGCAGTAACGTCGGGTTGGTCATCGAACCGCCATTGAAGCGCAGGCGCCCTGATTCCAGATCGAAAGACCGACCGGCAAAGCCCAGCGTTCCGCGGATCAGGTCAATGCCACCGGTCAGCACAGGCTTGCCTGTGGTGCCGCGCACCTTGATATCGGCGGACCATTCGGAATCGAGCCCCATCCCGCTGACATAAATCTGGTTGTCGGCGATCAAATCGATGTCCAGCTTCCAGTTGCCGGGCACCCCGCTGATCGGTTCCGCATCGCCGGTGATTTTCTTGCGACCCAGAGCAGGCTTGCGCCGCACTCCGGTCAGGGTCGCGACTTTCGTCGATCCTTCATACACAATCTTGTAGCGTGTTTCGGGCAGGCGAATACGGCCACGGATCGTCGCAGGGGTGGTCGAATTGTTGACCAGCTGGATTTCGCCGGTGGCCGATGCGGCAAGATCGCTGCCTTTTGCAAGCGTTGCATTGTCCAGATCGAGTGCCAATTGCAGCGGATAGCCCTTGGCGGAACTCAACGACACAAAACCCTTGCCGCTGATTGTTCCGTCTCCGGCATTGGCGGTCAACTCGGTCACCTCCAAACGGTCGTTGGTGAAGTTGCCGTTTATCTTCATATTGGTAAGGCGGGTGCCGTAGGCATTGTTTTCGTAAACCAGCTTGTTCGCGCGAACCACACCGGTCAGCACCGGTGACTGCACTCGACCGGAGAAATCTGCCGCCACGCCGATAGGGCCCCGCAGATCCTGATCGGGAAGCGCCGCGAGAGAGAATAAGGTACTCGCCGGTCCATTGTAGCGCAGGCCTCCGGATAGCGGCGCTGCAAGCAACCGCGTCGTCCATGATCCGGCAGCAGGTGGAAGCGGCGTCAGATTTACATGCATCCGGCCGATAGCAGCACCCCTGCGCCGGAATATCGCACGAGCATTGCCGCCATCAGCGAGCAGCCGTCCGACAAACTGCAGATCGACCGGCTGCGATACCGACGCCAGGCTGGTGCGGGTGAAATTGTCGATCCGCAAGCGCGCGTCCGCTTCCGGAAAGGCGCTGGGCGAGCTTTGGGAAAAATCGAGGCTACCCGTCGCTATTCCCCCGAGGCCAAGACCGGGCATCATCGGGTTGATCAGCGCCAGGTTGACGTTGTTCAACCGGCTTTGAATATTGAGGCCGCGCCCGTAATCGCCCGCCAACTGAATGCTGCCTTTCGACAAGTCGATGGTCGTGGGGAGCAGGCTATATTTGTCACGCCCGGGGATGATTCGCGCGGCTTTGCGGGTTTTAAATTCAACGCCGTTGGCCCGGCCGTCAAGCGCCACTCGCCAAAGCTCGGGATCAAGGACGGCGTTGGCCGCAAAACGGAATGGAACCTGATTTCGGCCCTCCGCCATGATTTTCGCCGTGCCTTGTCCGCCACGATAATCGATTTTTGCCCGCGCGGCAGCAATTTGCAGATCTTGCATTTGCAGGCCCTGGATCTGGACATCGGCAACAACCTGCGGCTGGTCGTAAAGAATGATATCGGCATCGATGATGGCCCGCTCGATCGCCAGATTGGCAGGGCCAGGCAATAGGGTTTGGACGGCGGTTGCGGCGATGATTGCCCGCTGCTTCCCGCTGAAGGCGCTCAGGATCACGTCCCCCTCTATCCCGGAACCACTGGCGGCCAGTTGCCCGGCAAATGGACCGGCTCCGGTCTGACGGATGCGGCCTGTCAAACCGACTCCGGCAAACTGGGTTCCGCTGTTCACGTCGACCGTCAGCGGCCCACTACCCGCGAGAATATCGACATTGGCGTCAAATTGGCCGTAATCGCTATTGCCATCGGCGACGATGGCATAACCCTTGGCATTGCCCCTGATAGTGGCAACCACGTTGTTCATGCCCACCCCGAAACCAGGGCGCGCGGCGGCTATTACGGCAACCGGGCGGGCCACGCTGCCGCTGACTTTTACGCCGATCGGCCCATATTGGTCAGACATACCCTTGGCTGCAAAATTGATTCCGCCAGACGGGGTATAGCTGCCACTGCCTTGGGTCAGCCGGAAAGATGGGGCTGCAACATTCAGGCTGCGGACCCGGGCGATGCCGTCAGTGTCATAGGATAGTTTGGCGACGATCAGGCTGTTGCCGCCGAGAAATTCGCGAGCACCGTCGTTGAATATCTGACTCGACCGCGCGCGGACTGTGCCGGTCAGTACAAAGGCACCATTTTTCCCGGACTTCAGGTCGATATCGCTATCGATATTGAAGACCCCGACGCTTTCGACCCGGTAGCCGTTGATGCGCCCCTTGAGGCCTCCGGTATAAAGTCCCTGGTTGAGATCGGCAACGATCACTGCGGTTGCGTTAATCCGGTCTGAAACAATCTTGAGATTTTCGGAAAGCAGTCTGCCATTGGCATATCCGAAGTCACCGTCCAGCCGCACATTCGTAAGCAACGCGCCGACGCCTTCGTCTAATCCGGCAATCCGCTGTGCTCGCGCCCGCAAGGGAATGCGCCACTGCTCCTCTTTCAACGCTACATTGCCGCTAGCGCGCAGGCCAATCACCGTAGTGTCATCAAAGCCGATGCGCGCTGCATTGATTGTATATGCGATAGTGGGAGCAGCGAAATCGCCATTCAACATCATATTGGCGGTGACGCCGGCGCCATTGATATTGGCGGCAATTACCGATGGCTGAAGCAATCGGAAATCGACGTTGAGATCCTGCATCCGGTTGTTGCCGAGATCAACCACACCGTTCGTCGCCAAAACGAAATTGTCGCTATCTATCCGTCCGTTGATGTCGAACTTCCGGTCCTCGCCGGCGGCGGTAAAGTCGATGTGGGTGACTGGCTCGAGCATGTTCTGGCCGGGGCCGGAAACAAATAATCCGGGACGTGCATCGCCGCGCACTGTGAATGTACCGTTCCGTGCCGATATGGCTACGTCTGCGAGCATGTCCTCGCCGCTTTTGCCTTCCAGTGTACCGTTCCATTTGGCCCAGTCACCCTTGCCGTTCAGTGCGAGGCTCATCGGCTGACCAGTTCCGGAGATACCGGCTACCAGTCCATTTTCCGGAGCATCCAGATTGAGCGCGAGGTCGAGTTTATTCTGTTCCGGCATAGCGTCGAGTCTGAATTTCAAACTGTCGCCGCCTGCAACACCCGGCCTTGCAAGCGCCCGGGCTCGTCCGTTTAGAAGCGCGCGGGCATCAGCAATTTTCACCTCCGCTGACAGGCTGAGCACGTGACGTTCGCCAGTTATCACCTTGGCAATATCCAGCTCTCCGACTTCCAGTGTATCAACATCTATATCGAGGTCGGGCAACAGGGGCCCCTCGGACTCTGTTGGTAAAAATTCAGGCATGCGGAGCAGGCTAGCTTTCGGAATGATTAGCGAGCGAATATCAACATGACTGCCAATGAAAGCGAAGGGCCGCCAGTCCATTCTGACGGTGTCGGCGGTGGCGAAAACACCTTCCGGATCTCGGATTTCCAGACCGGCAATTTCCATCTCGCCGTAGATGGAACCGCTGATCTCATCGATTTCCAGTTGCATACCGTTTTCGAACTCGAAGCCCTCAATCTGGTTTGCGACAAAGCGATGTCCGCTGCTGCTGTCCAGCCAGAGATAGCCGGCGATCAGTATCACCAGAACCAGCGCGATCAATGCTCCCGACCAGATCGCAACTTTATGAGTCAAGGGCCCGTAAGCGTCAGTCTCGCTCATGGTTTCGTTATCCGCCATCAGAATGCCTGTCCGATCGAGATATATACCGAAACTCGCGATTCACCCGGTTGCCGGTTTATCGGGGTGGCGACATCGACCCTGAGCGGTCCGAAATTGGTGTAAAAGCGCCCGCCTATGCCGACGCCGTAGCGCAAATTGTCAAAGCCCGGAGTGGAGCTCGTGTAGACTTGCCCGGCATCTACAAAACCGACGATCCCATAGTCACCAAAGCGGTAACGGACTTCTGCCGCCGCTTCGACCAGACTGCGCCCGCCTATCGGACGGTCTTCAATGTCTTTGGGACCAAGTTCCTGATACCCGAAGCCGCGTACGGATCCGCCACCGCCGGCATAATAGCGTCTGGAGGGTGCGATCAGTTCGCGGTCCGCGCCGGCGATAGACCCGATGCGCGTTCGGCCCGCAAGGATGATACCGTCATCGACCTGGAAATATGCGGTTCCTTCGAGAAGGCCGCGGCCATAGATTTGCGTGCCGCTGCCGAGCGATGCTTCGGGAGATAGTTTCGCCGACAGACGGAAGCCTTGCGTCGGATCAAGCAAACTGTCGGTCGTATCAAACGTGACCTGCCCCGGCAGCGCGGCGACGTAAAAAGTACGCCGATCCCTTTCGCCGGTAGTAAAATTGTAATCTTGTTCATTGGTGCCGAGAACCTCGAAACCATAGCTATAGGTTAAACGCTTTTGCCAGATTGGGGTGCTGTCGTAGGAGATGCGCCCGGCCAGCTTTCCGGTGAACGCCTCATAGGCCTCAAAATCACTGTGCAACGCGGAGATTCCCAGTTCGACCGTTCTGTCGCGGCGACCGGCATTGCTGCGCCTGAAAGTCAGCGATGCCCCCTGCTCCTGGGTTCCTGCCACTCCGCTCGCGATCAGCGCGCCTTCTGGCGGGAATAGATTGCGATGGGTCCAGCTACCTTCCAGACGAAAGCCCTGCCCGGTACTGTAGCCAGCACTGCCCGCCAGAGTGCGCGGTGGCCCTGCTACCTGCTCGACATTGATAGTCGCATATTCGGTCCCGTCCGGCGCGGCTTCTCCACTCGCGGTTGGCTTGACCGATACGATTGAAAACAGCCCGGTGGCGACCAAGGCCTTGCGGAGGTCGTCGACCATGCGGCTGTCGTAGAGTTCGCCCTTGTCAAAACGGCTCAGCACCCCGATATGGTCGGCGTCAAAGGCGGTTGTGCCGGTGGTGATTATCTCGCCATAGCTGCTACGTGGGCCAATATTGACAGGCAGAGTATAATCGCCGGTGCCAGTTTCTGGGTCGAGTAGAATATCTCGCTGCCCGGTTTCAGCGAAAGGATAGCCTTCCTGTGGCAGAACCACCGCTATATTGGCTTCGGCAGCCAAGACCCGCTCGGCGACAATTGGTTCACCGGTTTTGGGAACGAAATTTCTGGCGATCAGGTCTTCGGGTACGACTCTGTCAGCATCGAATATTATAGCGCCGAGATCGTAGCGCCTGCCGGGCTCAACCTGGAGCACGACCGTCAGCTTCTCGCCTTCGGTCTCGGGAAGCTCGACCATGCCGTTTACCGACGCGTCAAAAAACCCCTGACCGGTCATGATATCGACCAGCAATTGCTGATCCTCTTGCATCCGGGCAGAAACCATGGCGCCGTTCGCGGCCTTGCCGTCAGCCTCTTCCAGCGCAGAGAGCTCTTCAAACAGACTGCGAATATCATCCGCACTGACGGGACGAACTTGGGTCTTTCCGCTTTCTTCGAGCGATTCCAGTCCATCTATCCGGTAATCATATCGTAGTGCCGCGGTCTGCTCACTGTCGTCGGCCTCCGTATACTGGCTCTCGTCGAACGGCTCGACATCGAAGCTATCAATTGGTGTCAGCGGATCGTCGATTTCAGGATCATTTACCGGCGCGTCGGCAATCAACTCGTCCGCATCGGCATCTTGCAGTTCAGGCAATACCGCCATCCCGTCCCGCGCATCTTCCTGTTGCGCTTGACGTTCCAGTCTTTTTTGTTCGGCAGCCCAGTCTTCGACGCTCCCCATCGGGGCATCAGGATTATCATCAATCGCAGGGATGGTCGCATCGAATTCCGAATCATCAATGATCGGTGCGCGCGGGTCTGTTGGAGGCTGGGTGGCATCCAGCGCTTGAGCCAGGGCGGCTGTCGAGTTTAAGCTCGCTAGCGATATAATTGCGGTGAAGGCCGGGAACATGTTCTTATGACGCATTCTGGTGCCGCACCTAGTTAAACGCATATCAGGGATGAAATGCTGTGATATTGTTTGTCAAAAAGAGGCCGCCGAAGATTTCGGTAAATAATAGCCTCATCGACCTTACGCTCAAACCGTCAACAGGTTCCCTGTTAAAAACATATTTCCACGCGTCATTCATTAAACGACGGCTTCCCACCCAGTTGGGGTGGTTTGAAGCGAATATATAATCGAGTTCACGGGAATGTCTGACATTGGGCGGTGATTTCGACCGGCCGATAGCGGTCTGTCCGTATTTAGCCTGTAGCACCGACAAAGAGAACGTTGCTACTCGATGTTCAGGAACGTCAGCTTCGACCCGGTTGGCTGAGTTTACACACCCCGCTCTTGGGATGTTCAGGATAATTCTATCAACGTTCGATCGTGAAGTTCGTGCAACAGATCAAGCACATCCTTGTCGCACACATCTTTGGAAACATGATATTCCTGCAATATTGCTGTCTTTAATTCGCCAAATTTTTTGCCGTCTCCGATGAGTTCCCATATATGACGGCCGGAATCGCTCAAACTGTAAAATTTGCCGCTTTCCGTGTGCATCAATGCGAGTTCATCATCGACAACCGCCTCGACGCAATCCGCAGTTTTATTGATGAAGCTATTGTCCGTGATCGCGCTCATAATATCCGATAGTCCTGATCATGTATTTGTGTTTCCGCTAGATATAGCCAAGCTCATGCATCAACGGCCTGTTAGCCTCAACCATCTTCTGCCGTAAGTCGGCGTCCAACCGTTCCACACCTTCACCGACACGTCCAGAACGGAAAAATTTCGCAGCCTTTTCGGGCCTCTCGCTGAATCCTGAAATTTCTTCTTTCGCGCGCAGCTTGTCGAAACGAGATAGTTCAACGGCCGATTTGATCTGCTCAGATAGATTGGGGCTATCCAGTCCGATGAAATCAGCCATGCGTGCCAGACAACCCACAGTATCGACAATCATATCTTCATAGCGGATGGTCAGAATGGGAATTTTGGTCTGATTGTGCCAACTTCGATAATGACCGGTCCAACCCATGGTCTTTTGTCGAAGTTGTGATTTTGACCCGCCCGCCATGACATGAGCTGGATTGTTCATCTGCTGGATGACTTTTGCAAAATCTTGATGCCCCTGATGATAAGCATAGGAAACGGCAACATCCAAAGGATTACGAACAATGTAAATAGCACCGAAAGAACAGTCGGCGGGGAATATGGCTTCACCATTTCCGCTGTCATGATAAGCATCATGTACTTTGGTATAGAGAAGCTTTTCCGCATCGATGGCAATTGCCCGATTGGCTGCAGGGCGCAACAAATCGATTTCATCATCGGTCATATCGGATGATGGCAATCCTGTCAGCGCATCGAACCGAATACGATTGCTGGCAATCGAACCGACAAGGTCAATCGAGAGGTTATCGACGTCGTCTTGTTCGTCATCACGCAGAAGCTTCGAAAGCAATATCCGTGTCCAGGTGTTTCCCGATTTCGGATAAGACGCCAGCCAGCATATCTTTTGGCTAGCTGTTCTTCCCTTCATTGGCACAAATCCAGCCATCACCTAACCTTCGGCACCGTCATTCCCGTCTGATCGTGCACATGCAGTTCCATCCCATCGGTCGATCCAATCGTTCATAAAGGAAAGGCTTTCATCAAACCTGCTTTTGTCCATCGTCCTATTGAAACTTTGTACTTCCACATTTTCTATCAATTTGCCCAACATCTGATACAGCTTTTGTTTGCCCCAAATGGCATTGGCAAACCGCGGTCGATAAACGCTATTCCTCAACTGTTTTATTGATTTGGCGCCGGATATTTTTTCTATTTCGAAAGGATGTGTAGCGATATTGGCGGTGTTATTTTCCAGGATCGACAGGCTTGCCAGCTCACCCACACTTTTGGGTGAGGCATTGGCTGGAACAGCAAAAAATTTCTCGAAATTCTCCGCGTCCCTGACTGCCGAGACCTTTTCTGCATTTGTCAATTTCAGGGCATCTTTCCATAGCTTCAAGTCCTTCTGCCCACTGTAGCAATTGTTGCTACCTCCGATCTGTGCCGGATCTATAATCAGGACGTCATCGGTGAAAAAGCTGCGCCCCCGATCAGCCAATGCTGCCGACAATGTCGACTTGCCAGCTCCCGAAGGTCCAGTGAATGCATGAACCGCTTCGCGGTGAATGACGGCGCTGGCATGCAGGGGAAGCAACTCTCTTTGGTAACAAAGTGCGCCCCATGCTGACCCCAGCAAGAACAACGCGACCTCTTTGTCAGATGCGGTGCCGCGGTCATATGTTATCCTGTCGCCTCCGCTCACCAGAAAGCGCACGCCATTGGGGATCTTCAACAGAAATTGCGATGGACTTGCTGAAAAAGCAACGCCCGTATCCCTTGGATCGGAGATTGCGTCTGGAACAAATCCCTCGCTGATCGTGACATCGTGGCCCGAGTCAACCAGATAGGGAGTCACCCTCGCCCCCAAATCAAGATCAGCACGAACGGTAAAGGGTATGTTGCGCATCAATTTTTACCCTTCACCCAATTTATATACCGTGATGTTGCAATCGCCCGGGGCAAACCAAGGGTGACAATTCCCGCATCGGGGTGATCTTTTACCGACAAAGGCGTTTTGTCCGGCCAATTGTCAAGCAACCCTAGCAGCCGGGGAATATCAAATCTTTTTTGCATCTCTGGATCATCCGCCAAACGTTCAATTTCCTGCTTATAGCGCGGCAGGTCGCGGGTCATCCGCATATGGCCGTCTGCCGCCTGTCTGCCACGCTTCGCATTCAGGATTTCCGTTGGCAGGCGCTTTGCCATCATCCGTTTGACAAGTCGTCGGTCGTCGCCATTTACCATGAATTGCTGCTCGGGAATGCCCATGCAAAATTCGACTAGCTTGCGGTCCCCCAGCGGGTCTCTCCTCTGCACGCCGGTCAAGGCTTCTAATGCATAGCTGGCCGTCTGCCCCATGTCGCGCGTTCCATTTTCGCCCATGTAAATCATCTTTTCCCGGCCATCTGCAAAGCCTGAATAGCTGGTATCAAAGCCCATTTCCGTGGCTCGATCATCCAACCGCATATCGCCAGCATAGGCCGGGTTTATCGCCGAATGGGCACTCCACCCGGGATGCTTGCGATTGCCTCTGAGGTTGCTGATATGCTGCACTATCTTGCCAGGAAGGTTTGGCCGTATCGCCCGGCCATATAGGCGTGAAAATCGGGAGTCGTGATTGTCGGATGCGCGCAGTTCACGCCACAATTTCAACCATCGCCCCTGCCGCAACAATTTGGCATAAATGGAGCGGCCGCTGAAACTCAGGGTCCGGTTTCCGCTCTCCCCGCCAAGCATGACATTGCGGCCTTCCTGCATTGCCAGCCGCTGTAAATTGATAAACCAGTGTAGATTTTTAACGGCAAATGGCGGTGTTTCCGAAAGCAAGATCATTTTATCAAGGTCATGATCAATTGCCAGATCTGCAGAATCAACGAACCTTGCATCAAGTTGCGGATACATGGCCGCAAAGGCCCTTACCGGACCAGATTCGTCGCCGGAGCGGCGATGGCCAAGCGCTGTGCCGTCCCAACCTGGGGCGGGAACAGAGGTGAAGCTGATAATTCCTTCAGCCGACTTATCGTTCTGCTTGTCCAGATATTCCATCGCCGCTGCAACCACAGAGGAGGAATCGAGGCCGGAACTCAACATTGCGGCCGGGGTCCGGATTGCGCGCATATTGCTTGCAACACTCCGCTCGAAAATCTCATTGGCTGCCTCGACATAATCTTCATCCCGGGCAAAGCGTATCTCTTTGGCTTCGCTCCAATCCGTGTGGCGTTCCAAACGCAGGAAACCCGGCCCGGCTTCAAGGATATGCCCCAGAGGAACGGATTTTATGTCTTTGTAAAAACTGTTGTCCATATCCTGATTGTTGAGGATCATGGAATCAGCGAGCCGCTGCTCATTCAATTCACGCGGGATATCGCCGATGGCAAATATCGCCTTGGGAGCAGATCCAAAAACAAGCCGGTTCCTGTTGTCGTGGTAAAATATCGGCATTGCCGCTCCATCAGAACGAATGGCGTAAATTCGGTTATGCTCGCGATCACAGAGCAATATGGCAAAGCTTCCATATAGATGCTGGGTGAGCTGTTTGCCCCATTTTTGCCAGGCCATGTGAACAAGCGCGCTATCCGCCATGGATTTCAAACGGCTTGTTTCCAGGCCTATTTTCGCAGCCAGTTCTTCGCGGTGTTGCAGCAATCCGGAAAATACCATCGGCATCCGGCCGCCTGTCGATACGGGTTGCTGGTCATATTTGTCATCAGGCGTGAATAGGCCGGCCCGCGTCCAGCACAGGCCGAAATTGTCATATGTGCGATGCACTTGCTTGATCGGGCCGTATAGGCGCAGGGCGGCCGCCATACGTTCGACAGAATTAGCCGGAACAGACGAGTTGTCGCGATGGAATATAGCCCCGATGCCGCTCATAGCGGAGCACTAGTGGTTTCAGTTGGAATTGCAATCGGCGGGTCGACCCGTTGCGTCATAATATGGCTTGCGATGGCCCGCTGTTTCATTTCCGGCTAACGACAATCTCACCGGCGGAGAGGGATTTCGGCCTGATCATGGTTTTTTCACCATCTGGCCATTTGACTTCAATCAGCGACACATATTTCGCCTTGCCCAGTCCGAAGTGCGCGGCGATCGGGTCAAAGGCCATAAAGCCACCGCTGGCGCTAATAATGCGCATCTGGCATTTTCCCGGACGTACCCGTGTTTCGCCATTGGTACAGATTGTCACCCGCGCGCCGATGCCCATGCTGTTGCCGATCGTATCCCGCAGATGCACCCACAATGCGCCCCCAGCCGGTCGATCATTGCGATGGACGATCATTCGCAACGATCCCATATCGCGAATGACATCGATGTCACCATCGCGGTCATAATCAAACGAAACATAGCTGTAGGAGGGGATCAGATCGGTAAAGCCAAAGCTATCGGTCGCATCGGCAAATTGCCCCGACTGGTTGTGATAAAATTTATTGCTGCCGCTGATGGATGGTTTCTGCCAGATACCCGTCATAATCAACAAATCTTCCCAGCCATCCTGATCAAGATCGGCAAAGCGACTGTTCCAGCTCCAACCTGGCATATCGACCGTTTGAGCGCCGGCATCATCGCGAAACGCGCCGTCGGCTTGTCCGGTCATCAATATGTTGACCGTGTCAACCGCTGCAGTAGCATCTCCCGAGATGTTATATTCTCTGGGCAATTCCCAACGAGGCTCGATAAGAACCACACAATGGCGTTGCATTTCAGGAATATGAGCGAGATTTTTGCGGCAGCGATTGTATTTTTCGGTGCTGCCCTGTGTTGTCCGCTTGTCGAAATTGTCTCTGATATATTGCAGCGACGCACATAAAATCCGGTCTGATGCTTCGGTTGACTTTGAGCAGCCGGTATTCCCTAACCTCATATTGCTTCGGTGGATGAAATCCATGGAAACTAGCCGTTCGGCGCAAGCAGCGGTATCATATTCCCAGCGCCCCAGATCGGCGGTAAATTGTGCACATATATCGTAAGCGCGCGAGCCGGATTGCCCTTTCGTGTTGCCGCCGCCTGGCATTGCAACTTGTGCACCGTAATAATCGGTTATCAGGTCGTTATTCCAGTCACCTTGCGAATAACTCATGGAGGATCGAATCGTATATGGGAACGGAGTGTCCTTGAATTGTCTGACGCGGAAGGATCGTTTGCCGTCAGACATCAGGAAAGCGTCTGTTTTGCGGACGTCATCGCCGATCAGAATATCGATATTGCCGTCATCATCAAAATCACTTGCCAATGTAGTCAATGTCGCGCCCGGAAAGCCGGGGAGCCGTTTGCTTGCAAAGCCACCCTCACCATCGTTCCATGCAATATTATTATGCGAAGAAAGAGCGATAAATCTACCGCGATCATGCTCGGCTGGCGTCGTCCAGTTGCCGAAAGCGATGTCGATATCGCCATCATTGTCAAAATCGGCAAAGGCCATAGCCACTGCTAGAACGCCGTCCTTATTGTCTATCTGGACGGAGCGCCGATAATCAAATTCGCCCCCTTGGTTAAACAGAGCGAACACCCCCTGGCCAAAGGACGCTCCCACAATATCAAGCTGCTGGTCTCCATTGATATCGACAAGAGCCAGGTTTCGGAAATCCAGTTTTTCTAACGGTCCCAAATCAATTTGCTGCCGGATATATTTGCCGCCGATATTGGCATAAAGCGAAAAACCCGTTTGATGAACTGAACGCGCTGTGAGAATATCGGTCCAGCCGTCTCCATGGACATCACCTGCTGCCAGTCCGGTACCCATATTATAAGGACTGAATATCTTGAGCGGGCTGATCACGCCCTTTTCGTCCAGTCCAATGGCAGGCCCCATAATTCGCGCGAAATTGGCCTTTTCACCGACAAAGGCTTCCTTGGTGGCATCCATATTGTTTGATACAAGGTCGATCTCGCTACCGCCGTCGCTTTCGATTTCGGCCGCCACTGCCTGGAAGCGAATCTTTTGCTGGGCAATCTTGCTAGAAAGTGCGGAGAGATTCTCTGCAGCGGGAAGCGGGAATGTTGCGGGCCATTTGACCAGCTCTTGTGACTTCAGAAGTGAAACCCGTTGCTGCACATCATAACGTTGCTCTGCTTTCCCGGCATAGCGGCCCAAAATGCCGCCGAATATAGCGAAAGCGATGACAAGCACCCATAGACTGACGGCGGTGCGTAGCGATATCGCTCGCCACACGATGATGAAGGCATATATGCTGAACGAGCCGAGCCCGATAATCATCGCTACGGCATATTCCGCCTTTAACCCGATGCCGACCAATATTGCTACCAGTATGACATCCAGCGCGATAGGCGCAGGGACGAAACTGGCCACAACTGCAATCGCCACCAAAGCAAGCAAAGGCAGAAAAATACCGGCATGGGGTAGCAGCGTGATCAGTTCAGTGGGCTTTGTGATCGTCGCAACCAACGCGCCCAGTAATGCTGCCAAAAACATCATCGGGACGGTAATGATGAAAATGAAAAAGAAATTCCGCGCGTAGTTCTGCAGGAACCAGACAAGCGATTTCATCGGGCCGTGGATTGTCGGATCCGCGTCTTTCGGCGAAAGCACGCGCAACATCCAGGCGGTGACCCCTTTGGCCTGAGATGCATCGGCCATATTTGCTGCCGTGTTTCCCGAACTAACCGTCTCGGCCACAAGTACATATTTGCACAACAAAGGTATGGCGACCAAAACCATCACCAGCGCTAAAGCAGTTTTGATCGCCGCCAGATAGAAAGGCAGCAACGCGAAGCTCATGGTGACGACAATGATATTCAATGTCGGCGACGCCAGCATTGCCGCCAATGTCGTTTCCAGCCGCATACGACCGGCGTGCAGACCGAACGCAATGGGGGCGGCGCAATTGACACAAACACCAAGCGGCGCACCGATCGCGGTGCCCAGCGCAGCATTGGCAAAACTGCCCTCGAACGAACGCTTTTTTACCAGCGTCAATAAGGTGAGAAGCGCGGCGCCAAAGAGGACGCCAAAGGCCATCCCCTTCTTGTTGGTGGAAATCCAGTTTGCGGTATTTGCGACAATTTCCCAGAGAATGCCGCTGTCTGGCAATATACGGATGACGATATCAAACGAAAGCCCCGACAAGGGCATGTCGCCGCCCATAAGGGCCTTTTCATTCAATGCCGGATAGCGCGAACTGAACCAGAATATCGCCGCCAGACCGACCAGCGCCGCTATCGCAAAATAGAGTCGATAATCGCGATCACCGGTATGTTGACGATCCGCTTGTCCGGCTGTAGCGAGTAACATATTGTTTTAACGCAATTTTATTGACTTATCAAGCAACCGTAGTTGTTAAGAAGAAGTTGGAGAAGTAAACCCATCTGACGACGCTCCGGTGCTTGCTTGCACAGAATCCATACCTTTATCCAGATCGACGAGCTGCGGTTTTATCCAAGCCTGTTTTTCGTCATTTTTCGATTGATCTGAATTTTGATTCGCCATGCCATATTCTCCTGAGGGTATTATCTGACTGCCACCTTGCAGTCCTGAAACCCCGATACTCCTGTCGAACGGCACCAATGAAGTCAACTAGTTATAAAACCACCGTGGGCAAAAAATATCGCTACTAATAGAAAAAAGGAATCTGACTACTGCACTCGGCCTGGCATGCAGACCGGATGTGACTGGCCATGATCATCGACCTAGGATACCATACTCAAATGCTAAATAAAAAATATTGGATTGCCCTGACCGCAATCATCATTTGTTTGTTTTTCGGTTGGCGCGACCTCAATTCCGGCATCGATTCAGGTGAACCATTGTCGGAATATGGCATGACCCTGGAAATCGGCGAAGGCACAAAAGCCATGGTGGCCGCTTTGAACGATATCGAGGAATATCGGAAAGGCTCCCGGTTGAGGCGGCTATATGCCGAGGCCAAGCAACAGTTCCTAGTATCTATCGGCATCTACACCAATGGCATCGCTCGCAGAAAATTCAAAATAGCCAGCAGGTTGCTCGACCAAGGCGAAACCGAAAGTGCGCTAGAATTATATGAAGAGGTCCGGGGATATTACAGCGGAAGCGCCGCAACCGAGAAATCTTCCAATTTTCGGGCGGCGCTAAATTCGAAAACGGCCATCGCCTATATGAGATTGGGAGAGCAGCTAAATTGCCAGAACAATCCGCAAGCGTCAGTCTGCATCATACCTTTGGACAATGCTGCGGTTCACAAGCTGACCGAAGGCTCCACCAAAGCGATCAAAATCTATCAGGAGGAGATACTCGCCGACAATCCGGACGATTATGAGGCAAAATGGTTGTTGAATCTGGCTTATATGACGCTGGGTAAATATCCGGACGGCGTGCCGGCGGAACATCTGTTGCCCATGCCGGGTATGATCCAGGATTATGATGGCCCCCGATTTGCGAATGTTGCCGATATCATGGGCGTTGCTGACAATACGCGGGCCGGTGGCGCGATAGTTGAAGACTTTAACGGCGATGATATGCTCGATATTTTCGTAACCGACTGGGACCTGACAGGGCGTGTAAAACTGTACCTGCGACAAGCAGATGGCAGTTTCCACGATGCCACGCAGGCGGCTGGTCTAGCCGACATGCCGGGCGGTTTGAATGTCACCCATGGCGATTATAATAATGACGGTTTTCCGGATATCTTCATCCTTCGCGGCGCATGGGCCCGGCAAAAGGGAGCGATACCCAATTCATTGCTGAAAAATAACGGCGACGGAACGTTTACCGATGTCACCAAAGCGGCAGAGGTTCTGGATTTTAGCCCGACACCCTCGGCAAAATTTGCCGACTTAAACCATGATGGCTGGCTGGATTTGATCGTTGCAGCGGAATCCGACAAGGAAAAAGGCGAAGACTTTCCAGCGCGCATTTATCTGAATGATCAAGACGGCACGTTCACCGATGCTGGAGCAAAGGCAGGTTTTTCCTACGATTGCCGCTCTAGAAGTTTAGCCGTGGGCGATTATGACGATGACGGTAACGACGATATTTATGTCTCGTGCCTTGACAAAGCCAACCATCTCTTTCGGAACCAATGGTCTCGGGAAAGCCAGACGGTGTCGTTTGCAGACGTGGCCATGGCGGCTGGTGTACAAAACCCGACGATAAGCTTCGCTGCCTGGTTCTGGGATTATGACAATGATGGCCGCGAGGACCTTTTGGTGTCCGGCTACGACCGGCAAGCGCCTACGACGCCTGAGATAGGCCGGTCCTATGCCGGGCTGACAACAACCCGGGCAATCCCGGCTTTTTATCGGAATATGGGCGACGGCCGTTTTTCCGATCAAACGAAGGCTTTGGGCGTCGACAAGCCGATATTTGCGATGGGCGCGAATTTTGGGGATTTTGACAATGACGGTTGGCTTGATGCCTATTTTGGTACCGGCACGCCGGATTATCGCGCTATTTATCCCAATGTCGCGCTAAGCAACACTGGCGGCTCCGGCTTTCGTGATATTACCGGCGCATCGGGCCTGGGCCATATCCAGAAAGGGCATGGCACCGGCTTTGCTGATATCGACCATGACGGGGATCAAGATATCTTCATTGAACTGGGCGGAGAATCAGAAGGCGATATTTTTCAAAACGCACTGTTTGAAAACCTGACCAATCAAAACAACTGGATCAAGTTGTTGCTTGTCGGAACAAAAAGCAACCGCAGCGCCATTGGCGCGCGCATCAAGGTCGATGTTCGTTATCCGGGCGGCACCCGCCGTTCGATATACCGAACGGTCAATTCGGGAGGAAGCTTTGGCAGCTCCCCCTTCCGCAGTGAAATCGGTTTGGGCAAAGCGGCTACAATCGAACGTGTAACGATCAATTGGCCCAGCTCGGGAATCAAACAAATCTTTGATGATCTCAGCACTGATCAAGCTTATCGCATTAGCGAAAATAGTGATAAACCCGAGCTGATCAGATTGGCACCGCTGCCGCTACGGCTGAATGGCAGGAAGGCGCCTGCTCATCAGCATTGATAGCTAGGCAGGATATCACCAGTTGGCAACACAGCGAACTGATATGACAGGACGATAGCGGCTGATGCCTGCTGCGCTCAATCTCTCGCACGGCGGCGACCGGGGACAGGTCATGCCCCCGACGGAACCCCGCGGTCCTGATCTTGCGGCAAGTCTATCGGCGTGGCCGCACAAATCGTGCGTAGCGCCTGTTTCAGCCCTTCTTCGACCGTCGGGTGGTAATATGGCATTTCCAGCAACTGGCTGGCCGTCTGCCCCTGCTGGATGGCCCATGTCAGCATATGCGCGAGATGTTCGCTGGCCGGCGTGCACAAGTCCGCTCCGATCAAGCGGCCATCCGGTGCTGCGGCATAAAGCGTGAGAACACCCTCGTTGGTGCCTTCGACGCGCGCCCTGCCCTGATCGCTGAAATCGGCGGTACCGGTGATCACCCCGTCTTCCTCCGACTGGCCGATCCGGGCCACCGGCGGGCTGGTGAAGGTGATACTGAAATGCGGGAAGCGGTCGGCATGCATCGATGCCGGGAAAGCCACGGCATTGCGCCCGGCAATTGCCCCGTCTTGCGAGGCTTCGTGCAACAACGGCAAATCATTGGCGACGTCGCCGGCCAGGAAGATCGAACTATCCCCGCATTGCATGGTATCGCGGTCGTGGACGGGCACACCATCATCATCGAGCGCGATCCCGGCGGTAGCCAGATCCAGGCTTTCGAGATTGGGTGGCCTGCCGGTGGCAACCAGCACATGATCGAACTCGGCCTGCCCCGAAGAGGCGCCACTCCACGAAAGATGCGCACCGTCTTCGGTGGCGCTGGCCTCCAGTTCCACGCCCAGCTTCAGCGTCAGGTCCGCCTCGATTATTCCCTTAAGCGCCGCATGCACCTTGTCGCAGCGGATGCCGCCAAGACGTTCACCTTGGTCAAACAGCGTCACATCAACGCCCAGTCGCGCCATAGCCTGCGCCAGTTCCAGACCGATGGGTCCCGAGCCGATGACGGCTAGCCGGGCCGGCAGATCGATGAGATCGAATATATTCTCGTTGGTCAGCAAATGCTTTCCCAACTCGGCGAACTGGTCGGGAATAAAGGGCGCCGAACCCGTGGCGATCACTATGCGGCGGGCCTCGATCTGACGGCCATCGTCCAGTTCAAGACTGTCTGACGCAATGAATCTTGCCTTGCCGCGCAAGCGAACGCGGTCGGGAATATCGGCAATGCTCTCGCGAGTCAGTCTGGCAAAGCGGTCGCGCTCGTCGCGCACCCGCTGCATCACAGCTTTTCCGTCGATCTTGATGTCCGAGACCGTGATCCCGAACAGGCTGGCAGACCGGGCGGCATGGGCTGCATGCGAAGCCGCAATCAGCAGCTTTGACGGCATGCAGCCCACCGTGGCGCAGGTTGTTCCATTATAATAGGGATCGATCAGCAAAGTGCTGGCGCCATTGGAGCGCGCCGCCCGTTCTGCCGCGAGCCCGGCTGTACCGGCCCCGATAACCGCGACATCACATCGCAACATTTTGGTCATATCAGGCGCCAATCGTAATCGACTTGACGTTTACGAACTCCTTCAGCCCTACTTCGCCATGCTCGCGGCCATAGCCGCTATCCTTGACCCCGCCAAAGGGCATGTCCGGCGACGCAATTGCGTAAGTATTGATATTGACCATGCCGGTGTCGAAATAGGTCGACGCCATTTTGACCGCGCGATCGACGTCCTTGCTGAAGATACCACCACCCAGCCCGTAGCGGCTGTCGTTAGCGATACGCATCGCGTCTTCGTCGTCCCTGGCTTTTATGATCGAAGCAACCGGACCAAAAATCTCGTCATCATAGGCGGGCTGCCCGGGCGCAACATCGACCAGCGCGGTGGCGGGGTAGAACCATCCTTTATCATCGGGGATGACGCCGCCAGCAACGATCTTCGCACCCTTGGACACGCTCTCCTCGACCTGGGAATGGACCTGGTCACGCTGGCTACGTGACACCATGGGGCCAAGCTGGGTATCCTCTTTATTCGGGTCGCCCATATTTATGTCTTTGAAAGCGGCGGCATAGCCCTCGACAAAGGCATCATAATTTTTCTCGGTGACGATGAAGCGTTTCGCATTCACGCAGGTCTGGCCATTGTTGAAAATCCGGCCCTGTACACAGGCTTTGATTGCCAGATCGAGATCGGCATCGTCGAACACCATATAAGCGTCGTTCGAACCTAGCTCCATGACCGTCTTTTTGGTCACTGCTGCTGCTCTCTGGGCGACAGACCGACCGGCCTTGTCGCTGCCGGTCAGGGTCACACCGCGGACCAGTTCATGCTCGATAATCGCGTCCGACTGATCGTGCGTAATCAGCAGCACGCCGAACAGGCCCTTGGGCAATCCTGCCGCTTCGTAAATATCACGCAGCATCAGACCGCTGCCAGTGCAATTGGCCGAATGTTTCAGCAGCACGCCGTTGCCGACCATCAGGCTGGAAATCGAATAGCGGATCGCCTGATAACAGGGGAAATTCCAGGGCTGGATGCCGTAGATAACGCCGAGCGGGGAATAGGTCACAAGCCCGCGCCCTTCCGGTACCTCGCGTTCTTCATCGGCGAGCATGCTCGGCCCGTGCTTGGCGGTATAATCGCAGATGCTCGCGCACAGTTCGATTTCCTCGCGCGCGTCGCTGAGCAACTTGCCCATCTCGTCGGTCATCAGCTGGGCAAATTTATCTTTTGATTTCCGTAACTCGGCGCCGATTGCTGCAATCACGCCTGCCCTTTCGTCAAGGCTTTTCAAGCGCCAGTCGAGAAAAGCATCATGGCTGGTCTGGACCACTTCCATGGCCTCTTCATCCGACATGATCGGATAGGTTTGCAGGAGCTCTTCGGTAAGCGGGTTTACGGTTTCAATTGTCTTGTCAGTCATGGGGGATCCTTGTTTTCAAATTTGGTCTGAAGCGTGGGGGATTGGGGAGATTTGCTCAGCCGTAGGTTTTGCGGTGATCGTCCAGAGTATCGGAAACATGTTCCAGCGCTGTATCGATTGCCTCTGCGAAGCTTTGGTCGTCGAGACGGAATATGCCGCTATGTGCGGCGCAGACGATAGTCGTGTCGGTCCAGTCACGGGCCAAGCCCCTGGCCCAGCGGATATAGTCATCCGCTGCGCCGGCACGCTTTTCCAGCCCGTCCGCAAGCTTGGGATGGAAGCGCAATTTCGGCCCCGGCACCATTTTCTGGGCAAGCGCCGGTAGATTGATGACCATCAGCGTATCATCGACATGGACAATGCCGCTCTCCCTGTGCCGCACAATGACGGAACCGACATGCACACTGTCGTTATCGGAAATGAAGTCGACGCCGGAAGGGATTGAAAAATCGAGGATATCGGCGAATTGCTGCTGGGTAGCCGCATCCTCGATGAGATCCTTGTCCCAATGCAGATGCGGGGCCTGCTCGTGATGGCGACGGGTGCCGATCAGCCGGGCATGGGGCAGCATCTTCTGGATGAATTCGCAGTGGATGGTGTGAAAGGGATGCACGTTCAGCACCGCCTCGATCAATGCGCCACCATCGGTCAGCGCCATCAATTGATCCTGATCGGACTTGTCCATCTCGTAGGAATCAAGCAATATAAAAGTACCGCCGGACTTGCGAACCAGCGACATATGGGTCCCAATGTTGATAACGTGCGCGATTTTAAAATCGCCGCGTATGTTCCAGAAATTGTCGGCCAGATGTTCGATCGCGGCGCTCCTACGATTATTTGCATGGGGTTGCCTGGACAACACCCGAGCGCGGTATCGGTTCCTGCAGGAACGGGAATGATATGGAGCGCGCTGGTCAGGAATCCCTTAAAGCTATGGATCCGGCAGCTGAGGATTTGGCAATTCGATCAAAAAACGATGGTTGTCGAGAGTGAGACGCTGCCGTCAAACAATGAATATGTCGGGAGATTGCAAAGAAAACCGCCCGCTAGCGCAGCTGGCTGTCCTTGCTGCCACGCCGGTTGAAGCCGGCACTCTTCCGGTCGGCATCGCGAACGGATTGACAGACGACACAGGTTCTTGTGCCGGGCAAGGCGCGGCGGCGCGCATCAGGGATTTCGTCACCGCATTCGGCGCAATATTTGGCGGCGTCTCCGGACGGCATATCGGCTCGAGCGCGTTTCACTGCGTCCGCAATAGTGTCGTCAATCTGATCCTGTACCGCGCCATCACGCGCCCAACCGCCTGCCATAAAAAGCTCCAGTTTTTCTCTATTGATAAAAGCCTGTCTCGGGGAATTAACGAACAGCAAGCGAGATGGTTGCCATCGTCAGAAGCTTCGGTCCGGTTGCCGGCATTGCAGCCTCATCCCGTGTCACTCTGGCGCGGTCAAAGAATGTCCGATGACAATCGCCGCCTCCAGAAATTGCAGTCGGTCCGCCATGCCTTCGATACACATAGAAAAAGGCGGGCCCCTTTTCGAGGTCCCGCCTGATATTTCTAGAACAAAGCGCGAAAAAAATGGGGAGCGAAACTCTGCTCCCCGGTTTGTTTACTTGTTAACAGCGTCTTTCAAACCCTTACCGGCTTTGAATTTTGCTTGTGTCGATGCTGGAATCTGCATCGGTTCACCGGTACGCGGGTTGCGGCCGGTAGAAGCTTTACGCTTTGAAGTTGAGAATGTGCCGAAGCCAACGAGGCGAACTTCGCCGCCGCCGGACAATGCACTGCTGATGGAATCGAATACGGCGTCTACCGCTTTACCGGCATCGCTTTTGCTAAGGCCGCTGTGATCCGCGACGTTACTGATAAGGTCCTGTTTATTCATTATGGGAATCCCCCCTTCTCTGATGGCAATTCATTTTGAATCGCGCCGTTGTCTGTCAGCAGTAATGCGAAATTATCCGGACGAGTCAAAGAAAAACCGCTGTTTTCTGCGCCAAAGCTCAATTTTCTGCGTCGAATGACAGGAAATGAGACGAACGGTTGAGATGCGGTAGCTGTTTCGAATATTTTACTACCGCATTTCACCTTTGTTTCGAAAGCGCGACTCGCCGATGGCTGACGATCAGTGGCGCGCTGCGGACCCCGCGTCGTCGGCAACAGGGGCTGTGGCATGGCTCGCGAGCTCGTCTGCATCGCTCCACTCGATCGGCTCGACTTTCTCGGCAAGCGCTTCGGCGAGCACTTCGTCGACATGGCTCAGCGGAATGATCTTGAGTTTCGACGTGATATTTTCCGGAATTTCGACAAGATCTTTTTCATTGTCCGCCGGGATCAATACCGTGGTGATACCGCCGCGAAGCGCTGCCAGCAGCTTTTCCTTCAATCCGCCAATCGGCAAAATCCGGCCACGCAATGTGACTTCGCCAGTCATCGCGACATCGCGGCGCACCGGAATTCCGGTCAGGGTCGAAACGATTGCGGTGACGATACCGACACCAGCTGACGGGCCATCCTTTGGCACAGCGCCTTCGGGCAAATGGATATGAATATCCTTGCGGCTGAAGACACTGGGCTTGATGCCGTAAGATGGCGCGCGCGCTTTCACAAAGGAGAGCGCGGTCTGGATGGACTCGTTCATCACGTCACCCAGCGTACCGGTGGTCTTGATCTGGCCCTTGCCGGATACGGTGACCGATTCAATGGTGAGCAGTTCGCCGCCGACTTCGGTCCAGGCGAGGCCGGTTACGGCGCCAACCTGGTTCTCTTCTTCGCCGATGCCGTGACGATATTTTTGCACGCCGGCATATTCCGCGAGATTGTCGGGCGTAATTTCGACGCTCTTGTAATCGCCTTCGAGAATACGGCGCAGCGCCTTTCGGGCCAGCTTGGCAATTTCGCGCTCAAGAGTCCGGACGCCGGCTTCGCGCGTATAATAGCGGATCAGGTCGCGCAACGCATCATCGCGCAGGGCGAATTCGCCCTTTTTCAAACCATGGGCCTCGATCTGCTTTTCAATCAGATGACGTTTCGCAATCTCGACCTTCTCGTCTTCAGTATAGCCTTCGAGCCGGATGATCTCCATCCGGTCGAGCAGAGGCTGCGGCAGATTGAGCGTGTTGGCGGTGGTCACGAACATGACGTCCGACAGATCAATATCCACTTCGAGATAATGGTCCTGGAACTTGTCATTCTGCTCCGGGTCGAGAACTTCAAGCAACGCCGATGCCGGATCGCCGCGAAAATCCTGACCAAGCTTGTCGATTTCGTCGAGCAGGAACAGCGGATTGGACGTGCCCGCCTTCTTCAGATTGGAGACAATCTTGCCGGGAAGCGAACCGATATAGGTGCGGCGATGGCCGCGGATTTCCGCTTCGTCGCGCACGCCGCCAAGTGACTGGCGAACAAACTCGCGTCCGGTGGCCCGGGCGATAGAACGACCGAGCGAGGTCTTGCCGACGCCGGGAGGGCCGACCAGACAGAGGATCGGGCCTTTCAGCTTGTTGGTCCGGCTCTGCACCGCGAGATATTCGAGAATGCGTTCCTTGACTTTTTCGAGCGCGAAATGGTCATCATCCAGCACCTTCTCGGCCTGTTTCAGATCTTTCTTGAGCCGTGATTTCTTGCCCCAGGGCAGTCCGAGCAGCACATCGAGATAGTTGCGTGTGACGGTAGCCTCGGCCGACATCGGCTGCATGCCTTTAAGCTTTTTCAGCTCGGCAGTGGCCTTGGCTTTGGCTTCCTTGGAAAGCTTCAGATCCTTGATCTTCTTGCTCAGTTCGCCAAGTTCGTCGCCCTCGCCATCTTCGCCGTCCCCCAGTTCTTTCTGGATCGCCTTCATCTGCTCGTTGAGATAATATTCGCGCTGGGTCTTCTCCATCTGGCGCTTGACGCGGCCACGGATTTTCTTCTCGACCTGCAACACGCCCAGCTCGCCTTCCATGAAGGCAAAGACCATTTCGAGCCGCTTGACGGGATCGCTCTCCATCAACAGGCTCTGCTTGTCAGCAACCTTGACATTTATATTGGCGGCCACGGCATCAGCGAGACGGGCAGCATCGTCAATTTCGCCCAGTTGCACGACGGTTTCCGCCGGCATTTTCTTGTTGAGCTTTGAATAATTTTCAAACTGGTCGACCACAGAACGCATCAGGGCCGAGGCTTCGGCGCCTTCCGCTTGCTGCTCGTCGAGCAGATCAATCGCGGCCAACACATAGCCATCCGGTTTTTCTTCCAGAGAGATATGCTTGGCGCGCTGCTTGCCTTCGACCAGCACACGCACTGTGCCATCGGGCAATTTCAGCAATTGCAATACGGTTGCAACCACGCCGAGATCATAAAGCTGATCGCGCACCGGATCGTCTTCCGCCGGATCGAGCTGCGCGACGAGGAAGATTTCCTTGTCCGAATCCATCGCCTTTTCAAGCGCGACCACCGATTTGTCGCGGCCGACAAACAGCGGCACGATCATATTCGGGAACACCACGATGTCGCGCAATGGCAACAATGGCAGTGATTTGGATTCAGGGGCAGGATTGGCTTCGGTCTCGGACATTTTTACTCCAACTTTTTGCGCTGCAACAGCGTTTCTCTCCACTATATGGTGCCTGTTGGAGACACTTCAAGCGGAATGCGCCCGATCGGAAGGACGGTCTAGAATGGCAGTTTAAAACCTGGGGGTAACTGCATACCGCTGGTCATCTTGCCCATTTCCTCGCTGCTTACGGCATCGGCGCGGTTGCGGGCGTCGTTGAACGCGGCTGCGACCAGGTCTTCCAGCATCTGCTTTTCTTCGGCCTTCATCAGGCTTTCATCAATCGTCACCGCGAGAACACGGCCTTTAGCGGTCGCCTTGACCTTGACCAGTCCGCCGCCAGCCTGTCCTTCGACTTCGAGACTATCGAGCTTCTTCTGCGCGTCCTCCATCTGGGTCTGGACTTGCTGCGCGGCTTCCTGCGCCGCTTTCATCATTTCTTCCATCGATTTCATGGCTATGCGCTCCTTGTTTCTTGTGGGCGAGGATCATCGTCCTCCAGCAATATCGCATCGGGAAAGGCTTCAAAAGCGGCTTTCACCATCGGGGCATCAAGTATCGCCTGACGTTCGGCATCTCTGATCTGCTGTTCTTTCTCGACCAGACTGGGCTGCGCTTCGCCCTGTCCCTCGACGATTGTCCACTCCTGGCCGGTCTGCTGTTTCAGCGCATCGGCAATTTTCCGGATATCGGCATCGGCAATCGGACGCGCGGGCTGGTAGACAAGATTGGGCGCATCAAGCGAGATCAGCCGCATGTCGGCAATCAATATGCTTTCCAGAACGGCAGAGACCTGTCCGACAGCGGTGATAACGTCCGCGAATTGAGTGGGCAGCGTGCTGGCCTGAGGCTCTTGCGCGACGACCGGCGCAGGGGTGGCTTGCGCTACGGGCTCGGTCACGGGGGGCGCAGACTGTTGGACTGGCGGGGCACTGGCGGTCGCCAGCGCGCCCTGTTCAAGCATTTTCGCGAGCTTTCCCGGGTCGGGCATATCAGCGGCACAGAGCACGCGGAGCAAAGCCATTTCACAGGCTTCGCGCGGCAGATGCGCTTGCTGGACTTCCTGATAGCCTTTGAGCAGCAATTGCCAGAGCCGGTGCAAGACGGGATAGGAAAGCTGTTCCGACCAGTCGGAAAATTGCTGCCTTGCCTCTTCCGACAAGGTCGGATCGCTGGCCCGGCCAACCTTGAACAAAGTCACCTGATGCGAAAGCGACAACAGGCCGTTCATCAGCGACAATGGCTCGACACCGATTTTATACTGGTCGGCAATTGCATCGAGTAGCGCTGCAGAATCGCCTTCGAGCAATCTGGCAAAAAGCCGCCGGACCGCGCCGCGATCGGAAAGACCCAGCATATCCCTGATCTGGGCAGCCTTGACCTCGCCATCGCCGTCCATATCGGCATGGGCGATCGCCTGATCGAGGATCGACAGACCGTCGCGAACCGAGCCCTCTGCCGCCTGCGCAATCAGATCGAGCGCTTCCTGCTCTGCGGTCACGCCTTCTTTTCCGACAATCATGCCGAAATGTCCGGACAGCTGCTCCGGGCTGATCCGCTTCAGGTCAAAGCGCTGACAGCGGGACAATACGGTGATCGGAACCTTGTTGACCTCGGTGGTCGCGAAAATGAACTTCACATGCGGCGGCGGTTCTTCGAGTGTCTTCAAAAGCGCATTGAAAGCGTTTTTCGACAGCATGTGCACTTCGTCGATGATGTAGATTTTATAGCGGGCCGAGACCGACGAATAGCGCACCGCCTCGATAATCTCGCGGACATCGTCGACACCGGTATGGCTGGCGGCATCCATTTCAATGACATCGATAAAACTGCCTTCGGCGATGCTGCGGCATGGTTCGCATTTGCCGCAGGGATCGATCGTCGGGCCGCCCTGCCCGTCTTCGCCGATGCAGTTCAGCGCCTTGGCAATCAGCCGCGCGGTCGACGTCTTGCCGACCCCGCGCACGCCGGTCATTAGAAAGGCATGGGCGAGCCGGTCACGCTTGATCGCGTTGCCCAGCGTCTGGACCATTGCGTCCTGGCCGATCAGTTCGGAAAATTTTGATGGCCGATATTTGCGCGCCAGCACCCGGTAAGGCTGCGCCGCGCCCGGGGCGGGCTGCTCCGGCGCATCGACACCGCCAGCTGCGAATATATCTTGTGAATCGGACATGAAGGAACAGTTTAGGCGAGAGGCCGCGGCTTGTCGAAGGCTATTCGCGGTCATTTCCAAGTCTGTCCGAAAACAGGTCGAAAATCCCGTAAGTCATTGATTTTAATGGTATTTTTATATTTGCAACCGCTGCCAGAGCTTGGCGCTGGTGCAAGTAGGAGCCGGGCGACCCGCAGAAAAATCGTTGCGGCTGCTTCCTTCCGGACCTGACCGGGTTGGCGAAGACTGCGTCCACCCGACTCCCGCTGCGCATATGGCGAGGAATTCCACATAATTCAAGTGCGCTGTTGCGCCTGATATCTAAACCCCGGGCGCAATCAGCCGGGCGGCAATCCGGGCTACCTCGGCCATGGCGGCATCAACCGCATTCGCCGGGGCCGTTGGACGATCAATATAGATGGTGAGAATGGCTGGCCGGGCGGCTTCTTCCGCGGGCGCTGGCCAGATAATCGCGATATCATTGCGGGCGATACCGCCTGCGGCAGTGCCTGTCTTGTTACCAACGGGCCAGTCTTTGGGCAGCCCCGCCCGGATGCGAGACGCACCGGTTTTGCTGTCCTTCATCCAATGTTGCAGGGTTAATTTGCCGATATCCAGAGATGCGTCTTCTATCGCCAGTTTTCGAATGAGCATTGCCATTGCTTCCGGACTGGTCGTATCGCGCGGATCTCCGGGAACATTTTCATTCAATTCCGGTTCCATGCGATCGAGACGCGTGACAGGATCATCGTGATCGCGGACGAATTTGGTAAATGCTTCTGGGCCGCCAATGGCCTTGAGAATCAGATTTGCCGCCGCGTTGTCACTGGTCGTAACCGCCGCACCGGCGAGCGCGTGAAGCGATACCGGTTCACCGGATGCGAGCCTTGCTTCGACAAAAGGCATGTAAGGCACGCTGTCAGCCGGTTTTAACTGAAATTTGGCGAACATATTTACCCCGCCTGCGGCATGGGCGGCAAAGAGAGCAGCCGCCAGAGCGGCCTTGAAGGTAGAACACATCGCAAAGCGCTCGCTGCCGCGGTGCGACAGGATCAGCCTGCCATCTCCGCCGACCAGTCCCACGCCCAATCGCCCGCCAATCCGCTGTTCAATCTCCGCAATCGCGGAAACGTCCGATTGCAAAGCAATTGAGAAATTTGAAACCCCCTCCTCGCGATCGCCGGGTTTTGCCACACAGCCGCTGATCAGCAGCAAGCCGGAAGAGAATAAAAATTTCCGCCGACCCAGCGCCATTTTTACATGCCTTGCATATTGTGACTATCCGCCGGGAGATGGACAGTGAGTCCATCCAATTCTTGTGTCAGCGTGATCTGGCAGGCCAGCCGGCTGGTCCGGCGGGCTCCTGCCGCCAGATCGAGCATATCTTCTTCCATCTCGGTAGCGTCGGGCAGTTTGTCGAAATCTGCAGCTTCAACGATCACATGGCAGGTCGAGCAGGCCATTTGCCCTTCGCACGTCCCCTCCAGAGGCTGATCGTGAATTTGCGCGACGGTGAGCAGATTGTCGCCTTCCGATGCTTCGGCGGATACCGTTTTCTCGCCGCCCGGGCTGACAAAATGGACCGTGATACTGTTCATGATAGCTGTTTCTCCGCCGCTTGATTGATCAGATGCGCTGCCCGCTCAACCTCTTCGATATTGTTATAGCGTCCAAATCCCAGACGAATCGATGATTTTATTTGGGCCGGCTCCAGTCCCAGCGCCGCCAGTACATGGCTGGGCCGTCCCGAACCGCTGGCACAGGCAGATCCGGCAGAAAAGGCGACGCCGCGAACATCGGACATCAGACGGGCGACATCGAGGCCATCGCGGCGGATGTTGAGATTGCCGGGATAGCGCTGATCGAGAGAACCATTCACTGTCCAGTCGCCAAACAGACTGCGCGCTTTTTCGGCGAGGCTCACGATATGCTGTATATCCTCTTGCCGGCGTTCGGCACAGAGTTTCGCCGCGGCGCCCAGTCCCGCGCAAAGAGCCGGAGACAGCGTACCCGAGCGCACGCCCTGCTCCTGTCCACCGCCATGGATCAATGGCGGCACATCGATACCGTCCCGCACCCAGAGCGCACCGATGCCCTTGGGGCCGTAAATCTTGTGTCCGGACAGCGCGATCAGATCGGCTTGCTGCGGAATATCGATCCGGCCATATCCCTGCACCGCATCGCAGAGCATCAGCGCGCCTGCCTGATGCGCCATTTCCGTGATTTGATCGACCGGCTGGACAACCCCTATTTCGTTATTGACCAGCATCGCACCAACCAGCGCGGTTCGCGGTCCCAAACATGCTTCCAATTCTTCCAATAGGACCAGACCCTGCGGATCAACCGGAAGCAGGCTGGTTTCAAATCCCTGCGTCCCATACCAGAGCGCGGTATCACGGACCGCAGCATGTTCCGTGTCGACGATGGCGATCCCGTTGCGGCCTTGCAGCATCCGGGCCGCACCCATTGCCAGATTGATGGCTTCCGTCGCACTGCCGGTGAATATCACGCGCCCTCCCTTGGGGAGCAAAGCGGCAACCTGATCGCGAGCGACTTCAACGGCCGCTGCGGCCTGTCGGCCCATCATATGTGGACTGTGCGGATTGCCGAACCCGTCTTTCAGCCAGGGCAGCATCGCATCGAGGACCTCGGATGCGAGCGGCGTGGTTGCCTGATTGTCAAGATAGATGGGGTTCATCTGCCGGGCTCAGCTTCGCCGGGCTTCCGCGAAGATGGACTTCCATTTTTCGATGAAGGCGTAAATATGTGCCCGGCTGGTGTCGCGCCCGATACTCACCCGGATCACTTCCCGCGCGACTTGCGGGTCGGTCCCCATGGCTTCGAGCACATGGCTGGTCTTCAGCGTACCCGATGAACAGGCGCTGCCGGCGGAAACCGAAAACCCGGCCATGTCAAATTTGATCAGCTGCGTATTCGCAGCGACACCGGGCATATGATAGCTGGCGATGGTGGCGATACGGGGGGCTTTCTCCGCAATCACGGAGCCGCCTTCCTTCCGGATTGCATCGTCCAGATGCTGCCGCAATTCCGAAGCGCGCCCGGCCCAGTTGGCCGGCGCTTCCAGTGCTGCGGTCATGCCCATGATATAGGGCAGATTCTGGGTGCCGGACCGGTAGCCCTGCTCCTGCCCGCCATCGGCTTGGAGCAGCCGGAGATCCTTGACCAGCAGCGCGCCGACACCGGGAGGTCCGCCAAATTTATGTCCGGCGACAATGATCAGATCGGCATCCGGCAACGGCATTTTCCCGATCGATTGCGAACAGTCGGCCATCAGATAGCAACCCCGGTCACGTGTGACTTTGGCCAGCGCATCCAGATCCTGGATCACGCCGGTTTCATTATTGACCGACTGGATCGCCACCAGCGCCGGTTCCTCGGCAGCCTTCAGCAGATGGTTCAGGTTCATCGGAACGACCAAACCGTTCATATCGACCGGAATCGGTTTCGCGTTGCGCGCGAATCGCAGAACCACATCATGCTCGACCGGCGAGATATATTGTATGGCTGGCTTGGACTTGGTCAGCGCGATCTGAACCGCTTCGCTCGCTCCGCTGGTGAAAATAACGTCGCCATCCCAGTTGAGAGCCGTCTTGAAACGCCGCCGGGCATTTTCCAGCATCGCCTGGGCGGCGCGTCCGTCGCCATGCGGCGAAGACGGATTGGCCCAATGCTCGAAACCCTCCGCGCAGGCTTTCTTGGCCACATCGAGCATCGGCGCGGTAGCGGCATAGTCGAGATAGATGCGTTTGGTCTCGGTCACGATATTGGCAAAAACTCTCTGGCTTGCTGGATTGAGTTGCGGATTTGTTCACTCTCCCTATATAGACGCTGCATCCAGCGCAAAAGCTATTCTGACTTCTCGCGTTCTGGAGACGACAATCTAGATCGAAGAATTGAAAATCCATGCCTGACGTAATTTTTACCGGACCCGAAGGCCGCCTCGAAGGCCGCTTCAGCCCAGGACCCCGTGACCGTGCACCGGTTGCGATGATATTGCATCCCCATCCGCAAGCGGGCGGGACGATGAATGACCGCATCACCCAGGCGATGTACAAGACATTCGTCAAACGCGGTTTTGCGACACTGCGGTTCAACTTTCGCGGTGTCGGCCGCTCTCAGGGCACGTTTGATAACGGCATCGGCGAATTGTCCGATGCTGCCGCAGCGCTGGACTGGGTACAGAGTTTCCATCCCGAAGCACAGACCACCTGGATCGCCGGCTACAGCTTCGGCGCCTGGATCGGCATGCAGCTTCTGATGCGCCGTCCGGAAATCCGCGGTTTCATTTCGGTGTCTCCACCGGCGAACATGTATGATTTCAACTTCCTGGCACCCTGCCCGTCCTCGGGCATCATTGTTCAGGGCGTGAATGATGAAGTCGTGACCCCCAGCGCCGTCCAGAAACTGGTCGACAAGCTGCGGACGCAAAAACACATCACCATTCACCATGACGAGATTCCCCGCGCCAACCATTTCTACGAAAATGAGATGGAATTGCTGATGGGATCGATCGACAATTATCTCGACATGCGGCTGGCGCCTGACTCACCTATAAAATAAGCTCAGTTGCCCGATTGCGGCGATACAGGCTGGTTGCTCTCCGGTGTTGGAATCGTCCAGATTCCGACATTGGCGAACATGACGGCGGCCGCCACGAGCATCAGCAGGCCCTGCTTTCTGTTGGTGCCCTTGCGCAATATATAAATTCCGCCAGCCAGCAGTGCGGCTCCCGCCAGCATGAGTATCGATAAGATCAGGTTCGACATGCCGAAGCCGTTACCGGTGCATCGGCAGGCTGACAATCAAATCTTTCGAAGATTTCTGAAAATCGCCACGCCTCCGGAACCGCTGCATATATCATTTCCGGCCAAAGACTGTGGCACAGATTGCCTGTCACTCACGGCATTGTTACGCTTCAAAATGCGATAGACTTGATGAGCCTGAAACGGACAATGCTTGATCAATCCTGAACCTCCACTCCTGATCGTCGCTCCCTTGACGGACGACTTCACCCTGACGCAAATGCCTTGGTGTGAAGCGGCCAGAACGAATATATCGGTCAACCGCGCGAAGTTCAAAAATCTGGAAATGGTCGAAGTCATTGTCGACGCCATGCCTTTTCGGCTCTCTCGTCTGACGGCAGCGGAGGCCAGACGACAATTGACCGCCGAGACATCTGCATTGACCTTCGGTGACCTGCCATCTTCAGCAGAATCGGTCATCGGCGTGGCGCCGGGAGACAACGTGATCACCGCCAGACATATTCCCGAGGTCAACCGCCGATTGCTATCGCTTGGCAAATGGATCGGACAAAGCCTGGCCGCAACGGGAGCAGCATGGATGCCGTCGCGCAGGCTGGTGAATTTTTCCACATTTCACCACGCCGTCGACCAATATCTTGCTGGACGGCCGTTTCCGGCGCTGTTCCGGACCTCTGTATCCGAAGTCCGCAGCGGCCATTTCATGACGACCGGGCTGAATTATTTTACCGGTCAGGAAGTCCGCCTGATCACGCCCGAGGGCTATGATCTCGCTGCGGTCAGCAAACATCTCGCGCGGATCATCGACAATATCACCACTCACGGAAAAATCATCAGACCGATCCAGTCAGAGGGGCTCGTGCAGGGAGAGACGCTGACATATACCCCCAGTGACAATCTTGCCCATGTCGAAGTCGGCATCGCCAACGATGCCTTCGACTCCGACCGGGTCAAGATTTAAATGGGCACTAGGCTGCCGTAGGCGCCGCTTCGCGGACGTTCTGGTCAACATGCTCGGCAAATTGTTCGAAATTGTTGATGAACAGTTTGACCAGCTTTTGCGCGGTTTCGTCATAGGCGCTCGGGTCGGCCCAGGTCGACCGCGGATCGAGGATCGCGCTGTCAACGCCGGACACGGCCACAGGCACTTCAAAGCCGAAATTCTCGTCGATGCGGAATTCGCCATCATTCAGGCTTCCGTCCAATGCGGCGTTGAGCAAGGCGCGGGTTGCCTTGATCGGCATCCGGTTGCCTTCGCCATATTTGCCACCGGTCCAGCCCGTGTTGACCAGCCAGCAACGCACGCCGCCCTTGGCAATCCGCTCTTTCAGCAAATTGCCATAAACCGACGGATGGCGCGGCATGAATGGCGCACCGAAGCAGGTCGAGAAGGTTGCTTCCGGCTCGGTCACGCCGATTTCGGTGCCGGCGACCTTTGCGGTATAGCCGGAGAGGAAATGATACATCGCCTGCTCTGGTGTCAGCCGGGAGATCGGAGGCAATACGCCGAACGCGTCGGCGGTCAGCATGATGATATTTTTGGGTACCGGACCCATATTTTTTTCCGAAGCATTCGGAATGAATTCGATCGGATAAGCGCCGCGGGTATTTTCCGCTTTGCTATTGTCATCCAGATCCAGTTCGCGGGTTTCCGGGTCCATCACAACATTTTCAAGGACCGTTCCGAACCGGCGCGTTGTCGCGAAAATTTCCGGCTCCGCTTCTTCGGACAGACGGATCATCTTGGCGTAGCAACCACCTTCGAAATTGAACACTGCGGTGTCGGACCAGCCATGTTCGTCATCGCCAATCAATACGCGGCTGGCGTCAGCCGACAATGTGGTCTTGCCGGTTCCCGACAGGCCGAAGAAAATCGCCGTATCGCCTTCCGGACCGATATTCGCCGAGCAATGCATCGGCATGACCGAATCGAGCGGCAGCAAATAGTTGAGCAGACCGAATACCGACTTCTTCATTTCGCCGGCATAGGCAGTGCCGCCAATCAGGATCAGCTTCTCGGTGAGATTGACCGCAATAACCGTTTCGCTGCGCGTGCCGTGACGCGCTGGATCAGCTTTGAAGCTCGGCAGATCGATGATCGTATATTCCGGGTCGAAAGCCGCCAGTTCGTCTGCACTCGGCCGTACCAGCATCGTGCGGATGAAAAGATTGTGCCAGGCCAGCTCATTGATGATGCGAACATTCACCCGGTGCTCTGGCTGAGATCCGCCGAAGAGATCCTGCACGAACAAGGTATCTTTCTCGGCCAATGCAGCGAGAAAGTCTTCTTTCAGAGCGGCGAAATGATCCGGTGTCATGCCGACGTTTGTTTTGCCCCACCAGACACTGTCCTCGGTCTCGCCATCACGGACGATGAACTTGTCATTGGCGGAACGTCCGGTGTGCTTGCCGGTTTCGACAACCAGAGGTCCGTCCTTGGCCAAATGGCCCTCGCCCCGGGAGACAGCGGCTTCTACCAGAGCGGGAGCGCCCAGATTCCAGTGCTGCTCGCCTGAATTGGTAAAACCCTGATCATTTAACGTTACAGACGAAACTTTTGGCACTGATAATCCCCTATGGCTTGAAACAGGTTAGGTCACGCCGACCCGGCGTATTTAAAATGGCGCTTACTGAACGCTGTCGAGTCGGTCAAATTTCTTCCCGTGACCTGACAAAAATACAGATATTCCAGACAGATTGCGACTCCATGTGTCAATATCGCTACCGACAAGCTATCTTGTAACATATTATCCCATCCACTAGGTCACATTCAGCGCAAGTGGCAAAGGAACGCGAAATAATGGCAGCCAATATTGCTCTTGTCGATGACGACCGCAATATATTGACATCCGTGTCGATCGCTTTGCAGGCCGAAGGCTTTATCACCCGTGTATATTCGGACAGCGAAGCGGCCCTTCATGCAATATTGGAGAATCCGCCGGACCTTGCGGTTTTCGATATAAAAATGCCGAAAATGGACGGACTGGAACTGCTGAGGCGAGTCCGCGAAAAGTCGAATGTACCAGTCATCTTCCTGACCTCGAAAGATGAGGAGCTGGACGAAGCACTCGGCCTTGCGATGGGAGCGGATGACTATATCAAAAAGCCATTCTCCCAACGGTTGCTGATCGCCCGGGTCCGGTCGATATTGCGACGGACGGAATTTATAAAATCCGTCGATGAAGGCCAGGATGAGGAAGCCGCCGAGCCATTGGTGCGCGGAAAGCTGGAAATGGATCCGGCGCGCCATCTGGTCCGGTGGAAAGATGAAAATGTTACTCTGACTGTCACGGAATTCATGATCCTGGAGACATTGGCCCACCGGCCCGGTGTGGTAAAAAGCCGCAACCAGCTGATGGATGCGGCCTATCAGGATGATGTCTATGTTGATGATCGCACGATCGATAGCCATATCAAGCGATTGCGGCGAAAATTCCGTGAAGTTGATCCTGAATTTGACGCAATAGACACGCTATATGGAGCCGGATATCGCTACACGGAATAAAGATAGGCAAGAGGGTGATCGCAGCCTGTCGCTCCGCTGGTCAGCCCGGCTTTCGCTGACAACCCGTATCTTGGTCGTCAATGTTCTGGCGATTGCGTTGCTGGCCGGTGGTCTCTTCTATCTCAACAATTACCGCGATCGGTTGACCGAAGAGCGGCTGGTGCAAGCCAGAATGCAGCTGACGATTGTCGCCGATTCCTTGGCGGCGGTTGACGCCCGGTATAAAAATCCGCTCATCCGGCAGTTTTCCGACCATCTTGGTGCCCGGCTCCGGCTTTACGGCCCGGATGGCACAAAGGTCATCGATAGCTTTGCGCTGGCCCAGCCGAATTATAAATTTGTCGATCCGGAAACAGAGCCGTTGCGGAAGGATATTGCCCGCCTGCTGGACCGAACCATCGAGAGCCTGGTTTTCAGTGCCCCGATCCCGAATTTTGACGAACCGGTGAATGATGTGGCTGGCGAATGGCCCGAGCTTGTCGCGGCCCGGGACAAGTCACAAGCGGTCAGCTCCGTCAGCCTGGCACCCGACCGTACGCCGGTTATTGTAGCCGGTAAATCACTGCCCGACGGTGCCGGCACAATCCTGCTGACCGCAAACGCACGCGATATCACGCGGATTGTCCGAGCCGAACGATCCAGCGTGCTGCTGGTGATACTGGTTGCTGCAACAGTGTCGATATTGCTTTCACTCTTTCTCGCCCGGACGATTGTCCAACCGATCAGAAAACTCGCCCATGCCGCCCTGCGCGTGCGCATGGGCCGGTCCGACGAAATCGCCATTCCGCGCATGCCGGACCGGCGCGACGAAATCGGCCAGTTGAGCCGTGCCCTTTCCGACATGAGCACAGCCCTACGGTATCGTATCAACGCAACCGAAGCTTTTGCCGCCGACGTCAGCCATGAAATCAAGAACCCCCTCGCCTCGCTGCGCTCTGCGCTGGAAGGGCTGGAACGCGTTGATGATCCTGATTTGCAAAAACAGCTGCTCGACGTGGCCAATGACGATGTTCGCCGGATCGACCGGTTGATCAACGATATCTCCGATGCTTCGCGGGTCGATGCCGAACTGGCCCGGGCCAAGTTTGAACCGATTGATATCGGCAAAATGCTGGAACAGTTGCTTGCCGCTCGCGAACAGCGGGCTTCCAACCTCGGCGTCCATATCGCCTTCGCTCGGCCGGCAAAAGATGTTGCCAGAGTGATGGGTGACGGCGGCCGTCTCGAGCGTGTGTTCAGCAATCTGCTCGACAATGCCGTTTCTTTCTCGCCCGATGGCGGTCTGGTGGAAATATTGGCGACCCCGGATGGCGACGAAATTGTCATCCATGTCGCCGATCAGGGCCCGGGCGTGCTCCCCGAACAGCGCGAACAGGTTTTTCAACGCTTCCACTCTGACCGGCCCGATGGCGAAGCATTCGGAAAGCATAGCGGCCTGGGACTGGCGATCGCAAAGACGATCGTCGAGGGCCATCAGGGTACGATCCGCATCCTGGACAGGCCCGGTGGACAATCAGGCGCCTTCTTCGAAATCCGACTGCCAAAGGCAGCCGAATGACCGATAACAGCGAAAGCGAGGGGCGGATGACCATGCACGCAACTGCCGTTGCGATTGCTGGCGCTGGCCTGTTGATTCGTGGTAAATCCGGGTCCGGAAAATCCGACATGGCTTTGCGTTTGATCGACCGGGGCGCAATGCTGATCAGCGATGACCAAGTCGAGATTAGCCGCGAAAATGAAAAATTATGGCTGAGCCCGCCAGCCGGCCTCGCCGGCAAACTGGAGGTGCGCTCGCTTGGCATATTGGAGCGCGAGCATGTTTCCGGGATCGAGCTGAAATTGATCATCGACCTCAAAGACCAGCCTGACCGGTTCCCGATGGACAGCCAGGTCATGATTTTGCTGGGCATAAAATTTCCAGCCTGTACATTGGCGGCTATGGAGACGAGCGCAGCAATAAAGGCCGAACTGGCCATGCAACGCATAATGCAGGGCGCGATAGAATCATGAACGAAAAATCTGTCAAACCGGTCCTGCTGGTTACCGGCCTCTCCGGGGCCGGGAAATCGACCGCTTTGAAAACGCTGGAAGATATCGGCTGGGAAACGATCGATAATTTCCCGTTTCGTCTTGTCGAGCGCTTGCTGAAAACCCCGCCGTCCAGTTCCCGCGGTGACAGCGATCCGCCGCTGGCAATCGGCTTCGACAGCCGGACCCGCGGATTTGAACCGGACAAGCTGATCAAAAGCGTCAAGCGCCTGCAGAAAAAACAGGATTATCAGATTACCACGCTTTATCTCGATTGTTCCGGCAGCGAACTGGAACGGCGCTATAGCGAAACCAGAAGACGGCATCCTCTGGCGCTGGACCGTCCGGCCAAGCAGGGCATAGCGCTCGAACGGACTATGCTCGCCCCGTTCCGTCGCTGGGCCGACCATGTGATCGACACCACCGATCTGACCGTCAACGACCTGCAGCGCGAAATCCGGGAGCAGTTCACGCTCGACAAGGATGCGGTCACCACGATCACCCTCACCAGCTTCGGTTTCTCCCGGGGTATTCCTAATAATATTGACCTTCTGTTCGACGTTCGCTTTCTGGCCAATCCGTTCTGGGAACCGGAACTCAAGCTGAAGACCGGACTCGACGCAGATGTAGCCGAATATGTCGGCAAGGACCCAGCCTATCCCGAAGCGATTGAAAAGATACTCGATCTCCTCAAATTCCTGCTTCCGCGCTATCAGGAAGCGGGCAAGGCCTATGTCAACATCGGTATCGGCTGCACTGGCGGGCGTCATAGATCGGTACATGTTGCTGAGCGTCTGAGCAAAGACTTGCGTGCCAGCGGATTTTCGCCCAATGTCCTGCATCGCAACTTGGCTTCAAGGCCAGTAGAAGCGCTCGAATCAATGCAGAAATCAAACGGAAACAGGGGAATTTAATCAAGTGATTGGATTGGTCCTCGTCACACACGGGCATCTCGCAACCGAGTTTGTCATTGCCATGGAACATGTTGTCGGCGCGCAGAAAGCGATCGCCGCGATTGGCATTGGTGCGCGCGACGATATGGAAGAACGCCGCAAGGAAATAGCCGCTTGTATCGCGAAGGTGGATTCCGGCGATGGCGTGATCATATTGACCGACCTGTTCGGCGGTACCCCCTCCAATCTGGCTATTTCGCTGATGGAAAAAGGCAAGGTCGAGGTAATCGCTGGCGTGAACCTGCCGATGCTCATCCGCCTCGACGGTGCGCGCAAATGCATGGATATTACATCGGCGATCGCCGCAGCTAAGGAAGCCGGGATAAAATATATCAGCGTTGCTTCGGAAATATTGGGAAGCGATGCGTGAGTGAATTTCGCAAAACGGTAGAGATCACAAACAGCCGGGGGCTGCACGCAAGAGCCAGCGCCAAGTTCGTGACCTATGTCAGCAAACTGCCGGAAGGACTGGATGTCCGGGTGGCGAAGGACGGTACAGAAGTGACCGGCACATCGATCATGGGACTGATGATGCTGGGCGCAGCCAAGGGCGACAGCGTCGAGATCATTGTCTCCGGCGACCAGGCCGAAAGCGCACTGGAGAAACTGACCGGCCTGATCTTTGACGGCTTCGGCGAAGACTGAGACGATGCGCCACCAGATTACCGGTTTTTCCAATCCGACGATAAAACGGCTCAGAAGCCTGCGCGAAAAGAAACACCGCAAACGCGAAGGCCTGTTTCTCGCAGAAGGGCTGCGGATTCTGACGGAGGCGCTGGAAAGCGGCCGGACCCCGAAAATATTGGTGGTTGTCGAAGATACGGAACTGCATCCGCTGGCACAAAAAATCGAGGCAGCGACCATTGCTGCTGGCGGTGATGTGATCGAGACCAGCGAAGCAATCATCGCCAAGCTCTCGGGCAAATCCAATCCGCAGTCGATCATCGGCATTTATCCCGATCATCCCGTTCCGCTGGAAGAACTGGATCGATCGGGCTCCAATATCTGGCTGGTCGCGCAAGCGCTGCGCGATCCCGGCAATCTCGGCACGATTTTGCGGACCGGCGATGCGGTTGGCGCCGGCGGTCTGATCCTGATCGATGATTGCGTCGATCCCTTTTCGGTCGAGGCGGTGCGCGCGAGCATGGGGGCGGTTTTTACCCAGCAAATCGCGCAGGCGCGCTGGCCGGAGTTTCTTTCCTGGCTGCGCAACGGTTCTGGCGAACTGGTCGGCACCAGCCTCAACACCGACAAGGACTATCAGTCGGTACAATATCAATCGCCGACCTTCCTGCTGATCGGCAACGAAGCGCAGGGATTGCCGGAAGAATATGAAGCCGAATGCGACACGCTGGTCAAAATGCCGATGATGGGCAAGGCCGACAGTCTCAACGCTGCCGTCGCCGCCTCGGTCATGGCTTATGAAGTGCTGAACCAGACCCGCCAGAGATAATTTGGCGTTATTCCTCTCTCTATGTTAGCTTGCTGACGGAGGGGGAAAATATGAAAAAGATAATAGCATTGTCATCGCTGGCAACACTGGCGCTCACGGCCTGCGGAGCGCCTGCGGAAGAACCACCGGTCGTCGAGGAGCAACTGGGCGACTATAGCGCCATCGGCACCGAGCCCGGCTGGAACGTCGAAATCAAGGACGAGAAAATCGCATTCACGTCTCAGGACGGCAAGGATTTCACGCTGCCGGTTGAACGGACGAAGAAAACCGATGGCGGCTGGGAGCTCAGAGGCTTTTCCGGCACCGATAATATCAACGTCTACATCACCAGCGGCGAAGAATGTAACGATGGCATGAGCGACCGCACCTATGCCGATACGGTCAAGGTAGAAGCAAGCAACAACGGCGTGTTGAACGGTTGCGGTGGAAGCTTTACCGAAGGGCCGGACGGTCCGGCCTAGGGCTTATTCTGCTGCCCGGTCGCCGATCTCCCGATCATCTTCGATCAATTTATCGGCGACCGAGTCACTATAGCGAGGCAAAGCTTCGATTTCCGGCACCGGTTCGAGATCCTTCTTGCCGGTTTCAATTTGCAGCTCGGCAAATTTGCGGCCTGTCGCCATGACATTGCGCTCGAAGCTGCCGACAAATTTGTTATAATTGCCAACGGCGCTACCGAGGCCCGAGCCCATGCGTTTGAGATGTTCTCCGGCAGTCGCTAGTCGGTCATACATTTCCTTGCCGAGCTGCCCGATCTGCTTGGCTTCGGCAGCCATTTTTTCCTGACGCCAGACACCGGCGACCGTCCGCGCTATCGCCACCAGATTGGTCGGCGTGGCGAGCAGTACTTTCTTCTCGAAAGCATGGTCCCACAGGGTCGGTTCATGCTCGAGAGCAGCGGCGAGGAAATGCTCGCCGGGCACGAACATGATCACATAATCGGGCGCGTTCTCGAACTGATCCCAATAGGCTTTTTTCGACAGGCCATCGATATGCGCCTTCATGCTGTTGCAGTGGCGCGCCATGGCAAAGACGCGCGCATCTTCATCATCCGCTTCAAACGCATCCTGATAGTCGTTGAGCGACACCTTGGCATCGATCACCAGCTTTCGTCCGCCTGGCACATTGATCACCGCGTCAGGACGCAGACGGCCTTCATCGGTATCGATACTCTGCTCGGTAACGAAATCGGTATGTTCGGACAGTCCGCAGGTTTCGAGGACATTCTTGAGCTGCTGCTCGCCCCAGCGTCCGCGCGACTTCGGCGCGTTGCGAAGACTGTTGACGAGACGCGCCGCTTCCTGCTGCACCCTGTCCTGCCCCTGCCTTACCTGTTCGATGGTCGCGCTGATCCCGGCATAGGATTCGGTGCGCTCTTTCTCGATCTTGGTGATAGAGGCTTCGTAAGTCGCCAGTCGTTCATGCACCGGCTGCAAAAGCTTGGCGATCTTCTCGCCGCCTTTTTCGTTGGCCTGATCAAAGCGCTGGTCGGCCCGCTCGAGAAATTGCCGTTGGGCCGTTTCCAGCATCTTCGCGCCAATTTCGGAAAATTGCGCTGACAAAGCTTCTTTTGCTTCGATCAGCTGCTGCATCTGCTTGTCATGATTGCGGGCGTCGGCCTGCAGCGCCGCCAGTTCGGTTCTGGCCGCATCGCGTTCGTCGCGGACGCCGTCGAGCGTAATCCGCAAGGCATCGGTGGCCTGGGCCGCTTCCTTGGCCGCCTGCACCGCATCTCTGGTCGCCTGAGCGGCATCCTTGGCCGGCTTGCCGCCGATAAACCAGCCGAGCGCCAGGCCGCCCAGCAAAGCGATGACAATAGCGAAAATGACAATGATCGGGTCCAAATTAATTCACTTTCCAACAAGAACGAAAAGAGAACTTAGGATCGTTTTGAAGAATAGGCAATACTCGTCAATCCGGGAAAGACAATTCAGAGCCGTGCATTCGATAGCTGCCGTCATCCTGAGCCGGTCGAAGGACAGTTCAAGCCGACAGCTGCACTTCGACAAGCTCAGTGCGAACGGAGTCTCACAAGCTGTGAAATGGACCGACCATCAGGCCGCGATGCCGTGTTCCTTGCGCAGCTTGGCAAGCTTCTTCAGCACCATTTGCCGCTTCAGGCGCGACAGATGGTCGATGAACAATATCCCTTCGAGATGGTCCATCTCGTGCTGCAGACAGGTGGCGAGCAGACCATCGATCTGCTCTTCATATTGCTTGCCTTCGACATCCTGCCAGCGCGCGGTGATCGCTGCGGGGCGCTCGACATCGGCATATTGATCGGGCACCGACAGACAGCCTTCACTGTAAAGATTCAGATCCTCGGACGGGTCCAGTATCTCGGGATTGATGAACACCAGCGGGTCGTTGATCACGCCATGGTCATGGTCGCAATGCTCGCCATGTTCATGTTCGTGCGGCGCCGGTTCCTGCAGATCGATCACCAGCACCCGCTTGGGCACACCGACCTGTATCGCGGCCAGACCGATGCCGGGCGCGTCATACATGGTTTCAAACATGTCCTTGACCAAGGTTTTCAGTTCGTCATCAAACGCAGTCACGGGTTCGGACACAGTTTTCAGGCGCGGATCAGGCACCTCGAGGATCGGTAATATAGCCATGCCTTAAATTTAGGTATTCTGGCGGGATTCGTCAAGCGGCGAGCAAGAGTGTTGCAGACCTTTAAAACATCTAGCTGCCATCCAATGCCCCTGACGGCCCGAAAGAATATGATCAGGCAACGGGATGGCCGTCGCCGACGGGGAAAATAATAAGGCGTGCGGTCCATTATCCTGAACCGCACGCCTTATTTAATCAGCGTATGATGTTTGGCTTAGAACTGGCCACGCAATGTAATGCCATAGGTTCTTGGTTCCGCAAGGAAGGCCGAATAGGTCTGCTGCGATGCGACAAATGGCGTGTTGAACGCAACCTGCGAATAATTCACATTGAACAGATTTTGTGCCCAGCCTTCGATGGCCCATACATTGTCAGGACCACGGATACCGATCCGCGCGTTTACCAGCGTGAAACCGTCCTGCTCCTTGCCGTACAGCAAATCCGATCCGGTGTTATAGTCGCTGGTCGTACGCGCATTCACATAGAACAAGCCAGTCAGTCCGCTATTTCCGATTGGCGGAGTATAAGACAGAGACGCGGTGGCTGTGATTTCAGGCGCGTTGGACAGATTGTCACCTGGCAGCAGGCGCAACGCTGGGTCCAGCGCTTCACCGTTATCACGGCCAACCAGATCATTTTCGTAGCTGGTATCGGTATAGGTCAGGCCCAGAGAGACATTTACATGCCGAACCGGATTGAGAGACGCTTCCAGTTCAACGCCCTGCGCGACAACGCCATATTTGACATCATCGGAGGCACAGTTGCCGGTGGAACCATCTGCATCAGTGTCCGCGCCGTTCAGATCAGTGCTGCAGGCATTGATATTCTGGACGAGGAAAACAGAGCCGTTGAACGTATTCAGCTGGAAATTGTCAAACTGCTGACGGAACGCAGCAACGCTCAGCGAAAATTCCCGCGTCGAGTATTTCGCGCCAATTTCAAATGCGTTCACCGTTTCCTGGTCGAACTGAAGATTGTCGGTGTCGCCCGTCGTTGCCGGATTGGCCAAAGTTGAACTGGTCAACGCAGACCGGTCAAGGTTGAAACCGCCGGCCTTATAGCCGCGTGAGTAGCTGCCATAGAGCATCAGATCGTCGGTTGGCTTGTAGGACAGGATTGCCGTGCCGGTGAATTCATTCTCGCTACGGCTGTCGCTCAAGGTAACGCCGTCCAGTTCGGACGTTGAATTACCCTGACATGACAGACCGATCAGACCGCCTGCCAATGCACCAAGTGGTCCACCGAGCAACGGCGTAAACAATGCGCGTTGCGTTGGGCACATCGTGTTGTCGTTGGTAAAGGCAGCATTAAAATCCTTGGTTTCATTGGTATAACGCAGGCCCAAGGTCAGGTCGAGTTGATCCGTGATATGGAAAATATTATGAGTGAAAAACGCAAAATTCTCGCTCTTCTGATTATATACATCGAGCACTGTACCCTTGTCATTAATCTGGGCCAGATTATCCAGTCCGGCAAAAATCAGTGGCGTAGCAGCACCGAACGCGCCAGCACCGCCATTTGCCGCTTGCAATGCAGCTCGTCCGCCCGCGCTCAGGCAACCTGTGCTGGTTGGTGACGCAAGAGCAGGATTGACCGCGTTGACGATACGGCATGGCGCGAAGGCACCATATTGGGTGCCGAAGCGCAGGTTATCCCGTGTTTCAAGCTTTTCGTTCGCGTAGAAACCGCCGATCAACCAGTCCAGCTTGTCGTCGAACGCGGAACCCTGCAGCCGAAGTTCCTGGGTGAAGGTTTTAAATTCCCGGGCACCGGCATTTTTATTCGGCTCGCGATAAAGGATGTCCACCTGCGTGTAATCCGTGTCGGATGCCTGGAAGTTGGAATATTCACGATATCCGGTGATCGATGTCAGATTGAGGTTGCCCAGTTCGGCATTCACTTCAATCGAACCACCGAAATCCTCTGTTTCCCCGGCATAGGAACGGCCGGACGTGACATAAATATCGCGATTGAACGTGCTCTGGGTAAGGGCATTCGGATTTTGACCCAGGGCCAAAAGCACCGGAATGATCGGATTCTCTACACTCGTCAAAGCGGGTGAACCAGGTTGAGGACGGGTAAAAGGATCCAAACTCAGGTTTCCGTTTGGCAAAACTCCACTTTCCCGGAGGGCCAACGGAGCAAATTCAGGTTGGACGAACGTTGCTGCGCAGCAGGACTCATCTTTCTTGGAATAGTCACCGATAACGCGGACGCTCAGGCCGTCATTTGGTTCAAACAACAGCTGGCCACGCACCAGATAGCGGTCTTTGTTATTGACGTCGGTGCCGTTTACGACATCGTTATAGAAACCGTCGCGCTTCAGATAGACACCGTCGATACGCGCGGCGATCGTATCGCTCAACGGACCATTGATGCCGCCTTCCAGGCGAAGCTGATCATAATTGCCATAGGTCGCGGAGGCATGTCCTGAAAACACGAATTCCGGTGCTGCAGTGGTGATGCTGATCATGCCGGCAGAAGAGTTCCGTCCGCCCAACGTTCCCTGCGGCCCACGCAGAACCTAGATCCGGTCGATAGGACCAAGTTCGCTGAGCGCATTACCGCTACGCGAACGATACACACCATCGATGAACACCGCTACGGAGCTTTCGAGACCGGGGTTGTCACCCACGGTTCCGATGCCGCGGATACGGGCAGAGCCGTTGGCCTCGTTGCCGGTCGATGACACAAGCAATGAAGGCGCAAGCTGATTGAGTTCGCGAATATCGCTGGTTCCGCTCTGCTGCAATTGTTCCGCGCCGATCGCCGACACGGCAATAGGCACATCGGACAAAACCTGTGCCCGGCCCTGTGCGGTAACCACGATCACATTGTCATCATAAGTGCCCTCATCACTTCCGCTAGCTTGGTCGGCCGCATCTGATTGCGTCTGTGCATAGACGGGGGCAGTGGCGATTGCTGCTAGTGCGATTGCGCACGCAGACAGATTCAACGCTAGTTTCATAACATGCTCTCCTGAAAACTTCTTTTTTATTCAGGAGATGATAACCCGGCATTTTACATTTGAAAGCCAAATCGGGGGGTGTTGCGCCGGTTTTCTGCCAACTGTGTCTTTATTGTCATTATTGTTAGTACAAGCAATTTTGCCAGTGGCGTTCTGCCTCTGGCATAATTTGCAAGTCCGTTCCCCTCGGCAACCGCTTGACGCAGGCGTCACCGACGAGAAATACCAATAATTCTGGCGCCCAAAAAGCATGTTTTCCGCCATTTACAGACGATCGCCTGAGGCAACGCGGGCGCTCGAACCTCGCCGCACGTCACAATGATTGGGTCCACCAGCGGCCGCTTAATCTTTATTAATCGGCCTTCGTGAGCGCAGCGCCTGAGCCAATGTGCCTTCATCCAGATAATCCAGCTCGCCACCAACCGGTATACCGTGAGACAATTGACTCAATCTGATCGGGTAATTTTCCAGACGTTCCGCGATATAGTGAGCAGTGGTCTGGCCCTCGAGCGTTGCATTCATCGCCAGCACGACTTCGTCAATACCGCCCGCCTCGACCCGCCTGATCAGCGTATCGATGCCGATATCTTCCGGGCGGACGCCATCCAGCGCCGACAGTTTGCCGCCCAGCACATGAAATTTTCCGGGGAACAGCCGGGACTTGTCCAGCGCCCAGAGGTCCGAAACCTCCTCGACCACGCACAGCGATTTTTCATCTCGCCGGGGATCGGTGCAAATCTGGCAAGGATCCTGCGTATCAACATTGCCGCAGACGGCGCAGGTTACGAGCCGCTCATCCACTCTCTCCATCGCCGCCAATATCGGCTTCATCGCCGTTTCCGGACGCTTGATCAGATATAATACCGCTCGCCGCGCCGAACGCGGACCAAGGCCGGGGAGCTTGGCGAGGGCCTGAACCAGATTTTCGATCTCTTGCGATGCCATGGCTTAGTCATTAGGAGCAGCCGCACAAACCTGCCAAGCACAAAATGCCTGTCCTACAGGAACGCGAATGTTTATCGACCCGTTCATGCCAGAGGCTGATCAAATATTTGAAGGCAAAAGCAGAATTTTGTAAAAAAACGCCGCTGATCCGGAAAACAAGATTTCCGATTAGGGGGTGTGACCCGTGTGACCCGAAGAAAGATAATTTATGACGTCCGGCACGAAATCTCTGCGCATTGCCTTCATGGGCACCCCGGACTTTGCGGTGCCGGCGCTGAAGGCATTGCACGATGCCGGGCATGAGATTGTTGCGGTCTATTCGCAGCCACCCCGGCGCGCGGGTCGCGGCAAGAAACTGTCGCCATCGCCTGTTCAGCGCGTTGCGGAAGAGCTGGGCATAGAAGTGCGCACGCCGGTTTCGCTGAAGGGTGAAGAGGAACAGGCGGCCTTTGCCGCGCTTCAACTGGATGTTGCGGTGGTCGCCGCTTATGGATTGATATTGCCGCAGGCGATACTGGATGCGCCGGCAATGGGCTGCCTGAATATTCACGGCTCTTTGCTCCCCCGCTGGCGCGGCGCGGCACCGGTGCAGCGCGCGATACTGGCCGGCGATCCAGAAACCGGCATCACCATCATGCAGATGGAAGCGGGACTGGACACCGGCCCGATGCTCTTGAAGTCGACGACACCGGTTGACGGGAAGACCGCTGGCGAACTGACCGAAGAACTGGCCGAGACGGGTGCGGAGCTGATGGTGCAATATCTGGCAAGCCCTTCGGAATATCCTGCGGAAGCACAAGATGACGCGCTCGCGACCTATGCGAAAAAGATTGAAAAACAGGAAGCGCGACTGGAATTCTGCAGGCCTGCCGATCATGTCGAACGCCAGATACGGGCCTTCACTCCTGTCCCCGGTGCCTTTTTCGAGTTCGAGAATGTTCGGTACAAGATACTCGACGCACAGATCAGCAATTCGGACGGCGAGCCTGGCACAACATTGGACGCCCATTTGCTGATCGGTTGCGAAACCGGAGCGATCCAACCTCAAATCATTCAAAAAGCTGGCAAGCCGGCCATCGATCTCAAATCCTTCCTCAACGGCACAAAAATCCCGAAGGGTACCCTGTTGCAATGACCCGCTTCGCGCTCACACTGGAATATGACGGCCGCCCGTTCATGGGCTGGCAGCATCAGGATCACGGCCCCAGCGTCCAGCAGGCGGTGGAACAGGCTATCCACAAAATTACCGGTCAGCACGTGCGTGTTTTTGCCGCAGGGAGAACCGACGCGGGTGTTCATGCTCTGGCGATGCGCGCGCATTTTGATCTCGAGACAAAGCTGACGCCCTTCCGGTTACGCGAAGGCATTAACGCTGGCTTGCGCCCCAATCCGGTTGCGGTGCTGGCCTGTGACATTGTCGACGAGGAATGGCACGCGCGTTTTGCCTGCGAGGGGCGGCGCTATCTCTACAAGATCACCAATCGCCGGGCACCCTTGACCTTTGATCGCGGGCTGAGCTGGCAAATTGCTCCAGACCTTGATGCGGAAGCAATGCACAATGCGGCCCAGGCGCTGATCGGCCAGCATGATTTCACCACCTTCCGTTCGGCCCATTGCCAGGCCCAAAGCCCGGTCAAGACATTGGACAGCATATCGGTCAGCCGCTTTGGCGAGGAGATTGAAGTCGAAGTCGCGGCCCGCTCGTTCCTGCATCACCAGGTCCGCTCGATCGTCGGTTGCCTGAAACTGGTCGGCACCGGCAAATGGACAAAAGTAGATCTGAAAAACGCGTTGCAGGCGAAAGACCGCAACGCCCTCGGCTTCAACGCGCCGCCCGATGGCCTCTATTTTGTCGAAGCTGTCTATCCGGAATAGCTGTTCCCTGGCGCAGGCCGGGGCCCAGAAATTTGGTGCACTACCGGCTGGACGCCGGCCTACGCAGGAATACTAGAGCCCGAACAACCGCGACAGCGACTTGTCCAGCATAAGCAGTTGCCAAAGCAAGCGGCTGTTATCCGACCGACCGGCGATATGGTCATCCGCCACCTTGCGTAGCGCCTTGCTGTCAAACCAGCCGGTGCGCGCCAATGCGCCGCCACTGGCAATATCCCGGGCAGTGTCGGCAAGCGGCCCGCGAAACCATTGCGCGATCGGCGTGACGAAGCCCATTTTCGGCCGGTAGAGAATATCATTGGGGAGATATTGTTCCATCGACTTCTTGAGGAGATATTTGCCCTGCCCCTTGTGCACCCGCAAATTGGTCGGAAGCTTCGCCGCAAATTCCATCAGCTTGTAATCAAGCAACGGTTCTCGCGCCTCGAGCCCAACGGCCATGCTGGTCCGGTCGACCTTGGTCAGGATATCTCCGGGCAACCACATTTTCATATCGGCATATTGCGCCTGATCGAGGCCGTTTTGCGCCGGCGCATTTTCCATCAGGTCGATCATTCGCTGCTCCGCCTGATAGTCGCCCAGATCGCTTCGCATGCGGTCCGAATAAATTTGCCGCCGTCCCGATGGCGTTGTCACCCCGACCGCTTCGGCATAGCCTTCCGGTCCGGTCCGCGCGAGCGACAGAAGGGTAGACTTGGCGCGAAACGGGCGCGGGGCCCAATCGGCCTTGGGATAGACCGAACCCAGCCAGCCGAATGCAGGCCCGCGAAAGGACTGCGGCAACAGGCCCCTCACCCGTTCTTCACCATGGTGAAAGACATGACGGCGATAGCCCGCCATCGCCTCGTCCGCTCCATCGCCCGACAGGGCTACGGTCACGGTCTCGCGGGCCAGCTCGGCCACCCGGTAGGTTGGCAAGGCAGAGGCATCGGCAAAGGGTTCGTCAAAATGATCGGCGAGCGTGTCGATCAAACCGAAATCATCGGCCGCAACAGTGCGTTCGCGATGATCGGTCTGGAAACGCTCTGCAATCTGCCGGGCATAGCCGGTCTCGTCGAGCGACTGCTGGTCGAAACCGATCGAACAGGTCTTGACCGGCCGACGGCTTTTCTCCGCCATCAGTGCGACCACAGCGCTGCTGTCGACACCACCGGAGAGAAAAGCTCCCAAAGGCACGTCCGCAATCATCCGCGAACCCACGGCCTGTTTCAGCAGATCGACCAGTTCTTCTTCAAGAGCGCCCGCCGAAGCCTTGTGCCGCTGGCTGAAATCCATATCCCAATACTGGACCGGTGCGGGTTCCGGCTTGCCCTGCTCGAGCAGCAGATAATGGCCAGCCGGCAGCTTCTTCACCCCCCTGAGCAGCGACGTCTGATCCGGCACATATCCAAAAGCGAGATAATCATCGACCGCCCGCATATCGGGGTCGCGTCGCAACAGGGGATTTGCGAGCAGCGCTTTCAGTTCCGAACCGAACAATATGCTGCCATCAGAAACGCGCGCATAAAACAGCGGTTTAACGCCGAGCCGGTCGCGGGCCAAAAACAATTGGCGGGTGCGCTGGTCATAGAGCGCAAAGACAAACATCCCGTTCAGTCGTTTCAGGCAGTCGACGCCCCATTGCCGCCAGGCATAGAGAATGACTTCGCTGTCGCTGCTGGTCTGGAACTGATGGCCCAGTCTTTCGAGTTCCGCGCGCACCTCGAGAAAATTGTAAATCTCGCCATTGAAACTGAGCACCTGTGCTTCGTCAGCGGTCAGCATCGGCTGCGCACCGCCTTCGAGATCGATGATCGAAAGCCGCCGATGGCCCAGCCCGACACCCGGCGCGGTCCAGATGCCCGATCCGTCCGGTCCGCGATGGGTCAGACTGTCGGTCATCTTGCGTAGCCGCGCAGGATCGACCGGCTTGGCCGTCTCCAAATGAAAGATACCTGCAATTCCGCACATAGGTGCGCCCTAGCGCAGCCCCGCCATCACGTCAGCCAATTTGTCGACCCGTCCCAGATCAGCAAGAAAGGCATCGATCGAAATCCGGGGCGATGCCTCGCGCTTCGTCTCGGACGAAATCAGGACCGCCACGGCCTGTTGCGGCCCGCCAAGCAGTTTGCTCTTCAGCGTTTCCAGCTTGACCACCGAGCCACTGCCGGTGAGCTTGCCGCCAATGCGGTAAAAAGTAACAACATCGCGCACCACCGGTCCGGGCGCGATCAACTCGATGGCAGCCGCGCCTTCTGGCGCTTCGAGGACGCGGTTCCGGGACCACTCGGTTTCGGGAACATGGGCGCCCTGCCCGTAGCCGACAATCTCCCGCCCATCTTCCTGACGGTTATAAACGGCAATGGAGAGATCGACCTCCATACCGGTCGACAGGTTCCGGTAGCGACCGAGCAGCTGATGACTGGCGCCATCGAACCGTGGCTCCCACGGGTAAAGTGGCTGGTAGTCCACTCTTTCCCAGCCGGCGACTTCCGGCAGGGCAATCCGGTCGGGCACAGTCGATTCCTGAGCCGCGAGTACCGAAATCCACAGCACCGGCGTCAAGATGATAGCCGCCATCGCGGCCATGATCTTCATCGGATGCTGACTGCCAGACGGGACAGACTGCCGACGAGCCAAGGCATCTCCATCAATCATCGGATCGTCGATCTTGCGATCGTAGAAGGGCCAGCCGATCGCCATGAGCAAGATCAGGACAAAGGCGAAAAAGAACCAGCCGTAGAAAATATGATCGAAGCCGACCGCGAAATCGAGCGATGTATGATGCGCGATATAGATAGTGCCAAAGGCACGAACACCATTGGCAAGTATCGGCACGATGACTGCAGCGATCATGAACAATATCCGGCGGTTCCAGCTCTGGAAACAGACATTGCTGACCAGCGCGCCATAAGCGAACATCGCGATCAGGAACTTGATGCCGGAACAGGCCTCGGCCACTTCGAAATAGGCGGTCGGCGTGGAAATGAATATGCCGTCGATAAAGGCGGGGATATCGGCCCAGCTGAGAAACACCATCGACAATTTGGCGGTGACCATTTGCAGGAAGGGCACAAATTCCTCGCCGAACGGGACAAGGAAGAAGCTGAAACCCAGCGGGAATATCAAGCCGCGGGCAACGGTCGGACCGAGCAAGGTGACAACGGCGCCCTGCAGCATCATCAGCAGGCCGAGATGGCGCGCAAAGGAAACGCCGGCAGCCTCACCCAGCAACCAGCCGGAAGCAGCAGCGCCCGTCCAGAACAACCCCGGCCACCAGATTTCTGGCGTGAGCTTCGCCAGTTCTTCTCTACGCTGTTGCACCAGCCAGTAGAGGATCGGTACAATCAGCAGACAGTGATTATAGGTGGAGATAGACCACCATGTCCGGACCATGTCCGCGCCATCGCGCCAGAACATCGCCAATATGGCGAGGCTCGCAAATGCAAGCAGTTTCAGATGCGCTGACCAGAGCGACGCCGGAACGGCAGCCTTTTGGCTGCTCTGCACCTGATCGGCAGTCGCACTCGTCATTCCGCCGCCTCGGCAACCGCAGGCTCAGAAAACCCGCACAAGGCTGGCAAGCCGGTGAGCTGCCTTGCCCAGGAATATTGCGCATGAATAAGTTGTTTCGCCTGCTCGCCCAGACGCTCCGCCCGCTCGGAATCTTGCAGCAATTCGCAAGTCAGTTGCGCTTCGTCATCGACAGACTCGGCGATCAGAAAATGCTCGCCGTTGATCGCGTCTATCCCCTCTGCGGCGCACTGGGATGCAACCACCGGCTTGCCCATGGCCATCGCCTCGAGCACCTTGTTCTGGATACCGCGAGCGATCCTCAGCGGTGCGACGACAACATCGGCAGCCATGATCCAGCTGCGGACATCATCGACAGCGCCAACCACTACCGTGCCATTCTTTCCATCGAGTTGCATGACCTTGTCGGTGGGCGAACGCCCGACAATCGCAAAACGGGCTTCCGGACAGCGCGCGAGAATCGCTGGCATGACCTGATGGCTAAAACTCTGCACCGCCTGAACATTGGGCTGATAGTCCATCTGGCCGGTGAACAGGATCATCGGTCCGCTTTGTTCGAGCCCTTCTGTCTGCACGTCCGGTGCGCCATAAAATTCCAGATCGATCCCGTTGCCCACGGCCTTCACCCGGTCCTCGGCCAAGCCAGAGCGTTGACGAAAGAGCCGCGCCTCGGCTTCGCTGACAAACAGACTATGATCGGCCCGTTCTGCAACATCTTTCTCAAAAGCTCTCAGCAACCGCCCTTCCCGACGGTTGACCCACGCCATCGGCCCCGACCCATCCTCGGCATAGCTTTCAAATTTTGCGCTATCGACATCAGCAAAATCCATCACCACCCGACCGTGGAAATTCTCGGGAATGAACTGCGCCATCTGACCGGAGAATACGAAGATGCAGTCAATCGGTCGCGTCGCGATGACATGCGCAACATAGGCGCGGATTTCAGCACTGTCGAAACAGGTCAGCGACACAGGTTTGCCGGCCAGTATCGCTTCGATCCCGCCCAGCAATTGCGGTTTTTTCCGCAGGACAATTTCCCAGGAAGCCAGTTCCGCTTTGCGCTCCCAGCTCAAACTTTGTTCCTCTTCGTCCTCGGCAAAGCAGGCCACATGCACCGGCGCGCAATCCATCAGCTTTTGCAGGAAATGATGCGATCGAATCTTGTCGCCGCGGTTCGGCGGCCAGGGGACGCGATGCGTCAGGAACAATATTTCACCCACTAGCCGAGGCCTTTGGCGATGATCGGTCCAACACGGTTGGCAACCGACAAGGGCAGACGCTGCCACAGCGCTACCTGCATCCGGTATTTGGGGCTCATCGGATTGACATCGCGGGCCTCTTCGCCATCTGCTGTGCGCGTCGCATAGGAAAGCGGTTGCGGTTCGAAACCCCAGTTTTTCTTGAAGGAAAAGGCGCCCGTACCGTATTTCGATCGTCCAAAGTCGAACGATTTGCATCCCCGTTTGCGGGCATGGTTCATCAGTTCGTAATACATGATCTCGTTGGCCCGAAAACGCCGCGCATCCCACGTTCCGCCGCCCCAGTAAGGCATCACCGTCTGATGATGATAGAGGCTGAGCACACTGGCTACCGGAACGCCATCGCTGAGCACGGTCAGGATATCGGCATTCTCGCTAAATGCATCGAGAACTTCGTCGAACAGCGCTTTGGGGAATACCGGTGTTCCGAGATTACGAACGCTTTCTGCATAGACCGCATAATGATCCGCCCGGTCTTGCTGTGTCGTCCCGATGCGCACCGACAGATCATTCTTCAGACCCTTGCGGATTTCTGCGCGCTGCTTGCGCGGAATGGCGAGCAACTGGCTCTCCGCATCTTCTGCCAGATTGGTGACAAAGCCGGCGTAGACATCCTGTTTGCGCTGCCATTGTCCATCGGGCACGGGCCCGCCGCGCAACTCGACGGTGGGAAAGCTGTTGCTTTCGGCAAAGCGCCACGCTTCGTCAGCGAGCAACTGGATCGCCCGGTCATTGTCCGAGAGAATACCGCCACCCACGGCAAAACCGGAAGAGACCAATGCCCTGCCGAACAAGCCGGAATGGATCAGGTTGAGCGGCAGAATGCCTTGCAATTGTCCTTCGCGATCTTCGGCCAGAAGATAGCGCCACTCATGGCCGCAAGCCTTGCCGACCGACAATACCCATGCCGGGCGATGAAAAGCCGTGCCCTGCGACGAAGCGTCGACAAAGGCTTCAATCCGGCCCAGTTCATTGGCATCGGCTTGCGAAAGAACACGGACGGTCAAGGACTCTGGCTTGAATGCCATGTTCATCACATCAGCCCCGCTTCCAGGGCCGCCAGTTCATCAACCCTGCCCCATTTGAAATCCTGCCCGGCGCGCAGCAACTTGGCGCGCATTGCTTTCAAATTGGTATAATGGCGGAGCTTGGATCGAAGCGGTGCATTGGCAACGCGCGGCTGATCGGGATCGATTTCCCACGGGTGGAAATAGAATATCGCGCCATGCCCGTCATCCCGCTGCATTTTTCTGATCGACCGATCATATAATGCATAAGGTAAAAGCCTGAAAAAGCCGCCTCCGCCAGCGGCAAACGCCCGCTTGCCAAGCTTGACCGTGGTGACCGGCAATTCGACGAAATCGGACTGATCCACCGGCTTCCAGGCAAAGCGGGGTGAATCCGCCCAGCCATAATGGTCGTGGTTGATCGGCGCGACGCTGGATGAGTAGGTATAGCCCTCTTCGGCCAGTATCCGGTGCGCCCAGGGGGTCCGCTGATCGATGGAAAAACTGGGAGCGCGATAGCCGATGACCTGCTGGCCGGACGTATCCTCGATGATCTTCCGGCTACGGTCCAGATCGGCGCGGAACTGCTCTGGTGACAGGGTGAATACACGGGCGTGATCATAGCCGTGATTGGCGATTTCATGACCGGCGTCGGCAATCTGCCGCATCAGCGCCGGATAGCGTTCGGCGACCCAGCCCAAGATAAAAAATGTCGCCTTGATGCCCGCTTCGTCGAACAATGCCAGCACATCATGGGTGTTGCGCTCTACGCGATGCTCGAGCTTATCCCAGTCGGCGCGATCGATGACCGTCTCGAAGGCTCCCACCTGAAACCAGTCCTCGATATCGACCGACATGGCATTGAGCAAAGCATCCGCTTTTCTCGCCGTGGCGAAAGATTCAGGCCGCACGTCCCGCATTGACATAGCTTTCCTTGCTCCGGACATCGCTCTCGACCCATTCTACAAGCATCGTCAAGACGCGGTGCAGATTTTCTTCCTGATCGTTCATGCGCGTTTCCATCAATGACAATCGCTTCGTTAGCATATCGATCCGCTGTGCCATTGCCTTGTCGACAGCTGGCGGAGCAGCGACGGATTCCTCCGCCTTCGGTTCAGCTGCGACCTGTGCTTCGGCTGTCTGCCGGACAAGTTCCGGTTGCGTTTCCGGTCTCCGCAGATTGACAACTTCATGTTCCGGTGCGGCCGCCGGTTCAGCCACAGCCCCGGATTCCTGGCTCGGTGACTTGGCAACGGGATCGGCACCCGGGTCCTGAGCCTTTTTAGGCTTTTCCCAAAGCGGATTCTTGGCCTCGGTTGAAGCGGTTGGCGGCGATGCAATCTCCACGTCTTCGCCATTCAGATCGGCAAGCACCCGCTCGACCATCGGCTGGTCGATCATCTCGGCATGTTCGATTGATCCCATCAGCAATATCCGGCTCATCAGAGCGTTGATTTTGCGCGGAACGCCATCGGTCTCGGAATAGAGCAGACGGAATACACTCGAAGTGATCTTCGGGCGTCCCGACCAGCCGCTTTTCGACAGGCGATGGGTGACATAAGGTTCGATTTCTTCGGCATCCATCGGCTCGAGATGATGGTGCGCGATGACTCGCTGGCGCAATTGTTCGAGCTGGTTGGAGTTTTGCAACATGTCGCGAAATTCCGGCTGACCGAGCAGGAATATCTGCAACAGCGCCTGCCCGCCAAGCTGGAAATTGGACAGCATCCGCAATTCCTCGAGCGCGCCCGCCGGAAGATTTTGCGATTCATCCACGATCAGCAAACAGCGCCGGCCAGCACGCGCTTCAGCGTGCAAAAATTCTTCAAAAGCGCTTAGCAATTGCGCTTTGTCCATATGGTCTGTGTCGATATCGAAATGGTTGGCGGCAACGCGCACGATATCTTCGCTGTCCAGTTTGGTCGTGACGATATTGGCAGCGGTCAGACGCGCCTTGTCGATCGTAGCCATAAGATGGCTTACCAAAGTCGTCTTGCCCGCACCGACGTCGCCGGTGATGACGATAAACCCTTCGCCCTGCGCCAGGCCATAGCCAAGATAGGACAGCGCCTTGCGGTGCGTCAGGCTCTCGAAATAGAAATGCGGATCCGGGGTCAGCTGGAAGGGCCGCCCGTTCAATCCGTAAAATGTGTCATACATGCGCGTATCTCCGATCAACGGCGGTGATGAAGCTGTTAAAAATCATATCTAAGTCCCAGTAGAGCAGAAGCTGTAAGCTCGCTGTCGAAACCGTCTTGCTGGAAGCTATCCAGGCCGACAGCCGCAGTACCCTGCAGTCTTGGCAAAATTTGGCGATAATAAGCTGCGTTGGCGCCGACCCCCAAAACATTGGGTGCATTGGCAAAGCCGCTATCCAGCAGATTGGCGTAAATATTGGCATCGAAACTGGAATAGATATCGAGTTCCCGGCCAATCGTCAGATTGGCATAATAATTCTGGTCCACGAGGCCGTCGACTGCAGAAACTGAACCCAGTTGCGAAGCAAAGAAGCGACGACGCGCATAACCCACACCAAGCCCGGTATTCCAGCCGCCGGAATTATAGGTAAGCTGCCCGTTGACACCCCGCGCGCGGAATGACGACGAAGCGGCGGATTGAAGCACATCATTGAAGCAGAGGCTGCTCGTCTGACCGAAGGCACAGCCATTCAGTTCACCGCTCAGAGGATTTCGCGTACTGGTAAAACCGGCACCCAGGTTCGACAAATTGTCATTGAGCAAATTGCCGAAACCCGAAACCGTGTCATAGACTGAAATACTAAGCGCTGTGTTCTTGTTGGGCTGATAAGCGAAGCTGCCGAAATAGGTTTCACTGCCATAGCGCTGACCGACCCGCGCTTCGAGCGAGGTGCGGCGACTGGGCCGCCAGAGGACACCGGCATCCCAGTAGATACCGTCCTGATCATAAGACAGCAATCGGGGAGATTTTTCGTCGGTGACGAAGCGTCCATCGTCTCCGATGATCGGCACTCCGTCGATGTCGCGTACGGCATCCCGTTCCGAAATCTCAATATCTTCATAGCCAACACCGCCAACCAGCGCCAGGGTTGACGAGACCGGCACAGTTACATCTGCCCGGACCTGTTTTCCTTCAAAGCGCTGATCAAGCTGGCTGCCATCCTCGCGTTGCCAGCCCGCACTAACGGCCCAGCCAAAGGGAAGATCGCCCGGCTGCATTCCGACGCTGGCGCTGGCCGAATGGCTGACACTGTCGTCGAAAACATCAATCGGAATCTGACCGGGCGGCAAGACACCGGTAGATTCGTTCTCTACCTTGGTATAGCCAAGCCGGTAACCGGCATTCACATCCAGTGCGCCGACCCGGGTCGACAGGGTCGGACCGGCATAAACCGAATAGACCTGTGTCACATTGTCGATATTGCCCACCGTATTGGACGGCGCTTCGCCGCGCAGGTCGACCCGGCTGCGGGTAGCGATGCCGCCGGCTTCCAATGACAAAAGATTGGGAACGACCTGCACGCTGCCTCGCGCCAGACCGGTTACGATATCTTCGTCACCCAGATTATCCTGATAGAAAAATCTGCGTTCATAGCGGATGTTCAACTGGGCCTCGGCATTGCGCGTCTGGAGGGACGTGTCGACACCGGCAGCGACCGACGTATAGGTCAGCACATCGCTGCCGTCCTTCAGATCGGCGACCAATATTTGCTGGATTTCGATGTAGGGCGCCACGTCGGCTTTGCGCTCACGTGCCTCGACGGCCGGCGCAGCCATCCCCAGCAGCGGAAGAATAGCCGCTCCATATTTCAGGACATTTCTAGTCATATGCGCGGTCATGGCTTACTCTCCATATCCATAATAGGATCCAAAGCGCCTGCCTGTCGGCGAGAATTTCGTGCCGTTCAGGAGGAGTTGGATATGATCACAGCCGCCCAATAAACTCAGCGCATCGCGCAGGGCGGTTTCGGTCGTTTCGTCTGCTTTGACCACCATCAGGACCTGACCGACATGCGTTGCCAGGACAGAGGCAGGTGATGCCGACAAAGCCGGCGGTGAGTCAAAAATCACGATGCGATTGGGGTTATTCTGGGTCAGACGGTTGAGCACCTGCTCGGTCCGTGACGACGCCAGATATTCCGTATCGGCGTTGGTCTGATCGCCGGCCGGCAGTATTGCCAGACCGGGAATATCTGTATGGATGATGCAGCTTTCTACCGGCAATTGCGGATCGGCAAGCGCGTCCATAAGGCCTTTGCTGCCCTCCAGACCAAGACTGGACAGGATGCTTGGTTTTGCAAAATCCGCATCGACCAGCAAGACTTCATTATCCTTTTCCGCCGCGATCGAGAGGGCGAGATTCAGGGCGCAGAATGTCTTGCCTTCATTGGGGTGCGCCGAGCAGATCAATATCCGTTCGCCCTGCGGTATCGGGTCTACTTTCTGGCTGCCCTTTGCGGCCAGCAGCAACTGACGTTTGATGATCCGGAACTCTTCCGAGATGCCGGTCACTGGTCCGTCAGGGACAATGAATCCGGCTTCCCGTAATTTGTCCCGATCGACAATGACGGTCGGACCATCATAGGATTCGACCGGTCTTTGCGTGACCGGTGTGACTTGCCGGGCAGGCGTTTCGGGCGGCAAAGATTTCGACGCGCCATCGCGATGTTCGATAGTCCGGACTGCGGGGATATAATCATAGATTTCCCCTGCCCTTTCGAGCAACGAACCGGTCTTTTTGGGAGGATTATATTCGTTCATTTCTGCTCCCTCAGGCCACCATGCCGCGCTGGATAAATTCGACGATCATCAGCATCCCGAACACGCCAAAGAGCGCGCCACTTGTACCGAAAAAGATACGCATTTTTTTCTTCTGTATTTCGCGCTGCGCGTTAGTCAGAATCTGGGAAACAGAACCGATCACCGGCAGTCCGCTGGCTTTTTCCAGCCGGGCTGCGGTCGGATAGCTGGTCTGGACATGGCCCATCGCAAATGCTGTGCCGACACCGCCACCGATTCCGGCGATCAGAACCATGGCCAGCAATAACGGCCGGTTAGGCGCAGCCGGCGATCGCGGACTGGACGGCGGATCAATGACGCGAAACTTGAGCGAGTCGGTTTCCGATTCCACCTGCCCGCGCAATTTGATCTGCTCTCGGTCGGTGAGCAGCTTGTCATACTGGCTTTTCAGCACCTCATGGTCACGATTGATCCGCGACATTTCCGCAGCAACACCAGGCTCCAGCGTCTGTTTCGACGCCAGTTGCGCCATATCCCCCTGCAGCGCATTTTTCCGCGCCTGCAGTGCGGCGAGGCTTGCCTGACGTTCTGCCCGCATGCTTTGCAACGAACTATAGGCCGGATTCGGGGTACGATAGCCACCGCCACCAGCCGGCTCCTTGCCCGCCTGTACACGCAGCGCTGCAATTTCGTTTTTCATCGAGATGATATCGGGATGGCTGTCGGTCCAGCCGCGAGCGCGCGCGCCAGCCAGATTCGCTTCCATCTGGGCGAGTTGACCACGGGCACCGCCGCTGCCAATTCCGGGCGTTGCGATAGAAGAAGGTGTACCGGCAAGCTGACCATTCAAGGCGGCCAGCGATCCCGATGCCTGACTTATCTGCGAATCAATTTGCCCCAGCTCCGCGCGGGCCGCTTCCATCCGTTGGCTGATCGAACCCACGCCCGGCAGCAGACCCAGATTTTCAGTCTCGAACTGGACCCGTTTCTGCTCGACTTCCTGAAGCTCTTTTTCTCTCTGGGCGAGTTGCGCATCGAGAAACTTGATCGTCTGGCTGGTTTCATCGCGGTCACCGGACAGATTCTCTTCGACGAAAATATCGATCATCTTCTGGACAATATCGCGGGCCAGAACGGCATTTTCCGCATCGGAAAAATTGCTGGCGGAAGATTTTGCGGTAATCTCGAACAGATTGTCTTTTTCCGACTTTATCTCGATGCTTTTGCGCAGCATCTCGACTTTGCTGGACAGTTCACGATCCGTAGCCACCGACTGGTTCAATGCGGTTCCGCGAACGACTTTTTCGAGGTTGACGGTAGACGCCAGTGTTTCCTGGACGCGTTCCATATTCTTCTTGCGTTCGCGCGCATCCACTCCGACCTTGTCGGACAGCAACGACTGCATCTCGACCGAAATGCGCGCCTGCGACTCATAGCTGTTGGGGATCAGCGCGACGACAAGCCAGCCCAGCAGGCAAAGCCCCCAGGCAACAGCCAGTGCAAGCCAGCGTCGATTCCAGACGCTGTGCACCGCTATTTTAAATTCATCATAAAGGCCGTTCATGTGTCTATTCAATTCCTGTGATGGGGAGCCAAAAACAGATTAAAACATACTTTCCGGAATGATGATCACATCACCGGGACGCAGCATGACATTGGCGCGGGTCTCGCCCTTCTTCATCAAATCGTCGATGCGCAGCGAGAATTCCTGTTGCTTGCCGGTACCGCGATCAAAGCGGATCAGGCGTGCGCGGTTGCCGGAAGCAAATTCCGACATGCCGCCGACTGCAATCATCGCGTCAAGCAAGGTCATATTGGCGCGATAGGGTATCGAGGCCGGTTTCTCGGTGGCACCGACAACCCGGATTTGCTGGGAAAATGTGCCGGAGAAATTATTGACGATGACCGAAACCAGCGGCTCGTTGATATATTGGGATAGCTGCAGCGTCAGATCTTGCGCCAGCATTGCGGGCGTCTTGCCCACCGCAGGCATATCCGTGATCAGCGGTGTGGTGATCCGGCCATCGGGGCGGACCTGCACCTTCGCGCCCAGTTCGGGATTGCGCCAGACAAATATCGTCAACTCGTCGAGCGGACCGATAACATATTCTTCTCCGGGCCCTTCCTGCATGGAAACAAAGGACGCCGGCGGCAGTTGCGGCCCGCTGGAATTGCCGGAACAACCGGCAACGGCAAGTGACGCCATGCCGGCGCCGACCATCAGCTTCGCCAAGTGATTGTTTTTTATCGCAGAACGCATTTTTACCACCTCGTATAAACCATCAGGTGAATGGCCGGTTTTCGGGGGAAAACGGGCAATCCACGCAAAGTCACGAGGTGGCTATGCTAGAAAATAGTGAATATAGCGTTAGGATTAGCTGAATTTGCGATTAACGGGAGCTCCGGTTTGACGGTAGCCCGAACCATCAAAACTAGTCTACCAACAGCTCTGTGGCCGGTCCCTGACCCAGAAAGTTTGCCGGGCTCGCCGTCGCCCCATAGGCGCCCGCACAGAATATCGCGACAATATCACCGACGCTCGCTTCCGGCATAGCGGCATTGTCGCTCAACCGATCAAGCGGTGTGCACAGGCAGCCCACTATCGACACCGTTTCCGCCGGTTCATCGGGAAATCTGCTGGCTATGGCTGCCGGATAATTGCGCCTGACAACTGTTCCGAAATTGCCGCTGGCGGCGAGCTGGTGATGGAGACCGCCATCGGTCACCAGGAAAATCTGTCCCTGACTTTGCTTGCGGTCCACAATCCGAGTCAGGTAAACGCCCGCTTCGCCGACCAGATAGCGGCCCAGCTCGATGGCGAATTGCGTAGCAGACAATATCTCTGGCAATTGAGCGAGCTGGTCCCCCAAGGCTGCACCAACCTTGGCAATGTCCAGCTGTTCATCGCCCGGAAAATAGGGAATACCGAAACCGCCGCCGAGATTGACATGGGCCGGTGCCTGGCCGATTTCGGTCGCCAGACGAGCGGCCAGATCCAGAGTTTGCGCCTGCGTGTCGATAATCGCATCGGCGCTCAAGGCCTGCGAACCGGCAAAAATATGAAAGCCGCGCCAATCCGCTCCGGCGTCCAGTATTTTCTTTGCCGCAGGAGCGACCAGCTCGATATCCATCCCGAATGGCTTGGCCCCGCCACCCATTTTCATGCCGGAGCCCTTCAGATCGAAATCAGGATTGACGCGAATTGCGAGCCGGGGCTTTTTGCCCAACCGCTCACCGATTTTCAGCGCCCGGTCACATTCGCCCGGAGATTCGATATTGATGGTAACACCGGCCTGGATGGCTTGTTCGAGCTCCTCATCCCGCTTGCCCGGTCCGGCAAAGCTGATATGCTCGGGCGCCGCTCCCGCTTCCAGCGCCATCTGCAATTCCCCACCGGAAGCGATATCGATACCATCGGCCAGTTCCACCATATGGCGGAGCAGCGGCGGAAAGGGATTGGCTTTCATCGCATAATGTAAATCGAGACCGTCGGGCATTGCCGCCCGCAATTGTGCCATGCGATCGTCGAGTCGGCTTTTCGAATAGACAAACAGCGGCGAGCCATTTTCCGCAACCAGCGCGCTGCATTTCTGTCCACCAATGGCGAGTTCGCCGTCGATGGCATCATATCCGGCTGGAATGGGCCCTGTAGCTTTGGTCTTGATCATTCGACATCCATGCTGGCCAATGCGTTGCGGTCCAGCTTTCCATTTGGGTTTTTGGGAAATTCAGAGAGCAGAATGATATCCCGGGGGTGCATAAAATTCGGTAAATTCTGCTTTAAATATTTTGCCAATTGCTCCGCGATAGCTGAAATCTCCGGTCCAAGTTCAACCGGTCGAGCAAATAAGCGGATCGCATGGCCCAGTCGCTCGTCCGGGACTCCCAGGGCAACCGCTTCCGCTATGATGCCTGATTCGACCGCGATTTCCTCAATCTCTGTCGGGCTGATCCGGTTGCCCGAACTTTTGATCATCGCATCATCGCGGCCAACAAAATAGAGCAAGCCGTCATCACCGCGTTTCACCGTATCCCCGGAGAAAACCGCCATGCCGGTATATTGTGATGCTTCGGGCGCGCTTTTGAACCGTTGCGCCGTCCGTTCGGGGTCATTCCAATAGCCTTGCGCCACCAGCGGTCCGCAATGGACGAGTTCCCCGGACTGATCGGGCGCGGCAACTTTGCCAACTTCGTCCAGCACAAGAATTTCCGCAAACGGAATCGCTGTACCCATACTCGTCGGCTTATCGTCGATCAGAGCAGGATCCAAATAAGTCGATCGGAAAGCTTCTGTCAGGCCGTACATCGCATAGATATCGGTTCCGGAACCAAAGATGCCCCTTAGCTGTTTAACCAAAGTCGGGGTCAGCGCACCACCGCTATTGGTCAGCCGCCGCATCGAGGCGACCGCCTCCTCCGGCCATTCATGCTCGACCAGTTGCACCCACAACGGCGGCACAGCGGCCAAAGTAGTGATCTGTTCGCGCGCGCACGCCTTCATGACGTCACGGGGAGTCAGATAGTCCAGCGGCACCGCGCATCCGCCAGCGGCCCAGGTCGAGAACAGCTGGTTCTGGCCATAGTCAAAGCTCAGCGGCAACACGCATATTGTGCGATCATCGGCGGAAAGCTTCAGATATTCAGCAACACTGAGCGCTCCCAGCGTCAAATTGGCGTGACTGAGCATGACCCCTTTTGGGCGTCCGGTGGATCCGCTGGTGTACAATATCGCAGCAAGATCATCGATATCGGTCGTTGCGGCGCTGGCAGCCATTGGATCCGCAATCGACTCCAGGGCACCCTCAACGAGCTTGTCCTCGAACAGGCGGCAATCTTCTTCACCACCGTCATCCAGAGTCTTCAGGCGACCTGCGTTGCTAATCAACAACTTGGCACCGCTATCTGAGATAATATGGATAACTTGAGCTGACTTTAGCAGAGGATTGACCGGTACATGGACGAGACCAGCGCGGGCCGCTGCCAGCGGCATGATGCAAGCCAGCTCGGTCTTGGACAACCATGTCGCCACCCTATCCCCCTTGGCCAAGCCCTGCCCGTGCAGCCATGCCGCCAGCAGGCCGACACGATGATTTAACATCTTATAGCTAAGAGATCCCGAACGCGTCACGAGAGCGCTTGCATCCGGGTCCTTGCCTATCGCCAGATGGTCAAGCGGGAATGCGGCGGTTTCGAGAGCAATGTTCAATTTTTGACCTATGGGAAAAAGAGCAGATTTGTGACAGATACGACCTTAACCATGACCAGCGAATATCATAGCAATTTTCAATCCGTGCAAGCCATTGCCGGAGAAAAACTGGGTAGATCGGTCCAGAAGTCTCTATTCGACCGGATCGACTGGCTGAAACCGCTGCACGAGCTGTGCCTGCCAGATAAATCGCCATTGATCGTGCACAGCAAAGAAGGCGAAGCCGAAGCGTGGATGTTCCTGATGAAAACCGGCCTCGGTCGGCATGCCGCCCTGGCCAACTGGTATAATTTCACCTTTCGACCGATTTTCTTGGGCGACTATGACGAAGTGACCAAATTGGCGTTGCTGGCAAAACTGGCAAAACAACTCAAATCCAGCTCGCACCACATTGAAATCACACCAGTTCCCGACGAGGATTCCGCCGCCAGCCTGACCGAACGCGCGTTCGAACAAGCGGGATGGATTGTTTTCCGGTCAAAGGCGGATGACAATCATATCCTGAACGTCAAAGGCCGCACCTTTGACCAATATTGGGCCGATCGTCCCGGACAGCTGCGCAACACGGTGCGCCGCAAGGCAAAGAAAAACCTGGTATCGGTCAGGATCGAAACGCAATTTTCAGACGAAGACTGGAACGATTATGTTTCGGTCTACGAAAGCAGCTGGAAACCGGAAGAAGGCAATCCGGATTTTCTCAGAAAGCTGGCCCGGCACGAAGCGGCCGCTGGCTGCATGCGCCTCGGCCTCGCCTATATCGATGGAGAGCCGGTTGCAGCGCAATTCTGGACCGTTGAAAATGGCGAAGCGCTGATCCACAAGCTGGCCCATATCGAAGATGCAACAAAAACGTCCCCCGGGACGCTGCTATCCGTCGCCATGTTCCAGCACGCCATCGATATCGACCATGTCGATCTGATCGACTTTGGCACCGGCAATGACGGCTATAAGCGCGAGTGGATGGAAGATGTCCGCGATCGCTACCGACTGGAATTCTACTGGCCGAACAATCCTTTGTCCTGGCTACCTATTTTGCGACACTATGTCTCGGGCCTTGCCGGAAAGCGCCCACCGCTTTAGGGAAACGCCGTTATCCGAGATTCGGGGGTTTTTGATGCAGAATAAGGTCGAGTTGACGCCGGAAGCCGCCGTGCGTGCAGTAATGCGGGATATTTTGGGGCTGAGCGAAGTTCAGGTCGCGGAATTTACGGCAGAAACGGAGCTTTTCGGCGCTCTACCGGAACTGGACAGCATGGCTGTCGCAGGACTGCTCACCGAACTGGAAGATCGTCTCGACATCATGATCGACGACGATGAAGTCGATGGCGAACTGTTTGAAACCTTTGGCAATCTGGTCGCCTTTGCCGAGATGAAAGTCACCGGGTGACGCTCATCCCCTCATTCGTCTCCTACGAATTTGCGGATCGCAAAGAATTATGTTTGTCCCTCGCAGCCCGGTCTGGCCGACGCGTCATGCTGGTCCCTCCGCTGTTCGACGAGATGAACCGCATGCGAAAGATGCTGATCGATGTCATGCGGTCGCTCGAAGCCCTTGAAATCGCGAGCTTCCTGCCTGATCTTCCTAGCACCAACGAAAGCCTGCTGCCACTGGAGCAGGCCACGCTATCTGACTGGCAGAAAGCCTTGGAAGCTTGCGCGCAACAGCATCAGATTTCGCATATCGCTTCCTTCCGGGGCGGCGCTTTGGCTGTTGCGGAAATGCAAAGCGCGGACCACTGGGTTTTTAATCCGGTGAAAGGCGGGACCATCTTGCGAACAATGATGCGGACCAAGGTTGCGTCTGATCGCGAAGCTGGACTGAGCACCAGCCTCGCCGAACTGGCGGCACGGGCCAAGGCTGGACCGCTAGAGCTAGCCGGAAATATCATCGGCTCCGATCTGTTCACGCAGTTGAATGCTGCTGAAATACCGACAATGAAAAATCAGCGGATCGTCCGTCTCGAATCCGACAATAAACCGGGAGACGTTCAAATCCCGGGCACGGCCCTATGGCTCCGCGCGGAACCAGACGATGATCTCGCCATGTCCGCGGCCATCGCGCAGGATATCGCCATCTGGATCGGCCAATGACGCGGAGCTTCCACCGGATCGCCTGCGAGCACGGCATGCTTGCAGCAACGCTGGATGACGGGAAAGGCCCGACCGCCTTGCTGATTGTCAGCGGCGGCAATGAAATACGCTCTGGCGCGCATAGCGGGATGGCACGGTTGGCATTGCGGATATCGGAACAGGGTTTCCCGGTGCTGCGCTACGACCGCCGTGGGATTGGCGAAAGCAGCGGCGATAACCAAGAGTTTCTCGGTAGCGCAAAAGAAATCGCAGCAGCGGTCAAATTTTTTCGGCAGGAGCAGCCGCACGTAAAGTCAGTGATCGCCTTCGGAAATTGTGATGCGGCCACCGCTCTGGCTCTGTTTGGGCCGGCTGCCGGTATTGACGGCTATATATTGGCCAATCCGTGGGTTATCGAAACGAGCAATGAGCCAGACACGGAAGAACCGACAATGTCGGCTGGCGCGATCCGTTCCCGCTATTGGGACCGGATCAAAAACCCGAGGACGATCATCGACCTCCTGTCCGGGAAAATAGATTTTGGAAAGCTGCTGAAGGGTCTGAAACAAGCCGCCCGATCAGAAGAAACTAGCGCGCTTTCCTTGCAGCTGCGCGATGCGCTCTCCGGGCTGGATGAAAATACCCATATTCTGCTAGCAAAGCGCGATACCACAGCTCGGGCATTTCTCGCTGCGTGGAACAGCCCGGATTTCGATTCGGTGCGAAGACAATCTGCGGTCACCGTCGATACCCTCGACAGCGCATCGCACAGCTTTGCCGATGAAGTGGCAAAAAACTGGCTCACCGAAAAATTGCTGGAGGCGCTGCGCGCCGCCTGACTATTCGGCAGCGATCAGTTCAAATTCCTGCTCCGCCAGAAAACGCTCGGCATCGAGCGCCGCCATGCAACCCGTGCCGGCTGCGGTCACAGCCTGACGATAGACATGATCCATCACATCACCACAGGCAAACAGACCCGGAATTTTGGTTTTCGGAGTGCCCGGCTCGACCTGGATATAGCCACCATCGATCAGATCGAGATGATCCTTGAAAATCTCTGTCGCCGGCGCATGCCCGATTGCAACGAACGCACCATCGAGCGCCAGATGGCTTTTGTCGCCATTTTGGGTGTCGATCAGATCCAGCCCGACAAGCCCGACAGGGTCACCGCCGCCGACAAAGCGTTCGACATTAGTATTCCAGAGCACCGAAATCTTGGGATTGGCAAATAGCCGATCCTGCAAAATCTTCTCCGCCCGCAAGCTGTCGCGGCGGTGGATCAGGGTGACATCATCGCTGTGATTGGTCATGTAGAGCGCTTCTTCGACTGCGGTGTTGCCGCCGCCAATCACCGCCACTTTCTTGCCGCGGTAGAAAAAACCGTCGCAGGTTGCGCAGGCCGAAACGCCCTTGCCTGACAATTCCTCTTCGCCCGGAAGGCCCAGCCATTTGGCCTGCGCGCCGGTTGCGATCACCAAAGTATCGCCTTCGTAAATATCACCGCCATCGCCGGTCATCCGGAATGGGCGCTGGGAAAAGTCGACATCGACGATCGTATCGAAAATAGTGCGGGTACCGACTTTTTCAGCCTGTGCCTGCATCTCTTCCATCAGCCACGGTCCCTGAATGACATCGCGAAATCCGGGATAATTTTCAACGTCAGTGGTGATGGTGAGCTGTCCACCCGGTTGCAATCCTTGCACCACAATCGGTTCCAGCCCCGCGCGAGCGCCATAGATAGCAGCCGACAATCCAGCAGGTCCCGAACCCAGGATGAGCATTTTCGTGCGATATGTTTCGGCCATATTCCATTCCCAACGATGATGATTCTGTTGCCTGCAAATAGGGATGCGCAACACCGGTAGGCAAGGCCTATCACTGCCAAAACAGGCGAAGAATATTTTTGGCCGGTGATAGCGGGCTTTGCCGGCCTGGAATCTCGGGTCATATTCCAGAAAATATAACTCCAGCGTCGGCCAGCCGTTCAAGCAGAATCTGGACAGGAACGAGACAGACCGCCCTATGCGGGAAGTTGGGAAGGTGCGCAGATCTTGTTGCCGACCGGATCGCTGTTCGACCTGATGGATCTTGATCGCATTGAAGTGAATATCGCGCGCGACGATTCCCGCGATCACGCCGAAGTTCGCAAAGGCATTTGTGTCACCTCAAATTCAAACTCGAAGGTGGAACAAATGCTCAGGCCATAATCGCATATTTCGACTGACCGGCGCCGCGACACATTTGTTTGGATATGCGCGTCTCTTCTCCGTCGATAATCGCAACATCGGTAATGGTAAGACATTTGCGACCGTCCGGCTCGGTGTTCAGCGCCGTTACCGTCGAAGATCCTGACACTCCGCCCCGAGTCGGACTTTTCCAGTTTGCGACCGCTCCCACGGTCTCCTGATCGACAACCGCAAAAGTTGCTTCGGCCGCCTTTTCCTGTTCATCCTCACTCAGCTTGCAGGCAATCTCGCCGACAAGAACCGCGCCTACAGCACCGGCGATCAAAACGCCGACATCGTCAAGCCCGGCCACGGATCCGACGACGCTACCGAAAATGCCGCCCAACAGTCGACCACGACCTCTGGATTTCTTGCAGCTTTTGTTGCTGTTCGCTTTCGCCTTGATTTTCTTCGGCTCTTCCAGCTTGGCGAGGCTCTCTGCCACATAGGTGTAACCGTAATTTTCCGGGACGGGATAACCGCCGCACCCGGTATTGTAGCAATATCGATCGCTCAGATAGTTTCGATCCGCATGGTAGAGTTGCTCTGCCGCCCGGTAGATGGCCATATTGGCACCCTCTGGATCCGAGTTCGCATGTTCCTGCATCATTTCCTGATAGAACCGGTCTCGACTGGCAGCAGAATATTCCATCCTCCCCGCCACTTTCTCAGTGTAAATCCGGGAAAGCTCATCCTGATACTGGTTCATGCGCTCGCGATATTCGGTCAACACGCCGCTGTAATAATTGTCCAGCGCTGTTGTGCACTGATTGATGTTCTTCGCCTTGTCGTGAGGGTCTGGCAAATGAAGATGATCTTCCCGACAATCCGGATAATCGCGCTGCAATAATGCCGGCAGCGGCGGCAATTCTGGCAGAGGCGGTTCCGCTTGCACGGGCGGCACATAGGCCTTGTCTGCCAATGCCTGAGCCTCCGGACTTTCCGGACCGGTGACGGGACCTGCTTCTTGTTGCGGCTGCGGCGGGCTTAGCGGCTGACCGGCACCGGACGATACGGCAGGGTCGCTGGTCAGGCGCGCTCCAAATTCCGGAGAAGCCTTCTGTGATTGCAGGCTTCCATATGCCGAGGATGACAAAGGAACCGGCTGCGGTGATGCCGACGTTCCCGATCGCTGCCAGTTTTGTGCCTGGACGTTGCAGTTCGGCTGGCCTGAAACCGAGCTGTAGAGGCATTCGCTATAGGCCATGCCGAGGCTGGTTAAGGCCCTCTTCTCCGGATCGGAAGGGTCGGAATGACAGTCGGCGCAAGCGATGCCGGTGTTGGATGCAATTGCGACATTGGCTTCAACCGGACTTGGAGACAAGACAAACGCACCAATCGCGAATGCACCCATCGATCCAACGGCCGTGACAGAAAGCGCTGCTTGAACCTTACCCAAATATTCCTCCTGTTTCGTGCCCCGAGACGAACCGAGAGATCCTGCCCTAACCGAAATCACTGTCCAAATCCAATTTAGTTCGACTTTGCGCAGCCTTTTCAGATCATTGGCTACCGTCGAAATGATCTCCAGAATGTTCCAGCCCCGAATAAATCGACCAATGCCTTTCACTTCCCCCCTCTAACGAGCGCCGATTGCACGCAAACTCGATTGCGTATTGAAAGGGATCTGATTTCATTATTGTAGATCAGAAAAAACGCTGTGATCAACGCCACACCGCTCCTTGCCATCCAGCGACGTTAGATAATAACTTTCGGATGGCAGCAAGACCATGACCGGACAAAGTCCGTCGGAAAAATAATCGCGAGGATAAAACGCTTTATGTCAAAATGTGATCGACCAAAGCCGCTCGCACAAATTTGCCAAACACAAAGATTTCCAGGATCCTGTTTTTGGTAGCGGAGGAGGGACTCGAACCCCCGACACATGGATTATGATTCCACTGCTCTAACCACCTGAGCTACTCCGCCAACCGGTTCCGGCGATCATCACAATCGCTACAAAACTCTCTCTGGACGGCGGCGCTATAGTCATAGCCTTCGGTCTGGTCAACAAGCTGAAGCGAGAAATACGCTAAAACTTGCACGGCCAATACGATCCGCGCTAACAGCGCTTTTCAGGCCGATATGTGGCACCAAGGGGCAGATATGAAGACATTTTATGACATATTGATTGTTGGCGCTGGCCATGCAGGCGCGCAAGCGGCCATCGCATTGCGCCAGAAGAAGTTTGAAGGCTCTATCGCCTTGGTCGGAAACGAGAAATATCCGCCCTATGAGCGGCCGCCGCTTTCCAAGGAATATCTCGCCGGAGAGAAGCCGTTTGAGCGGATTTTGTTGCGGCCCGAAAGCTTCTGGGTCGAGCGCGAGATCGATTTGCTCACGGGCCGGAGAGTGTCCAAACTGGACCCGATTGGCAAGACAGTGACTTTGGCCTCCGACGATGAAATCGGCTATGGCAAGCTGATCTGGGCAACCGGTGGTTCTCCGCGCATGCTCGATTGTCCGGGCAGCCAGGCGCGCAACATTCACGCCGTTCGCTCCCGCGCCGATGTCGACAAGATCATGGCTGCTTTGCCGACCGTCAAGAAGGTCGTGGTCGTTGGCGGCGGTTATATCGGACTGGAAGCGGCTGCGGTGCTGACCAAATTGGGCAAGCAGGTGACGATCGTCGAATCGCTTGACCGGGTGCTATCCCGCGTGGCCGGCGAACCACTCTCCAGATTTTACGAGGAAGAACATCGCCGTCAGGGCGTCACCATAGAACTGGAAGCCACCGTTGCGGGTTTTGAAACGGGTGACGATGGCATTGCCACCGCCGTGACACTCGCTGACGGACGCAGTCTGGAGGCGGATATGTTCGTCGTCGGTATCGGCATCATTCCCGAAACCGGCCCGCTCGTGGCGGCAGGCGCGGCGACCGGCAATGGCGTTGACGTCGATCAGCATTGCCGCACCAGTCTGGAAGATGTCTATGCGATCGGCGACTGCGCTGCGCACAGCAATGCCTATGCAGACGGCGCGATGATCCGGCTCGAGTCGGTCCAGAACGCCAATGACCAGGCAAAAGTGGCCGCGCTCGATATCCTCGGTGAAGAAACCGAATATGATGCCGTGCCGTGGTTCTGGTCGAACCAATATGACTTGCGGTTGCAAACCGTCGGCCTCTCGACCGGCCATGACAGCCATGTCGTCCGCGGCGATCCTGATTCGCGCAGTTTTTCGGTAATCTATTATCGCGACGGCAAGGTTGTCGCGCTCGATTGCGTCAACGCCACCAAGGATTATGTGCAGGGGCGCAAGGCCGTTGTCGAGGGGTTGAACCTGGACAAGAACGAACTGGTCAATACGGAAATCCCGATCAAGGAAGTTGGCGTCCGCTAACGCCCGCGAAAGGGCCAGCTACCGATATCCTGCCAGGGACCGTCGACATAATAATGCAGCCCGATTCCGTGGATGGTAAAGTCACGCGGTTCAAACTCGTCTGACAGCTCTTCAAAAAGGCGCTGAGCCTCTCTCGGGATCACCTTGTTCTGCACAGTGATGTGCAGCCTTGGCGTCTGTTGATCCTGCGCTACGAGCAGCCCGGCGAACCGGTCTGCCAGGTCCATCCGCAGCGATAGCAATTCCGGCGCGTGCAGTTGATAGGCCACGCCGCGTCCGAGATGGATCAAACCCGACAATCTGGCTTCCGGTTTCGGCAAGCTGCCGGTCAGGTCGATGACGGCAGACCTGATTTCATCCAGCGCCTGTGGCGGCAGATGGTGGAATAATGTGATATGGGCATCCACGACGTTCCGCTCTGGCGGGAAATAGCATTTGCGCAAGCCATTGGCCCAGGCGAATTCCGCCTTGCCCATTTGCGCCGTCATGATGATGGGTCTGTTCAGGCGTTCCATGGAGCCATGCTATCGCACAATGTAAAACCGCGAGCAATTTCTTGCTCGCGGCTCCATTTGCATAAGCTGAAAAAAGCTCAGGCTTTATTGTTGTCCAGCCACTCCAGCAGCTTTTCAGGGGTCGATTCGACATAAGGGTCGCTGTCGACGCCATCATCGTTGATACCGGGCTCTTCGAACCAGGCACTGACGACACCGTCGTCGGCGATCATCGAATAGCGCCAGCTGCGATCACCAAAACCGAGATGGTTTTTCTTGATCAGCATGCCCATGCGGCGGGTGAAGTCCCCCGAGCCGTCTGGCAGCAATTTGACTTTTTCGAGACCGAGGGACTTGCCCCACTGGTACATTACGAAAGCGTCATTGACCGAGATGCAATAGACTTCGTCAACGCCGCGCGCCTTGAATTCGTCATAGAGGCGTTCAAAAGCGGGGCACTGCTCGTTCGAACAGGTGGGGGTAAATGCGCCCGGCAGGGAAAAGACAGCGATGCGTTTGCCAGCGAACAGGTCTTTGGTATTCACATCTTCCCAGCGGAAGGGATTTTCGCCGTCGACCGATTCGTCACGAACGCGGGTTTTCAGGGTAACTTCAGGGATATTTCTACCGATCATTATAGACTCCATTGGTTTTAGATAGCGCCCGTTACCATCGAAGTTTTCAGAGGTTAAATTAATTTATTCCACTCCTCTGATTGATATAATCACTTAAGGACTATTGGTGACGCCAATCACCCTGCTGGCGTGGGGCCATCAATATATTCAGGATTTTTTTCAGGACCATTCAATATATTGCGACGGCAAAAAACTGCGACATTCTTTTGATCGGTCATTCTCCTTGATTGGAAACGACGGGAGCTGCACAATGCGGTAGCTACAGGAGGATGAAATGACAGGCCAGGCAAAACCACCAATCTGGTTCTGGATAATCGGCGTTATTGCGCTGCTCTGGAATATCATGGGCCTCGGCGCCTATTTTCAGCAATTCATGATGAGCGCAGAGGATTTCGCAGCGCTCCGTCCGGAACAGCAGCAAATGTTCGTCAGTCAACCTTTCTGGCTAACCGGCGCTTTTGCTACCGCGGTATTTGCGGGATTTGTCGGTTCCATTGCGCTGCTTTTGCGAAAGCGCATTGCTGTCCGACTATTTCTATTATCGATGATCGCCGTTTTCATCCAGTTCGGCGGGCTCTTCCTGGCTTTCGACTATGCCAATGTGCTGATCGGCGGCGAGTGGATCATGCCGATTCTGGTCCCGGTTATCGCAGTCGGGCTGTACCTCTATGCTCGCAGGTCTGAGCAGAATCGAATCCTCACCTAAGTCGAAGTACTGAACGGCGTAAAATCGGTATCTTCATCATAGATATCGATACCCTCGCGCCGCTTGAGCCAGCCGACCACCAGATAGGTCACCGGCGTCAGCACCGCTTCCCAAAGCACTTTCAGCGCCCAGTTGGTGACCATCACGGTAAACACGACCGACGGCTCCCATAGCCCCCAGAATGCCAGTGGATAGAAGATCAGGCTATCGACACCCTGCCCCACCACCGTCGAACCAATCGTCCGGCTCCACAAAGCCTTGCCCTGCGTCCAGACCTTCATCCGCGCCATCACATAGCTGTTCACAAATTCACCGGCCCAGAAAGCGACTATTGATGCCGCGACGATGCGCGGAACTTGGCCGAAGACGCTCTCGTAAGCCGCCTGCCCTTCCCAGCCATCTGCCGGCGGCAATGACACCACCACCCAGCTCATGAAGGCCATGAACAGCAGCGCAGCGAAACCGGCCCAGATCACCCGCCGCGCCCGCGCATAGCCATAGACCTCGGTCAGCACGTCGCCGATCACATAGCCGAGCGGAAAGAATAATATCCCCGCACCATATATCCACTGCTCGCCGCTGATCATGATGAAGGTCGGCTTGGCCGCGCCGATAACATTGGACAGCAACAGCACGGTTACAAAGGCCGCCATCACGAAATCATAATAGCGAAACCGGTGGCCGGTCTGGCGGTAAGCAGAGGTGCGGACGATGGGACTGTCAGTCATCGGTGGACCTTAGCCCAGGCGCGGGACAATTCAACATTTATGGCGGCCGATGCACATCACGGTTTGCAGTCGGTCAAAAGATGGCTAAAGCCCATGCCAATGACGCGCCCGTAGCTCATCTGGATAGAGCGCGAGACTTCTAATCTTGAGGTAGCAGGTTCGAGTCCTGCCGGGCGCACCATCATTTTGCTAGGGCCGAGCGGTCAATGACGGGTACGAATCCCGTCCGAGCGAATCCGATCGTAATTCGTTCAGCTAAATCCTTTGCCAACTGTCAGCAACCGCCCCAGTTTAGGTCGTATGAGGGCAATCGCCGAAGCCCCAAAAGCAGACAGCGTTTTCACTATCTGGGTATGTCGCAAACTGGGGGTGAAAGCGGACAGAGGGGTGTGTCGCAACTGTGCGGGAGAAGATGGATTGGGCGTTGGTTGAGTTAAAGGCGAATGATGTTCTGGGGATTGATTAGTCGGGATAACCTTCGGTTGCCCATTTTCGGACCACAATTTCCAAACCCGCAACAACCCTCGCCAATTTTCCAGTATCGACTTTGTCGGGAGTATCTCTTCGGGAATGGTAGTGAGGATACCGGAAAGCAGCGGTATCGGTGATCATTAGAGCTGGGACACCGATCGCGCTGAAAGAACGATGGTCTGACCAATCAATTCCTTGAATAAAGGCTGGTGCCGTTCCCCCTTCGCTCGGAAATTTAGCAGATTTTCGAAACTCTTTCACACTTGACCGGACAAATGACCTAGCGGAACTATCGCCGACGAACGCGATAAAGTTTCCTTTGCTTGGGTAAAAAGCGCCAAGGGGGAAAGGAAATTTTTGGCTGCTCGGCCTGTCGCTAAAATACCCCATCGTTTCTAGGGAAAACATCCCAACCAGTTCTTCGTCGGTTTCAGCCAAAGCGTTGGCATAGACAGCACTGCCCATATATTCAGTTTTGAAATATGGCGGCTCCTCGTTCACGAACAATGCCAATCGAATTCGCAATTCGCTCTTGCTTGCAAGGTTTTTCAAAAGTCTGGCAAGCTCCAGAACGGCTGCCGATCCGCTGCCATTATCGTTGGCTCCCGGTGCTTTTCCATAGCTATCGTAGTGGCCTCCAATAACTAGCGTGGGAGCATCTTTGTTTTTGGGACTAACAACCACTTCAATATTGCGAACCTCAGTTTCGCCTACCGAAAAGGGGTGTTTAATTACCTCATAGCCAATGGCTGACAAATGGCTTTCAATATATGTAGCAGTTTTTTCGAGTTCGGAAAAATGCTGGATGTTATTGGGTTTTGCACCCAACACCGTTACATGGTTAGCAAGATTTTCTGAAAGGACTTTCTCCTTCACCGTTAGTTCTGGCAAGTCTTCGTCAAATGAAGATCCGGGAACCGAAGTCATCCACAATAGAGCTATGACTGGAATGGCAAAGAGCACCACCACGGTCAGTGCAGCGAGTATGTTGCCTTGATGCCTGTTCCAAATATCCCGGATAAAACACTCCTAACAGACCCGCGCCTTCGCGAGAGTCGATGCTTTGGAACGCTCACTACACAGATAACGAGAAAATTGAAACAACGCTACTCTCCGTAGATATGCCCCAAGCCGACATCATCTGCACCTTCTCCAAACGTCCAAAGTTAGGGTTGTGAGCATTAGTTAGAGCCGAGCTAAAACGGCGACTGTTACGTCACTCAGTTTCAGAAGCGGACATTCAGCTGCCCACCCACGTGTTGCCGTTCGAGCGCGCGCAAAGTCTATTCGTTGTCCTGCCATTTTCAGGAGCGAGCCAACGCTTTTGGCAAGGCGGCATCTGGGCGCAAAGACAACGATCCTGGGATCGATAGACCGAAACACTCGCGTGATCCGAATGCACATCTTTGGCGTCTATGACGCACCATCATTCGCTATTTTTTAAAACCGCGCTGGACAGCTTCCATCGGTTCCGAAGTCACCGGATAGCCGATGCCTTCCGGGATGCACAAATGGACTTCTTCGCCCCGTTTCTCGATATTGGGAGAGACCATCACCGACGGGTGGTCCTTTACATGGGCCACCGCCTCATCGAACGATCCGAATTGCGCCAGCCGCTCCAGATTGCGCTTGGTCGGAAAGATAATTTTCACCTCGCCGGCTTCGGCGCGATCCAGCACCGATTGCGCATTGCCCCAGAACAGATTGTAATTCTCGGTTTCGTCGACCGTGGCCAGAGCCTGGTGGTCATCATGCGAGATCATGTAGAATCGCGTATCAAATACGCGCTTTTCCGCAAAGGGCGGGCACCAGCGCGAGAAGGGTATCAGTTTTTCCAGTTCCAGCTGCCAGTCGAACTGGTTACAGATATCGGCGAGGACGGTGCCCTTGTGAAGCGCATCCCGGGCTTCCAGAACGCGTTTGGCATCCAGATTGCCCTCCACCGCGACCGCAATCCCGGTTTCCTCGATCGATTCCCGGACTGCGGCGATTCGGGCGCCATATTCGTCAAAATCATCATGGCCGAGCGCCTTGGCATATTCAAAGTCCGCATCATCGATCCTGCCACCGGGGAATACTGCGGCTCCGGCAGCAAAGACCATTTTGGCCGAGCGTTCCACCATCAGCAGATCGGGTGCGCTCTGCCCCGGCTGATCGCGAAATATCACCAGCGTTGAGGCGGGAATCGGTTTGGGCATCGGCTTGCCGGTAATTGCATCCATCGCGGGTGCTGCGCTGTCGGTCTTTGGTTTGTTCATGCTTTCATATGAACAGCAAGCGACTGCTTTGCCAAGCCTTTTGATCGTCAACGGCAGATGCAATCGGATTTGCCAAAAATCGAACAGCGTGGCAGGATCATCATATGGGAATATACGAGCTATTGGGATTGGCCGGTAGCGTCAGCCTGATATCAGGCTGGCGGCTTTATCTGACGGTGTTTGTGACCGGCCTCGCCATGCGCCTCGAATGGATCAGCCTGCCGGAAAATCTGCAGATGCTTGATGCCTTTGCCAATCCCTGGGTTCTGGCAATCAGCGCGCTCGGCGCGGTAGCCGAATTTTTCGCCGACAAGATTCTCTGGCTCGATTCGATCTGGGACACTATCCACACCGCGATCCGGCCGCTGGGCGGTGCGCTGCTTGCGCTGGCGGTCGTCGATGCCAGCGATCCCGCTTGGCAAGTCATCGTCTTTCTTTTGGGCGGCGGTGCTGCCCTGATGAGCCATAGCGCAAAAGCCGGCGCTCGCGCCCTCGTCAACACCAGTCCGGAGCCGGTCAGCAATGCAGTGGTTTCAACCGGCGAAGACATTGCGACCGGCGGTCTGCTCTTTCTTGCATTCGCGAATCCGGTGGCTGCGCTGATCATCGCATCGGTGATGCTGATCCTCTGTATTTTTCTGGTCTACAAGGGTTTCAAGCTGTGGCGGCAAATGGTGTCCAGCGGCAGCTAACCGCTGGGTTGGCCGTGGCCAACCCAAATATGAAGCGCAAGATACAGAAGGAAAAATGGTCGGGGAGACAGGATTTGAACCTGCGACCCCCTGTACCCAAAACAGGTGCGCTACCAGGCTGCGCCACTCCCCGACGCGCGCTTCCCCTAGGCGGTGCTTTTCGGAAAAGCAAAGGGTTTTTCACGCTTCTTTTTGCCGCTGCTCAGAAGCTGAGCGATTCACGGCTTTGGAAAAAAATATGGTGGGCCCGGAGGGATTCGAACCCCCGACCTAGCCGTTATGAGCGGCCAGCTCTAACCAACTGAGCTACAGGCCCATATGAGCAGCTTTTCCAGGCAGATCTCAATGGGATGGTGCGATAGCGGAAGCTGTAACGATTTGGCAAGACCGATCATCGCAATTCGTGCGATTGGCGGCAATCAGATGCTAGGCGCCTGACGCAGCCGCCATCAACTGGCCGATATCGACGGGTTTCACGTTTCTCGTTTCGAGATGTCCGAGAACCTCGCGCCACCAGTCGTAAAAACCGTCCAGATCCTCCTGTGAGCGTACATAAGGCGTATGACCTGGTGCAAGTGACGGAGAATGAAAAGAGAAAACCAGCAGTCGCAAATCATCATCCAGCGCGACATCAATGGCTTCTTTTGTTTCACGCGCCGATATGCCTTCAGGCGTCAACGGAATGCGCTCCAGCATCTTGCTGCGGGAGAAGACGGCGTTGACCAGCGGGTATTTTTCCATGGCCCCCGCGACCAGGCCCGCCTGTTTGCGCAAAAGGCCCGAATAGACGGTCGTCAGCGGCACTTCGAGGAGCCTGTCGTCGCCATTCCACCAGAAAGGCTCCGGGCCAACGGCGAGAAAGTCAGGACCGCCCTGCCCGCTATAATCAAAGCGCGGCCTGATACTGCTGTCCATGACAAAGCCGTGTTTGATCAGCAGCCCGGTGGTATGCGGCCCGATGCCATAGCGCCCGGCGCGAAAAATCGTCGGCGTCACGCCGATTCTATCGCGTATGGCATCGCGCAAGATGACCAGCTTTTCTTCTTCCAGCTCTTTCGGCAAATTGCCGGCAAAGCTGTTGTGAACATTCACATTCTCTTCGAACGGCGGATTGATCCACGGGTGCAGATGCACGCCGATTTCGGCAGTCTTGTTCTCTGCAACGCTCTTGAGAAATGCAGCGGCCGTGTCGTCCTGGACAATCGCATAGTCGATAAAATAGACCGGCTTGAATGTGTGAGCTTCGGCAAATTCCTGAAATTCCTGCAGCTTGGGAACCGATATGGTCGTGTGGCCATCACGCTGAAACGGGGCGTTCCAGTCAAATTCCTCTTCGGTGTCTATGGAGATCAAAAAGCGTCTGCCGAAATTTTCCGGCCAGATGACGTGGCTATCCGATCTGTGGATTTTCATCGGATGATGGCGCTGTGCAGAAATTTCTGTCACCTCCCTGTTGCCGGCAATTTCGTAAAAACGACAGCTCGAACAGACAGGCTATTCTGATTCCGTTTCCCGAATTTTGATTTTGCTAGTCGTCGCTGCCGGAAGGGTCAAGGCAATGTTATCCGCGTTTATGGTGAGAGAGCCACCGGCTGACTGCGCGAGATTGCGCACCAGACGCAGCGAGAAACCCAGCCCCAGCAGCGAGGATTCACCGACCTCGCCATCAATGCCCTGCGACGGGTCGAGCAATATGCTTTCGGCAACATCCTTGATCCGCGACGGGCGCGAGAGGGTGAACTGGTTGGTCGGCTGTACGCCGATCCGGGTCCGCAATTCACCCTTCAGGATTTCGCCATTTTCGCAGGAAATAATCGCGGCCGACAACAAGCGGGCAAAAATCCGTTCCACCGATTCGCCATCCAGCGCGAACGGCCGAACCGGCTCTGCCTTGCTGATGTTGAGTTCGACCACCTTGCTCTGCGTCAGGCCCTGCAGGCGCTGTGTCATCCGCTCGAACAGCCAGTCGGCCTTGGTGGTACCGCTGGATTCCGGCAATTGCCCCGAATCGACTTTCACGGCGATATCCAGATCTTCAAAACCGGCCAGCAATCGCCGCGCTTCATCCATGATGTTGCGTGCCAGTGACCGATATTCGAAGGAGGCCGGGCCAAAGAGCTGTTGTTCGATAATCTCGCTGAACCCGATGACGGCGTTCAGCGGTGTCCGCAGTTCATGGATCAGTTGTTGCAGCTGTTCACGACGCTCGACGTCTATCCCGCCATGACCGGCATCCTCGGCCATATTGGGCCGCCGCATGACTCCGCGGTAACCCTCGAAACGACCGGTTTCCTCGCTGAAACACGGTATTGCGCTCATCCGCCAGTCGCCGGCAACGATGGCCGCTCCGCAAAGCCGCATCCGGGCATTTTCCATCGGCATGCGCTGACGGAATGCCGCCGCACCATAAGCATCGGGACCTGGCCCTTCATCAAAAGCCGGCTGGGCTATGGTAACACCGACGATTGCCCCTTTTGGCGGCCCCTCAGTCCAGTTGATCGTGCCCGATTCATCGGTTTCAAAGCGGATCGTCTCGAGCGATTCGGCAAAGAAGCCTTTACCGTTGCCTTCATTTTCCGCTGCGCGCGCCATGTCGACCGGGCGGTTCTTCTGATAGTCTGCAATCTTTTCGACCAGCGCACTGATCTGGGATTCGGCCAGCTGTTCGGCGGAATCGGCTGGCTGGTCGGCTGGCGATACCTCTTCTGCAGTCTGCGGGACGGACCGGGCCGGCTGGTCATCTACTACCGCGAACCCCTGAGCCCGCAATCGTTGCTGAGCGCGCGGAGAAAGTCTCGGGAACGCATCCGCGCAGATTTCCGGTGTCAAATCTGCAGCGGTCATCGCTGCATCACAGATCGCATCGGTATCGGCGGTCAGATAAACCAGCAGAGGAGCCGAGCGCAATCGGCCGTTCAGTGATTGCACCGCGATCAGACGATCCTGTTCGGAAACCCGTTCGTGCAGATCGCGCAGCCGGGTCAACCCTGCCTGCACGTCCTGATTCGCAAGATCGCCGGGTTTCTGCGCCAACAGATCGATCACTTGCCGCCATTGCGTAGCGGCGCCAGCGCCTTCGGGCAGGCTCCCCTTGAGCACGGTGGTCAGGCGGTCATCGAAGCGCAATATCAGATCCCGAAAATATGTGGCTTATCCAATTGTTAACTGGGTGATAACCCTTTCGGGCGGCAACTGGAAGAGATGAAAATTTCGCGTCACAATGTGGGACATGGGAGAAAGCGTTGCTTGGTCTGCTTATTATATTATAACGAACAAATGATTCGCGAACGGATATTACATCTCTATGGCTGATACGAACCTGGACGAAATTGACCTGAAAATCCTGCAACGGCTGCAGGATGACGGTCGGATTACCAACGTGGAACTGGCGAACAGCGTTGGCTTGACGGCCCCGCCCTGCCTCCGCCGGATGAGGGCGCTGGAAGACGAGGGAGTGATCAATTCCTATCATGCTGCGATTGATCCGGCCAAAATGGGCTATACGATCACGGTATTCGCGATGGTCAGTCTGAAAAGTCAGGCAGAAACCGATTTGCAGGCTTTTGAAGAACATGTGCAACAGCTTCCCGAAGTACGCGAATGCTATATGCTCAATGGCGAAATCGATTTTATTTTGAAGGTGGTCGCCAAGGACCTTCAGCAATTTCAAAGCTTCTTGACCAGCCAGTTGACCTCAGCACCCAATGTGGCCAGCGTAAAAACATCGCTCACGATCCGGTCGGCCAAACATCTGCCCGGTGTTCCGATCCAGGACTAGAAGGACCGATCCAGAAACAAAAAAGGGCGCCATGAGCGCCCTTTTTCATATATTCGGTGGATAGCCGACTAGCTTGCGGGTTCCGCAGTCGCTGCCGCAGGGGCCGCTACCGGAGCGGCTGGCGCCGTTTGCTGGTCGATCCAGGTCTGCCACATTCCAGCCAATGGCGCCCGGGGGCCGGACACTTTGCTGAAGGCCTGCTTCGCTGCCGCGTAGTTGCCGGCATAGGCCTGAGCCGTACCAACACCCATATAGCCGCGGTTCAAATCGGCACTCGGCTTCGCAAGACCGGCTTCGTAAAAAGCGACAGCCTTGTTGAAGTCTTTATAACCAAGCCAGACATCGGCAAAGTTCATCATGACCGAGCTGCTGCCGGAGCCTCGCACACCGGATGGCTGGGCTGGCAGGGAAGCCTTGTCGGCGGAAACTTCACGCCGCGCTGGTACCAGCAATTCGGCGATCAGCGGATGAGACGAGCCCACGGTGCCGTTTTGCTGGCCTTCTTCAAGAACGGCAACCACTTCACCGAACAGATTCTTGCGCTGCGCTTCTTCTGCATATTCTTTATAGTCACTCGAAGTCTTGAGCGCGCCAGTGGTTTTCATGAACCGCAGCAGTTCGAGATTCTGCGTACTGTCAGCCTTCAATGTGCGCCGGGTGGCCGCTACAGCGTCGCCCCACGAATCTCCGGAAGGATAAGCGGACGCCCATTTTGCAGCCCACTTTGCGTAGACCCCCATGTCACCAGTCGCCAGCGCGCGATCGCGGGCCAGCCGGTACCATGTTTCAGGCGCCTTGGTCTGCGAAGCATTGGCATCGGTAATGATCTGATCCCATTTTGCCAGCCCTTCACTAGACATGTTCCGCTTGAAAAATGTCTCGGCCAACAGAGGTTCGAAATTGTTACCGCGATAGCCAAGATCATAAGCGGTCTGGAAATAATGCGCGGCCTCGCTCCAACGTTCGTCTCCAAAGGCAAAATTGCCGAGATAGAAGTTAAACGCAGGCAACTGTTCAGCCGGCGCGAAACCGCTGGCGACCATTGCGGTCAATCCGGTTTCCTGCAGACCCTGGTCTTTCAGTTTCACGCCGAGATTTACGGCGAACTGGCCCGCGACAAACTGGTCATAGCCTGTCCATGTCTGGGCAAGTACACTATCCATCAGCGGTTTTGCCGAGGCTGGATCTTCGCCTTCCATTGCTTTCTGCACAGGAACGATCACCGCAGTGAATTCCTTGCTATTTTTGGGGGCTTTCGGCTTCTTCTTTGCCGCTTTGGCTTCCTGCGGCAACGCGGTCACTGCCAGCGTGCCGACAGCTGCCAACGCAACAGCCATGGAAAAATGAGATAAAAAACGCATGAATATCCTCCGGATGATTATTATTTGGGAGAAACGGGTTCCCCGGAATATGGTTGCACCACACACTCTTGGCCCTATTACCAAGCTTTCTAGTCTTTTCTAGCGTTAATGCGCTGAATAGAGGTTGAACAGCCCCGGTCAGCGACCGCCGCCGGGCATCCGATATCGTATAATGAGGTAAAATCGCGTGCTTGCAATCATATCCCCCGCCAAATCGCTGGACTTTGAAACCGCTATTCCGGCGACCCCGCCATCGGAAAACCGCTTTCCCGACGAAACGGAAAAACTGGCCAAGGCAATCGGCAATCTGACGGTCAAGAAGCTGAAAGCAATCATGCCGGTCTCGGACAATCTGATCGCCCTCAACCGCAAGCGCTATAGCGAATTTTTCGATCAGCCGGAGCGGCCTGCGATCTACGCCTATAATGGCGATGTATACACCGGGTTTGAAGCAAGCAGCATCAGCGAAGAGGCCATGACCTTTGCACAGGGTCATCTGCGAATCCTTTCCGGTCTCTACGGCTTGCTCCGTCCACTCGACCCGATCCGTCCCCATCGCCTGGAAATGGGCACAAGATGGGCACCGCGCTACAACAAGCTGACCGATTTCTGGAAAGACAAGATCGCGGGCGCACTGGCAGATGATCTAGAGCAGACCGGCAGCGAAACCATCGTCAATCTTGCGAGCAACGAATATTGGGCTTCGGTCAAACCGCATGTCGCGAAATTACCCGGCCGGGTCATCGAGGTGGACTTCCGCAAGGACAGCCCGGACGGCCCCAAGTTCATCAGCTTCGAGGCAAAGCGGGCACGTGGGATGATGGCACGCTATATTTGCGAGAACCATCTGACCGATCCGGAAGCGCTCAAGGGCTTCGACTATGACGGCTACCGCTATGATGCCGACGGCAGCACAGAAAGCAGCCTTCGCTTCCTCCGCTCATGACTGGTAAATCCGCCGTTGTTTTCGGAGCAACCGGCGGGATTGGGGCGGCGGTTGCCGATGCACTCGAAACCGATAGCCGGTATGATGATGTTATTCGCTTTTCCCGATCCGTGGACAGCCCCGTCCGTGTCGACCTGACATCCGAAGCCAGCATTGAGACAGCAGCAGCGTGGATGAAGAGCGAAGGGATTTCACCATCAATGATCTTCGTCGCCACCGGCCTGCTTCACGAAGCGGAACGGGGACCAGAGAAGAGCCTCCGCCAGCTGGACGCCGACTGGCTGATGCAAAATTATCAGGTCAATGCGATTGGCCCCGCCCTGATCGCCAAATATTTCCTACCGCTGATGGCCCGCAACGAAGCCATCAGATTTGCGGCTCTCTCTGCCCGCGTCGGCAGCATCTCGGACAACCGGCTCGGCGGCTGGTACGGATATCGCGCTTCCAAAGCTGCGCTCAATATGATGATCCGCAACCTTTCCATCGAATGGTCGCGCAAGAATGACAGATCGATAATTGTGGCTCTGCACCCGGGCACGGTCGATACAGCGCTGAGCGTCCCATTTCAGGGCAATGTTTCGCCCGAGAAATTGTTCGATTCCGGCCGCGCCGCTCGCCAGCTTCTCGCCGTCCTCGATGCGCTGGAACCCGCCGACAGCGGCAAGATTTTTGCCTGGGACGGCAGAGAAATCAAACCCTGATTTCAGCCCTGTAATATTATTGTAAAACTGGCCTGAAAGGCTGGCTTTTGCCTGCCCGTTCCCCTAGAAGAACCGACAAGAAAAAACCCATTAAAAAGGCCCGTTTGTGAACGAACAAACCACTCCACCGTCGCCATCCAATATCGAACCGATAGACATCGTCGACGAGATGAAAACCAGCTACATGGATTATGCCATGTCGGTCATCGTCAGCCGCGCCCTGCCCGATGTGCGCGACGGCCTGAAGCCGGTCCATCGTCGTATATTATATGCTGCGCAAGAAGGCGGCATGGTCGCTGGACGTCCCTATCGTAAATGCGCAAAAATCGTCGGTGACGTGATGGGTAATTATCACCCTCATGGCGACAGCGCGATCTATATGGCGCTTGCCCGGATGACCCAGGACTGGTCGATGCGGGTACCGTTGATCGACGGTCAGGGCAATTTCGGCTCGATGGATCCGGATATGCCCGCTTCGATGCGTTACACCGAAGCGCGGCTGAACAAGGTTGCCAATTTCCTGCTCAACGATCTCGACAAGGATACTGTCGATTTCGTGCCTAACTATGACGGCAGCCTGCAGGAGCCAAGCGTGCTCCCTGCCCGCTTCCCCAATCTGCTGGTCAATGGCGCTGGCGGCATCGCGGTCGGCATGGCGACCAACATCCCGCCGCATAATCTCGGTGAAGTGATCAACGCCAGCCTCGCCTATATCGAAAATCCGGGAATCACCATTGACGAGCTGATCGAGATCGTCCCCGGACCGGATTTCCCGACCGCCCCCTTGATCTTGGGTCAATCCGGCGCACGCGCGGCCTATAAGGATGGTCGCGGATCGATCATGATGCGCGCGCGCCATGTGATCGAGGAAGGACGCGGCGACAAGCGCTCGATCGTCCTGACATCGATTCCGTTCCAGGTCGGCAAGTCCGGTCTGGTCGAAAAAATCGCCGAAGCGGCAAAGGACAAGCGTATCGAGGGTGTCTCCGATATTCGCGATGAATCCAGCCGCGCCGGTGTTCGCGTGGTCATCGAGCTGAAACGCGATGCGACGACCGATGTCGTTCTCAACCAGATCTGGCGCTTCACTCCGGCACAGTCGAGCTTCCCTGCCAATATGCTCGCCATTCGCGGCGGTCGCCCCGAAGTTCTGACGTTGCGCGACATCATCGAATCCTTCGTCAAATTCCGCGAAGAAGTCATCACCCGCCGCACCAAGTTCGAACTGAACAAGGCGCGCGAACGGGCGCATATCTTGCTCGGCCTGGTGGTTGCGGTCACCAATATGGACGAAGTTGTCCGCATCATTCGCGGATCATCGACCCCGGCAGAAGCGCGCGAATCATTGCTGCGGCGCGAATGGCCGATTGCCGAGATCGCCGGTTATATCCGTCTGGTCGAAGCGACCGAAACCGATGTCGAGGGCGACGTCTACAAATTGTCCCAGGTCCAGGTGAAGGCGATTCTGGATCTGCGTCTGCAGAAACTGACCGCACTCGGCCGCGAAGAGATTGGCGACGAACTCAAGGAACTAGCGACCGCGATCGAGGAATATCTCGCAATCCTCGCGGATCGCGAAAAGCTCTATGCCGTGATGCGCGAAGAGCTGGAACAAGTGCGCGACGAATTTGCGACGCCGCGCATCTCGGAAATCACAGCAGCTTGGGATGGTCTCGAAGACGAAGATCTGATGGAACGCTCCGAAATGGTCGTGACCGTTACCCATGGTGGCTATATCAAGCGGACCCCGCTCGACACCTTCCGGGCCCAGCGTCGCGGCGGCAAGGGCCGCGCCGGCATGGCGACGAAAGATGAGGACGCGATCACCGAATTGTTCGTGACCTCCACGCACACACCGGTCCTGTTCTTCTCGACCCACGGCAAGGTCTATCGCCTCAAGGTCTGGAAACTGCCGGAAGGCGGACCGCAGACCAAGGGCCGTCCGATGATCAACCTGCTGCCGCTGGCCGACGGGGAAGTCATTTCCACCGTATTGCCATTGCCGGAAGACGAGGCGGAATGGGCCGCGCTGCACGTCATGTTCGCCACCGCCAAAGGCGGCGTCCGGCGCAACAGCATGGACAGTTTCACCAACGTTCCGTCCAACGGCAAATTTGCGATGAAGTTCGAAGAGGGCAGCGATGACCGTCTGATCGGCGTGGAATTGCTGACCGATAATGACGATGTCCTGCTGGCGACCAGAAACGGAAAAGCCATCCGCTTCGCCGGTGATGCCGTCCGCTCTTTCCAGAGCCGCACATCCACCGGTGTCCGCGGTATTGCGCTAAAGGGCGATGACGAAGTGATTTCGCTGTCCGTCTTGCGCGGCTTTGAAGCGTCGACCGAGGAACGTGACCAGTATCTCAAGGCCGCTCCCTGGAAGGATAACGAGAACGCTACCGAACTGTCCGCCGAACGCATGGCAGAATTCAGCGAGACCGAAGACTTCATCCTCACCGTCTGCGCCAACGGCTATGGCAAGCGCTCTAGCGCTTATGAATATCGCCAGTCGGGTCGCGGTGGTCAGGGCATTCTCAACATCGACAATATCAAACGCAACGGCACAGTGGTTGCCAGCTTCCGCGCTTCCGACGACGAGCAGGTCATGCTGGTCACCGACCAGGCCAAGCTGATCCGCATGAAGGTCGCGGATATGCGGGTGATCGGCAGGAACAGCTCGGGCGTCAAATTGTTCGACGTCGCCAAGGGCGAACATGTCGTCGGCGCTGCCAAGATTGACGAGGAAGAAGAGCCGGAAAACGAAGCGGAGGACGCTGTGGTTGAGGAAATGGTCGATCAGGGCGTTTCCGATGGCGATGTTGCTGCGCCTGAACAGCCTGAACAGCCTGAAGATAGCACCGAATAATCCGAATGCATTCATACTGAGCCTGTCGATGGACATCTTGCCAAAAGATGCCGCGACAGGAACAGTGCAAACGGAATAAATCTTGGGAGAGAGCCAATGAAGATAAGTCCATCCGGGCAAGCCTGCGGTGCCGAAGTGACGGGCGTAGACCTGACGCAACCGCTTTCCGCTGACAGCATTGCCGCAATCCGGTCGGCATGGCTGGAAAATCATGTACTGTCCTTCCCGAACCAGGCGATGAATGATGACGATCTGGAGCGGTTCACCCGCTATTTCGGTGATTTCGGCCATGATCCGTTTTTCGACCCGATAGAGGACCGCAAGCATATTGCCGCGATCCGCCGCGATGCCGACGAGAAATCACCTTTGTTCGCCGAGAACTGGCACAGCGACTGGAGCTTTCAGGCCCAGCCACCAGCGGGAACCTGCCTGCTGGGAATCACTATTCCTCCGGTCGGCGGCGACACATTGTTCGCCAACCAGCACGCCGCACTCGACGCGATGCCGCCCGAAATGCGCGCACAATATGACCGCCTGACCGCAATCCACAGCGCCGGACTCGCCTACGCCCCTGACGGTGCCTATGGCGAAAAGGACGAGGGCCGCAGCATGGCGATCCGTCCCGACGAATCAGCGCGCGCGGTCCAGACCCATCCGCTGGTCCGCGAACACCCCGAGACCGGACGCTTGGGACTGTTCAGCTGTATGGGCTATATCATGGGCTTCGAAGACATGTCGCAGGAAGAGGCCCTGCCCTTGCTCCAGCAACTATACGCCTGGCAAAGCCGCGACGAATTCGTCTATCGCCACCAGTGGCAGGAAAATATGCTGATCATGTGGGACAATCGCTCGGTGCTGCACTGCGCGACCGGTGGCTATGACGGCCACGACCGGCTGCTGCACCGGACAACGATTGCCGCTTATCAGGCCTGAACCGGATCGGCGCTGTCCGCTGCCATTTCGTGCCGCAAGGTTCTGACGATTCCCGTAGCGATCATGAACTGGCCGAAATAATAGAAAGGCCAGACCAGCAATGTCGGGATGAAGCTGGTTTCCAGCGGGCCCATCCGCGCAAAGATCAACAGGTCCGAGACGAGAAACAGGATCGCGCCCGCGCCGACCTGATAGCGCGAGAAACGGCTGGTCCATGCCATCGACGCCATCACGGCGACCGACAGGCAATAAATTCCGATGGTCAATGCGTCGGCTCTGACGGATGGCAGAGCCCATGCAATCAGCACCGATAGCGGCACCAGGAGAATCGCAAACATCTTCTGGCTGAAACCGAGCTTGTGCCGCCGGTACCGGGAATAAAAACCGATCGCGATAAGATGGCCGATCATGAACGCGCCCGCGCCGATCCTCATGTCATATTCCAGGGCCATGTCGCCGATCGCGCCAAAAGCCATGATCGCCCCGACAATCTTGCCATCCAGCCGGTGCAGCCGGATCAGGGCGTATATCGCCAGAAAACTGACGCCAGCGCCCTTCCAGGCGACGATCAGGGGCTCGGGCAGCTCCGGATTGTTGAGCACACAGGCAAAATAATAGCTGATGCCGAACAGCAGGCTGAGCATCAAAAATGGTCGATTTTCGGCAAATGCACTTTTCATCGGAATATTCTCTCCCCCACGTCGGAATGCTCTCTAGCAGGCAAACAGCGTGACTGCCAGATTGACATTGCGGCCTTACCACAACACTAAGGCGCGCATGACACAAGTACATATTATTGGCGGCGGACTCGCCGGCTCCGAAGCAGCATGGCAACTCGCGGAACAGGGCATAAAAGCGCGCCTTTCCGAAATGAGGGGCAGCGGCGAGATGACGCCCGCCCATCAGACCGAAGGCCTGGCCGAGCTGGTCTGCTCGAACAGCTTCCGCTCCGATGATGCGGAGAAAAATGCAGTTGGCCTGCTGCATCAGGAGATGCGCGACCTCAATTCGATCATCATCGGCGAAGGCGACAAGCATCGCCTGCCCGCCGGATCGGCGCTGGCCGTCGACCGCGATCATTTTTCAGAGGGCGTGACCAAACGCCTCAGCGAGCATCCCAATATCGAGATCGTGCGCGAGCGTATCGACCAGCTTCCCGAGAGCGGCCTGACCATTGTCGCCACCGGCCCGCTCACCGCCATGACCCTGGCCGAAAGCATCGGCGCTGCGACCGGTGAAGATTCGCTGGCCTTTTTCGATGCGATTGCACCGATCGTCTATAAAGACAGCATCGATATGGACATCGCCTGGATGCAGTCGCGCTGGGACAAGGTCGGACCGGAAGGCGACGGCAAGGACTATATCAACTGCCCGATGAACCGCGAACAATATGAGGCCTTCATTCAGGGCTTGCTCGACGGCGAGAAAACCGACTTCAAGGAGTGGGAAAAGAATACCCCCTATTTCGAAGGCTGCATGCCGATCGAAGTGATGGCCTCACGCGGTCCCGAAACATTGCGTTTCGGTCCGATGAAGCCGGTCGGCCTGACCAATGCCCATACCGGCGAGAGCGCTTATGCCGTGGTCCAGCTGCGGCAGGACAATGCGCTCGGCACATTGTGGAACATGGTCGGATTCCAGACCAAGCTCAAATATGGCGCGCAGGCGGACTTGCTCAAATCCATACCAGGCCTCGAAAATGCCGAGTTCGCGCGGATGGGCGGTCTGCACCGCAACACATTCATCAACGCACCCAAATTGCTCGACAAGGAGCTGCGCCTCAAGAAAGCCCCGCATATCCGCTTCGCCGGCCAGATCACCGGCTGCGAAGGCTATGTCGAAAGTTCGGCAGTCGGGCTGATGGTCGGCCGGATGGTCGCTGCAGAGATCCGCGGCGAGCCTTTCACCCTGCCCCCGCAGACCACCGCTTTCGGCGCACTGCTGTCCCATATCACCGGTGGCGCCGATGCGCGCGACTATCAGCCGATGAACGTCAATTTCGGACTCTTTCCGCCCTTCGAGCAGCGGATCAAAAAGAAAGAACGCAAGGAAGCCTATACGACAAGAGCCCGGACGGATTTCGCCCAATGGCTAAAGCCCTTGTCAGCCGAGGGTCTGCAACTCGCCTAGCATTTGCACCGCGATGCAGAGCGCTTGGGCCGCGTGGTCCGGAATTCCGTCCGCGTCAGTTGTCCGTTGCCATCGCTGTCCGCGCCGGAGAAGCGGTCACTGGTCGCGACAGCCCATTCCTCGAAGGTCAGCAGATTATTGCCGTCCGTATCGAGCTTCCTGAACGCGTCAGTGCGGCTGCTCATCATCTCCAGACGGGTAATGCTCTCGTCTCGATTACGGTCATAGCGATTGAACCGCATTTCCTCGCGGGTGGCCTTATAGGCTTCGGGCGGCGTCGGCCCGACGGTTTCCTCGTTCAGATCAGCCTCGGGCAAGATTTCAGGATCCATCGGTTCCGGTGGTGGCGGCGCTTCGGGTATCGGAACATCCTGCCCATCTGCACCGATCCAGAGGAACAGGCCCGCCGTTAACATCAGCATCATGCCGGCAGCACCGGCGACGAATTTCTTCATAAGCGGAATCCGCAGATTAGCGGCTATTGATCCAGATGCTAGCGGCCAGCAATCCCGTGCCAGATAATGCGCGCGGCGCTGGCCGGATTATAGAGATCGGCAGCCAGTTGCCCCTTCCTAACATCGCGGATCATCAGGTTGCAGAGGATTGAGAGTGGTCGTCCGCTTCTGTCAAAATTGGGGCGCCTCTGGGCTGTCACAATCTCTGAGCATCGGTCGAACGCAGACTGGCGCATCTTTGCATCCGAACAATGGCGGGCAAAATCCCACAAAGCCCACGCCCGGCCCAGTTCGGCCTGCGGCTCGCCCAATGCCTCTTCACCCGCCAGCCCGAATGCGAAAAATCCACCGCCGCGCGCAACGGCATAATTGTCAAACTCTCGATCCTGCCAGGGAAAATCATCGAGCATGGCTTCCCACCCGTCGAGCAGGGTCAGCAGCGGTGCGAGATTCACACCCTTTTCCTCAAGAAGACCGATCTTCCCGACCAGCGGTTCGCCCGCCGGTCTTTCAGACGCAGACTTGGTTAAAATATCCCGCCACCAGGTTAACCGCATCTGTCCAATCAATATTTCCGACGTCGAGCGGATTATATCGGCGAAACGGGCATCGAGCGCGAACAGCAATGCGTATCGAGAGCGATCATCCTGCTTTGCATATGCGTGAACCAACCTGTGAAATGGTTCAAGTTGTAAAACCGTGTCAGACATGGACATTGCGTCAACGGTTTTCTGCGAAAAATCAAGGTAAACATGGCCTTAACCATTCCTATTGCGCCGTCACTAACCCTTTTATCCCTATCAGGCAGACCGAATTGAAATTGGATGGCACTGCCGTTCGCGTACAAATCAAGGGCATGGCATGGTTGACAGGAACAAGATGAAAACAGCAAAATCTTTCTTACAAGAGCTGCGTTCAAATACCGCCGGCAACACGCTTGCCATGGCCGGCATGGCACTTTTCCCGCTCGCCGCCATGATTGGTGGTGGTGTTGATGTCAGCCGCATCTATCTGGTGCAGACACGCTTGCAGCAAGCATGCGATGCCGGTGCGCTGGCAGGCCGGCGCCAAATGGGCAGCGGTAACTGGACCGCGAACGGCAATGCAGCCAACACGGCCGCCAATAATATGTTCAAGGCCAATTTCGATACCGACGCCTTTGGCTCCTACAACGGGTCATCGTCCTTTTCGGAAAATGCCGGAACCGTAACGGGCGTTGCTTCGGTAAAGATCGATATGGCCGTGATGCAGATGTTCGGCTACGGCACCAAAAATGTCTCGGTCGAATGCGACGCCTCGATGAGCATCCCCAACACCGATGTGATGTTCGTTCTGGATACGACCGGTTCAATGAACTGTCCGGATAGCGGATCTTCATATTGCAGCAATAACGGCAATAACGAAGCTTCGAACGCCAGAATCCGGGGGCTGCGCTCTGCGGTCAAATGTTTCTATGAAACCTTGGCAAAAAGGGACAGCGACGAGGATTGCGGATCGACACCGGCATCCGGCAGCGAAAACACCGCTCATCTTCGCTTTGGCTTCGTACCCTACAGCACCAATGTGAATGTCGGCAAGCTTCTGCCGAATGATGCTATCGCCGACCGCTGGACATACCAGTCGCGCGAAGCAATCACCGAGCCCGAAAATGTGATCGTCGATTACACGCCCGGCACGCCGTATCTCTATGGAAGCACGTTCTACTATGACGGAGGCTGGAGCAGCAAATCTACAATCGAAACCCATTATAATGTCCGCAACAACAGTGCCTGCAAAAGTCTTCAGCCGGATGATTATGATGATATGTCGGGCAGCGAAGGATCCAAATACGGGGAGTCGACATGGACAACCGGTGACGAGCAGATCACCCGCTGGTATACGGATATACAAGGTACCAGATATGACTATAGCACCAGCTATAGCAGCAACCAAGACCGCTGCCGTATCCGGCTCCGTACGCGCGATCTTGTAGAAACGCGCGAATATCGGCAGATCAACTCCCCCGTATATGAACAGCAGCAGGTGTTTTCCCGCTATGATTATAAACCGGTCACATTCGATGTCAGCGCTCTGAAAGCGGGCGGATCGAGTTGGAATGATTCGCTTGACCTTCCGGTCGGCAATGAAGGCCTCGATACCGGTGTGTCCTGGGATGGCTGTATCGAAGAACGGCAAACCGTCAGAACCAGCAATTTCAATCCGATACCAACGGCCGCATATGACCTTAGTATCGACCGGTTACCGACCACCGGCGACCCCGCGACGCAATGGGGGCCCTTGCTTGATGATGCGGTCTGGGGTCGATATAATTCCTATGGCAGCCGCACAAGCGGGACGGTTTCGACCTCTAGCAATCTGAGCCGGAATTTTAGCTACACATGCGCCAACGAAGCGCGCAAATTGCAACGGTGGGATACGCCCGCTGATTTCGACGACTATCTGGATAATCTCGATGCGATCGGCAGTACCTATCACGATATCGGATTGATCTGGGGCGCTCGCCTTCTCTCTCCGACCGGATTATTCGCGTCGGAAAATGCTGCGTCGGATACCGGCGGCGCGATTGACCGCCACCTGATCTTCATGACCGATGGCGACACCACCACCAGCAGCACCCAATATACGTCTTATGGAGTGGAATGGTATGATCGCCGCAGAACTTCGTCCAGCAGCGCGCCATCAAACAATGATCTGACAACCCAGGTAAACAGTCGTTTTCTGGCGATGTGCAGTGCTATCAAGAACAAAAATATCACGTTGTGGGTAGTGTCATTCGGTAACGGTGTGAGCTCCAGTGCGACTACCAATCTGCAAAATTGTGCGACCTCCGGCAAATTCTACAGCGCCAGCGACAGTGCCGAATTGTTGGCCAATTTCCGCTCCATCGCCAGCGACATCTCGCAACTGAGACTGACGAACTAATGCGGGAATTTCTGAACAAACTCCGCACCCTGAAAAAGGATGATGTTGGTGCCGCGCTGGTGGAATTCGCGCTGGTCGCGCCGGTCCTTATCCTGCTGATCATGGGCATGCTGGATCTCGGACATCGCATTTATGCGACGGCAATTCTGCAAGGTTCCGTGCAGAAGGCCGCTCGCGACGCCAGTCTGGACAACGGCTCCGCCAATGCCGGCGCTATCGATGATCGCGTCAAGGAACTGATGCTGCCGGTTGTACAACCGGAACCGGTATCGGATTTTGACTTCAGCCGCCAGAATTACAACGATTTTTCGGATGTCGCAAAGCCCGAAGATTTCACCGACAATAATAATGACGGTGAGTGCAACAACGGCGAACCTTATGATGACGCCAATGGCAATGACAGCTGGGATGAAGACCGGGGCGCTGCCGGTCAGGGTAATGCCAAGGATGCCGTTCTATATACCGTCAAAGTGACTTATCCCCGCCTGTTTCCCATGGCGGAGCTGATCGGGTTGTCACAAGATGAAGTCATTCAGGCGAGCACAGTTGTCCGGAACCAGCCGTTCGGTGAACAATCCGAGCGCGGGGAGATAAAAAATTGTACCTAAGACCAAAGCCCGGCAGGCTGAAACCCTTCTTGTCAATCAAACGCACCTTGTCCGCCCTCGCGGTCAACACCAGCGGCCTTGCACTCATTGAACTGGCCTATGCGCTGCCGGTCCTGATGGGTGTCGGCATGTATGGTGCAGAAGTTGCGAATGTCGCGATGGTCAGAATGCGTGTGAACCAGATTTCCATGCATGCTGCCGACAATGCCTCGCGTATTGGCGAAGGTTCATTATTGTCGCAGAAGAAAATCTACGAAAGCGACATCAATGACCTGTTCGTCGGCGCGGATCGTCAGGCCGGCAAATATATCGATATATTTGAAAATGGCCGCATCATCATAAGCAGCCTCGAAAAGCACAGCGATGGCGGTCAATATATCAATTGGCAGCGATGCAAAGGCAAGAAGGTCCATGTATCAAGCTATGGAACCGCGGGCGTAAATTCTTCATCCCGTCCAGTAAACGGCATGGGGCCGGCCGGTGCACGCATAACCGCGCCCGCCGATCAGGCCGTGATCTTTGTCGAGATTTCCTACGATTACCAGCCGCTGATATCGAGCACGTTCACGAACACGCGAACGATCACGACGCGCGGTGCTTTCAATGTGCGTGACCGTCGTGACCTGACGCAAATCTATGACCGGACAGGAAGTGATCCGGTGTCGAGTTGCGATACATTTGACGGTGTCGACTAGACCGCGTCACAACAGCAAGCCCCTATTTGTAGCAGACCTTCTTCACCGCAGCGATGATCCGTGCGCTGTCGATCAGCGCCGCTTTCTCCAGATTGGCGGCATAAGGCAGCGGCACATCTTCGTTGGTCACACGCATCACCGGAGCATCGAGATCGTCGAAGCCCTGCTCCATGCATAGCGCCACAATCTCGCTCGAAATCGAGCAGGTCGGCCAGCCTTCTTCGGCAACAACCATCCGGTTTGTCTTGGCCAGACTCTTCAGCACCGTTTCCGTATCCAGCGGCCGCAGCGTGCGCAGATCGATAACTTCCGCTTCGATACCCTCGCCTGCCAGAACATCTGCCGCTTCCAGCGCCAGACCGACACCGATCGAATAGCTTACAATCGTGACATCGCTGCCTTCGCGCATGATCCGGGCCTTGCCGATCGGCAGCGTATAATCCTCGATTTCCGGCACATCGAACGAGCGTCCATAGAGCAATTCGTTTTCCAGGAATACGACCGGATCGGGGGTCTGGATCGCCGCTTTCAAGAGGCCCTTGGCATCGGCTGCATCATAAGGCGCGATAACGATCAAGCCGGGAACGGCCGCATACCATGGACCGTAATTCTGGCTATGCTGCGCACCCACGCGGGAGGCAGCGCCATTGGGACCGCGAAAAACGATCGGGCAACGCATCTGGCCGCCAGACATATAGTTGGTCTTGGCCGCCGAGTTGATGATCTGGTCCATCGCCTGCATGGCGAAGTTGAAGGTCATGAATTCGACAATCGGTTTGAGACCGCCCATTGCTGCGCCAGCACCGATGCCGGCGAAACCATGTTCGGTGATCGGCGTATCGATCACCCGCTTCGGACCAAATTCCTCGAGCAGGCCCTGGGTTACCTTATAGGCGCCCTGATATTCGGCGACCTCTTCACCCATTACAAAGACCGTCTCGTCCTTGCGCATCTCCTCGGCCATGGCGTCGCGCAATGCTTCGCGAACGGTGACCGAGACCAAAGCGGTGCCAGCGGGGACCGACGGGTCATCTGCCCGCGACACCGGAGCCGGCGGTGCAGTTTCCATGATTTCCGGCTTCGCTTCTTCGACGGGTTCCGGCTTGGAGTCTTCCTTGGCTGCATCGGCCGGTGCCGCTTCTGCCTCGGAGCCGGCCTCTTCGTCTTCGCCGGCCATTTCGGCAATGACGGTCCCGACCGCGACTTCGTCGGTTCCGGCGGCGACCAGAATTTTCGTGATCACACCTTCGTCAATCGCTTCAAATTCCATCGTCGCCTTGTCGGTTTCGATCTCCGCCAATATGTCGCCGGACGTGACTTCATCGCCTTCCTTGACGAACCATTTGGCCAAAGTGCCTTCTTCCATGGTCGGAGACAGGGCGGGCATTTTCAATTGGATGGCCATCAATATTGCTCCACCAAGACGTTGGTATATAGTTCGGAGAGATCCGGTTCCGGCGATTCCTCGGCAAAGTCAGCCGCTTCCATCACCGTCTTGCGGACTTTTTTATCCAGAGCTTTCAGATCCTCTTCCTTCACGCCCTGTTTTAGCAAAGCCGCTTTCAGACGTTCGATCGGATCGGATTTCTCACGCACATCCTGCACTTCGTCCCGGCTGCGATATTTGGCCGGATCGGACATGGAATGGCCACGATAGCGATAGGTTTTGAGCTCCATCAGCACCGGACCACCGCCGCTACGCACGTCCTTCAAGACTTCTTCCACCGCCCCGCGCACCGCCAGCACATCCATGCCGTCGACCTGCACGCCGGGAATACGGAAGCTTTCACCACGCCGGTAGAGCTGATCTTCGGCGGACGACCGGTTGACGCTCGTGCCCATGGCATATTGGTTATTCTCGATCACGAAAATCACCGGCAGCTGCCAGAGTTCCGCCATGTTGAAGCTTTCGTAAACCTGCCCCTGATTGGAAGCACCATCACCGAAATAGGCCAGACAGACGCCGCCATCCTCCTTATATTTATGGGCAAAAGCCAGTCCGGTGCCAAGCGAGACCTGCGCACCGACAATGCCGTGGCCACCATAGAAGCCGTGATCGACCGAGAACATGTGCATCGAACCGCCCTTGCCCTTCGAAATACCCGAAGCGCGACCGGTAAGTTCCGCCATCACGATATTGGGGTCAATGCCGCAGGCCAGCATATGACCATGGTCCCGGTAGCCGGTAATGACACTGTCCTTGCCAGGGTTGATCGCGGATTGCAGGCCGGTCACGACCGCTTCCTGACCGATGTAGAGATGGCAAAATCCGCCAATCAGTCCAAGGCCGTACAGCTGCCCCGCTTTTTCCTCGAAGCGGCGAATGAGCAGCATTTGCTCATAGAAATCCAGCATCTCTGCCTTGGTGGCAGTATAAATTGGTGCCTTCAGACCTCCGGTCGAATGCACGACCGACTTGGCTTTCGCCGGCGCGCGTTTGGGCGCTGTTGGTTTTTTGGCTGGGGTGGTTTTCCGGGGAGCTTTTGCCACGCGAGCGGGATCCTTTTTTTGACTAGCAAATAGCATAGCCAAAACTGTTCCGTTACCCAAGTACTTAGGTTCAGTGAGCGGTTAAATATCTGAATGGCGGCAGGAAACCGCTGATCGCTACTTCAACGGAACGATGATTTCGTCCGGATGAATGACATTTACCTTCTTGCGCAGCAGCTCGCCGATCAGGTCCGGATCAGCGCCTCGGGGATCAAGCAGCTCCACCCTGTTCTTCAAAGCGTCCCGCTCGGCCTCCAGCTTGGCCAGTTCGATTCCGCGCGTTTCCAGCTTTGTCTGATATTCACCCCAGGCCAGAACTCCGGTTGGGCCGAGCACGGCATAGCCAGCGATGGCAAGCAAAGTCATCAGAGCGAATCCCGGCCCGAGAGCCGCTCTGATCAGACCTGAAATTTTTTCCTGCTGTGCCATGACTTGCCTTGAATCAGAAAAGTGATTCGCTGGCAAGGGGCTTAACACCCATTTTGGCTGTTCAGCGCCCAAACGCCCCCGAAAAGCGAGGAAACGGCGATCAGCTGAAAATCGAGCGTCCTGCGTAATGCGCAACATCGCCCAATTCTTCCTCGATCCGGATCAGCTGGTTATATTTGGCCAGCCGGTCGGAACGCGCCAGGCTTCCGGTCTTGATCTGACCGCAATTGGTCGCAACCGCCAGATCGGCGATGGTGGAATCTTCGGTCTCTCCCGAGCGATGCGACATCACCGCTGTATAAGAAGCGTTATGCGCCATCCGGACGGCTGCCAGCGTTTCCGAGAGCGTTCCGATCTGATTGACTTTCACCAGCAGCGAATTGGCCAGGCCATCTTCGATACCCATCGACAGCCGCTCGGGATTGGTAACAAACAGATCGTCGCCGACCAGTTGCACTGTGTCACCCACCGCATCGGTGATCAGCTTCCAGCCTTCGAAATCATCTTCCGACATGCCGTCTTCGATCGATTTGATCGGATAATCCTTGCACAGGGCGGCGAGATAGTCGGACATTTCTGCCGGGCTGAGCACCTTGTCCTCACCCGAGATATGATATTTGCCATCGCGGAAAAATTCGGTAGCGGCGCAATCGAGCGCCAGCACCACTTCATCACCGATCTTGAAACCGGCCTTTTCGACCGATGCCATGATGAAATCCAGCGCTTCACGGGTCGACCCCAGATTGGGCGCAAAACCGCCCTCGTCGCCAACAGCGGTAGCCAGCCCTTTTTCAGACAGGCCTTTTTTCAGCGTGTGAAATATTTCCGACCCCCAGCGCACCGCTTCGGAAAGGCTGTCGGCGCCAACCGGCATGACCATGAATTCCTGGAAATCGATGGGGTTGTCGGCATGTTCGCCGCCGTTGATGATATTCATCATCGGCACTGGCAACACATGCGCCGAAACGCCGCCGACATAACGATAAAGCGGCAGGCCGCGCGCATCGGCCGCCGCTTTTGCAGCCGCGAGGCTGACGCCCAAAATCGCATTCGCACCCAGTCTCGCCTTGTTGGGCGTGCCATCGAGCGCGATCATCGCCGCATCCAGTTCTTCCTGATCCTCGGCGTCCAGATCGAGCAAGGCTTCCTTGATCTCGCCATTGACCGCGTCAATTGCCTTGAGAACGCCCTTGCCGAGATATTTGCTCTTGTCGCCATCGCGCAATTCGACCGCTTCATAGGCTCCGGTTGAAGCACCGGACGGAACCGCCGCGCGACCGAAACTGCCGTCTTCCAGCAATATATCAACTTCTACCGTCGGGTTACCCCGGCTGTCCAGAATCTGGCGAGCATGAAGGTCGATTATTGCGGTCATGATGGGGCTCCGAATGAAGAATAATGATGGCCAAGGCCTTATAGCGATGACCGGCTTCTTGCAATCCATTGAACCGCTTTTATCGCCGCTTTCCCCCTTGATTCAAAAGCAAATGATACCATTTCGAATGTAAGGGAACCACAAATGGAACGCTTTCCGCTTGTGAAGTGTTGGCAAGAGACAAATGAAGAAGGAAAATTGATCATGGCAGACGTCAAGAAATCAACCGAAAAGGCTCCGGCCAAAGCCGCGGCAAAGAAGCCCGTCACGAAGAAAGCCGCAGCCAAAAAGCCTGCTGCTACAAAAGACACTTCGGAAACGCGCACCACAAAGGCGCAGAAAGCCGCTCCGCTGAAAGCCGGCGCTACCAAGGCTGCAGCGACGAAAACCGAAACCACGAGTGATTTCAAGGACCGCGCTATGACGAAGGCCAAATCAGCAGCCAGCCAAGGCAAGGAACGCACCGGCACTGCCATCGAAAATCTGAGCAAGATGATCGAGGACAGCGCAAAAACCCTCGACGACAATGTCGGCGAAAAATACGGTAACTATGCTCGCTCGGCCGCTGACGCTGTGTCTTCCTTTGCAGAGAAGCTCAATTCCAAGGAAGTTGATGAAATTGTCGAAGATGCGCGCGGATATGTTCGCAAAAGTCCGGCAGTGGCGATCGGTGCAGCTGCGGTGGTCGGATTTCTCGTATCCCGTCTGATCAAATCAGGGATGGATGATAACGACGCATGAGTGTAGCATGGCGACGCCATATGCACGGGTGACGAATGTTGCAGGACAAGGAAATTCCAGTTTTGGATGAAGAGCGTCTTTCCGATGATGCCGCGACCTCGTTTGCGGATGAAGCGGAACCGAAATCCCTGAAATCGCAGGTCACCGGCCTCATTGAGGACGTGCGCATATTGGCGCACGCCGAGGTCGAATATTATCGTGCCAAATTGTCGATCAATATGGCGGCGACCAAGCGCGTTGTGGTGCTCGCCGGCGTTGCCATCATATCCGGAACGACAGCGATTATTGCCTTGATCCTCGGGCTACTGCTAATATTGTCGGACTATCTAGGCCCGATCGCCGCAACCGCGATCGTCACAGGAGCGGCTCTGCTGGTCGCCGCGACAACCATGGGCATGGCAATAAAACGGGCCAAAAGACTGCCGCTGGACGAAAATGATGCGTGAGATTGATGATGCCGAAAAATAACGACGACATATTCAGCCTGCGCAACCTTGCCATCGACCGCGAACAGGCGCGCGCCAATCTGAAACGGGATACGGCCGAGACCCGTACCCGGCTTAAGCCGGCCAATCTGATGACAGAAGCGAAGAATAACGCGACAGATCGTGTTCGCAAAGCCGGTATGACCGCCATCGACGGTATCCGCGCCAATCCGGGCCTGTCTGCTACGGTTGCTGCGACCGCGACGCTGATCGCCATGCGCCGCCCGATTGCCAAGCTTATCGCCAACCGCAAAATATCCGAGCCGGATCAAACGGAGGAATAGACTATGAACAAACTGACCGACAATATCGACAAAGCCCGCGCAGCATCCCGGGAACGGCTCGAAACGGCGAAGGAAATCGCGACCGAAGGCTCGCTCGTCGCCCGCGAGAAAATGTCCGAAAGCAAGGCACGCGCTGCGGCGATGCTCGGCGAAGGCCGTGATAAAGCGGCCGGAAGCGTTGCCGCCACCAGAGATGCGGCGAAAAAGGCCGTGGCAAAATCCGAAGAGACCTTGACCAACAGCCCGCTGGCGATTGTTGCCGGAGGTGCCGTTCTGGGCATTCTCGTCGGTGCGCTGCTGCCCAAGAGCAAAGCCGAAGGCAAATATGTCGGCGGCGCCGGGCGCAAGATCAACGAAACCGCAAGAACCGCTTATCAGGCCGCCAAGGACGCGAGCCGGGACCAGATCGGTGAACTCGGTCTCAGCAACGACAATATGCGCGCCCAGTTCAAAGATCTGTTTGGCAAAGCCATCGAGGCTGCTAAGACCGCGATGGCCGCAGCACAGGATGCGGTGAAAGACGAACATCAGGGCAAAAAATGAACGAAGAACGCAGCAAGATGCATCTGGTCATGGGCGGACGGGTCAAGGATCCGCGCGGCCTGGAATTTGTCAATCTCGACAAAATCGATCTCGTCGGGGTCTATCCCGATTATGAGGAAGCCGAGGACGCATGGCGTTCCAAAGCGCAGATGACCGTTGACGATGCCGAGATGAAATATGTCGTCGTGCATCTGCACAAGCTGCTCGAACCGGATGTGCCGCTCGAAGATTAGCCAATCGAAGACCAGCAAATCAAAGACTAGCCAATCGAAGATCAGGCGCTGCGAAAACGCCAGCTGAGCAATGGTCTCGTCAAGACCAGACCGGCTACAAATCCGCCGATATGCGCGAATATCGCAATGCCTTGCAGGCTTCCGCTGGTCGCCACGCCGATCATCAGCTGAATCCCGACCCACGCCAGCGTCAGCCAGACGATGCGGACAATATGGCCCGGGATCGGCCCGACCGGAGCGACTTTGTTGCGCGCAAACAGCAACGCATAAGAGCCCAGTATCGCCGAGATCGCGCCGCTTGCGCCGATCATCGGTATCATCGAATCACTCTCGACGGCATATTGCGCAAAGGCCGCAGCATAAGCACCGACCACATAAAGCACCGCCATCAACTGCGCGCCCAATGCCTGTTCGACAAAGCGGCCGCAGAACAGCAGCATCAGCATGTTGAAGCTGAGGTGCAACAGTCCGCTGTGCAGGAACGCCGAGGATAATGGAGTCAGCCAGGCCGGAACCATCCAGCCATAAGCCGTCAGATCAAGCGCTTCGCCGCTCAGCCGGATCGGGAACATGCCCCCGCGCAGCAGCGCTTCCTGCTCCCAGCCGAAAATCCAGATTATCAGAAAGATCACCACATTGGCGATGATCAGTCCGTTGGTCAGCTTTCCGGCGGGTATATTCATCTGGTTCAGATGAACTCGATTTTTTCGAGCAGGAAATATTTGTCGCCCGCCGGCACGGTCACTTCAATCTCTTCCCCGACGCTGCGCCCGATCAGGGCCCGGCCAATCGGCGAATTATAGCTGATCTTGCCGGATTTGGCATCGGCTTCGGCCTGACCGACCAGCTGATATTTCACCGGCTTGTCGTCTTCATCAAGCAAGGTCAGCGTCGCGCCAAACACGGCTTTGTCACCAGACAGGGTCTTGGGATCAATAACCTGGGCACGGGAAAGCTTGTCTTCGAGATCGCCAATGGTCGCTTCGACCTGGCCCTGACGTTCCTTGGCCGCATGATATTCAGCATTTTCCGACAGGTCGCCATGGGCCCGCGCGGTCTCGATCGCGTCGACGATGATCGGACGCTCCAGCTTCAGCGCCTTGAGTTCGGCCTCCATTTTGTCATGGCCTTCGGCGAGCATTGGTACTTTTTCAACAGCCATTAGATTGGCCTTTCCTTACTGATACGCTGCCGATTTCTGCCGTGCAGCGCCTAAAACAGTTTTCCGGCGCCCCTCTTTGGAGAAGCACCCGCAGTTTGACAAAATGTCGGAAAATTAAGTCTGCGAAGCCTTATAATAGGACTGTAACGCGCGAACTTCAAGAGTCTGATCACGCATCGCCTCAATCGCCTGCATCGCGGCGTTGCTGGCCGTCGCTGTTGTGAAGATCGGAATCTTGCCAACCAGCGCCGCCGCCCGGATCGATTTCGAGTCCTTGAGCGACTGCCAGCCTTCGGTTGTGTTGAAGATCAGATTGACTTCACCATCCTTGATCCGGTCGACAATATGCGGCCGTCCCTCGATAACCTTGTTGACCTTCTCCACCTTGATCCCGTGCTCGGTTAGATAATCCGCTGTTCCGGAGGTGGCGATGAGCTTGAAGCCCAGCTTCTCGGCCAGACGCGCCGCCGGTTCGATCACCTTCTTGTCCGTTTCCTTGACCGAGATGAAGATCGTTCCGCCATTGGGCAATATATTGCCCGCGCCGAGCTGCGCCTTGGCAAAGGCAATCGGGAAGCCCTGGTCTATGCCCATGACTTCGCCGGTCGATTTCATTTCCGGCGACAGGATCGGATCGACGCCGGGGAAACGGCTGAACGGGAAGACCGCCTCTTTGACAGCGGTATAACTGATATGCCTGTCGATCGCAGGCAGGTCTTTCAATTTTTCACCCGCCATCACCCGCGAAGCAATCTTGGCAATCGGCACGCCGATCGCCTTGGCGACAAACGGCACCGTCCGGCTGGCGCGGGGATTGACCTCGATCAGATAGACTTCGCCGTCTTTCACCGCGAACTGGATGTTCATCAGGCCGCGCACTTTCAGGCCGAAAGCCAATGCCTCGGCCTGCCGTTCCATTTCGGCAATGATTGCGTCATCCAGACTATAAGGCGGGATCGAGCAGGCGCTGTCGCCCGAGTGCACGCCGGCTTCCTCGATATGCTGCAGCAGGCCGCAGACAATCACTTCGTCACCGTCGCAAATCGCGTCGACATCGACTTCGACCGCATCGCGCAGATATTGGTCAACCAGCACCGGACTGTCGCCCGACACCTGCACCGCGGTGTTGATATAATTTTCCAGCTGCGCCGGCCCGTCGACGATTTCCATTGCCCGGCCGCCAAGTACAAAGCTGGGACGCAGCAATACCGGATAGCCGATACGCTCGGCGATTTTTACTGCTTCGTCGCGAGTCCGGGCCATGCCGTTTTCCGGCTGCTTGAGCTTCAGCTTGTGGACCAGCTTGGCGAAACGTTCGCGGTCTTCGGCCAGATCAATCGCGTCGGGCGAGGTGCCGAGGATCGGAATGCCCGCGTCTTCCAGCGCCTGCGCCAGTTTCAGCGGTGTCTGCCCGCCAAATTGCACAACCACGCCGACCAGTTCGCCAGATTGCTGCTCGACGTGCAGGATCTCCAGCACGTCTTCCGCGGTCAGCGGTTCAAAATAAAGCCGGTCGGACGTGTCATAATCGGTCGACACGGTCTCCGGATTGCAGTTGATCATGATCGTCTCGAAACCGGCATCCGACAGTGCGAAACAGGCGTGGCAGCAGCAATAATCGAACTCGATCCCCTGCCCGATCCGGTTCGGTCCGCCACCGAGAATGACGATTTTCTTGCGATCCGAAGGCTGCGCCTCGCATTCCGGCGCCCCGAAAATCGGCGCTTCATAGGTGGAATACATATAGGGCGTCTTGGCTTCAAATTCCGCTGCGCAGGTATCAATCCGCTTGAACACGGGCCGCACACCGAGCTTGTGGCGCAAGCCGCGCACTTCGGCCTCGGTCGTCGCGCCCGCCATGGCGGCAAGCGCGTCATGAACCAGCCCGTGACCTTCGGCGACCGCGCGCCCTGCTCCACCGGCAACATGGACCGAATCAATCGCCAGCTTGGCCAGCCGCGCATCGGAGAAGCCCATCGACTTCAGCTTGCGCAAAGCTTGCGCATCATTGGGCAGTCCCTTGTCGATGATCTGCTGCTCGGCATCGATAATTTCGCGGATCCGGGACAGAAACCAGGGGTCGAAACCGGCAATATTGTGGATTTCCTTGTTGGAAAAGCCCTCCCGCATCGCCTGGGCAGCGACGAGAATACGATCCGGTGTCGCCCGCGCCAAAGCCGCCGCGATATCTTCTCGCGGCGCATCGATCAGTTCCTGCACGCGGTTAAAGCCGTCGAGACCGGTTTCCAGGCCGCGCAAAGCCTTCTGCATCGATTCGTGGATGTTGCGGCCAATCGCCATCACTTCGCCAACCGACTTCATCGCGGTCGACAGCAAGGGCTCGGCGCCCTTGAATTTTTCAAAGGCAAAGCGTGGAATCTTGGTCACGACATAATCAATCGTCGGCTCGAACGACGCCGGAGTTGCGCCGGTAATGTCATTGTCGATCTCGTCGAGCGTATAGCCGACCGCCAGTTTCGCGGCAACGCTGGCAATCGGGAAGCCGGTCGCCTTGGACGCCAGTGCAGACGAGCGCGAAACCCGCGGGTTCATCTCGATGACCACGAGCCGGCCGTCCTTCGGATTGACCGCAAACTGGACGTTGGAACCGCCTGTTTCGACACCGATTTCACGCAGCACCGCGATACTCGCGTTGCGCATGATCTGATATTCCTTGTCGGTCAGGGTCAGCGCCGGGGCAACGGTGATGCTGTCGCCGGTGTGCACACCCATCGGATCGACATTCTCGATCGAGCAGATGATGATGCAATTGTCCGCCTTGTCGCGGACGACCTCCATCTCATATTCTTTCCAACCGATCAGCGATTCGTCGATCAGCACTTCGTTGGTCGGCGAAGCGTCCAGCGAAGTCCGGATATAGTGAATGAATTCCTCGCGGTTATACGCCACACCACCGCCGGTTCCGCCCATCGTGAAGCTGGGCCGCATGATCGCCGGCAGCCCGATTTCCTCGAGAATTTCAAGCGCCTGCGCCTCGCTATGCGCCACGGCGCTGCGCGGGCTTTCCAGACCGATCTTGTCCATCGCCGCCTTGAACTTCTCGCGGTCCTCTGCCTTGTCGATCGCCTCTGCGTCGGCCCCGATCATCTCGACACCATATTTTTCCAGCACGCCCATTTTGTTGAGCGAAAGCGCCGTATTCAACGCCGTCTGCCCGCCCATCGTGGGAAGGATCGCGTCAGGCCGTTCCTTCTCGATGATCTTGGCAACAATCTCGGGCGTAATCGGTTCAATATAGGTCGCATCCGCCATTTCCGGATCGGTCATGATCGTCGCCGGATTGGAGTTGACCAGAATGATCCGGTAACCCTCTTCCTTCAGCGCCTTGCACGCCTGTGTACCGGAGTAATCAAACTCGCAGGCCTGGCCGATAATGATCGGGCCAGCGCCGATGATCAGGATGGATTTTATGTCAGTTCTTTTGGGCATTTAGCTTATCGACTTTTCTATTCTGAACGAAATATCTTGTTCAACCACCGCGAAAATTACGCATTCTAATTCATCATCAGTGACTTGTGATATCAAGAATTGATACTCAATAGAGGTATGATGCGGATATGTGACTTGAAATGCAGAAACCCCACAATTGAGCAAAACTTTGCCACCATAAACAGCAGCTGTGTGTCCTGCATCACGATCTCTCTTCTTTTCTATTGGAGCAGTCTCAATCCGATTTTCGACTATTTCGGGAAATGCTTCTTCTGGTTCCAACAAAACGAAGAAAACATCCTTAGAATCGGTTGCGGCTTGGCTGATTTGAAACCCAAGGAACATGAAAATTGATGCAGCAACTATGCCTCCACCCCAAAGAGCAAATCTATTAATCATGCCGGTCCGCCGACAAACTTCTCGAACAGACAAAAGTCGTATTGCTCACCAAGGCTAGATTCGCACTGATATAACCCACCCATCACGCCGGGTTCTCGTCAGAAATCTCGCCATTTTCGTTACAGGCAAAACAGCCCCAACCATCATGGTCGATGTCATATTCGCTTTCGATCTCGAGGCATTTGCGGGTCAGTTCGCGGATCGTGTCGCGCTTGGTGTCGAGATCAATCTGCAACTCGATCACCCACTCATCATCCTCGTTGGTGACCAAAGCCGAGCGAAAGCCCCATTTGGCCGCGTCATTCTTCAGCTTGTTGAGATCAGCGACCGCGCCTACAAATTGCACGTTAACTTCGCGCACAACATGCGACAAATCGCCGCCCGCTGCCATATTCTGCAGGATTTCGTCATCAATTGCCCATTCTTCGGCAAGATGTGCGGGATCAATCGGTCCGCTCATTGGTTTGGGCCTCCGAGATGGGTGAGGGAAATGTTAGATGTATTGGGCATTATAGCCTCTGCTCATGATAGCTCGCTTGATGCTCAACCGAAAGCCACCAACCATCTCCGAACTTAGAATAAGCCCTTTCAAACTGTTCACCGAATATATCTTCAATTTGAGTATCTAGTTGGCATTCCTCAATAATTTTTATTACAACTGGGTCAATCTCGGATCGGATCATGTTTACTTGGTCTTTTACCGAGCCTTGAAGCGCAGCTGGTTTAAATAAACCATCAGTAGTAGAATCGGCCGATGCACAGGGAGTCTCAAGCACATGATAAGACACCAAGTACCTGCCATCTAATCCAGATACGGCTTGGAACATTATTCCGACGTCATTCTGGCAAATGTCGAAATAGCGAACATGTTGATTTCCAAATGACGTCATATGCGTGGTCGGGTCACATTTCTTGACCGTTTTCTCAACGGCATCTGGTTTTACCTCATTTCCGACTGCTGCAACTGCCGTCGAATTTGAATCTGCAAGTTCCAAGCAAGCGGCGGTCGGCAAAACAATCAAAACCATCAAGAAGGCAGCCTTCATGACAATCCCCCGACAAATTTCTCGAACAGATAGAAACTGTCCTGCGGGCCGGGGCTGGCTTCGGGGTGATATTGCACGCCGAATGCGCGCTTGCCGATGATTTCGATGCCGCAATTGCTGCCGTCGAACAGGCTCTTGTGGGTTTCGTGAATATTGTCGGGCAGACTGTCGCCGTCGACCGCAAAGCCGTGGTTCATGCTGGTGATCTCGACCAGCCCTTCGGTCTCGGCCCAGCCGCCGCCGATCCGCTGCACCGGATGATTGGCACCGCGATGGCCCTGGTGCATTTTCACTGTCTTGGCGCCCGCCGCGAGGGCGAGCATCTGGTGACCGAGGCAGATGCCGAACAGCGGAATATCCGCTTCGAGCAGCTGTTGGATCACTGGAACCGCATATTTGCCGGTCGCCGCCGGATCACCGGGGCCGTTGGACAGAAACACGCCAGCGGGCTGCAAAGCCATGATTTCATCGAATGGAGTTTCAGCAGGAACTACAGTGACTTTTGCGCCAGCCTTCACAAGGTTTCTAAAGATATTGCGCTTCGCACCATAGTCGATGGCGACAACGTGAGGGCGCTCATTGGCCCCAAGTTTGACAAACTTTGGATCCCCCCCGTTCGTCTCGAGCGAAGTCGAGAGGCCCGCTGCCGACGGAGCAGAAGATGCTTCCAATTCTTCCATTTTGGCATAGCCATGACCCAGTCGCCACAGTCCACCCTTGTCCCACAAATGCGTCTGGTGCCCGGTCACTTCCTTGGCCAGATCCATGCCTTCGAGGCCAGCCCAGGCCCGTGCCTTGCCTAGCAACTCATCGATATCAAACTTGCCCTCGGGATCATAAGCAATCACCGCATTGGGCGCGCCCGCTTCGCGGATCCGCCGGGTCAAAGCCCTTGTATCCACACCGGAAATTCCGATCCGGCCATTTTCCGCCATCCACTGGTCGAACGGCTTCTGGTCGCGGAAATTGGACGGTGCGGTAATATCCTCGCGGACGATGCAGCCCAGAGCATGCGGGCTGTCCGCCTCAATGTCCTCGTCGTTCGTCCCGGTGTTACCGATGTGCGGAAAGGTGAAAGTCACGATCTGCCCGGCATAGCTCGGGTCGGTCATCACTTCCTGATAGCCGGTCATCGCGGTGTTGAAGCAGACTTCGCCGACCGCAGAACCGGTCGCACCAAAGCCCCTGCCCCAGATGATCGTGCCATCGGCCAATACCAATATCCCGGTTGCACCCTCGGGAGCGGCGGGATTATGGGCATCGGTCATGGGCTGTTCCTTTGGGTCCGTTTGAGGCGCAAAATTTCATGGGACCTAGAACCAGATTTCTGGCCTCACAATCTATGAAAAAAATTATCTTCCCGCTATGGTGGTCGCTTACTCCAAAAATATGAGGAACGCCATGATTCGCGATACCGTGAAAGCCGCGCAAATTGCCGCCATGAAGGCCGGTGACAAGGATCGCACCGCCGCGACCCGCAGCATATTGGCGAAGATCAAGGACAAGGACATCGAACTGCGCACCAGAGAAGATGCGCGCGACGACAATAGTATCCTGATCGACGTGCTGCAGAAGATGGCCAAGCAACGCCGCGAATCGATCGACATGTTCGAATCCGGCGGTCGCACCGAACTGGCCGCGGCAGAGAAAATGGAACTGGCGGTGATCGAGGAATTCCTCCCCGCGCAATTGAGCGAGGAAGAAACTGCCGCGCTGATCACCGGTATCAAAACCGAACTCGGCGCCGACGGCATGAAAGACATGGGCCGCGTAATGGGCGAACTGAAAAAACGCCACGGCACCGAAATCGACATGAGCAAAGCCAGCGCCCTGGTGAAGGCAGCGCTTTCGTGAGAAATCCCCCTCCCGCTTGCGGGAGGGGTTAGGGGTGGGACTGAAAAGAAATCGAAGTGGTAGTTTTCAAACCAAGAAATACCAACCGCGCCAAATCCCTGCGCAATGCAGCCACACCGGCTGAACGAGAGCTTTGGAAATATTTATCGAGACGGCAGGTCGGCGGGCGCAAATTCAGCCGGCAAATGCCCGTTGGGCCCTATTATGCCGACTTCCTTTGCCGCGAGCTGGGATTGATCATTGAAATTGATGGATATTCGCATGAAACACAGCAAGGCTATGATGCGAAGCGAACCGCTGACCTTGTCGAGCATGGCTACAAGGTTATTCGATTCACGAATGTTGATGTTTTGAACAATGTTGCGGGTGTGATCTGTCAGATCGAGCAAGTCTTGGCTGACATGCCCACCCCTAACCCCTCCCGCAGGCGGGAGGGGGACATATGACCCTCACCCCGCAATGGCTGGAAGAACTGCGATCGCGCGTCACGCTGTCCACACTGATCGGGCGCACCGTAAAAATCCAGAAAGCCGGCCGCGAATATAAAGCCTGCTGCCCGTTTCATAACGAGAAATCGCCCAGCTTCACGATCAACGACGAAAAGGGCTTCTATCACTGCTTCGGCTGCGGGGCGCATGGTGATGCGATCAGCTGGATGACCGAGCAGCGCGGCCTCGGCTTCATGGACGCGGTCAAGGACCTCGCCGCCGAAGCGCAGATGGAAGTCCCTGCCCCCGATCCCCGCGCGGCGCAGCGACAGGAAGTCCGCGCAACGCTGCATGACGTCATGGCGGCAGCGCAGGACTGGTTTGTCGAGTGCTTCAACAGCACCGAGGGTGCCGGGGCTCGGGAATATCTGAAAAACCGCGGAATATCGGAGAGCACGATCCGCGAATTCGGCTTTGGCTTTGCGCCCAACTCCCGCGGAAGGCTCAAGGACGCGCTATCCAAACACGGCATGGACCAGTTGATCGAGGCCGGTCTGCTGATCAAGGTCGACGACAAGGATCCCTATGACCGGTTCCGCGGGCGCCTGATGATCCCGATCCGCGATCCACGCGGTCGGGTCATTGCTTTCGGCGGCCGGATATTGGGCGACGGCGAGCCGAAATATCTCAACTCCCCCGACACACCATTATTCGACAAGGGGCGCACACTCTACAATCTCGACAAAGCTTCGCCAGCCTCCCGCCAAACCGGACGGATATTGGTGGTAGAGGGCTATATGGATGCCATCGCGCTGGCGCAGGCCGGTTTTAAAGACGTCGTTGCCCCGCTCGGCACGGCGCTGACCGAGCATCAGATCGAACGTATCTGGAAAATGGTCGAGGCGCCGATCCTCTGCTTTGATGGCGACAATGCCGGCCAAAAGGCCGCCATGCGCGCTGCCTTGCGGGCGCTGCCGATATTACGCCCATCGCACAGCCTGAACTTCATTTCGCTGCCCGCGGGACAAGACCCGGACGACCTGATTCGCTCCGACGGAGCTCATGCCTTCGCCGCCCTGATCGCGAAACCACAGATGCTCGACGACAAGATCTGGCAGGTGGAATATGACGCAGAACCGCTCAACACGCCGGAAACCAAAGCCGGTCTGAAAAAGCGCCTGTCCGATCATGTCCGTGACATTGCCGACCAGGATATTGCCCAGCATTACCGGCAGGTCTTTAACGACCGCTATCAGGCGACGTTTTTTACCCAGACGGACAATCGCTCCGAAGGCCGTCGCCCGCAGAATTCAAACCGCAACTTCCCGTCGAAATTTGTCTCTTACAAGCCGCTGGAGGACACCAGAACCTTTTTGATCGAGGGCTATGACCTGCAGATTGCCAAGGGCATATTGGGCGGCTTGATCCGCCATCCGTGCCGGATTTCCAGCCATTTCGAAGAGCTCAGCGCAATCAAACTGGCCGATTCGCAAATGCAGGACTTGCTCGGCGAATTGATCAATGTCGCAATGCGCAAAGAAACGCTTGATATGCAGGGCCTTCTTACCATATTGGGAAAGACAGATTGTTATAATGTCGCAAAAGGGCTGTTACGGGCCGACGCGCTGAATTTCACTTTCAACCGCAAGCTGCCAGACGATGCCCCTTCGTTATTGATCGAACGGGCGCATCAGGATTTGGCAGAAGCGATAAAAGTGGTGACGGCGCGCCCCGGACTGGAAGCAGCTCTCGCAGAGGCAACACGGCGGGTGCAGGATGATCTTACGGAAGAAAGTTATGCCGAGCAGCAGCGCCTTCGCGAAGCGAAGCAGTTATTTCACGAGCGATTGGTCGAACTGACCCAGATCGACGACGCTATATAGTTTTTAAATTAGGGGCCTGAGCCATTGGCAAGTAAAGCAAAAAACACCAAAGCCGAAGACGAACCGTTGATTGATCTCAACGATAGCGCCATCAAGAAACTGATCGCTCAGGGTAAAAAGCGTGGCTATCTTACGATTGACGAGCTGAACGAAGCCCTGCCCCAGGACCAGAACGAGCAGATTGAGGACGTCATGTCCGCAATTTCCGAAATGGGCGTCCGGATTGTCGAGAATGACGAGGAAGCCGCCGAAGAACTGGCCGGCGAAGAAGTCGAATCCATCGACGGCAAGGACAAGGACAAGAAAGCCGCAGCCGCCGCTCCCAAAAAAGCGACCTCCGACCGCACTGACGACCCTGTCCGCATGTATCTGCGCGAAATGGGCGCTGTGGAATTGCTCAGCCGCGAAGGCGAGATTGCCATTGCCAAGCGTATCGAAGCCGGCCGCGACACGATGATCTGGGGGCTGTGCGAAAGCCCGACCACCTTTAATGCGATCATCGAATGGTCGACGGCGCTCAACGACGGCGAAATGCAGTTGCGCGAAATTCTCGATCTCGACGCCATGCTTTCCAAAGATCCCGTTCCGGAGAATCTGGAAGAGGCCGAAGATGATGATGACGGCGAAATCAGCGAAAAAACCGCTGGGCCGTCGTTCAAGGACGATGACGAAGTCGAGGATGAAGAATCGGCTGACGGCGAAGATGACGAAGAAGCAGAACTGACCGAACGTCGCACCAAGCGCGTGGTTGAGGAGGAAGAGGAAGACAACACCCTTTCCCTCGCGCAGATGGAAGAAGCGTTGAAGCCCGACGCGCTGGAGAAATTCGCGCTGATCACTTCGGTGTTCAAGAAATTCTCGAAATTGCAGACGACCCGGCTGGAATCGCTGGCGGCGGGCAAGGATTTTCCGGCAGCTTCTGAAAAGAAATATCACGATTTGCGCGAAGAATTGACCGCATTGGTCGAAAGTGTGCAATTTCATGCCAATAAAATCGAGTTTCTGGTCGACCAGCTTTACTCGTTCAATCGCCGGCTGACGACTTTGGGCGGGCAGATGCTCCGTCTCGCAGAGCGCCACAAGGTGCCACGCCGTGCATTTCTGGAAAGCTATGTCGGCAACGAACTCGACGACGGCTGGCTGGCAAGCATGGCCAAGACCGACAAGAAATGGGCCGCTTTCGTTGAGAAAGAAGCCGAAGCGGTCGATCGTATCCGCGCAGAAATTTCCGATATCGCCAATGCTACCGGCACTTCGCTGGTCGAATTTCGCCGCATCGTCAACATGGTCCAGAAAGGTGAACGCGAAGCGCGTATCGCCAAGAAGGAAATGGTCGAGGCCAATCTCCGCCTCGTAATTTCGATCGCTAAAAAATATACCAACCGCGGCCTGCAGTTCCTTGATCTCATTCAGGAAGGCAATATCGGCCTGATGAAAGCGGTCGACAAATTCGAATATCGCCGCGGCTACAAGTTCAGCACCTATGCAACATGGTGGATTCGCCAGGCGATCACGCGGTCTATTGCCGATCAGGCGCGGACTATCCGTATTCCGGTCCATATGATCGAAACGATCAACAAGCTGGTCCGCACAAGCCGTCAGTTCCTGCATGAGCAGGGCCGCGAGCCGACTCCGGAAGAAATGGCCGAACGCCTCTCCATGCCGCTGGAAAAAGTGCGCAAGGTGATGAAAATTGCCAAGGAACCGATTTCGCTCGAAACACCAATTGGTGATGAAGAAGATTCGCATCTCGGTGATTTCATCGAAGACAAGAATGCGATCATTCCGGTCGATGCGGCTATTCAGGCGAACCTGAAGGAAACCGTGACTCGCGTATTGGCGAGCCTGACTCCCCGGGAAGAACGCGTGCTGCGCATGCGCTTCGGGATCGGTATGAACACCGATCATACGCTTGAGGAAGTCGGGCAGCAGTTCAGCGTGACGCGGGAACGTATCCGGCAGATTGAAGCCAAGGCACTGCGCAAGCTGAAACATCCAAGCCGCAGCCGCAAGATGCGGAGCTTCCTGGATCAATAATCTCGCTATGCGCGCCAATTGCTATGGTTTGTAAATCCCTAACAGCCGGTAAACCTACTCTTTAGGTATCGTCGCTATATTCGAAGACAGACGAGGATGCTCATTGCATTTTCGCAACCTTAATCGGATATCGGAAACGCGATGCTAGGACAAAATGCACAATTGGTGACACCGCCGGGGTTCGCTGGACAGGCCGGCCTATATGGCAGCGACACAGCGCCCTATGTGCAGCTTATCGCCGAGGATTTCTCAACTCTGTCAGGCGCGGATGTCGCCGATATCGTCCATTTCCTGTGCGTTTTGCACGGCCGCCATCCGGGCGTGATCGATCATGCGGCGACCAAAATCGTAGATGATGCCGCGCGAGAATGGCTGATTCAGGCGACCGACGGCTTTGCTGCCGAACGATCTTTCCTAACCAAGCTGACCGTGGCTGCCGGACCGATTTCGGGCGTTAGCCTCGACGACCAGAGTAACGCCGCCGTGCTGGGTCAACGCAAGGCGCTCGAGATGCTTTCCCAGTCCGATCGCAGCGGTTGCGCCATCGGCGCGGCCATCGCCCTGGTTTCAGACTGGCATCATATCAGAAATATTCTGGAGCAGATTGCCCTGCGTATCGGCGTTGAAGCCCGCTCCTCGATTCTGCCGAGCGCCGAAAAAACCTCGGATCTCAACAGCCTGCTGGCGGAAACGCCCGCTTTGGAACGAGCGCTGAATTTCGGGGCGGAACAGCTGCTCAACCAGCATCGCGGCCTGTGGCAGCTTCTGGAAGCGCGGCGAAATATGCGGCTTTCCCGTTAATATTCTCGCAAATTCACGCTAAAATTAACTAAATGATTAACTTGCCTGGAACGGGAGTTTTCCCTATCGCCTATGCTTTGACGTTCACGGCAAGGAATAGAAAATCATGCGTTTTGACGGTACCAAAGACTATGTTGCAACCGATGATCTGAAGGTTGCTGTCAACGCTGCCATGACCCTCCGCCGCCCTCTCCTCGTCAAAGGCGAGCCGGGCACTGGCAAGACGGTTCTGGCTTATGAAATTGCCAAGGCAATGGGCACACCGCTGATCGAGTGGAATGTCAAATCCACCACCAAGGCACATCAGGGCCTGTATGAATATGATGCGGTAGCGCGTCTGCGCGACGGCCAGCTTGGCGACGAACGAGTCCACGATATTTCCAACTATATCCGCAAGGGAAAGCTCTGGGAGGCCTTCACGGCTCCCGAACTGCCCGTATTGCTGATCGACGAAATCGACAAAGCGGATATCGAGTTTCCGAATGATCTGCTGCAGGAACTCGATCGTATGGAATTCCATGTTTACGAGACCAAAGAGACGATCAAGGCGGTCGAACGCCCCATCGTGATCATCACCTCGAACAACGAGAAAGAATTGCCAGACGCATTCCTGCGCCGCTGCTTCTTCCACTATATCAAATTCCCGGATCGCGAGACGATGCAGGAAATCATCAACGTCCATTTCCCGGACATTCAGGGCATATTGGTCAAAAAGGCGATGGATATTTTCTACGATGTCCGTGACGTCCCGGGCCTCAAGAAGAAGCCAAGCACAAGCGAATTGCTCGATTGGCTGAAACTGATCCTCAACGAGGATATGCCGCTCGAAGCCTTGCAATCGAGCGACAGCAGCAAGGCGATCCCGCCATTGCATGGTGCGCTGCTCAAGAACGAGCAGGACGTGATGCTGTTCGAACGTCTGGCCTTCATGGCGAAACGCGAAGCGCGCTAGGCAAAGGCACAGAAGATGTTCTTTAACTTCATGGACGAACTCAGAGCCGCCGGCATTTCGGCTTCGCTCAAGGAACATCTGGTGCTGCTCGAAGCGCTTGAAAAGGATGTAATCCGGCGCAGTCCGGAGGAGTTCTATTATCTCTCGCGCGCGACCTTCGTAAAAGATGAAGGCTTGCTGGACCGGTTTGACCAGGTTTTTTCAAAAGTCTTCAAGGGCATCGAAACCACTTACGGGACGCAGGAAGAAGATATTCCACTCGACTGGCTGAAAGCGGTTGCCGAGAAATATCTCTCAGAAGAAGAGATGGAAAAGATCAATTCCCTCGGCAGCTGGGACGAGATCATGGAGACGCTGAAAGAGCGTCTGGAAGAGCAGCAGAAACGGCACGAGGGCGGCAGCAAGTGGATCGGCACCGGCGGCACCTCGCCTTATGGAAATTCGGGCTATAATCCCGAAGGCGTGCGGATTGGCGGCGAAGGCGGCCAGAAAAAGGCGATCAAGGTCTGGGACAAACGCGAGTTCCAGAATCTCGACAACACCAAGCTGCTCGGAACGCGGAACATCAAGGTTGCGCTCCGGCGCCTGCGCAAATTTGCCCGCGAAGGGGCCGCGGACGAGCTGGATATCGACCGGACAATCAACGGCACCGCCAAACAGGGCTGGCTCGACATCCACATGCGACCTGAACGGCACAATGCGGTAAAATTACTGCTGTTTCTGGACGTTGGCGGCTCGATGGATCCGTTCATCAAGCTCTGCGAAGAATTGTTCAGCGCCGCGACCACCGAGTTCAAAAATCTCGAATTTTTCTATTTCCACAATTGCCCCTACGAAGGCCTGTGGAAGGACAATCGCCGCCGCTTTTCCGAGCGCACCAATACCTGGGATGTGCTCCACAAATATGGCCACGACTATAAACTGATCTTCGTCGGCGACGCGTCGATGAGCCCTTATGAAATCACTCATCCGGGCGGTTCGGTCGAACATTTCAACGAAGAAGCCGGCGTCACCTGGATGCAGAGGCTGACCAACACTTATCCCGCGGCGGCATGGCTCAATCCTGTGCCTGAAAAGCAATGGGGCTATTCACAAAGCGTCAAAATCATCCGCGAACTGATGAATGACCGGATGTACCCGCTAACGGTCGACGGATTAAGTGACGCAATGAAAGAATTGACCCGAAAACAGGGCTGATTGTCAGTCTTCGACCGCCAGCAGCGTAGTTCCGTCATATTTTTCAGCAGCCGGTTCAAAGATTTCCGACTTTTCGAAATGCAGGTCTTCGACCCGAACATCTTTCAGGCCGGAAAGCTTGAACGTCCCGATCTTGATTTCACGCGGTGGCTGCCCGTCTTTCTCCAGCGGCACGGCATCGACATACATTTCGTCATGGCGCGTATAGAGAATATGCGGCGCCAGCTTGAAAATCGTATTGTTATAGGTCGCGGCCACACATTTTTTCAGTGCAACGCCTTCGAAAAATTCTTTGCTCGGTAACATGCCGGCAAATTACCAGCTTCCAGAACAAATGCAATAATTATGTTGCAGTGCAACATACTTAGTAAAGGTGATATTTACCCGATATCTCGCGCCACGCCAGTTCATCCGGCGCGACAATTGTGTCCAGATCATCCGGGTTTGACGATGGATCCTCGATCCATTCGCGCAAGACCGGTCCGCCGTTGATCACGTCAAACGCCAATTTGCCTTCTTCATATTCATAGGGAAAATCGCGCCACAATTCATATCCGGGATAGAGCTTCCCAATCGCCTTAAACGCCAGCGCCTGAAGCCGCCAGGGTCGGAAAGCGGCGTGATCATAGGCCAGACCCTCGGCGTGGATCTGGACGCCATTGCACAATTGGCCCTGATGTTTGTGAAAAGTTGGTTCGAACCAGATTTCCCGCAATATACAACCTTCCAGCCATTGCGGCGCCATCTGCTGCATCTCCGCAATGACCGCCCGTGCATCGATATCCGGCGCGCCGAAAAGTTCCAGAGGCCGCGTTGTCCCGCGTCCTTCGGAAAGCGTCGTCCCTTCCAGCATCACCGTTCCGGCATAAGCGCGCGCCATATTGACGTTGGGAGCATTGGGACTGGGATTGATCCAGATACGGTCGTCCGGCCAGCCAAATCCGGGACCTTCCGGCTGCCACCCATACATCTCGATGACCCGATAATCGACATCAATATCGAAATGACTGATCATCCAGTGCCCCATTTCGCCCATGGTCAGCCCGTGACGCATCGGCATGGGCCCTGCCCCGACAAAACTTTCCCATCCTTCTTCGAGTAGCGTGCCTTCGATCGGCCTCCCGGCCGGATTGGGCCGGTCCAGCACCCAGACCGATTTGCCAAGCTCGGCAGCGGCTTCCAGCATATAGCGCAAGGTGGTGATGAACGTGTAGATCCGGCAACCAAGATCCTGAAGATCGATCAGCACAACATCGAACGTTCCCATCGACTGGCCGGTCGGCCGACGAACCTCACCATAGAGGCTGAACACCGGAATATTGTGGATCGGGTCGTTGAAATCGGGCGACTCAATCATATTATCCTGCTTGTCGCCGCGGAGACCATGTTGCGGGCCAAAAGCCGCCGTCACGTTAATCCCGTCAATCGCCGACAATGCATCAAGGCTATGGACAAGATCCTGGGTCACCGAAGCTGGATGCGCAAGCAATGCGACACGCTTTCCCGCCAAAGGCCGCCGCAGTTGCGCATCTTCAATCAGCCTGTCTATACCAAATTTCATCAACGTTCCGCTGCCTCCATTTTGAGCGTGAAACCATTCCGGTGGTGGAAATCCGGATTAGCTGCAGGATGCGCCAAAGCCCAGAGTGATTTCTCTCCGTCTTGCATTTCAATGACCGCCGAGAGGCCCGCATCGAATTCTTCGCGCACCCAGATATCGGGCAAACCGAAGGTTGCTTCGAGAGCGATATGTGTATCACTGAAATCCATGTAGATTTCGAGCGTCTGCGCTAGGGCGAGCTGATCCATTCCGTCACGATACCGGTCGAAACTATAGGCCGCCCAGTTGCCCGACGGCGAAAAGTTAAATTCGCAATAGCGCTCTTTTCCCGGTTCGCCGAGGAAGAGTTCGAAACAGGTATTCTGCCACAAATTGTCCAGCCGCTGCGACTGGTCGAGGCTATCTGGTAACCTGATTTCTTCAACATCTCCGACGGCATGATATCTCAGCCAGATGGTGCCGGCCTCCGACATCGACCATTCGACCGCGATTTGATCAATCGCCGATACCGGAGTCATCGGATGGCAGTGCAAGTTCAAACGCATATTGCGACTTTCGTTGTCCCCATGTAACGCACCAATCCATGACCAATTATCAATCTGATCTGCTGCGTCTACTGAATGATCGCGGCTATATCCACCAGTTAACCGATGCCGATGCATTGGATTCGCTTGCCAGCAAGAGCATCATTCCCGGCTATATCGGATTTGATGTCACAGCGGATTCCCTTCACGTCGGGAATCTGGTTCAGATCATGATGCTCCGTCGCCTGCAACAAGCAGGGCATAAGCCAATCGTTTTGATGGGCGGTGCAACGACCAAGATTGGTGATCCCTCCGGCAAAGACGAGATGCGCAAGATACTCGATGATGAAGGAATCGCATCGAATTTTGCAAAAATTCGCGGCTGTTTCGAGAATTTCCTGACTTTCGGCGATGGCCCGACCGACGCCATAATGGTCAATAATGACGATTGGCTTGGTGAACTCGAATATATCCCGTTTTTGCGTGATATCGGTCGTCATTTCACCATCAATCGCATGCTGACTTTTGACTCTGTCAAACTCAGGCTGGAACGCGAACAGCCGCTGACCTTTCTCGAATTCAACTATATGATCCTGCAAGCCTACGACTTTGTAGAACTGTCGCGCCAATATGGCTGCAAGCTGCAGCTTGGCGGTTCCGACCAGTGGGGTAATATCGTCAACGGGATCGAACTGGGCCGCCGGATCGACGGAGCCGAGCTATTCGGTGTCACCACGCCGTTGATCACCAAGGCCGATGGTTCGAAAATGGGCAAATCGGTGGATGGTGCTATTTGGCTGAATGCTGCCCGTCTCTCTCCTTATGATTACTGGCAATTCTGGCGCAATACCGACGACCGAGATGTCGGCAAGTTCATGAGACTGTTCACCGATATTGATCTGGATGAGATCGCGCGTCTGGAAGCCCTGCAAGGTTCCGATATCAACGAGGCCAAGAAAATCCTGGCTGATGCCGCGACAGCATTGGCGCACGGACAAAATGCTGCTGAAGATGCTGCAAAAACAGCGCAACAGACTTTCGAACAAGGCGCTGCAGGCGGCGATTTACCGGTATTCGAGATAGCAGACGGTCAGATTTCGATTCTCGATGCCCTGGTAGGGATCGGATTTTGCGCATCCAAAGGCGAAGCCAAGCGGATGGTCGCGGGCGGCGGCGCTCGGATTGATGACGAACCGGTTAGGGATGCAGGAGCCATGATTGAATTGACGGACGATGACAAAAAAATATCGGCCGGCAAGAAAAAACACGGGCTACTTCGCAAGGTCTGAGTGCAGGGGAAATAATAGACCCCAAAAGTCATTTACCATTTATTCTCAATCGGCCGTTATAGTTGCGATGAACCATGTACGGAGCTCGCTGCGAATGACCGGCCTACCACCTCAAACAGCCTCGGATATGCGTCGTGCCACGCGTTTTGCAGTCGATTTTGAGACGATTTGCGAATTTCATCCCCATCAGGAAATCCGGGTCCGAATCTCGAATATCTCCGCTAACGGCATGATGCTGGCCGACCCGGTCGACATGGCAAAGGGAGACCGGCTAATCGTTCGCCTGCCAGTCGCCGGACGCATCGAGGCCTATCTGGTCTGGTCCCATCAGGGACGCCACGGCTTCAAATTCGAGCGAGTGATTCGGGAACCGGATTTCTATGCAATGCTGGACAAGATCAACAGCATCTAGTCGCTATCCGCTCCGCAACAGACTGACGCCCCAATCACGCTCGAACAGGTAAAGCGCTACGCGCGCGGCCCGCCCTCTTTCGCTGTCCAACCCTCCATCGCGGTCGAGCAACAGCCGGGCATCGTCGGTGGCAGCTCCGATAAACTCACTGACCTGCGCCGGTGTGGCAACGCGAAAGCCGGCGTCCCCGGATTGTCGCGTACCCAATAGTTCCCCTGCCCCGCGCAACCGCAAATCTTCCTCGGCAATCCGAAAACCATCATTGGTCTCGCGCATCAGCGTGAGTCGCGCGCGTGCTGTTTCGCTCAGCGTTTCGCCGCGAATCAACAGGCAGTTGGATTTGACGCTGCCTCGCCCGACGCGGCCGCGTAGCTGGTGCAATTGCGCCAGCCCAAAACGATCGGCGGCCTCTATGATCATCAGGCTGGCATTGGGCACATCGACGCCGACCTCAATCACCGTGGTGGCGACGAGGATCTTGATCTCGTCCCGCTGGAAGCGGCCCATCACCAGGTCTTTTTCGGGCCCCTTCATCCGGCCATGCACCAAACCGACCTGGTCACCAAATCTGGCTTTCAAACCTGCTGCGCGGTCTTCCGCCGCAGCGAGATCGCTTTTTTCGCTTTCGTCGATCAACGGGCATACCCAGTACGCCTGGCCACCAGAAGCTATATGTCGGGCCAGGCCTTCAACCACGTCCGGCAAACGTGCATCGGAAATCACGCTGGTATCAATCGCTTGCCGCCCCGGAGGAAGTTCGTCGATGCGGGATACGTCCATCTCGCCATATTGGCTGAGAGTCAGCGTCCTTGGAATGGGAGTGGCGGTCATCGCCAGCAAATGCGGTGTCCGTTCCGCTTTTTGAGTCAGCATCAGCCGCTGGGACACGCCGAATTTATGCTGTTCGTCAATGACGGCCACGGCGAGATTCTTGTACCGGACATGTTCCTGAAAAATCGCGTGGGTACCGATCAGGATATTGATCGACCCGTCCATCAATCCCATCAGTGTCGCCTCGCGAACCTTACCTTTATCGCGACCGGTCAATATGGCGATGTTCACTGGCAGTCCGGTTAGTAATTTCTGCAGACCTTGAAAATGCTGTCGCGCCAAAATTTCCGTCGGTGCCAGTAAGGCACCCTGATATCCCGCCTCCACTGCTGACAGCAGCGCCATTAGCGCCACGAGCGTCTTTCCGGAACCGACATCGCCCTGAAGCAGCCGCAGCATCGGTGCGCTTTGCGCGAGATCGCCCTCAATCTCGGCGATGCAGCGTTTCTGGGCGTTGGTCAGCTCGAACGGCAGCTTCAACTGGTCACGCAGCCTGCCATCGCCCTGAATCGGAACACCTTTTTTGCCCCGATTGCTGGCCCGGACTAGCATGAAGGCGAGCTGGTTGGCAAACACCTCGTCATAAGCGAGTCGGTCACTGCTACCCTCGCTTTCGGTATGATGAAGGCCGAGGATACTATCCTTCCAATTCTTCCAATTCTTCGCCGCCAGCTGGCTCGGCTCAACCCATTCCGGGAGCGAGGGAGCAAGCGCCAGCGCCTGCCCGACCAACTGCTTCATCCGCAAATTGCCAAGCCCATCGGCCAATGGATAAACCGGCTCCAGAAGCGCAATATCGTCCGCCTGTGCCGGATCGAGCACTTGATCAGGATGAACCATTTGCAGCTCATCACCATAACGCTCGAGCTTCCCGGAAATGACCTTGGGCTCGCCGAGCGGCAGCAGTTTCTTGGGCCAGCCCGGGTTCCGCCCGAAAAAAGTCAGGCTGATATAATTGCCCAGTTTGTCCGTCGCGTGGACCCGCAAGGGGCTGCGCGGACCACCGGTGCGATAATCGACCGGGGTCACCTCGACGATGATTGTCTCGCCGACATCGATTTCATCCAGTTCCTCGACCCGTTTCCGATGCATCCAGTAGCTCGGCTGATGGTAGAGCAGATCCTTGACGCGGGTCAGCCGCAGCTTCTCGAGCGGCTTGGCCAGCACCTTGCCGACGCCCTTGAGCGACTGGGTTACGCCAAATAATGGATTGAGTATCTCGGGCCGCATGTCTATCCGCCTTTATACCGTCGCTGGCTCATTATGCCAGCCAAGTTGGAGCAACAAATATGGATCGCGAAACAAAGCTGAAACGGCTGCAATTTCGCGCCTGGCATCGCGGGACCCGTGAAGCAGACTTTTTGATCGGCGGTTTTTTCAATCGCTATAGTGCGGACTGGTCCGACAAGGAGATCGACTGGTTTGAGATGCTGCTTATCGAAGATGACGTGGATGTCATGGCCTGGGCGATCGGGACACTGCCCGTTCCTCCGGTTTTTGAAGGACCGCAAATGGATAATATGCAGAAACTCGACTATATTGATGCAACGAAATAACTTTCCCGTCCCAAATCCAGAATCGATCCCAAGTGTCTCATCTAGATAGCCTATTATCCTCTGAAAAAGGCATGACTGTAGCCGGTGTGCCCGCTGGTTATCGCCCGCTATTTCTGTCGGGTATCGCGACCCGGTCTGGCCGGCGCACGATGTTCATCGCCACCGACGACGCGGCGATGAGTGCGGTTGTCGAAGCCGCGCATTTTTTCGCGCCGGATCTGGAGATCATCGAATTTCCGGCTTGGGACTGCCTGCCCTATGACCGCGCATCACCGGCGCTGCACACCACCTCGGATCGACTCGCTGCTTTGTCCAAGCTGGCAATGCCCTTCACCGGCTCGCAGCTGGTAGTCACAACAATCAACGCGGTAACCCAGCGGGTGCTGGCGCCATCGCGAATCAAGGAATTTGTCACTCGTCTCGCGCCCGGCACGATTGTCGAACAGGAAAAACTGATCTCGTTCCTCTACGCCAACGGCTTTGTGCGAGTGGATACGGTAGCTGACAGTGGTGAATTTGCGGCCCGCGGCGGATTGATCGATCTTTTCCCGCCAGGCGCAGAGCTACCAATAAGGATCGACCTATTTGGCGACGAGATCGAGACCCTGCGGCAGTTCGACCCAGCCGACCAGCGCACCGTCGGCAATATCGACGAGCTTGATCTGCTTCCCGTATCCGAGTTTCTGCTCGATCCCGATAGCATTACCCGTTTCCGCACCCGCTATCGGGATCTTTTTGGTGCCGTTTCGACGAGCGATGCACTTTATCAATCCATCTCGGAAGGCCGCCGTCTGGCAGGGATGGAACATTGGCTGCCGCTACTCGAAGAACGGCTGGCGACCATCTTCGATTATGTCGAAAATGATTGCATGATCTTGCGGGATACAGCCGGCTCTGCGGCAGCAGAGGCGCAATTTGTTGCCATTGCAGACTATCACAAGAACCGGGTCGAGGCCGACAAGGCCAATCTGTCTAGCTACCGGCCGCTCCCACCGGAGATGTTATATTTGACGCCGGAAGAATGGCGGGCCCGCGAAAATGACGCACCCATCCATGTTCTGAGCGAATTTGACGAACCGGAATCTGAATCCGTCATGTCGATGTCCGTGTCCTCGCCGCGCGATTTCTCTCCGGAACGGGCGCGCAACGAGAATATTTATCAGGCTTTGGGCGCCCATCTTAACAGTCTGAAAAAGTCAGGTACCACTGCGGTTGTCGCGAGCTACAGCAAGGGATCGCGAGCGCGCATCTTTGACTTGCTCAAAGACCATGAAGTCAAGGAAGCGGTGCTTTGCGATGACTGGGATTCTTGCCGCTCGGCCGACCCGGGCATCGCTTTGACAATATTGCCTCTGACTTCCGGCTTTCGGACAGAAGGGCTGTCGCTGCTCACCGAACAGGATATTTTCGGAGACCGGCTGGTCCGTAAATCCAAGCGGCGCAAGAGCAGTGACGCCTTTATCGAAGAACTGTCAGCGCTCAGCCAGGGCGACCTCGTGGTTCATCTGGAACATGGCGTCGGCCTCTATGAGGGCATTGTTTCCATTCCTGTTGGCACCAGCCCGCATGATTGTGTCCATCTGAAATATGCCGGGGGCGACAAGCTCTATGTCCCGGTCGAGAATATCGATGTTCTCAGTCGCTATGGCGAAGGCGGGGATAGCGTCGTGCTGGACCGTCTCGGAGGCGAAGGCTGGCAACGACGCAAATCAAAACTGAAAGAACGTATCCGGGCGATTGCCCATGAGCTGCTGAGAACCGCTGCCGCTCGCGCTCTTCAACCCTCGACCCCCGCCCGCGTTGAAGCCAGCGAAATGGCGGGCTTCGTGGATCGCTTCCCCTATCAGGAGACAGACGACCAGCAGCAGGCCATCGAGGAAGTTCTCGCCGACATGGCCTCTGGCAAGGCGATGGATCGCCTCGTTTGTGGTGACGTCGGCTTTGGCAAGACCGAAGTCGCGATGCGCGCCGCTTTTGCCGCAGCCATGGCCGGGATGCAGGTTGCCATAATCGCGCCAACGACCCTTCTCGCCCGTCAGCATTTTAACAATTTTGAAGAGCGTTTCCGGCCCTTTCCTGTGAAGATTGGTCGACTATCCAGGCTGGTACCACCTGCAGAAGCCAAGCAAACCAAAGAAGGCTTGGCTAGCGGCGAAGTCGACATTGTCATCGGCACTCATGCCCTGCTCGCGAAATCCATCGAATTTCAGCGGCTCGGCCTGATCATCATCGATGAAGAGCAGCGTTTTGGCGTGACTCACAAGGAGCGGCTCAAGGCGATGAAGGCTGATGTCCACGTACTGACCCTCACCGCCACGCCTATCCCGCGGACACTGCAGATGGCCATGACCGGTATGCGCGAGCTGTCGGTGATCCAGACACCGCCTGTCGACCGACTGGCCGTACGAACCTATGTCATGCCGTGGGATCCTGTTCCACTGCGCGAGGCGCTGCTGCGTGAACATTATCGCGGCGGCCAGTCGTTCGTGGTCGTCCCCCGTATCACTGACCTTGCCGATATCGAAGATTTCTTCAAGAAGCATGCCCCTGAACTGACCTATGTCGTCGCGCATGGACAAATGCCACCGGCGACCGTGGAAGAACGGATGTCGGCCTTTTATGACCGCAATTATGATGTGCTGCTCTCGACCACGATCGTCGAAAGCGGCCTGGACATTCCTAGCGCCAACACGCTGATCATTCATCGCGCCGATCGTTTCGGTCTTGCTCAGCTCTATCAACTGAGAGGCCGTGTCGGGCGCTCGAAAACGCGCGCTTATGCTTATATGGTGACGCCAAAAGACCGGATCATTACCGAAAAGGCAGAGAAACGACTGAAAATTCTCGGCGATCTCGATAGTCTTGGCGCCGGGTTTGAACTTGCCAGCCATGATCTCGATATTCGTGGCGCCGGAAATCTCCTCGGCGACGAACAATCCGGGCATATCAAGGAAGTCGGCTTCGAGCTGTACCAGTCGATGCTGGAAGACGCGATTCTCGAAGCGAAGGCCAAAGGTTCTGGCCTACCAGTGCGAACAGACGGATTCTCTCCTCAGATCACGGTCGACGCGCCGATCCTGATACCGGAAGCCTATGTCCCCGACCTGTCGCTTCGAATGGGGCTGTATCGCCGCATGAACGGCCTCAAGACCCTTCCGGAAATCGAATCCTTTGCCGCGGAAATGATCGACAGATTTGGTGATCTGCCAATCCAGACCGACAATCTGCTCAAGCTCATGCATATCAAGATGAATTGCGTGAAGGCACAGATCGCTAAAATTGAAATGGGTCCGCGCGGCGCGTTGGTCACCTTCCACAACGACAGTTTCCCCAATGTCCCCGGCCTGCTGGACTATGTCGACCGTCTCAAGGGAACCGCGAAAATCCGGCCCGACAATAAATTGTTCATCGAACGCAAATGGCGCGATCCCAAGTCTCGCCTCCATGGTCTGACGCAATTGACGACGGGGCTCTCGAAACTGGCGCAACGCGTTACTGCCTAATTGCTCCGCAAAGCAAAGGCTTCAAACTCGTCGGGAGACAGCGGCCCGGAGCGCAGGAAACCCTGGAAAAACTCGCAACCCTGATCTGCCAGGATATCGAGCTGGGATTCGGTTTCAACACCCTCGGCGATCACACTGAGATCAAGACTATGCGCCATATCGATTATCGAGCGTACGACCACCTGATCCTTGGGTGAACCGATGATATCGCCGGTCAGCCCGCTGTCGATTTTCAAATAATCAACCGGTAGCTCCTTGAGATAAGACAGGCTGCTGTAACCGGTGCCGAAATCGTCAATCGCTATGCAAATGCCCGCCTTGCGCAGGCGATGCAATTTGTTCGCCGAAGCCGACAGGTTGCCGATCAGCTCGGACTCTGTGATTTCGAGAGTGAGATGGCTCGGTTCAAAACCGGCGGTGTCGACCTGCGCCAGCATATTATCGACAAATGTTTTTGCCGCCAAATCGCCTGCGGTGACATTTATTGAAAGCCGCAAGAAACCGAGGCTTGCTGGCCAGCCAGCAGCCAGTGTCAACGCCTGCTTATGGATCTGGGTCGAGAGCGAATCCATCACCCCTGCCCGTTCCGCGACGGCGAACAGAGTGGAGGCACCCAATAATCCATATTCCGGGTGCTCCCAGCGCGCCAAGGCTTCCGCGCCGGACAGTTCCCCGGTTTCGACCTTGATTTGTGGTTGGAAGGCAATGACGATTTCTCCGCGGCCCATGGCCCCGGCCAATTGATCTTCCAGCACCTCTTCCAGATGCACATCGGCTTCCGAAACCGTGCTGAAATTGATCGGAAGCGCGTCGGCAGCGGTCGCTTCCGCAAGCGCCAAGACCGCTTTTCTGATCAATGTCTTTTCGCTGGAATCGCTATTTCCGATCGCGACGCCGGCCCGCGCAACCGGGTTGATCGGGCGTCCCTCCAGCTGCAGGTTGTCAAAGATGCTGCCGATCAAGTCATTGGCAAAATCCGATATCTGGCTACTCTGAATATTGGCGAGCACGATCAGAAAATTCTGACCGTCCAGACGTGCGACCAGGTGCGGCCCTGCATATTGCCGCTGCGTGTGGTCCATCAGCCGGTGACCGACGATCCGCAGTAACTGGTCCCCCGCATTGCGACCGAAAGCGGCGTTGATCATCCGGAAGTTTTTGATACCGATCGCAATCAGCGTCAATTGGCTGCCGTCTTCCAGCTTCTGCTGGATCCATGATCGGGCCGATGCCGTATTGCGCAAGCCGGAAAGCAGATCCCGCCCGGTCCAGTCGTCCACTTCTTCATTGTTGGCGAGATATTCAATTCTGCCAAAAATCCGGCCGTCTGCTTCGTGCAAGTGATGGATAACCGGCCGATCATTGAACCGGTGGGGTACTGCCGCCTGTCTGGCGCCATCGCGCAGACGTCTCATCGCGCCTCTCACACGATTCTGCTCTTCGCGCGATAGCGCTCGGTAGATGCCGGTCACCGGGTATTTTTCGAAATCAACCTCACCGGCAGCTGCCAAAAGACTATCACTGATCCAATATTCTACGACCGATCCCGGGATTATCGACCATTGCAAATCGCCAGATGTCAGCAAAGACTGTTCATGGCTCGCGCGTTCGGCACCGCCTCTGAAGTTTTCGACATAGCGGAAGGCATATTTGATCGACTGGTGGAGATCCGCACCAACATCGGCAAAATCCAGATAATGGGTCGCGCCTGAATCAAAGCATTGCCCGATAATGTCCCGGCTTTGACTGCTGTCGACCAGCGCGAGTATCGCAATCCCGCCTTCGGTTGCGGCTCTCGCAAGTTCTGCAACCGCCTTTGAGCCGTCACTTTCGGCACGGCGGGTATCGATCACGGCTATCATCGCGCCGGCAGAGAAAAACCGCGCGCTGAGATTATCCAGTCTGCGGGCCGACTGCACCCGCCAGCCAAAAGACGCAATTTCTGCGGCCAGCGGATCACGCTCGTGGAATGAAAGCAGGAACAGATTTCTGAATTCAGCCGGATTCACAATCGGGATGGTTGATATTTTGACCTCGAAACTCCTTCAACTGTGTGGGCGGCAGGCCGATTTGCACACGCCCGACTATCTTTTTCCGTAGCAGGAAAACCTTTATAGGCCGTTGCCTGCCTATCCGGAAAGCGCTAGCCCTATAGCATTGAATCAACATGAGGCGCCCAATGCAAGACGGTTTCGGACGCAAAATTGATTATCTTCGTATTTCGGTCACTGACCGATGCAATTTCCGCTGCCAATATTGCATGTCTGAGAAAATGACCTTCATGCCGAAGTCGGAACTGCTAACTCTGGAAGAAATCACCCTGATCGCAGAACGGTTCATCGGCCACGGCATCCGCAAGATCCGGCTTACCGGCGGAGAACCGCTGGTCAGACGGGATATGAAGGACGTTATCCAGCGGCTTGGCAGAAAGGTTGCCTCTGGCGAGCTCGAAGAATTGACGCTGACCACCAATGGATCGCTGCTGACCGAATATGCCGACCATCTGGCAGGCCATGGCGTGCGGCGGATCAATGTCAGCATGGATACGCTGGACCCCGCTCGCTTTTCCGAGATCACCCGCGGCGCCGATGTGAGCGTCGTGCTGGACGGCATCAAGGCCGCCAAGGAAGCGGGAATCCGGGTAAAGATCAATATGGTTGCAGTACGAGACTTCAATGAAGCCGATCTTCTGCCGATGGCCGAATATTGCGCAGAGCATGGCCATGATCTGACGATCATCGAGAGCATGCCCTTGGGCGATGTCGGTGCGGATCGAAAACTTGCCCATATTTCTGCCGATGAGTTTCTGGCTCCGTTGCGAGACCATTCTACAATCCTTCCTATTCCCCACCGCAGCTCGGGTCCGGCGCGCTATGTTTCGGTCGAAGCGCTTGGCCTGCGGCTCGGCCTGATCACACCGCTGAGCAACAATTTCTGCGATGATTGCAACCGGTTGCGCCTGACCACCGATGGCAAGATATTCATGTGCCTCGGCCACAACGCGCATGTCGATCTGCGCGCGGCGGTTCGCAAGGATGGCATCGCTGCCGTTGACCAACTGCTCCAACAGGCTCTAAAGCTCAAACCGCAGCGCCATGATTTCAATGCGCAGCTCGATGGGTCCGCAGAGATATTGGAGCGTCACATGAACGTCACGGGCGGATGAGCAACAAGAAATGGGCACTGATCGTGTCGCCTACGCAGCCGGCACAAGACGCTGCCGAAAAGCTGAAATCGCTGATCGACTGGGTCCCGGTTGAAGAGGCCGACCAGGCCGTGGTTCTGGGCGGTGACGGCTTCATGTTGCAGACTCTGCACCAGATGCTCAATCGCCGGAAGATCATGCCGGTATATGGCATGAACCTCGGCACGGTCGGCTTCCTGATGAACAACTGGCATCTGGAAGACCTGAGCGAGCGCCTCGCCAAGGCCCGGGCCTTCAAGGTCAAGCCCCTCAAGATGGAGGTGGAGACCATTTCCGGTGCCAGCTTCACCCTGCCCGCGATCAACGAAGTGTCGCTGTTGCGCGAAACCCGGCAAACGGCGAAGCTCGAGATCGAGATCAACGGCCGGATCATGATGGACGAACTGGTCTGCGACGGCGTGCTGATTGCGACGCCCGCTGGCTCCACCGCCTATAATCTTTCCGCCAACGGCCCAATCCTTCCTCTGACCTGTAATCTTCTGGCGCTGACCCCAATCAGCCCGTTCCGGCCAAGACGCTGGAAAGGGGCGATATTACCGGACAAGATGGAGATCACCATCCGCGTCCTCAACCCCGAAAAACGGCCGGTTAGTGCGGTTGGCGACCAACAGGAAGTCCGCGATGTCAGCTGCGTCAAGGTCGCAATCGACCGCAGCCAGTCGCTGACCATGCTGTTCGATCCGGAACATGCGCTCGACGATCGCATCGCCATGGAACAATTTGTCGTTTGATGGCTTGCGGGACGCAAATGACATTGTTATAGGCGCGCTTCACCATGAAAGGCTCGGTCCAGAATCGAGCATGTTCCCCGATAGCTCAGTGGTAGAGCATTCGACTGTTAATCGAATGGCCGTTGGTTCGAATCCAACTCGGGGAGCCATTTTCCATGGCTCTATTTCCAAAAAATCAACGACTTTATCGCCTCACGATATCGCGAAACAATTTCGAGCGACGCCGGGATTATGAGCATCGAACCTGCGACACTGCGAATCTATCATGCCCAAATCTAGCATATCCGCGCGATTGTAGGAAAGCCTGCGCTGCGCGCGACCGGCGATCGGGTTCAGGCGGCCTCGGCCAGCGCGACCTGATTGCGGCCGTTTCGCTTGGCGTGATATAGCGCCTGATCGGCCCGGTCCATTGCGTCATGCAGCGAATCAGCGTCCGTCAGCACCGCCAGCCCGAAGCTCGCGGTAACCTTGTGATCCGGAGCCAGTTCGGGATGGGCGATGAATCGCAGCGAATCGCAAATATGTTGCGCCAGCTGCTGCGCCGTTTCGAGCGGAATCCAGTCGGTCAGAATCGCAAATTCCTCGCCACCGGTTCGGGCCACCTGGCCCTGTTCCTGACAAAGGCCGGATGCTGTTTTTGCCACTCTTTGCAAGACTTTGTCACCCACCGCGTGACCATATTGATCGTTCACCCGCTTGAAATGATCGATGTCGAAAAGAATGATCGCCCGCACATATACCTTCTTCTGGCGCCGGTCTGCGGAGGCATTGAACGACCCTTTCAGCCCACGCCTGTTTAACAGCCCTGTCAACGGGTCTCGGTTGGACTGTCCGTGGAAATGCCACACCATGTCGAGCCCAGCGGCGTATAGAAGCACCACCGCGAGGGCCAGCGCGCAGATGCCGCTGGTGAAATGGAATATCCAGGCATATTCCGATTGCGAATAGCTCTGCTCGGTCAGGGTCAGGCCATGCAGGGAATAGACGATCACAATGCGTACAATGAATGTGGCAGCCACGGTTGCGATGACACCGAACAGGACCCCGTCGATCACCTTCTCTCCCGCCTTCCACAAAGGCGGTAGCGCCAGGGACAGGAGGATGGCGGCCACCACGCTGACCAGAACCGACCTGATGGATATATCGGGCGCGACAAAGGTAAGCACGGCAAACGCCGTCATCGCTGACGACAGAATGAGCCCCGCCAGAACGTTGGGGAAAGCCGCCTCGCACCGGACATAAATAGCTTTTGCAACGGCGAGACTGAAGATCCAGAACAAGCCGGTCGACACGAAGATAAACCCGACATTGGTCGAGGCGCTGCGCGTGCTGTCGATGATATAGGCCGCCAAAGCCGCCGAATAGGCGACAGCGACCCAGCCGGAGAACGGCTGGCGCTTGTTGAAAAAATGGATCAGCCAGAATACCAGCGCAAAGATCGCCAATATAACGACCGTTTGTATATGAAAGCCGGAATTCTCAGACATTGAACCCAGGTTAGCAGCTATCCGTCAATTAATTGTTAACCGCATCGCCCTTCATTCGCTCCGGCAATTCCAAAGTTTGTCAAAGTTGCGGCCAAGGAAGCATTGTCCGGATGACATATTCGACCATCATTGCAGCTCGCAACCCCATGTAATCTCCTGAAAATCCCGAAAATTAAAAATCAGGGTCACACGGGTCACACCCCCTTAAGCGGAAAAAGCTTTTGTGGCGAAAATAGCTTATCGGGTCCTCGGGTAAACAGTCTCCTTTTTGTTGGAAAAATGGCGCCCGGGTCGCGAAGTGGCTTGCCGGGGCGCAGAACGGCGGGCGGGCGGCTGGATGTGAAGCGGCATTGTCATGGGAACAGTTTATCAGATCGGGGATGCTGTAGGAAAGAGCGGATCGGGTCATATTACAGGCTGAGGCATCTTCTCCCGTGCGGGAGAAGAAAAGCGCAAATACTGCAGCGGGCGTGATCATATTTCCAATGGACTCACGCGAAGCCGCAAAGGCGCAAAGTGAATGCGCCCTGTCTTCCGGCCTTGGTGACTTCGTGTCTTCGCGTGAATCCGACCATTGTCGTTCTGATTCACATGGTACGGGATGTCAGGAAGAGCTACTTGGGCAAAGCGGGGCAAAGGGTGTCGATTTGCCAGCTAAAGTGGGTGGCAAATGGCGGGGGCTTGTCAGGTTCGGTCAGGGAATTAGTACGTTTTATTCTAAGCGCTGAAGCCAATTAATGCCTCATCGCCACAATCCGAAGCCGCCTCGGCGCACGACACCCGCACTCGTGGCGCGGGTGTCTTGTTTGTATCGAATGCTCAGAGCTTCCTTTTCCGTATTCAGTTTGGCCAATTATCCTCGGCACGCTTGGATGCTTCTCTGTTTTGCGTTGCCCGGTCATTTGCATAATCCCGCACTTCCTGAGCCTTTTTTGATTCGCCTTGGCGGTCCATCCTGTCGGCCCGCTCGTACTGCTTCGATTCCCACTGCCCTGGGTTTCCGCTATCGCGTTTTTCTTTATATTCGGGCGGTTCTGACAATGCCGGCTGAGCGAGGCAAGATGTCAATAAAAGGCCTGCAATAATCTTTGTATTTTTGGTATATTTCATGATCCATACTCCATTGGTTGAAGCATTGAGATACTGATTGAGTGCAAACCGCACCCGTGATGGTGATCACGGCGACAGTAAGACTCGTTCAATTGGACGACAGTACACAATTTCCGGACCGGAAGAACGGCAAAAAGACCCAAGGCACACACCCCTCAAACCCACAAAATCCGCACCGCCACATAGAGTATCAGCAGCGCCGTCAGCCGCCTGATCCACATCTCCGGCAAGGCCTTGCTGGCCAACAGGCTGCCGACCTGACCGCCCAGCAGCACGCCGAGGAATAAAGGCCAATAGGCAAGGATCGCCTCTCCGCCGCTGCTGAAACCCGACTTCATCAACTGCCCGGCCAGACCGGCGATTGAATTGACCAGGATGAAGACGCTCGCGGTCGCGGCGATGCGGCGGCTGTCGGACCAGCGGGTGAGCAAAAGGATCGGGGCGAGGAAGATGCCGCCGCCGATGCCGACCATGCCAGAGAGAAAGCCGATGCCGGTGCCGGTGGTCGGCGCGAACAGCCGGTGGCCGGTCCATTGCCCTCTGGGAGCTTTGTCCCCTGCCCGCTTGATGAACGGTTCGATAATCAGCAACAGACCCGCTGCCGCCAGTGAGAGGCCGAGCAGCAGCATGAAGCTGTCCTGCGCAAGCACCATGCGCCCGCCGAGCCAAGCGGCGGGTACGGACAGCAGCAGGATCGGCCAGATTTTCGGCCAGTCGATCAGGCCTCTCGACTGGAAACGGATGGTGCCGCCGGTAACAACGATGATATTGCACAGCAAAGCAATGACCGGCAGCGCCCGGTAATCGAGCGCGGCCAGCGCCAGCAGCGCGATATAGGTGGAGCCGCCGCCAAATCCGACGCTGGCGTAGAGCGCGGCGGTTACAGCAAACAGCAGGGCCAGGGCAAGAATTGAAAAATCCATCTCAGTTCCCGCCCGGCCGCTGGCGTTTCAGATCAAAATTTGCCGTGGCAATGTTTATATTTGCGTCCCGAACCACAAGGGCAAGGCGCGTTGCGGCTGACCTTGCTGCCGTCGAAGGCATCCTGCGGATTGTCCATCTGTCCGGACTGGCGCGGAGGCAGCGAGGTCGAGACCGTACCCAATGTGCCGCCGTCGATATCATTGCTGTTATCTTCGCCGGTCAGCGGATCGATATGCGTGGTCAGGAAGTCCGGCAGTTCCGGCAGGTCCGGTACAACAAGTTCCTCCTGCTGGTGGAACTGGCTGATCGCGATGGTCTTGGTCACGCCTTCGCGGATGATTTCCAGCATCCGTTCGAACAGGCCAAAAGCTTCCTGCTTATATTCGTCGAGCGGCTTCTTCTGGGCATAGGCGCGCAGGAAAACCACTTGACGCAGCGCATCCAGCGTAGCCAGATGCTCTTTCCAGTGATGGTCGAGCAATTCGAGCAGGATCGATTTTTCGATATCTTCCCAGACGCCGGGTTTTTCGGCGTCGACCTGTGCTTTTTTGGCAGCGAAGTCGGCATCGGCCATTTCGGCGATCCGGGTCTCGATCAACTCCGGCTCGACCGCATCTTCCTGCAACCAGCTGTCGAAATCGGGCGTGAGGTTGAGCACGTCCTGAACACGGGTCTTGAGGCCTTCGATATCCCATTGCTCGGGATAGCTGCCCGGAGGACAGGCGTCGGCGACCATTGCGTTGACGGTTTCGTGCCGCATATCCTCGACAACATCACCGACCGTTTCCGCGTCCATGATTTCCGAGCGCTGCTCGTAGATCACCTTGCGCTGGTCGTTCATCACGTCATCATATTCGACGACCTGCTTACGCGCTTCATAGTTACGCGCTTCAACCTTTTTCTGGGCGGTTTCAATGGCTTTCGACAACCATTTGCCACCGATTGCCTCACCGTCCTCGAGATTCTTGTTCATCATCTTGGCGAACATTGTCTCGGTGCCGAAGATGCGCAGCAAATCATCCTCGAGGCAGAGATAGAAGCGGCTCAGTCCCGGATCGCCCTGACGACCGGAACGGCCGCGCAGCTGGTTATCGATCCTGCGGCTTTCGTGCCGCTCAGTGCCGAGAACGAACAGACCGCCCGCTGCCCGCACCTCTTCGCGCAACGCCCGGACTTCTTCCTCGATCTTGGCGATCGCCTTGTCGCGCTCCGGCCCATCTTCCATGTCGCGCAGCTCTTCCTCGATCCGGAAGTCGATATTGCCGCCGAGCTGGATATCGGTGCCGCGACCAGCCATGTTGGTGGCGATGGTCACCGCGCCGGGGGAGCCCGCCTGAGCCACGATATGCGCTTCCTGTTCGTGGAAGCGGGCGTTGAGGACGTTGTGCTTCACCTCTTCCTTGTTGAGGAAGTCCGAGAGCAGCTCCGATTTTTCGATCGAAACGGTACCGACCAATACCGGCTGGCCCTTTTCGCTATGCTCCTTGACGGTTTTTGCGATGGCGGCAAATTTGTCGAGCGTATTCTTGTAGAACTCGTCATTTTCGTCGATCCGCAGCACCGGCTTGTTGGTCGGGATGGTGACGACGTTCATCTTGTAGATTTCGAAAAATTCCGCCGCTTCGGTTTCCGCGGTACCGGTCATGCCGCCCAATTTGGGATACATGCGGAAGAAATTCTGGAAAGTGATCGACGCCATGGTCTGGTTTTCCGGCTCGATCTGCACGCCTTCCTTGGCTTCAACCGCCTGGTGCAGGCCGTTGGACCAGCGGCGACCATCCATCATCCGGCCGGTAAATTCATCGATGATGATGACCTTGCCGTCCTTGACGATATAATCGGTGTCGCGCTTGCGCATGACATTGGCCATCAACGCCTGATTGAGGTGATGGACGACCTGGGTATTTTCAAAATCATAGAGATTGTCGCCGACCAGCAGACCGGCTTCCTCGAGCAGGCGTTCCGCCTTTTCCGTGCCTTCTTCGGTCAGCGAGATGTTCCGGGATTTCTCGTCTTTTTCATAATCTTCTTCGGTGATATTCTGGACCACCGCGTTGACCTGCAGATAGAGGTCGGACTTGTCGTCGGTCGGTCCGGAAATGATCAAAGGCGTCCGCGCTTCGTCGATCAGAATCGAGTCGACTTCATCGACAATCGCGAAGTTGAAGGGGCGCTGGACCATCTGGGCGCGCTCGTGCTTCATATTGTCGCGCAGATAGTCGAAACCGAATTCATTGTTGGTGCCGTAGGTGATATCCGCCGCATAGGCCGCGCGGCGCTTGTCCTCGCCGAGGTTCGGTATGATCACGCCAACTTCCAGGCCGAGGAAATTATAGACCTGGCTCATCCATTCCGCATCGCGGCGGGCGAGATAGTCATTGACGGTGACGACGTGCACGCCCTTGCCGTCAATCGCATTCAGATAACAGGCGAGCGTGGCGACGAGGGTCTTGCCTTCACCGGTGCGCATTTCGGCGATTTCGCCGCGATGCAGCACGATGCCGCCGATCAGCTGCACATCATAATGACGCTGGCCAAGGGTCCGCTTTGCCGCTTCGCGCACGACCGCAAAGGCTTCCGGCAAGATGTCGTCGAGCGTCTCGCCGCCGGCGACCCGTTGCTTGAACTCGACGGTCTTGGCCGCGAGTTCTTCGTCCGAAAGCGGCTCGATTTGCGGTTCGAATGCGTTGACCGCATCGACCACTTTTTGCATGGATTTGACGTACCGGTCATTGGCTGACCCGAAGATGGATTTGGCTAAACCGCCGAACATGACATTTTCCAATTTGTAAATTTTGCCGGCCGGGAAACGGCCGCGAACAGGATGAATTTAGGGAGAGTCGCTCGCCATTCAATATCGGCGAGACCGAGAATGGCGCTAGGGCGCGCCTTCTTCATGCTCCAGCTTGTCGCCCGCTTCGGTGCGTATCGCGACGACGGCCCAGACCGGTGTCTTGGTGCCGGTTTTGACCATGGCGCGGGGTGCTGACAGGCAGCTTTCCACCATCGCGCAGGATTGATGATCCGATGACCCGAGCCTTTCGATGACCGAGGACGGGTTGGCAATCCCGGCTTCCGACAGATTGGCGGCGGCGCTTCCCAATTCCGGCACCATGCGTTCTGCAGCCGCTGCCGACGCAGGCACGGCCAGGCCGACAGCGTTGAATAGCAGCAACATAAAACTTGCAAAATATGCGTTCATGGACAAGGCCTCGTCATATCAGCGCGTTCTATCAAAACATTGTATAAAGGCAAGTTAAGTGTCGGACAAACTTTCGCCCCTGGCGCCAGCACAATCTCCCGTTTTACCCGTTATTGCGGGCGTGACCACCCGCATCGCCCGCGCCCGCTACAAGGACTGGGATCGCTGCGATCTGACCTTTGTGGAACTGGCTGCAGGAACGTCGGTTGCCGGCGTACTCACCCAGAGCAAATGTCCCTCGCCGGAAGTCGAATATTGCCGGGTAGCGCTTAAGGGTGGCAAGGCCCGCGGCCTGGTCGTCAACGCCGGCAATGCCAATGCCTTTACCGGCGCGCGCGGCATGGCGGCGGTGCAGAAAATATTGTCGCTGGCATCGGCGCATCTCGGCTGCGCGGAACATGAAATATTCGTGTCTTCGACCGGGGTGATCGGTGTGCCGCTGCCGCAGGACAAGGCCGAAGCGGGCCTGAACGCTGTATTTGAAGCTGAGCCTTGCAGCTGGGAAGAAGCTGCGGCGACGATCATGACGACCGATACGTTCCCGAAGATGGCGACTACGAGCACTATTGTTGGCGGACAGACGGTCCATCTCAACGGCATCATCAAGGGTTCGGGGATGATCGCCCCGGATATGGCGACCATGCTCGGCTATATTTTTACCGACGCCACGGTCGAAGCCGGGTTTCTGCAAGAAATGCTGAGCGCGGCAACCGGCAAGAGCTTCAATTGCATCACCGTCGACAGCGATACATCGACCAGCGATACGGTGCTGGCCTTTGCCACCGGTCAGAACACGGCCCCTGCCCTGACCTCCTTCGATGACGATGGCGCGGATGCCTTTCAGGCTGCGTTGAGCGATCTGTGCATGCAGATGGCACATCTGGTGGTGCGCGACGGCGAAGGCGCGAGCAAATTTATCGAAATTGCGGTGTCCGGAGCGGAAAGCGACGACAGCGCCAAGCGCATCGCCCTTTCGATCGCCAATTCTCCGCTGGTCAAGACCGCTATTGCCGGGGAAGACGCCAATTGGGGCCGGGTGGTGATGGCCGTCGGCAAGGCCGGCGAACCGGCGGATCGCGACCGGCTTGCGATCGGGTTTGGCGGCGTGACCGTGGCGCGCGAAGGCCTTGTCGTGCCGGATTATGACGAAGCACCGGTGGCCGCGCATCTCAAAGGCAAAGAGATCGAAATTGCCGTCGACATTGGCCTGGGACAGGGAAAAGCAACGGTCTGGACTTGTGATCTGACCCACGGCTATATTGATATCAACGCCGACTACAGGAGTTAAACCCTTGCACAGTCTCTATCAGCCCGTTCTCGACATAATCGAAAATGCGTCGCGCGATATTGTGCTGCCTTATTATCAGAACCTGAAATCGCACCAGATTGACGAAAAGACGCCCGGCGATCTGGTGACGGTCGCGGACAAGCTCAGCGAAGAATATATCGCCGGGGCGCTTACCGCATTGCTACCGGAAACCAAGATTGTCGGAGAGGAAGCCTTTGCCGCCGATGAATCAGTCGTGGATCAGCTCGCCGAAGGACAGGTCTGCATCATTGATCCGATCGACGGCACGGGCAATTATGCTGCTGGGCGAGCGCCCTTCGGGATCATGATCGCGCTGGTCGAGCAGAATGAAACCGTGGCAGGCTGGCTTTATGACCCGCTAACTGCGCGCATCTGCCATGCCGACAAAAATGGCGGCGCCTTTATCAATGGGGATCGGGTCACGGTGCTGCCAGATCATCCGGACAGACCGGTAGCCGCGCTGGCGACCGGGTTCATGACGGACGAAGAGCGAGAAACTCTATTGGCCGCCGCCGAACCTTATTACGAGATTGTCGACATTCCGCGCTGTGCCGCCGAGCAATATCCGCGGCTGGTGCAGGGAACCAATCATCTGTCGGTGTTCAAGCGCACCCTGCCCTGGGACCATGCGTCGGGCGTGTTATTCCTCAACGAAGCCGGCGGAAAATGCGCGCGCTGGGATGGTTCGGACTATCGTCCTGCCGACCGCAGAAAAGGGCTACTCGGCGCTTCGTCACCGAAACTCTGGGACGAAGCAGCCGAGCGGCTCGGGGATATTTTCAGAACTTAAGCGGTCAGCGACTGTTCAAGCCATTGCTTGAGCTGGCTTTTCGGAGCCGCGCCAACCTTGGTTTCAACCGGCGCACCGTTGTTAAACAGGATCATGGTCGGAATGCCGCGCACGCCATATTTGGCAGGCGCATCCGGGCTGTCATCGATGTTGAGCTTGGCAATGGTCACCTTGCCCACCAGTTCATCGCTGATTTCTTCCAGGGCAGGGCCGATCATTTTGCACGGACCGCACCATTCTGCCCAGAAGTCGACGAGCACGGGGCCGTCCGCCTTCAGGACATCGCCTTCAAAACTTGCGTCGGTAATTGCTTTGGTAGCCATAACGAATCTCCAATTGTTCTTGCTCTATTTAGGTATGGTCGGCCTTCTGCTCAAGCGCAGTAGCGGAAAGGATTTTCATATCGGCTCAAAGCCGGGCTTGTGCCGCTCGATCAAATCCGGGGATAGCTCCAGCATTTGCGGCCCGTGCGAGTAGAGCAGCCCAGCCTTGATCGGACGATCCGGGAATATCTTTTCCAGCGCGGCGACATAAGCGGCCATCTGCCGGAGATAGGCGACAGGCGCCTGTTCGGCATCGTCGGGTACCCGGCGGCCGGTTTTGAAATCGACGACATAGATATGATCGTCGGTGATCAGCAAGCGGTCGACCGTACCCGAAATGACATGTTCGCCGACAACCGCAGCAATTGGTGCCTCCGCCAGACTTTCCGGGGCAAATAGAGCGGACCATATCGGATTGTCCATCACTGCCAGAACCGTCTTGATGATCTCTGCACGGCGGGCCGGATCGGCGATCTGCTTTTGCTTTTCCAGCCAGCGGTCGGCGACATCCATCCGGCGTTCCTGGTCGATATTCGGCAATCGCTGGAACAGGCTGTGCAGCAATATGCCTCGTTCGGCAGCGTCGCGCATGGTCAGGTCCGGTGGCGGGTTGCTGGCATCATCGGGGCCGAGATGCGAGGGCGTCAAGGGACGCGGTGGGCGTGATTCTTCCGGGGCCGCCCGGAATAGCCAGTCCGGTGGTGGCGCTTTGTCCGCATCCTGATCAATGTCAGCATCAACGGCAGTCGATATCACAGGCTTGTTCTGGCTCTCCTTCCGGTATTCCCGAACCGCGAACCAGTCCGGGTCTTCGCGCCAGTCGCTGCCTAGCGCGATCAGGCCGCGCTCCATCGCCCCATACCAGCTTAGTTCCGGCACTTCGCCTTTAGCCCTGGGTCCGAGAACGCCCGCAACCACGAGATGTTCTTCCGCCCGGGTCATCGCGACGTAGAGCAGCCGCCAATGTTCCTCCATCGCAACCTTGTCGGCATAAGCGGCATGTTCGGCCAATATGCCGACACGCTCCGCCTTGCGGACCGGAACAACCGGATATTCCAGTTCGCGGTCGGTCCCCTCGCCCAGTTTGATGGTGAAGCCGCCGCTTTTCTTGCTCGCAGGATCGAAGGTCGCATTGGCCAGGATCACCAGCGGCGCCTGCAATCCCTTTGCGCCATGGACGGTCATCAGGCGCACTTCATTACCGCCCTCTACCTGCTCGCGCTTGATTTCGACATCGCCGCGGTCGAACCAGTCGAGAAACCCCTGCAGGGTCGGGATATGGTCCCGCTCAAAGGCGAGAGCCGTCGCCAGCAGTTCGTCGAGCGGGTCCACCGCTGCATGGCTGAGGCGGGCCAGCAATTTGCGCCTGCCCTGCATCGGCCCGGATAATATCGTCTCGAGAAACTGATAGGGTGTGTTGAAATCGGCCATCGCCAGCAATTGTTGCAACGGTTTTATCTGCTCTCCCAGACCGTCCTGTCTGCGCAAAAACTCCCATAGGCTTTTCTCGCCATTGGCCTTGCCGCGATGACCGCGAGCCAGCAAATCCTCTTGTGTCCAGCCGAGCAGCGGCGAGACAGCCAGGCTGGCGAGATTGAGATCATCATTCGGCTGCAGCACGAAGCGGATCGCCGCGAGCAAATCCTGCACCACAAGCGGTTGATTCAGGCGGATACGGTCGATCCCGGCGACGGGGACCTTCTCGGCAAACAGGCGGGCGACGATGAGAGCGCTCAGCTCGTCGCGCTTGCTCACCAATATCAGGATGTCCTTGGGTAGCAGCGCCCGGTTTTCGCGATCCAGCCAGAGCGGATTTTCCGGCGACAGCCATTGCTTGATCTGCACCGCCAGTTGCTGGGCAAAGACGCGTTTTTCTTCGCTGGCCCAGGATTCCTCGTCCTCGTCATCACCGTCGCTTGTGTTGGCAATCGGTTTCCACAAAGTCACGCTGCCGCTGGCATCTAGATAATTGCTGCGATGTTCGGGTATCCGGTCGGTCAGCCCCAATTGCTCGTGACTGATCTGCTCCAGAGTTGCATCGACCACTTCCAGAATCGGCGGTGTCGAACGGAAGCTGCGGTCCAGCGACAGATCACCGAAGGGCTGTTCCGATGCCTCGGCCAGCGCAAAAAACTCGGTTCGCGCATTGGCATAATTATGCGGACTGGTGCCCTGAAAGCCGAAGATTGCCTGCTTGAAATCGCCCACAGTGAACAGGGTCCGGTGCGGTTCGGGCTCGACACCCATGCCAGCAAAAAACTCGCCAGCCAGCGCCCGGACAATATCCCATTGCGCGACATTGGTGTCCTGCGCCTCGTCTATCAAAATATGGTCGGTACGCTGGTCGAGCTTGTAACGAATCCACGCCGCCATATCGCTTTTCTGCAACAGCCGGGCGGTCATCCGGATCATGTCGTCAAAATCGACGACGCCATGCAGCCTCTTGGCGTCGGCATAGCGATGGTAGAAAGCGCGTCCGGCTTCCAGTGCGCCCGCGAACAGGTCGGCATATTCGAACAGGACTGCTTTTTCGAGCAGGCCATTGCTCCACTCGAACAGAGAGCCGGCAATGAAATCATAGTCCGGCAGGGCTTTTAACAGGCCCTTGGTTGGCTTGGGCGGTGCGCCGGTGGTCTTGGTGGCCCAGGCCAGATGAACATCGGCCAAGCCAGCAGCGCGCTCCTGCGGATTGAGAGTCAGCCAGAGGCGGATCGCCAATTGCCGTTCCTGCTCCTTCTTGCCGCCCGATTCCGCCATCGCATCGCGCAACAGGGTGATCGCGCGGAGGTCGATCGCTTCGTCGCTGCAGCGATCCACCAGCCATGACTGCGCATCGCCATCAATCGGCAGGCCCAACAGCCCACGGACAAAAGGCAATATGCCAGAGGCCAGCCCCTCCATCGCATCGGCCTTGGCCGCGCAGGCCATCAGAAATTGTTCGGTCGCCTCTTCGCCCATCCGGACGCTCAGACGCTGGATAGCCTCGATGATCTGCGGGCGCTTTGCCTGCTCTTCTTCGAGCAGCAGATCGCCGAGAGCTTCGCGCGCCAAAATTTTCTGGTCGCGCGCCTCGATCGGCTTGAACATCGAGGCAATGCCGGCCTCTTCCGGGAAAGAGGCGAGCAGTGACTGGCAGAAGCCGTGGATCGTCATGATCCTGAGACCACCGCCCTGCGCATCGAGCACGCGGGCAAATAATGTCCGCGCGCGGTCTCTGGTTTTCGGTCCGGTCGATGCACCGATTGCGGCAAGATCACTGGCCAGTCTGGTGTCGTCCATCCGCACCCAGGCGGCTAGCTGCCGGTTGATCCGTTCCGCCATTTCCGCGGCCCCCGCCTTGGTGAAGGTCAGGCAGAGAATATGCTCGGGATCGACTTTTTCCGTCAGCAGCAGGCGAAACACGCGCGCGGTCAGGACCTGGGTCTTGCCGGTACCGGCCGAGGCGCTGAGCCAGATATTGGTCTCCGGCTCGACCGCATCGATCTGCCGGTCCTTGAGCGGAAATATTTTTGGTTTGCTGCTACTCATGATCCGGGACCTCCGCCGGCGCGCGACCATACCATTCCTCGAGCCGCATCAGCTGGTCATAATCGGCATAGCGGGCGTATTCCGGATGCAGCTTGGCGGTCATCGGTTCCGAGCCCGAGAGATATAGATCCGCCGCCTCGTTGAACCGGGCGACGGCGTGGTCGACCATTGCATCGGCCGGAATGATATTGTCGCCGCGCCCTTTTGTCGGCGAGCGGATATAGCCGAAATCGTCGGTGCCGCCCTTTTTGGCCAGCGACCAATATTCGAAGGCAACCGCTTCGCCTTCGATATCCTTGAAGCCACCCAGTTCGGCGATGGCAGCGAGCAGGCCAAGCTGCAGATTATAGCCTTCAGCCACCGCCTTGTTGCTCGGCGCGCCGCCGGTCTTGTAATCGACGATAGCGAGACCGCCATCCGGCATTCGATCGATGCGATCGGCGATACCGGACAGTTCGATACCGGCTATTTCGGCTTTTCCGTAAATTTCCGATGCAAGCGGTTCACGGCCCGTCTTGCGGCCATCAGCCAGCGTGTCGGCGATCCAGACAAGCCCTTCGAGCAGGCGCGGCGCCCACAGGCTGCGCATCAAGGGATGCAAGCCGGGGTCCTGCAGAAAGCTCTGCGCTCTCTCCCGCAACGCTGCCGGGGCATAATCATCCTGCTTGGCCCATTGTTCGAGAATATCGTGGATGATCGTCCCGCGCCAGGCGGCGCTCGGATCGGCGTCGATCATGTCGAGCGAGGCGAAACCCATGATTTTTTTCGCATAGAAAGAATAAGGATCAGCGATCAGGCTGTCGACCTGGGTCACCGAAATCGGGACATGGCGCTGCTCCCTGCTCGGCAAGGGCGCGGGGCGCGCATAAGGCTGGGGTTCGCGTTCCGGCTGGTCGATCGCGGAGAGCCACGCGCGGGCCTGCGGATGTTCTTTCAGATTGTCGCCGCACATGCCCTTCAGCCGGAGCAGGAAGCGAGACGCAATCGCAGGTCCAGAATCATCGCGGTGCGCGCGGGAGAGAATGACTTTCTTTGCTCCCATCGCGCCGACCAGATCATGAGCGGACAGACCGATTTGCCGTTCCTGCGCCGGCAGGCCCAGCGACTTGCGGATCATTGGTGCGAGCCAGGGGTCGGGCGTTATAGCCTGCGGCCAGCTACCCTCGTTGAGGCCGCAGCAGATCACCAGTTCCGACTGTTGCAGACGCGCTTCCAGCAAGCCGTAAAGCGCGATCCGCGGGTGGCCGCCGTAGGGCGGGCGCACCGAGATTTCGGCCATCAGAGTCTCGAAATAGCCGGGCAGTTCATTGGCCCTGATGCGGATCGGGCCCATTTCGGCGCGGATCTGCAGCTTCGCCAACAGGTCGGCCAATTCGCGTCCGCCCGGGCCCGCCCAGATCGCTCCATCGGTCAAAGTCTCGGCGAGTTGCCGCAGCTGGTCGAGAAGCTTCGGCCAGTCCAGCGGAGCTGCAAAAAGCGTCGCGATCGGCTCGAACATCGTGCGGGTCGATTGCCACCAAGGCGTGATCGCAGCGCGCAATTTCTTCGTCCGGTGATTCTCCGCCCTCAAGAGCGCGTCGATGCCCGCCAGCCCCGGCGCCGGGCGCGGTCCGCGAAGCAGCAGGTCGAGCTTGCGGACATGGTCGAGCCATAAAAGCCGCCCTTCGCCGCGCTGCACCAGCGGGTGTTTAAGCAGAGCGAGAAATTCCGCCGGAGGAAAACCGTCGGCAACCGCCGCCAGCAGGTTCAGAAAAAACACGCCTTCCGGCAGCTTCGCCAGCGGCTGGCCGGCCGTGTCGTCGACCTGGATTTCCCAGCGTTTCAGATGAGCCGAGATGCGAGTTGCCAGAGACCGGTCCGGCGTGACGATCGCCACCCGCTGATCGGGGTCTTCGAGCGCCTCGCGCGCCAGCAGCGCAATGATCTGCGCTTCCTCGGCGCTGTTGCGCGCCTCGACCGTCTGCACCCCCGCGAGACTGCGCTCGCTGCTTTCCAGCGTCTGCCAGCGGACGGTCAGTTTCGGAATCGCGAACGCATTGCTGAGCGCCCGGCTGCGCTTGGCTGCCGCGCCGCTTTCGCCGGTGCGCGGCCAGCGCAGGATTTCGCCGCGCGCGATCGACATGCGGTCGAGCAGCAATTTCATATGATATTGCGGATGGGTTTCCTGCGCGCGCGCCATACGGCCTGTTTCGGGATGGGGCTGGAACGGACCGAGCAAGTCCCATTCCTCTTTCGGCATGATCAGGTCGAGGTCGGGGAGGACCACCATCCCCTCGGGCATGAAGGATATGGTCTCGAGAAAGCGGGCAATGGCGGGAGCGGAGGTGGTGATGCCAGCCGCGACGACAAAATGGTCCGGTGGCGATGTCTTCCAGCTTTTGGCGATATGATCGAACAAGGCGTTGCGGCGGACCGCCTGATCCACCCGCTGCCATTTATCCAGCTGCTGCCGCCATTTCTCGGCGATGATCAGGAAGAAGCGGTAGGAATCCTGCCAGTGACTCGACAGATCCAGGCTCTCCGGCTCCGTCTTCATCAGGTCGGACAGCGAAATTTCCTCGACGTTCAACTGGTCGAGCGTGCTCGCGAACTCGCGCGCCAAGCGCAGCGCGTCTTTGGCCAATATCGCATCATCGCGCAGCCGGATTTCCATCTGGATCAGTTGCGCTAAAGTCAGCAACCGGTCCAGCGGATCGACGGCGGCCGGAATATCCAGCGCCAGCTCGCCGGAATCGAGCGCTACGCCGATTGATTCATCTAGGTCAAGGTCGCCGATTACGGCCATTTGCGGCAATAACAGGCCATTCTCGCTCAGCCGGACAAAGGCTTCCTGCAAGGCGCGCTGGGCCCGGTTGTTGGGCAAAATAACGAGGCCGCGGGACAGGCCAAAGGCGTCCTTGGCAAAGCGGTCAATCAGGCCCTGCGCCAGCGCATCGGCGAAGCCGCCGTGCGCGGCAATATTGTAGATCGATGGCCGCCGGCGGTCAGACATTCGCCAGCACGGCTTCTGTCGGCGCTATCGCTTGCGGTGAGCCGACTTCAAACCATTGGCCTTCGTGAACCGCCCCAAACAGGCGCCCTTCGCCAATCGCCCGTTCCCAGAAGATATTGGTGGAAAATGCACCGGTCGGCGCGTCGCGCAACAGCCGTTTGGAAATCAGCTGGATGCCGGAATAGATCAGCGGTGCGGTTTGCCCCGGCAGCTTGCGCGAGATCCGCTTGTCACCGTCGAGATGAAAATCGCCGTCGCCGTGATAATTGTGGGCGGTTTCTCTTGGTATCAACAGGAGCAGCGCGTCCATTCGCTCTTCATTCCATAGCTCTGATAACTGGTGCAAACTGTTTGTTGGCCCATCGGTCCAGAGATTGTCGCTGTTGATGCAGAAGAAAATATCTTCTGCGATCATTGGCTCGGCCTGCACTAGTCCGCCACCCGTTTCCAGCAGTTGCGCCCGCTCGTCAGACACCCGAATATCGATCGGATATGCCAGAGCCGCGAGATGCGCTTCCATCATATCGGCACAATAATGCACGTTAACCACAGCCTTGCCTATGCCCGCCTCGACCAGCTTCTCGAAACAATGGTCGATCATCGCCTTGCCAGCCACCTCAACCAAAGGCTTTGGACGATTATCGGTAAGCGGCCGCATGCGGGTACCCAGTCCGGCCGCCATGACCATCGCCGTTTCGATCTTGGTCATGAGGCGGCTTTCGTGACGGATATGGGGCGGTTGCGCACCTCATCCGGGATGTTATCGTCAAACCATCCGGCAACGGGTGCCAGCGCCGGATGACGCAAATCCTTCTCCAGCAAGCGCCACATTCTGGGCAGGAAATCGAGATAGCGTTTCTTGCCATCGCGCACACAAAGACGCGTGAAAATGCCGATGATCTTGGTGTTTCGCTGCGCGCCGAGAATGGCATAATGGCTGCGGAATATTTCAGCGGCCTTCTCGTCATGATCGGCCAGATAATATGCGAGCATATTCTCTTCCAGATCGTCTGGCACATCGCGGCGGGCGTCCTGCAGCATCGACACCAGATCATAGGCCGGGTGGCCCATCAGTGCGTCCTGAAAGTCCAACAGGCCCATGCGGCCGTCGTCCAGCAGCATGATATTCTCGGCATGATAGTCGCGCATCACCGTCACCGGCGGATTTTGCGCCGCGATAACCGGGGCAAGAATTTGCCGCCAGATCGTTTCAAACCCCTCTGTGTCGACAACCAGTTCCTGCGCAGGACAATAATATTCGGTCAGCAAATTTGCTTCACGCAGATATTGCGCCTCGTCATAAGCCGGCAGCGCCGCCGCAGGTGCTTGGTGCAACTCTCGAAGCAGATCGATGACGCGACGGTAGATCGCGTCCTCGTCCTCCGGATTGTCATCGAGATGTTCCCGCATCCGCTGGTCACCGAAATCCTCCAGCAGGACCAGTCCCTGCGTCAGGTCGCGAGCGAAGATCTCGGGTGCGGCAAAACCGGAATTGGTCAGATATTCGGCAATAGCGATAAACGGTTTCGGGTCTTCATGCGGCGGCGGCGCATCCATCAGGATCGCCTTCCGATCGCCGTCCTGAACACGGAAATAGCGGCGGAACGACGCATCCCCCGCGACTGGAGAAATCCGGGCATTATCCCACCCGTTCTGCTTCAAAAATTCTGCCGCTGCTGCTGGCGGTTTCATGTCAGTGGCCATCGATCTTTCCAAGCGTCCCCGGCTGTCCAAGTCAACCGGCGATTGCCTTCGCCGGTTATTTCCAGTTCAATGTTGAGCGCATCCGTCCAGAAACTGTCGGGCATCCGGTCGGGCCATTCGACGATCATGGCGCCGTCGATCAGCGCGTCTTCCAGACCCAGTTCGGGAATTTCCTCGGCATCTTCGATCCGGTACAGATCGACATGGGCCACAGGGATCCGGGTTTCGGGCGGTTCATAGGGCTGGACAATCGCGAAGGTCGGACTCGGCACTTCCTCGCCAAATCCCAGCCCTTCCAAAATGCCTCTCGCTAATGTGGTCTTGCCCGCGCCCAGCGTGCCCCGCAGCGCGATCTTGTCTCCGGTACGCAACAGAGCGCCCAATTTTCGTCCGACATCGAGAGTCGCCTGTTCATCAGCCAATATCATCATGATATCATTGCCGCGGCAGGTGCAGGGTGACCAGCGTGCCCTGCCCCGGTTCGGAGGTCAGAGTCAGGTCGCCGCCATGGGCCCGGATCAACTGGCGCGCCAGAGGAAGGCCGAGGCCGCCCGATTTTTCATTGGCTTTCTGATCCCGCGATCGGGCGAAACTGTCGAATACCTTGGACTGGTCGCCGGCGGTCATGCCGGGGCCGTTGTCGGATATATGGATCAGGGCCTGCTTCACATTTCCCGATCCATGAATGAGCAGCCGCCCGCCTTCACCGGTATATTTGATCGCATTGTCGACGATTTGCGAAATCGCCTGGGTGAGCCGCTTCTTGTCGGCCATCGCCGAACCGAGCTTTTCGTCCAGCTGCAGCTCCACACCGATGGCCTTGGCAGAAGCATCGTCAGCGAAATGACCCGCGATATCCTCGATCAGCTTCTTCAGATTGACCTTTTCCTTGGCGATAGGCAGCGCGCCGGCTTCGCTCTGGCTGAGGTCGAGAACATTTTCGATCTGGTTCCCCAACCGTTTGACCGACTGCAGGATCGCGCGCACATATTCATGACCCTGATCGGTCAGCGGTCCGGCAATGCCCTGATCCAGAAGCTCCGCAAAACCACCGATGGAGGTGAGCGGCGTCCGGAACTCGTAACTCATGTTGGACAGGAAACTGCCCTTGATCGAATCCGCTTCGACCAGAGCCTCGTTGCGTTCGCGCAGCGCCTGCTCGATCCGGTAGCTGTCCGAAATATCGAGCATCGTGAACAATGCATTGCCGTCGGGCAAGGGAATCGCGGCAAATTCGAACCGTCGTCCATCGGCAAAATTGAGCCGGCCGCCTTTCTGCTGGCGCTCGGTCGTTGCGCTGCGCACCATTTCGCGCACTTCCGAAATGCGGGCGGGATGATTCAACTGCCCCGCCATTTTCTGCATCAGCGAATCCACGCGGGGATGCTTGCCGAGATCGGTTTCCTCGAGACCCCAGTTATTGGCAAATTGATGGTTCCAGATATTCAGCTTCCCGTCGGCGGCAAAAACCGCGAGCGATTCAAACAGATTGTCGAAAGTCGCGGTCCGGACCCTGAGCAGGGTATCGCGGGCGCTCGCCAGCTGGACCTGTTCGGTGCGGTCTTCGAAAATGACCAGCAGCCCGCCGTCCGGAGTCGGATTGGCCAGCACCCGGAGATGGGTCCCGTCGGCCAGCAGCCAATTTTCCTCCATCGCCTTGGCGGACTGGAACCAGCCGGTTCGCTCCTCGCGCCATTCCGGGAAATCACGAACCTCCGGAATGCGGTTCATTTCACGCATACGGTCCAGCACACGCGGGAATTCCGGTCGCTCCGCTATCCATTGCTGGCGCATGGAGAAAATCCGCTGGAACGGCAGATTGCAGAATTTCAACGACCTGTCTGCGGCGAACTGGGCGACGCCGGCGGAAATCCTGTCGAGCATGTCGCGCTGTGATTCACCGAACCGCCGCTGCTCCCGCCGCGCATCGTCCAGTTCCTGGATATCGATTGCATAACCGGCAATGCCGGACTTGCCGAGCGGCACATCGACGACCTGGGTCATGCGCCGTTCGCCGCCTACCGTGGTCGCCACAACCCGTTCAAACGGCTCGCCCCTGTCTCTTGCCCTGGCAGCCGCATCGACCGGACTGAAGCCGTCGACCGGTTCGACCAGTTCGACGCCATTGGCGATCACCTGTTCGCCATTTTCGGCATCGACGGCGGCGACATAGGCGCTGTTGACCAAGGTCAGGCGCAGGTCAGGCGAGCGGTGCCACATCGGAACCGGCGCCGCCTCGATCAAGGCGGAAAGCGCATCAAAGGCCGCGCGCGCCGCTTCGTTTTCGTCGCGCAGCTTGGCGATCTCCCCTTCGCTGTCGGTCGCGTCGAAAATCCAGAGCAGCGCACTGCCATTGGGCGCGATTTTCTGATCGGCCAGTCCGCCGCGGATCAGCAGCGCCTTGTCCGAACCGCGCACTTTTATCGCGCGAACGAAGCTGCTTCCGGTTTTCTGGGCGAGATTGACATCCTGCATCAGCGCATCCAGATCCTGCCGGATCATGCCGCGCGATTCCTCGTATAATTCCGAGATATGCGCTGGCAGGTGATCGAAGCCGAGCCAGTGCATCAGCCTTTGTGATGCCTCCAGCTTGCCATCGGATCGCACCAGCAATGGCAAGGCCGGCGAAGTTTCCAGCAATCGCCCCAGCCGTCCGGATTGCCGGAGGGTGGATTCAGCCTTGTTCTTCATCGCCAGGCCGCTCCAGATGGCCCAGGCAGCCGCGCCCAGCCAGACAGCAAGTATGAGGCCCAGTATGACAGCCGTGAGATCAGGGACGTTGGACATTGACTAATCCGATTAGACGGATAGTTAACCTACGAAAACCCCTATTCTTTATGACTTGGAAATGCGCCGCAGACTAAGCTATTTGCGGTGTCGCATCAAAGCGGAGAACAGCCATGCCAATTGACGAAAGCCGGACCTTCAAACCGATCAATATCGCGTTGCTGACCGTTTCCGATACGCGCACGCCGAAAGAAGACACATCCGGGGACATATTGGCCGAGCGGATCGAGAAAAAGGGCCATATATTATTCTATCGCAACCTGCTGAGAGACGAAAAATCCATTCTTGTCGCGCAGCTCCACCAGTGGATTGACGACGAGCAAGTCGATGTCATCATCACCACCGGCGGCACCGGCCTGACCGGTCGCGATATCACGCCGGAAGCGCTAAATGCGGTCAAGGACAAGGACATTCCGGGCTTTGGCGAATTGTTCCGCTATCTGAGCATCGCCAAGATAGGCACGTCGACGGTGCAGTCCCGCGCGTGCGCCGTGGTTGCGCGCGGAACCTATATATTCGCCCTGCCGGGTTCCAATGGCGCGGTGAAAGACGGCTGGGACGGCATATTGGACACCCAGCTCGACAGCCGCCACCGGCCCTGCAATTTTGTCGAGCTGATTCCCAGATTGCTTGAAAGATAGCGATTAAATCCATTTGTTCTTACTATGTTCTCATAGTATGAAGAGCAGATGGTCGACAAGAGCACAGAATTTCATCTCACCCAGAAGGGCAGAGGCGCGCCGAGCAACGGGGTGTCGCAGCGATTCAATCTACAGGACCGGGAGATTGACGGCGACTGGCTGGACGAAAAGGAACGGATCGGAGACAGCGCCGCCAAACTGAGGACCGACGTCACTGTCGAATTTCCCAAATCGATCATCAATTACAACACATCGCCCGACCTGCCGTTTGACCGTTCGATCAACGCCTATCGCGGTTGCGAACATGGCTGCGTCTATTGCTTTGCCCGGCCTACCCACGCCTATCATGATCTGTCGCCCGGGCTTGATTTCGAGAGCAAGCTGTTCGCCAAACCCAATGCAGCCGAGCTCCTCCGTCAAACATTTGCCAAGCCCAATTATCAGCCGGCCAGTCTGGCTATCGGCACCAATACCGATCCGTACCAGCCGATCGAGAAACGCTACCGGATCACGCGGCAGATATTGGAAGTGATGCTGGAAACGCTCCATCCGGTGGTTATCACCACCAAATCCAACCGGGTGATCGAGGATATCGATCTGCTGGTGCAACTGGCGGTTCAGCAACTCACGGCGGTGACGATTTCGGTCACCACTCTCGACCCCCGGACCGCGCGCCTATTGGAGCCGCGGGCGCCGGCACCCGCACGGCGGCTCGAAGCGGTGCGGAAGCTCAGCGAAGCCGGCATCTATGTGCACGTCAATATCGCGCCGGTCGTCCCGGGCATCACCGATCACGAGATTGAAGCGATTGTCGCTGCCGCCGCGGATTGCGGCGCCACCAGCATCTCCTTCATCCCCATGCGCCTGCCGCACGAAGTGGCGCCCCTGTTCGAACAATGGCTGGAAAGCCATTATCCCGAACGCAAGTCAAAGGTGATGAGCATCGTCCGGCAGATTCGCGGCGGCAAGCGCAACGATCCCGACTTCCACAGCCGGATGCGTGGTCAGGGCCCGTGGGCGGACCTGATCCGCACCCGGATCGCCATTGCGTCGCGCAAAGCCGGCCTGAACAAGGCCAAACTCAGGCTCAGGACCGATCTGTTCCGGCGCCCTATAGTCAAGGGCAGCCAGATGGAACTATTCTAGGCGTCCGCCAGACTCTTCAGTTTATAGTCCTTATATTCTTCCCGCAGCGACCGTTTCAGGATTTTTCCGGTGGCGGTGTGCGGCACCTCAGCGACGAATTTCACTTCATCGGGCAGCCACCATTTGGCGACCTTGTCACCGAGATATTCGATAACATCAGCTTCGGACACATCACTGCCCGGCTTGCGCACGACCAGCAGCAACGGCCGCTCGTCCCATTTCGGGTGATAGACGCCAACCGCTGCTGCTTCGGCAACTCCGGCACAGCCAACAGCGGCATTTTCCAGTTCGATCGAGCTGATCCATTCACCGCCCGACTTGATAACGTCTTTCGCACGATCGGTAATTTGCATCGTGCCATCAGGATGCAGCACCGACACATCGCCGGTGTCGAACCAGCCGTCATCTTCCACGGCATCCTCATCCGCACGATAATAGCGCTTGATGATCCAGGGCCCGCGGATTTCTAGCGTGCCGCTGGTTTTGCCGTCGCGGGGCGCAACATTGCCTTCTTCGTCAATCACGCGCAGCTCTACGCCAAAGGGCGGCCTGCCCTGCTTGCAGATGACATCGACCTGCTCGTCGAAGTTGAGTTCATCCCAATTGGCCGGAAGCGAACCGGCCGTGCCGATCGGAGAGGTCTCGGTCATGCCCCATGCATGGGCGACACGAATACCGTTTTTCATCAGTCGCTCGATCATCGACCGCGGACAGGCGGAACCGCCGATCACGACAACCCCGAGTTTCCCGTAATCGCCGCCGTTTTCATCCATATCGGCGAACATCGACAGCCAGACCGTCGGTACGCCAGCGCTATGGGTGACGCCTTCCTCGCGGATCAATTTCCACAAGACATGGGCTTCATTGCTGGCGGAAAAGACCATTTTCGCGCCGACCGCAGCGCAGGCAAAAGGCAATCCCCATGCGTTGGCATGGAACATCGGGACCACTGGCAGCATCACCGAACGGGTCGCCAGACCCATGACATCCGGCTGCACCTCGGTGATCGCGTGCAGGACGTTGGAGCGATGCTCGTAGAGAACGCCTTTGGGATTACCGGTGGTACCGCTGGTATAGCAAAGCCCGCACGGGTCATTTTCATCGACATCGACCCAGTCAAAATTCCCGTCTTCGGCATCGACAAGCTCGCGAAAAGTCGGATAGTCGCCTTTTTCGCCGTCAAACTGGATATAATGTTCAACCGTTTTCAGCTGCGGCTTAAGCATTTCGACGATCGGAGCGAACATCTTGTCAAACAGCAGCACGCGGTCTTCGGCGTGGTTGATGATATAGACCAGCTGCTCCTCGAACAGGCGCGGATTAACCGTATGGAGGATACCGCCGATACCGGCCGAGCCGTACCAGCTGACCAGATGATGGGCATGGTTCATCGCGATCGTGGCGATGCGGTCGCCCTTGTTCATTCCAAGCCGCTGCAAGGCTTGAGAGAATTTGCGGGATTCCAGCCCGATTTCGGCCCAGTTGCTGCGTGTGACATTGCCGTCCGCCCAATAGCTGACAATCTCGCGGTCGCCATGCTCTCTTGCGGCATGATCGATCAAATTGGTGATCTTGAGCGAACTCGCTTGCATTGCACCGGCCATATTTACTCTCCACATTAGTTATATTTGGCCGGTTTCTGGTATGTTTAGCGCTAGCTGACAAGCCTTAATTTGGGTTTTGCTACCCGCATCGGTCGAGCCGGGCCCAAGCGGACGTTGGCAAGACCATGAACCCGCTCCAGCATCTCCACCGTTTCGGCATCCAGACGGAAGGAGCGCCCGAGACAGACTTTGACCAGATCGCCGTCGGGCCCGGCCATAGTAGCCACGATTTCGCTCTGGCCGCCGAGCAATGGCGCCACCAGATTGGTCAACTCGTGCAATCCGGCGATATCATGAACTTCAAGCTCCATGCGGGTCCGGGTGGTTTTTTCCAGCCCGTCGAGCGGTTGAACCGTCCGGATCGCAACACGCGGATTTTCATCTTCCGACTGCTGGTCCAGCTCGACCTTGAGCAGCGCACAGCGCCCCTGTTGCGCGAGCTCTTCCAGAATCTTGCACTGGTCCTCGTCAAAGCAACTGGCAGAAAACTGACCGCTGCTGTCGGACAGGTCGGAAAGCGCGAATCTTTTGCCCCGGCGGCTGTCGCGCCAGCGCACTTTTTCGATCAGAGCGGACATGACCGCAGGCTTGCGAATCCCTTCGCCAATCGGCTCTCCGCTGCACAGGCTGGCATAAGTCTGGGCGCCCAGCGATGCGGCAACCGCCTGGAACTGGGAAACCGGATGCGAGGAGAAATAGAAGCCGAAAGCGTCGCGCTCATGAATCATGATCTCGTTCAGCGACCAGTTGCTGTTCTCCGGCAACCGGATCGCCTGCATTTCACCGCCGGCACTACCCTCGCCGAAGAGACCTCCCTGCCCGCTTTCGCGCGCGTCGGCGGCACTATTCGCGACCGACAATATCATGTCCGCGCCGTCATAAATTGCGGCACGATTTGGTTCCAGATCGTCAAAGGCTCCGGCCGAAGCGAGGCTTTCCAGCTGGCGCTTGTTGAGGCCGTGCGGGTCGATCCGGTTGGCGAAATCCTCGATCGACGAGAACGGACCATCCTGGGCGCGTTCGATGACCAGCGACTGCATCGCCTTCTCGCCGACATTTTTCAGACCGGCCAGCGCATAGCGGACGGCCAGCAGAGATTCCGGCTGCTCCTCGACAGAAAAATTGGGACGGCTTTTGTTGATCGCGGGGCCCAATACGGTGACGCCCAGCCGCTTCATATCATCGACAAAAATGCTGAGCTTGTCGGACTGGTGCATGTCAAAACACATCGAGGCCGCGTAGAATTCATGCGGATGGTGCGCCTTCAGCCAGGCGGTCTGATAGGCAAGCAACGCATAAGCGGCGGCGTGACTTTTGTTGAAACCATAGCCGGCAAATTTGTCGATCAAGTCGAACAGCTCGTTGGCTTGATCGCTGTTCAAACCGTTTTCCGCGGCACCCGTCACGAATCTCTTTCGCTGGACGTCCATCTCCGCCTGAATCTTCTTACCCATGGCGCGGCGCAGCAAATCTGCTTCACCGAGTGAATAGCCGGCGATGATCTGCGCCGCCTGCATCACCTGTTCCTGATAGACAAAAATCCCGTAGGTTTCCTTGAGGATGTCTTGCAGCAAGGGATGCGGATAGGCGATCTCGACGCGGTCGTTTTTGCGATCACCGAACAGAGGGATATTGTCCATCGGACCTGGGCGATAGAGTGACACCAGTGCGATAATATCACCGAAATTGGTCGGCTTCACCGCCGCCAGCGTCCGCCGCATGCCTTCGGATTCGAGCTGGAACACACCAACGGTATCGCCGCGCTGGAGCAATTCGAAAACCTTTTCATCTTCCCAACTAAGACTATCCAGATCGACTTCGACGCCGCGTTCAGCGAGCAGCTGGACTCCCTTTTTCAGAACAGAGAGAGTCTTCAGGCCCAAAAAGTCGAACTTCACCAGACCGGCTTTTTCGACGAATTTCATGTCAAATTGCGTCACCGGCAGGTCCGAGCGTGGGTCGCGGTAGAGCGGCACCAGCTGGTCTAGCGGACGATCGCCGATCACCACGCCGGCAGCGTGGGTCGAGCTGTGCCGCGGCAGGCCTTCGAGCTTCATGGCCAGATCGAACAGTCGTTTCACGTCCGCCTGCTTATATTCCTGCGCCAGTTCCGTAATGCCGTTGAGCGAACGCTTCAAATCCCAGGGGTCGGTGGGATGATTGGGGATCAATTTGGTCAAGCGGTCGACTTGCCCGTAAGGCATTTGCAACACCCGGCCAACGTCCCGCAGCACGGCACGCGCCTTCAGCTTTCCGAAGGTGATGATCTGGGCAACCTGCCGGTCGCCGTATTTTTCCTGTACGTAGCGAATGACCTCGCCACGCCGGGTTTCACAGAAATCGATATCGAAATCCGGCATCGAAACACGTTCCGGATTGAGGAAACGTTCGAACAGCAGCCCCAGTTTGATCGGATCAAGATCGGTGATCGTCAACGCCCATGCGACAACCGAGCCAGCGCCCGAACCACGACCCGGTCCGACCGGAATATCCTGATCTTTTGCCCATTTGATAAAGTCAGCAACGATCAGGAAATAGCCGGGAAATCCCATACTGACGATGACATCAAGTTCGAAAGCCAGCCGGTCGAAATAGATTTTCCGTTCTGCCTCGTCCGACAGTTGCAGAAGTTCCAGCCGTCTTTCGAGCCCTGCGGTGGCGTCGCGGCGCAATTGCTCGATTTCACCCGCGAGATCTCCGGCCAGACTGGGCAGGATCGGATCTCTTTTCGGCGGCGAGAATGCGCATCTTTGCGCTATCACCAATGTGTTCTGCAGCGCTTCCGGTATATCGGAAAACAGGTCTTCCATCACCAGCGCGCTTTTCATCCACAGATGTTTGGACGGCTTTTCGCGCTCGTTATTCTCGACATAGGCCGATTGCGCGATACATTTCATCGCATCATGCGCTTCGTGGAAATCGGGTTCGGAGAAGCAACTCGGATTGGTTGCCACCAGCGGGATATCCCTGTCCATCGCCAGAGCAATCAGGCCGGATTCCGCCGCCATTTCGACCGGATCCTCGCGGCGGGACAATTCGATATAAAGCCGTCCGGGGAAATATTGCTGCAGCAGGGACAGATAGGCCTCGGCTTCCGATTGCTGCTCTTCGGCGATCAATCGCGCCAGTGCACCCTCGCCGCCGCCGGTCAAGGCGATCAGACCCTCGCTGTGCTTGCCCAGCATATCCATTGCGACATGAGCGTCGAGCTCGCTTGGACGGTCGAGATGGGAAGCGGAGACCAGCTTGCAGAGATTTTCATACCCGTCGGCGTCCTGGGCGTAAAGCGCGACCCAATCCAGTACCGGCTTGGCCGGATCGGCACCGCCCGGTCGCGCAACCCTCAGGAAGCAACCGGTGATCGGCTGTACGCCCTGGGCACGGCAACCGTCATCGAAAGCCATGGAAGCGAAGAGGCCAATCCGGTCGCACAGCGCAACCGCCGGAAAACCTCGCTCTTTTGCCGCAACACCAACGGCTGCCGGCTCCATCGCTCCGTCCAGGATGGTGTAAGCGGAAAAGGTACGGAGATGGACGAAAGGGACTTGGGCCATATTGTCAGACTAGCGCGGCAATCTGGTCTTGCATATGCCGACGATCATCGTGGCCGAAACTATCGACCATTTGTCCACAGCATATTTGCCGGATGGTAGCGTATGATCCTGACCAGAACGAAATTTCGCCCCTGAACAGACTGCCTATAGCAGCGCTTCAATCTCGTTTTTGAGCTGCTCCGGCTTCACAGCGGGGCCGAAACGGCCGACAACATTGCCTTCGCGGTCGACCAGGAATTTGGTGAAATTCCACTTGATCCGGGAACCGAGAAGTCCGGATTTTTCTGATTTCAGATATTTCCACAGCGGATCGGCATCATTGCCGTTGACGTCAATCTTGCCCATCAGCGGAAAGCTCACATCATAGTTTAGCGAGCAGAAATTCTTGATTTCGTCGGCATCGCCCGGTTCCTGATTGCCGAACTGGTTGCAGGGGAAGGCCAGTATTTCGAGGCCCTTGTCCCCATATTCCTGATGCAGCTTTTCGAGTCCCTCATATTGTGGTGTGAACCCGCATTTCGAGGCGGTATTGACGATCAACAACACCTTGCCCTTATGGGTGGACAAGTCCTCCATCGAACCATCCGCCTGCTTCACCTGAAATTCCGTAACCTTCATATGCGCCCCGCATTGTTTGTTTTTTTAGTTTTTCTTACCCCACAGATTGATACTCGCACGAGAAAAGTCAAAGCCATTCTCGATTCGAACTGAAAAGCCTAGGTTAAAACACCCTCATGAAGGCGGACAACCCGGTCCATTTTGGCAGCCATGCGTTCATTATGCGTCGCGATCAGGGCGGCGCTGCCTTCCTGCCGTACCAGACCGATAAATTCGGAGAGAACCAGATCCGCGGTCGCCTCGTCAAGATTACCGGTCGGCTCGTCGGCCAGCACCAGCTTCGGCGCATTGGCCAGCGCGCGGGCGACAGCAACCCGCTGTTGCTCCCCGCCGGACAATTTGCTCGGATTATGGTCCAGTCGCGCACCAAGCCCCAAGCTGCGCAACAATGTTTCCGCTCTTTCTTCTGCGGCCTTCTGGCTCACACCAGCAATCAGCTGCGGCATCACCACATTTTCCAGCGCGGTAAAGTCGGGCAGCAGATGGTGGAACTGATAGACGAAACCGAGCAGATCGCGCCGGATCCGCGTATGACCGCTGGCTGGCATATGTGCGGTCTCTTCGCCGGCCAACTTGATTGATCCTTCAAACCCGCCCTCGAGCAATCCGACCGCCTGCAGCAGCGTCGACTTGCCCGAGCCGGACGGACCAACAAGCGCGACGATTTCATTGGCATGAATGTCGAGATTAACGCCGCGAAGCACCTCGATCTTGACATCTCCCTGCACGAAACTGCGCTTCACATCGCGCAATTCGACGGTTTTCTCGATTTTTCTATCACTCATAGCGAAGCACCTGGACCGGGTCGGTACTGGCCGCTTTATAGGCGGGGTAGAGCGTCGCCAAGAAGCTGAACAACAGCGCCAGCCCGGCGATACCGACCACTTCCATCGGATCGGTGCGCGCTGGTAGTTCAGTCAAAAAGCGGATCGACGGATCCCACAGATTCTGTCCGGTGATGATCTGGACAAAATTGATCACATTCTGGCGGAAATAGATCGCGATCAGGCCGAGGATTATGCCCGCGGCTATGCCAAGCGTGCCGATAGCCGTCCCGACGGTGACAAAAATCCGCACCAGCGAGGCACGCGAGGCACCCATGGTGCGCAGGATCGCAATATCCCTGGTCTTGGCTCGCACCAGCATGATCAGCGACGACAATATATTGAAGACAGCAACGAGGATGATGATCGACAGGATCACGAACATCACCACCCGCTCGACTTGCAGCGTTTCGAACAGCGATGCGTTCATGGTCTGCCAGTCTGTGATGACCCCGCGATCGGCCACCTTGGGAACAAGGGGTGCGATTATCTTTCCGACATTGTCGGCGTCATCGGTCTTTATCTCGATCATCCCGATCTGGTCGCCGAGCAGTAGCAGGGTCTGCGCGTCCTCCATCGGCATGATTACAAAAGCCTTGTCATAATCATAGACACCGACTTCAAATATCGCGGCGACATCATAGGCAATTTCGCGCGGCACCGTTCCGAACGGCGTCGAACGCCCTTGCGGATTGATGATGGTAATCCGGCTCCCGACCTGCGCGCCCAAAGTCGTTGCCAGCCGGCTTCCGATGCCGACCCGTCCTGATCCGGCCTCGAGCCGCGCCAGATCACCGGCGACAGTTTTTCCGTCGAGGGTTTCATTGTTCAATATGTCGGGAACCAGCATGCCCCGCACCAGAACGGCCTCGACCCGTCCATTGAACGTGGTCAGCAAGGGTTGTTCTATCAAAGGTGATGCGGAGACGACACCCTTGGTTTCGCGAGTTTCCTCGAGCAATTCGCGCCAGTCCGGCAGACGGCCACCATAGCCCTGGATCACGGCATGGCCATTCAGGCCAACGATCTTGTCGAACAGTTCCGCGCGGAAACCATTCATGACGCTCATCACCACGATCAGCGCGGCAACGCCGAGCATGACCGCGACCAGACTGATACTGGCAACGAGGAAGATAAACCCCTCCCCTTTGCCGGGTAACAGATAGCGTTTTGCGATGACCCATTCATAACGGGATAGGAGCATGACTTGCGACGACTTCCTTGGATCAGGTTTCCCTGCCTTTACGTTCGCTGGTCGGGGCAAGCAAGTGGCATGGTGGTAAATCTGCTGTTGCCGATATACCACAAGCCGTGACCAATCTTCCCAAACGCCCAAATTTGTCATGACAAATTTATGTCAGTCGATCACACATGGTTACAGAATCAAACATCTCGATTAACGGGTCATGGTTCAGGGATCCCTTCCGGTTCCGCCAAATGTTGGGGGACAAGCGGCGTTGAATAGGACGGGAAAACAGGGGACGAATTAATTCGTCACCATTTTCGCCCGGGTGCTCATTGGCATCCGGGCGTTTTTTTTGCGCAATAAATTTTCTAAATCCTTGGCAATCGGCCTTTTTCTTCCTCTTGAAATCCAGCAAACCGATCATATCTTTATGGGTGTGGAACGCCAATCCGGGTTTCACAACAGCGAACCGGATGCCGCATTTGCGGGTCCAGATTTACATTGCTCAATTGCAGAGGATATAGATATGAATCGTTTTGACTTTACCCCATACCGCCGCTCAACCGTAGGTTTTGACCGGCTGTTCGACCTTCTTGAAAATAATGCCCGCGCGCAGCAATCCGAGAATTACCCGCCGTTCAACATCGAACGCAGTGGCGAAGATCAGTATCGGATCACGCTAGCCGTCGCCGGTTTCAAGGATGAAGAAATCGAAATCACCGCCCAGCAGAACCTGCTGCTCGTCGCCGGCAACAAGAAAGCCGACGATCATGAAGGCAAGCAGTTCCTGCACATGGGCATCGCCAACCGCAACTTTGAACGGCGTTTCGAACTCGCCGATTTCGTCCGCGTCGAGAATGCCGAACTGGCCGATGGCCTGCTGGAAATCGACCTGGTCCGGGAAATTCCCGAAGCGATGCGGCCGCAGACGATCGCCATCAACAAGGGCGACAATGTCACCAAGATTGCGGACAAGCGGAAAAAGAAAGCAGACAAAGCCGCTTAAGCGCGTCTTTTAACCGAAAGCCAGAGGCAGCCAGAGCAATCTGGCTGCCTTTTTTATCAGTGGTAAAATAAAATGGGGCAGCCGGATGAGGATCCGACTGCCCCTGACACCCGCTTGGTGTCACTCTCGACGATAATTAGCCCGGGTCGCAAAAGGCCAATTTTCGTCAAGAATCTGCTTCGGCAATATGGGAAAGCATCGCATGGTCCAATATCCGGACCTTTCCGCTTTCCACTGCCACAATCTCGCTTTCCGACCAGGAAGAAAGCTGCCGATTAATATGTTCGCGCGACATGCCGGCAAAGTTGCCGAGTTCGCTCTGGCTCAGGTCCAGCTTCAGTCGCCCTTCTTCTGCGCCGACCACGGATAGTCTCAACAGATAGCGCGCCAGTCGCGGACCGGAAGTATAGGCACGATCGCCTTCGATCATGCTGTTGGCCATCCGGATTCGCTTGGCCATGACCTTCAAAAGCCGCAGCGCCATATTCTTGTGCCTGGCCAGGATATCTTCAAAAGCTTCGCGCGTTATCGAAAGCGCCGATGTCGGTTCGATCGCGGTTACGCTGGCCGTCCGTTCGCCACCATCCAGCAGCGCGATTTCACCAAGGACCTGCCCGGCTTCCGCATAATCGAGAACAACTTCATAACCATTGCTGGCGATCATGCTGGTGCGCGCATTGCCTGACAATAATATCAGCAGCGAGTTTCCAGGATCACCTTGCATGATCAATTCGTCCCCTTTTTTATATTGCACGAAATGTCCACGCAATATCAAGTCGGCCAGTTCAGCTTCGTCGCAATCGGCAAATAGGCTGTGCTCCGCCAATATATTTGCCAGTTCTTCGGCTTTCACTGCACCCATCCCTTGACCCTGTCTGGAAGTTTTTACTAACTTCCTTATGCTTTATTCGTGTGACAATAGTCACATCCTGTAAAATATATTGGACAGATTCGACATATGTCGGAATCTAGCGGTAACAATCGATTTAGGCGCCTAGACGAGCCTGCTTTGTTGCAGTGCTGCCGCGATGAAAGAGGCAAAAAGCGGATGCGGATCAAACGGTTTGCTTTTGAGCTCCGGATGAAACTGGACGCCGACAAACCAGCTGTGATCAGGCCGTTCGACGGTTTCAGGAAGCTCGCCATCGGGTGACATGCCGGAGAAGATCAGACCGGTTTGTTCCAGCCGTTCGACATAGCCCTTGTTCACCTCATAGCGGTGGCGATGGCGTTCACTGATTTCGCGAGTGCCATAAATTTCGCTGATTTTTGACCCTTGCTGCAGCACCGCATCATAAGCGCCGAGTCGCATCGTACCGCCCATGTCGCCGCCAGCTTCGCGCTTTTGCAGACCTTCTTCGGTCATCCATTCGGTGATCAGGCCGACAACCGGCTCTTCGGTTTCACCAAATTCGGTGGTTGATGCCGTGTCGATGCCAGCCAGATTGCGGGCCGCTTCGACGCAGGCCATTTGCATGCCAAGACAGATACCGAAGAACGGGATATCATTCTCGCGGGCAAATTTGACCGAGCCGATCTTGCCTTCGCTGCCGCGTTCGCCAAAACCGCCGGGGACCAGAATCGCATGAAGCGGTTCCAGTTTTGCAGCGAGATCCTCTTCATTTTCAAATAGTTCCGCATCAAGCCAGCGAACCTGTACCTTGACCCGATTGGCCAGGCCGCCATGGAATAGTGCTTCCTGAAGCGATTTATAGGCATCCTGCAGACCGACATATTTGCCGACCACGCCGACAATGACTTCGCCTTCGGGATGCTCGATCCGTTCCATGACGTCATACCAGCGTGACAGGTCGGGTTCCGGCGCGTCATCAATGGAAAAGGCACGCAGCACCTCCCGGTCCAGGCCTTCCTTATGATATTGCAGCGGCACGTTATAGATATTGCTCGCGTCCAGCGCCGGTATCACCGATTCCATGCGAACATTACAGAATTGGGCGATTTTGGCCCGCTCGCTCTCGGGCAGCGGATGTTCGCAGCGGCAAAGCAAGATGTCCGGCTGGATGCCCAGCGAGGTCAATTCCCGGACGCTGTGCTGGGTTGGCTTGGTTTTCAGTTCGCCGGCCGCGGCAATATAAGGCACCAGCGTGACATGGACGGAAATTGCATTGTCCCGGCCAACCTTGTTGCGCAACTGCCGAATCGCTTCGATAAACGGCAGGCTTTCAATATCGCCAACCGTGCCGCCAATTTCGCACAGCACAAAATCAATGCCATCAAGCTTGTCTTCGGCAAATTCCTGGATCGCATCTGTGACGTGCGGAATGACCTGTACCGTAGCGCCGAGATAGTCGCCGCGGCGCTCCTTGGTAATGATCGACTGATAGATTCGGCCCGAGGTGACATTGTCGGACTGCAGCGACGGAACGCCGGTAAAGCGCTCATAATGGCCAAGATCGAGGTCGGTCTCCGCCCCGTCGTCGGTGACATAGACTTCGCCATGCTGATAGGGCGACATCGTGCCCGGATCAACGTTGAGATAGGGGTCGAGTTTCCGGATTCGCACGGAATATCCGCGAGCCTGCAACAGAGCGCCGAGGCTCGCCGCCATCAGACCTTTGCCAAGAGAGGAAACCACACCGCCGGTAATGAAAATATATCGCGCCATGGGAGGAGAGGCTTAAGGCGTAAATACCACTTATGGCAATCCCGCGAATCCGGAAAAGCGAAATAAATATTATTTGGAGGTGGTCACTATCCGCTTGGCGCACATCAGCGAATCAGCGCGCATGGGTGCTGGCGGTTAACTCCGCAGAACAGGGATCGTGAATACTGTTGTAAAGCCTTACTGGTCGAGCGGGACGGAACCGTCGGTGCTGGCTGCCGGCGCTTCTTCTGCGGCTGCAGCAGCGGCTGCTGCCAATGGATCGTCGCCGACCAGAGGAACATCGTCAGCCGGAGCGGAAATCGGCGCTGTATCCCGCTGCAGGCTCTGGTCGATCGTTTCGACTTTGCCTTCTGCAGCAGCCAGAACCGCCAAGGTGATCGACAAGGCGACAAAGAATACCGCCAGAACCGCGGTCGTCCGGGTCAGCAAATCCGCTGCGCCGCGCGCAGACATCATGCCGGACGGCGAGCCGCCGACACCCAGTCCACCGCCTTCGGATTTCTGCATCAATATGACACCCACCAGCATGGCGGCGACAATGGCTTGAAGGACGGTGAGAAAAAGAAACATGGATTTTCCGAACTAATATAGCGAGCATGCGCTCCGACGTGCAGCGCACATAGCGATTGACCGGTCCGAGTTCAAGCGATGATCCACTCCCCTGGAACAGCCAAAGTTTGTCAAACTTCGGGCCAAGGAAGCCTGGAAACACGTGCTGTTGGATAGAATATACCAAATGTAGGAAATTATATTTCCAACAATATGATCATCCGCCGCGCTCCAGGCCCGGAGACAGGCTTTTAAATCCACCCCATTCAGGCTGCCGCAGCCGCCTCGATAATCGGACCAAATTTGGCTGCTGTCAGACTTGCGCCGCCGACCAGTCCGCCATCAACGTTGGGAACCGCCAGCAACTCGGCTGCGTTGCCGCCATTCATCGATCCGCCATAGAGGATGCGCACGGCGGCGCTGCCCTGCCCCATCAATTCTCCGAGCTTCGCCCGGATCGCGGCGTGCATTTCTTCAACATCGCTGGCTTCGGGGACGCGGCCGGTGCCGATCGCCCATACCGGCTCATAGGCAATGGTCAGCCAGTCTGCACTGGCGCCGGCGGGGAAGGAGCGGGCGAGCTGGATGGTGACTATTTCAATCGCCTGTCCGGCATCGCGTTCTTCTTCGGTTTCCCCGACGCAGATAATCGCCCCCATGCCGGCAGCATGGACCGCCTCCGCTTTCGCCTTCACTTCGGCATCACCTTCCTGCTGATCGGCGCGGCGTTCGCTATGACCGAGAATCGAATAGCTCGCCCCCGCTTCCATCAACATGGCTGCCGAGAGACATCCGGTATGCGCGCCGCTTTCGGCAAAATGGCAATCCTGCGCGCCGATGGCAAAGCCCGGATTGGCCTGTGCGGCAGCAGCGATGAGCGTGGCCGGGGGGCAGATACCGACATCGGCGCCCTCATGATTGGCAGCGATCGCAGCAATGGCCGCTATATCCGAAAGCTGCTCGCGCAGCCCGTTCATTTTCCAGTTGCCGACAATATATTTGCGGTTTGCCATGATGCCCTTAGCCTTTTCCATTTTTATAATGTCCATCCGCTAACAAATATCCTTCCGCTTGCCAATTTCCTTCCGTAGTCTTTTGCTTGAACCACAAAGCCAAGCCGCCTAAAGCAAGCGCAAATCTACCTCCCGCAATGGAACATTTCTTTCATGATCAGTTTTTTCCGCCGTATTTTTTCCTCGAAACTGGGTCTTTTCCTGACCTTTTGCTTCGTCGGTTTGATCGCCATTGCTTTTGCCACGGCCGACGTATCGAGCAGCGGCACCTTCGGCGGCGTGACAGGATCCGGAACGGCTGCCAAGATTGGCGACAGCAAACTGACCAGCGCGGAACTCGGCCAGTCGGTCAACAATGCCTTCCGCGGCGAGCAGCGTCAGAACACCGGTCTTGATCTCAAGACCTTCATCAATGGCGGCGGCTTTGACGATGTACTGGACCGGCTGATCAACAGCTTTGCCATTGCCGATTTCGGTGCCAAATATGGCATGGCTGCCGGCAAGCGTCTGGTCGATGGCGAGATTGCCAGCATCCCGACTTTTCAGGGCGCAGATGGCCAGTTCAGCGAAGAAAATTTCCGCCGCGCCTTGCAGCAACAGGGGATAAACGAAACCCAGTTGCGCGACGATTTTACCCGCAATCTGATGGCTGACCAGCTGTTGACGACAGCCGGGTTCGGCGCCGCAGTGCCACAGAAGCTTGTCATTCCCTATGCCTCTCTGCTGCTGGAATCGCGCGAAGGACAGATCGCAACCATTCCGTCTGTTGCCTTCATTGAAAGCAGCAAGCCGGCAAAAGCAGCCGTTGAAGCCTTTTACGCCAAGAACGCATCGCGCTATACGATCCCCGAACGCCGGACGATCCGCTATGCCCTGTTTGAAAGATCGCGTTTCAACGACAAGATCAAGCCCAGCGAAAAGGAAATCGCGGGCTATTACAAACTGAACAATTCCCGCTATTCAGCCAGCGAGACCCGCAAACTCAATCAGGTTATCCTGCCGACCGAAGCCGCCGCCAAGGCGCTGGCCGACAAGATCAAGGCCGGCACCACAATCGAGCAGGCCGCACAGTCGGTCGGACTGTCTGCCTCCGAAGTCGGATCAATCACCAAGACCGACTATGCCAATAGCGCATCGCAAGCCGTGGCCAATGCCGCCTTTGAAGTTCGTTCGGGCGCGATTGCCGGACCGGCGCAAAGTGCGCTCGGCTGGCACATCGTCAAGGTTGAGGATATCACGCAAATCCCTGCCCGCTCGCTGGAGCAGGTCCGGGCCGAGATTGTGGCCGAACTGACTCGCGAGAAAATCGAAGAAGCCATGGCCGAACTGACCGTCCGGCTGGAAGATGAATTTGCCGACGGCGCGACGCTTGGTGACATTGCCAAGGCGGAGGAGCTCAAGATCGAGTCCACCCCGCCGCTCCTCGCCAATGGCCAGAACCCGAACGATCAAAATTACCGGCCGATCCCGGAGATGCAGCGCATATTGCCGATCGCCTTTGCAGTGGATGAAGATTCCGATCCGCAGATTGTCGAGATCGTTCCCGGCGAGAAATATGCCGCGATCGACGTATCGGCAATCACCGAATCCGCACCGCCGCCATTGGCGCAGATCGAACAACTGGTGACCCGCGACTATATGCTGGATCAGGGATCGAAAAAGGCGAAAGCCGTCGCCGACAAGATTGCCAAGGCGGTCAGCAGCGGCACGTCTCTGTCCAAGGCTGTCGCCGACGCCGGGGTCAAATTGCCGAATGTCCAGAAGATCAGCTCCACACGGGCCGAACTCGCACGGCAGAGCCAGCAGGGACAGGTCCCCGCTCCGCTCAGCCTGATGTTCAGCATGGCGCAGGGTACGGCAAAGTCATTGGCTGCACCGCGCGATCAGGGATGGTTCGTGGTCGTGCTCGACAAGCTCAATCGCGGCGATGCCTCGAAACGGGAAGATTTGCTGACCGCTACAAAGACCCAGTTCAAACAGGTGTTCGGCAACGAATATACCGCACAGTTCATCAATGCGATGAAGGCGGATATCGGCGTCGAGCGTAACGAGGATACGCTGACCGCGCTGAAAAACCAGCTGCTCGGCGGTAACTGATCCCAATATGGGAGGCAGTTTCGGAATAGAAGCGGCGCGCGCGGCTCTCGATAGCGGCAAACCGGCGCTGATCTGGCGGCGGCAGGTTGCCGACACCGAGACGCCGGTGTCCGCTGCCTTGAAGCTGATGGAAGATGGCCGCGGCGACTATCTGCTCGAATCGGTTGAAGGTGGCGAGACCAGAGGACGGCACAGCATGATCGGCCTTGCACCCGATCTGGTGTTCCGGGCTGATGGCGAGAAGGCCGCGATCAATCGCACATGGCTGCAGGACCGCGAGGTCTTTACCCCGGAAAACGGCGACAGCCTCTCCGTCCTGCGCAAACTGGTCAAGGCATGTCAAATGGACGTGCCGGAAGAATTGCCCCGTGCCCTCGCCTGTCTGGTTGGCTATTTCGGCTATGAAACCATTGGTTTGGTGGAAAAGCTTCCCCGAGCACCGCAATCCGAGCTGGACCTGCCCGACATGCTGTTCGTCCGGCCGACGGTGATCCTGATCTTTGACCGGCTGGCTGATGAGCTGTTTCTGGTCGCTCCGGTATGGCCGGAGAGTGACGGCGATAGCGAAGCCAAGATCGCGTCGGCAAAGGAACGGCTGGACGAGGCGCAGCGGGGACTGTCCGCCCCCGTTCGCCCAGAGTTTGTTGAAGGGCGATTGTCAGGCAACGGTCAGCCTGGCTTGGAAGGGCTCAGCCCGGGCGAAGTAGAATTCACTCCGCAAATCTCCGCCGAGAAATATGGGGAAATGGTGCTGCGCGCCAAGGACTATATCGAGGCCGGTGATATCTTCCAGGTGGTGCTGGCACAGCGTTTCACCACGCCCTTCACCCTGCCGCCGATAGAGCTCTATCGCGCGCTGCGCCGGATCAACCCCTCACCCTTCCTGTTCTTCCTCGACCTGCCCGGCTTTGCCCTGACCGGTTCCAGCCCGGAAATACTGGTTCGCGCGCGCGATGGGGAAGTCACTATCCGGCCGATCGCCGGCACCCGCCCGCGCGGCAAGAATGCCGCCGAAGACAAGGCGAACAAGGACAGCCTGCTCGCCGATCCCAAGGAACGGGCCGAACATCTGATGCTGCTCGATCTCGGACGTAACGATGTTGGCCGGGTGGCTAGCGCGCACAGCGTCGAGGTTACCGACAACTATACGGTCGAGTTTTACAGCCATGTCATGCATATCGTATCCAACGTGGTCGGCGAACTGGCACCGGACAAGGATGCGCTCGACGCCCTGTTCGCCGGCTTCCCCGCCGGCACGGTCAGCGGCGCGCCGAAGGTCCGCGCCTGCCAGATCATCGCCGAACTCGAACCCGAAACCCGCGGCGCCTATGCCGGCGGCGTCGGCTATTTCTCGCCCGATGGCAGCATGGACAGCTGTATCGTCCTGCGCACCGGGATTGTGAAGGACGGCATGCTGCACGTGCAAGCGGGCGCAGGGATCGTGGCGGACAGCGATCCGGCTTACGAACTGGCCGAATGCCGGGCCAAGGCGGGCGCTTTGCTGGCGGCGGCCAAAGAAGCGGTGAAGCGGGCGCAGGATGTCGGTTTCGGGCAGTGAACGAATAGGCCCGGACAAACTCTCGACAGTCAGACAAGATCACAGACGGAATGAAACGCCCAGATTGACTCCGTGATTGACCCGCGCATCGTTGAAGGAAAGATCGCCTGACACCGGGAAAAAGAAGATCGCTCGATAGCGGATATCGAGCGAAATATTTTCCGCAATGCCCGCCTGCACGCCGACCGCGATATCGGGACCGACGCTGGTTTCTCCCACTTCCTCAAATATGACCGTTTCGGGACTTAGCGAGAGCAAAGAGGCCGCGACCTTGTAATCCGGCTGATGGCTGACATGGAGCATTCCGTTGAAAAATGCGGTTATCGAATTGTCGATCGGGACAAAGGCTGTCGCCCCGAGACGAGCGCTGAATATCTCGATTTTTGTATCAAGCAACAGATCGGAAAAACCCAGGCTCACCGGCGGTTGCGCGGGTCGCGTCGGATTCAGCGTGGCGTTGGCAAAATTGTCGATGTTGAAAGAAACGTCGGCGGAAAGCTGACCCGATGCGTCAATGTCCAGACGCTCGTATCGCAAGCCCCCCGACAGAGCCAGTTTTTCGTTCAGTCGCCGTTGCCAGGTCAGTTCGATATCGTAGCGATCGATTTCATTGTCTATCGCCGCATCAATGACCTGAAGATCTGTAATCGTCTGCGCGCCACTGTTGAGGCGCTTGTTGGTGATCAGCGTCTGGGTCCGATTGCCCGATCCGGACCCGAACATTCCCGTGAGTGTGAACCGGTCCTTGTCGTCGCCAATCGAGATAGCGGCTCCGATCATCGGATAGGCAATCTGGTCGCCGATGGATGATGCCCTGTCCTCCACCTCCAAACTGGAATCCGGTGTCTGGGCGAGAAATTGCTCGACCTCGGGCGAGACATCGAACGATGCAATCAGCTCATTATCGTCCGTCAGATTGGACGTACGCAAATTGCTATTGTCGAAATAATAGGAGACGCGAGGACCAAAGATCACTTCGGCCTGCGCCGATTGTGCAAAGAGCAAAAAGCCACTTACCAGTGCGACGCGGCCAATATATTTCACTCTGTCCCCCCATTTGTGCAGAACTATGAAGCAATGGCATAGGCATCTTGTACATCATATGCAAACCGGCCCGCAGCTTCTTGGCAATGTCGGGCAAAGGCGGGTGCGGCGCTGGCACCTGCGAAAGAACCGGTGAAGCGCGCGCGGGATATCGGATTTGGGGAGTGATTTACAAGCTTCGCGATGGCCGCAAAAGGGGCGTGGCGCGTGCAGTTTCTGTCCGTCGGCAAGCGAACCAGTTCCGGTCATTCCGGACAGTTTATTCCTTTGCTTAAAACTGCCAACAAGTGAGGCAGAGCCTAATATCCGGGTTCGGCCCGCTAGCGACTGGTCCGACAAAGGCACGCGAAACGGCTGATTAACGAAACCGTTACTCACATTGTAGCCGTCTCCCTTCCTCAGACCGAAAGGGATGGGCATTGAATGTCATGCTGGCGATCTTGCGACAAACTAATACAAGATACTTTTATCACAGCATAGCCTGTATGCTACACATGCAATGCTACCAGCCAGGGATGCGCCGCCGGTGTCTCTTGTCAACGGCATGACCGGTGCCGTTGTTGGTAATGCGGCCTGACAAGCTTTAGCTGAAATGCACTGCGAAGGACTTGGCTGAACAAATATTGCTCCTGTAATCGGGGGCGCAGTGAAGCCGAAAAGCAAGAAGGTCTGAATGTGATTGTAAAAAACCTCGCCGTATTATCCCAGACACTAACCATTCTGGCCTTGGTGGGTCTGTCTGCCGCATGTTCACCGACAACTGCGTTGAACACGGCTCAAAATGGAACCCGCTGCGCCGATGTTACTGCGTCGGTCAACGATGCGGGATTTGGGGAGAAGGTTTCGGTAGACTGCGCAGATGGAAAGGCCGTCATATATTCCAATAGCTATCCTGACCATATTTTGATGACCGGCATAGTGGGAACCAACGAGCAGGTACCCGTACCAGCAGAGGGTTACGCCGCGCCGATCCCGCTCGAGCCGGTCTTGGGTGATACGCCGCAGACCAGGGACGCCGCTCTGGGGGTTGCCGTGAATGGCGTGCCCATTTTCGATTATACTGGCGGGGGCGAGATGACCGTTGCCGATCTCCATCACCACCAGACGCAGCATGATACGCTGCAAACCGAACAGCTTGATGTGTGCGGCGGCCATGCCGGCCGGGGGGACGATTATCACTATCACGTGAAACCCACCTGCATGGTTGATCAGATGAAGAATAAAGGCGATGCAGCGATTATCGGCTGGGCCTTTGACGGCTTTCCGATTTACGGCGACAACAATCCCGACGGGACAACAATCGCCGCCGGTACACTTGATGTCTGCAACGGGCAGCCCGACGCCTCGTATGGCTACCGCTATCATACATCGGCCGAGGCGCCCTATATTGTCCAATGCCTGATGGGCGTGGTTGCCAATATGCGCGAGTTGCCCAGGATTTCCCCTTTGGTTCCGAAATCTGGTGGACCCGGTCTCGATCCGGGTGTTCCGCCAAGAGGCGGAGTAGAAAATCTGGTTTTCTCGGAAGACGAATCTGGCCAGCGAAGCATGGACTACACCTATCAGGGCGAAGCATATTATATCCGCTACAAGCCGGGAAAGACGGCGGGTTGCTATACGTTCGAAACACGGACAGTCACCAACGACGGCGAGCCGATAACTGGAGAATATTGCCGGTGATACGCGCAATCTCCCTGCCTTTTGCATTATTGCTGCTGGCGGGCCTTGTCGTCGACACAGAGTTGAAAGAAGAGGGTAAATCTGATGCGTAAACTACTGGCGATGGCATTTCTTCTCAGCACAGGATGCGCAGCGACTCAGGACGACAATCCATCTGTGGCCGCCGATGACAAGCAAAGTTCCGGGGTGACCGCCGAAATTTGGGTCGACAACTGGTTCGAAATGTATTTGAACGGTGAAAAGGTTCTGGAAGATAGCGTGCCGATTACAACCGAGCGCTCGTTCAATGCCGAAACCATCGCGCTCGAAAACCAGTTGCCGATGACCGTCGCGTTCATGGCCAAGGACTTCAAGGAAAATGATACAGGTCTGGAATATATCGGCACGAACCGGCAACAGATGGGCGATGGCGGGATGATCGCGCAGTTCCGGGACGCCAAGACGGGCAAGGTCATTGCCGCTACCGACAAGACCATGCGTTGTATGGTCATCCACCGTGCTCCCGTAGACCGGTCATGCGCCAAGGAAAAAAATCCCGTCGTAGGTGAAGGCGCGTGCGCTTCTGTCAAAACGGAAATTCCGGCGAACTGGACCGCGACCGACTTTGACGACAGCAGCTGGCCTGCGGCAGTGGAACACAGCGTGCAGGAGGTAAGCCCGAAAGATGGTTATGACGAGATCCAGTGGGATGCTTCCGCCAAACTCGTCTGGAGCGATGATCTGGTGCAGGATAATACGCTTCTGTGCCGAATGACGATCGGAAAATAGGACAGACCAATCTGCTGCATTTCATCCAATCCGACCAGAGCATTTCAAGTTTACCGTCCGCTTGTCCTAACTTCGCACCCAAAACCGGCCTGTCCGAAAACCACCCAATAGCTCCCAATTGCTGACGTCAGAAATGATCAATGCTTTCATCGGTTTACGGCGTGAAGCCATTCCGGACCAAATCCCTTCACTCCAGCATCTTCGGCGCTTCCTTCATCAGCTTTGCCTTTATCTTGTTGGCGAACATCGCCAGCATCGGCGGTAGGTCGAGTACGACGTACACCTCGTCTTCGCGGACGTGCATGTCGCTGATGATCCGCTGGCCGACCGCCTCGAGAGTGAAGTGAAGATGGTCGTCTTCCCAGCGATGACCGGTCAGGCTGGCGCCCGGGATGATATCGCTCAATGTGTGGACACCACTGCCGATCCGGCTTTTGGCTTCGGTCAATCCCAGTTTGTGGGGCACGGTTACGGTTACAGGTTCGCTCATTATCCTGCCTACCAGATCTTCACGCGTTTTTCGGGCGAAATATACATGGCACTGTCCGGCGTGATATTGAACGCGGCATACCAGGCGTCGATATTGGGGACGACGCCGTCGACCCGATACTCGGTCGGGCTGTGCGGATCGGTCAGCAACTGCTCGCGCAACGCGTTTTCGCGGGATTTACCGCGCCAGACCTGCGCCCAAGACAGGAAGAAGCGCTGGTCGCCGGTCAGACCGTCGATTTCCGGCTGCTCGCCATGGCTGGCGACATATCGGCGATAGGCGGAATAGGCCATTTCGAGGCCGCCCAGATCACCGATATTTTCGCCCATCGTAAGCTGGCCGTTGACGTGAACGCCGGGAACCGGTTCAAACTTGTCATAGGCTGCCCCGAGCAATTTTGTCCGCGCTTCAAACTTCTCTGCGGATTCCTTTGTCCACCAGTCGCGCAGCTTGCCGGTGCCGTCAAACTGGCGCCCCTGATCATCAAAGCCGTGACCGATTTCATGCCCGATGACTCCGCCAATCGCGCCGTAGTTGACCGCGGGGTCGGCATTGGGATCGAAAAACGGCGGCTGCAATATTGCCGCTGGAAAAGTGATCTGGTTGAGCAGCGGATTATAATAGGCATTCACGGTCTGCGGATTCATTGCCCACAACTCGCGATCGACCGGATGGGGCAAGCGTGCCAGATCGATTTCGAAGGCAAATTGCGCGGCCCGCTGGACATTGCCGAGCACGTCATCCGCTTTTACGACAAGCGGAGAATAATCGATCCATTTCGACGGGTAACCGATCCGGGGTTCAAAAGCGTCGAGCTTCTTTTGCGCTTCGCCGCGGGTCGCTTCATCCATCCAGTCGCTCTTGCTGATCCGTTCGCCCAGGGCCGCAGTCAGATTGGCAACAAGTTCGGTCATCTGTCGCTGGCTTTCCGCAGGATAGTGGCGATCGACATATTTCTGGCCGATCGCTTCGCCGATATGGTTGTTGACCAGATCGACACCCCGTTTCCAGCGCTCTTTCTGGACCGGAATGTCGCGCAGCGCCTTGCTGAAGAAACTGAATTTTGCCTCGTCAAATGCCTTCGGCAAATAGTCAGCATTGTCGCTGATGAAATGCGCCGTCAGATAGTCTTTCCAGGTGCTGACCGGGACAGTTTCGAGCAGCTTGCCACTCGCGGTGATTGCGGTTGTTTCGGCGGCGATGATGGTATCGACCTTGCCAAAGCCGCTGGCTTCCAGCCAGCTGGTCCAGTCGAATTCCGGCGCCAGTTCCATCAGCTGCTCGCGGTTCATCGGGTTGTAAATCTGCTTGATATCGCGCTGCCGCTCGGGCTCCCAATGCGATTGGGCGAGGGCCGTTTCCAGTGCAATGATCCGGTCGGCCTTGGCAGCAGCATCGCCGATGCCGGCCAGTTCCTGGATTTTGATCAGATAATCCCGATAGGCCGCACGAAACGTGTCATATTCGGTGCCTTCCTTGAGATAATAGTCGCGACTGGGCATGCCCAGCCCAGCCTGACCGGCTGCAACGACATAGCGGGTGGGATTGGCCGGATCAGGCAAGATACCCACTCCAACCGGCGAGGCATAGCCGACGGTTCCGAACAGTTTCAGCAATCCCGCGCGATCCTCGACGGCCTTTATCTTCGCGAGATATGGTGCGAGTGGCTTGGTCCCCAGTTTTTCGATAGCAGTCTGGTTCATCCACGCAGCGTAAAAGGCACCGACTTTCTGATCCAGCGCATCAGCTCCGTCACCGCGCGCGGCGAGATCGTCGAGTATCGCGTGGACCTGATCGTCGGATCGCTCCCGCAATATGTCGAACGAGCCATAGCGCGACCGGTCCTCGGGAATCTCTACCGTATCCAGCCAATGTCCATTCACATAACGGAAGAAATCCGCGCCGGGTGACACCGACATGTCCCGCGCGGAGAGATCAATGCCCCAGGCGCCAATTTCCGCTTTTTCTGCAGGCGCAGCATTTTCATCTGCGGTCGCTTCGGCGGCAGCGTCCCTGGCCCAGCCAGGTGCACTGACCGAGATGGCGAGCAGAGATGCCGCTGCGGACAAAAAAACATGACTGGTTCTCATTGGAAGATCCTTTGGTTTCAATTGATAATATTGTGGACGCTCGGCGCGCAAATTACAATTGCTGTTGATCGAAAAATTGCGCTATCTGGTCGCCCCCCGATCAGCATCAAACAGCGGAAAGAACGAAATTCTGCTTGGCCGGTCAAACACGGCCCGTTAGACGCGGTTGATGATTCTGGTTATCGACAATTATGACAGCTTTACCTTCAATCTGGTCCATTATCTGATGGAGCTGGGCGCGGAGGTTCGCGTGGAGCGCAACGACGCGCTGAGCGCCAGCGAAGCTCTGGCAACCGGAGCGCAGGCCTTCCTGATTTCACCAGGTCCCTGCACCCCCAATGAAGCCGGCATATCGCTCGATCTGGTCGCGGCCTGTGCCGATGCGGGCAAGCCGTTGCTCGGCGTGTGCCTCGGCCACCAGAGCATTGGCCAGCATTTCGGCGGCAAGGTCGTGCGCGGCGGGTTGATGCACGGCAAGACATCGCCGGTCACCCACGACAGCAGCGGCGTCTTTGCCGGCCTGCCCTCGCCTTATACCGCGACCCGCTATCACTCGCTGATTGTCGAGGATATTCCTGCCTGTCTGCCGGTCAACGCCACCGCCGACGACGGTTCGGTGATGGGTTTCCGCCACGAAAGCCTGCCGATCCACGGCGTCCAATTCCATCCCGAGAGTATCGCCACGGAACATGGTCATGCGTTGCTGGCCAATTTCATGGCGATTGCGGGGATCGAAGCGAAGGAACGGGCATGAGCGAGAAGTTTACTTTTACGCTTACCGAAGACGACCTTCGCGCCGCTTATGCTCTTTCCGTCAAGCGCCCCGCCGTCGAGTGGATCGGCTCCGTTCTGCTGATCGGCATTTTGACTGGCATCGCGATTACAGCAATGGACCCCTGCAACGATGTGAACCATACCATCAAAGTCATCGGTGAGATGATTTTATTGATTGGCTTTATAATGCTGATCATCGGAATTATCCTTCGAATCTGGTGGATCCCCAGATTTGCAAGAAAGATATACCGACAGCAAAAGGAGCTGCACCTAGAAACCACAATCTGGTGGGATGATGAGAAGCTCTATTCCAGCAATGCGCAAACTCAACGGCAATTTGCCTTTGCGGACATAGAAAAATGGCGGTCGGATGAAAAATTCCTGCTGATTTACCCCTCTGATCATCAGTTCGATTTTCTGCCCACACGTATATTCAATCATCCGGCAGATCGGGCGGAATTGATCCGCAGGCTTCAGGATGCGGGCGTACCAGGGAAAGCACAATCGTGATAGCACTGCCCGATCCGGCGAACGCCCTGACCGAAGAGGCTGCTCGCGAAGCATTTTCCGCGATTTTGGACGGCTCCTGTTCGGCAGAGGAAATCACCGCCTTTCTGGTCGCGCTGGCCGACCGGGGTGAGACTGCCACCGAGATCGCTGCTGCAGCCACCGAAATGCGAGCCCGGATGATCGGCGTGAATGCGCCCGAAAATGCCATTGATGTCTGTGGCACCGGCGGCGATGGCAGCCACAGCCTGAATATTTCCACCGCCACCGCGCTGGTCGTGGCCGCCTGCGACATACCGATGGCGAAACACGGCAACCGCGCCGCCTCGAGCAAATCGGGCGCGGCGGACACGCTGGAGGCGCTTGGTCTGGATCTGGCGAAAGCGGCGACCAATGGCGAGCAGAGCCTGCGCGATATCGGCATCGCCTTTTTCTTCGCGCCCAACCATCACCCCGCGCTCGGCCCGCTCGCCCCGATCCGCAAGGCAATCGGCCGCCGGACGATCTTCAATCTGCTCGGCCCCTTGTGCAATCCCGCCAAGGTCAAACGCCAGCTGATCGGCGTCGCCTCGCCCGGTCTGGTCGAGACTTATGCCGAAGCGGCGCTGCAACTGGGCTATGACAAGGCGATGATCGTCTCCGGCGAAGAAGGGCTCGATGAGCTCAGCATCTCGGGGCCAAGCCGCGTTGCCGTGATCAGCGATGGCAGCGTCACGATCAGCCGGATCACTCCGGAAGATGCGGGCCTGACCCGTCACCCGGCGGAAGCATTAAAGGGCGGCGATGCCGACTATAATGCTGCGGCGCTCAAATCACTGCTACAGGGCGAAAAATCCGCCTATCGCGATGCCGTATTGCTCAACAGCGCCGCGGCTCTGATGGTCGCAGGCGAAGTCGACAGCTGGGAAGAAGGCGTCGAGGAAGCCGCCGAGGCGCTCGACAAGGGGCTTGCCAACGCCATGCTCAACTGCTGGATCGCCAATCAATGAACAAGCTTGATGAAATCTGCGCCACCAAACGCGACCATGTCCGGCAACAGCGGGCTAATGTAACAGCCGGAGCGCTGCGCGACGATATCGAGCACCAGACCCCGCCGCGTGGCTTCATCGCCGCGATCAGGGGAAAATCGGCTGACGGCTTCGCCCTGATTGCGGAGATCAAGAAGGCCAGCCCGTCCAAGGGATTGATCCGCGAGGATTTCGATCCTCCCGCTCACGCCCGCGCCTATCAGGCGGGTGGAGCCGCCTGTCTGTCGGTTCTGACCGACCAGCCCTATTTTCAGGGCGCCGATGATTATCTTGTCACCGCTCGCACCGCCGTCAACCTGCCCTGCCTGCGCAAGGACTTCATGGTCGATCCCTGGCAGGTCGCTGAATCGCGGGCACTGGGTGCGGACGCTATCCTGATCATCATGGCGGCGCTGGATGACGCTCTGGCAGCGGAGATCGAGGCGGAAGCCCTGTCACTCGGCATGGACGCGCTGATCGAGGTGCATGACGAAGCGGAGCTGGAACGGGCGCTGAAGCTGCAATCGCCGCTGCTCGGCATCAACAACCGCAATTTGAAGACCTTCGAGACCAGCCTTGACCAGACCGAGCGGCTGGCGAAACTGGTGCCCGACGACCGGATCATGGTTTCGGAAAGCGGTATCTTCACCCACGAAGATTGCCAGCGATTGTCCGGATCGGGCGCCCGCGCCTTTTTGGTAGGTGAATCGCTGATGCGACAGGATAATGTGGAGAGCGCAACCCGGCAGCTGCTGACAGGAAATCCATGAGCAAATTGACCCATATCGACGGCGACGGCGCAGCCCATATGGTCGATGTGGGCGGCAAGGCCGACACGGTTCGCGAAGCCCATGCCGAGGGCCGGATCGCGATGAAAATGGAAGTCTTGGAAGCTATAAAAGCGAACGCCATGAAGAAGGGCGACGTGCTGGCCACCGCCCGCATTGCCGGGATCATGGCAGCGAAAAAGACCAGCGACCTCATCCCGCTCTGCCACCCGCTGGCGCTCACCAAGGTGGCGGTGGATTTCGAATTTCTGGAGGACGGCATCAAGGTCTCGTCCATGGCGCGACTGACCGGCAAGACCGGTGTGGAAATGGAAGCTTTAACAGCCTGTTCCGTCGCACTCCTGACAATCTATGACATGTCCAAGGCGATGCAGAAGGATATGGTGGTCAGCGATATCCGGTTATTATCCAAATCCGGCGGAAAATCGGGAGACTGGACTGCGAGATGAGCGCATTATTGCCTCTGGACGAAGCCCAGCAGCGACTGATCACGCTGGCGTCCCGCCTGCCCGCCGAAAGGCTTTCCGTCCACAACGCGCTCGGCCGCTATCTCGCCGGAGACCTGATCGCCCGGCGCGAACAACCGGCCGCGGATATGTCTGCGATGGATGGTTATGCGATCCGCTTCGAGGACCGCGACGGTCCGTGGACATTGGTCGGCGAATGTCCGGCCGGCAGCCCGCCCTGCCGCGCGCTGCAAGCCGGAGAAACCGCCCGCATTTTCACCGGCGCCCTGCTGCCCGAGGGCGCGGATACCGTGGTCATGCAGGAAAATGTCGAGGCAGATGGCGCCACCATCCGCCTGACCGCAGAGCCCTCGCCCGAAATAGGCCGCCATGTCCGCCATCAGGGTGGTGATTTCAAGCAAGGAAGCGTCGGATTACCCGCAGGCAGCCTTCTCAATGCGGCGGCTTTGGGCGAAGCGGTAATCGCTGGCTATGGCGAGGTATCGGTCGGCACACGGCCCCGCGTGGCGGTGGTCTCGACCGGCGACGAACTGGTCGCGCCGGGCAGCGACACCCTGCCCCACCAGATACCCGCCAGCAATGACGTCATGCTGTCAGCCATGCTCCCCGGCCTGACCGCCGAAACCCGCAGCCTGAGCCGGATTCCGGACGATATGGAGATATTGTGCCAGACACTGGAAAGCGCGAAGGACTGCGATATCATCGTCACCATCGGCGGCGCATCGGTCGGCGACCATGATCTGGTCGGCCCCGCTTTCCGCAGGCTCGGCGCCGAGATCGACTTCTACAAGATCGCAATGAAACCGGGCAAGCCGGTGATGGCCGGAAAGCTCGGCCAAACGGTGATCCTGGCGCTCCCCGGCAACCCGGCCTCCGCCTTCGTCGCGGCGACCCTGTTCCTGCTACCGCTAATCCGCTTCATGGCCGGAGCCGCGCATTACCTGCCAGAATATCAAAGCGCCCCAACCACCGAAGCCGTCCCCGCCAACGGCCCCCGCGCGCAGTTCCTGCGGGCGAAAGTGGATCAAGCCGGGATTACGCCGTTTAATAGCCAGGACAGCGCCAAGCTTTCGGTGCTGGCTGCGGCCAATGCTTTGCTCTTCCGCCCGGCGGATGCGAGTACGGCTGATGTGGGTGAGATGGTGCCTTATATTGTGGTTTAGTGACCAACAGCCGCGAGAGGATATTTCGTTAGCGGCAAATGACGCGTCCTTATCTGTGGCTGTCCGCTATCAGCATCCTTCTGGAGCGCGCTGAAGGGCTAATATTGGGGTGGAAAGCGGACGTTTACCACTTGGCCTGATGCTCTTCGGCCCAGCCGACGAGATTTTCGATGGTGATGACTTCGCCATCGTCGGCAATTACCGTTCCGTGATAGCGTCCGAACATTTGGTGTACTTCCGACTTGATCACGAACAGATTGGCCTTTGCCACTCGTTCATAAAAGGGGGTAAATTGTAGCTGGACGCGCCCATCGGGCGAGGTCATCGACCACGGACTCATAAAGTTCTGATTGTCGTACGAAAATTCAATCTCAGCAAGTTTATGGATGCGTCCGCCGAGCAGTAGCGTGTTTTCAGTGGCGGCCGAGGTGTCGCCAAAGCCGAAGCCCATGTTCAGGCCCACAGTGCGCCCATCAGCTACGAAGCCGGACGCGCTGGCCCACACCCAGAAAGAATCATACGCCCACACGCCGCGACCCCAGTCCAAATTGCCTGAGCAATTGTGCGGGTTCAGGTGGATTCTCTGCTCTCCGATTTGGATGTCGCCTCTGGCGGGCATGCAGTTGATCTTACGATTGTAGAAAAAACGTCTGTCGCCGATAGGGGTGACCATAACTGTCGATTCATGCCCCGCTGGCTCGGCGAGTTCAATGGTCGCAGAAAGAAGCTGACCTCCGAAGTCGGGCCATACTACCGATAAATGCCGGCCATCTTTCTGATGCTTGAAGGCAACCTGCACTCGGCCGTTGTCGAAGCTGACGTCCCCCTCGGTGCTGTTGCGCGGCATTTCAACGCCCCGGCCCCAAGGGATGGTGAGCGCCTCCTCATGATGCTGTTCTTTTGCGAAATCAACCATGTAAACAAACACCTGCGCAGCATAGCCCAGGTCGGCCAGCGTGATCGAAAAAAAGCATGTTGGCGTGGTGACACCATAGTAATCCCAGCGCTTGATACGGAAGCGTTGCAGGGCGCGCATGCGATAGAAAGATACGTTTTCAAGATTGCAGTCAAGTCTCGGCTGTCTTGCCCAGCCAACTTGGCGTAGCTTGCCGCTGGCGGTCAGAAGTGGAGAGGGTGTAACGATCTCGGTGTTCACGATTGGATCAACTCACATTGGAGAAATTAGAACTGCACGAACATTCAAAAATAAACCACAGCAATATCAACTGCTAGTCGTCCGGTTCGATATCGGCAACATAATGTCTCCAGACCGCAAAACAGAGCCAGTTTTTATGTGTGCGGCTTTGGATGATGTCGGTAACCCAAATTTTATCCGGCGCATCTGCTTCCCAATGATTGTTTTCGGGATGAAGCGGACACGACGTTAGCGGCTGCTATTAAGGCTCGAACTGGACATCAGACCGAGCCTCCCGAAATGACCGCATTTGGGTCGTTAGCCGACTGGCCGCTTTTTAACGGAAAATGCAAACAGCCGCCATCGACGCAGCGGATCAATTCCGTCCGTGTCGCCTATCGCTCCACCGCCGGCATAATCACTTCCCGCTTGACTTCCCCCGTTTTGTTTCTTAATTGTTCCGTATTCGTTCCCAGAACAGGACACTGGACATGCTCACGCAAAAGCAACATGAATTGCTCTGTTTCATTGATGACAGGCTGAAGGATAGCGGCGTTTCCCCCTCGTTCGAGGAAATGAAGGAAGCGCTCGGGCTCAAGTCCAAGTCGGGCATTCACCGGCTGATCAGTGCGCTCGAGGAGCGGCACTTCATTCGCCGCCTGCCCAACCGGGCGCGCGCGCTGGAAGTGTTGAAGCTGCCGGAAGGCGGCGTGCACGAAGCGGAGCCCTCCAATGTTGTCTCGCTGCACCCCGAAACACCGGTGCGCGAAGTCATTTCCAATCCTGCTCCGGCTGCCAATAATGATGTACTGGAAATTCCGTTGCACGGCCGGATCGCCGCTGGCGCTCCGATCGAGGCGATGGAAGGCCAGTCGGCGCTCAGCGTCCCTGCCGCCCTGCTCGGCCCCGGCGAACATTATGCGCTCGAAGTATCCGGCGATTCGATGATCGATGCCGGTATCCTCGACGGCGATTATGCGCTGATCCAGAAAACCGAAGTCGCGCGCGATGGCGAGATTGTCGTGGCCTTGATCCACGACGAAGAAGCGACGCTGAAATATCTCCGCAAAGATGGCCGGAGCATCCGCCTCGACCCCGCCAACGCAGCCTATGAGCCACAGATATATGGCGAGGGCGAAGTGCGTATCCAGGGCAAGATGGCCGGATTGCTACGCCGCTACTAGTTTCCCTGACCGCTGTCATCGCCTCCTGTCGGAGCGCTTCGATAGCGGGTCCATATATGCCTGCCGGTCCAGCCTAGCGCGGTAGATATGTGCTGGCTTTCCAGATCGATAGTCATGCCGCCAACCTGCGATAACAGGCTGCGGTCGGCCTTTAGCCAGCGCGGCGCACAGTTTTGCGGCAGCCGTCTATCGCTGACCACGATGTCGGCGCGGCGACAGGCCGCAGACAGAGCCAGAGCGGAAATATATTGCGAGCTGCGGGTCGCCAACATCTGCCAGTCGCGTCCGTCCGCTTGCAAAGTGACCAGACAGCTGTCCGCGTTACATTCGGCATTGGGCCAATCCTCCAGCGCCTGCGATTTCCCCTCCACGCCGGCATTTTCACGGATCATGTCGCGAATGAAATCTCCGCCGCTGGTACGGAGCATCGCCAGTTCTCCCTGATCGTTGCGGATACCGACATGGCGACCGTCGCCGGTGATATAGATATCCGGTGCGCGGTTTGTGATGATGAGCAATGCCCCGATAATTGCCGGGATCACCCCCCAATAGCGCCAGCGCTCGCGCCACAGACAGAGCCAGAGGCCGCCGAGCAGCACCAGTCCGAAGGCGATCACCTTCATGGTCGGCAATATCGTCACCGCTCCGGGCCGGCTCGAGACAAAATGGGCCAGCGCGATCAGGCTGCCCAGCGCCTGTTGGCAGAGCCACCAGACCGGCGCGCCGAGCCCGACGCTATCGAGCACCAGCGCCAGCGCCTCCAATGGCATGATCACAAAGGTCGTCAGCGGAATGGCGATGATGTTGGCCAGCGCGCCATAAAGCCCGGCCTTGTGGAAATGGTAGAGCGCGATCGGCATCAGCGCGATTTCGACCACCAGACCGGTCAGGAACAGCGCAAAGATAAACCGCCCGGCGCGGCGCAGCAGGCTCTCCTCGCGCAGCATGAACATTGTCTTGATCCGCGGATGTTCGTGCAGCGCGATGATTGCGGTAACCGCCGCAAAGCTGAGCTGGAAGCTCGGCCCGACCAGCGATTCGGGCCAGAAGACCAAGACAAACAGCGCCCCGGCTGCGACCATCCGCAAGGTGATCGCGCTGCGCCCCATCATCAGCGCCACCAGCACCAGCAAGGCAGCGACGCAGGCGCGGATCGTCGGCACCTGCGCCCCGGTCATCAGCGTATAGGCAACCGCCGCCAGCGCAGCACAACCAGCTGCCACTACCGGCAATCTAAAGCGCAACGCCAGCGGTGGCGACAAGGCGAGAAGCCTGAGCACCAGCAAATAGATCGCGCCGACCACCGCGGTCACGTGCAGGCCGCTGATCGACAGCAGATGCGCCAGTCCGCTGCGCCGCATCGCTTCGGCATCGGCTTCGTCAATCGCGCCGCGATCGCCGGTGGCCAGGGTCGCACCGATCGCCCCGGCAGCACCCGCCATTTGCGACTGGACATGGCCCGACAGCTGCTGGCGATATCGGGACAGCGCGAAAAGCGGATCGGCAGGACGCAATATCCGGACATCTCCCAGCGCTTGCCCCGTAGCACCAAGCCCCTGAAACCAGGCCCGTTCGGAAAAATCATAGGCTCCGGGCAGCGCCGGCATCGCCGGTGGCATCAAACGCGCGCGCAGCTGGATCAGCGCGCCATCCTGCAAACCGGGACAGGCCCGATCAAGCGGCACATTGACCCGGACCCGTGGCGGCAGCTGAAGATTATCGCCGGTGTTCAGCGTGAGCCGGACCATGTCTCGGGCCAGGACCGGCTCGACCCGCTCGATTTCGGCATTAAAAATGGTGACAAGCGGCCGTTCCAATACCGGCGCCGCCACGCTCCACGAGCGATGCCAGATCAGCGCGCAGCCGATAGCGGCCAATAGGGCGAACCAGAATAATGCCTTGCCTGCTCGCGTCTCTCTTCCGGCGACGATGGCAAACAGGGCAATCGCGGCGCACAGGCTGATGAACGCCAGCCACCAGGCGGGATTGGCCAGATTGAACCAGGACGCAATGCCGCAGCCGAGCGCCACCGGCACCCATAAGGGAAGCTGGTCCCGCTCTTTCTCGAGCTGCGTTTCAATCAATTTGGAGAGTTGCGCGCCCTGCCATGAATCAGACAATTGTCGGGGATGAAACAGCGTGCTAAGGGCGGTGCCAGTCGAACCGGAACCGGTGCCTGTGGTGCCATTCGGGCTCAATCCATCCCGCATTTCAAATACCTATCACAGGGACCTTGCAAGCGTGAATTCAAATGATGCTGAACAGCCGAAAGAGACAAATATGGTCGTAACCCGCTTTGCCCCCTCACCGACCGGGTTCCTGCATATCGGCGGTGCCCGTACCCCC